>JAESGY010000038.1_pt1 | contig 138996 bp, 129 predicted proteins | sample 9269841 | NCBI WGS metagenome assembly JAESGY01 (sample SAMN17022865, study PRJNA683097) | algae metagenome | isolation source: Spirirestis rafaelensis WJT71-NPBG6 and co-occurring heterotrophs from... | place: USA: Pinto Wells, Joshua Tree National Park, Colorado Desert, CA | collected...
AGGTGCTTGGTTCCTGTTCCTGCCCCCGTACAGTCCGGACATGAACCCAATTGAGCAGGCCTTCGCCAAGATCAAAGCGCACCTGCGCAAGGCCGAAGCCCGAACGTTTGACGCGCTCTGGCGGGCCCTGGGAGACATCTGCGATCTGTTCGAGCCAGACGAATGCTGGAACTATCTCAAGGCCGCCGGGTATGCGTCCGTGTAACCGTCCGATGTCTAACGCCGGGATCACGGACACTTTGTTAGCCACCACACCTCTCACGCCAGTATTGTGCACAAAAGGCCCATGACGCGTCTGATCGGGTCATCTACGATAAGGACAGCGGCGTCCTCTATTACGATGCTGACGGCACGGGCAGGGCTGCTGGGGTCGCGTTTGCGACGATCTCCAAGCACCTTGCGCTGATCTATAAGGATTTTCTCGTGGTTTAGTCCTGCGGGCATGGCGCACCAAGGCACAGGTGAAGGCAGCTCTGCTCGGGGATGAGGACCCGGATGAGTGGGATCTGCCGCCCAAGCCCAAGGGCATGCGCTGGGCCACCTACGAGCGGTCGGTGGCGAAGTACGATGCTGCCGAGGAGATGCTTGATGCGCAACTTGCCATGGCGGCAGCGCGGCTGATGAGAAAATTTAGCAGCAAGCGCTCTTCGTCACGGCCTGGTGAAGAATTGCTCCGCGCTATGCAAGCATTTGTTAATGTCTCGGGCGCAGCCTCTCCTTGTGCCAGCACGGCACGGTTGTTGTTTCCTCTGAAGCCGGCCGTGAAAGGCGGCCTCCCTTGAGCGTCAAATGTAACTGGCGCTCATTCTTTGACGGCCGCTCTGTCAATGACGACGGCGCGCTTTGGCCGAGTTGGGCCCTACCGTCAACTACCAATAGAGCGACGGTTTTACAGATGAGCATCGAGTGCCCATCACAGGACGACGCATCCCTATGTTAATAGAGAGGAATAGTCATGATTGTCCGCATTCTCACTGCTACTAGCCTCCTTCTTGCTGCTCCTGTCGCCATTGCGGCACCTACGAAGCCGAAGCCGGCCTCGGCTGTGGTCATCACAAACTTCCGCGAAGTGCGGGCGACGGAGGTCGCAATTGGGGCAAATGGTCAAACAGTTCGGCTGGAAAAGCCACTTGCCCCGAAAGCACAAGCCACTCTGAGGTTGCCGAAGATGGCGGGCTGTATGGTGGTTGTGGCAGCAGTCTTTGAGGATGAGGCAACGTCAGAACACTCTGAGCTTGATGTGTGCAAGGACAGGACCATCCGTTTCACAGATTGATTTTCGCTACTCCCCGACAGGACTGACGTAGAGGGAATACACTCTTCTAAGACGAGGTGAGCGCGGTCTCAGCTGCGGTGCCAAGGTGCTAATGTTTGCTGCGCTCTCCGGCCATCTACTGTTGAGGACGACCTAAAGGGACCCATATCCCTGTAACCCACATTCGGTCCAGAGATTGGGTATCATTGTGCATCTGGATGAGAGATCGACATCCTGTCAGCTGCCGCAACAAAGCCTCCGACCGGTGTTCTAATCTGGTCACCGGGTTATCTGAGGAAGATACTCCATGGGCGGTTTCCTCCCGCACCTGACGTCGGCCGATTGGGCAATTGTCATTGCTGTCATCCTTGTGCCGCTTCTCATGATTTTTGGCGTCTATGCGATCCGCACCGAGATCCGGGATGCCCTTCACATTGAGGCCAAGTCGGTCAGACTCAAGACCAGCAAAGCGGAGCGTCAAGAATGGCGTAGGCAGGCAACGTCTCCGGAGACTCTCAATCTCCTGGACGACGTCGAAACGCTCCTGCGCCTCGTCCATGCTGATGAGGTGTTTGCTCGGCAAGAGCACAAGGAGGCCGTTCGCCTCGCCTGGATGAGCTATCGAGTTCCAGTTCGCGTGGCCCTGTTTGGCGGCCTCTTGCTCGGCGGCATCATCTCCACGATTTTTATGATAATTGCTCAAGGCCCTGCTAGTCCAATGCCGTGAGGTTTGGCGCGTCCGCATGGGTGCTGACAGTACTATATAACTTCCCGCCTTTGAGAGGGCAGGCCCGGATCTTGCCTCTAGCGTGTTGGGGCTTGCGAGAGCCGCCCTAGGTGCAGCCTCATTGATGGTGCTGAGGCATAGACGCAATGGCAGAAGTCTTTGGGAGTTTTAGTATGGCATACATGAAGCCACAAGAGCGCGCTGAGAGCCTCCGAGACGCGATCCATCTGTATATTGATTTAGTTGAAGGCCATGAGGCTGGGCCGACTTGGAGGTTAACAGATAAGGGTTTCGCCAGGATTGCGTCCGTCATTCGCGAGGCTGAAAACGACGCATTGGAACGAGCCGCGGAGTTGTGCGAGGCGGTGCACCTCGGATCCCGGACGCGGTACAGTATGCTTCTTGGACCGGATTATCTGGTGACGCGAAGTCTCCTATCACGGGAGCTTGCCGCTGCCATCCGGGCGTTGAAGCATACGTCTTCAGAATTCTAGCAACTGGAAACAGGCCAGGAACGTTGACAGTTTAGAGTCCCATCTCGGCTGAGGAGCCATTGACACCAAACAGCTTGGCCACTGGCCGGGTTGGCGACGTTCTACCCCGTATTGGGAGGGTGGAGCCATGGTTCGGATCCTCTTATTGACTGTCGCATTGGCCTTGGCTGTTTCCGTGGGAGCGGAGGGGGCCCCATCCCGCAAACGTAGCGTCTCGGCTCAAGAGCGAACACCGCAGTCTCAGGCTGCGCAAGAACAGGATGAATTCCAGTCGTGCGATGTGGCCGTCCGGGAGTTCGTCCAAGGGCGGAGGGAGGCCGCGGCACTTCCTGTCAAAGAGGTCAAGGTCGACGGTTTGCGGATGACCTTGAACTTCGTTCACCCCTATGGGGAGAGCGGCGACACCCCTCCAAATCTTGCCTTCACACGGGGTGAGTCGATTGAGGAGCGCCGTAAGGCATTGAACGAGGCGAAGCAGAAAGCCCGAATGCTGACAGAGGCGGCCAAAACGGGGAGCGTCTGGTATGTGATTGTCCTCAAGAAGGAGGGCAGTCCAGCTGATGACCGCCGTAGTCCAGCCAGCATACAGGCAGGCGCAGGCCAACCCTCTGCCGATGCTGTGGTCATGGCCAGCATTGAGGGCCGTTGCATCACTGTCTCGCAATACGAAGCTATCCCGCTTAGCAACGTGAGTAGCGAGTTGCGGCAGTTGTTAGGTCAGCGGGAACAGGAGGCATCGCCGCCCGGATCCTCCTCGCAACCGCCTCCATCCTGATGCACACTGTGCTATGGTTTGTGGGCGGCCGACCAGCCGCGAAATTGGGCTTGAACCACAGAGACTGTGCGATGGCACATCGTGAGCAACACGGGAACCGGGAAGCGAAGAAGCCTAAGAAGGACAAAGGAAGCCGCAGCGCCGAGCCCAGAAAATGGGACGTCACACAGATTGTGGAGGCAAAAGCCACGTCAAAGCATTAGACGCTTGCCCTTGGAGCGGAATGCTAACCGTACTACCGCGTTCCTCTACCGATCCAAGAAGGTTCACAGTACGTGCACCCATCCTGTCCTTCCATCTCCTGGAATGGGTGCCAAGGCCCGGCAACACGGTCGGGCCTTTTCTTTTCAGCCACGCTGAAACCAACCTTCTGTCTAAGGTTTGGGACTGGGTGATGGGTTGATGTCTCGCTCCGGAAAGCCTGTCACCGACGCTTGGATTGGCCTGACTGCTCGTGCGGGTTTCTAGCGGCAGCCAATCCTGATGCTCCTCGGACCGAGCACCCGCCCCGGCCCTGAATGGATGGAGGCCGCCATACAGACACGCCTTGGGCCGAAGCCTGCCTCCATGCTGTCAGCTTAAGTGTTGGAGGTATCCTTCCGCTCGACAATCCGAACTAATCAGCCGGGTTGACCCGGATAAACGCGACTAGCGAGTGACTGCGTGTCACCACGGGCCCTCTCCTCAGGAGTGGGCCCGTTTGTCTGTGCAGGGATGAGGCGGGAGCGAGCACTAGGACGGGAACCTCGCTGCTCAAGCTGCGTTACGGCTTGGTTGCGTAGCGTATGCGTTCCCAATCTCTGACGGGGACACACACTATACTCAGACAGCCCATTCATGGCTTTGCCAAGCGCGTTGATGACACTGTTGCCCGTGCCATGGCTATCCTTCAGAGCCGACAGGACCGTACCAGCAACCCACAGGACCACCCGCTCTCGGGCAGTAACAGTCCTCACAAAACCACCTGAGTAATACCCGCTCATGGAATTCCTGACGCAGTGAGATACGGGTAGGCCGTCAATGTTGTGAGGCGGCCAGTCTCGTCGAGAAGCCGGTTCCAAGCGCGGCAGACCGGGTCCAACACGGCTTCATAATCGTTGAGCATGCGATGCGAGAGGTAGCGCTCGCGCAAGTACAGCCAGACCCGCTCCACCGGGTTCAGCTGAGGCGACGCTGGCGGCAAAGGCAACAGCGTGATCGTCTCTGGCACGTGCAAGGCCCGCGCGTCGTGCCAGCCGGCCTGATCCAGCACGAGCACCGCATGCACACCGGGTTCGAGCTGCCGGGCAAACTGCTCCAGAAAGACCGTCATGGCGTCGGCGTTCACCCGCGGCAGGGCCAACGCGAAGGTCTCGTCCGTGCCGGGCCGGCAGGCGGCGAATAGGTACAAGCTCTCGAAGCGCTGATCGACCACACCGGGCGGGCGCACGCCACGCTCATACCAGACGCCCGTGGTCCGTCCCTTCTGGCCAAAGCGCGCTTCGTCCTGGCACCAGAGTTGAAGACGCGCCTCAGGGTGCTCGGTCGCGAGGGCCTGCAGCTTTGACGGGAGTTCCTTTTTTGAATGCCGCTTGCGCGGCCGGATTGCCCTTCGGGTGCGAGGGCCGGGTCTTCTGACGCGACAGGTTCAGCCGCTTGAGCAGACACGAAAGCCCCCATTGGCTGTAGTGAACGCCATAGGCTCGCTCGACATGCTCGCACAGGTCGACCAGACGCCAAGCGCTCACCCCATCGCGCTCGGGCTCCGGCCCGCGCAGGATATGGGCCTTGAGCGCCGCCTGCTGACCGGAAGTGAGCTGCTCCGGGCGGCCGGAGCGGGGCCGGTCGTGCAGACCGTCAGGACCTTCGGCATTGAAGCGCTGGATGGCATCGTGCAGGGCCTGGCGCTCCATGCCGGCCAGACGAGCGGCGTCGGCCCGGGTCATGCCCTCAAGCGCATTGGCAATGGCCAGCAACCGCAGGGCGGCCCGACAATCTTTCTCGCGGGACGCACGCATGCGCAGGTCTGTGGGCGAGTGATCCTGACGGATCGGGAGCCCGGCCATGCTGACCTCCATCAACAGTGCCCCGCCCCCGAGTGAATCACGCCAGCAACGCCAGTGCAAACCTGAGTCAGCAATTCACTGTACGGGTATAATATCCCGCAGCGTAGCCGGCCATTCGTCAGGCCATAGCCGACCTGCCGCTTGGCTGCCCCGCCTGGGCTGCTTTCAATACGTGGAGGTGGCAAGTGTTGGTCTGGACCGCTCTTCCAATCCTGATGCTCTCTGTCCTTGCTTGTGGTCCCTTCCACGACAGCATGCCGACTGCGGTTGAACCTCTGGCCCAACTAGCAGCCGTTCTCAGCCTCTTTGTTTTGGTCTGTGCGGTGGAGGCTGGAGGGCCCAACAAGGACAGCGGCGGGTAGTTGTGCAGTCGAGCACCTGACCGCAGGCTGACATTAGACAAACTCACGGTGGTTCTCTCAGCCGAAATTGAGGATAACCCAAGCGCAGATGCCGAGCGCAGGCAGCAGGCCCATCCATTCAAGAGCATGCAGCGACCGATGGCCGGGGGAGCCAACTGTGGTTTTCAGTGAGTCCAAGTCGTTGTTCACAAGCATCCTCCCCTGAGGCGCAACCCAATTAGGCGTTCATGCGATGATTAATTAACTGCCAAATTGGAAAACTTTCCGTGTGTCTCAGCACATCGTGCGAGAGGGGCGGCATCATTGTCAGATACTAGCCAGCAGCAGGGCTGCTCCGATGGAGGAACTAAGGGAGGCAACAAAGAGGAGCGCCGCACACTGAAGAGACGGCCCCATGTTGGTGAGGTGCCTCGGATCTGAAGCGATACCCCGTATGGCCTGTGGACGTCGAATGGCATTCATAAGACTCTCCTGCATCTGGGTTGACGGTGCACGGTCAGCAAACGCAGGCAGCCTCAGGTTTAATCCTTCACGAAGTTTATAGGAATGTGTCGAGGGCGCCGGCTGAGGCTCTGAAATCATCCAGCTATGGTAGCGGCGCAACTGATGAAGCAGCTCTAGCCAAGAGATTTCGATTTAAAATCCAACGGTCGCGTCCCAAAGCTAGGCCGAGGCTCAAGCTGTACGTTTTGAGTTTAACACTGAAAACTAGAGAAGCCCTGGTGCGTTGTTCTTGAACGCTCCCACATGCGGAGGGACGCGCCTATGGATGTCTCGGTTAGGCTGGAAGACAGGTCCAAGCATACTTGGGCCGTTTACGTCGACGACTCCTGCATCGCACGGGGCTTGCCACGTGCTGAGGCGAACCGGATTAGAGGGCAGATCCAGCGAGGCGAGCTTAAGCCGCGCCTCGGCTAGGAACGCTCCCGCTGCTCCGGTGACCGGTCCCCCATAGCCAGTCATCCATATTGTTCACAGGCTTGCCTGCAGGGGAGGAACCTCTCTCGACAGCCCTGCTTATCTGAGTAGATGTTCGCTTTATGTTCTTTTGAGTGCGGCACGAGGATGGGTAGGCCTAAGCTGACTGTGGAGCAGGTCTTGGAGGCGCGGCTGCGCTATGCGTCAGGCGAGCGGGAGTACAGCAAGCTGGCCCGTGAGTTCGGCGTGAGCCGAGAGGCTGTCCGCGCTGCAGCGGAAGGCTTGAGTTTCAAGTACCTCCCCATGCCACCCAAGAGGCGCAGGTGAAGGCCGCCCGTAACCCCCGCCGCGCCTATGATGCAAACGGCAACGAGATCTCCCCAGTTACGGTCGGACAGAGCCTTGCCGATGGGTACAGATGTCCATTTGCAACTGAGAAATTGTAGCTCCGATTATCCGGAACATGCCGGGCAGCTATCATCTACTTAGAAATGCTTCTCAAGGTTGATGAAGTGGTATCTGGTGCCAACCGTCAAGGTCGACGCCTCAGGTGCTATTGCACGCTTGCACTTGCTTTGAAGGAGACAGACACCACCCCCACCTGACAAGGATGAAGACTTTCCACCGAGTTCAGGTGCAAGTCTAAGCTTGTGGTAGCTATAGGGTTGCTAGGGGCTTTAAGCCCCAGTTCACATCTTGCCTAAATCATTGAGAAGATTGGTGGGTGATGTAGGGCTCGAACCTACGACCCGCTGATTAAGAGTCAGCTGCTCTACCAACTGAGCTAATCACCCGTCGCCGAAGCGAATTCAGCGGCGCGATGTCCGCTGAAGAGGCCGTGCGTGTAACAAACCGGCTGGGGCCTGTCTAGCCCCTGCAAGCGAGGTTTTCGGCTTGGAGGCGGATTTTTCCAGGAGCCTTAAGCCACAGGCCGAGCTTTGTTGCGCCATCCGGCCTCAACCCGATCCGCCAAGCCTGTCGATGTCACGCCAAGGGGCGAGTAGTCGAACCCTCAAGCTTGAGGGTTCGACTACTCCGGACGCTGCCCGGGCAAGCAAAAGACCCGCCGAGCGGGCCTTTTGCTGTCAATCATTCCGCCGCGTGCTGAGCGTGCAGGCGGGCACCCCGGCTCATGAGCTTATTGAGAGCTCCCAGATAGGCCTGGGCGGAAGCCACGAGGGTGTCCGGGTCGGCGGCGCGGGAGGTGACGCTGCGGTCGTCGGCCGAGAGGCGGACCGAAACCTCGGCTTGGGCATCCGTTCCCTCGGTGACCGCATGGACCTGATAGAGCTCCAGCGTCGCCTCGTGGGGCACCAGGGCCTTGATCGCGTTGAAGGTGGCATCCACCGGGCCGTTGCCCTCCTGCTCCTCCACGACGATCCGGTCGTCGACCTGGAGCCGCATGGTGGCACGCTGCGGCCCGCGGGTGCCGGCCACGATGTGGAGCGAGACCAGCTTGATGCGGTCATGGGCCATGGCGATGTTCTGGTCGACCAGCGCCTCGATATCCTCGTCGTAGACGTGCTTCTTGCGGTCAGCGAGTTCCTTGAACCGCTCGAAGGCATCCTGGAACTGGTTGTCCGAGAGGCTGTAGCCCAGTTCCTCCAGCTTGTTGCGGAAGGCCGCGCGGCCGGAATGCTTGCCCATGACCAGAGAGGTCTTGGAGACGCCGACGCTCTCGGGTGTCATGATCTCGTAGGTCTGGGCGTTCTTGAGCATGCCGTCCTGGTGGATGCCGCTCTCGTGCGCAAAGGCGTTCCGGCCGACGATGGCCTTGTTGTACTGCACCGGGAATGACGTGGCGGCGGAAGCGAGCTTCGAGGCGCGGGTCAGCATGGTGGCCTCGATGCCGGTCTCGTAGGGCAGCACGTCGCCACGGGTCTTGATCGCCATGACGATCTCCTCCAGGGCGGCGTTGCCGGCGCGTTCGCCGATGCCGTTGAGGGTGCACTCGATCTGCCGTGCGCCGCCTTCCAGCGCCGCCAGGGAATTGGCGACGGCGAGGCCCAGATCGTTGTGGCAATGGGCGGAGAAGATCGCCTTGTCGGCGTTCGGCACGCGCTCGCGCACCGCCCGGAACATGGCACGGTATTCGTCGGGCGTGGCATAGCCCACCGTGTCCGGCAGGTTGATGGTGGTGGCGCCGGCCTTGATGGCGGCTTCCACGCAGCGGCACAGGTAGTCGATCGGAGTGCGGGTGGCATCCATGGCGGACCACTCGATGTCCTCGATCAGGTTGCGCGCCTGGGTCACCGTGGTGGTGATGATTTCCAGCACCTCCTCCTCCGACTTGCGCATCTGGTGGGCCAGGTGGATCGGGGACGTGGACACGAAGGTGTGGATCCGGGGACGCGCCGCATGGCGCACGGCCTCGCCGGCGCGGGCGATATCCGCCGAGATGGCGCGGGCGAGGCCCGCGACGCTCGCCCGCTTCACCTGTTTGGCGATCAGCGCGACAGCCTCGAAGTCGCCGTTCGACGCGATGGGAAAGCCCGCCTCGATGATGTCGACGCCCATGGTGTCGAGCAGTTCGGCAACCTCGAGCTTCTCCTCCAGGGTCATGGTGGCGCCGGGGCATTGCTCGCCGTCGCGCAGGGTGGTGTCGAAGATCAGAACGCGGTCCTTGGAGGGGCCGGATACGGAAGAGGTCATTCTTGTAGTCCTTCTCGGAGGAGGAGCCTCAAGGCTCAAGGTTGTTCCTGCTTGTCCAGAACCCCTGAGAGCCCAGGCGGCAACGCCCAGCCGACCCTCAGGGGCGGCTAAGGAGAAGGAGGCCAAGAAGACGCGCGCGACCGGCCGCAGAAGCGGTGCCGTTCATTCTTGCGCTGGGGAAGGCGATGATCATCGCTGCCCGAATCCTCCACGGCCGCGGGCTTTGAGCCGCGAACAACGGGCTCGTTTGTAACGGCGCTCCTCTCGAATGGCAAGCCGTTGAAACAAATGAAAAGAGAAGCCTCGACTATTGGATGGGTTGTGACGCGAAGCGCGACAAGACTGGTCTTACGGGAAAGCGCCCTAGAACAGACGAAGCTTGGCCTTTTATTCCTTGGCTACGATGTCCATCGAGGAGATACACGCATGAAGATCGTCACCCCTGCCCTGCTCCTGACCGGCGCCCTGGCTCTGGCCGCCTGCAATCAGACCGCCTCGGCACCCGCCGGCACCAACGTGATGGCCGGCAGCAGCGGTACTGGCTGCAATGGCGAAATCAGCCGTTACCGCGCGGTCATGAGCAACGACCTGGCTACAGGTCATGTCAACCAATCCGTCTATAATCGTGTTGACCGGGAGATCGCTCAGGCCGAGGCGGACTGTGCCGCTGGGCGCGATGCGGAGGCCGTGCGGATGGTCAATGCCACGAAGGCCCGGCACGGCTATCTCTGATCGAAGATCCAGCCGAAGAAGGACTGCAGGAAGAGCGGCATCCGCTCCGGGTCGATGTTCGCCGCGTCACGAATAATGCGCACATCCTGCAGTTCTGGCTCGTGCTGCCGGGCGATGTTGGCGCGGATCTTGGCCGCGCCTTCCTCGGCCGTCACCGGCAGGGTCACCATGCGCAAGAGGGCGATGGTCGGCCAGCGCTGGACGATGATCCATTCGTCGTCCACGTGGTAGTCGCCCTCCTGCAGACCCGTTTCCTCCGCAAGCTCCCGGGTGAGGCTGGTCGCAAGGTCGACGGTGCCGTCGGGCCGCAGATCGGAAGGATCCGGCGTACCGGCCGCGAAATAGACGCGGCCAGCATTCGTCGTGCCGCTCCCCATCACGCCGCAGATGAAAGCACCGTCCGATCCGCGCAGCGCGCCCATGGCAAAGCCGTTGGCGATGGCAGGATCGGGATAACCCTTGTCGATCCAGGCGACGAAGTCGGCGTAATCCACTTCGAAGTAGGTGTTGCGGCACAGATCCTGCTCGAAGGCCACGTCCTGCAGCAGCAGCACGCGCCCGTTGAACATCTGCGGTTTTCCCGCCGTGCGCCGCTTCCAGTTTTCCTCGATGAAAGCCCTGTTGTACTGCGGCCATATCCAGTTGAACGGGCGGCAGCACGCCTCGACGCGGGAGACGCGCCGGATCTCGATCTCGCGTTTCACGCGAAGATCTCGCCGCGGCTCACCATCACCGCACTGCCGCCGATCTCGGCGGAGGCGAGCGCTCCATCCTTGATTACCATCTGCAGGGCGATCTCACTCGCACGCCCCATCTCGACGCCCTGCTCGATGACGATGTTGTGCTCACCGTTACCCAGGGGCTCGCATTGCATGAGCGCCCCCGCGAAAGCGGCGGCGGCGGAGCCGGTTGCCGGGTCCTCGGCGATGCCCATACCGGGACCGAACATGCGGGCGCGGAACCGGAGGCCCTCCGCATCGGGAATGCGGGCATAGACATAAGCCGAAGGGTGATCGCTGTCACCGAACACCTTGTCGAAGGCCTCGCCCTGGGGCTTCGAGCGTGCCAGCGCGTCCAGTGAGGAGACCGGCACCAGGTCATAGGCCACGCCTGCCGAATGGCGGCTCGGGATGTGCTGGTCGAAGCCGATCTCCGTCGGGTCGAGCCCGAGCGACCACGCGCAATCCTTACTTTCCTTGCCCTCGCCCCAGACGAAGGGCAGGCGCGGCAGGCGGAAGCGGGCCGCGCCGCTTGCCTCATCCTTCACCTCGACGGCGCAAGGCACGATGCCAACCTGCTCCTTGAGGCCGAAGGCCACCGCGCCCGGCTGGCCGTCCTGGTCGAGCAGCGCCAGCAACACAGCGGTTCCCACGGTCGGATGGCCGGCGAAGGGCAGTTCGCGCGCCGGCGTGAAGATGCGGATGTCGGCCCGCTGGCGCGGCTCGGAAGCGGGCAGGACGAAGACGGTCTCGGAGAGATTGAACTCCTTTGCAGTCCGCTGCATCGCTGCCGTGTCGAGCCCCTCGGCGTCGAGCACAACCGCGAGAGGATTGCCGGCGAAGCGCTCGCCCGTGAAGACATCGAGAGTGACAAAGCGACGGGGCATGCGGATCAAACCTCTTCGACGTCGAAGCGACGGGTGGGCGAGACGAATTCATCCTGCGCGGCAATGGTCAGGATCTCGCGGGAGCCTGCTTCTTCCGTGCGCTTGAGCAAGCCGTAGACAGAAGCCGAGGCTTCGGAAAGGGCCGTCGGCGCCGAGCGCGAGCGGGCATAGTGAACGAAGAAGAGCGCCGCAATGGCATCCCCTGCCCCGTTGACGGACAGGGACAGCTTCGGCGTCCGCACGCGCCAGAAGCGCCCGCTTTCGCCCGCGATGAGATCGACGCTGTCGGTCGGCGTTTCCTTCGTTTCGACCGAGGTGACGAGAATGACCTTGGGGCCCATCTCGTGCACGATCGCGACCGACTTTTTCAAATCCTCGAGCGTCTGAGCCGTCAGCCCGGACAGATAATCCAGCTCGAACTGGTTCGGCGTGATGATGTCGGCCGCAGGCACGGCCTGCTCGCGCATGAATTCCGGAATGCCGGGGCGCACGAACACGCCGCGCCCCACATCGCCGATCACCGGATCGCAGCAATAGAGGGCATCGGGGTTGAGAGACCGCACCCGCGCGACGGCGGACAGGATGGCGTTGCCGATATCGGCCGAGCCCATATAGCCGGACAGGACACCGCCGCAGCGGCCGAGAACGCCCCGTTCGGCGATCCCCTCCACCAGATCCTCGATGGCCGGTCCATCGAACACGCGCCCTTTCCAGGAGCCATAGCCGGTGTGGTTCGAGAACTGGACCGTATGGATGGGCCACACCTCGACGCCGAGGCGCTGCATCGGAAAGACCGCCGAAGCGTTACCCACGTGGCCGTAGGCGACGTGGGATTGAATCGAGAGAACGTTCATGGCTCTTGCCCCCTTGGTCCCGAGTTAGCGCAACACGGGCCCCGCTTCAAATCTTGTGATGTGATCCTATCCATCACGGATGCGATTGGGTCTGTCTGATCCGCTGCAAACGCTTATATGCCCTCAACGACAAAGGAGCCGGATCGGATTCATGGATATCGAGCTTTGGAAGAACAGCGTCCTGGAGTTTGTGCAGACCCACCAGGCCTATGCACCCTTCGTGCTCGGGCTGATGACGTTTGCCGAGTCGCTCGCCTTCGTATCCCTGCTCCTGCCGACCATGACGATCCTGATTGCCGTGGGGTTTATCCTGGCCGCGGCGGACATCCCCTTCTGGCAGGCCTGGACCGGCGCCGTCTGCGGCGCCTTTATGGGCAACTGGGTCTCCTATGCCATCGGCCAGCGCTACAAGAAGGCGGCTTATGGAGTCTGGCCCTTGTCCCGCAACCCCAAGCTGATCGTGCGGGGAGAAGACTTTTTTCAGCGCTTCGGCCCCTGGGCCGTGTTCATGGGGCGCTTCTTCGGTCCCATCCGGGCTGTCATTGCCTTGATCGCGGGCATCTTCCTGATGCCGGGGGTGCTGTTCCAGGCCGCCAACCTGGCCTCGGCCTCCGTCTGGGCCTTCGTGATCCTCGCGCCCGGTGCGGGGCTGGCGCAATACCTGCTGTGGTAGGGGCCGTGCACCAGCGCATCGTGCGGACCCAGCGGGCCGCGCTAGCGAAAAGTGGATCCGGTTCTCGCTGACGCGGCCCTCCTGGTCCGCTCCGAACGATGCGCAGCTTAAGGAAGAAGCATCGGACCCAAAAGTGCAAGGTCACTTTTGGGTCCGATGCTTTAGGGAACCTCACGTCGGGGGGGTCATTAACCCCCATCACGAGAGGAGGCCTTCATGGGCAAAGGCAAGATGAACGGCAATAATTCCAGCGAGAGCAAGAAGCACCTCGACGATCATACCCGCGGTTCGGGCGGCACGATGAAGAACCGCAAGGACCCCGGCAAGCAGGACAACAACAAGGCGCAGAACACGAAGAGCAATCAGCAGTAAACGCTGAAGGCTATTCCGGTGTGCTCCCTTACCTGCCTATTTCCATAGGTCACAGCAGCGTTCCGCGATGTTATTGGCTTTGCTATAACATTGCGAAAGGCTGCCGTGACCCTTTCTTCGTCGGACTCCTATTCAGATCTTGCACCGGCACCTCTGTCCTCAGAGGAGGCAAACCCGCTCGCGACAGGCCTGCCGGCTCTCTGGTGGCGGTGCGTCTGGAGCCTTGGGTCCCTGGTCTATTCCATGTTCTGGATGGCGGAGGGCTGGAGGGCAGCGCAGCTCCTGATCGGTCCAACGAAAGCCAACCATCTGGCGCAGGATCTCTGGTGCCTGATCCTGGTCCTGGGGAGTGGATATGCCGTCTACCAGTTCTGGCGGCACCGCTCGGAAAGACTGGGTCTCGTCCTCTGCCTCCTATGTGTTGCGGCTGCCATGACATGGCACCGCCTGTAGGATCGGAACCGCGGGTGATCCTCAAGCAACCTTGAACCCATCGAGAGCACCCGCCTCGATGCTGTCCCGTGTGTGCTTGTAACCGATCTCCACCACCCTCTCGAAATGCTCCCAGCCCCGCAGCGGCACGTCGGCCAGCGGAGGATGGATGACGAGGGCCGCATGAGCGCGGGCCTTGAGCGTCTGGGCATCGCTGGAAATCGTCGCTGCCCGGTAGAGCAGGCTGACGATATCCGGCGCCTGAACCGGGAGGCCAAGGAGTCGGCGCAGGAAGGGCGCTTTCTTCTCCTCCTCCTCGCTGGCCGTGGTGAAGGCAACGTCCCGGGCCACATCGATGCCGAGCACAGGGCCTCTCTGCAGGTCGGCCATGATGTCCGCCGGCAGGTTGTTCATCATGGCACCATCCACGAGCACGCCTTCCGGTTCGATGACCGGCGGCAGCAGACCGGGAATGGCAATGCTCGCTCTCAAGGCGCGCCAGAGCGGACCCCGACGGTGCACATGAGCTGTGCCCGTCGTCAGATTCGATGAAACGCAGAAGAACGGCAGCCAGAGATCCTCGATGTTCCGGTCGCCGAATTGCTCGAACAGCCTGGCATCGACCTTGTGTCCCCGCACTAGCGACACGAGTGGGAGCGTGTAGTCGTTCAGCGGTGGATTCCGGACGAAGGCTTCCCTCATGAGGTCCTTGGCCTCCTGTAACCCGATCTGGACCGCGGCCGTTGCCGCCATGACGGACCCAATGCTGGTGCCGCCGACGAGATCGATGGGGAAGCCGTGTTCGCTCAGGGCCTGAATGGCCCCGAGATGGGCGAAGCCCCGGGCCCCTCCCCCGGCCAGCACGAGGCCGACGGCGCGCCCGCTCGAGGTACGAATGAGGCGCTGCAGATCGGCCGAGCGTTTCGCCCGCACATGAATCTGCTGGTCCACAGGAAGACGGGCAAGTGACGGGTGCGCCGGCATTGGGCGGGAGGCGTCCGCCTTCTGAAGCAGCACGAGGTCATGACGGCGCCAGGACGACACGGCGCAGGTCAGCGCCTCTGCCTCAGGGGCCAGGGGCTCGCCCGGGCAGGCCAGAAACATGATATGATCGGCGTGGCGAATGCAGCGCCCTGTCCAACTTCCTGACGGCTCGGAAGCGACATAGATGACCCGTTCCCGGCTGGCTTCGAAGCGATAGAGCCAATTCTCGTCCTCATGGACGGGCATCGCATCGAGCATGTCGACGCCTGCCCCGTGATTGCGGCGCATCTCCTCAAGAAAGGCATGCGCGAAATCGAGGACCGCAACTCCTTGCGTGATCGGAACGATGGCAAAGGTCGCCGGGGTGAAAGTGACGGGCTGGCTGCGCGTTGTCGCCCGCAGCCGGTCAGCCAGAAGCTTCGACAGATAAAGCATGACCGAGGGCCAACGGGCGGCAAGGCGCTCGAATGCCGTGCGGGTCAGCTTGAGCAGAATGGAGTCGCGAAGAGCCGTGACGGTGGCTGAGCGCGGCGTGTTGGAGATGAGGGCCATCTCGCCGATGGTCTCGGGCGGAGAGATGCGGGCGATCCGCCGCTGCTCACCATGGCTGCCCTGGACCGAAACGCCGAGCGCACCGGAGACGAGCATGTAGAGCGCATCCGCCGCGTCACCTTCCTCGAAGAGGACTTCGCCTCCTGGAAGCACAATTCGCTGGAGCTCGGCCTGAAGCTCCAGACGCGCAACCGGATCCAGATCTGCCCAGAGTGGCATATCGAATTCCGGCCCATCTTCTCTCAAGCTCGCTCCACTCATGGGGTCCTGGCAACTACCGTTACGGAACCCATTATCTACGACCGGCCCGACTGACAAACTGTTACACTTGTGTTTATGTAACAAACTATCAAACAGCGCGGATCTGTCACACTCTCCTTCACAGGAGGGTGCGAGCAGATCCGCGTGCCTGCCCAATCTTAGTTCCGGCTCTTGTCGACCAGGGCCTTTTCCTTGATCCACGGCATCATGTCGCGCAGGCGGGAGCCGACATCCTCGATCGGATGGGCGGCGTTGCGGGCGCGGGTGGCCTTGAAGGAGGTCTGGTTGACCTTGTTCTCGAGCATCCAGTCGCGGGTGAACTTGCCCGACTGGATGTCCTCCAGGACGCGCTTCATCTCGGCCTTGGTCTCTGCCGTGATGATCCGCGGCCCCGTCACGTACTCGCCGTACTCGGCGGTGTTCGAGATCGAGTAGTTCATGTTGGCGATGCCGCCCTCATAGATGAGGTCGACGATGAGCTTCACTTCGTGGAGGCACTCGAAATAGGCCATTTCGGGGGCGTAGCCCGCCTCGACCAGAGTCTCGAAGCCGGCCTTGATGAGCTCCACGAGGCCGCCGCAGAGCACCACCTGCTCGCCGAAGAGGTCAGTCTCGCACTCCTCCTTGAAGGAGGTCTCGATGATGCCGGCGCGGCCGCCGCCATTGGCGGAGGCGTAGGAGAGCGCGATGTCATGGGCATTGCCCGTGGCGTCCTGGTGGATCGCGATCAGGGTCGGCACGCCACCGCCGCGCTGGTACTCGGACCGGACCGTGTGGCCGGGGCCCTTCGGGGCGACCATGAGCACGTCGAGGTCCTTGCGGGGCTCGATGAGGTTGAAGTGGACGTTGAGGCCGTGGGCGAAGAGGAGCGCGGCTCCTTCCTTCATGTTGTCCTGCAGGTCATCGCGGTAGATGTCGGCCTGCAGTTCGTCCGGGGTCAGCATCATGACCACATCGGCCCACTTGGCGGCCTCCGCCACTTCCATGACCTTGATGCCGGCCTTCTCGGCCTTGGCGGCGGAGGGCGAGCCCTTGCGAAGCGCCACCACGATGTCCTTCACGCCGGAATCGCGCAGGTTCAGCGTATGGGCATGACCCTGGCTGCCATAGCCGACGATGGCGACCTTCTTGCCCTTGATCAGGTTGATATCTGCGTCGCGATCGTAATAGACACGCATGGCCTTCCGAGTCCCTTGTCTTAAAGGGGGCATTCCCCCAGGTTCGTTGACGCTGCACCGCCTCAAATGACTTGGCGCAACATTGAATTATCAGACGCCGCTTTTAGCGAATAAAACTGCGCTGACAAGCTGTTGTTTGTAGCAAAACTGCGACCCCTCCCTGCGTTGGGTGCAGGGCGAAACCGTTTCGCTCAAACGATCTGAGCCCGGAGAGTTCAAACCGCTCCCCAATGCTCTAGATTGGAATTTCATCTCTCGACCGAGAAGGACGAAGCCGCATGCAGCGCCTTGCCACTCCCGATGATGTCATTTCGTTCTGGCGCGAAGCCGGTCCGGAGAAGTGGTTTTCGAAGGACGAGACCTTCGACCAAGCCTGCCGCGACCGCTTCATGCCCACCTATGAGGCCGCCGCGAGGGGCGATCTCAATGAGTGGGAGCTCACCCCGGACGGGGCTCTCGCCGTTATTCTCCTTCTCGACCAGTTTCCCCGGAACATGTTCCGGGGCCAGCGCGAAACCTACAAGACCGACCCGGTTGCCCTGATGGCCGCAGATCGCGCCATCGAGCGGGGCTTCGACCACACGGTGCAACCGCAGTTCCGCCGGTTCTTCTACCTGCCCTTCATGCATTCCGAATCCCTGGCGGATCAGGAGCGCTCGGTGGCCCTGAACGAAGCTCTCGGCGAGGAGGATTCGGTCAAGTATGCCCACCATCACCACGACATCATCGCCCGCTTCGGCCGCTTCCCCCACCGCAACGCCGTCCTGGGCCGTGAGACGACACCCGAGGAGGAGGCATTCCTGAAGGAAAGCGACTTCAGGGGCTAGAGCATCGGACCCAAAAGTGGGCACCACTTTTGGGTCCGATGCTCATCTTCTGAGCTGGCGCATCGTTCGGAGCGGAAAACCGGTTTCCACTTTTCCGCACGATGCGCTAGCATCACATCCCTTCCGCGCCGCGTGCCATTGCAGCGACGCCGGTGCGTGACACTTCGACAAGCCCCACAGCCGTCATCAACTTGATGAAGCGCTCGACCTCATCGGTCGTGCCGGTCAGCTCGTACACGAATGAGGTCAGCGTCGCGTCAAGCGTGCGAGCCCCGAAGGCGGATGCAAGGCGCATGGCCTCGACGCGGTGATCGCCCTTACCCACCACCTTCACAAGGCAAAGCTCGCGCTCGACCGCCTCTCCCGTGAGGGTGAGGTCGACCACCCGATGCACCGGCACGAGGCGCTCGAGCTGGCTCTTGATCTGCTGGATGATGCTGTCGGTGCCGGTCGTCACGATGGTGATGCGCGAGATATGCGCCTCGTGCTCCGTCTCGGTGACTGTCAGGCTCTCGATGTTGTAGCCGCGGCCCGAAAACAGGCCGGCAATGCGGGCGAGAACGCCCGGCTCGTTGTCGACGATGATGGCGAGCGTGCGCCGGTGGGAGGGCTCGACGCGGGTCGCATCAGGATAGTGGGTCTTCATCTGGAGCATGGTCTGGGTTCCGAACTCTCTTCAAGCCTCAAGCCGCTTTGCGGTAGTTCTCAACAGCGTCCTCGTCCACCTCGTCGGCTGGGACGATCCACTCCTCCCTGAGCGCTGCCGAGCGCCACTCCTGGAAGGCAGGCAGCGACAGGATCGCATCCACATAGGCGCGTGTCGTGGCATCGAGAGCGATGGAATAGGTGTCGAGGCGTGTCGCAAGCGGCGCATACATGGCATCGGCCGCCGAGAACGCGCCGAAGAGGAACGGACCGCCCGTGCCGAAGCGCTCACGTGCCTGGCGCACGATCGCGCTGAAGCGGGCGACGTCGCGCGCAACCGCCTCACCCCGATCCCTTGGGGCATACTTCTTGCCGAGATTCATGGGGCAGGTGGAGCGTAGCCCCATGAATCCGGCATGCATCTCGGCAGCCACGGAGCGCGCCATCGCGCGAGCCTTGCGGTCCTCGGGCCATACGGGCGCACCATAAGCATCGCCGACATATTCCATGATAGCGATGCTCTCCCACACGGTCACATCGCCATCGATCAGGACCGGCACCTTGCCGGCCGGCGAATGCTTGAGCACCTTCTCCCTGGTATCCGGCAGATCGAGCGGAATGGTAATCTCGTCAAATCCGACGCCAAGCTGCTTCATCAGCAGCCAGGGACGCAGCGACCATGACGAGTAGCACTTGTTGGCGATGACGAGAGTTGGCATGGCTCACGCTTTCCGGATCAAACCAGCATCTTGCCCTTCTCGTCGATCACGGAGCCGATATCGGCTCCCGTCTCGCCGAGATAGTCGTTGAGCAGCATCTCGTTATGCGCCTTGCCCGACGGGATCATCGGGAAGCAGTTCTCGGTCTTGTCGACGAGGCAGTCGAAGATCACCGGGCGATTCACGTTGATCATCTCCAGGATCTTCGCGTCGAGATCGCCGGGATTGTCGCAGCGGATGCCCACGCCGCCATAGGCTTCAGCGAGCTTCACGAAATCAGGCAGCGACTCCGAATAGCTGTGCGAGTAGCGGCCGCCGTGCAGCAGCTCCTGCCACTGGCGCACCATGCCCATGTACTCATTGTTGAGGATGAAGACCTTGATCGGCAGGTTGTACTGCAGGGCGGTGGACATCTCCTGCAGCATCATCTGGATCGAGGCTTCGCCGGCGATGTCGATCACCAGCGCATCGGGATGCGCGAGCTGCGCGCCGACAGCGGCCGGCAGGCCGTAGCCCATAGTTCCGTGACCGCCCGAGGTCATCCAGCGGTTCGGCTCCTCGAACTTGAAGTACTGGGCCGCCCACATCTGGTGCTGCCCCACTTCCGTCGTGACATAGGTCTCACGGTCCTTTGTGAGTTCGTAGAGACGCTGGATCGCGTATTGCGGCTTGATGGTCTCGGTCGAGTTCCGGAAGCCGAGGCAGTTGCGCGCGCGCCAGCCTTCGATCTTGCCCCACCAATCCTTCAGCGCGACCTTGTCGGCCTGATGCGCGCCCTGCCGCCACAGGCGCACCATGTCTTCCAGCACATGGGCGCAGTCGCCGACGATCGGGATGTCCACCTTCACGGTCTTGTTGATGGACGACGGGTCGATGTCCACATGGATGCGCTTGGAGAAGGGCGAGAATGCGTCGAGGCGTCCCGTGATGCGGTCGTCGAAGCGGGCCCCGATGTTGATCATCACGTCGCATTCATGCATCGCGAGATTGGCCTCGTAGGTGCCGTGCATGCCCAGCATGCCGAGCCACTGCGTGTCGGAGGCCGGATAGGCGCCAAGCCCCATCAGGGTCGAGGTGATGGGAAAGCCCGTGAGCCTGACGAGTTCGCGCAGCAGCGTCGCGGCATGCGGCCCGGAATTGACCACGCCACCGCCCGTGTAGAAGACCGGGCGCTTGGCACTGGCCATCAGCTCGATGGCCGCTCGGATGTGCTCCATGTCGCCCTTCACGGTCGGGCGGTAGGTCTTGTGCTGGTTGCTCAAGGGACGCGCGTAAGAGCCAGTCTTGAACTGAATGTCCTTCGGCAGATCGACCACAACCGGCCCAGGACGGCCGTTCTGTGCCACATAGAAAGCCTCGTGCAGAACCCGCGGCAGGTCCTCGATGGATTTGACGAGATAGTTGTGCTTCGTGCAGTGGCGCGTGATGCCCACCGTGTCACATTCCTGGAACGCGTCCGAGCCGATGAGATGGGTCGGCACCTGACCGGTGATGCAGACCAGCGGGATCGAATCCATCATCGCGTCGGCAAGACCCGTGATCGCGTTCGTCGCGCCTGGACCCGACGTCACGAGCACCACGCCGGGCTTGCCGGAGGAGCGGGCATAGCCTTCGGCTGCGTGAACCGCGCCCTGCTCATGCCGGACGAGCACGTGCCGCACCTTCTCCTGGTGGAAGAGCGCATCGTAAATGGGGAGAACCGCGCCGCCCGGATAGCCGAAGATATGCTCGACTCCCTGATCCTGCAGGGCTCGGATCACCATTTCGGCTCCGGTCATCGTCTCGCTCATAGGTCTTGCTCCGTCGGTCTCGTCTGCTGTGTCTCAAGAAATCTGGGCAATAAAAAAGGCCCCTGAGGGGGCCTGTGCGCCATCGCCGGACCTGCGGGTCAATCCCGCTCCGTCGATGGCGCTCGTACTACGAGAATAAGCTTGCGCATTGGGGCAGCTCTTCGGTTCAAAAGTTGCGCAGACGCTAAACGATCCATTTCATTCGGTCAAGCGGGGGCAACTTGGCGCGAAGCGGCTTAGCTTTTACGTTGAGCCCCCTATTTTAGTCGTATGACCATGACCGATACCACCTCTTCCGCCAAGGCGCCGGCGCAGAACCTGCGCCTGACCGCCCGCGCGCTCCTCCTGGGCGACCGCCTCGATGTCGCGGGGCTTGAGCGCAGCGACGTCCTGTCCACGACGCCCCTCGCCTTCCGGGCCGGGCAGGACGGCTTCGTGGCCCTGTTCCGCTACGGCGTTGCCGTTCTGGTCGGCCTCACGCCCCTGGAGGAGGATGAGGTCATCCGCAGCCTGCGCCAGCGGATCTCCGGCGAGTTCGCCCGGCATGAGGAAGAGACCGCCATCATCGAGATCTCTCCCGACCGGGACGACCAGATCCCTCCGGGCGGCCCGATCTACATCAAGCAGATGTCCACCGAGCGGCTGCTCGTCATTGCGGATGCTCTATCGAAGAGCGCCACCCTCGCCCGGGACGAACGGGAGGCCACCGCTGCCTTCGAGCTGGTCGAGCCCTCCGTCCAGCATCTGGCCGAAAAGGGGCGCCGCCCACGCGACCGCCGCAGGATCCTCAAGCAGGTCGGCCACGCCCTGCTTGTTCGCCAGCGCATGTCTGGAGGCGTGGCCGTGGAGGAAAAGCCAGACGTCCTGTGGGACCGCCCGGACCTGGAGCGTCTCTATGCCCGTCTGGAAGACGAGTACGAGTTGAAGGAACGCGCAGCCGCACTCCACCGCAAGCTGGAGGTGCTCGGCGACACCGCGCAGGCCCTGACCGATATCATCGACACCGAACGGTCCTTGCGTCTCGAACTGATCATCGTTCTCCTGATCGTGTTCGAGATCTTCATCACCTTTTATCAGATGGCCGTGGGCTATCTGACGGGTCATTGATACGAGCCATCACCGCCTCGAAGCCCCGCTCGGGCTCGACCCACTGCCAGTCCGGCAATTGATGCCGGAACCAGGTGAACTGGCGCTTGGCATAGCGCCTCGTATCCCCCTGGCCTTTGGCAATGGCTTCTTCGAGCGAGATCTCGCCGCGCAGGTGGGCCAAGAGACCGGGAACCCCGTGGGCGCGCATGGCCGGCAGCATGGGGTCGAGGTTCCGCTCTCCCAAGGCCCTCACCTCATCGAGCGCACCCTGCTCCATCATGAGCTCGAAACGCCAGTCGATCCGCCGGCGCAGTTCATCCCGGTCCGGGGCGAGGAAGAGTTTGATGACGGGGCGATCCGCCAGAGGCCCCGGCTCGCGGGCGCCGTGAAAGGAGACCAGCGGGCGGCCGGTTGCCGCGAAGATTTCGAGAGCCCGCTGCACGCGCAGCCGGTCGGAAGACCGTAAGGTCCGGGCCGTCTCGGGGTCGCGCTCAAGGAGAAGCCGGTGGAGTTCGGGCGTCTCAAGTCCCTCGCTGTCCCGGCGCACCTGCTCACGCACCTCTTCCGGAACAGGCGGCATATCGGACAGCCCCTCCGTCAGGGCCTTGAAGTAGAGGCCCGTGCCGCCCACGAAGATCGGCAGCTTCGTGCCCTCGATCTCCCGCAGCACTTTGATGGCATCGCCCACATAGCGCCCGACGGAAAAGTTCACGGCGGCATCCACATGGCCATAGAGGCGGTGCGGTGCCCCGGCCTCGTCCTGCGGCGTGGGACGGGCCGTGATGACGCGCAGATCCCGGTAGACCTGCATGGAATCGGCATTGATCACCACACCATCGAGAGCCTGCGCCAGCCTTATGCCCAGTGCGGACTTGCCTGATGCGGTCGGCCCTGCGATGAGAACCGCGCCGATTCGAACGTCACTCACAGCCAGGTCTCCCCAATGGCGTCTCCTCAGAATTCCCTTGTTGCGACCTTGATCGCCAATCCGACTGAACCGGCTGTCACGGACGAGATCGTCACCCTGGCTGCCCAGGCGCTGGGACAAGAGACGGAACAGGCCATTCTGGCAAGAGGAATCGCAGCGGATCTGATCGTTCCCGGCGCTACGGACGCGAAGGCCGTTGAAGCGGTCCTGCGCCAGACCCTTGAGAACAGGCCCACCGACATCGTCGTGCAGCCTTTGGCCACCCGGCGCAAGCGCCTGTTCCTGGCCGACATGGATTCCACCATGATCGGCCAGGAATGCATCGACGAACTTGCGGATTATGTGGGTTTGAAGGCCGAGGTGTCCGAGATCACGGAGCGCGCCATGCGCGGCGAGATCGCCTTCGAGCCGGCATTGCGCGAGCGTGTCGCCCTGTTGAAGAACCTGCCCGTCAACGTGGTCAGCGAGATCATCGAAAAGCGCATCACCCTCACGCCCGGTGGGACAGCGCTCGTCCGGACGATGCGGGCCAACGGTGCCTATACCTGCCTTGTCTCGGGCGGCTTCACGGTCTTTACCGGTCCCATCGGAGCAACAATCGGCTTCCATGAGGACCGTTCCAACCGCCTGATCCTCAATGGCGACAAGCTTGCCGGCCTCGTCGAGGAGCCGATCCTCGGCCGCGAGGCGAAGCTGGCGACCCTGATTGAATTGCGCAACCGCTTCGGCTTGGCCGCGCACGAGACGATGGCCGTGGGCGACGGAGCCAACGATCTCGCCATGCTGGGCGAAGCGGGGTTAGGCATTGCCTTCCGGGCAAAGCCCGCAGTGGCGGCCGCGGCTCATGCGCGGCTCGACCATGCCGACCTGACGGCGCTGCTCTATGCGCAGGGCTATCAGGCAGGCGATATCGTGCAGGAATAAGCCGAAGCTGTTGAGACATCCCTGAAATGAGAAAGGCGGCCCAGGAGGCCGCCTTTTTGTTTGTCGATCTTACCGATCAGCTTACTCGATGGACAGGGCCACGAAGCGCACCTCGCCCTGGGCATTCGCCACGAGAAGAAGCGCCGACTTGCGGTTCTGAGCCTTGAGGTCGTCGATCTTCTTGGTCACGTCGGCCGGGTTGGAGACCGGCTCCTGATTGACCTCGACGATCACCTCACCGGCCTGGATCCGCTTGTCGGAAGCGGCTGAGTTCGGGTCGACCCGGGTGATGACCACACCCTTGAGGTCGTCCTTCAGGCTGAAGCGGCGGCGCAGCTCGTCCGTCATGCCGGACATGTTGAGGCCGAGGGCTTGGCGGGTTGCCGTAGGCGGCTCAGTCGAGGGCTGCTGGAGGCTCGCCTGCTTCTCGGTGTCTTCAAGACGGCCCAGGGTCACCTGCTTGGTCACCTCCTGGCCTTTGCGGACGATGGTTACGTCCACCGCCTTGCCGACGGGCGAGGAGGCGACGATCCGCGGCAGGTCACGGGAGTCCTTCACTTCCCTGCCGTCGAAGCGAACGATCACGTCCCCCACCTCGAGACCGGCCGGTTTGGCCGGCCCCTTGTCGTCGATGCCGGCGATGAGCGCGCCGCGCGCCGTGCCGAGATTCAGGGCCTCGGCGGTAGCGTCGTCCACGTTCTGGATGCGCACGCCAAGCCAGCCGCGGCGGGTCTCGCCGAACTGGCGCAGCTGATCGATGATCGGCACCGCCGTGGAGGCGGGGACCGCGAAGCCGATGCCGACCGAGCCGCCGGTGGGAGAGAGGATGGCCGTGTTGATGCCGATGACCTCGCCGTTCATGTTGAAGAGCGGACCGCCGGAATTGCCCTTGTTGATGGAGGCGTCGGTCTGAATGTAGTTGTCGTAGGGACCGGATTCGATGTTGCGGCCGCGGGCCGACACGATGCCGGCCGTCACCGAGCCGCCGAGACCGAAGGGATTGCCGATCGCCATTACCCAGTCACCCGGGCGGATGGTCTCGGAATCGCCGAACTTCACCGCCTTGAGGGGCTTGTCGGACTTCACCTTCAGGACTGCGAGATCGACCTTGGAATCCTTGCCGATGATCTCGGCTTTCAGGCGCGTCCCGTCGGGGAAGATCACGCTGATGTCGTTCGCATCGCCGATCACGTGATTGTTTGTGACCACGATGCCGGACGGATCGATCACGAAGCCGGAGCCGAGGGAATTCGAGCTGCGGGGACGCGAGGGGGAGTTTTCACCACCGGGACCGCCAGGGCCACCCTGGCCGCGACGGTTGAAGAACTCCTCGAAGAGGTCCTCGAACGGTGTGCCGGGCGGAAGCTGCGGCAGGGTGCGGTTCCGGGCTTCCACGGTGGTCGAGGCCGAGATATTGACCACCGCGCCCGTGACCTCCTCGGCCAGATCGGCAAAGGACTCAGGGGCCGAGCGGGCATAGGCCGGCAGCGGCATCGCTGTGGCGACCAGGGTCAGGACCGCGAAGCAGGACGCGGCAAGCCGGCGCAGGGGACGCTGGGGCAGCACCGCCTTGGAAGGTGCCAGCGCGTTCGTGGCTGTGTTCATCGACAATCCTCTTTCGGAGTTTGTGGATATAGATTGGTGCTTGGCCCCGGCATTCAAGCGGTCTGTTCGGCGGAAGCCTAGCCGCCGCTATCCGAACTGACGCACAAGCCAGATCACCCCGAGGCCGAGCACGGCCGAGATGATGCCGACGATCCGCATCTGGTCGCTCGGGCTGTGAGCGGCCTCATACATCGCCCTGCGCATCCCGTCCGGGAAGGCCGCAAAGAGAATGCCCTCGACCGCAAGAGCGAGGCCGAGGGCTGCAATCAAGTCCAACATCAGGCAGGCTTATTGGGCTGGAGCCGGTTGGGCCGGCGCAGGCGTCGGCTGAACCGGTGCCTGTGGCGGAGCTGGCCGAGCGGCAGACCCGCCGCCATTTCCACGACCCGCCGGATCGTTGAAGTAGCGGAAGAATTCCGAGTCGGGGCTCAGGACGAGGCGGGTGTCGCCTGCCTTCAACCCCGCCTCATAAGCCTGCATGGAGCGATAGAAGGAGAAGAAGTCCGGATCGAGGGTGAAGGCCTCGGCGAGGATCCGGTTGCGGTCGGCATCCCCTTGGCCGCGCAGCTCCTCGGCCGTCCGGTTCGCTTCTGCCCGGATCACCGTCGCCTCGCGCTCGGCGCGGGCCCGGATGGTCTGAGCCTGCTGCTGGCCATTGGCGCGGATGTCGGCAGCCTCGCGCTCACGCTCGGTGCGCATGCGCTGATAAACGGCCTGGCTGTTCGCCGCCGGCAGGTCGACGCGGGTCAGGCGCACGTCGATCATCTCGATGCCGAGGCTGCTCGCCTGCCGGTTCACGTCCTCCTGAATGCGGTTCATCAGGGCCCCACGCTCCGTGCGCACGATGGCATCACGGGAGGCGTTCGCCAGGACGTTGCGCATGGCCGAGTTGGTGAAGCTCTGCAGACGCTGATTGGCCAGAGCGATATTGCCGACCGCCTGATAGAACCGCAGCGGATCGATGATCCGGTAACGCGTGAAGGCATCCACTTCCAGGTTCTGCCTGTCGGCCGAAAGAACGGTCTGAACCGGCAGGTCAAGATCGAGCACCCGCTTCTCGAAGTAGGTGACGTTGTCGATCAGCGGCAGCTTGAACTTCAGCCCCGGTTCCGAGATCGCCGATTGCACTGCGCCGAAGCGCAGCACCAGGGCGTATTGGGTCTGCTGCACGATGAAGACGGCGCTGTAGAGGACGATGGCGATCAGGCCCACCAGGATCAGGAGGCCCGTGCGAAGAGTTGAAGCGTTCATCGCGTGGCTCCCTGCGGGTTGGCGGCATTGCCCTGAGGCTGCGGACGCGGCGGGTTCTGAGCCAGCGGCAGGAAGGGAACCACGCCCTGCCCGTTCTGGTCGACGATGATCTTGTCGAGACCGCCAAAGACGCGTTCCATCGTCTCGATGAAGATGCGCTCGCGGCTGACGTCGGGAGCCTTGCGGTACTCCTCGTAGACCTGACGGAAGCGGGCAGCCTGACCGCTTGCATCGGCCACGGCCTGCTCACGATAGCCTTCCGCCTGCTGGACGGTGCGGGCAGCCTCGCCTCGGGCTTCCGGGACAACGCGGCTGGCGAAGGCGCCTGCCTCGTTCTGCACGCGCACGGCATCCTGCTGAGCGGCGTTGACGTCGAAGAAGGCCTGCTGGACCTCCGACGGCGGCCTGACCGCCTGAAGCTGGACTACGTTGATCAGCACACCGGCCCCGTAGGCATCCAGGGCCTCCTGCATGATCTCGCGCACCTCCTGAGCGACGCTGGCCTGCTCGGTGGTCAGGATCGCCTGGATGTTGCGGCGGCCGATGACCTCGCGCATGGCGCTCTCAGCCACCGACTTGATGGTGCCGTCAGGGTTCTGCAGGTTGAAGACGTAATCCTGCGGACGCGCCGGATTGATCTGCCAGACGGCATCGAAATCGATGTCGACGATGTTCTCGTCGGCGGTGAGCATCAGGCTCTCCTCGATCACGTCGCGCGCACGCCCCTGCCCTGTGGGCGTGGAGCGGTATCCCACCTCAACCCGCTGCTGGGCGGTGACGTTGGGCTTCACCACGCGGCCGATCGGGTAAGGCAGGTTGTAGCGCAGGCCTTCGCCGGAGGTTCCTGTGAAGCGGCCGAAGATCATGTTGATGCCGACCTCGTTGGGCCGCACCGTGTAGAAGCCGGTGAGCAGCCAGACGGCGATGACACCCAGCACCAGAATGATCAGACCCCGGCCTCCCATGGAACCACCGGGGATGAAGTCCTTCAGCCGGTCCTGGCTGCGACGCAGGATGTCTTCGAGATCCGGAGGGGTGCCGTTCCCCTGCGGGCCGCCCGAGCCCCATGGACTCTTGCCGCCTCCTGACCCGCCACGCTGCCCCCAGGGGCCACCGCCGCCGCTTTGGTTACTCCAAGGCATAGGACGCCTTTCCTCACTTACGAAGAGACCGGCCGAACCGGCCGATAAGAAACTTGAGACGGTTGTGGGTGTTGCCTGTTCCGCCTGTCAAGCCTGCGAATTGGGGACTCCAAGCGGCTTCGTCAACCTTGAGGCGGCTCAACGACGCCTTTCGAGATCAATAAAGGTAAATGGATGCTCGTCATCCGGGCCTTTCGGGTAGTCCTCACGCTTCACCTCGCGAAACTGTGACCGGTCGAAGGACGGGAAGACCGCGTCGCCCTCAGGCGCCGTATGAACCTCGGTAAGGAACAGCTTGTCCACGTGCGGCAGGGACAGGGCGTAGATTTCCGCCCCGCCAGCCACCGCGACCGCATCGGCTCCTGTTCCGGCAGCCAGCTCTTCCCCCTTCGCGACAGCCTCTTCCCAGGTGTGGACCACATGCACGCCGTCTGCCGAGAACTCTCCGTCGCGGGTCAGCACGATGGTCTCACGTCCCGGCAGGGGCTTGCCGATCGACTGGAACGTCTTGCGCCCCATGATCATCGGCTTGCCCATGGTGAGGCGACGGAAGCGCCCCATGTCGGTCTTAATCCGCCAGAGCAGACGGTTGTCGAGCCCGATCACGCCATTCTCGGCCATGGCGACCACGAGGATGAGGGGAATGGTCATGGCTCCTCCGCCAGTCGTTGCAAGGCCTCGCCGGTCACGCGCTGCACCGTCCACTCGTCCATCGGTATCGCCCCGATGGAACGGTAGACCTTGAGCGCCGGCTCGTTCCAGTCGAGCACCCACCATTCGAGGCGCGCCAGCCCTTCCGTCAGACACCTGCGGGCCAGATGCCGCAGCAGGGCACGGCCGATGCCCTTGGAGCGCATTTCGGGCCGTACGAAAAGATCTTCGAGATAAATCCCATGCCGCCCGCGGAACGTAGAGAAATTGTAGAACCACAGGGCAAAGCCGGCAGGCTCGCCCTCCCACTCGGCAATGTCCGCGAAGACGCGCGGGTTGGGGCCGAAGAGCGCCTGTGCAATATCGACTGCGGTCGCGTCGACCTCAAGCGCCAGCCGCTCGTACTCGGCGAGCTCCCGAATGAAGCGGAAGATCAGGGCCGCATCGGACGCTTTGGCAGGTCGGATCGAGAGACTCATGATTTCTTCTGGCGTTTCCTAACGTTACTGTCGAGCTTATTCCGCTTCGTCTTCGGCCTGAACCCGTCGCGGCGAACCCCACCCCTCCAGGACGGCGTTCATGTCGTCCAGCACGAAGAACCGGGCGCTCTCCTGGTCATAGCCTTCGTCCAGCAGACTGTCGTAGTCGGTGAGCCTATGGCGGATATAGGCGGTGAGAGATAGCCAGGCTGCCGCCTCCGGCGAGGCGCCATGCAGGCCGCGGCTGCCCAGGGCGTGATCGGTCACGGCCTCGAACTCGTGCCGCGGTATGCGCGGAGCGAGGATGCGGACGGCGCTCTCGATGGCTTCGCGCCTGTTCATCACGGTCAGACCGCGACGGGAGCCTTGATGGCCGGATGCGGGTCGTAATCCTCGATGGCGATGTCGTCGTAGGTGAAGTCGAACAGCGACCGCACGGACGGGTTGAGCCGCAGCTTCGGCAGCGACCTCGGCTCCCGGGAGAGCTGAAGGCGGGCCTGCTCCAGGTGGTTGAGGTAGAGGTGCGCGTCGCCGAAGGAATGGACGAAATCGCCCGGCTGCAGGCCGGTTGCCTGCGCCATCATGTGCGTGAGAAGCGCGTAGGACGCGATGTTGAAGGGCACCCCTAAGAACACATCCGCCGAGCGCTGGTAGAGCTGGCAGGAGAGCCGCCCCTCCGCCACGTAGAACTGGAACAGGCAATGGCAGGGCGCCAGCGCCATCCTGCCGAGGTCGGCCGGGTTCCAGGCGGATACGATCAAGCGCCGGCTGTCCGGATTGCGGCGGATCTCGTCGAGAACCCAGCGGATCTGGTCGACCGTGCCGCCGTCGGGCTTGGCCCAGGAGCGCCACTGCTTGCCGTAGACGGGGCCGAGGTCTCCGTTCTCGTCCGCCCACTCGTCCCAGATCGAAACACCGTTCTCCTTCAGATAGCGGATGTTGGTGTCGCCCTTCAGGAACCAGAGCAATTCGTGGATGATGGAGCGCAGGTGCAGCTTCTTCGTGGTGACAAGCGGAAAACCCTCGCTGAGATCGAAGCGCATCTGGTGGCCGAACACGGAAATCGTGCCCGTTCCGGTCCGGTCGTCCTTGCGGACGCCCTCGTCCATGATGCGGCGGATGAGATCGTGATAGGCCTGCATGCGGTACTCCTCAGCACATTATAGGTCAGCCGGTTGGGCCCTCCGAGTCGCAATTCATCTCCATCCCCACTCTTTCAAAATCCGTCCAGCCTGCCTATATTGGGGGTGCCGGTCGCAAGATCGGCTATGGCGATAAACGGCTATCGGAATAAACCCATCGGACCCGGGGGCGGTACCCGGCGCCTCCACCAAAATCCAGGCAGGATCTGGCTTTCGGCGGGGGCGAAATAGGATCGACGAGGGCGTAAAGGGTAGACTTTCGCTCGGCATGGTTCCGCCGTTATCGGGCCGAATCTATAGTTGCCAACGACAACTATGCTCCGGTTGCAGTGGCTGCGTAAGCGGTCCCTAAAGCCGACTCAAAGCCCTTGCGGTTAGCACCGTAAGGCGGGGTCCGGAGGCACCTGGCAACAGAAGCCTCCACTTTTGTTTCTGCAAGGGCTCACGCATGGCCGGTGGTAAAGACCTGATCCGCTACGATCTTCTGGTGCAGGACGCCCTCAAGGGTGTCGTGCGCAAGGTCCTGATCGATGCCAAGGACGGGCTTCCGGGCGAGCACCATTTCTACATCTCCTTCCAGACGGATTTTCCGGGCGTTCGCCTCTCGAACCGCCTGCGCGAAAAGTACCCGCAGGAGATGACCATCGTTCTCCAGCATCAGTACTGGGACCTCAACGTTACCGAGCACACCTTTGAGGTGGGGCTGTCCTTCTCCGGCATCCCGGAGAGGCTGCTCATCCCGTTCGATGCGCTCACCGGCTTCTTTGATCCGTCCGTGCAGTTCGGCCTGAAGTTCGACAGCCAGGATGACGACGAGGAGGAGGCACCCGAGGCCGCACCCGCGCCTCAGCCCGCGCGCGGTTCATCCGAGCCTGTGGAACTGAAGCAGCCTCGCAAGGCGCTGCCCGCAACGGAGAAGGCGGCTGCCCCCAAGGCCGAGCGAGCCGAGTCCCCTGCGGAGCAGACCCCCGAGCCCGACGCATCCGGCACCGCCGAGGTCGTCAGCCTCGACGCGTTCCGCAAGAAGAACTAAATCCCGTCCTTCAAGCTTCGACCAGAGCCTCTCTGCGCACGCGCTGTGTCACGCGCATGGGCAGGCCGCCGCGCGGCCGCAAGGTGATGCGCTGCACGGGCTCGACCGTGTGTCCCCCCGCGAGGTCGAGACGCATGGAACGGGTGATGCTCGCCAGCACGATCACGGCCTCCTGCAGCGAGAAGCTCGCCCCGATGCAGACCCGCGGGCCCGCCCCGAACGGCAGATAGGCGAAGCGGTCGATCTGCTTGCGGTTTTCCGGGAGAAAGCGCTCGGGCCGGAACGCATCGGGCTCGTCCCAAAGCCTCCGATGGCGATGCAGCACGTAAGGTGCAATCGCCACCATTGATCCCGCCGGTATCTCCACATCCCCGATCCTGTCGTCCGCGATGGCCGTCCGGCTCATGTATGGGGCGGGCGGATAGAGCCGCACCGCCTCGTCGATCACCGCGCGGGTATAGACGAGCCGCTCCAGGTGATGAGGCTCGATCACCCCCTCCCCCAGCACCTCGTGCACCTCCTGCTCGACGCGGGCGCGGGCATGCTCGTCCTGCGAGAGCAGATAAAGCGACCAGGACAGGGCATTGGCCGTGGTCTCGTGCCCGGCGCCGATGAAGGTGACGATGTTCGTCCGCACCTCGATGTCGCTCAGGCCCTTGCCGGTCTCTGGATCAGCTGCTTCGAGGAGCAGGGTGAGCAGGTCGCGGGGAGCCGGCTCGCCGCTGGCGAGCAGCTCTTTGCGGGCGTCGATCAGCGCGTTGACGGTCTCCTCGAAGAACTGGATTGACGGCCTTGCCCGCAGGCGCCCGATCCTGGGCACCCAATCCGGGAAGCCGAAGATGTCGAGCGGGTCGACCCGGCCGATGGAGTTGAAATAGCGGGTGATCGCCCGGCCCAGGGCATCCGGATCCTTCGGTACCCCTTGCGTGAAGATCGTCCGCTCCAGCACGTCGAGGGTGACCCTCGTCATGTCGAGGGCCGCATCGACCACGCGCCCGTCCGGCCGTCTCTGCCACCGCCTCACCAGGCGATCGGCCGCCTCGACCATGGCCGGGAAGAAGCCCGTGACCGTGCGGGGCGTGAAGAGCGGCGCGAGGGTGCGCCGCTGAAGCCGCCACTCGTCGCCCTCGGCCGTCACGAGACCCCGGCCTAAGCCGGGCGCCAGAATGCGGATCTGCAGGTCGTCCTTGCGGTAATTGGCGGCGTTGTCCACCAGGATGTGGCGGATGCCGGCAGGGTCGCTCACCACCGTCATTCGGCCGAGAGCCCCCTCGCCCGTGACGACCGACTCCTCAAAATGCGCCTCCATCCACATGTTCAGAGGATTTTCGCGAACGGCGCGCAGGAAGGCCACCATGCCGAGAAGCTCGGTGCGTGGCTTGGGGTGAGGCGGGCGGAAAAGGGGCGTTTCCAGGGTGTCGCTCATGCGAATTTCCAAGGCCTCCAGTGCGCGTTCGCGGTTGCGAGCGCCATCATTTGAGATAAGAACACGCAACTCCATCGAAAGAGGTCAGGATGTCGCCCTCAACCCGCATCGAAACAGATACCTTCGGCCCCATCGACGTTCCCGCCGACAAGTTCTGGGGTGCCCAGACGCAACGCTCCCTCCAGAACTTCCGCATCGGGACGGACCGGATGCCGCTTCCCCTGGTCCATGCGCTGGCCATCGTGAAGCAGGCGGCGGCTCTCGTGAACAAGGATCTTGGCAAGCTGGAGCCGCGCCTGGCCGATGCCATCGCGGCGGCGGCCGCCGATGTGGTGCAGGGCAAGTACGACGACGAGTTCCCCCTTGTGGTCTATCAGACGGGTTCGGGCACCCAGTCCAACATGAACATGAACGAGGTTCTCTCGAACCTCGCCATCGAGCGCCTCGGCGGCGAGCGCGGCAGCAAGAAGCCGGTTCACCCGAACGACCACGTGAATATGGGCCAGTCGTCCAACGACTCGTTCCCCACCGCCATGCACATCGCAGTCGCCCGCGAGGTTCATGACCGTCTGCTGCCTGCCCTCAAGCATCTGGTGAAGGCCCTGGAGGACAAGCAGGAAGCCTTCAAGGATCTGGTGAAGATCGGCCGCACGCACCTGCAGGATGCGACTCCGGTCACCCTCGGCCAGGAATTCTCCGGCTACGCCGCCCAGGTCCGCCTCGGCATCGCCCGCATCGAGCAGACGCTGCCCGGCATCTATGCGCTCGCCCAGGGCGGCACCGCCGTCGGAACAGGCCTTAACGCCCATCCCGAGTTCGCGGACCGTTTCGCCTCGAAGGTGGTGGAGCTGACCGCCCTGCCCTTCACATCAGCCACGAACAAGTTCGAGGCGCTCGCCTCCAACGATGCGCTGGTCTACACCCACGGCGCCCTGGCAAGCCTCGCGGCCGGCCTGTTCAAGATCGCCAACGACATCCGCCTCATGGGCTCTGGCCCTCGCTCCGGCATCGGCGAGATCTCCCTGCCCGAGAACGAGCCCGGCTCGTCAATCATGCCCGGCAAGGTGAACCCCACCCAGGCCGAGGCCATGACCATGCTGTGCTGCCAGGTCATGGGCAACCAGACCACCGTCACCGTTGCGGGCTCCCAAGGCCATTTCGAACTCAACGTGTTCAAGCCGGTCATCGTGAATGCGGTGCTGCAGTCGATCCGTCTGCTCGCGGACGGCGCCGTCAGCTTCACCGACAACTGCGTCGTCGGCATCGAGCCGAACAAGGACCGCCTCAAGGAACTGATGGAGCGTTCGCTCATGCTCGTGACGGCGCTTGCCCCAACCATCGGCTACGACAAGGCCGCCGCCATCGCCAAGTCGGCGCACAAGAACGGCACGACGCTCAAGGAGGAGGCCCTCAGGGCCGGGGTGTCATCCGAGGACTTCGACGCCGTCGTTCGTCCCGAGACGATGCTGCAGCCGGGCGAATAGGGTAAAACAGGCGCCATGGCTGAGATCATCAATCTGCGCCAGGCGCGCAAGAACAAGGCGCGGGCCGAGAAAGAGGCCCGCGCCACTGAGAACCGTGTCAGCTTCGGCCGCACCAAGGCGGAGAAGACGCTGAGCAAGGCCGAGCAGGATCTGGCAAAGAGCCGCCTGGACGGCCACAAGCGCGATCCCGACGAGACGCCGTGAATGGGCTTTGCCGTTCTCAAGCGCTCCGTGTCCATCGCCGGCCACCGGACGAGCATCTCCCTTGAGGAGCCGTTCTGGGAGGGCCTGCGGGAGATCGCAGAGCGGGAGAAGATCTCCGTTCAGGCCCTGATCGGGCGCATCGATGCGGAACGCGGCGAGCAGAACCTGTCCTCCGCCATCCGTGTCTTCGTGCTCAATGACCTGCGGGGCCGGTTAGCATCGGACACCGATCAGCGTACCGGCGGAGCCCCGTAGACCGAGGGCGGAGGAGCAACCTCTACGGGCGGATTCAACGGCGGCAGCGAGGTTTGCGACGGGGTCGGTTCAGGCTCTTCCGGCTGTTTCCGCTGCTCCGATTGCAGCCGTTCCGCCTCCCGGCGCACTCGCTCAGCCTCGGCCCGGGCCTTGGCCTGCCGAAGCGCTTCCTCTTCAGCCGCCTTCGCCCTTTGCCGCTCGGCCTCACGCTGCGCGTCGATCTGGCGCTGGCGCTCTGCCGCAGCGCGCTCGAACGCTTCGATCTTCTCCAGTTCCCGCTTGAGAACGATGGCGGCCAACCCGTTGCGGAACGGCCCCGCGTCGACCTGTCGAACGGGAGCCGTCAGGGAGCCCTGCCAGTTCAGGCCAATCGACGGCGGGGCGCCGACCCATTCGGCAGGGGCGGCCTTCGCCGTGAGCGCACCGCGGGCATCGAGCTGGAGGTTTTTCAGGTCGTAGGTGATGCCGCCCTGCCAGACGGCCGGCCCGCTCTCGGCCACGAAGGGTGAGAGCCGCAGTACACCGCTTACGAGGGCCGCCGAGGTTCGAACCAAGCCTGTGTTGAGGGGCGCCCGTCCAAGCTCCATTCCGAGGATGGCCTCCGCCTTACCCTCGACCAGGGGATCATTCTCCGCGACAGCGCGCTTGAGGGCTCGGTCGAAGACGTTCGGGTCGGCTGCGGGGATGCGGAGATTGGCGACCTGCCAATCGCCGGCGCCGCCGAGATTGGCGACGAGTTCCGAGAGGCTTGCGCCTACTGCTCCAAACCGGAGCGGCCCGGACAGGATGGCCTCGAAAGGCGTGGAGCCCGTCAGGGCCCATAGGGGCACCCGGTCGAGAGCCCCCTCGCCCACGAGGGTGGCAACCGCGCCCTGCCGGGTGATCGTCGTCGTGCCTGTGATCCTGCCGGAGCCGATCGTCGCCTCGAGGTTGCGGATGGAGATCCCGTCCGGCTGGGCTCCGACGACGAACGCTGCCCGTGTGGCCTGAAGGCCGCGGCCCAGATCGAGCGTACCCACTCGGAAGGTGACCTGACCGCCGGAGACGAGGCGTCCGCTCTGGCCGAACTGGGCTGTGGACCAGATCGTGTTTGTGGTTTGATCGCCCGGCACGTTGAGCGCCAGGGCCGCCGCGAGCCACGGCATGGAAAGGCGGCCCAAGGAGACCTCGCCGCCGATCTCGGACCGCGAGGCGGCTACGAGGCGCGCCTGCACGGGTTCATTGGAAACCTTGGCGTTGATGTCGAGCAGGGTCGCGCCGCGTTCCCGGCCGAGGGTCACCCGCCCGCTCACCGGCACCGGCGGGGCGACGCCAGCCCCATCGCCGAGCAGGCGCAGGAAGGGCGTGATGTCGGGCGTTGCGATCTCGGCCTCGCCGCTATCCACCACATCGTCGCCCTCGCTCAGGGCAAACGGTTTCGTCGTCGCCACCACCACGCCGGCGATATCCCCGGTGAGAGCCACGCTGAACCGGCCGGATCCGACGCGGGAGCCGCGGAGATCCACCTTGGAAGGCTGGTTGAGGCCGGTCATGTTCGGCCGGCTGACCCAGCGCCCGGTATTGTCGGTGGAGAGGGCGAGTATCAGGCTCTCGGTGCGTCCGTCGATGGATTCGACCTGCCCTTCGAATGGCCCGCCGGCCATGCGGCCGGTCGCCGTCGTGCGCAGCCGTAGCTCGGTCGACCCGGCAGGGGGCGCCACCCGCTCTGAGGCGACGTCGAGATCGAGCGCCCCTTCGCGGACGAAGGGCGGCACGAGCTTTGAGATCCCGCCGATCCAGACGCTTCCCAGGAGATCGACCAGGGGATCGGCACGTTGGGCCGTAACTTTGCCGGAAATCCGGCCCGAGCCGTCGGGCGCGATCCGCCCGCGCACCCGGGCATTCGCTCCGGCAACATCAACGATGTTCAGGGTCTCGACCAGCAGCGCCGGCCCGTCGGAGAGGATGCGGGCCGTGATCCGCCCGGTCGCGGGGCTTCTGCCGGCGCTGACCCCGCGGGCGTCCAGGATGAAGCCGACATCGAGGTTCTCGGTCGCCTGGAACACGCTCGAGACCTGGGGCAGATCGTCGAGATTGAGGCCTTGAAGGCCAACCTGTGCCTCAAGCCTGCCGCGCTCATTCGCTTCGGGCGCCGTGTAGCGGACATTACCGGTAAGCGTGGACTCGCCCATCTTCAGCCGCAGCCGGTTGAAGGACAGGACAGGGTTCGAGAACGCGACCTCGGAGGAGAGCTCCACGGGACGTCCGTCCAGGGCTGTCAGCAGCGGCGAGTTCAGGTTGATTTTGGCAAGGTAGCGCGCGAGGCGGTCGGACTGGTTGGACGCCAACGCCACCTTGCCGTTGATGCCGCCCCTCGTGGTCAGGCCGAGCTGGCCCTCGAGGGCCACCTTGGTGTTGCCAGGAGCCGTGAACTCGATCCGGTCCAGCCGTGCCCGTCCGGTATCGAGGGACAGGCGCAGATTGGCATTCGTCAGATCCTCCTGCCCCAGGCCAATGCTGTCGATCTTGAGATCCAGATCGATAGGCACCCGGATCAGCGGCAGGGACCATTGCTGCAGCCTGCTTTTGAAATCCTGCCCATTGCCGGAGAGGATGAAGCTGTCCGCATCGAGCCTGCGCCCTTCGAGGCGTAAGGAAATGCGCGGATCGTTGAGCCCGACCCTGCCCTCTCCGGTCATCCGAAGGCTCGCCCCGCCCTCGCCCGCTTCCAAGCTGACGGGGTTGAGCTCGACAGCCCCCGGTATCGTCTTGAACTCGGTCTCGACCGTGACCGGGATCGGGATGCCCGCGGCGGCGAGTTGCGCCGGGGGGCCAAACAGGATCTTGGCCTTGCCCGAGACGTTCGGGGTCGCAGCCTCGCCGGTGCCTTCGCTCAGTCCCAGCCGGGCATCGAGGTCGAAGCGCGGATAGACATCGCCGCCGCCTGAGAGCTTGACCTGGATGGTCTTGTCTTCGGCCAGTTCTCCGGTCACGAGCCGGAAGGGGACCCCGGACGTCGTCCCCTCGACGCGCCAGGGACCGATGAGCTTCTGGCCCTCAATGACGACGTTCTCGGCGAAGGCCTGATTGGTGCGGCCCGTGCTCGCGCTCTGCGTGGTGACGAGGAGCTGGCCGACCGCAAGGTTCTCGATGGCCCATTCCCGGGCCCGGCCGCTGCCCGAGACCAGTTCCGGTGGCAGGCGCCACTCGCCGTCTCCGGAGACCGGAACGCGGATATCGGCGCGCCCGACCCGCGTTTCCGTGAAGCGCACCTCGCCCCGCATCAGGGGCGTAAGGGCGACCTCCGCCCAGACATTGTCGGCGGTCAGGACCGGCGAGTCCGGCGTCTTCCCGCCGAGCCTCAACCGGTCGAGGATGATCCTCGGTTCGGGCAGCAGGCGAATGCCGATCTCGCCCTCGGTCTGGGCCTCCGTTCCCGACGCGTGCGCGATCATCTGGTCGATCGTCTCGCGGTGGGCCTCCCAGGGGATGAAGGGAGGCGCCGCAACGGCAATCGCCAGGATCAGGATCACGATGGATGCGATGATCGTCAGGATATCGCGCAAGAAGCCGCCTTTTCTCCGTTATTCTGAGACGTCCTTACCCCATGAAGGCGAGGACCGGGAGCGCTGTTCACCGTGTTCCACCGTCAAAGCGCAATGATCTTGCCCGGATTCATGATGTTGTGCGGGTCGATGGCCTGTTTCAAGACGCGCATGAGGCCCAGCGCCGCCGGCCCGTGCTCGATCTCCAGGTACTTCATCTTCTTCTGGCCGACGCCATGCTCACCCGTGCAGGTGCCCTCCATGGCGACTGCCCGCCGCACGAGCCGGTCGACAAAAGCTTCGCAGGCCTCGATCTCCGCCGGATCGTCCGTGTTCACGAGGGGCTGGACGTGAAAATTGCCGTCGCCTACGTGGCCGACAATGGGGGCGATGAGTCCGCTCTCCAGAATGTCCTGCTTCGTGGCGTCGACGCATTCAGCCAGACGCGAGATCGGCACGCAGACATCGGTTGCCACCGATTGGGCCCCCGGCCGCAGGCCCTTGGCAGCCCAATAGGCGTCATGCCGGGCCTGCCAGAGGCGCGAGCGCTCCTCAGGCTTCGTGGCCCACTCGAACGGCCCGCCGCTGAACTCGGCTGCAATCTCGCCGAACCGCTCCGCCTGTTCCTGCACTCCGGCCTCGGAGCCATGGAATTCCAGGAGCAGCAGGGGGCTCTCCGGCAGGGACAGCTTGGAGTGGAGGTTTACTGCCCTCACCTGCACCTCGTCGAGCAGCTCGATGCGGGCCACCGGAATGCCGGACTGGATCGTCATGATCACGGCGTCGCAGGCCGCCTTCACGGACGGGAACGGGCAGATTCCGGCCGAGATCGCCTCGGGGATGCCGTGGAGCTTGAGAGTGATCTCGGTGACAATGCCCAGCGTTCCTTCAGAGCCGATCAGAAGCCGGGTGAGATCGTAGCCCGCCGAGCTCTTCTTGGCGCGGCTTGCCGTCTTCACGATCTCGCCATCGGGCAGCACCGCGGTGAGCGCAAGAACCACGTCCTTCATGGTCCCGTAGCGCACCGCATTGGTGCCGGACGCCCGTGTGGCGACCATGCCGCCGATTGAGGCGTCGGCGCCCGGATCGATGGGGAAGAACAGGCCCTTGTCGCGCAGGTGCTCGTTGAGCTCCTTGCGGGTCACGCCGGCCTCGACCACGCAATCCAGGTCCTCCTCATGAACGGCGATGATGCGCTTCATCAGGCTCAGATCGATGGTAACGCCGCCATACGGGGCGTTGACGTGGCCCTCGAGCGATGTGCCGGTGCCATAGGGGATGATCGGGATCTCGTGCTTCACGCAGAGCTTCACGATTTCCGACACCTCCTCCGTGGTCCGGGGATAGACCACAATGTCCGGCGGCTGGTTCTTCACCCAGGTGAGCGAGTGTCCGTGCTGCTCGCGCACGGCGGCCGAGGTGGCGACCCGGTCGCCGAAACGCCGGGACAGCTCGGCCTGGAGGGAGGCAAGGGCGGCATCGGTGGCTTTCTGGCGGACGGCAGCGTGGGGCGCATTCATGGAGGCTTCAAATCCGGTTGTGATGCTCATGTGATCCATAGCTACCAGAACCGTTGCAAAGGCAACACTGCGATGAGAAAGATGCCGCACCCCTCATGCACAAGCTGCCGGATCGTGCTAATATTGTTTCCTTCAGCGCGAAGGGATGGGCATCTGAGACGCATCGAGGGACGAGACTGATCATGGGAAAGCGGACCCCCGTCTTTTTCTTCGCACCCTTCGTGTCCTCCACGATGCGGGTCGAGCCCGCCTGGATCGACTACAACGGCCATATGAACATGGCCTATTATCATGTGCTCTTCGACCAGGCCGTGGAAGAGGGCTTCAGCCTCTTAGGCCTGGGCCATGATTACCTGGAGAAGCGCAAGGCTTCCTTCTTCGCGGCCGAGATCCACACCACCTACAAGCGTGAGCTGAAGATGCACGACAGGGTGCGGGTCACGCTCCAGCTGGTGGATTTCGACGAGAAGCGCATTCACTACTACATGGAAATCCGCCATGCGGGCGAGGGCTGGGTGGCCGCCACCATGGAGGGCCTGTCCCTTCACGTGGACATGGAGACCCGGAAGGTCAGCCCCTTCCCGGATGACATCATGGCCAATCTCGCCGTGATGAAGACCACCCATGCGCGGCTGCCGAGACCATCAGCCTTGGGCCGCGTCATCGGCATTCCACACCGGACCGAGGTCCAGGAGGCTCTGTCAGCCTCGGGCACCCGCCACTAGCAGCTGATCGAGCCGCGCGGGCAGGCCCCGCTTCGGATCGAGGGCAGCGGACGGGGAGCAAAGAGACGCTCGCGCTGAATGTCCTGCCAGATCTGGTTGTTCTCCATCTGGATCCGCTCTTCCAGGTTCAGCAGCTGCTGATCCTGCCGGATCCGCCGGTTGATGTCCTTCGAGGCCCGCTCGGACGGGCTCACGCGAGGCAGGCGCGTCTGAGCGTCGGCCGGCGCGGCCAGGGGCAGGATGAGGCTGGAAGCGATGGCAAGGGCCACCATGAAACGCATGGGACATTCCTCTTCAGGACCTTGGATCCCATATGAGGACGAGGCCCCTCATCAACAATGACATCATGGCCCCAAAGTTCGCGCCTGCGGCAGGATCGACAGGCATTCCGGGCTCGACGCCGTTCGCCTTTTGATCCATGGTCCCGCCGATGAATCAGTCCGATCCCAGACCCGATCCGCAGGACAGCCTGGCCCATGAGCCGGCATCCGGCTCGCTGAGCGCCCGCGCCCGCGCGGCGGTTGCGCCGCAATCTCCGTACCTGAACGGCCTGAACCCGGAGCAGCGCGCTGCCGTGGAGGCGACCGAGGGCCCGGTCCTCGTGCTGGCCGGCGCCGGCACCGGCAAGACCCGCGTGCTTACCACCCGGATCGCGCACCTGATCGCCACCGGTAAAGCCTACCCGTCCCAGATCCTGTCCGTGACCTTCACCAACAAGGCCGCGCGGGAGATGCGCGAGCGCATCACCGCCGTGATCGGCCCCGTGGCCGAGGGGATGCAGTGGCTCGGCACCTTCCACTCCATCGGCACCAAGATCCTGCGCCGTCATGCGGAACTCGTGGGCCTGCGCTCCGACTTCACGATCTTAGGGACAGACGACCAGCTTCGCCTGATGAAGCAGGTGATCGAGGCCGAGGGCATCGACGAGAAGCGCTGGCCGGCCCGGCAGCTTGCCGGCCATATCGACGGCTGGAAGAACCGCGGCCTTGGGCCGGATCAAGTGCCTGCAGGCGAAGCCGGAGCCTTCGCCAACGGCAAGGGTGGGCGGCTTTATCGGGCCTACCAGGAGCGTCTGAAAGTTCTGAACGCCGTCGACTTCGGCGACCTGCTGCTGGAATGCCTGCGCCTGTGGCGCGAGCACCCGGATATCCTGGAGCAGTACCAGAACCGCTTCCGCTACATGCTGGTGGACGAGTACCAGGACACGAACGTCGCCCAGTATCTCTGGCTGCGGCTTCTCGCCCAGGCGCGCAAGAACCTGTGCTGCGTCGGCGATGACGACCAGTCGATCTATGGCTGGCGCGGCGCCGAGGTCGACAACATCCTGCGCTTCGAGCACGACTTTCCCGGCGCGACCGTGATCCGCCTGGAGCGCAACTACCGCTCCACCGGCCATATCCTCTCCGCGGCTTCGGGCCTCATCGCCAAGAACCAGGGCCGCCTCGGCAAGACCCTGCGCACGGAGGATGAGCCCGGCGAGAAGGTGACGATCACCGGCGCCTGGGACTCCGAGGAAGAAGCACGGCTCATCGGCGAGGAGATCGAGGCGCTCCACGCCAAGAAGCACTCGCTGTCCGAGATTGCCATCCTGGTGCGCATCTCGGCCCAGATGCGCGAGATCGAAGACCGGCTCGTGACGCTCGGCGTGCCCTATCGCGTCATCGGTGGCCCGCGCTTCTATGAGCGCGCGGAAATCCGCGATGCGCTCGCTTACTTGCGCGTGGTGAACCAGCCCGCAGACGACCTCGCCTTCGAGCGCATCGTAAACACGCCGAAGCGCGGCCTGGGCGACGCCACGATCCAGGTGCTGCATAACCATGCCCGCGCGGCCCGCGTGCCGCTGATGGAGGCGGCGCGCTTCATCGTCGAGACCGACGAGCTGAAGCCGAAGCCCCGCGCCACCTTGCGCGATCTCCTTATCTCCTTCGGCCGTTGGGCGAAGCTGTCCGAGACCCTCTCGCAGTCCGAAGTCGCCCAGACGGTGCTGGAGGAATCCGGCTATACCGACATGTGGCAGAAGGACAAGTCGGCCGATGCGGCGGGGCGGCTGGAAAACCTCAAGGAGCTCGTGCGCTCCATGGAGGAATTCCCCGATCTGCAGAGCTTCCTCGAGCACGTGTCTCTCGTGATGGAAGCCAACGAATCCGACACCACTGAGCGCGTGAGCTTGATGACGCTCCATGCAGCGAAGGGCCTTGAGTTCGATACGGTCTTCCTGCCCGGCTGGGAGGAAGGACTCTTCCCGAACCAGCGCGCTCTCGACGAGAGTGGCCGCGCCGGTTTGGAGGAAGAGCGCCGTCTCGCCCATGTGGGCCTCACCCGAGCCCGGCGCCGGGCCAAAATCTACTTCGCGTCCAACCGGCGTATTCACGGGCTATGGAACTCGACCGTGCCGAGCCGCTTCATCGACGACCTCCCTGAATTGAACGTGGAGATCGCCGAGGCTCCGGCCAACTTCTCCTATGGCGGATCCCGCTTCGACCGCATGCAGCCCTTCAGCGGCTCGTCCTACCAGACTCCCGGCTGGCAGCGGGCTCAGGCCCACCGCGCAACGACCGACGACGGCGGCTACTCTGCCCGGCGCTCCGGCGAACGGCGGGGACCGATGCTGATCGAGGGCGAGTTGGTGGCAAAGTCCGCCGGCAGTTCCGGCTTCAAGCTGGGCGGGCGCGTGCTGCATACCAAGTTCGGCCCTGGCACCATCGAGGCGGTGGACGGCAACAAGCTCACGGTCGAATTCGATAAGGCTGGGCGTAAAATGGTGCTCGACAGCTTCGTTGAGGCGCTGACATAGACGCAGAGCGTTGCTTTATGCAACACTATCCGGCCCCATCACTCGTGCTGGCTTCAATCACGTTGGAGGAACCCGATGCCTCTGCTTCCGTATGCATCAAGAACGCATTTGCGGCTTTTGCTTATCGTTGCTGCTATTGGGACTTCTGCGCCGACAGCAGCCCAGAACTCATCGAGGGAAGGACGCATTCTCGCGTTCGAATGCGGAGATAACTGCGATCTCGCCATCATCGACAAGCTCAACAAGGAGCTTACCGGACTGTGCACGGCTCCAGAATGTGCAAAATGGAATGAAGAGGTCTCGATGCCCTCCCATTACAAGGGTAAACGTGTGGCCGTGACCCTGGGGAGGGGCGTCCAGCTTGATGGCGGCGGCAACAAGATGGGCGAGATGCTGGCTTTCAAGAAAGTCAGGTTTTTGGATGAGGATAATCGAGCAGAGGAAGACGCCCCACTTCAAGACCTGGCTTGGAATGGAGCGTCAAGATAAACTTCGCAGAGCTACTCAGCAGCAGCCGGCGGAACGGGAGCCGGCGGGGTGCCGTAGGTGCGCGGATCGACCGGGTTGAGGTTGCCCTCGTCCTCCGTGTAGGCCGGCGGGCGATCGATGTAGGTGAAGGTGCCCTTCCCGTCCGGCGCGGGCCCTCGAGCCCAGCGGCCCTGCTCGCTTTCCGTACCTTCAGAATGGTTGAGGAACTGGTAGGCGACTTCGCTCTTCTCCAGGTTCTGCGGGAAGTTCGACGGGCAAGGTGTCGTTTCGAGCCCGTCCTCCTCCAGTTCGCGGATGGCAGCGAGCCACTGGTTCTGGTGCATGGTGTCGCGTGCGATGAGGAAGGACAGCATGTCGCGAACGCCGGTGTCGTTGGTCAAATTATAGAGCCGGGCAACCTGAAGGCGGCCCTGGCTTTCCGCCGTCACGTTGAAGCGGAAGTCTGCCAGCAGATTGCCGCTCGCGGTCATGAAGCCGGCGTTCCAGAGATTGCCGGAGCTGTCGACCGGACGGGATCCGGAGCCGGCCACGATAACATGCTGCGGGTTCATGCCGGCCATGATGGCATCCTCAACCCGCGCTCCGCCCATGATGGCGCCAACAAGGGAGTTTTGAGCCGCCCCCTCCTGAGTCTCGACAGGGGAGGTTTCAAGAAGCCGCGCGATCATGGTGGCGAGCATCTCGACATGGCCGATTTCCTCGGTGCCGATGTCCATGATCATGTCTTTGTACTTCTGAGGACCGCGGCAGTTCCAACCCTGGAACAGGTAGGTCATCATCACGCTGATCTCGCCCCATTGGCCGCCGAGGGGCTCCTGCAGCATCTTGGCGAAGTTGGGATCGGGCTTCTCCGGCTTGGCGTGATACGCCATCTGCTTCTGGCGGAAGAACATCGGCTGCTCCTGTTGGTGGATTGAGTGGCGACCCTCAGCCCCGCAAGAGTCAGCCTTCCAACAGAAGCGTCTCCCCGTTGTTCCAAATTTAGGCCGTTTGTCCTGTACTTTAGACCAGTTCTGATCTTGCCTCCCTCTAGCCACCCGACCGCAACTGTGGAACCATCCGGCCCAAACGAACAGACGTTACGAGGTGCCGATGTTTCCCCTGTCGAATATGCTGAGATCCTTCGTGCGTGCCGGAACCTTGAAGGTGATCGATGCCGAGGGTGGCACCCACACATTCGGCGGCGAAGGGCCGGGACCGAGCGTCACCATGCGGCTCACCGACCGCTCGCTCTATCACAAGCTCTTCCTCAACCCGGAACTGCATGCCGGCGAGGCCTACATGGACGGTCGCATGAGCTTCGAAGATGGCTCGAACTTGCGCGACTTCCTGAACCTCTTCTCGATGAACCGCTCATCCCTGGCGAACTATCCGCTGCAGAGCGTACTCAAGCGCATCTCGCGCGGGGTGAAGCGCTTCCAGCAGGCGAACCCCGTCGGCAAGGCGCAGCAGAACGTGGCGCATCACTACGATCTGGGCAACGACTTCTACAAGCTCTTCCTCGACAAGGGCATGCAGTATTCCTGCGCATATTTTGTCAACGATGACGATACGCTTGAAGAGGCGCAGCAGAACAAGCTTCGTTTGATCGCGTCGAAGCTCCGGCTGAAGCCGGGCCTGAAGATCCTCGATATCGGCAGCGGCTGGGGCGACCTCGCTCTCTATCTCGCTGCCATGGAGGATGTGGACGTGACCGGCGTCACGCTTTCGAAGGAGCAGTACGAACTCTCCAACGAGAAGGCGCGGCGGGCGGGCCTGTCGGACCGAGTGCGTTTCGAGTTGCTCGACTACCGCAAGGTGGATCGGAAGTTCGACCGCATTGTCTCAGTCGGTATGTTCGAGCATGTGGGCGTGCATCATTACGGCGAGTTCTTTGCCAAGATCAACGCGCTGCTCGACGATGACGGGCTGATGGTGCTGCATTCCATCGGCAAGATGAGCCCACCCGGCACCGCGAGCCCCTGGCTCAGGAAATACATCTTCCCCGGCGCCTACTCCCCTGCCCTGTCGGAGGTGTTCCCCGTTGTCGAGCAGAACCAGCTGTGGGTGACGGATCTCGAATTCCTGCGCCTGCACTACGCAAAGACGCTCAACCATTGGCACCAGCGCTTCGAGGCGAACCGCGAAAAGATCGCCGCCATGTACGACGAGCGCTTCTGCCGCATGTTCGAGTTCTATCTCATCAGCGCCGAGACCATGTTCACCACGGGCAGCCAGCTGGTGTTCCACATGCAGCTCGCGCGCAAGCGCGATGCTGTGCCGATCGTGCGCGACTACGTCACGGACGTGCAGCGCGAGTACAAGGCGAAGGAAGCAGAACGCCTCAAGGTGCTGGAGCCGGCAAGGGAGCTGACGCCGGTTTGAAGATCCGGCATCAGCTTGATCTCAAGTCTCAATCAACGTCGCTCGCCGGCGAGATGCCGCGACGTGATGGTTGGATCAACGGCGCCTGAACGACCGCCGAACCAGCCCGCGAGAGCACCGAGGATCAGACCCAGCGCGCCGAGAAGTGCAGCGGTCGAAACACCGGTGGCTGCCGTATCGGCTGCCTGCTTCGCCCGATCCACGGTCTGGCGGTACTGCTGCTCATACTGCGTGACCCGGTTGCGCGCTTCCTCGGGCGGAATGTTCTGGGCACGAGCCAGGGCAGCCGTCGCACTTTCACGGGCCTGCTGCGCCTGTGCCTGATCGCCGGTCAGCATGGCACGCAGGCTCGTGATGGCCGTATCGCGCAACTGAGCAGGATCGTTGCCGCCCGATGCATCGCGCACCTGCTGCTCGATGGCGGCGAACGGATCCGGGTTCTGTGCCAGAGCCGGTGCTGCCGTCTGCACGGCCGTTCGGCCCAATCCGCCCACAGCGCTGGACAGCGTGTTGTAGGCGCCACCCAGCAGGCTGCCGAGGGTTGAGGTCAGCAGGTAGAAGATGACCAGGGTCGTTGCAGCCCAGGCAATCAGGCCGTGGAAGCCTGCTGTTGATTCCTTGGGACGTCCCGAGAGCCGGCCAGCCAGATAACCGCCTGCAAAGGAGGCGATGATCCCTGAAAGCGTCCACCAGATGCCGGCCGCGATGGAGAAGGTTGACGCCTGCGGGTTGTCTCCCGTTGCAGGATCGAGCGTCGCCACGCCGATGCCGATGCCAAGCATATTAAGGATAAGCTGGGTCACCAGTGCCATGACCACGCCGGCTAGGACCGCGCCCCAGGAGATGCGGTTCAGCATGATGGTGCGTGCATCTTCCGCTGGAGTGACGGGAGACATGTGCGGCGCGTCTTTATCGCCCAGATTGCGAGGCGTCGCTGGGTGGTCCACCATGATGTCCTCCTATGGCTTTCATGGCAAAGAGCAGCCCGCCCAGATGCGGACTATTTTCACGGCCTCAACCGGGGGGTAGCCTATAGGTTCCACGGTTTTGCCATAAAACCGCGACGAGCGGCCAAGCTCTTCTTAATGTTGACGTCTCGCATCCACGAGGGTTGGAGCATCGTTCGGAAAGTGCATTCCACTTTTGGGCTTGATGCTCTAAAGCGACCGCATGCTTGAAGGTCTTCACCCCAACCGCCCCACCCACGTCTTCCGCATCACCACGGACGAGCGCTCCGCACGCGCCATGACCGACATGATCGGCGAGATCTTCGATCCGGCCGAGACGGCCGTAGCGTCATTCGAGACGGAGGACGACGGCCCGTGGATGCTGGAGGCCTATTTCGCGCACCAGCCCGATGAGGCGGCAATCCGCGACCTGCTGCGCCCCATCGTGGGCGCTGAGGCCGACAAGGGCGTCTTCCTGCCCCTCGAGCAGAAGGATTGGGTGAAGTCGTCGCTGGAAGGCCTCAAGCCCGTCCGCGCCGGCCGCATCTTCGTCCACGGATCCCATGACCGCGAGCAGCGCCTTCCCAGCGACATCTCTATCGAGATCGAAGCGGGCCTTGCCTTCGGCACCGGCCACCACGGCACCACCAAGGGCTGCCTGCTTGCCTTCGTGGATGAACTGAAGATGCGCACGCCGCGCCATGTGCTCGATGTCGGCACCGGCACGGGCATTCTTGCGTTCGCTGCGGCGAAGGTTCTGAAGCGCCCCGTCGTGGCGGGCGATATCGACCCGGAGGCCGTGCGGGTGGCGCGGGAGAACGCGCGGCTCAACGGGATCGCGGCGTGGATGAGGCTCTATGTTGGCCCCGGCGTTCGCCATGCGGAAGCGGACCGTCCAGGGCACTTCGACCTGGTCTTCGCCAACATCTTGGCCAAGCCCCTGCGGATGCTGGCACCGGCACTGGCGCGTGTGGCGAGCGATGACGGGACGATCATTCTGTCGGGACTTCTGTACCGCGACGTCCCCGGTGTTCTGTCGGCCTATGCGCACCAGGGCTGGTATCTGCAGCGCCGCTACAATCTGGACGGCTGGGCAGCTTTGGTCATGACACGAGGCAGCGCACGGGCGCTGCCTCAGTGGTAATGCTTGTTACTCGGCCAGAACGCCCGGGTAGCGCTTGGCAAGTTCGCGGCGGAGCTTGAGGGTCTCAGTCCAGACTTCGCGGATGGCCTTGAGGGCGGTGATGATGATCATCGTCTTATCTTTCTTCGCAAGTGAAGTGATTAAAGCTTGAAGGGCAGATTGTCGGACTGGTCGAGGAACAGGGGCGAATGATCCTGCCGGCGGCCGAGATCGGGCATGAGGGCCTCGTGGCGGCGCAGTTCCCGTGCGGCGCTCCGGACGCGGCTCTCGATGAGAGCGTTCATCACGCGGGTCGCGATCTGCGAAATCCGGGACGGGGCGGACGAAGGGCTGGCAAAGTGGGACGAAAAAACGGCTGCGGTCATGGGCTTATCTCCAACAGATCGGTGCTGAAACCCTTCAGCGCTCCTCTGTTCTTGTTGTCAGGAAGATAAGCACGGTTCGACTTTGGTAGAAGTCATAGGATCACATGCGAGTCATGCACTATCTGCAGGACGTTCCTACTTTCGATTAAGATCTAGTCACCTGACACATAATCCCAGGGCGGTCTGCTCAAGGATGCATCCTTCTCTATCAGGGCATTGCAGTTGCAGCCGCGCTCGCTCCGGTTTGGCGCATCGTGCGGAAAAGTGGTCCCGGTTTTCCGCTGAATACGATGCGCCACTTCATGAACTGGAGCATCGGGTTGATCCCAAAAGTGGTTTCCACTTTTGGGGCCGATGCTCTAGCGTGCAGACCTCTTCATTCCCGATCTCCGGTGCTGCTTTTCATGGCTCAGTTCCAGTTTTTCGACGATACGACCTCCCCCGCCCAAGGACCCAAGCATATCGCCAAGCTGCGCGCCGAAATGGCCCGCCGGGGCTTCGACGGGTTCATCGTGCCCCGCGCCGACGAGCACCAGGGCGAGTACGTGCCGAAGAGCGCGGAGCGTCTGGCGTGGCTCACAGGCTTCACGGGCTCGGCCGGGACGGCCGTCATCCTCCAGAACAAGGCCGCTCTCGTGGTCGATGGGCGCTATACGGTGCAGGCCGCCGAGCAGGTGGACACCTCCGTCATCACGCCGGTTCAACTCGCCGACTTCACGCCCGAGGACTGGATTGCCGAGAACCTGCCGCAGGGCGGCACCTTCGCCTATGATCCATGGCTGCACACCAGCGACAGCCTGAAGCGGCTGGAGCAGGCGGTCAGCCGGGCCGGTGGCCAACTTGCTCCCGTCGACATGAACCTCGTCGATGTGATCTGGATTGATCGCCCGGCGCCTCCGCAGGCTCCCGTACGGCCGCATCCTCTGCATTATGCCGGCGAGACCGCGCCTGCCAAGCTGGAGCGCATCCGCCGCAAGATGGCGGAGGCCAAGATCGACGCCCTCGTCATCTCCGATCCACACAACCTCGCCTGGACCTTCAACCTGCGCGGCGGCGATGTGGGGCACACGCCCCTGCCGCTCGGCTATGCGATCCTGCCCCGCGAGGGCCGTGCGAGCCTGTTCTTCGACCCAGCGAAGGTGACGAACGAGGCCGGTGACGCGGTCGGCGATCTCGCCGCTTTCGCGCCGATCAGCGGCTTCCAGGGTGCCCTCGACGAACTGGGCCGAACAGGCGGCAAGGTCCGCATCGACTCCGCCACCGGCGCCGTCGCTCTGATCCGCCGCATTGAGGCGGCAGGCGGCAAGGTCGACGTGGGGGCCGATCCCATCGCTCTCATGAAGGCCGTGAAAAATGAGGCCGAGATCGCAGGCTCGCACGCAGCACATCTGCGTGACGGCGTGGCGGTGGCCCGCTTCCTCGCCTGGCTCGACCGCGAAGCACCCTCGGGCAAGCTCACCGAGATCGACGCTGTGGAGGCCCTGGAGGCGTTCCGAATGGAGACGGGCGCGCTCAAAAACATCTCGTTCCCGAGCATTTCGGGCGCCGGCCCCAATGCCGCCCTGCCCCATTATCGCGTGACCAGTTCGAGCAATCGCTCCATCGAGCGCAATCAGATTTTTCTGATCGACTCCGGCGCGCAATACGAGGACGGCACCACGGACATCACGCGCACGATCATCGTGGGCGAGCCGACCGCCGAGATGAAGGACCGCTTCACTCGCGTGCTGAAAGGGCATATCGCCATCGCGCAGGCGGTGTTCCCGAAAGGCACGACGGGCGCGCAGATCGATGCCTTTGCGCGCAAACCGCTGTGGGAGGGCGGCCTCGATTTCGATCACGGCACCGGCCACGGCATCGGCAGCTATCTCTCCGTGCACGAGGGCCCGCAGCGCATCGCCAAGACCGGCCACACGCCGCTGGAGATCGGCATGATGCTGTCCAACGAGCCCGGCTTCTACAAGCCCGGCGCCTATGGCATCCGCATCGAGAATCTCATCCTCGTCGAGCCGCGCACGATCCCCGGCGGCGACCGCGAGATGATGGGCTTTGAGACGCTCACCTTCACGCCCATCGACCTGCGCCTCGTGGAACCGTCAATCATGAATGCGGACGAGATCGCGTGGCTCAATGCGTATCATGCAGCGGTACGCGAGAAGATCGGCCCGCATCTCGATGGCGAGACGCGCGATTGGTTGGAGCAGGCGACTCGGGCGATCGGCTAAACGCTTCGCTGTCATTCCGGGGCGAGCATTAGCGAGAGCCCGGAATCCATAAACACAACATCTCAGGCAGAGGCGATCAGGGGCGCTTCCCCTTCTGCACCGTCAGCGGTTATGGATCCCCGCCTTCGCGGGGATGACAGCTGCGGAGCTTGATCAAATTAAGTTCCGCAGCACCACGACGGCGATCACGCCGACCGCCACCGTGCCGAGCAGCGGGAGGCGGAACGCCGCTATCGCCGTGATGGCGGCCGCGATGGCTTCCGCCCATCCGGTGGTCAGCGCGGTCGGGGCGATCACGGCCACCAGCACGGCGGGTGGAATGGCATCGAAGGCGGCCTTCGCGCGTCCCGTGAGCACGAGGCGGTCGGCCACGAACAGGCCGGCTATGCGCGTGAAATAAGTCACCGCCGCCATGGCCAGGATGGCGATCAGTGTCGTCGTGTCGAGGTTCATGAGCGCGCCTCCTCAGGGGCTGCGAGATAAGCCGCGGCGATGCCTGCGAGCGCACCGGATGCCACGTGCCAAGGCGCGCCGATGAAGGAGTGCACGAGGGCCGCGACAGCAGCGCTGACGGCCACCGTCACCAGCGTCACGCGGCTTTTCCCGAAGCCGGCCACAAGGCCAATGAACAGGGCCGTGAAGGCGAAGTCCGCGCCGATGCGCTCGGGATCGCCGAGGAACGAGCCGAGGATCGCCCCGATGGTCGACGAGAGCGTCCAGTTCGCCCACAGCACCACGGCCATGGCAAACCAATAGGCACCCGTCACGGGCCGTTCCAATGCGCGGCGCTCGGACAGGGCCCAGGCCTCGTCGGTGAGGAAGAAATAGGCCAGCAGGGTCTGGACCCGCGACATGCGGACCTTCGGCGTCAGCGACGCCCCCATCAGCACATGGCGCGCATTGATCAGCAATGTGGCGAAGGCGAGCGTCAGAATGGGCGCGGGACTGATCCAGGTCTCGATGGCGGCGAACTGCGCACCACCCGCGAAGACCAGGGCGGACATCAACGTGACCTCGATGGTCGACACCCCCTTGGCGGCAGCAATCGCGCCGAACAGGAGACCGATGGGCAGAGCCGCCACGGCCACCGGCGCGATATCGCGCAGGCCTGCTTGGATGTCCCGACGGGGTGTTGAGACGAAGGGGTTTGCGTGATCCATGACGGTCCTCATTGCCCCGGCCTTATGCGGGATGAACGCCTCGCCGTCTTGGATGAAAGTGCTGTATCAGGCAGTTCGATAAGCCCCCGGCGTCACGCCCATGCGGGCCTTGAAGACCCGGTTGAGGTGGCTCTGGTCGAAGAAGCCGCAGGCGGCCGCCACGTCGCCCGGAGCCGCACCCTGCTGCAACAGCCGGGTGGCGGCCCGGAAGCGCCGGTCGAGGAGATAGGCATGGGGCGTCAGCCCGGTCTCCTTGGCGAAGGCACGGATGAAATGGCTGCGCGACAGCCCCGCCAGGGTGGCGAGGCCCGCGAGATCCGCCTCCTCGCCGATATGCGCATCGAGATAATCCCGCACCCGCAGGATGCCCGTCGATCCGTAGCGCAGGGCCGGCAGGGCATCGAGATCGGCCCAGCGGGCAATGAGGCGACTCAGAAAATCGATGAGCCGAGTGTCCTGCTCCATCTCGGAGGTCCAGCGGCCGTCCTGGGACAGACAGGCGTGGAGCCTGACCTGGGCCTGGAAAAGCTCGGGATCATGGATGACGGAATGCGGGAACCAGGGCGGACGGGAGAGCGGGCGGCCTGCCACGTCCTCGGCAATCTCCTGCATCAGCTCCGGTGAAGGGTAGAAGGTGCGGTACTCGAAGCCGCCGCCATAGGGCTCGCCGTCATGGATCTCGTCGGGGCAGACGACCGCCACGCAGCCTGCCGGAACATAGCGCTGCTCACCCCGGTGGAAGAACGTCTCGCAGCCGGCCAGCACTGCCGCGATGGCATAGGTGTCGTGGCTGTGGCGGGCGTAAGAATGACGGCGGAAGGTCGCGCGCAGGCAGTCGAGGCCGCGATAGCGCGGCACCCGCCAGAAATGCGTCACGTCGCCCGCTCCAACCTGGGCCGGATCGAGCGAGACCTCCGGGGTGATCACCGTCATGGGCGCACCATGCCATATCGGGCTTGCCAAGTCTTGGACAGGAGTCTCACCCCCGCCCGACCAGGGCGAACCAGCCGTCCTCGTCCATGACCTGAAGCCCGAGCTCGGCCGCCTTGGCGAGCTTTGAGCCCGCGCCGGGGCCCGCCACCACGATGTCGGTCTTCTTGGACACGGAGCCCGCCACCTTAGCCCCGAGGCGCTCGGCCATGGCCTTGGCTTCCTCGCGGGTCATCTGCTCGAGGGAGCCGGTGAACACCACAGTCTTGCCGGCGACCGGCGAACTCGCGGAGGCCGGCGCCTCCATGGGCTCCGTGGTGACCTCAGCCAGCAGCGCATCGAGCATCTCCTCGTTGTGCTGTTCCCTGAAGAACTCGACGATGGCCTCCGCCACCACCGGCCCGATGCCGCCGATGGAGGTGAGCTCCGCATGGGCCTCCGATGTCTCGTCGGCTGCAGCCTTCGCGACCTCGCGCAGGTGCTCGAAGGTGCCGAAATGACGCGCCAGCAGCCGCGCCGAGGTCTCCCCCACATGCGGGATGCCGAGCGCGAAAATGAAGCGGTTGAGCGAGATGGAGCGGCGCGCCTGAATGGCCGCGAACAGGTTCTTCGCGCTCGTCTCGCCCCACCCTTCCCGGTTCTCTAAGCGCTTGAGGCTGCGCGCATTGCGTGCCTCCAGCGTGAAGATGTCCTGCGGGCGCTGGATCAAGCCTTCCTCGTAGAACTCGTCGATGCGCTGCAACCCGAGGCCTTCGATGTCGAAGGCATTGCGCGACACGAAATGTTTTAAGCGCTCGCGGGCCTGCGCCGGACAGATGAGGCCGCCGGTGCAGCGGCGCACCGCATCCTCCTTGCCGGTGCGCGGATTTACCTCGCGCACGGCATGGCTGCCGCAGGCCGGGCATGTGGTGGGAAATTCATACGGCTTTGCATCGGCGGGGCGCTTCTCCAGCACCACGTCGAGCACCTTGGGGATCACGTCGCCGGCCCGGTTGATCACCACCGTGTCGCCGATGCGGATGTCGACGCCGCCCCGGATCTTCTCGCCGTTGCCGCCGATGCCCTTGATGTAATCCTCGTTGTGCAGCGTCGCGTTCGACACCACGACGCCGCCCACGGTCACGGGCTTCAACCGTGCGATGGGATTGAGCGAGCCCGTGCGGCCCACATTGATCTCGATGTCCTCCAGCACCGTGATCGCCTTCTGGGCCGGGAACTTGTGCGCCAGCGCCCAGCGCGGCGAGCGCGACACGAATCCAAGGCGCTGCTGCAGGCTCAGTGAATCGACCTTGTAGACGACGCCGTCGATGTCGTAGCCGAGATTGGCGCGGTCAGTCTCGATGGCGTGATAATGCTCCAGCAATTCCGCGATGCTCTCGCAGCGGCGCGTCAGCGGATTGACCGTGAGGCCGAAGCTCCTGAAGCACTCCATCATGCCGTGTTGCGTGTCCGCCGGCATGGCGCTCACCTCGCCCCAGGCATAGGCGAAGAAGCGCAAGGGACGCGAGGCGGTGATCGAGGCATCGAGCTGGCGCAGGCTGCCCGCCGCCGCATTGCGCGGATTGGCGAAGAGCGCCTTGCCGGCCGCTTCCTGGCGCGCATTGATGGCGGCGAAGTCCTCGTGAGAGAGATAGACCTCGCCGCGCACCTCGAAGATCTCCGGAACGCTTGAGCCCTTCAGCTTGTGCGGGATGTCTCCCACCGTGCGGGCGTTGTTGGTCACGTCCTCGCCCACAGCGCCGTCGCCGCGGGTGGCGGCGGAGACGAGCTTTCCGTTCTCGTAGCGCAGGCTCAGCGAGAGTCCATCGATCTTGGGCTCGGCCGTGAAGGCCAGCGGCGCATCGGCGGCAAGGTTGAGGAAGCGGCGGATGCGCTCGACGAACTCCTCCACCTCCTCGTCGGCAAAGCCGTTGGCGAGCGAGAGCATCGGCACGCGATGGTGGATCTTGCCGAACTTCTCCGACACCTTGGAGCCCACCTTCTGGGTCAGGCTCTCAGGGCTTTTCAGCTCAGGAAACTGATCCTCCAGCGCCTCATAGCGATTGCGCAAGGAATCGTATTCCGCATCCGAGACGCTGGGCGCATCCTCCTCGTAATAGCGCCGGTCATGCTCCGCGATCTCGGCGCCGAGCGCCTCGTGCTCGGCACGGGCTTCATCGGGCGTCAGGTGGTCGACGGGCTTTGAGGAGGTGTTGCGTGGGGGCATGATCGAATCGGGTTTGAGGGTGGTTGAACCATAGCGCTCGAACCTTGAGTCTCCAGGGCAGACCGCAAAGGTTTCACCGGTTTCCGGCATTCTCCTCTCTCGTGATGACCCATTCCTTAAGGCCGCGTGAGGGCGTTCCCTCCCCTGACGGGGCTGGCGGCTGTGGGCTTTGTCCTGGCTTGTCTCGTAGGTCGAGGGGAGCGCGGGACGTGAGACTACCTCGCCGCTCCAGCGGAGCGCGCAGAGGTTAAGTTCGGGACGGGAGTTCCGCCCGGACGGGAAGCAGCCTTGCTCCCGCGCACGGCTTTTCGGCTCACGAGCCTCGCGCTCCGGCGGGATCAGGGACGACACCCTCAGACCCGCTTTACGGCGCATCCTGTGCGCAGCCCTTGATAAAGATCCTCGGGCTGGCGAGGCTTGGAAGGCCAGGCGCATGGCTCTGCCCAAACAGCAGCCGTGAACCCCATCCTCCGCTCAGAGCCCTGACCGTCAGGGGGTGCGACTCCCCTCACGCATCAGAACCGGATCCCGCCTCCACCACCGACGCCTCGGGCGCGTCCCTCGTGAGACAGGACGGCAAGGGTATAGCCAGGGTTAGGAGGATTTTCAAGGACAAAGAGCGAACAAGAGCCTGCCGGCCGTCATCACCGGCCTTGTGCCGGCCATCCACGTCTTGCTCCAGTGCGCCTCCAAAGACGTGGATCCCCGGACCAAGTCCGGGGATGACGAAGAGGGTAGCAGGACTGGAAGGGTGTCATTCCCGGCCGGAGCGTCAGCGGAGGGGAAGGGAATCCATAGTGCTGAGCGTGCCAGTGGATCCCTTCCCTCGCTCCACTTGGCCTGAGGATGACACCCTGGCCGTCATGGCCGCACCTGTTACGGCCATCCACGTCTTTACGTGGATGAGTGCTGGGATCACCGGACCAAGGCTAGCGCTGGCGGGATCGGCCCTTCAGAGCTGCCGCTGCGGACGTTGACCTCCTGCAGAACCTCCACCCTCATAGGCGGGTGCTCAACGTGAGTCGGGATGCCTGTGATGAATGTGCTCGTGGTCGGCGGAACGGGATTTCTGGGTGGGGCAGTTGCGGATGCAGCGCTCAAGGCCGGCCACAGGGTCGCGATCTTCACCCGCGGCCAGACCGTTAATCCGGCGGTGGGATCCGGCTTCGAGACGATCGTCGGTGACCGGCATCAGGACCTCTTAGGCCTCAGGGGCCGCAGCTTCGACCTTGTCGTGGACACCTGCGCCTTCGCGCCCGACGCCGTGGCGAGCCTGCTCGATGCCCTGTCTCCGACCATCGGCCGTTACGCGCTCGTGACGAGCGCTTCCGTCTATGCGGATTTCGCGCAGCCCGGCGTGTCGGAGCAGTCGCCGACCAGCCGCGCCACACCTGAGCAACTGGACCTCGCGCGATCGCTCCCCGTGGAGCGGCGCTCCAGCGCGGCATCCTACGGCACGGCCTATGGTCCGCTGAAACGCGAAAGCGAGCTGGTGGTGATCGAGAGCCTCGGCGACCGGGCGCTCATCCTTCGCTCTGGGCTCCTGGTCGGCGCAGGCGATTACACGGATCGCCTGACCTACTGGGTGCGCCGCGTGGATCAGGGCGGAACTGTCCCGGCTCCCGGGGATCCGCAGCGGCTCGTTCAGCTCATCGATGTGCGCGATGCCGCGCACTTCATCGTCGAGGGTGCTGCGAGTGGATTGGGCGGAGTCTTCAACCTCACCGGCCGCCCTCTTCCCATGAGCGCCCTCCTCGATTCGTGTCGCCAGGTTTCGGGATCGGACGCGCGGTTCGTCTGGTGCCCGGATGAGGCAGTGCTGGCCGTCGGCCTCGAGCCCTGGAGCGAGGTCCCCCTCTGGCTGCCGCGCTCAGACGAGCCGTTCCGCCACTTTCTGGAGATCGATACGGACAAGGCATTCGCCCATGGGCTTCGGACGCGGCCGTTGGATGAAACGCTCAAGACCATTCTCGCCGGGGACAGAACCCGGCGTGCCACGCTCCTGAAGGCCGGGATGCCTCCGGAGAAGGAGGCTGCACTGCTGGCGGCGGTTGAGGCCGACGCAGCCGTCTAGGTCGGCAGGAAGAGCGATCCTGCCTGGTTACCGATCCGGCATGATCGGCCGCGCACCGCGCAGCACCTGGGTCAGCGCATCGGTCATCTGCCCGAGCACCACCCGGTCCACGTTCTCCGCATTGTCGCAGGCCTTGTGATAGCAGGGATCGTAGGGCTGCCCGGCCTGGCCGCCGAACCGCGCGGCATGCTCGTCGCTCTTCGCATTGCCGGCACCGGTGAAGAGGCCCAGCGTCGGAATGTTCTTGCCCGCAAAGGCCGCATCGTCCGAACCGAAGCCGCGCTGGTTGCGGGAGCGCTCCTCCACGGGCAGATTCCTGGATTCGAAGTGATCGGTGAAGGCCTGGATGATACCGGCCGTCTCGGCGGTGCGCTCCGTCTGCGACAGCTGGATAAAGCGCCCGAAATTCACCGAGCCGACCATGTCGAGGTTGATGTAGAACCGGATCCGGCGCCGCTCCTCGTCCGAGAGCGCATCGAGGTGATGGCGCGAGCCGATGAGGCCGCGCTCTTCCGCGCCCCAGAAGGCGAAGCGGACCGGCGTGGCGGGCGCGGGCTCCTTTGCAAGGCGCAGGGCCGATCCCAGAACGGCCGCCGAGCCGCTGGCATTGTCGTTCATGCCGGGCCCCTCGGAAACGCTGTCGAGATGGGCTCCCACCACAATGAGGGGACCGCTCGTCTCGCCGCGATCCGCCAGGACGTTCCGGGTGGAGCGGGTGCCGGTCTCCACATCGACCTTCAGGCGCACCCGGCTGCGCGATGGGTCTTGCGCCGCCTCGGCAAGCTTGCGCCCCACCTCGGTGGTCACGCCCAGCACGGGGACCGTTGCCTGCGTGGCGAGGCGGCCGCCGAAGGTGCCAGTCTGGTCCCCGGTGCCCTGGTTCATGATGACGAGGCCTGCGGCTCCCGCTGTCTGGGCCAGCTCCGCCTTGGTCTGGAACGGACAGGTGCCCCGCCGCACGAGGGCGATGTGGCCTGGGGTGAAGCCTGAAAAGTCCTCGCGTTCGCAGCCGCTGGTGGATGTCTGCAGGGGCTCCTCGCTCAAGGCCAGATCCACCGCCTGAACGGGCGCCGTCACATCGCCGGAACCGGAACTCGCCAGGGTGCGCAGCGCCTCGCGGGGCGGCGTGACCGAGTCGGGCTCTCCGGGCCTGCTGACGAGAACCGGCGGCGACCGCTCGTCGAAGAACGGAAAGGTGAACTCCTCGAACCGCACCGTGTAGCCGGCCGCGCGCAGCTGATCGGCAATGTAGTCGGCGGAGCGGTCATAGCCGGGCGTGCCGGCCGCCCGGTTGCCGCCGTTCGCGGTGGCGATGTCCTGCAGGGCCTGGACATGGCGGAACGGGTCGGTCTGCGTTGCGGAGGCCGGCAGGCCGACATCGGCCTGGGACGACCCTCCGCCCGTCAGGACGACACAGGCGGCAAGTGCGGTTCGACGGATATTCGTCTGCAATCGGGGCACGGGGGCTCATTTCCATGACCGCACCTCTTGGTGCGTCCAAGGGAAAATCGGGTTTGCGCTTCCCGCAACAAGTGCGGCAGCCTGGCCCTCACACAGACGTGAGACTTGCGGACCTAATGCGCCGCCGCTTCGAGCAGGCGCGCGGCGGCCGCGCGGGCTTCTTCGGTGATGGTCGCGCCGGCGAGCATGCGGGCGATCTCCTCGCGGCGCGGCGTAGCCTCCAGCGGGATGACCCGGGTGGCGACCCGGTCTTCGGCGCCGCGCACGCCCTCCTTGGCGATGAGGAAGTGGCTCCCGGCCTTGGCGGCCACCTGCGGCGCGTGGGTGACGGCCATCACCTGGACCTTGCGGGCGAGGCGCGCGAGGCGCTGGCCGATGGCATCCGCCACGGCGCCGCCGACGCCGGTGTCAATCTCGTCGAAGACCAGGGTCGGGGCCGAGCCCTTGTCGGCCAGCACCACCTTCAGGGCCAGCATGAAGCGCGAGAGCTCGCCGCCCGAGGCCACCTTCATGAGCGGGCCGGCGCGGGTGCCGGGATTCGTCTGGGCCCAGAACTCGACGCGCTCGAAGCCGCCCGCGTCGCGGCTCGTCTCCTCGACGGTGATCTCCGTAATGAAGCGCGCCCGCTCCAGCTTGAGCGGCGGCAGCTCGGCCTGCACCGCGGCGTCGAGCGCCTGGGCGGCCTTCTTGCGGCCGGCGGACAACGCTTTGGCGGCTTTCACATAAGCGGCGTCGGCTTCGTTCAGAGCCTTCTCCAGGCCGGCGAGCTTCTCCTCGCCGGCATCGATGGCGGCCACGTCCTCCGCGAAGCGCTGGCGCAGGGAGGCCAGTTCGTCGGCGGGCACGTCGTATTTGCGGGCGGCGGCGCGAAGCGCAAACAGGCGCTCCTCCGTCTGCTCCAGCTCACGGGGGTCGAACTCGGTGGCGCGGATCGCGTCTTCCAGGGCTGCGCGCGCCTCGTCGATGGCAACAAGCGCCGCATCGAGCGCCTTGACGCTCGGGTCCACAAGGGCTGGCGCCTGGGCACCGCGGCGCTCCAGCTTGCGCACGGCGGCCGAGAGCTCGTTGACCGGGGATGCGTTGCCGGCCACGACCTCGTAGGCCTCGTTCAGGTCCGTCGCCACCTTCTCAGACTGCATCATGATCACGCGACGCTCGGCGAGGCTCTCCTCCTCGCCCGCCAGCGGGTTGAGCTTCGTCAGCTCTTCGACCGCATGGCGCAGGAAATCGGCCTCCTTGCGGGCTTTCGCGATGCGGTTGCGGTGATCCTGCAGGGCGGAGCGCGCGTCGCGCACCCGGCGGGCCGCCTCGGCCACGGCCTGGTTTTCCCCGGAGAGACCACCAAAGGCATCGAGGATGGCCCGGTGAGAGACGGGATCGACGAGGGCGCGATCGTCGTGCTGACCGTGGATCTCGACGAGGGTCGCGCCGATGGCCTTGAGCACCTGGACGCTGACCGGCTGGTCGTTGACGAAGGCGCGGGTGCGCCCGTCGGCCACCTGCACGCGGCGCAGGATCAGGTCGCCGTCGATGTCGATATCCGCATCCGACGCGATGCGGCGCGCCGGATGATCCACGGGGCAGTCGAAGACGGCCGTGACCTGGCCCTGGTTCTCGCCATGGCGCACGAGGCTGCCGTCGCCGCGGCCGCCGAGGGCCAGGGCGAAGGCATCGAGCAGGATCGACTTGCCCGCGCCGGTCTCACCCGTGAGGACGCTCAGGCCCTCATGGAAGTGAAGCTCAAGCCTGTCGATGAGGACGATATCGCGAATCGCCAGCTGGATGAGCATGGATGGTGAGGCTTAGCCCGTCCGCTGACCGACCTGGGGGACGCCGCGGAACGCCTTGCTGATCCAGGACTGGGAGTCCTCGCGCGGCTCTACGCCGCCCCGGGTCAGCAGGGCGTGGGCGTCCTTGTACCAAGGAGAGTCGGGGAAGTTGTGACCGAGAACGGCGGCGGCGGTCTGTGCCTCGCCCACGATGCCCATGGCCATGTAGGCCTCGGTGAGGCGCTGGAGCGCTTCTTCCACGTGGCGGGTCGTCTGGTAACGGGACACGACTTGGCGGAAGCGGTTGATGGCGCCCGCGTAGTTGCGCTTCTGCAGGTAGAAGCGGCCGACCTCCAGCTCCTTGCCGGCGAGCTGGTCGCTGGCAACCTGGATCTTCTTCCGGGCGTCAGCAACGTACTCGGAGCTCGGATAGCGCTGGACCAGCTCCTGCAGGGCCAGGATGGCACGCTCGGACTTCTCCTGGTCGCGGGTGATGTCCGGGATCTGGTCGTAATAGGACGACGCCATGATGTACTGCGCGTAGGCCGCATCCGTGGTGTTCGGATAGCTCTGGAGGTAGCGGCGGGAAGCCGTGATGGCCTCGTCATAGAAGCCGCCCTCGTAGTTGGCGTAAGCCTCCATGATCAGGCCTTTGCGGGCCCAGTCCGTATAAGGAAACTGCTTGTCGAGACTGCTGAACTTGGTGACCGCGCCGTCGAAGTCGCCCTTCTGCACCCGGGCAAGACCGTCGTTGTAGATCTCCTCAGCGGGCAGGTTGGATACGATCTCGGGCTTGTAGCTCGTGTCCTTCTCGAACGGATTCAGCGACGAGAGAGTGTCGCATCCCGCGAGCCCCAAGCCGCAGACGCCAAGGATCAGGGCGCGGGCGGCCGCGCCTTTCATACCCGAATAAGCCTTCGCGAACGACATGCTTCGCGGTCCTCCAAAAACCGTGCCCGATGTTTTAACGGTGCATCAAAGGTTCTTTAGCCCAAGCACAGGGCAAGAGCCAAGCCCATAGCACAGGGTTTACCCAATAGGAATTAAGAAAGCCTGCATGAAATCATGCGGCCAATGGGCGCCTTGAAGCTAAAGCATCGGACCCAAAAGTGGATTTGCACTTTTGGGTCCGATGCCTCTTCCATGAGTGAGAGCATCGTGTGACCGGACCCAACGGGCCGCGCTAGCGAAAACCGGGTCCACTTTTCCGCACGATGCTCGATGGTACCGTAGCGGTGCTCCAAGGAATGATTTCAGTGCACTTCGGGAGCGAAAACCGAAGCGACCGCGCTGCCGATGTCGGCATAGCCCGTTTCGCGGCGCGGCGTGGCATCCACGATGGCGTAGTTGGAGCGGCTCGAGAACAAGGCTTCCAGCACCGAGAAGTTCATGCGGTGGCCGCCGCAATAGGAGCGGTAGGTGCCCAGCAGCGGCAGGCCGGCGAGCGACAGGTCGCCGACGGCGTCGAGGAGCTTGTGCCGGACGAACTCGTCGGCATAGCGCAGACCCTCCGGGTTCATGATGCCGTCGTCACCGATGGCCACGGTGTTCTCAAGGGAGGCGCCGAGCGCGAAGCCGGCGCTCCAGAGCTTCTCCACGTCGCGCATGAAGCCGAAGGTGCGGGCGCGGGAGATCTCGCGGCGGAACACCGAGGGAGACAGGTCGATGGCCTTGCGCTGGCGGCCGATCACCGGGGTCGGGAAGTCGATCTCCACGTCGAGGCGGAAGGCGCGCTCGTTCGGGAGAAGCTCGGCGAAGGCCCGGCCCTGCGTGACGCGAACGGGCTTGAGAACCTTGATGTAGCGGCGGGTGACGCCCTGAGCCGTGATGCCGACCTGGTCGATGGCATCGATGAAGGGCGCCGAGCTGCCGTCGAGGATCGGAACCTCCGGACCGTCGATCTCGACGAGAACGTTGTCGATGCCGAGGCCGGCAAGAGCCGCCATGAGGTGTTCGATGGTGGCGACCGCGCCCGAGTCGCGGTCGCCGATGACTGTGCACAGCTCAGTGGCGGTCACCGCCAGATGCCGAGCATCGATCAGACGGTCCAGGCCGCCCGGAAGGCCGGTGCGGAGGAAAGCAATGCCATGGTTCGCTTCAGCCGGATGAAGGATCATCTTCACTTCATCCCCGGAATGGACTCCGGTTCCGATGAGGGTCACGGCGGCGCGAAGCGTGGTTTGCTGGCTTTGCTTCATGTGTCCTGGACCTCAATTACCCTTGTCGCCTGATAGAGCCTGTTTCGCCGAAGGAAGGTGCATTGGCTGCGTTTTGCTTCCCGCGGCAGGCTTCTTGTAGCGGTGCCCCTTTGATGTGAGGCACCATAGTCCCGCTATATGGCAAGGCCAAATCACGCTTTCTTACCGTGTGTTACAAAGGGGATAAGTCTCAAGCCTTTGAAGTTAATAGTTTTTTAACGAAGAAGGCCCCCAGCCGGTGAGGGCTGGGGGCCTTTTGTAACAGCTGTAACAGCGCTGTCAGGCTTGCTTAGTTGGCCTGGCGGCGGAGGAAGGCGGGAATCTCCAGCTGATCATCCTCCGAGGCCGCCCGGGGAGCCGGAGCCGGCTGGCCCTGCGGCGGCCGCTGCGCCTGGGGCGGCATGGGCCGGCGGGCGTATTCGGCGTGAACCGAGGACATGGGCTGGCGCGGGGCCTCCTGGCGGGGCTCGGCGGGGGCGGGCTGCGGCTCCTCGCGGCGGCCGAAGCCGATGGTCGCGAGACGCTGGATCAGCGAAGGCTTGTGCTCCGGAGCCGGCTCCTCGCCGCGGCTGGCGCGCAGGGCGACCTGTCCGGGCATGGGCAGCTCGTCGATGCGCGGCATCCGGGCCGGGCGCATGGCGCGCTCGGCCTGCGGCGGGATGAAGGCGCCCTGGTCCATGGGCTCCTCGTAGACCTGAGCCTGAGGCGCCGGAGCCTCATAGGCAACCGCCTGCCGCGGCTGAGCCGGGGTGAGAACCACGTCGTCGCGCACGATCGGCTGAGGAGCGGGCTCCACCGGCTGGGCCGCAGCCACGGGAGCCGCCATGGGAGCCGGAGCCAGAACGGGCGAGCCCTGGGTCAGGATCGGAGCCGCCTTCACCGGTTCGGCTTGGGCGGCGGAGCGAAAGGTCGGCGTGGCCTGGGTGGCGCGGGCGCGGGCCTCGGCCCGCAGGCGCTCGGCAACCTCGGAGATGCGCTGCTCGGTGGCGGTGAGATCGCCGCCGTTCTCCATGATCGCGTGGTCGATGCCGGTGGCCACGACGGAGACGCGGATGATGCCTTCCAGGCTCTCGTCGAAGGTGGCGCCGAGGATGATGTTGGCATCCTGGTCCACTTCCTCGCGGATACGGGTGGCGGCTTCGTCGAGTTCATAGAGGGTGAGGTCGTTGCCGCCGGTGATGGAGATCAGCAGGCCGCGGGCACCCTTCATCGACACGTCGTCGAGGAGCGGGTTGGCAATCGCCGCCTCGGCGGCACGAATCGCGCGCTTCTCGCCGGAGGCTTCGCCCGTGCCCATCATCGCCTTGCCCATGCCGCGCATGACGGAGCGCACGTCGGCGAAGTCGAGATTGATGAGGCCTTCCTTCACCATCAGGTCGGTGATGCAGGCAACGCCCGAGTAGAGCACCTGGTCGGCCATGGCGAAGGCGTCCGCGAAGGTCGTCTTCTCGGTGGCGACCCGGAACAGGTTCTGGTTCGGGATCACGATGAGCGTGTCGACCGCCTGCTGCAGCTCGTTGATGCCGGCCTCCGCCAGCTTCATGCGGCGCACGCCCTCGAACTGGAACGGCTTCGTCACGACGCCGACCGTCAGGATGCCGAGCTCGCGGGCCGCGCGGGCCACGACCGGGGCAGCGCCCGTGCCGGTGCCGCCGCCCATGCCGGCGGTGATGAACACCATGTGCGAGCCTGCGAGCTGATCGCGGATCTCGTCGATCACCTCCTCAGCGGCCGCGCGGCCGACTTCCGGCTGCGAGCCGGCGCCGAGGCCTTCGGTGACCTGGATGCCCATCTGGACCACGCGCTGGGCCTTGGAAGAAGCCAGCGCCTGCGCGTCGGTGTTCGACACCACGAACTCGACGCCCTCCAGTCCGGATTCGATCATGTTGTTCACGGCATTGCCGCCGGCACCGCCGACGCCGAAAACCGTGATATGCGGCCTGAGTTCCCGGATATCCGGAGCTTGCTGATTGATAGCCATGATCTGTGCCTCTTCTGGCCTTATAGTGATGAGCGTTTGGCGGACGCTGACCTTTGTTTACTTGAACTCTTCACGATGGCCCGCCGCGCCAGCGCGTTACTCGTCTTAGAAACTCTCGCGAATCCACCGGCCCACTCGCGAGAAGTAGCCGTCGGTTCCCGTACTCTGGAACAAGCCGCTGGACCGCGGCTCGAAATACTCGATGTGTGCCACCTGCGGATAAACCAGGAGGCCGACCACTGCCGAAAAGGCAGGGCCCTTTGCCGCTTCGGGCAGGCCCTTGATGCCGAGCGGACGCCCGACACGAACCTGACCCTGCAAGATGCGGCGCGCCGTTTCCGGCAGCCCGACGAGCTGGCTTGCGCCACCCGTCAGCACAACCCGCCGTCCGGCCTGAGCCGCAAAGCCCGCGCCTTTCAACCGGTCGCGCACGAGTTCGAGAACCTCCTCGACCCGCGGCTTGATGATGCGAACGAGGTGCGACTTCGGCAGATGATTCGGAACGTCCCGTTCGTCCTCATCGACCTGCGGCACCGCGATCATGTCCCGGTCATCCGCGCTCGAAGCGATGGCGGAGCCGTAGAAAGTCTTGAGCCGTTCGGCAGCGGACACGCGGGTCGTGAGACCGCGCGCGATGTCCATGGTCACGTGGTGACCGCCGACCGCGATGGCATCGGTGTGAACCAGATGCCCGTTGGAGAAGATGCCGACGCTCGTGGTGCCGCCGCCCATGTCGACGACGGCGCAGCCCATGTCGGCCTCATCGTCGACGAGAGCCGACAGGCCCGCCGCATAAGGCGTGGCGATCACTGCCTCGATCCCGAGATGGCAGCGTTCGACCGCCAGCATGAGGTTGCGTGCAGCAGCAGCCTCGGACGTCACCACATGCAGGTCCGCGCCGAGGCGCTCGCCGATCATGCCGGCGGGATCGACGATGTGGTTCTGCGCATCGAGCGAGAAGCCGGTGGGAAGCGCATGAAGAACGGTGCGGCCGCGACGCAGATCGTAGCTCGACGCCGCATCGAGCACGCGATGCACGTCGCCTTCGCTCACCGCACCGCGCACGGGAACATGCGCTTCGAAATGCTCGGATGCGAGACGCCCGCCGGTAAGATTCACGATCACCGACTGGATCTCGACCTTCGCCATCCGCTCGGCGGCATGCACGGCCTGCCGGATCGCAGCCTCGGCCGCTTCCAGATCGACGACGACGCCGCCCTTCAGCCCCATGGACCGCTGATGGCCGATGCCGAGGATGCGCGCCACATGGGTGCGGCTGCGCAGCGACTCGACCTCGTCGGCCGGCTTCAGTTCCGCCACGACGCAGACGACCTTGCTCGTTCCCACGTCGAGCACCGAGAGGATGGTGCTCTTGCGTGCGGAGAGTGGCTTCAGGCGAGGCGTCAAACCGTGACCCGAGAGACTCATGTATCGACCCCCTTGCCGCGCATTGGTTTTTTCTTGAGTGCCTCGGCGCGGGCCAAGGCGGCCTCTTCCGTCAAGCGGACGACGACGCGATCCGCCATGCGCAGATCGATCGCCAGCACGTCCTTTTCCAGAATCTTCTGCTCGTTTTCGAGCTTCACGAGACGGGCCAGCGCGTCGGCGGCTCCGATCTCCGGCAGGCGCACGTCCATGCCGTTGTCCATCTTGAGCGTCCAGCGCCGCCCGGCCACGAGCGTGCCGGCGCGGATGCGCTGTTTCAGAGGGCCTGCCGCCTCGATCAGAGCGAGATAATCCTTGCTGCGGGCATTGGCGCCCTCACCCACCACGAAGGGCAGATTGAGATAGCGCTCGTCCTGCATGAGGTCGATCACCGTGCCGTCGGCCGCAACGACGAAGAGCTCGCCGTTGTTCTGCCAGATGGCATGAGCCTCGCGCTCGGCGAGCGTGATGACGAGTTCGTTGGGATAGAGCTTGCGCACGGTCGCCGACTTGACCATCGGGACGCGCTCGAGGCGCTCACGGAGATCGTTCACGTCGAGGAAGGCGAGCGACAGCTTGCCGTTGATGCCGGCAGCGGCCAGAACCTCTTTCTCGCTCATCTGCGAGATGCCGGAGATCGTCACCTGCTCCAGGCCGAGGCCCACGGTGCGCGCCAGGGCGTGGTGCGGCTCGCCATGCTGGCGGATGAAATCGTCGATATGACCGCCCTGCCAGAGGCCGTAGCCGACAATCGCCGAGAAGAAGGCGAGCGTCAGGCCGGTGCCGAGGAAACGCGGGAGGCGCTGCTCGACCGGAACGCCGGAGGAGCGCCGGCGCACGCCACTGGGGACGCCGAACAGCTTTCTGATTCGGGAGGGCTGCTTGAACGAGGAGGCGGGCCTCCGGCCCCCGGAGGCAGCGCGCGCAACGGCGAATCCGGCCGGGTAGGCCGTCATCGGTTGCAGGTAGCGTCCTCCACCATCCATTGCACAAGCTCGCCAAACGTATAGCCCGCATGGGCTGCCAGTTCTGGCACCAAGCTCGTCTCGGTCATGCCGGGTTGCGTGTTGACCTCAAGAACGACGAGTTCCCCTGTTCCCCCAGGAGTGTCGTCGTACCGCAAGTCGGCGCGGCTGATTCCCCGACAGCCGAGCGCTTGATGCGCCGTTAACGCCAACTCTTGGACCTTTTGGTAAATATTCGGTTTAATTTCTGCCGGGAGGACGTGAATGGAGCCCCCCTTCACATATTTCGCATCGTAATCGTAGAAGACCCCGGTGGCGGGCCGGATGTCGATGACCCCCAGGGCCTTGTCGCCCATGACCGCGCAGGTCAGCTCACGGCCCGCAACGTATGATTCCACAAGGACTTGGTCGCCGAAGGCCCAGTCTTCGCGCAGCAGTTCCTGGGGCGGATGGGAGCGGTCCTCGCGGACGATGATGACCCCGTAGGACGAGCCCTCGCTGACCGGCTTGATCACATAGGGCGCCGGCAGAACGTGGCTTTTCGCCGCCTCAAGACGGTTAACGACCATGCCCTTGGGAACCGGCACGCCAGCCGATTCCATGACGATTTTTGCCTTGTCCTTCTGCATGGCGAGCGCCGAGGCGAGGACGCCGGAATGGGTGTAGGGGATCTTTAAGAGTTCGAGCAGGCCCTGAATGGTCCCGTCCTCGCCCACCCGACCGTGAAGCGCATTGAACACCACGTCCGGCGCAACCGCCTGGAGAACGGTGGCGATGTCGGGCTGCACGTCGATGGGAGTGACCTTGTAGCCCAGGTCCTCCAGGGCCTTGCAGCAGGCCCGGCCCGACGCCAGGCTGACCTCGCGCTCCGCAGACCAGCCGCCATACAAAATGGCAACATGCTTCGCCATGGGTGTCTCCCGTCATGCGCCCGGCGACACCGGGTCAGAAAGTGATTCGTGTCAGGGCCGGAGCATCGGACCCAAATAGGGCCCGATGTTCCTTCTCTTGAGTGGCACATAGTTCGAGGCGGAAAACCGGATCCACTTTTCCGCACTATGTGCTGGGCAGCCCAACCCGCTTGATCTCCCATTCGAGCTCCACGCCCGACATCTCGCGGACGCGGCGGCGGACCTCTTCGCCCAAGCCCTCGATGTCGGCCGCGGAGGCGGAGCCATGATTGATCAGGAAGTTGCAGTGCATTTCGGACACCTGGGCATCGCCTATGCGCAAGCCCCGGCACCCGGCGGCATCGACCAGCTCCCAGGCCTTTTTACCCGGCGGGTTCTTGAAGGTGGAGCCGCCCGTGCGGGTGTTGACCGGCTGGGTCGAGGAGCGCGCCTCGGTGATGGCGTTCATCTCGGCGAGGACCTCGTCCGGATTGCCGGGACGGCCCTCGAACAGCGCCTCGGTGAAGATCACGTCGTCGGGCACGGAGGAATGGCGATAGGTGAAGCCCATCTGCGCATTGGTGAAGCTCACCGCCTCGCCGGTGCGCGTGAGACCCCTGGCCTCGACAAGCACATCCTTGGTCTCGCCGCCATAGGCGCCACCGTTCATGCGCAAGGCCCCGCCGATGGCGCCGGGAATGCCGCGCAGGAAGGACAGGCCCGCGATGCCAGCCTCGGCGGCTGCGCGCGCCACCTTCACATCGGGAGCGCCTGCTCCGGCGCGCACGCGCAGGTTCGGCTCGATGGACACTTCGGCAAAGCCCTTACCAAGACGAATCACCACGCCCTCGAACCCGCCGTCGCGGATGAGAAGGTTGGAGCCGAGACCCACCACGAGCACCGGCACGCTGCGGTCGAGACGCTGCAGGCAATACGCGAGATCCTCCGCATCCACCGGCGTGAACAGCACCTGTGCCGGGCCGCCCGTGCGGAACCAGGAGAGCGGCGCCGTCGGCGCATTCGCCTCCAGCTTGCCGCGCAGTTCCGGCATGCGGGCCTTCAGGTCGGGAACAATGTCAGGAAACATAGAACACCCCACAGCCCTCATCCTGAGGAGTGAACCTATCGGCTCTCTCCGCCCTCATCCTGAGGAGCCGCGCAGCGGCGTCTCGAAGGAGCCTCCAGAGAACACTGGATCCTCCTTCGAGACGGATTGCTCGCGCAATCCTCCTCAGGATGAGGACTGAGATTGGAACAGAGGAGCTTGTGCTGAAGCTCATCACGGTCAGGCGGCCTTCTCGCCGAGATGCTCGAGTTCGCCCGGCAGGGCATAAGCCCATTGGGTGATGTTGCCGGCGCCGAGGCAGATCACGTAGTCGCCCGGCTTCGCCACGCCCTTGACGAGATTGGCGAGATCCTCGGACTTTTCGAGCGCCATCACGTTGCGATGGCCGCGCGCCTTGAGGCCCGACACGAGGCCGTCGCGATCGGCACCCGGGATCGGCTGCTCACCTGCCGCATAGACCGGCGCCACGATGACCGCGTCGGCATCGTTGAAGCAGGTGCAGAACTGGTCGAACAGGGACGACAGGCGCGAGTAGCGGTGCGGCTGCACCACGGCGATCACCTGCCCGTCCGTGGAAGCGCGCGCGGCTTTCAGCACCGCGGCGATCTCGATGGGGTGGTGGCCGTAATCGTCGAACACGGTGACGCCGTTCCACTCGCCCGTGCGGGTGAAGCGGCGCTTCACGCCGCCGAAGCCGGCGAGCGCCCTGCGGATCGCATCGGGCGAGACGCCGAGCTCGTGCGCAACCGCAATGGCCGCCGTGGCATTGAGCGCATTGTGCGCGCCGGGCATCGGCAGAACGAGGTCTTCGAGTTCGAGGCGGAAGCCCGGGCGGCGGTCGCGGATCATGACGCGGAACTTGGTCTGCCCACCGCGCGGATCCACATCCATGATGCGCACATCGGCCTGCGGGTTCTCGCCATAGGTGATGATGCGCCGGTCCTCGATGCGGCCCACGAGGTCCTGCACGGTCGGATGGTCGATGCACATCACGGCAAAGCCGTAGAACGGGATCGAGTTGATGAAGGAATGAAACGAATCCTTGATCGCATCGAAGGTGCCGAAATGGTCGAGGTGCTCGGCGTCGATATTGGTCACGATGGCCACATCGGCCGGCAGCTTCAGGAAGGTGCCGTCGGATTCGTCCGCCTCCACCACCATCCACTGGCCGTCGCCCATGCGGGCGTTGGTGCCATAGGCATTGATGATGCCGCCGTTGATCACCGTCGGATCGAGGCCGCCTGCGTCGAGGAGGGTTGCGACGAGCGAGGTCGTGGTGGTCTTGCCGTGGGTGCCGGCCACCGCCACGCAGGATTTGAAGCGCATGAGTTCGGCCAGCATCTCGGCGCGGCGCACCACAGGCAGGCGCTTCTCGCGGGCGACGACCAGCTCCGGGTTGTCGCGCTTGATCGCGGTGGAGACCACCACGATCTCGGCTTCGTCCACGTTCTCGGCCTTGTGGCCGATGAAGGTCTTGATGCCTTTGTCGGCCAGGCGCTTCACGTTGTAGTTGTCGGCGGCGTCCGAGCCCTGAACCGTATAGCCCAGATTGTGCATGACTTCGGCGATGCCCGACATGCCGATGCCGCCGATGCCGATGAAGTGAATGGGTCCAAGCTTCGGCGGCAGTTTCATGGGCTTTTTCCGTTACGATTCGAAGAAATAAGGGTGAGGACGGCCTGAGCCAGGCGCTCCGCCGCATCCGTGATGCTGGCGCTATGTGCGGCGGCGGCGGCTCTGGTCAAGCGGTCAGGCTCTTGAAAATAGGCTTGAATCTCGCCAGCCAGCCGCTCAGGGGTGAAGTCCGATTGCGGGTAAACGATGGCGGCGCCCAGATCCCCTAAAGTTTTGGCATTGGCCGCCTGGTCCTGATCGAGGGAGCCCGGCAGGGGCACGAGGATCGAGGGGCGGCCAATCACGGCAAGCTCCGCCACGGTCGAGGCGCCTGAGCGCGAGATCACGAGATGGGCCTGAGCCAGCCGGTGCGGCAGGTCCTTGAAGAAGGGCTCGGCCTCGAATTCCACATTCAGGCGCTGGTAATGGGCGACGACCCGCTCCAGGTCCTCGCCCCTCGCCTGCTGCGTGATGGCGATCCGCGAGCGGAGCGCCTGCGGCAGAGCCTCAATGGCAGGCGGCACCACATCGCTCATCACGCGGGCGCCCTGGCTGCCCCCGACCACGAGGAGACGGAGTTTGCCATTGGGTTCAAGCGGCGCATAAGCCTGCTTCGCCGCCTCCAGCACCGCCGGCCGGATCGGGTTGCCGGTGTGGATCACCTTGCCCGGCACATTGGCCGGAATGCCCTTGATACCGGCAAAGCCCGTGGCGATCACGGTGGCGCGGCGGGCGAGCAGGCGGTTCGCGCGGCCCATCACGCCGTTCGCCTCGTGGATGACGGTCGGCACCTTGAGGAGCGAGGAGGCAAGCACCGGCGGCACGGTGGGATAGCCGCCGAAGCCCACGACTACGGCAGGCTTCAGCCGGCGGATCTCGGACATGGACTTCAGGGTCCCCTGCCCGAGCATCAGGGCGGCCTTTGCCATCTGCGGGATGGATCGTCCCGACGGCGTGGCGGAGGGAATCTCGACGATCTCATCGGCCGGGAACGAGCCCGCATAAGCATTGGCGCGCTTGTCGGTGGCGAGCGCCACGCGCGCACCAGATGCCTTCAGGGCATTGGCAAGGGCTTCGGCCGGAAAGAGATGACCGCCGGTGCCGCCGGCGGTCAGGAGGATGAGAGGAGCCTTCATTCGTTATGCCCGATCCTGGCCGAAATGGTCCATCATCTCAGCGCGCGGGCGCCGCCGTGTGAGCGCGATGAGGAAACCCATGCCGAGCGCCAGCGACAGCAGCGACGAGCCGCCATACGAGATGAAGGGCAGCGTCATGCCCTTGGCGGGCATGAGGTGTACGTTCACCATCATGTTGATGCAGGCCTGCAGGCCGAACATGAAGATGAGGCCCGTGGCTGCAAGGCGGCAGAAGGTGTCCTCGTTGCGGCGCGCCAGCGTGAGGCCGCGCAGCACAATGAAGGCGAAGACCATGAGCAGCGCGATGCACACGATGATGCCGAATTCCTCCGCCGTGACGGCGAAGATGAAGTCGGTATGCGCGTCGGGCAAGATACGCTTCACCGAGCCCTCACCCGGACCACGGCCGAGCCAGCCGCCGCGAGAGAACGATTCCATAGCGGTGTCGACCTGGAAGGTGTCGCCGGATTCCTTGTCGAGGAAGCGCTCGATGCGGGCGCGCACGTGCGGCAGGAACTGATAAGCCGCGCCGATGCCCAGGAGCCCGGCGCCGCCGAGGCCCATCACCCAGAACCAGTGCAGGCCGGCAACGAAGAACAGGCCGCACCACACGATGGTGACGAGCATGGTCTGGCCGAAATCCGGCTGCAGGATGAGTGGGATAATGGTGGCTGGCAGGAGCAGGAACGCCAGGAGGGTGCCCGGCACGTCCTTGCGCCTTGCGCCTTCCGAGAAGGCCCAAGCCGAGAGCACCACGAAGGCGGGCTTGACGAACTCGGATGGCTGGAGCCCGAGGGGTCCGATCATGATCCAGCGATGGGCGCCCTTGATCTCGGGGCCGTACTGGAACGCCAAAAGGATCATCACCATCCCCAGCGCATAGACCAGCAGAGCAAGACGCCGCAGGTGGCGCAGGGACAGGAACGAGACGGTGATGGTGATCAACACGGCCGGGACGAGGAACATCACCTGCCGGTTCACGAAGTGGAAGGTGGAGAGGCCGAGCCGCTCCGCGACCGGCGGGCCGCCGGCCATGAGAAAGACGAGGCCCGCCAGCATGAGAATGGCGAGGCCTGCGAGAAGCGAACGGTCAACCGTCCACCACCAATCGCCGAAAGCCGAGCGTTCCGCGCGTGACACCATCGTCTCAAGCCCCCTTGGCTTCGATGCCGGGTAATGCCCGGACCAGATCGCGGAAATGGTTTCCGCGTACTTCGTAATTGGGAAATTGGTCGTAGGACGCGCAGGCCGGCGACAGCAGCACGACGGCGAGAGCATCAAGCGCCTGCGCGTCGGAGGCCGCCTGCTCCACGGCTTTGTCGAGGGTGCCGCAATGGACATGCGGCACGTCCGAGCCGAGCGTATTTGCAAACTCGTCCGCAGCTGCGCCGATGAGATAGGCCTTGCGGATCTTCGGGAAGTAAGGCTTCAGCGGCTCGATGCCGCCTTCCTTCGCCTTGCCGCCGAGGATCCAGAAAATGCTGTCGAAGGACTTCAGCGCCTTCTCGGTGGAATCCGCGTTGGTGGCCTTTGAATCGTTGATGAAGAGAGCCTGGCCGATGCGGCCGACTTCCTCCATGCGATGCGGCAGGCCGGGGAAGGTGTGGAGGCCGGAGCGGGTCTCGTCCGGAGAGACATTCAAGGCCAAGGCGATGGCGACGGCGGCAGCCGCATTCTGCGCATTGTGAGCACCGCGCAGTGAACCGATGCCGGACAGGTTTGCCAATGGAGCGGCGTCGGCTCCGGTCACGCCAACCAAGGTCTCGCCGTTTGCAAAGACACCTTTCACATTGAGAGGCTCGACCGAAACGCGGGCGACGTTCAAGCCCTTGGCCTCGCAGCGCTCGGCAATTGCTGCGCTCATCGGATCGTCGATGCCGATGACGGCAAGTCCCGCCTTCGCCACCAGCCGCTCCTTGATCGCTGCGTAGAGCTCCATGGTCCCGTGCCGGTCGATGTGATCGGGCGAGAGGTTGAGATGGACGCCGATGGTAGGCGCGAGCGAGGGCGCGAGGTCGATCTGGAACGAGGAGCACTCGATCACGTGGATGCGGTTGTCGGAGGGCGGCGCGAGCGACAGAATCGCTGTGCCGATATTGCCGCCCATCTGCACGTCGCGGCCCGCCTCGCGCAGGATATGCGCAATCAGGGCCGTCGTGGTGGATTTGCCATTGGTGCCGGTGATCGCCACGAAGGGCGCGTCCGGCGCAATCTTCGCGCGCTCGCGGCAGAACAGCTCGATGTCGCCGATGATCTCGACGCCAGCCTGCTTAGCCAGCTTCGCCGACCAGTGCGGCTCGGGATGGGTGAGCGGCACGCCCGGCGAGAGGATGAAGGAGGAAAACTCCGACCAATCGACGTCGCGAAGGTCGGCTGTCTCGATGCCTTTCGCGTTGGCCTCTGCCATCTTGGCCGGGTTGTCGTCGCAGGCGACCACCCGCGCCCCACCCTCCTTTAAGGCAAGCGCCGTGGCCAGCCCCGATCCGCCGAGGCCGAAGAGGGCAACCGTTTTGCCTGCGAAGGAGGTGACAGGTGTCATGCGACTTACCGCAGCTTGAGGGTGGCAAGGCCGGTGAGCGCAAGCACCACGGCGATGATCCAGAAGCGGATCACCACCTGCGGCTCGGTCCAGCCCAGCTGCTCGAAGTGATGATGGATCGGCGCCATCTTGAAGACGCGCTTGCCCGTGAGCTTGAATGACGTCACCTGGATGATCACGGACAGGATCTCCAGCACGAACAGGCCGCCCACGATGGCGAGCACGATCTCGTGCTTGGCCGCGACCGCAATCGCGCCGAGCATGCCGCCGAGCGCCAGGGAGCCCGTGTCGCCCATGAAGATCTGCGCCGGGGGCGCGTTGAACCAGAGAAAGCCGAGGCCTGCGCCGATGAGTGCGCCGCAGAGCACGGCCAGCTCGCCGGTGCCGGGCACGAAATGGATCTGCAGGTAGTTGGAAAAGACCGCGTTGCCGGCGAGATAAGCGATGAAGCCGAAGGTGCCCGCGGCGATCATCACCGGCACGATGGCGAGCCCGTCGAGCCCGTCGGTGATGTTCACCGCGTTGCCGGCGCCGACGATCACGAAACCGGCGAAGATCACGTAGAACCAGCCGAGATTGATGATCAGGTCCTTCGAGAAGGGCAGCGCCAGCTTGTTCGCCAGGCCCGGCGTGGCCATGTAGGAGATTGCCAGGCATGCCAGGACCGCAATGATCGCCTCGATGGTCAGGCGTGAGCGTCCGGAAAAGCCCTTGTGCGACTGCTTCGTGACCTTCAGGTAATCGTCATAGAAACCGATGGCGCCGAAGCCCACGGTGACGAACAGCACGATCCAGACATAGTGGTTTTCGAGGTTCGCCCAGAGCAGGGTCGAGACCAAAACGCCCGCGAGGATCATCAGGCCGCCCATGGTAGGGGTGCCGCGCTTGGTCAGCAGATGCGATTGCGGCCCGTCCTCGCGGATCGGCTGCCCTTTGCCCTGACGCACGCGCAGGAGCGAGATGATCGCCGGTCCGAACAGGAACACGAACAGCATGCCGGTCGCCGTCGCGCCCCCCGTGCGGAACGTGATGTAGCGGAAGATGTTGAGGGGGCTGAAATAGGGGCTGAGCTCAGCCAACCAGGTTAACATCGATCATCCTTTCAGCGCGTGGGCCGATGGGCTCGCGCCGTAACGTTCTTTCAAAGCTTTGACAACCAGGGCCATCTTCATGCTGAGGGAGCCCTTGACGGTGACCGCATCGCCGGGGCGAACCGCCGCGCAGACCGCATCGACCAGGTCGGCGGAGGTTTGCGTGTGAGCGGCCACGAGCGATTTCGGCAGCGCGTCCACGAGGTTCTGCATCAGGGCACCGGCGGCGAAGACCAGGTCGATCCCGTTGGCCTGAACGGCCTCCGCCAGTTCCGCGTGAAGCCGCGGCCCTGTTTCGCCCAATTCCTTCATGTCGCCCAGAACGGCAATCCGTCGCGCCCCGCGCCCGAGTTCCACCGCACCGAGATTGGCGAGCGCCGCGCGCATGGAGGCCGGATTGGCGTTGTAACTCTCGTCGATCAGCAGGGCGTCGCCCTCGCCTACGCTAAGAATGGTGCGCTCGCCGCGCCCGACCGGCGGTTTCAGCTCGGCGAAGGAGAGCGCCACCAGGGCGATATCCGCGCCGAGCGCATGGGAAGCTGCGAGCACGCTTAAGGAATTGAGCGCATGGTGGCGGCCCGCCGTGCCAATCCTGTAGGTCAGGGGCCGGCCGAAGATCGTGGCGTCGACCACCGAGTGGTCGGGCTTCACGATGATGCGGTGGGCGCGGATGTCCGCCGCCTCGTGCTCGCCGAAGGTGATGACGCGGCCAGCCGCGGAGGCAAAGGCATGGGCGCGCATGCGCTCGAAATAGGCGTTGTCGCGGTTGATCACCGCCGTGCCGCCGGGCTCCAGGCCTGAGAAGATCTCACCCTTGGCATCCGCAATGCCCCAGAGTGAGGGAAAGAACTCGATATGGACGGGCTCGACCGAGGTGATCACCGCCACATGCGGGCGCACCATGCCGGTGAGCGGCAGGATCTCGTGGGCATGGTTCATGCCGATCTCGAACACGCCGAACTCGGTTTCGCGCGGCATGCGGGCGAGCGTCAGCGGCACGCCCCAGTGATTGTTGTAGGACGCAACCGAAGCATGAGTCGCGCCTTGGCGCGACAGCGCGGCGCGCATGGCCTCCTTCGTGCCGGTCTTGCCGACCGAGCCCGTGACGGCGACGATCCTGGCCTTCGTGCGGGCGCGGGCCGCGCGGCCCAACTGGCGCATGGCCTCGAGCACGTCGGGCACCACGATCAGCCTGTCGGAGCCCGCGAATTCAGGAGCCTTTTCCTGGGACACGATTGCGGCGGAGGCGCCCTTCTCCAGGGCGGCCGACACGAAATCGTGGCCGTCATGCACGTCGCCCTTGATGGCGAAGTAAAGATCGCCGGCCTCAAGCGTCCGCGTGTCGATGGATGCACCCGCGCCTTCCGCGAAGCCCGCGCCGATGCGGGCGCCGGTAGCGGCTGCGATCTCGTCTTGTGTCCAAAGGGGCGAATTCATCCCTGCCTCGCTGCAATGGCCGCCCGGACCTCGTCGTGGTCCGAGAACGGCAGGGTCCGGTCGCCGATGATTTGGCCCGTTTCATGGCCTTTGCCCGCTACGACCAGAATATCGCCCCGGCGAAGCTCGCACACGGCGGTGCGGATGGCTTGAGTGCGGTCGCCGATCTCCCGGGCGCCGCGGGCGCCTTTGAGCACTTCGGCCCTGATGGCAGCCGGGTCCTCGGAGCGAGGATTATCGTCCGTGACAATGACCACATCCGCCTTGTCGTTGGCGATGCGGCCCATGAGCGGGCGCTTTCCCTGATCGCGGTCGCCGCCGCAGCCGACGATGCAGAACAGCTTTCCCGTCACGAAGGGACGCAGGGCATCGAGCACATGGGCGAGCGCATCTGGCTTGTGGGCATAATCGACGATGCAGATGGCGCCATCCACCTCGCCCACCTGCTCCAGGCGACCGCGCACACCCTTGAGGTTTTTGAAGCCTTCGAACACCTCGGCCGCCCTGCCCTCGCCTTCCACGGCCAGCACGAGGCCTGCGGCGACGAGCGCGTTCTCGACCTGAAAGGCGCCAAGAAGCGGCAGGGTCGTCTGGAAGGCTTTTCCGAAAGCCTCGATGGTCAGCGCTTGCGTGAAACCCTCCGCGCGCGCCTCGACGAGGCGGATGGTCTCGCCCATGCTGCCGGTGGTGATGACCGCGAGCCCGCGATTGCGAACGCCATGCAGGAACACGTCCGCATAGGGGCCGTCCGCATTGATGATGGCGGGCGCCTCCTGCGGCAGAAGCGTGTCGAAAAGGCGAAGCTTCGCCGCCGCATAGGCTTCCGTTGTGGCGTGGTAATCGAGATGGTCGCGGCCGAGATTGGTGAAGCCCGCAGCCCTCAGGTGCACCCCGTCGAGGCGGCGCTGATCGATGCCATGCGACGAGGCCTCCATGGCCAAGCGCGTGACGCCGTCATTGGCCAGGCGGTCGAAGCTCTCATGCAGGGAGATCGGATCGGGCGTCGTCAGCGAGCCATAGGCCGCACCGTCCGACGTGATGATGCCGAGCGTTCCGACGCTGGCGGATTTATAGCCCAGATGCGCGAAGAGCTGGCGGATGAAATCGGCCACAGAGCTCTTGCCGCTCGTGCCCGTGACGGCGACGACCTTCTCGGGCTGCTTGGGGTAGAAGCGTGCGGCCGCAAGAGCGAGCGTCCGGCGCACGTCCTTCACCTGCACATAAGCCACGGCCTCCCGCAGATTGGCTGGACGCTCAGCCTCGCCGACGATAGCCACCGCACCGGCGGCGGCTGCCTGCGGCACGAAACTCATGCCGTCTACCTTCGTGCCGGGCACGGCGAAGAACAGGGTGCCGGGCTCGACCTTGCGGCTGTCGGAAGCGATTTTTGAAACGGAAAGGGACGCCTGAGCGTCGCCTGCCGCGAGGTCGAGAAGATCCCCGAGATTCATAGACCGTGCATTCATCGGTTGCTGCCCCAGGCGCCGAGGCGCGACATGAGCGGGAAAGGCTGCGCCGGCGGCTCAAAGCGCGGCGGCACGCCGAGCAGCGGCGCGATGCGCTCGATGATGTTGCCTGTCACGGGAGCCGCATTCCAGCCTGCCGTCGAGAAGCCATAAGTGCCTTCCACCGCCTGCGGCTCGTCCATGATGGTCAGGAACACGTATTTCGGCTTGTCGGACGGCACAACCGCCGTGAAGGTGGTGAAGTTCTTGTTCTTGGCGTAGCGGCCGTTGATCACCTTCTCGGCGGTGCCGGTCTTGCCGCCGACGAAGAAGCCGGCGATCGAGGCGTTGCCGGCGGAGCCTTCCGGCGTCGAGGCATTGAGGCGCATCACATAGCGCATCGCCTCGCTGGTCTCGGGCTTGAGCACCTGCAGGGCGTTCTGGCGTGCCTCTTCCTGCGTGCGCTTCAGGAAGGTCGGCTTGATCATGATGCCGCCATTCACCAGCGCGCCCACGGCCGAGAGTGCCTGGAGCGGCGCGACCGCGAGACCGTGGCCGAAGGCAATGGTCATGGTGTTCAGCTCGCCCCACCGCGGTGGAACGATCGGCAAGGCGTTTTCCGGCAGCTCCGTCTCGAGACGGGTCAGCTGGCCCATCTTGCGCAGGAAGGCCTTGTGGCCCTCGACGCCGATGCCGAGCGCCATGCGGGCGGTGCCGATGTTGGACGAGTGCACGAACACTTCCGGCGTGGTGAGAACGCGACGCGTCGGATGATAGTCGCCGATGGTGAACTTGCCGTAACGCAGGCCGGAGCGTGCGTCGAAGGTCGAGTTGATGTTGTACTTGCCGGAATCGAGCGCCATCGCGACGGTGAGCGCCTTGAAGGTCGAGCCCATCTCGAACACGCCGACATTGATGCGGTTGATCCGATCCTTGTCGAGGGCATCAACCGGATTGTTGGGATCGTAATCGGGCAGCGACACGAGGGCGATGATCTCGCCCGTGTTCACGTCCAGGATCGCGCCGGCCGTGGCCTTGGCCTTGAACTTCGCCATGCCTTTGGCAAGCTCGTCGCGCAGCGCATGCTGCACGCGCAGATCGAGGGAAAGCTGGATGGGCTTCAGGTCGGCGGCGGAGATGTTGAAGCCTGCGCCGTTGAGGTCCTGCAGGCCCATGCTGTCGATGTATTTCTCGATGCCGGCGATGCCCACATTGTCCACGTTGGCGAAGCCGAGCACGTGCGCGGCGGCCTCGGCGTTGGGATAGACGCGCTTGTTTTCAGGCAGGAAGCCGATGCCGGGAATGCCCAGGCGATGCACCTCCGCCTGCTGGCGCGGCGTGATCTCGCGCTTGACCCAGACGAAGCCCTTCTTGGTGCCGAGCTTGTTGCGCAGATCCGTGGCGTCGAGATCCGGCAGCACGGCGGTCAGCAGCTCGACCGCCTCGTCCTTGTCGACGATGTTGCGCGGCTCGGCGAACACAGACACCATCTTCACGTCGGTGGCGAGGATCTCGCCGTTGCGGTCGACGATGTCAGGGCGCGCAGCGGAGATTTCGGACGACGTCACGCGACGCACTTCGCTGGTGTTCTCGCTCGTCACCGCGAGATGAACGAGGCGCCCGCCAATCAGGCTGAACAGGCCGACGAAGCACACTGCTGCGAGGCCGACGCGCGACGTGCTCTTGTCATGACGCAGGCGGAACAGCTCGCGCGCGTGACCGAGCACGCCCAGCTTCTGATGAGGGCTCTGACCCTGCCATTCGGTTTGGGGCTCTTGCGACACGAGGCTCACCGTTTCGGAGTTTGAGTCGTCGGGGTGCGGGCGTCCGAATTCCTGTCCTTCGGAGTCGAGGTCGGCTCAAGCAACCCGAGCGCTTCGAGCTTGCGGCCGATCTCGTCCTCGCGGGACGGCCGGTTCGGCAGGTCGGCCAGACGTGCGAGCTGCTGGATCTTCAGCGCCTGCAGATCGAGATGCTTGTCGGCGGCTTCCTGGAGGCGGTCCGGACGGTCAAGATACTGCCACTCGGCCTGCAGCACGGCGATGGCCTCGCGTTCACGGCTGACCTGCGACTTCAGCTTCGCCACCTGCTCCACATAGTAGAGGGTTTCATACTTGACCGAATAGGCGTAGCCCGCCGACGCGATGAGGGCGGAGATCGCAATGATGTGGAGCAGTCGGATCACCGGCGCCCTCCCTTTTTCTCGGCTGTCTGCGGCAGTTCGGCCAGCATGGTGATGGCGCTCAAGGGTTCCTGCGCCGGCGTATCCGTGCGAGCGCCCGCGCGCAGCTTTGCCGAGCGCGCCCGCGGATTGCGCGCCATCTCCTGCTCGCTCGGAGCCACAGGGCCGCGGGTGATCGCATCGAAAGTCACTTCAGGGGCTGCTGCGGTCGGCAGATGACGCGAGCCCGTCGGCGCACGCCCGGTGCGAACGCTGAAGAACTGCTTCACGATCCGGTCTTCGAGCGAGTGGAAGGTAACGACCACGAGACGTCCGCCGGGCTTCAGGATGCGCTCGGCCGCATGCAAGGCGCGCACCAGCTCGCCGAGCTCGTCGTTGACGGCGATTCGCAGCCCCTGGAACACGCGCGTGGCGGGGTGGATGCCGCCGGGCTCCTGCCGGATCAGGGAGGCCACCAGATCGGCCAACTGCCGCGTGGTCTCGAAAGGCTGGCGGCGCCGCGCTTCGATGACCGCGCGCGCAACGGCGCGGGCGCGGCGCTCCTCACCGTAATGATAGAAGATGTCGGCGAGTTCGGCTTCGGAGGCCTCGTTGACGAGATCCGCCGCGCTCGGTCCCTGCTGCTCCATGCGCATGTCGAGCGGACCTTCGTTGCGGAACGAGAAGCCGCGCTCAGCCTGATCGAGCTGCATGGACGACACGCCGATATCGAGCACCACGCCGTCGACGCTCTCGAACCCTTGTGCGCGCGCGATGTCGTCGAGATCGCCGAAGCGGCCCGGCACGAGCATCAGACGTTTCTTGAATTTGGCGCTAAGCGCCGCACCGCCTGCGATCGCATCGGGATCGCGGTCGATGGCGATCACCTTGTTCTGCGGATGGGCATCCAGAATGGCGCGCGTATAGCCGCCTGCGCCGAACGTGCCGTCGATGAAGACGCCACCGCGATCTGCGTCGAGCGCCGTGCCAACCTCCGCCAGGAGAACAGGAACGTGACGGGACGGTCCGCCAGCGGCTCCGGCTCCTGGGCCGTCGCCGCGTCCCATCATCGTTCCCGCACTCCTGGTGAGGTGTTCTGCACTAGCCTTGGCTCCAAAACTCGATTGCCCAACGCTTTCTTCAGGTCTCTGACCTTCGTGCGCGCCTCCTCCAAGTGCGCACGGAAGCGCTCGGGCTCCCAAATCTGGAACTTGTGACCAAGTCCGACGAACGTCACCGTATCGCCGATCCCGGCATGCACTTTTACTGTGTCCGTCAGGATGACACGCCCCTCCGGATCGACCTTGAGAATCTCGCTGGTCCCGAACAATGCCGTCGACAGCTGATCCCGTTCGTCCGAATAGGGCGACAGCGTCGACAAGAACGCATCGATCTCGTTCAGAAGCACGTTGCCGCCTGCGTCCAGCGCCGGCGCATCGAGCGCCGGATGTACGTAGAGCCCCTCGAATCCATCCCTGGCCAGCACGGCCCTGAAGGATGCGGGGATCGAGACGCGACCCTTCGAATCCAACTTGTTGGTGAAATTGGACACGAAGCGGTTCATTGGCCGCAGCTCGCACGCTCCTGATTGTCAGCCCCCAGGCGGATCTTGAGGATCCGCCACCCGTTCTCGGTGGTGACGCGACTTTCAGAAGCAGCACGCCAGCATTTCTTCTGTGCTTGACGCCCTCTTCGGAAGACACCGTCGACGGGATGGTTTGGGATAACATGGGATAATATGGTCGTCAACGGAACGGAGGTGGAGCGCAGGCCTCATGGCATGCGTTCCCCATGAGACGCATTTACGGTTAATGAATCGTAAGCGGAGCAAAGGTTTGCTCCGCTTTCTTGCAGATTGTGGCCTGTGGATAGATGGGGTCAGCTGGCCTGTAAGCCGGGTTCTGTAGGGCCCAAAGTCTAAGACCTTGGACGTGGCGACCATTCCTCTGGGACGATCATTGCTGACCGCCTCTAGCAACCAACCCGGACGACCAGCCTGGAAGCAGGCCTGGCGCGAGCGCCTGTCGTCCCTATTCGGTTTTGCTCCTGGTGGGGTTTACCATGCCGTCCGCATTGCTGCGTCCGCGGTGCGCTCTTACCGCACCCTTTCACCCTGACCCCGGGGTCGGAAGACCTTGCGGGGCGGTCTGCTTTCTGTGGCACTTTCCCTAGGGTTTCCCCCGCCGGACGTTATCCGGCACCTTGCTTCCATGGAGCCCGGACTTTCCTCCCCGAGCTGAACTCGAAGCGGCCGCCCGGCCAGCTGACGGACGGGATGTGGTGCCAAAAGGATCCTGCCGTCAAGGGCGAAGACTTGAGCATCGGATTGATCCCAAAGTGCAGATCCACTTTTGGGATCAATCCGATGCTCTAATCGGCTGCAGCCGTGTTCACCTTCACCTTGGCGCAATAGGCCCGCGATGCAGCCGTCATGGTTTGCGTGCGATGGCCGAACTGGTAGCGCAGGATCGTGCCGCAGGTGTCGCCGCCCGCGAGCTTGTAGGCGGTTGCCAGGTACTTGAGGCCATAGCGGAGGTTCGTTTCCGCATCGAAAAGGCCGGCGGCATCGCCTTTGTAGCCCAGCGACTGCGCCGTGCGGACATTGATCTGGGTGAGGCCCATGTTCGGACCGTTGCGGGCGCCGGCATTGTAGCGGCTCTCGAGCCGGATCACGGCATCGGCCAATTCATAGGGCAGCCCGTTCTCGGAAGCATAGCGGGCAATGAGGGGCTTGAGCGCAACGGCACGCGTTGCATCGGACAGGCGAGCCTTCGACCCGGCGCCGACCAGCGGAACAGGAAGGGACGCGGTCTGCTGATCCGCCGCTTCAGGCGCGGCTACCACTTTCGCGACCTTCTCGACTTGAGCCTCTTCCGCCTTGCCTGCCTGAGGCTTGGCAGCCTTGGAGGCAGCGGCCTCTTTCGACTTCTTCTTGCCCGCAGCCTTGGCATCCGGCTCGGGCGCCTCCGCGGCAGATGCTGCGGCAGCCTCCTCTGCGGCGAAGGCAGCGGCTTCAGCCGCCGCAGCGCCGAGAAACTGCTCGGCCTGATCGGGAGAGATGGGAGCGCTCTCGCCTCCGCTCGCCCGGGCTTGCGATGCCACCACGAGGGCGGCTGCGCCCAAACCTGCAATCGCCAGCGTTCTGAGGAAGTGTTGCCAAGTCAAACCGAAACTCCAGCTGGCGGTAACCATGAGGGGGCGCTGGGTGACGGCGAAATGAGGCGAAGATGTGGCACCTCACGGCACAATTTTGTTCAGAATACGTTCAAGCTTGACCGTATTGTCTTCGTGGGGCTTGGACCCTACAACGCAGTTCTAGCCTTGAAGCGGCTCTGAATCTCGCCCTCTCCCGCGTGTTGGAGGAACTCTTTCTCCGCCCAGGAGTTGGCGACAGCGTAAGGTCAAGCTAACTACCGCCGGGCCGATGGCCCGCTCAACAACAGGGAAGCCTCCATGAAGAAGATCATGACAGCCATTGCCGCCGGTGCCCTCACCCTCTCGATGGCAGCCTGCAATACTCCTGGTGAGCGTGCCGTCGGCGGCGCCGCAATCGGCGGTCTCGCCGGTGCGGCCATCGGCGGCGCAGCGACCGGTTCGGCAAGCGGCGCTCTGGCCGGTGCGGCCATCGGTGGCGCCGGCGGCGCGATCGTGGGCGCCTCGACGGCTCCGCGCGGCCCGGCCTGCCCCTACGGCACCTACCAGGACGTGTACGGAAACGTGTACTGCCGCTAATCCCGCTCACGCGCGAATTTCAGGGGCCGAGACGTTCTCGGCCCCTTTTCTTTTGCCTGCACTTGGGCGTACGACTGATCTCAAGATGATTCAGTCGATTTGGGGTAAGCTCGGCGGTGCCGGCATCGGGCTCGCATTCGGCGGGCCGATTGGCGCTCTCCTGGGCGGCGTCGCCGGCCATGTTCTCGTTGATCGCGAAGGCGCTTTGTTCGGAAAGCCGCCGCGCGACGTCATGTTCACCATGGGCCTCGTGGCGCTCGCCGCCAAGATGGCGAAGGCGGACGGCGTGGTGGTCGACGTGGAGGTCCGAGCCTTCGAGCAGATCGTCGAGGTGCCGGACAGCGAGCATGACAAGGTGGAGCGCCTGTTCAACCTCGCCATGCAGACCGCGGACGGGTTCGAGGCCTACGCCCGCCAGATCCACGAAGAGTTCAGCGAAGAGCCAGCCCTTCTGGAGGACGTGCTCGACGGCCTGTTCCACATCGCCAAGGCGGATGAAGCCGTTCACGAGGCCGAATATGCCTACCTCAAGGACGTGGCGACGATCTTCGCCCTCTCGGACAAGGATTTCGAGCGCATCGCCGCCCGCCACGTGAAGCGCAAGGACGATCCCTATCTCATCCTCAATGCCGACCGGAGCATGAGCGACGAGGAGCTGAAGCGTCACTATCGCAAGCTCGTCGCCGACAACCACCCGGACCGCGAAATCGCCCGCGGCCTGCCGCCGGAGGCCGTGAAGATCGCCACCGAGCGTGTGGCCACCATCAACGCGGCCTGGAAACGCGTCGCCGCCGAGCGGAACATCCGGTGACCGCATGAGCGTGCTGACACCGGAAAGCCCCGTCGCCGCCAAGGTGTTTCCGTCTCCCAACCACGGGGAGCGCAAGGACGGCCGACGCCCCAGCATGCTCATCCTTCACTACACGGGCATGCCCGACGAGGGCGAAGCGCTGCAATGGCTGTGCAATCCGGTCTCGCAGGTCTCCGCCCATTATTTCGTGTTCGGCGACGGGCGTGTGCTGCAGCTGGTGCCGGAGTCGCGCCGGGCTTGGCATGCGGGCCTCTCCTCCTGGGACGGGGAGACCGACATCAACTCCTGCTCCATCGGCATCGAAATCGCCAATCCCGGCCATCCCGGCGGCCTGCCGCCCTTCCCCACGGAGCAGATCGAGAGCGTGGCGGCGCTGGCGAAGGACATCGTCACCCGCTGGCGCATCCCGGCCACGCGCGTGCTCGCCCATTCGGATGTGGCGCCCGGCCGCAAGGTCGATCCGGGCGAGCTCTTTCCCTGGAAAACCCTGCACGCGGCAGGCGTCGGCCACTGGGTGGCGCCGGCTGCCACCAGCGACGGCCGCTTCTTCTCGCGCGGTGACCAGGGAATGCCCATCGAGGCGCTGCAGGCCATGCTCGTGATGTACGGCTACGGTCTGAAGATCAACGGCGTCTTCGATGAGGATACGGAGAAGGTCGTCGCCGCCTTCCAGCGCCATTTCCGGCCCGAGCGCGTCGATGGCGTCGCGGATGCCTCCACGATCATGACTCTGCGCAACCTGATCGCAGCCCGGCCGCAGGCCGCCGCATGACAAAGAGTTAACTCGCAACGCTATAGGAAATCGGCCACAATCGCCCCGCATGAATGGTCATGTCTTGCTGAGGATTGTCGGGTGCGTCGCGTCTGGTTGTGGCTGATCGTCGTTGTTCTGGTGGCAGGAGGCGCCGGCTTCGTCCTGTGGAAGCCAACAGGCGGCAACGCCTCGGATCAAGCCTATCGCCTCGGCACGGTTGATCGCGGGCCGATCACCGCGAGCGTACGCGCCACGGGAACGCTCAATCCCGTCACGACGGTGCTTGTCGGCTCGCAACTGTCCGGTCAGGTTGTCGAGATCCTCGCCGACTACAACACGCCCGTGAAGGAAGGCCAGGTGGTTGCCCGCCTGTATGGGGAGCAGATCAAGTCGCGCCGGGATGCGGCGCTGGCGGATCTCGCCCAGGCGAAAGCCGACCTCGACACCAAGCGCGCCCAGATCGACAAGGCCCGCTCGGCGCTCGGGCGTGCTGAGGCGCAGGCCGCCGACCTTCGGGCGCAACGTGATCGGACCCAGGCTCAGCTGGAGGAAGCCCGACGCGGTCTTGAGCGACAGACGGAACTCAACACCCGCGCGGTGGGAACGCAGACGGCCCTCGAGCAGGCCCGCACCCAGGTCGACATTCAAACGGCGAACCTCGCCTCGGCCGACGCGCAGATCGCGTCGAACCAAGCGGAGACGCTTGGGTTGAAAGCCGATCTCGCGCTGGCGGAAGCGAATGTGAAATCCGCCGAGGCAATCATCCTGCAGCGGCAGGCGAAGCTCAGGGACATCGAGATCGATCTTGCCCGCACGGAGATCAAGTCACCGGTCGAGGGCGTGGTGATTAAGCGCGACATCGAACTTGGCCAGACGGTCGCTGCGTCGCTCTCCGCCCCGACCCTCTTCACCATCGCGCAGGATCTGAGCGAGATCGACATCTACGCCAATATCGACGAAGCGGATGTGGGCCGTCTCAAGGAAGGCCAGAAGGTCTCGTTTACGGTCAACGCCTATCCGAACCGCACCTTCGATGGCCGGGTGCGCATGGTGCGTCTTGCCGCGCAGACGGTGCAGAACGTGGTTACGTACACGGCGGTCATCAGCGTGCGCAACCAGGACCAGGCGCTGCTGCCCGGCATGACGGCGAACCTCCAGATCATCACCGACGAGCGCGAGGACGTGCTGCGCATTCCGAATGCCGCCTTGCGCTTCCGGCCCGCCGTCGCAATGGCAACGGCCGAGGCAGGAGACGGCACGCCGGACGCTCAGCCGAGACGGCGGCCCCGTCCCCAGGATGAGCAGGCTGGCAACGGCGAAGGAAGCGGCACGGCGCCGGTTGGCCAAGGGCCGCGGCGGCGCCCCCGTGCGGAACAGGCCGGATCCATGCAGGACGAGGGCACCAGAGCGCGCGTCTATCGCGTCGGACCCGACGGCAATCCGCAGCCCCTGCCCGTGCGCCTTGGCGTGACGGATGGATCCTATACGGAGATCCTTCGCGGCGACCTTCAGGAAGGTACGGCCATCATCATCGGTGCGCCGCGTGCCGATGCGGCGGAGGAGACGAACGGCACCCCCGCCAACCGCCGCCCGCGCCCGCCGCGGATGTTCTAGGAAGGCGCCCTGTGGCTCTCATCGAAACGCGCGATCTCAGCCGGGTCTACGACCTCGATGCCGGACGCGTCGCGGCGCTCGACGGCGTGTCCCTCGACATCGACCAGGGTGACTTCGTGGCCGTCATGGGGCCTTCGGGTTCGGGCAAGTCCACCTTCATGAACCTGATCGGCTGCCTCGACCGGCCGACGGGCGGCGGGTACCGGCTTGCCGGCACAGCCGTCGAGAGCCTCGATGCGAATGGCCTGGCGCGCCTGCGCAACCGCGAGATCGGCTTCGTGTTCCAGCAGTTCAACCTGCTGCCGCGCGTCGACGCCCTGGCCAATGTGGAACTGCCCATGATCTATGCGGGCTTCGACCGCAGGACCCGCCGCGAGCACGCCCTGCAGGCGCTCGGCCGCGTCGGGCTTCAGGATCGCGCCCATCACCGCCCGATGCAGCTCTCCGGCGGGCAGCAGCAGCGTGTGGCGATTGCGCGTGCGCTCGTCAACAGCCCAAGCCTCCTGCTCGCCGACGAGCCGACCGGTGCCCTCGACAGCCGCACGGCGAACGAGATCATGGCGCTGTTTCAGGAGCTCAACCGCGAGGGCGTCACCATCGTGCTCGTGACGCACGATGCGGAGGTCGGACGCCATGCGCAACGCCTCGTTCGCTTCCGCGACGGTCGCGTGACCGAGGATCGTCGCCAGACGCCCGTCGATGCCCGCGATCTCGCACCGGAGGCCGCCGAATGAGGTTGATCGAGGCGATCCGCTCCGCGCTTTCCGCCATCATGGCCAATGCTTTACGCAGCCTGCTCACCATGCTGGGCATCGTGATCGGCGTCGCAGCCGTCATCGCCATGGTGGCCATCGGCTCGGGTGCGCGCAATCTCGTCGACCAGCAGATCCGTTCGCTCGGCGCCAACCTCGCGATCGTCACGCCCGGCAATGTCACGCAGGGCGGCGCACGCCTTGGCGCAGGCGCCGCCTCATCGCTCACCGACGACGACGCGCAGGCGATCCGGCGCGAGATCGATGGCGTGGTGGCGGCAGCACCCTTCGTGCAGGGCGGCGCGCAGGTGGTGGCCGGCGGCAGCAACTGGGGCACGCGGATCTACGGCATCGACCTCGACTGGTTCTCCGCCCGAGAATGGGACGTCGCCACCGGCCGCACTATCGACCCAGAAGAGGTGCGCCGCGGCGACATCGTCATTCTTCTCGGACAGACGGTGGCGCGCAACCTCTTCGGCGACGAGGATCCTATCGACCGGGTCGTGCGCGTGCGCAACGTGCCGTTCCGCGTGATCGGCGTGATGGCGCCAAAGGGCCAGTCGGCCTTCGGTCAGGATCAGGACGACGTGGTCTTCGTGCCGCTTGATGCGGGCCGTCGCCGGGTGATCGGCCGCAACTACGCCAAGGACCGCTCCGTCGGCTCGATCTTCGTGAAGTTTGCCAACGAGAGCGACATCGAGCCCGGGATCGAGACCATGACGGAGCTGCTACGGCAGCGCCATCGGATCACCGGAGAGCAGGAAGACGATTTCTCGATCCGTAACCTGACCGAGATCGCCAACACCGCGTCTGCCTCCGCCAACACGCTCTCGATGCTGCTTGCAGCCGTCGCAGCCGTGTCGCTGCTCGTGGGCGGCATCGGCATCATGAACATCATGCTGGTCTCCGTTACCGAGCGCACCCGTGAGATCGGCCTGCGTCTCGCCGTCGGCGCACGCCCTCGCGACATCCTCAGCCAATTCCTCATCGAGGCGACGACGCTCTCCACCATCGGCGGCGCGCTCGGCATCGCGCTCGGCGCGGGTGCTGCCTATCTCGTGGCGCAGCTCGCCGGCTGGCCCTCGCTCGTGTCCACGAACGCCATCCTCATGGCCGTGGGCTTCTCGGCCCTGGTCGGCATCTTCTTCGGGTTCTACCCGGCGCAGCGGGCGGCGAAGCTCGACCCGATTGAGGCGTTGCGGCGGGAATAATTTTCCCAGGAGGTCATCCCGGACGCCGAAGGCGATCCGGGATCGCATGCAAAATGAAGTGCTTCGACCCGCGTCATCACCGCTCTTGTGCCGGTGATCCCGATTCGAAAAGCACCGAGCCTCATGAAAGCGAGATGGCCGGGACAAGCCCGGCCATGACGAGGAGTGTTCTGAGAACGATCCCGGATCTCCGCTGACGCTTCGTCCGGGATGACACGTGAGGAAACCTTACTCCGCCGCCATCACCCGGTAACGTGCCGGATCGTAGTTGAGGATGGGGCCGAGCCAGCGCTCGACCTCCGCGATGCTCATGCCCTTGCGCTCGGCGTAATCTTCCACCTGATCGCGCTCCACCTTCGCAACGCCGAAGTAATAGGACTGCGGATGCGACAGGTAGAGGCCCGATACGGACGAGCCCGGCCACATGGCGTAGGATTCGGTGAGCTTCACGCCGATGCGGCGCTCGGCTTCGAGCAGGCTGAACAGCGTCCCCTTCTCCGTGTGGTCGGGCTGAGCCGGATAACCAGGCGCCGGGCGGATGCCCTGGTATTCCTCGCCGATCAGGCTTTCGTTGCCGAGGCTCTCGTCCGGCGCATAGGCCCAGAATTCCTTGCGCACGCGCTCGTGCATGCGCTCGGCGAAAGCTTCCGCAATGCGATCGGCCAGCGCCTTGACCATGATCGAGCGGTAATCGTCGTTGGCGCGCTCGAAGCGCTCGGCAATCCGCACCTCCTCGATGCCGGATGTGACCACGAAGGCGCCGATCCAGTCGGGCTTGCCGCTCTCGACGGGCGCCACGAAATCGGACAGGCAGACATTCGGCTTGCCGTCACGCTTGGAGAGCTGCTGGCGCAGGCCGTGGAAGGTGGCAAGCTGTTCCGAGCGGCTCTCGCCCGTGAAGAGACGGATGTCGTCGCCGACCGCGTTGGCGGGCCAGAAGCCGATGATCGCCTTCGGGTTGAACCAGCGCTCCTCGACAAGCCGCTTGAGCATGGCTTGCGCGTCTTCCCAGAGCTGGCGCGCGGCCTCGCCCTGCTTCTCGTCCTCAAGGATGGCCGGGAAGCGCCCTTTCAACTCCCAGGTCTGGAAGAACGGTGTCCAGTCGATATAGGGCACAAGCTCGCCGACGTCGTAGCAGCGGAACACGCGCGCGCCGGTGAAGGTGGGCTTCGGCGGCTGATACGGTGCCCAATCGATTTTGAGGCTGTTGGCGCGGGCCTTTTCGAGCGGCAAGCGCTGCTTGTCGGCCTCGGAGCGCGCATGGGCATCCGCCACCTTCCGGTATTCGGCCCGGAGCGTCTCCACATAGCCGTCCTTCATGTCGGATGAGAGCAGCGAGGACACGACGCCGACGGCGCGGCTCGCGTCCGTCACATACACCGCCTGTCCCTTGTTGTAGTTCGGGTGAATCTTTACCGCCGTGTGCACCCGGCTCGTAGTGGCACCGCCGATGAGGAGCGGAATGTCGAATCCCTCGCGCTCCATCTCGCTTGCCACGTTGACCATCTCGTCGAGGGACGGTGTGATGAGGCCCGAGAGGCCGATCACGTCAACCTTCTCCTTGCGCGCGATGTCGAGGATCTTCTGGGCCGGCACCATGACGCCGAGATCGATGACCTCGTAGTTGTTGCAGGCGAGCACCACGCCCACAATGTTCTTGCCGATGTCGTGCACGTCGCCCTTCACGGTCGCCATCAGCACCTTGCCGGCGGCCGAGCGCTCGGTCGAACCATTGGCTTTCTTCTCGGCTTCCATGAACGGCATGAGATAGGCGACCGCCTGCTTCATCACGCGGGCGGACTTCACCACCTGCGGCAGGAACATCTTTCCGGCGCCGAAGAGATCGCCCACCACGTTCATGCCGGCCATGAGCGGGCCTTCGATCACGTGTAGCGGACGCTCGGCCGTCTGGCGCGCCTCCTCCGTGTCCTGCTCGATGAACTCGGTGATGCCGTTGACGAGGGCATGCTCGATGCGCTTCTCCACGGGCCAGGAGCGCCATTCGAGATCGGCCGCCTTCGCGGCGGTCGAGCCGTCGCCCTTGAAGCGCGGCGCCGCCTCCAGCAGGCGCTCCGTGGCGTCGGGACGGCGGTTGAGCACCACGTCCTCGCACAGCTCGCGCAGCTCAGGATCGATCTCGTCATAGACCGCAAGCTGGCCGGCATTCACGATGCCCATGTCCATGCCGAGCTTGATGGCGTGGAACAGGAACACCGAGTGCATGGCCTCGCGCACTGGCTCGTTGCCACGGAAGGAGAAGGACAGGTTCGACACGCCGCCTGAGATGTGGGCATGCGGCAGCGTCTCGCGGACGATGCGCGTTGCCTCGAGGAAGTCGACGCCGTAGCCGTTGTGCTCCTCGATGCCGGTCGCCACAGCGAACACGTTCGGATCGAAGATGATGTCCTCCGGCGGGAAGCCCACCTGCTCGGTCAGGATGTTGTAGGCGCGGGTGCAGATCTCGACCTTTCGCTCCAGCGTATCCGCCTGACCGACCTCGTCGAAGGCCATGACCACGACGGCAGCGCCGTAAGCGCGGCAGATCTTCGCCTGCTCGATGAAAGCCGCCTCGCCTTCCTTCATGGAGATCGAGTTCACGATGGCCTTGCCCTGCAGGCACTTGAGGCCGGCTTCAATCACGTGGAACTTGGACGAATCCACCATCACCGGCACGCGGGCGATGTCGGGCTCGGCCGCCACGAGATTGAGGAACTCCACCATGGCCTTCTCGGAATCGAGCAGGCCCTCGTCCATGTTGACGTCGATGATCTGCGCGCCGTTCGCCACCTGGTCGCGGGCCACATCGAGCGCAGCCGCATAGTCGTTGTTGGTGATCAGCTTGCGGAACTTGGCCGAGCCTGTGACGTTCGTGCGCTCGCCCACGTTCACGAAGGGGATATCGGAGGTCAGCGTGAAAGGCTCAAGGCCCGACAGGCGCATGAGCGGCTGCACCGTCGGCACCTTGCGCGGTGCCTTGCCGGCGACGGCCTCCGCAATGGCGCGGGTATGCTCCGGCGTGGTGCCGCAGCAGCCGCCGACCACGTTGACGAGACCTGAGTCGGCGAACTCGGCCAGCATGGAGGCCGTGGCCTCGGGACGCTCGTCATACATGCCGAACTCGTTCGGCAGGCCGGCATTCGGGTAGGCGCAGACGAGGGTGTCGGCGACCCGGCCGATCTCCTGGATATGCGCGCGCATCTCGCGCGCGCCGAGGGCGCAGTTGAGACCGATGGAGAACGGCTCCGCATGGCGCACGGAGTACCAAAAGGCCTCCGGCGTCTGGCCGGAGAGCGTGCGGCCGGACAGATCCGTGATCGTGCCGGAAATCATCACGGGCAGCTTGATGCCTCGCTCGGCAAAGACCTGCTGCGTGGCCACGATGGCGGCCTTGGCATTCAAGGTATCGAAGATGGTTTCGATCAGGATGATCTCAGACCCGCCATCGACCAGTCCCCTCACCTGCTCGGCATACGCCTCGCGCACCTGATCGAAGGTGACTGCGCGATAGCCGGGATTGTTCACGTCGGGCGAGATGGAGAGCGTGCGGTTCGTCGGGCCGACGGCGCCGGCCACGAAGCGGCGCCGGCCGTCCTCGTCTTGCGCAATCAGCGCAGCTTCACGGGCGAGGCGCGCACCGTCGAAGTTCAGCTCGTAGACGATCTCCTCCATGCCGTAATCGGCCTGGGCAATGGAGGTGCCGGAGAAGGTGTTGGTCTCGACGATGTCCGCGCCTGCGCGGAAGTAATCGAGATGGACGCCACGAACCGTATCGGCCTGCGTGAGGATCAGGAGGTCATTGTTGCCCTTGACGTCCTGCTTCCAATCCTTGAAGCGCTCGCCGCGAAAATCCTCTTCCGAGAAGCGTGAGCGCTGCAGCTCCGTGCCCATGGCGCCGTCGAGCACGAGGATCCGCTTGGACGCGGCTTCACGAAGCGCCTTGAGCACGTCGGAACCATTGGCAAGGCGTGGAGTGAATGCAGTCATTCGATCTGTTCTCTATGCATCGCAGCCGGCTCTTGGGCTGCCGATGGTGATTTCGGTGAGGTCAGGCAGCAGCCTTCACGCTCTGGTCGCGCAGGCCAAGCAGATGGCAGATGGCGTAGACCAGGTCGGCACGGTTCATGGTGTAGAAGTGGAACTCGTTCACGCCGCGATCGACGAGGTCGATCACCTGCTCGGCGGCTACGGCTGCGGCCACGAGCTTGCGGGTTTCCACGTCGTTGTCGAGACCATCGAAGCGGGCCGCCAGCCAGCCAGGAACGCTCGCGCCGGTCTTGGAGGCAAAGTTCGCCGTCTGCTTGAAGTTCTGCACCGGCACGATGCCGGGCACGATCGGGATGCTGATGCCGCGTGCGTGCACGCGGTCCAAAAAGCGGAAGTAGTGATCGTTGTCGAAGAAGAACTGGGTGATGGCGCGGTCTGCGCCGCAATCCACCTTGGCCTGCAGGGCATCGATATCCGCATCCAGCGATGATGCCTCAGGGTGCTTCTCCGGATACGCGGAGACCGAGACCTCGAAGTCGCCGATGGCCTTGATGCCGGCCACCAGATCGCAGGTCTGCTGGTAGCCGCCCGGATGCGGTTCGTAGGCCGTGCCGATCCCGCTGACCGGGTCGCCGCGCAGCGCCACGATGTGGCGCACGCCCGCATCCCAATAGGACCGCACGACATCGTCGACCTCGTCCTTCGTGGCCGCCACGCAGGTGAGATGCGCGGCGGGCTTCAGGTCCGTTTCCTGCACGAGGCGGGAGACCGTCGCATGCGTGCGCTCACGGGTGGAGCCGCCCGCGCCGTACGTCACGGAGACGAACTGCGGATTGAGCGGGGCAAGGCGCTGGATCGACGACCAAAGAGTCGCTTCCATCTCGGGAGTCTTCGGCGGGAAGAACTCGAACGATACCTTGATCGGACGGGAGGCCTGCCGGCTGGGGCGAAGGGTGAGCGGTGACATCAGGCGACCTCTCTGTCGGGTTCACTCAAAGGCCAATCCGTCACCACGCGGCGATCCTGGCCAAGCCAAAGGGATACGGTCAGATGCTCTTCGCCCTTCTTGGGCGGAGCGATCTCTCTGTTGAGGGTACAGTCGAGCCCGGCCTCGTCGAGCCAGCCGGCCACCTGGGCGGGAGCAAAGCCGAGGCGGCGATGAGCCTGCGCCTCGCGCAGGAACTCGAGGCTGTGGGGTGCGAAATCCACCACGAGAATGCGTCCGCCCGGGGCCACGAGGCGCGCCGCCTCGCGGATCGCCCGGGCCGGGTCGTCGAGGTAGTGCAGGACCTGATGGATGACGACGAGGTCGAACGTGTCGCGCGGAAACGGAGGGGCATAGATGTCGCCCTGGCGCAGCTCGATCCCGCGCAAGCCGGCCTTTTCCAGGTTGGCGCGGGCCACCGAGAGCATGGCATGGCTGGCATCGAGGCCAACGGTTCGCTGGGCGCGGGGCGCCAGCAGCTGCAGCATGCGGCCGGTGCCCGTGCCGAGATCGACGAGGTTGCGGATCGTGCGCGTACCCAGGGCATCGAGCACGGCGGCCTCGACCACGGCTTCCGGGGCATGGAGGGAACGGATCCGATCCCACTCAGGGGCCAAGCGCGAGAAGAAGGCCTGCGCCGCCTGCGAACGCTGGGCGCGCACCGCCTGAAGCCGCGTCCGATCCTCCAGCAGCTGCGGATCGGACCGATCGAGGCTTTCCAGGGTCGGACGGATGATGCGCAGGGCGACGCCCCGGTCGGTGAGTCGGAAGAAGGCCCAGGCCCCTTCCCGGTGCCGCTCCACAAGGCCGGCCTCGACCAGGAGCTTCAGGTGGCGGGAGATGCGGGGTTGGGACTGCCCCAGGATGTCTGTGAAGTCGGAAACGGAGAGTTCGCCCTCGGTCAAAAGGGCGAGCATTCTCAGGCGCGTCTCTTCCGCAGCGGCCCGTAGGACGTCGAGGGTCAAATCCAAGGATGGAGACGGGGTGTCAGGCACAGCCAAATCTCGCTCTTACATATAAAGATATGTTTATATCTTTTTTCCAGCAGGAGCAAGCAAAGTGTTCCTATGGCTCCAGATGCCACCTTGTCGAAAGTCTAGCTTGACATGAGGGCTGCCATCGGGAGGCCTGGTGCGGCCGGCTCAGCTTGAAGGGTCGAGGCATTCAGCCCGTCTCCCGCGCCAGCCATGCATCCAGGAGAGCATTGGTCATGGCTGGATCCTCGTTCGGCGCGCAATGCCCGCAATCGGCGAGAATGTGCAGCTCTGCGCCCGGAATTGCACTGGCGATCTCCCAGGAGCGGTCAGGCGGCGTCCGCTGGTCATAGGTCCCGCAGAGCACGAAGGTAGGCACCCTGACCCCGGCAAGCAAAGGGCGCAAATCGGCGCGGGCGATGATCGCCTCCTGCTGGCTGCGGTAAAGCGCTGCGCCGAGGCGGTCGTTCATGTGCGCCAGTTCCTCGAGCCAAGCGGGATCGATCCGCTCGGGGCGGTGATAGGTCTGCGGCACACCCGCCTCCCAGGCCGTGCGCGGCGACGTGCGCTCGGCCAGCGCCACCGAAGCCCGGCGCAAGGGGGCGGCTTAAGGCGCATCGGCGCGGGCGGACGTGCTGATGAGGCCGAGCTTGACGATCCGCTCCGGAGCCTGGCGGATCACCTCAAACGAGATGTAGCCGCCCATGGACCAGCCGATGAGAATGAACCGCTCCGGCAGATCGCGGAGCATGCGCGAGGCCATGGCCGCGATGCTGGGCTCGGCAAAATGACTTTTCGGCACCACGACGTGGTAGCAATCCTTGAAGTGCTCGATCTGAGCCGCCCAGGTGGTCTCGTCGGAGAGAAGACCGGGAACGAGGACGAGCGCATCCATCAGGCCGCCACCTTTCGAACCGGCAGGCTGCCATCCTCCGCCACCAGGTGGCAGGCAATCTGCCGCCCCTCGCTGCCGACCTTTCTCAGGGCCGGCTCCTCGATGCGGCAGCCCGCTTCCGCATAGGGGCAACGCGTATTGAAGCGGCAGCCTGAGGGTGGGTTCAACGGGCTTGGCAGGTTCCCCTCGAGGGGACGGCGCACACGGCGCTGACTCGGGTGCTCCACCGGCACCGCATCGATGAGGGCGCGCGTGTAGGGATGCAGGGGGCGGTTCACCACATCCGCCGTCGTCCCGGTCTCCACGATGCGACCGAGATACATGACGGCAACCCGGTGGCTCACATGGGCCACGACACCAATGTCATGCGAGACGAACAGCATGGAGAGCCCGAGTTCCGCCTGCAGATCGCGGAGCAGGTTGATCACTTGGGCCTGGATTGACAGATCGAGAGCCGAGACAGGCTCATCGGCGACGATCAGCTTCGGGTTCAAGGCGAGCGCACGGGCAATGCCGAGACGCTGGCGTTGGCCGCCTGAAAGCTCATGCGGATAGCGCGTGGCATGCTGCGTTGAAAGGCCGACGCGACCGAGAAGAGCCCGCACCTTCGCCCGCCGTTCCTCCGGCGATCCGACGCGGAAATTGTCGAGCGGCTCACGCACGATGTCCTCGGCCGTGAGGCGCGGGTTCACCGAGGCATAGGGATCCTGGAACACCATCTGCATCTGACGCCGGTACGGCAGGAGGGCCGCTCCCTCAAGGGCGGTGATGTCCTGCCCTTCCAGGAGAACCCGCCCGGCTGTGGCAGGCTCAAGCCGCATGATCAGGCGGGCAAGGGTGGATTTCCCGCAGCCGCTTTCCCCGACGAGCGCCAGGGTTTCGCCGGGATGCACTTCGAGGCTGACGCCGTCCACGGCACGCACATGTTTCTTCCAGCCGACCTTGTAGTGGCGCTTCACGCCCGCGACGCCGATGACGGGTTGGGTCTCAAGCATGGTGATCGACCTGCATTGTGGAGGCCGCACGGACAGCGGCATAGCGGCGGCATAGACCCATGTGGCCCGCGTCGAAAGCGACGGGAGCGACGGGCTCCATGCTGCATGCCATCTCGGCGAAGCGGCAGCGGGGCGCGAAGGCGCAGGTCTCGATCGGGCGATCAAGACGAGGCACGCCGCCGGGAAGCTCCAGCAGGCGCTCGCCGCCCGAGCGATGCGGCTTCGCCCCGAGCAGGCCGTGGGTGTAGCCGTGCGAGGGATGATCGAACACGGCCCCTACGGGCCCGCGCTCGACGATGCGCCCTGCATACATCACGGCAACCTCGTCGGCCATTTCCGCCACCACGCCAAGATCGTGGGTGATGAGCAGGATGGCCGTGCCCATGTCCCGTTTGAGCTCGTCCATGAGTGAGAGGATCTGTGCCTGCACCGTCACGTCGAGGGCCGTGGTCGGCTCATCGGCGATGAGAACCTTGGGAGAGCAGGCCAGCGCCATGGCAATCATCACCCGCTGGCGCATGCCGCCGGAGAGCTGATGCGGATATTGATCGAGACTCCGCCGGGCATCGGGAATGCGCACCCGGTCGAGCATATCGAGGGCACGGCGCTTGGCTTCCGTGCGGGAGACGGGCCCATGCAGACGCACCGCCTCGGCAATCTGGTAGCCGATGGTGAGGGCCGATTGAGAGAGCTCATCGGGTCCTGGAAAATCATCGAGATTTCCTTGCCTCGGAGCTGTGCGAGCCGGGCCGGCGTCGCGGTTCTCAGATCCTCGTCGTTGAACGCGAGGCGTTTGACCTCAATGGTTGCGCCACGGGCCGGCAAGAGACCCATCACCGCCATGGACGTCACGCTCTTGCCCGAGCCGGACTCGCCGACGAGGCAGAGTGTCCTGCCTGCATGGAGCGTGAAGGAGATATCCGACACCGCATGGGTCTTGTGATCTGCCGAGCCGAAGGTGACGGACAGGTTCTCGACGTGAAGAAGAGCGCTCATTTCAGGCCGCTCCAACGGGCAAGACGTGGATCCAGGCGCTCGCGCAAGGTGTCGCCCATGAGGTTCACGGTGAGAGCGATGATCGAGAGCATCAGGCCGGGAAAACCGATGATCCAGGGAGCGAGCTGAAAAAAGGAGCGCCCCTCGGCCATCATGTTGCCCCAGCTCGGGATCTCCGGTGGTGTGCCGACCCCGAGAAAGCTCAGGACCGCTTCTGCGATGATCGCCGAGACCGCCACATAGGTGGCCTGCACCGAGAGCGGGCCGATGGTGTTCGGCAGGATGTGAAGCCACAGGATCTTGGGCGTCGATGATCCGACCGAGATGGCAGCATCCACGAATGGCTGTTCCTTGACCGTGAGAACGACGCTGCGCACGAGGCGCACCATGCGCGGCACCTCCGGGATCGTGATGGCGATGATCACGACCAGCAGCCCTCCGCGCAGCAGGGCGACGAGGGCGATGGCCAGGAGAACGCCGGGGATGGCCATGAGGCCGTCCATGAGCCGCATGAAGATCCTCTCACTCCATTTCGAGAAGCCCGCGTAAAGGCCGATCACCACGCCCAGGAGAGTCACCGAGATGGCCACGCCGAACCCGACGAGGAGCGAATTGCGCGTTCCGATCATCGGCCGGGCGAAGATGTCCCGTCCGAGATGGTCCGTTCCGAACCAGAACATCTCGCTGGGCGGCTTCAGCCGCTTCGAGGTGTTGATGGCGGTCGGATCCCCCACGAGCGAAGGCGCGAAGACGGCGATCAGCACAAAGAGGCCGAGGATGACGAAGCAGCCGAGGAAAAGCGGGCTTTGCGTCCACGCGAACCGGGGAAGAGCGGGAGCCTGAGGCTCCTCTGCAGGCAGAACAAGGGGAGTTGTCATGAGCCTAGTACCGGATGCGGGGATCGAAGAGCGCGTAGCTCAGATCGACCAGGAGGTTGACGGCGATGAGCACGAGCGAGAAGAACAGCATGACGCCTTGCACAATGGGATAGTCGCGCTGCTGGATGGCATCGACGGTCAGGCGGCCAATCCCGGGAATGGTGAAGATCGACTCGGTCACCACCACGCCGCCCAGGAGCCCCGCGAAGCCGATGCCGACAACGGTCATCACCGGCACGCCTGCATTCTTGAGCGCATGAACGACGAGCATCCGCATGAGCCCGGCTCCCTTCGCCCGCGCCGTGCGCATGTAATCCTCCGACAGGATTTCCAGCATGGCCGAGCGGGTCACACGGGCGACCAAGGCGGACAAGCCGAGCGACAGGGTGATGCTGGGCAGAACAAGGCCGCGCAGGCACTCCCAGATGCCTTCCGCGAGCGGCTTGTAGCCCTGGACGGGCAACCAGCCGAGCTTGATGGAGAAAACCCAGACGAGGGAATAAGCAACCACGAAAACGGGCACCGAGAAACCGATAACGGACAGTCCCATGACGAAGCGGTCCACCCCGCCGCCGGAACGCCAGGCGGCAAGAACGCCCAAGGGGACAGCGAAGAGCACCGTGATGGTCATGGTGCAGATCGCCAGCATCAGCGTGGGCTCGATGCGCTTGAGGATGAGCGCAGCAACCGGCTGATTGGAGAAGATCGAGTGGCCGAGATCGAATTGTGACAACTGGACAAGCCAGAGCCAAAACTGACTGACGAGCGGTTGATCAAGGTGAAGGCGCGCTCTGATGGCCTCAAGCTGCTGCGGCGTGGCATTGTCGCCCGCCACCAACGCGGCAGGATCACCAGGCGCCAGATGCAGCATCAAGAAGATGAAAACGACTACGAAGGCGACAATCGGCAGCGCCGTCAGAAGCCGCAGGGCAATGTAGCGTAGCATGAACCTGTCCTAGATAAGGATGCGGCGCGGCTCCTCAACTCGATCCAACTCACACCCTGTCACGAGGGAGCTGCGAGGCTGCATGGCGAAGGAGGTCTCCAGCAACTTCCGGAGACGCTGTTCACTCTTCGATATGCTCGCCGCGCGCACCCTTGAGAGAGGGCTGCGGGATGGTTCCCGTGAAAGCCGCGCCGCATGAAAGCGCTTACTTCTTCGTGACGTTCCAGAAGGTGTAAGCCGGGCCATCCATGACGCCCTCGAGCTTCGTGCCCCACGCATGGACCGCGAAGTTCTGGCCCATCGGGATGAACGGCACCACGTCATGCACACGGGCCTGGATCTTCTCGGCGGCCGTCTTGCGCTCGGCATCCGTCATCGCGGCAAAGAAGGCCTTGCGCAGCTCCTGATCTCCTTGTCGCAAGCCCAGCCGAACCAACCCTGGTCGCAGGCGCCGGTGACATAGACGTTGGTTGCCGGATGCATCTGATCGACGCCGCCCCAGCCCGTGGTGAAGACATGCCAGCCGCCTTCGCTCACCGGCTTGTTGTTGCCGCGGCGGGAGAACATGGTGGCGAGGCCCATGGTCTGATCGTCGACCTTGAAGCCGGCCTTGCGCAGCGACTGCACGAGAACCGCGACCTAGTCGTTCTGCTCCTTCTGGTCGGTGGGGTGCAGCACCACCAGCGGCGTGCCGTCGTACTTGGCTTCCGCGAGCAGCGCCTTCGCCTTTTCGAAGTCCTGCGTCATCACGCGTTCGCTGTTGACGCTGCTCTCGTAGGGAGCGCCACAGAAGAACACGGCCGCGCAGAGCTTATAGAGATTGGTCTGCTCGCCGAAATAGGCCTCCATGAACTCCTTCTGGGAGAGCGCATATTGAACGGCCTGGCGCACCTTCATGTTGTCGAAGGGAGGCTGCTTGTGGTTCAGGACGATCTGCAGGCTCTTGCCGAGCTCGTCCCGAACATGAACCTTGATGTTCTTGTTGCCCTCGACCAGGGGGATCAGGTCCGGCGGGATGTTCTCCACGTAATCCACCTCCCCGGCGATCAGCGCATTCACCGCTGCCGTGTCATCGGGAATATGGATGCGCTCGATGCGGTCAACCTTCGCGACCTTGCCGCCGGCCATTCCGCTCGCAGGCTCCTTGCGCGGCACGTAATCCTGATTCTTCACGTAGACGACGCGGCTGCCGGGGGTCCACTCGATCATCTTGAACGGGCCTGAGCCGACGGCCTCGGTAATCGGCTGGTCAACGGGCGTCTTGGCCAAGCGCTCCGGCATCATGAAGGGCACGTTGGCGCCCGGCTTGCCCAGCGCCTGCAGGACGAGGCCACCGTAATTCTTCATGGTGATGCGCAGGGTCTTGGCATCCACGACCTCGATCTTGTCGAGATTCGCCTTCGGCTCCTTGCCAAAGGCATCCTTCTGCATCCAGCGCTCGATGGAAGCCACGCAATCAGCAGCCGTCACCGGCTTGCCGTCATGCCACTTGAGACCGTCGCGCAGGGTGATCGTGTGGATCTTCCCGTCGCCGCTGACCTCGTCCTTCTCGGCCATCTGCGGCTGGATCTTGCCGTCCGCATCGGTGGCGAACAGGGTGTCCCACACCATGTAGCCCATGTCGCGGATGGGTGAGGCGGTGTTGATGACCGGATCGATGATCTTGAGATCGCCGAGCATCCTGATCTTCAGGACGCTTTCCGCTGCGGTCGCTTGTCCGGCGGCGCAGGTGATCAGTGCGGCTGCTGCCGCTGTAAATATGTGCTTGGCTGAAGGCATAAGCTCCGTCCCCCTAGATGGCCTTTTCGTTGTTCGATCCTGCAGGGGCCCGTTGTTCAGGCTCAAGCGAGTCGTTGACGTTATAAAGATACGAATAATTTGCCGGATCTATCGAGTCGCGAGAGATCTCTCCCCAAAGAGGCTTGGTCCTTTTTCTTGTGCAGGATTAACGTCTTAGGGCGGCTGCACGCCCTGTCATGGGTTTGCAGCGACAAACGGTAGCAGCGTTCGAACCCACGCTCTGCTGGGCCATGAGAGAGACAAAGCCGGAAATGTCAGGCTTGAGCCTTGTTCTGCCGGCATGGTTCGCCAGCCGCAATCATCAAAACGTGGACAGCCCGGCGATTAACCAGGCGAGGATTTCGCTGCAATTGCGGCTAGGGCCCAGGATTATCGCACAGCACGAAAGAGCGGCTTATCGGAAGGGCGGCTCGTCGAAGCTCCGCAGCTTGCGCGAATGCAGGGAGGTGCGCTGTCCCCTCAGGATGTCCAGGGCCGCCAGACCGATCATGAGGTGCTCGCTCACCGCGCGCTCATAGAAGGCATTGGCCGCGCCCGGCAGCTTGATCTCCCCGTGGAGCGGTTTGTCCGAGACGCAGAGCAAGGTTCCGTAGGGCACGCGCAGGCGGTAGCCCTGAGCCGCGATGGTGCCGCTCTCCATGTCCACCGCGATGGCGCGTGAGAGGTTGATCTGGCGCCGCTCCTGGCTCCAGCGCAGCTCCCAGTTCCGGTCGTCATAGGTCACGACCGTGCCGGTGCGCAGGCGCCGCTTCAGCTCCTCGCCCTTCTCCCCCGTGACCTGGACTGCCGCCTCCTGCAGGGCCACCTGGATCTCGGCGAGCGCCGGGATCGGGATTTCCGGCGGCACGGCACCGTCGAGGATGTGGTCGCGCCGCAGATAGCCGTGAGCCAGCACGTAGTCGCCGATGGACTGCGACTGGCGCAGGCCCCCGCAATGACCGACCATGAGCCAGCAATGCGGCCGCAGCACCGCGAGGTGATCCGTGATGTTCTTCGCATTCGACGGGCCGACGCCGATATTGACCAGGCTCACCCCCTGCCCGTCCTTGCGCATGAGGTGGTAGGCCGGCATCTGGAACCGGTGCCACGGGGACGAACCGATCAGGTCCTCGACCGCCGCCTCGTCCAGTCCGCGCTCGATGCTGACGCCGCCGGGCAGGTCGAGCCTCGTGTAGGGCCCATTCTCGTCGGCCAACTCCTTCACGGCCCAGCGGATGAACTGGTCCACATAACGGTGATAGTTGGTGAGCAGGATCCAGGGCTGGACGCAGCGCCAGTCGCTGCCCGTGTAGTGCACCAGACGACGGAGCGAATAATCCACCCGGGCCGCATCGAACAGCGCCAGCGGCCGCGCCTCGTTCTCATGGAAGTTCCAGGTGCCGTCGGCAATCTCGTCGCCCACCTTGGCGAGAAGCGGGGTCGGGAAGTGCTGGGCGAGTTCGGAGGCGGAGTGGGCGCCCCGGCCCAGCTCGTCGCCCCGCTCGAACACGTAAGGATACGGTATCTCCTGGTCGCTGACCCCGACCTCGATGGTGGCGCCATAGTCGCGCACGAGAAAGTTCAGCTGCTCCAGCAGGTAGTTACGGTAGAAGGTCGGCTGCGTGATCGTCGTGGCATAGACGCCCGGCCCCTGGAACTTGGCATAGGCGCGCTGCTTGATCGGCGGCACCGATGATGCCCGGTAGTCCAGGCGCAGCTCCGGATAGCGGAAGCGGGATCGCTCGAGGGGCGTGGGGGCCGTGCCGGTGGCGAAGAAATGCTCCAGGGCATGGCGCTGCGCCTCGATGGCGCTGTCATGAAGCTCAATGAGCCGCGCGACGGCTTCTTCAGGGGTTGCGACGGATTCGAAGCTGGAAATGTTGTCGATTGGCACGGAATGTCTTCTCTTCTTATGTCTCGTGCCTCAAGGGTCATACACTGTTTCGTCGAAGAACCCAACTCTCTTTGAAAAGCTCGCCGCGTTACTCGTGCCGTAAATCCATAGACGGCCGAGAATCTATCCATCAGGTGAAGTTCACCCAATCAAAATAATGGAATAGAATTGGGCATGGGGGGCAAAACTCTTGATGTCTTCTGCACAGAACCGGGCGTTCGTGCGGGACAGGAAGGCATACAATGCTTCGCACAGTTTCTCTCGTCCTCGCCTTCAGCCTGGCCGCAGCTGCACCAGCCTTGGCCCGCCGCTGTCCAATGGATATGGCGGCCATCGACAAGGCCATGCAGACGGCGCAGCTCTCGGCAGCCGACCGACAAAGGGTCATGAGCCTGCGCCAGCAGGGCGAGGAAGCCCACAAGGCCGGGAATCATCCCGAGTCGGAGAGGCTCCTCGATGAGGCCAAGAGGATCCTGAAGATTTAAGGCGTCGGTCAAACGCAGCCTCTTGGCCCGAACATGAAAGAACGCGGAATTAGCCTACTCTAATTCCGCGTTCCAGATGAGCGTTGAGACCGTTCCCGCCAGGCGATTACCGCGAGAACTTCTTGTACTTGATCCGGTGCGGGATCGTGGAATCCGTGCCGAGGCGGCGCTTCTTGTCCTCCTCGTAATTGGCGAAGTTGCCCTCGAACCATTCCACGTGGCTGTCGCCTTCGAAGGCGAGAATGTGGGTGGCGATGCGATCGAGGAACCAGCGGTCGTGCGAGATGATCACGGCGCAGCCCGCGTAATCCTCCAGCGCCTCTTCGAGCGCCCGCAGGGTGTCCACGTCGAGGTCGTTGGTGGGCTCGTCGAGGAGCAGGACGTTGGAGCCCGACTTCAGGATCTTGGCCAGATGCACCCGGTTGCGCTCGCCGCCCGAGAGCACGCCCACCTTCTTCTGCTGGTCGGAGCCCTTGAAGTTGAAGGCGCCGCAATAAGCGCGGGCATTGATCTCGCGCTTGCCGAGATAGAGCACCTCGTTGCCGCCGGAGATCTCCTCGTAGAGGGTCTTGTTGGCATCGAGCGAGTCGCGGCTCTGGTCGACGTAGCCGAGCTTGACGCTCTCGCCGATCTTGATGGAGCCTTCGTCCGGCTGCTCCTGGCCGGTGATCATGCGGAACAGCGTGGTCTTGCCGGCGCCGTTGGGGCCGATGACGCCGACGATGCCGCCCGGCGGCAGCTTGAAGGACAGGCCATCGATGAGGAGCTTGTCGCCAAAGGCTTTTTTCAGATTGTCGAACTCGATGACGTTGTTCCCCAGACGCTCGGCGATCGGGATGATGATCTGAGCGGTCGTCGGACCCTTCTCGTTGGCCTTGGCCACCAGCTCCTCGTAACGCTGGATACGAGCCTTCGACTTGGCCTGACGGGCCTTCGGCGAGGCCGACACCCATTCGCGCTCGCGCTCGATAGTGCGCTGGTGAGCCGCGTCCTCGCGACCCTCCTGCTCAAGACGCTTCTGCTTCTGCTCGAGCCAGGACGAGTAGTTGCCCTCGTATGGGATGCCCCGGCCGCGGTCGAGCTCGAGGATCCAGCCTGTCACGTTGTCGAGGAAGTAGCGGTCGTGGGTGACGATCAGGATCGCGCCCGGATAATTGCGCAGGTGACCCTCGAGCCACGCGGTGGTCTCGGCGTCCAGGTGGTTGGTGGGCTCGTCGAGGAGCAGCAGCTCCGGCTGCTCCAGGAGCAGCTTGCACAGGGCCACGCGGCGGCGCTCGCCGCCCGAGAGCTTGTCCACGGACCAGTCGTCCGGCGGGCAGCGAAGCGCGTCCATGGCCTGATCGACCTGGGAATCCAGATCCCACAGGCCCTTGGCCTCGATCTCGTCCTGGAGACGGGTCATTTCGTCCATCGTCTCTTCGGAATAGTTCATGGCGAGCTCGTTGTAGCGATCGAGGATCGCCTTCTTGGCGGCCACGCCCTCCATGACGTTCTCGCGCACGTTCTTCGACGGATCGAGCTGGGGCTCCTGGGGCAGGTAGCCGACGCGGGCGCCTTCGGCGACCCAGCCCTCCCCGGTCCAGTCCGTGTCGGTGCCGGCCATGATGCGCAGCAGCGTCGACTTACCGGCGCCGTTGACGCCGAGCACGCCGATCTTGGCATCCGGGTAGAAGGACAGATGGATGTTGTCCAAGACCTTCTTGCCGCCCGAATAGGTCTTGGTGAGGCCACGCATGTGGTAGATGAATTGACGGGACACGGGAAAAAGCCCTGCTTGATCGAGATGTGAATGGAGTTGGCCGTCAGTTAGCAGGGCGGGCTTGCCGGGGCAAGGCAGCGAGTGTCGCCACAGGTTCGTCGCCAGCAGAGTTCCAAACATCCAGCGCCTTGTAGCCCGCAGCGTGAGCTGCGAGCCTGTGGTTGATCGAGGGTGGCGCGTTGGGCAGCCCGGCTCGATGTGTGATGGTGAGAAGTGAGAGCCAAGCTGCTTATCACGCGCGGTTTGTTGCAGGTGGACCTGGATCGAGCCAGGATCGGCCTCCCGCGACCACAGGGGTGCGAAGCCTGCGGCGGGGCCGCTCCCCGTCCCAGTGCTGCGACGCCTCGCGAGCGCGCCCCTCGTTGGGCGAGGATGAGCACAGATATAGCCGAGCTTAGCTTGCAGCAGCAGTCAAGAACAAAGCGAGAACATGCCCGCACCCGCACCGTCATGGCCGGGCTTATGCCGGCCATCCACGTCTTTGCACCCGTTCAAGCACTCTCCAGCCTCATCCTGAGGAGCAGCCGGGAGGCTGTGTCTCGAAGGAGCCTCCAGAGAGCACTGGATCCTCCTTCGAGACGGGCGCTCAAGCGCCCTCCTCAGGATGAGGTCTGTGAAACGGAGCGCAAAGGAAGACGGGGATCCCCGGAACACGTCCGGGGATGACGAAGAGAGTGTCAGAACGGGAGGGCGCCAGGACCAGGACAGTGTCATTCCCGGCCGGAGCGAAAGCGGAGGGGAAGGGAACCCACTCACACGCTCTGCACCATGGATCCCCTTCCCGGCCTACGGCCGCCGGGGAGGACACCCGCTCACGTCATCACCGGCCTCGTGCCGGTGATCTCGATTAGAAAAGTCATGCGCTTCACCGCATCGGGATGACCAAAGCTGATCCCCGGAACAAGTCCGGGGACGGCCATGCCGAGGAGAGAATTGTCGTTGCTGGATGAGGAGGCGCGAACAACCCTCTCCCCTTTGCGGGAGAGGGTCATCTTGCGTCACAATCCGAACGGGTAGGTCTCCGGCATGCCCTTGCCGTGGGCATGGGTCAGCGGGGTGACGGCCTTGGTCTCGTCGAACCAGACGAAAGCGTCGAACTGCTCGGCGAGGACGGCTTCGAAATAATGGCTGTAAAGCTCGGTCTCTGGCCGATAGACCACACCAATGGCCCGCTCGAGGCGCGGCCGGGAGAGAGCCGCGGTCAGGTAGGCCTGGCCGTTCTCGCGCCAGTCGGTGAGGAAGCAGCCAAGGCCCGTGTCGCGGAAGATGCGCTCGTGGCTGTCGGGGCGGGCCGGACGCACGTTCTTGACCTGCATGGGCTCGTCCCAATCGTCGGCGGCCGCTACCGTGCCGCGGTCCGTGCCAAAACCGATCAGCACCGCCTCGCCGCGATAAGCCTTGCGGCAGAGCTCGCCGATGTTGAACTCGCCCTTCCAGCCCATGGCCGTGGCGGCGGCGTTGCCGATGTGGGAGTTGTGCGCCCAGACCACCGCCTTGGCATTGTCGCGCCGCGCGAGCAGGCTCTGGAGCGTCTCGAACATGTGCCTGTCGCGCAGGTTCCAGGACTCGGTCGCGCCTTCGTACATGATGCGGTAGTAGTGCTCGGCCGCATGCACGATCTTGGCGTTCTGCACCGCATCGAAGAAGGCCTCGCCCCCGTCCGCCCTGAGATAGTCCATGCGCTTGTCGAGAATGTCCTGAAGCTGGCGCAGCAGGGCCTCGTCGCAGGGCTTCTTCTGCCCCGTGAGAACCGCGCGGCCATAGCGGGCCGGATCGGACTGCCAGGGGCTGAGGCAGCCATAGCGTCCCCTCGCCTCTTTCGCAGCCTCCGGATCGACCTTGTCGAGGTAATCGAGCACGGAGCGGATGGACCCGTTCAGGCTGTAGACATCGAGCCCACGGAACTCGGCGCGCTCTTCCTCCGCCCGCTCCCTGTTGTGCTCGCGCATCCAGTTGACGAAATCGGCCACCTCCTCGTTGCGCCACATCCAGGTGGGAAAGCGCTCGAAGGCCGCATCGTCGCCGTCGGGAACGGGGCGATGGCGGACATAGGCATCGATCCGCGCCGCATCGGGCCAGTCGGCCTCCACGGCCACGATGGTAAAGCCGTGCTGCTCGATGAGGCGCCGCGTGATGGCGGCACGCGCCCGGTAGAACTCCGACGTGCCATGGGTGGCCTCGCCCAGCAGCACCACCTTGGCGTCGGCAAAGCGGTCGAACATGGCGCCGAACGCCTGCTCGTCGGCAATGGGCGGCAGGGGTTCGCCGTGCTCGCGCACGAGATCGACGGCCTCCTTGATGGATGCATCGTTCTCGTTCTGCTTCCAGGACAACCGGGCCATGGCTGCATCTCCTACCGGAATCTCATCCGCCCCACCTCGCCGGAGGAACGGCAGCGCAAGCGGGCTTGTTCCCGGTCGGGCAAAACGGGGCCTGTAAGCGAAACGGCCGGAGCAGAGCCCCGGCCGTTTCATCGTCGAATTCGCGTTCTGTTAGTAGAATCAGAAATCGTTCACATCGAGGGTCGATGCCTTGAAGTTCTTCAGCGTGATGGTGTCGACTACACCGTTGGTGCTGCCGAGATCGATCACGGTATCGCTGCCAACTTGCTTCATGCGCTGCTGCAGAGATGCGAACGTGTCGCGTGTGAAACGCAGGCCGTTCATGTTGCTCTGGATGATCAGCTGGTCGCCCTGCTTGAGCTTGAAGTCGTAGATGGTGTCATGGCCAAAACCCTGGCCGATGACGAAGCGATCTTCACCGGTGCCGCCCCAGATCCTGTCGACTCCGCCGCCGGCAGCGATGGTGTCGCCACCGCTGCTGCCCCAGAGCATATCGTTCCCGAACCAGCCCTGGAGATTGTCGTTGCCGCTGCCGCCGTGAAGCCTGTCGTTGCCCTCTCCGCCATTGAGCGTGTCATTCCCGCTGTGGCCATAGATGGTATCGTGGCCCTGGCCGCCCTGAGCGTTGTCGTTGCCGACGTCGCTATACAGCTTGTCGTTATCGTCACCGCCATAAAGCTGGTCGTTGCCGATGCCGCCACGGATGAGATCGTTGCCGGCATCGTCGTACAGCATGTCATTGCCGTCGTCGCCGCGGACCTGGTCGTTGCCGGCATTGCCATGCAGAATGTCGGTATCAGCACCACCGTAGAGCCGATCGTTGCCGGTGCCGCCGTTGACGATGTCGAGTCCGGCACCGCCGTAAAGCTGATCGTTGCCCTCGCCGCCATTGAGCGTATCGATACCGGTGCCGCCATAAAGCCTGTCGTTGCCGCCGAGGCCGTTGACGAGATCATCGCCCGCACCCGCGTCGATCACGTTGCCTTTGGCCGTTCCGGTGAGTTCATCGTTGCCGGAGGTCGGCCTCGTTGAAGGCCCGCTCTGGCCGGTGGTGTTGAACAGGAACCAGTTGGCAGACAAGGTGTCCTTCGTCAGGATGGTGATGCTGCCGCCATCCGCAAACGTGACCACGTAACCATTGCCACCAGCGATGGCGGAGATGTTCAGATCGGAAAAGCCGATGACGCCGGCGTTGAGCAGGCTGATCTTGTCGCCTTCCGCAGCCTTGAAATCGGTGATCGTGTCCGCGCCGTCGCCGCCGTTATAGACGAACACGTCGGCTCCGCCGCCGAGCAGCGCATCGCTGCCCTTGCCGCCGATGAGCGTGTCGTGATTGAACCCGCCGAGAAGCGTGTCGTTCAGGTTCTGGGGATTGTCCTTGCCGACGAGCTTGCGGCCGACCACGGAGGTCGGGTTCTTGAAGTACTGCTCGACCACCGTGTCGGCGAGCTTGCCGTGGGTGTAGTAATTATCGTCGGCATTCTCATCATAGGAGTCGGTGCCCGCAGCGTAGTTCCAGAACCAGTAGCCGGCGATCCAGCCCTCACCCACGCGGTCGGTGATGATCTTGAAGAAGGCCTTGAACATGTCGAGTTGCTCAAGCTCGTCGACTTGGCCATTGCTGGTGTAGACGCCCGGATCTCTATTGGTCCCGTCCAAGCTGCGGAAGCCCGTCTCCGTGAAGATCAGCTTCTTGCCGGCCTCTTCGGCGATCTTTCTCAAAGCATCGATGGCGGAGAGGTTCTGACCGGGGAATCTTGCGTCGATGACACCCCTGACATAGGGAACCTCGGACCGCTCGGTCCAGCCGGCGATCATCTCCTGCAGGGTCGGGTCGGTTTTGTTGGAGAAAGCGATATAAGGGTTTGCGCCGACGTAATCGAGATCCTCCCAGAAGCCGACATGAAGCGCCTCGGTCCAGGTCGCAGCGTATGTGAGCTTTAAATCGGTTCCCACTTCCGCGCGGACAGACGCAATGATGTCTTTCCAGTAGGCGGTGTACGCAGGCTTCGTTATGCTTTCGCATTCGTTGCCAATCGTGAAAGTGGTGACGCCCTGCTCCTTTGCCAATCTGGCGTAATGGAGAACTTGCTCCTTGTAGGAGGCAAACCATGCATCGGCCCAAGCTTTGGCCTGAGTCGGCGTCGAACCCGCCGGAGGACCGATGAGGGCGTTCCAAGCCTCGTTTTGAATATTCACATGCAGCTTGAAGACGACCTCAAGACCGCGCTCCTTCGCCTCCCTGATGGCATAGCGAATTGGGTCGTCGCTCTCCGTACGCGTATAGCGATCGGTGTTATGGCCGCCGGGTTCGTTTTTATGGCGATAGATATGGGTCGAGTTCAACGTGTCCATGTAGACCGTCGGGACGATAACCATCTGCGATGCGCCATCATCCCTGATCAGGTCGTAATTTCTCTCATGCCAAGGAGCCTCATAGTTCCCGTCATACCATGACGGCAGGGTTTCACCTTGGAATTCAAATAACTTAGGCATGATACTGAGGCCCCTAAAGCAACTAGGAATCGCGCTGGTCGCGTTTCTGGAATAATATATTGATATAACGTTTTATAACGGGCTGTACAAGGGCTCCGTAGCCGTGTGCGATGCGGCAGGAGCATCATTACCTAACGTCAATTTATCTGCACACCGGCGCCTAGCTTGGCGCTGTCGTCTGACCTTAAACAGCCTCAGGCAACCGCCATCATGGCCGCGAAGGCTTCCTCGGCGGCGATCACCGTCGCCATCTGGACTGTATGGGCAAAGCGGTAGGCCTCGCCGTAGATCGTCTCGTCCGGGAATTCCGTGATCAGCGTCAGCGGCGTCGGGTGCCGCTCGTCGGCCGTGATCAGGCAGGGGATGTCGTTGATGATCTCATAGGGCGTTCCGCCGGAATGGATCGAGCAGATCTCGATCTGGCGCCGGTTGAACTCGGCCAAGCCCGGAACGGCCGAGAGGCCCTTCGTGACCGCCTCAATGAGGGTTCTGGCCGTCCCGGCCCAGGCGGGATGATGGCGGACGATCAGGAAGAAGCCTTTGGGGATCGTCCACAGCTCGAAGCCGCGCGGCAGGTAGCCGGTGAAGGGCCGGGTCCATTCATGGGCCGGGTAGCCGTGCAGGTTGAGGTGCAGCCGCGCGCCCGACAGGGCCAGGGCTTGGTTGCGGGCGCCGATCTCATAGAGAGGTTCACTGCTCCCGTATTCCAGATCGTTGCCGAGCGAGGTATAGCGAGCGGCGTGGTGCATATGGCGCGGGCTGCCCTCGCAGAGGCACCCATGCAGGGCATAGCCGTCCGGGTTCTCAACCGGGATATAGGCGATGTTCGCCTCGGGGCTGGCGAGGAGCCTGCGCACGGCTCTCAATGTGCCGACGGGAGCCGAGGTTTCGTTGGCATGCTGCCCGCTCGTCACGAGCACGGCCGGACGTGAGCCGGAGCGATAGACGCCGCGCACGGGCCGTCCCTCGCGGGACGTGCCCTCGAAGGGCTCGCCCGGGAGCGATGCAAGCTCGCGATGGATCTGGGCGAGGCCGGGCGCTGCCTCCGCTATCTCGATGTCCTGCTCCGGGCGGGCCGGATCCGTGGGCTCGCCGAAGGGCAGCAACGCCACGCAGACCTGCGCATCGCCCTCCCCGGCGCGAATGTCGGGCACGATCTGTCCTGGTTGCAGGCCGCGATCCTCAGGTGGGCGGCCGGAGCGGTACTTGAAGTACTCAAGGATGGAGAAATAGAAATCCTCGTGCAGCGCCTCGCGGGTGCTCATGACCTCGTCGCCGAAATCAAGTTCGCGCTCGATGCCGGAAATGGCCACATCGATGGCAAGCGTCTCCGCATAAGGCTCGGTTGCGGGCCAGTCATGGGCCATGACGGCTGCCATCACCTTGTGAAACACCTGCTCGATCTCGGTCTCGACCGGCTCGTCGAGGTCAGTGCCCCCATCCCTACGGGCCGTTACCTTCAGCCAGCCGGTCGGCGTGAGGTCGACCTGACCGAGATGGTTGGTGCGCAGGCGGTTGGGCGCGAAGACATCGTGCTCCGCGACGCTTCCATCCGCATATTCCAGCGTGACCTGATAGGTCAGATCCGCCTCCCCGGCCTCGAAGCGGGTCTCGATGCCCTCCAGCAGGGCCGCCAGGGGATAGGCCTCGGAGAGGAAGCGCAGGCGGTCGGCCTTCTCATGCACGGGATAGCGCACGACCGCCCGGGTCACGCCCGCCAGGTCGAACTCTTCCAGGAAAGCATGCACGAGCGGCTTGTAGGCGCTGCGCAGGCGGGCGTGAACTCCCACATCGGCGAACATGCGCTCCGCGTCGCGGCGGGCCGCCTCGTCCTCGAAAAGCCAGGCCTCGAGGATCATGCCGCGATGGTCATCGCTGGCCCATTCGCGCACGAGAACGTCGAGCGTGCGCGGAACCCGCTCGTCGAGCAAAATCGTCATTTCGAGGTTTGTCCTGTCGGGTCGAGAAGATCGCGCAGCCAGTCGCCCAGAAGGTTCAGGCCGAGCACGGTGAACATGATGGCAAGCCCGGGAAACACGCTCACCCACCAGGCGGTCTGCAGATAGGTGCGCCCGTCGGCCAGCATGCCGCCCCAGCTCGGGATGAGTGGATCGACGCCGAGGCCGAGGAAGGTCAGGCTGCTTTCGAGCAGGATGTTGTTGGCCACCTGCAGGGTCATCAGGATGATGATGGGACCGAGCACGTTGGGCAGCACGTGCGTGAAGATGATGCGCCCGTTGCCGACCCCGATGGCACGGGCCGAGAGAATGAACTCCCGCTCCCGCAGGGCCAGCACGGACCCGCGCACGAGGCGGGCATATTGCACCCACTGTGTTGCGATCATGACGAGGATCACCTTGTCGATGCCCGCACCCAGAATGGCCAGGAACATGATCGCGACGAGGATGAAGGGCAGCGCGAGCTGAATGTCGACAAAGCGCATCAGGAGCATCTCGGCGATGCCGCGGTAATAACCCGCCACCAGACCAACGAGGGTGCCGATGATGACGGCGCCGAGCACGGATAGGAAGCCGACCATGAGGGAGATCTTGCCGCCCACGGCGACGCGGGCCAGCACGTCGCGGCCAAGGGGATCCGTGCCGAGAATGTGCCCCCAGCTCTGGAACGGCGGGATGAGCCTCGCCATGAGGTCCATGCCCTCGCCGCCATCCGGAAACAGCACGGGAGAGAGCAGCACGACCAGGGCGATGCCGCCTGCGAAGAGAAGGCCGAGGACAAGCTCGAGCGACTTGAACCACGAGCGCGACGAGGAGACGGCCTGAGCCGTTGCCATGGGCTTTACTCCGTCCGGATGCGCGGGTCGATCAGCCCATAGGCGATGTCGACCAGGAGATTGATAAGAATGATGAACAGCGCCAGCACCGTGATGGTGCCCTGGAGCACCGGATAATCGCGGTTGGAGATGGCGTCAAAAGCGAGCGTGCCCATGCCGGGCCAGTTGAACACCCGCTCCACGATCACGATGCCCCCGATGAGGCCGCCGAACTGCAGGCCGATATAGGTGACGAGCGGAATGGCCGAGTTGCGCAGGGCATGCTTGTAGAGCACCACGCGGTCGCGCAGACCCTTGGAGCGCGCCACCATGATGTATTGCTGCGACAGGGTCTCCAGCATGGAGGTGCGCACGAGGCGCACGTTCGTAGCGGTGAGGATGACCGCCATGGTCAGCGCCGGCATGATGAAGCTCCCTGGCCCTTCCATGCCGCTCGGCGGAAGGATGCCGAGCACGATGGAGAACAGGAGCACCAGCATGATGGCGAGCCAGAAATTCGGAAACGACAGGCCGACCAGCGACAGGATGCGGATCATCTGATCCGGCCAGCGCCCCCGATTCACGGCCGCATAGACACCCAGTGGAACGGACAGAATGATCGATGTCAGAAGAGACACGAAGGCCAGGAGCAGGGTTGCGGGGAGCGCACGGGAGATGAGCAGGGACACGGGTGTTCCACCCATGAAGCTTTTGCCGAAGTCGCCTGTCAGGATGCCCTGAAGAAAGCTGAAGTACTGGACGAAAAACGGCCTTTCGAGGCCCAGCGCCTGCCGGATGTTCTGCAGGTCCTGCTCGGTGACGTTGCCGCCGCCGCCGAGCAGGACGACGGCGGGATCGCCGGAGAGCCGGATGGCGAAGGCAACGATCAGGGTCACGGCCAGAACAACGAAAATGGCCTGCAGCAATCGCTTGAGAATGAAGCCTGCCATACCGTGACCTTATCCCTTTTTCAGTATTCTTCATCTTGAAAGAGGCCCCGCTCGCGCGGGGCCTTGTTGTGTTGAAATGTCTTGGCGCTCGTTCGCAAAGCGCCAGGGCGTTGGCCTACTCCACCGTAGTTTCAGTAAAGCGGAAGCGGCTGTCGGCGGGCGCATCGAAGTTCTTCACCCGCTTGTTCACGCCGAAGATCGTGTTCTGGTTGTAGAGCGGGATTTCGAGCGCCTTGTCGGCAACGTAGCGTGCAACTTCCTGAAGCACCTTCTCGCGCTCCGTCACGTCATAGATCGTGCGCTGCTTCTCAAGTAGGGCGTTCAGCGTAGGATCGTTGTCGTAAGGGTTCCACTTCTCGCCCGAGTGATACATCAGGTAGGCGGTGTTGTCGTAGTCGAAGGTCCAGCCGCCCCAAGCCTGATGCCAAGCCTCGCCGGTCTTACCGTTCGGTATGATGTCGTTGAGGAGAACTGGGGGCTCGTGCGGCTGGAGCGCAGGCTTGAGGCCCAGCGCCTGGAGGAAGCCGGCTGCCGCCTGCGCGACCTCGCGGAAGGTCGCGTCATTGCCGCGGAAGTCGATCCGCACCGGCGCACCAGCCGGCACATTCGCTTGCCGCAGCATCTGCTTTGCCTTGGCGAGATCGAAGGGCAGCGGCTTCATGGCAGGGTCATTGCCGAAGGACAGCTCGGACTGGAAGCTCGCAATCGGTTTGCCATGGCCGAGCAGGACCGCCTTGATGATGGCATCCCGGTCGATGCCCATGATCAGCGCCTTGCGGACATTGACGTCCTTCGTGATGCCTTCCTTGGTGTTGAGGCGCAGCGAAACCACTGTGGGGCCGGTGATGCTCAACAGGCTCAGGTTCGGGCTCTTCTCCACTGTCGGAGCAAGACCGAAGGGAATGAGCGTCGCGATATCGATGCGGCCGGCCTGCAGCTCAGCCACCTGGGTGTTCGCCTCGGAGATGAAGCGAGCTACGACCTTGTCGGCTTCGGGGCGCCGCCCCAGTGTTCGGGGAAGGCTTCGAGGGTCAGGCTGACCTTCGGGCTGTATTCCACGAACTTGAACGGGCCGGTGCCGACCGGGTTCATGTTGAAGTGGGCGTCGCCTTTCTCCTGGATGTATTTCGGCGGCACGATCATCGCGCCGTAGCCGGCAAGCTTGGTGAGCAGCACCGGATCGGGCTGCTTCATGATGAAGTCAACCGTGTTGTCGTCAACCACCTCGACACGATCAATGGAGGTATAGTTCGACTGCTGCGGACCCTTCTTGCCCTCTTCGCCGAGAAGACGGTCGAAGGTGAACTTCACGGCCGCCGCATTGAAGGGCTCGCCGTTGTGGAACTTCACGTTTTGGCGCAACTTGAAGCGGATGCGGCTGTTGTTGTCCAACAGCTCCCAAGAGGTTGCGAGACCGGGCTTCAGCTTCATGTCCGCGCCGCGGGCGGTCAGCCCGTCGAAGATATTGTTGGCGGCGGACGACCAGTTGACGAGGAAGGTGTCGATCGGATCCCAACTGCCTGGATCGATCGCCACCGCGAAGGTCAGTGTTCCGGCAGCTTGAGCCTTGGACGCCATCAGGGGCGCCAGGGCCACTGCTGCCGTCAGGCCAAGGGCCTTGAGTGTTGTCGAAAACTTCATCCTGTTGTCTCCCTCTGGAAAACTTATTGTTACGCCGCCCCACGAAGCGTGTCCGTCTCGATGGCGACCCAATGCCCCGGCGCGACCTCGCGCATGCGATGGATGGCGGGCTCCTGCCCGACCAGGCGCACAGGGCTCGGAATCTCGCCCTCGATCCGCACTTTCGCCCGCTCGCGCTGCGGATCGGCAATGGGCACCGCCGCCAGCAGCTTGCGGGTGTAGGAATGCTGCGGGTTCTCGAAGATCGCCTGCCGCGATCCGAGCTCGACGATCTGGCCGAGATACATCACTGCGACGCGATGGCTGATCCTTTCCACCACCGCCATGTCGTGGGTGATGAAGAGATAGGACAGCCGCCGCCGCTCCTGCAGTTCCATGAGCAGGTTGACGATCTGCGCCTGGATCGACACGTCGAGCGCCGAGACCGACTCGTCCGCGATCACGAGTTTGGGGTCGCTGGCAAGCGCCCGCGCGATGCAGATGCGCTGGCGCTGCCCGCCGGAGAACTCGTGCGGGTAGCGCTTGGCATGCTGAGGCTGCAGGCCGACCTGCTCCAGCAGCTCGTGTACACGCCGCTCTCGTGCCTTGCGGTCATTGATAAGCCCGTGAACGATGATCGGCTCGGCGATGCTGTAGCCCACCGTGTGGCGCGGATCGAGGGAGGCGAAGGGGTCCTGGAAGATGTACTGGATCTCCTGCCGCAGGCGCCGCCGATCGGCCGGGCTCATGGCCCCCATGTCGCGCCCGTTGAAGCGCACCGTGCCGCCGGTGGGCTCGACCAGCTGCTGAAGCGTGCGCCCGATGGTGGATTTGCCGCTGCCGGATTCACCCACAAGCGCCAGCGTCTCGCCGGGGTAGATGTCGAAGCTCACCTCCTCGACCGCATGGACGCGGTGCGTCACGCGGCCGAAGAAGGTCTTGCCCACATCGAAGCGCGTGGTGAGCTTCTCCACCTGGAGAACGGGCTTGGTATAATCGGCCGTGTTCTGCTCGTGCGTGCCGCCCACGGGCTTGGCCACGTCGCCATCCATCACCATCACAGGCGTGCGCTTCGGCAGGGGCTGGCCTGTGAGGCTCCCTAAGCGCGGCACGGCCGAGAGAAGCGCGCGGGTATAAGGGTGCTGCGGCGCGGCGAAGATATCGCGCACCGGCGCCTGCTCCACCTTCTCGCCCTTCCACATCACCACCACGTCATCGGCCATCTCAGCCACCACGCCCATATCGTGCGTGATGAAGATGACCGCGGTGCCCATCTCGGCCTGCAGGTCGCGGATGATGTTGAGGATCTGCGCCTGGATCGTCACGTCGAGCGCCGTCGTCGGCTCATCGGCGATCAGGAGCTTGGGATTGCAGGCGAGCGCCATAGCGATCATCACGCGCTGGCGCATGCCGCCGGAGAGCTGGTGCGGGTAGCGATCAAGGAGCCTGTCCGCATCCGGCAGGCGCACCTTCTGCAGCAGGTCCTTGGCCCGCAGCCGCGCGTCGCGCCCGTTCAGGCCCTGGTGCAGGATCAGCGTCTCAGAAATCTGGTTGCCGATGGTGAAGACCGGGTTGAGCGACGTCATCGGCTCTTGGAAAATCATGGCAATGTCGTTGCCGCGGATCTCCCGGAGCCTGTCGTCGGAGGCCCGAACGAGGTCGATGACCTCGCCGTCATCGGGGCGGAACAGCACCTGCCCGCCGGTGATGCGCCCGCCCGTGTAGTCCGTCAGGCGCATGATCGCCAGGGAATTGACGGACTTGCCCGAGCCCGACTCGCCCACGACCGCCAGGGTCTTGCCCGGCTGCACGTCGAAACTGACGTCCTTGACGGCTTTGAAGGGTCCATTCCCCGTGCCGAACTCCACCGACAGCGAGCGGACCGACAGGAGAGCTTCCGATTGACGATTGGGTGTGTCCGACATCCATCCACGCTCTTAGGACAGCACCGGCCTGAAAACCCATCAGACCGGTACCTCTTTGATACCTGTTATCCATCACAGCCGTGATGCCGATACGTCAAGAACCGTTTGCGTCAGATCAGGTAATCAACTGGATCATAGATCCGGCGCAGGGCAAAGCGCGAGTCCTTTGTTACGATGTCACCCATTCGCCGCCGCGCATGAGCAGCTCGGCCCTGCCGTCCTGTGTGATACCATCCACATCCACCTGATCGGAGCCGATCATCCAGTCGATATGGATCAGGCTCTTGTTGGAGCCGCGGGACGCCAGCTCGTCCTCGTTCATGCCGCCGCCACCGCGAATGCACTTGCTGTAGGCTTGTCCGAGCGCAATGTGGCTGGAGGCGTTCTCATCGAACAGGGTGTTGAAGAACAGGAGCCCGCTCTGCGAGATCGGCGAGGAATAGGGCACCAGGGCCACCTCGCCGAGACGACGCGCGCCCTCATCCGTGTCGAGCACCTTGTTCAGCACGGCCTCGCCCGTGCGCGCCTTGCTCTCGACAATGCGCCCGCCCTCGAACCGCACCTGAATATCCTGGATCAGGGTGCCGTTGTAGGAAAGCGGCTTCGTGCTCGTCACGGTGCCGTCGACGCGGTCCTTGTGCGGCGTGGTGAAGACCTCCTCGGTGGGAATATTGGCATTGCAGACGAGGCCGTTCTTCGCCGTCGTCGAGCCGCCGTTCCACTCATGCCCGTCGGCAAGACCGACGCGCAGATCGGTGCCGGGACCGCGGAAATGGAGCGCGGCATAGTTCTTCTCGTTCAGCATGCGCGTGCGGGTCTGCAGGGCCGCATTGTGCTTCTCCCAGGCCGCAATCGGATCCGGCGTGTCAACACGGGACGCCGAGAAGATGGCCTGCCACAGCTTGGCCAGCGCCACCTCGTCCGTATCGTCCGGGAACACGGTCTTGGCCCAGGCCGGTGTTGCGGCGGACACGATGGTCCAGTTGATGTCGAAGCCTGCGATCATGTTGAGGGCCGGCATATAGGCCTTCGAGCGGGCCCGGTTGGCGCGGGAGACCTTGTCCGGATCCTCCTTGGCGAGCAGCGACGGGTCTTCGCCCACGATGGCGAGCCGGGCGGCGCCGTTCTTGTAGGCGGCTGCCATGCCCTCGTAGAGCCAGGCCGGAGCCGTATCGAAACCCTCGTCCCGCCCATGGCGGAAGCGCATCAGGGTGCTCTCCTCGTCGGAGAAGATGGTGGTGACCAGGGAGGCGCCGGCCCTGTAGGCGTGCTCCGTGATGCGCCGGACCAGGGCCACGGCATCGAGCGGCGCGGTCAGGACTACTTCCTGGCCCGGCTTCAGCCCGAGCCCAACCCGAACGGCGACCTCCGCCAGACGGTCGAGAAGTTGGGCATGGGAAGCCGCATCGGGCAAATTCCGGACTTGTTCGTTCATGATCTTGGTCTCTCGACACTGGAAAGAATGACGGGAGAGGCTACACGGCTATGCGGTCCATGCAACCTCACCGGGCTTTAGATCTCACATATTCTCACCGCCTGTGACGCCAAGGGCCTCCGGGTCGAAAGCGATGCTCTTGATGATGGCGTGAACGGCAAGGCCAGGCTTCAGGCCAAGCTCCCCCACGGATTTTCGGGTCACGCGGGCCACGACAGGATCTCCGCCGCAATCGAGCTGCACGTCCACGCTCGCTCCCTCGGCATTCTCAATCGAGGAAATGAATCCCGGCAGCACGTTCAGGGCGCTCAAGCCTTCGGGGGCCTTCAGCGACAGGATGATGTCGCGGGCGCGCAGACGCACGCGCAGGGTTGTGCCGATGGGATGCCGGAGACGCGGAACGCTTAAAGCGCCGGCTCTGGCCCGGAGAACGGTCAGACCATAAGCCTCATCATGCTTGAACACCTGTGCCTCGATCAGCGCGCCGGCCTCCGTGAGGCCGCTCTGAGCAAAGACACTCGTGTGCCGCAGGACTTCGGCGGCAGGGCCTGACGCAATCACCTGTCCCTCCGAGAGAACAACAACGGAGGTCGCCAGCCGCGCGATCTCGGCCACGGAATGGCTGACGAGCACGATGGGAACGCCGCTCTCGTCGCGCAGGCGCTCGAGATAAGGATAGATCTCGGCCTTGCGGGCTTCATCGAGGGAAGCGAGCGGCTCGTCCATGAGCAGGAGCTGCGGATCGGCAAGCAGCGCACGGCCGATCGCCACGCGCTGCTTCTCGCCGCCGGACAGGGTCGACGGGCGGCGGTCGAGCAGATGGCCGACGCCGAGGAGATCAACCACATGATCGAAGCTCGCCGTCCGCTCGCCTTTCTGTGTGAACCAGCGGCCGAAGAGCAGGTTGTGCCGCACGTTGAGATGCGGGAAGAGCCGTCCTTCCTGGAACACGGTGCCGATGCGACGCCTGTGCTTGGGCACAACGATGTTCTGCTTCGTATCGACCAGTGCCCGCCCCTGCACCACGATGCGCCCATGATCGGGCCGCACGAGACCGCCGATGGCGTTCACAATGGTCGTCTTGCCGGAGCCGGACGGGCCGAAGAGTGCGGTGAGCCTCCCGTCGGACTGAAAGCGTGCTTCGAGCGCGAAGCCGCCCTGCCGGTGACGGATGTCGACGTCGAGGATCATCAGGCGTGCACCCTGCGGCGCACGCGCCGCGCCAGCCATTCGGAGAGCCAGAGCGCGCCGATGGAAATGATGATCGATACGAGCGTGAGCCGCATCGCACCGCCCTCACCTCCCGGCACCTGAGTGTAGGCGTAGATCGCGGATGGAACGGTCTGCGTCTCGCCGGGGATGCTCGACACAAAGGTGATCGTCGCGCCGAACTCGCCCATCGCCTTGGCGAAGGAGAGCACCATGCCGGCGATGATGCCGGGCAGGATCAACGGCAGCGTCACCACGCCGAACACCCAGGCGGGATGAGCCCCCAGGGTGCCCGCAGCATCTTCGAGCTTGCGGTCGACCGACGCGATGGAGAGACGAATAGCGCGCACCAAAAGAGGAAAGCCCATGATGGCGCAGGCGAGCGCCGCGCCCGTCCAGCGAAACGAGAACACGATGCCGAACTGCTCGGCGAGAAACGCCCCGATGGGGCCGCGCCGCCCGAAGCCGATGAGCAGGAACCAGCCGACCACGACGGGCGGTAATACAAGCGGAAGATGCACGAGAACGTCGAGCGCCTGCCGACCCCAGAAACGCCCGCGCTCCAGCAGGAACGCGATGGCGATACCGGGAATGAGGCTTGCCGCCATCGCCACGAAGGCAACCTTCAGGCTGAGGCGAACCGCCGTCCACTCTTCCGGAGACAGCCCCTCCATCAGGAGCCCGATCTTGCCTTGCCGAAGACCGTGAAGCCCTGCCTCTCGAAGAACGGCTTGGCCTTGTCAGACGCCAGAAACGTCAGAAACGATGCGGCGTCGGGATTGCTCGAATCTTTCGTGAGCGCCACCGGATACATGATCGGCGGGTGGCTGCCCTCCGGAAAAGTCCCGACGACAATTACGTTCGGATCGGATGCGGCATCGGTCTTGTAGACGATCCCAAGCGGTGCCTCACCGCGGGAGACAAGGACAAGCGCGGCCCGGACGTTCTCCGTCTGGGCGACCCTGTCCTTCACGCCTGTCCATGCACCGAGATGCTCGAGCGCGGCCTTGCCGTACTTGCCCGCCGGCACCGCATCCACATGGCCCATGGCCAGACGATTGCCGCCGAGGATCGGCGCAAGATCGAGGCCGGGCTTGAGCGCGACCTGCACCGCCGAGCCTTTCGGGGCGACGAGCACAAGGGAGTTGCCCAGGAGGCTGATGCGGCTTTCAGGCTTGATGAGCCCTTTCGAGCTGGCGTGATCCATCCAATCAAGATCGGCGGAGAAGAACAGGTCAGCCGGAGCTCCGGCCTCAACCTGCTTGGCCAACGCATTGCTCGCTGCATAGGATGCCATGACCCGCTTGCCGGTTTCGCGCATCCAGGCGGCGCTCGCCTCGTCAAGGGCGTTCTTCAGGCTGGCGGCCGCAAAGACCAGGACATCCTTGGCTTGGGCGGAGGCGACGCCGAACGGCGCGAGGCAAAGGACCAGCCCCAGCAGGAGCGTTCTGCTGAAGCCTCCCCATTCCAAGCGCACCGGATGCATGATTGGTCTCCATCGGACCTTCTGGTCCCTGATCGAAGCATCCTAGCCGAGTGGGTTCGGTCTTCAAGCAGGGCGACGCCGGGGAGACGGCTTCTTTACCAGGGATCGGACCAGCCGGTAGCCGAGGAGCACGGCAACGATGGCGGCATAGACCAGGGGCTCGGTCGGCCAGGACTTCACCACGAGGATGTAATGAAGCACCGCGCCGACGGCCGCCAGGTAGACGAGGCGGTGCAGCCTGGCCCAGGCCTGCCCGCCCATGCGCCGGATGGCGGCGTTGTTGGAGGTCACGGCGAGCGGCACCAGGATGACGAAGGTGGCCATGCCGATGGTGATGTAGGGCCGCTTGACGATATCGGCCACGATGGCCGCCACATCCAACCCTTGGTCGAGCACGAGATAGGTGATGAGGTGCAGGGCGGCATAATAGAACGCCAGCAGCCCGATGGCCCGGCGGTAGCGCAGCAGGTTGATGCTGAAGAGCTGCCGCAGCGGCGTGACCGCGAGCGTCGCGATGAGGAAGCGCAAGGCCCAGAGGCCGAGCGCCTGCTCCAGATAGCGCATGGGATCGGCGCCGAGCTGATCGGTGATGCCGGCATAAAACAGCCACACGGCGGGGATGAAGCCGACGATGTAGACGAGGATCTTCGGCACCTGAGGCAGGGTAAAGCCCTTGGGAACGCCGGGCGCAGAGGCTCTTCCGGCCATCAGTAGAGCTTCCGCAGGTCCATGCCCGTGTAGAGGCTCGCCACCTGCTCGGCATAGCCATTGAACAGCAGCGTGGGACGGCGCTTCACGAACAGGCCGCCCTCGCCGATGCGTCGCTCAGTCGCCTGGCTCCAGCGCGGATGGTCCACGCTCGGGTTCACGTTGGCGTAGAAGCCGTACTCGCTGGGCGCCTGCTTGTTCCAGGAGGTTGGCGGCTGCTTCTCGACGAAGCTGATGCGGGTGATCGATTTGATGCCCTTGAATCCATATTTCCACGGCACCACGAGACGGATAGGAGCGCCGTTCTGGTTCGGCAGGGTCTCGCCGTAGAGCCCAACGGCCATGATGGTGAGCGGGTTCATGGCCTCGTCGAGGCGCAGGCCTTCCACGTAAGGCCATTCGAGAACCGGGAAGACGGAATCCATTCCCGGCATCTCTTCGGGCCGGTAGGCCGTCTCGAAGGCGACATACTTGGCGCTGCCCAGGGGCTCCACGCGCTTGATGAGATCCGCCAGCGGGAAGCCGACCCAGGGGATGACCATGGACCAGCCCTCGACGCAGCGCATGCGGTAGATGCGCTCCTCGAGGACCGACGACTTGATCAGGTCCTCGATGGCGAACTCGGCAGGCTTGCCCACCATGCCGTCGACCTTGACCGTCCAGGGCGACGTCTTGAGCGACTTGGCCTTGGCGGCCGGATCGTCCTTGCCGGTGCCGAACTCGTAGAAATTGTTGTAGCTCGTCACGTCCTCGCGGCTCGTCAGCTTCTCATCGGTCGAGAACGGGCTTTTGGCCGCCGACAGCGGGGCCGCCTCCAAGCCTCTCGGCAGGGCTGCCGTGAGCGCAAGCCCGGCCGCACCGGCCATCCATTGGCGGCGGTTGAAGTAGACCTCCCGAGGCGTGATCTCGGAGGGCAGGATATCGGAAGGACGGCGGATCAGCACGGCTTTACCTCGGTTCAAACCCATTGTGGATGGGTACACCCGAGAACGCCAGAGGTGCTCTCACGTTTCCGTTACAAACTTGCCGAAGGGGCGCTCAGGATGCGGCCCGAACAAACTTTCTCGTGATCTCGCGCGGATTGGTGATCGCAGTACCCACCACCACCGCATGGGCTCCCCGCCGAAAAGCCTCCGCAACAAGTTCCGGGGTGTCGAAGCGCCCTTCGGCGACGACAGGCGCTGGAATCTCGGCCACAAGTGCGGACAGAAGCTCCAGATCGGGCCCCTCGGTTCTGCCGGAAGCCGTTCCCTCCGTGTAGCCCGAGAGCGTAGTCGCAATATAGGTGGCGCCAGCCGCGTGAGCAGCCCGCCCCTCCTCAATCGTGGCGATGTCGGCAAAGACTTCGCGGCCGAGTTCGCTGCGGATGCGACCGATCAGCTGCTCCACCGACTCCCCGTCGCGCGGCCGCGGGGTGGCATCAAGTCCTATGATGTCGGCCCCTGCCCTGGCGATCTCGGCGGCCTGCGCGAGGCCCGGCGTGATGTAGACCGGAAAGCGGTCGTCCCACACCTTTGCGATGCCAATGATGGGGAGTGCTGTCACGGCGCGGATTGCTGCAATGTCGTCTGCACCATTGGCGCGGACGCCCCTGGCGCCTCCCGCCTCTGCCGCCTGCGCCATCGCGGCCATGTGGACCGGCCCGTGCAGCGGATTGTCGGCGCGGGCTTGGCAGGAGACGACGAGCGCGCCCTTCGGGATCAGCATTCTACTTCACCGCGCCGGCCGTCATGCCCTGAATGAACTGGCGCGAGAGGGCGATGTAGAGGAGCGTGATGGGCGCGGCCGCAATGGTGAGGCCGGCGAACAGCATGCCCCAGTCGGTGGTGTACTCACCCATGAAGGTGGTGAGCCCCTGCGGCAGGGTTTTTCGCGCGTCGGTCTGGATGAAGACGAGCGGAAAGAAGAAGTCGTTCCAGATCGGCACCGCGTTCTGGATCGCGGCAATCGCCATCGGCGGGCGCGCCAGCGGCAGCATCACCGACCACATGATGCGCGGCTCGGAGGCGCCGTCGATGCGCGCGGCATCCTCGAGTTCCGACGGCAGGGTGCGCAGGAAACCCGCCATGATGAACACCGCCGACGGCAGGCCGATGGCCGTGTAGGTGACGATCAGGCTCCAGCGGCTGTCGAGGAGGCCGAGATCGCGCAGCAGGATGAAGAGCGGGATGACCGCGAGCTTCAGGGGCAGCATCAGGCCGGCCAGGAAGAACAGCAGGATGAACGTGTTGGTGCGCGACTCGTAGCGCGCCACCGCATAGCCCGCCATGGTGCCGAGCACGAGGATCAGCAGAACCGAGGTACCCGTCACCAGGATGGAGTTGATGAAATAGGTCGGCATTGCGGTTTCGCCGAGCACCTTGGCGAAGTTCCCCACTTGCGTGAAATCGGGCAGCGCAAAGGGATGCTCAAAGATCTCCCCTGTGGTCTTGAAGGCGGAGAGCACCATCACCACGACCGGGTAGAGCATGATGAAGGAGTTGGCGATCAGGATGACCTGCGCCAGCAGCGCGAAGGAGATCGGCTGACGTGATGCGGGCGCCTGTGATGTGAGGGCGGTCAAAACTGGATCTCCCGACGGCGCAGCCACAGGGTCAGCATGGACGCGAAGACGACGATGAAGAGGAACAGGAGCGTGGCGAGCGCCGAGCCCATGCCGAAGTTCTGGATGCTGGCGCTCTGGTTGCCGAAAGCCGTGCGGTAGAAGACGAGGCCGAGCACGTCCGTGGTGCCGAAGGGCGAGCCGTCGAGGCCGACCATCACGTAAGGAATTTCGAACCAGTTGAACGCGCCGATGAACAGCAGCGTGAACAGAATGGTGGTGCTCGGCGCCACCAGGGGCCACACGATATTCTTCAACAGCTGCCATTCGCTGGTGCCATCGAGCCGCGCCGCCTCGATGATTTCAGGCGGAATGCGCTGCATGCCGGCGAGATAGACCAGCGTCGGGAAGCCCACGAAGTGCCAGGCATTGGCGAGGATCAATGCACCCAGGGCCGTCGAGGAATCGCCGAGCCAGGGCTTGGCTAAAGTATCGAGGCCGAGCGAGTAGAGCGCCTGGTTGATGATGCCGAAATTCGGGTTGAGGAAGAGCTTCCAGAGGAAGCCAACGATGATGGTTGAGAGCACCACCGGCACGAACACGGCGATCCGGTGGAAGCGGAAGCCGAAGGGTTCCTTGTAGAGCAGCCAGGCGAGGAGGAACCCGCCGCCGTTCTGGATGATCATCAGCGCGACCAACGCATAGACGTTGTGCAGGAAGGCGTTCCACACCACGGGCGCCATGGTGGCGCCGAACAGCACTTCCCTGAAATTCTTCAGGCCCACGAACTCGCCGCGCGCCAAGCCTTGCCAGTCGTAGAAGGCATAGGCGAAGGCCGACAGGATCGGATAGACCACGAACAGCGACATGAACACGATGGGCGGAAGGACGAGAAACGCCACCCATAATTGCCGCTTCAGCGACGGGGCCTGTTTGCGCGAGACGGGCATTCACTCAAAACCTTAAAATCAACGTTCGCAACAAAAACCGCCCTCATCCTGAGGAGCAGCCTCAGGCTGCGTCTCGAAGGAGGCTCCAGCGGACACTGGAGACGCCCCGATCCTTCGAGACGGACCTAGCGGTCCTCCTCAGGATGAGGGCTTTCGGATTGTGTTTGTCAGAACTCAAGAGGCGGCGAACGGGTGCGTTCGCCGCCTCTTTTGGCAAAATCTTACTTCTGGAACGGCTTGTAGTAGGTCGCGATGCCCTTGTTGATCTCGGCCGCGGCCTGCTCGGGGGTCTGCTGGCCGGCTAGCATCTTCTGCACGTTCGACTGCAGCAGCACCGAGCCGCTCGGCTCCTGATAGCGGAAGCGCACGAGCATCAGGTAGGACATGGAGTTCTCGGCGAGCTTCGCCACCTCCTGGGTGATCGCGTCCTCGATCTTGATGCCCTTGATCGGCGAGAGGTTCTTGAGCGTATTGGTGAAGGCGGTGCCGTATTCCGGCGTGGCGAGATAGCGCACGAACTTGAGCGCAGCGTCCTTCTTCTCGGTCTTGGCATTCACCGCATAGCCGCCGTCATAATAGGTGGCGATCAGGTGCTGATCGCCCGCCTTCAGGACGGGAGCCGGGAACACGCCGAGGTCGAGGGTCGGGTTCTGGTTCTTGAAGTTCGCCACCTCGTAGGAGCCGCCCGCGAACATGGCCGCGCGGCCTGCCACGAAGAGCTGCTGCGAGGACGGGTAATCCACGCCCGTGAAGTTCGGCGAGAAGTACTGGCTGACGTCCTTCAGTTTCGTCAGCGCGCCCACGAAGCGCGGATCGGTGAAGTTCGCCTTGCCCGACACGATGTCGGCCTCGAACTGCTTGCCGAGCATGGACGAGAGCAGGCCGCCCACGATGGTCTCGTTCTGCCAGGCGGTCGCCGTGCCGTTGGCGAACGGCGTGATGTTCTTGGCCTTTAGGGCCTGGGCAAGCGTCATCAGCTCGTCCCAGGTCTTCGGCGGGTTCACGCCGTTATCCTTGAAGATCTTCTTGTTGTAGACCACGAGCTGCGCCTGCATGGCAAAGGGAACGGCATAGACCTTGCCGTCGGCGCGCAGGGTCTCGGCGGCGAGCGCCGGTTCGGGGAAGTTCGCCAGCTCCGGCACGTTCTGCTGGTCGAGGGCGAGCAGGTAGCCCGGGGTCGCGATGGTCTCCAGGTTGCCGTAGGCGCGCACCTGGATCACGTCCGGGCCGCGGCCGGCGGCAAGCGCCGTGGAGAGAATGGTCTGGTAATTCTCGGGCGCATAGGTCTCGAACTTGACCGTGATGCCGGGATTCTTCTCCTGAAACTTCTTGATGGTGTCCTGGTAGAAGGCGCGGTCTTCCTGGCGCCAGCTCCAGAAGGTCAGTTCGGTCTGCTGCGCCATGGCGGCGGTACCAGAGAGCAGGAGGCTGCCGGCGGCAGCGCCCATCAGAATGCGTCGGGTCAGTTTCATCGTCGTTTCCCTCATTGTTGTAGTCCTTGATCCTCCCACCGCACGGCCCATCCTTCGAGCAGGCCTTGCGGAACTCGTTCAGCGCGATCGCTCGGCTGCAATGACGAGAAAGGTTGCGTCATCGTGGGTTTTAACACGAGGATATGCGCCTGCCATGCGGTCGCTTCGCTCCCTGTCCCGCAATTCCTCCATCAGGTCCGGCCCTTTCCCGGCGGCGAGCCGGTGGTAGAGCTCGTCGTCCGAATATGCCGCGAACACGTCCACGAGCCGCATGAAGCCATCCGTGGCGAGCACGATGGGCGCACCCGGCTTCGCCTGCGCCTCGAACCGCAGCTCCTCGCCGGCCCAGGGCCGACGCGGGTTCACGACCCAATAGCCGTCCTGCTGGTTGAGCCGGGTGCGGTTCTCCAGAATCTGGCGCCGCACGGCTTCGGGGATCTGCCCCGGCTCATGCTCCTGCGACCCGAGAGCCGCCAGGGTCTTGCGCTCGAAAGGCTTCGCCCGCTCGTCGCTCCAGCGCACGATCCCATGCTCCGACGGCACGAGCGCGATCACATCGCCGAGGAAGCGTCCCTGGAGCGCGAGGAGCCCGCCCTCCCCTTGGATTGCTTCGATCAGGCCGAGACACGCAGAAGGCGTATGATGGTCGCTGACATCCGGCACATGCGCGGTCTCTTCCCCGAAGGCCGTGCGAACATCGCCCTCAAGCTGCCGCAGCACCTGATCGGCAGTCTCCGCGTCGGACAGGGCCGCCAGCCGCCCGTCGATGACGTTGGCAAGCCAGGCAGCATCGCTGCCCCCGGTGGTCAGCTGCTCTTCGGAGAGACCAGTGGCTCCATCGATGATCCAGGCGAAACGGCCGCGCAGACCGGCCCCGTCTTCGTTAAAGCGGGAGCCCGTCAGGGAAAGCCGGTCCAAGGACCGGAAGCAGACAGTGGAGCCAGTCACGTTCACGAGCTAACTGGTCTCATATTGGTTGCCTCATGTCCATACTGGTCTCAACGGCTGTTCACACCCTTCCGAAAGGCCCGGAAAGGCTTACCCACAGACGGTTTGATCGAATTCCGGGCTTGAGCGTTAGTCACTTGGATCCCATTGCAGCGGCAAAGGATGAGCCATGGTCACCCTGGAGATAGGCGGCAAGGCGGTTGCCGTGACGAATGCCGACGAGGAGCAGGCCCGCGAACTCTTTCTCAGCGAGAGCTTTAAAGATGACCTAAAGTCGTTTAAGAGCGAGGGCCGCTCCCTCTGGGACGGCTCAGCTGCCTTGACGACACGGCCCGCATCGGAAGACGAAATCGATGCCTTCTATGAGGCCCTGGATGAAGAGGACGAGGTCGACGAAGACGGCGAAGACGATGATGACGGCCTCGATATCGATGTCGTGTTCCTGGTGTCCATCGACGAAATAGACGACGCCGCTGCCTCCGGCTGATCATCCTTACCGGAGCCCTTGAGGGCTCCTCTTGAAACGGTTCAGCCCATTCTCATGCCTTTCCCCAAGTCCAATCCCAGCCTCGACCGCGCCCTGGCCGACAAAGGCTACAACGACCCGACCCCCGTCCAGGCCGCCGTGCTGCAGCCGGAGGCTGTGGATCGGGATCTCCTCGTCTCCGCCCAGACGGGCTCCGGCAAGACCGTCGCCTACGGGCTTGCCATGGCCTCCACCCTGCTGGGCGACGCCGAGCGCTTCGAGGCGCCGCGCGAGCCCTTGGCCCTGATCATCGCCCCCACCCGCGAGCTCGCCCTGCAGGTCAACCGGGAGTTGATCTGGCTCTATGGCCCGGCCGGCGCCCGCGTCGCCTCCTGCGTCGGCGGCATGGATGTGCGCCGCGAGCAGCGGGCGCTCGCCGATGGTTGCCACATCGTGGTCGGCACGCCGGGCCGCCTGCGCGACCACCTGGAGCGCGGCCGCCTCGACACCTCGAAGATGCGCGTCGTGGTGCTCGACGAGGCGGACGAGATGCTCGATCTCGGCTTCCGCGAGGATCTGGAATTCATTCTCGACGCCACGCCGGAGGAGCGCCGCACGCTCCTGTTCTCGGCCACCCTGCCGAAGAACATCGTAGCTCTTGCCCGGCGCTACCAGCGCGAGGCACACCGCATCGACACCCTGGTCGAGAACGAGCCCCATGGCGACATCGAGTATCGCGCCCTCAGGATCGCGCCGAACGAGGTCGAGCATGCGGTGGTCAACGTGCTGCGCTTCTACGAGAGCCGCGGCGCCATGGTGTTCTGCCATACCCGCGAGGCCGTGCGGCACCTCCATGCCAGCCTGATCGAGCGCGGCTTCGCGGCCGTGGCGATCTCCGGCGAGCTGACCCAGAACGAGCGCAGCAACGCCCTGCAGTCGCTCCGTGACGGACGCGCCCGCGTCTGCGTGGCTACCGACGTGGCAGCCCGCGGCATCGACCTGCCGGATCTGGGCCTCGTGATCCACTTCGACCTGCCGAACGACCACGAGACGCTCCTGCACCGCAGCGGCCGCACGGGCCGCGCCGGACGCAAGGGTACTTGCGTGATGCTCGTGCCCTATACCCGCCGGCGCAAGGCCGAGCGGCTGATCGACATGGCCGGCGTTGACGTAACCTGGGCCGGCGCTCCCTCGGCCGACGAGATCCGTCTGCGCGACCGCGAGCGGCTGATGCAGGACCCGATTTTCGCCGAAGAGGCGACGGACGAGGACCTCGGCATGGCCCGCGCGCTTCTGGCCGAGCGCTCGGCCGAGGAGATCGCCAATGCCCTGGTCAAGTTCCACCGCGCCCGCCTGCCGGCACCGGAAGAGATCGTCGATGCAGGCACTGACCGCGAACCGCGCCAGCGCAAGGACAAGCGCGAGCGGAGCGAGGAGCGCACCCGCGGCTTCAAGGACCGGGATCGCGGCTCGTCGGAGAGCGGCTTCGAGCGCCCGTCCGAGGACATGGTGTGGTTCCGCATGAGCGTCGGCCGCCGCAACAACGCGGATCCCCGCTGGCTGCTGCCGATCATCTGCCGCCTCGGCCACGTGACGAAGAAGGAGATCGGCTCGATCAAGATCTTCGACCGGGAGACGAAGTTCGAGATCGTGAAGTCGCAGGCCTCGAAATTCGCCTCTGCCGTGCGCAAGACCAACGACGAGGACATCAGCATCGAGCCTGCCGATGTAGGGCCTGGAAAGCCGGGATTCGGCAAGGCAGAACCCGGCAAGCCGCGCGACGCCAAGCCCTGGAGCGGACCGAAGGGCAATGGGCCGAAGAGCCATGGCCCCAGGGAGCGGGACGCTCATTCTGCCCGCAAGGGACCGCCAGCCAGCAAAGGTCCGAAAGATTTCAAGAAATCGAAGGACAAAAAGCGCTCAACCGACAAGCGCCCCTGATCAAAAGCAGCAGGCCGGGACATGAAGATGTCCCGGCCTGCTGCTTTAGGGCTTTGGGGAGAGCTCTGCTTCTCCTCACGCCTCAAAGCCTGGAGACCGCAACCCGGAGGACAAGGCGGCAAGGACTTCGTTTTTTGCAATGCACCATGACTATTGTGCATTGCAACATACACACCATATCAGCGTTAGCTTCAGATCTTATCTTACCCGGAAGGGCCAAACGATAATGCAACGCTTAGGTCAAATGCTTCAGCAGCTGGCGCGTCACCGGCGTCAGTGGGAAAGCAACATGAAAACCTCCAATGCAGGGGCGGCTTTTTTCGATAACGCGACCGTGCCGAGTCGTCTAACAGAGATTGTCGGCTTCGGCTCCAACCCGGGCAATCTGCGCATGCTGACCCATGTGCCCGAATCCGTCTCGCCCTCTCCGGCTCTCGTCGTGGTTCTGCATGGCTGCACACAGACGGCAGCGGGCTATGACCATGGCTCCGGATGGTCCGCCCTGGCGGACCGCTACGGCTTCATCGTGCTCTATGCCGAGCAGCAGGAGGCGAACAACCCGAAGCGCTGCTTCAACTGGTTTCAGGCGCAAGACATTGAGCGCGACAAGGGCGAAGCTCACTCAATCCGGCAAATGGTTGAGCATGCAATCAAGCAGCACGATGTGGATCGCAGCCGCGTCTTCGTCACCGGCCTTTCGGCCGGCGGCGCAATGACTGCGGCCATGCTTGCCGCCTACCCGGATGTGTTCGCAGCTGGCGCCATCATTGCCGGCCTTCCCTATCGCTGCGCCACCAGCGTCCCCGAGGCTTTCGAATGCATGTTCCAAGGCCAGACCCGCTCGGCGCAGGAATGGGGAGGCCTCGTCCGTAGTGCCTCACCTCATCAGGGACCATGGCCCAAGGTCTCGGTCTGGCACGGCAGCGCCGACGCTACTGTGAAGCCGATGAATGCCGGCGAGATCATCAAGCAATGGACGGATGTCCATGGCCTCAAATCCAGTCCCAGCTTCAGCGAGACCGTCGATGGCTATCCGCGCCGTGTCTGGACCAACGCGCCCGGCGACGACGTGATCGAGGAGTATGTCATCACCGGCATGGCCCATGGCACGCCGCTGGCTGTCGGCGACGATGAGAACAGCTATGGTGCAGCCGGTCCCTTCCTTCTCGATGTGGGCATCTCATCGAGCTACCGGATCGCGGAGTTCTGGGGCCTGACCGAGCAGGACGCCGATATCTCGCGCGTCCGCCCCCCATCGGAGCCGGTTCGACGCAACCCGTCTCCAACGGTCATTGACCACCCTGCAGCAAATGAGTGGACGGCACGCGGTGCCACGCGCAAGCCGCGCCAGGATAGCCTGAATCCAGGTGCGCCGCACATGGACGTGGGCTCGGTGATCACGAAGGCTCTCCGGGCGGCGGGCCTCATGAAGTAGGCCTGTTTGAAGGCGACTGACCGAGATCCGAGCATCCGTGGGTGCCCGGCCCTTTTCACGCTCTTATGGTTTTCTCTCCTGACTCAGCAGGTCTTCCTGCTTGCGCTTCTCGCCTGTCACGCAGTTCATGCTCGGCATGCTGGCCTGGGCCGGAACGATGCGAGGGGCGGCACCGATCCCTGCGATCTCGCGCATGATCTTCGTGCGGATCACCATGGCGAACTGCTCGGGATCGTGCAGGGGCAGAACGAATGAGCCGACGCCGCCGATCACGCATTCCTTGAAATAGAGATCGAGATCCTGCAGCTCCGTGCTGCCCGAGGCTCGCTTGAACATGATCGGCAGTCCGTTGATGACAATGCCGTCCGCGACAGCCTCGTCCCGCGCGTAGCTAACGTGGCGGCCGTCGTTGTTGGGACCGTCCCCGGATACGTCCACGACACGGCGGATCGGAGTTCCACCCAGTTGCTCGAACAGCTTGCGGCTGTGATCGATGATTCCGGAGATCGATGTCATCCCCGCCTGGCGAATGGGCTGGTAGGCGAGATGATTGGCGAACGAAGTCGCCTTCTCGGGGCTGTCGATGATGGTCCACGGCACGAGAACGCGCTGATCCTTCACGCCCGACCATTCCACATAGGTGACGGCGATGCGGCCATGCAGGCCGTTTGCGATAGCTTCATGCACGAGAGACGACCGGAACGCCTCCACAAAGCCCTCGCGCTGCAGGCCCTGCTCTTCGCCCTCCATGGACGAGGAGACATCAACGGCAATGACGAGAGCAACATCGAGTTCTGCTTCGGGAGTGATGGGTCCGGCCGCAAGAACTTCACCAGCCAGAAGAAAAAACGCGAGAGTACTCAGGAGCCTGTTCGCCATGACCACCTCCGCTCCCGGCTCCGGGTTCATCGACCGTGGCCAAGGCTGCGCTTGGTCAACGCGCCAATCGAGCATTTGATACGCGGGAATAATCACAAATGTTGTGACCGGCGGATCGGCCAAAAGATAATTTTGGGATGTTTTTGATGCTTACTTGCCAACAAAAGCATAGACCTTTCAGTGATATAGCCTAAGAAAATCAAACGTAACAAAATCCACTCTCCATACGCAGAGCAGACACGGATTGGGCCGTTCGGTAAGGTTCAATGACGCTACGCAAGGGGGCTAAAAAATGAAACCGGATATGGACCTGATCGGCGCTCTCACCAGCTTCTCCGTCGGCACGCTCGACGGCCGGGACGCGATGATGGTGATTGAACTTGCCACCACGCCTGAGGAATACGAGCAGGGCATCCGGCGTCAGATGCCAGTGGCCATGACCCCTGAGCACGCCCGCGAACTCGGCGAAGCCCTCCTTCTGGCGGCCAAGGCGGCTCAGATGGGCGAAGCCCCCAGCTACGCGATGAACTGATCCACTTGCTTCTGAACGACGCGGGATTTGCTACCGGCACGCCCGGTAGGATCCCATGTCGAAGTGGAAATGATCGTGGTGAGCCTCGTTGTAGTCGGGGCTGAGCACCACATCGAAAAAGTGACAGGCGCCATCTCTCAAGGCGCGCAAGAACGCCCTCTGGCGTTCATCGCCCCCGGTCCAATCACCCCTCACCGTGATCTGCTGTCCGCTGGCAAGGACGAAGGCTGCAATGTCGATGGCATTTGCGATCGCATGCTCGCTGCGCCGCCCGCCAGCCCGGTGATTGATGTTCCGGCAGGCATAGGTGCCGAAATGCACGACCCTCACGACCTCCTGTCCGAGATGGTCCCGCGCAGCCGGGAGCAGGACGTGCTGTTCGAACAAGGCATAAGCCACCGTGAGCGGGCAAGTGGCCGTGAAGCTCCCGCTCAAACTGACCGAAGACCGCGACACCTCGACGGCATTCGACAGGCCGCAGCCATCCTCTAAGGCACGATCCGGCACGGCTCTGTGTGAAACCAGTGACCCGTCTAGGGCAGCCAGACACTGCCTGCGATCGCGCTCGAGGCGGGAGAGCTTCCATCGGGTCAGCCAACTGACGTCGTCCGCAACCCTCAATGGCGTGAAGGGATTGAGCCTGTTCGGGATGTCGAGAAAGCCGGCCCAGATCAATGCTGATGCAACAGCAAGTCCCAGCACGAGAGCAAGGGCCAGCCGGACAAGGATGACCCGCATGATGCTGGAGCGGCGTGGCTGTTGAGGCTGATCGGCATGCACACTCCTGTTCTAGGGCTGCCTCGTTCAGGATCTACCTGAACACCTTATGCAGCATCCATCAGCGCTTGCATTGAGACAGGACGATCATGCGCTGCAGGCGCAAGGCAACAAAAAAGCAAGGCAGTGTCCTGCCTTGCTCGTGTAGAGATCTGACGTCGTCCTTGGTCGAAGAGGCTCCCCTCCGACCGCAGCGACCTCTCAGATGGAGTCCTTGAGGTCCTTGGCCGCGCGGAAGGCGATCTTCTTCGAAGCCTTGATCTTCACGGGCTCGCCGGTCTGCGGGTTGCGACCCATGCGGGCGGCGCGCTTGCGCACCTGCAGGATGCCGAGGCCGGTCAGGCGGATCTTGTCGCCCTTCTTCAGGCTCTTGGCGATCATCTCGACCACCTGGCTCAACATCTCGTTGGCCTGGCGCTTGGGAACCTCGTGCATCTCGGACAGACGGTCGGCAATGTTGCGCAGCGTCAGGATCGGGGAAGCCGACGAGGCCGAAGCCTTCGCGGTCTTCTTCACGGGTGCCTTCGAGGTCTTGCTTGCAGCCTTGGTCGCAGCCGCCTTGCCGGCAGCCTTGGCGGGCGCCTTTGCGGTCTTCGACGTTGCCTTTGCTGCAGCCTTCGGCGCCGCAGCCTTCTTGGCCGGGGCCTTCTTGGAAACCTTGGTTGCAGTCTTGGCCATCAGGAACTCCTTGTTTTCGACGGTGAATGCATAAGACAGCATTTCCTCATTAGCGCGTTCAGCCAGGAATTAAAGTGGCAAAGTTCATTTTACGCACAATAGACGAGGGATACTTGCCCATATCTGATCAAAGACTGCCTGAATGCTGCCTTGCACTCACAGGCCCCGCTTCGTTGCAGGGCAGATTCCGTTCGACTTTGCATGCGCGCCAGCGAGGGCCAAGGCTTAGAGAGAATCAGTTTGAGATCGTTCAGACAGAGCTCTCGGCGCGTCTGCGGCGGCCTCGGAGATTGATGAACGACTTGATCCCTATTGTTCGACGGATCAAGCGAACGATTGCAATATTCGGATCGACAAAGCGTCTCGTCCCATCATATTCCCTAGCGGGATAGAACAACGCCACGGTGAAAGCATGACACGGGTCGCCTGCATTGGGGAATGCATGATCGAGCTTCGGGAGGAGCCCGACGGCAGGCTCTCCCGCAGCTTCGGTGGAGACACCCTCAACACGGCCGTCTATCTCGCCCGCCTCGGCACACAGGTGGATTACGTCACTGCCCTGGGGGACGACAGCTGGAGCGACGAACTGATCGCAGCCTGGAAGGCGGAGGGCGTGGGCACGAGCCGCGTGCTGCGATTAGCCGGCCGCCTGCCCGGTCTCTACATCATTCAGACGGATCCCAAAGGCGAACGCCGGTTCTCCTATTGGCGTGAAACAGCCGCCGCCCGCCTGCTCTTTCAGGCCCCTGAAGCCCACACGATCATCGGCTCCCTGGCCGGCGACGACCTCGTCTACTTCTCGGGCATCTCGCTGTCCCTCTACGGCGATGAAGGGCGCGGGCGCCTGTTCGACGCCCTGCGCGAGGTGCGCTCGGCTGGAAAGGGCGTGGCCTTCGACACCAATTTCCGCCCGCGGGGATGGCCCGATCTGGAGATTGCGCGAAAGGCCTTCCGGCAGGCATTCGCATGCGCCGATATCGTTCTCGCCTCGACGGAAGATCTTGATCTTCTGTTTGGAGCCACCGGGCTGAAGGACCTGCTGGCCTTCTCGGACCGGGCGGAGATCGTCCTCAAATATCCGGACCTGACATGCCGGGTTGTGTTGCAGGGCGAGGAGATTGTCGTTCCGGGCCAACCTGCGGACGATGTGGTCGACACGACTGCCGCCGGCGACAGCTTCGCGGCCGCCTATCTGCACGCCCGCCTTCTGGGACAAGGCCCTGAGGCGGCAGCCAAGGCAGGGCATCGCCTCGCCGGGCAAGTGGTTCGCCATCGCGGCGCGATCATTCCTCCCGATGCCATGCCCCAGCCGTAACACAAAGCTCAAGGAGATCCTCGGATGACCCAAGATCTGTCAGCTCTCGCTGAATCCCGCGACCGTCAGCTTGCCAATCTGCTCCGTGCCGGCCCCGTCGTTCCGGTCATCACACTGGAGCGTGTGGAAGATGCGGTTCCTCTCGCCCGCGCCCTTGTGGCGGGCGGTCTGCGCCTTCTCGAGATCACCCTGCGCACACCGGCTGCGGCCGATGCGGCAGCGGCCATCATCCGGGACGTACCGGACGCCATCGTGGGCATCGGCACGGTTCTGACGCCGAAGGATCTGGAGCGGGCTCAGGCACTCGGTGCCCGTTATGCCCTGAGCCCCGGCGCCACGCCGGATCTTCTCGAGGCTGCGTCTCGGAGCACGATGCCGTTCATCCCCGGCATTGCCACGGCGTCCGAACTGATGATGGCGCTGGCCCATGGCTTCCAGACCGTCAAATTCTTCCCCGCCGTTGCAGCGGGCGGAATTCCCGCCCTGAAGGCGCTTGCAGGCCCGTTCCCGCAGGCGCGCTTCTGCCCCACGGGCGGCGTCGATGAGAAGAACGCCAAGGACTGGCTCGCCCTCCCCAATGTGGTGGCCATCGGCGGCTCATGGATCAGCCCGGCCACGGACATCCGCGCCCAGGCCTGGGATGAGATCACGGCGAAAGCCCAGAGGGCCATTGCCGCCGCAAAGGCATGAGCCCCCTGCTGACATTTGGTAGGATTGTCAGGTCCCTCCCCCGTGGCGATACTCGCCATCAAGGGGAGGACCAGACGTGGCTCCGAGCATCTACGACACCGATCTCGACAAGAACCCGGCGAACTACCAGCCGCTGACACCCCTCAGCTTCCTGGAGCGGGCCGCGAGCGTGCATCCGGATCGGATCGCCGTTATTCATGGTCCCCTGAAGCGGAGTTACCGCGACCTCTATGCGCGCGCACGGCGCTTGGCATCGGCTTTGGTTCAGCACGGCATCGGGCGGGGCGACACGGTGTCGGTAATGCTGCCGAACACGCCGGCCATGCTCGAATGCCACTACGGCGTGCCGATGGCCGGCGCGGTTCTCAACACTCTGAACACACGCCTCGATGCGAAGATCATCGCGTTCTCCCTGGAGCACAGCGAGGCCAAGGTTCTGATCACGGATCGGGAATTCTCCGCCACGATCAAGGCAGCCCTTGAGCTGAGCGCGAACAAGCCTCTGGTGATCGACTACGACGACCCGGAATTCACCGGCGCGGGAGAGCGCCTCGGCACCCTGGACTATGAAGCGTTTGTCGCCGAAGGCGATCCGAACTTCGCCTGGAGCCCGCCGCAGGACGAGTGGGACGCGATCACGCTCAATTACACCTCCGGCACCACGGGCGATCCGAAGGGTGTCGTCTATCACCACCGCGGCGCGTATCTGCTCGCCATGGGCAACATCATCACGAGCGGCATGGGCCAGCACCCGGTCTATCTCTGGACCCTGCCCATGTTCCACTGCAACGGCTGGTGCTTTCCCTGGTCACTGTCGATCGTAGCCGGCACCCATGTGTGCCTGCGGGCTGTGCGGGCGAAGCCCATGTACGATGCGCTGGCCGACCACAAGGTCACGCATCTGTGCGGCGCGCCCATCGTCATGTCGACGCTGCTCAATGCCACCGACAGTGAAAAGAAACCGGTGCCCCATACGGTGAAGTTCATGACGGCAGCAGCCCCGCCGCCTGAGGCGGTGCTTGCAGCCATGAAGGATGCAGGCTTCGACGTCACCCACCTTTATGGACTGACGGAAGTCTACGGCCCTGCCGTCGTCAACGAATGGCACCAGGAATGGGATGATCTCGACTCGGGCGGATACGCGGCGAAGAAGGCGCGCCAGGGCGTGCGCTATCCCGTTCTCGAATCCCTCGACGTGCTCGATCCCGAAACCCTGCAGCCTGTGCCGGCGGACGGTCAGACCCTGGGCGAGGTGATGTTCCGCGGCAACGTGGTGATGAAGGGCTACCTCAAGAACCCGACCGGCACGGCCAAAGCCTTCGAGGGCGGCTGGTTCCATTCCGGCGATCTCGGGGTGAAGTACCCGGACGGCTATGTGCAGCTGAAGGACCGCTCCAAGGACATCATCATCTCCGGCGGCGAGAATATTTCGTCCATCGAGGTGGAGGATGCCCTCTACAAGCACCCGGCCATTCAGGCGGCTGCCGTCGTGGCCATGCCCGACGAGAAATGGGGCGAGACGCCCTGCGCCTTCGTGGAGCTGAAGCCGGATCATTCAGTCCCGGCGGATGACATCATCGCCTGGTGCCGCCAGAATCTCGCATCCTACAAGTGCCCCCGCACGGTGATCTTCACGGAGCTGCCCAAGACGTCCACGGGCAAGATCCAGAAGTTCCAGCTCAGGGACATGGCGCGGGCCTACAAGGCCGCTGGCTGAGGAACTGCTTTAGTATTGAGCATCGGATTGAAAGGTAGATTCAAGAGGTTTCGGCCTGGGCTGAAGTGTGATTCCCTTGTGAGAACAGGAGGTGGATCATGACCCAGAGCTTCTCCTTGGATCTGCGCGTGCGGGTGGCGGCCTTTGTCGAGGCG
>JAESGY010000039.1_pt1 | contig 138960 bp, 116 predicted proteins | sample 9269841 | NCBI WGS metagenome assembly JAESGY01 (sample SAMN17022865, study PRJNA683097) | algae metagenome | isolation source: Spirirestis rafaelensis WJT71-NPBG6 and co-occurring heterotrophs from... | place: USA: Pinto Wells, Joshua Tree National Park, Colorado Desert, CA | collected...
GGGATGCCGGCGCCGACACGCTCGTCGGTGGCGCGGGCAACGATACCTACTGGGTTGATCAGCCCAACGACTTCCCCGGCCTAGTTGGCGATACAGTCATTGAGCGGGCCGGACAGGGCACCGACACCGTCAACTCCTATGTCGGCTATGCTCTCAGTGCTCATGTCGAAAACCTGGTCCTGTTCGACAACCCCGACATCCCTCTCACTGAGGTCATCAGCGGCATCGGCAACAATCTTAACAATACCATCACTGGAAATCAGCACCATAACGACCTTTACGGGCGGGCCGGCAATGACATCCTGAACGGCGGCCGCGGTGACGACACGCTGAACGGTGGTGCCGGCAGGGACACGCTCAAGAGCGGTGCCGGCCAGGACGTCTTCGTGTTCGACACCAGGCCCAATAAGGCCACGAACCTGGACAGGATCACGGACTACAACGTCAAAGAGGACACGCTCTGGCTCGACAATGCCATCTTCAAGAAGCTTGGGCAGGGCACCGAAGACAGTCCGGAGAGGATCAGCAAGTCCTTCTTCAAGGTCGGCAGCAAGGCCCAGGACAAGAACGACTTTGTCCTCTACAACAGCAAGACGGGCGTGCTGTCCTACGATGCGGACGGTTCTGGAAAAGGCAAGGCGGTCGAGATTGCTCAGCTTTCCAAGAACCTCAAGATGACGTACGACGACGTGTTCATCGTCTGAGGACCTGACAGTGCCTCCGAGTCCTTCTCGGATGGGCTCTTGGGCGACTTAGGCGGGGTGTTGGACCTTCCGGACTGGTACCTTAAAGCGCCTCCTTGCGGGGCGCTTTTTCATCCTCTCTCTTTGCCTTTTTTGACTTGGTTTTCTGCAGCCAAGCCAGGCATTGCACTCAAACAGCAGAGGCAAACCAAGCTTTGATCTTAGCGAGTTTGGAAGAGTAGGCCGCTGGTGTCGAAGGAGTTGCACTCTGCTGAACAGCCTCCAGCCGGGTTGTCACCTCCTCCGGTGCAGGCCCGTCAGCCTGGCGTCCAATGGCCAACGCGCCTTCCAGGATCTGGAGACCTTCCCGGAAGGGAAGACGGTATCTTATACGTGAGGCGATGTAGGCTTCCCGCTGCTGCTCAACCTCGGCTGTGTCTGCACAGGCCAGGCGGGTCACAAAGGGCAGCAGGTGCTGCCGCTCATCATCGCTGGAGCAATCGTTCAGGTATATGGCCAGCGTGCAGATCGGGCGCGAGAAGCAAGCTGGCATGTCGTAGACCGAACGGACCGGCCGGTAGGGGAAGCCAGCCGCAACAACGGCTGCCTCGTTGATGCAGGTTCCCCCGTCTGGGCCGGGGAAGGTGTGTGAGCCTCGCTTGAGCTTCCAGTTCAGGATCGTGTCGAACGCTTCCATGGTGGCCATCCTTGTGGCGCACCCCCACACAAGAATGTTGATACCCCAACGCCCTACCCGTCAATCATGAAGAGGTGGTGAGGCTGAACACAGTTGCAGTCAGTGCCCTGCTGCTGGCGCTGCTGGATCGGAACCCTTGGACCATGAAGGGGACCTTACAAGGATGGCGGAGTGGGTAATCAGAAGGGCTCTTGTTGCCCTCTTTCGTGATCCGCCCATAAGAGCGGCATGGGTAACAATCGTGCGTAGACCTCGCGGACCCTCTCATAACATTCGCAGCCCATTGCTTCGAGGTCAGCACGGTTTGTGATGGTGATGCCCCCACGCCGCTGGGTAATCAGACTTTGCGTCTGAAACGAGCGCAGGACTATGCTGACCGTCGAGCGTTGCACTCCCAGAAACTCGGCTAAATCGGCATGGGTCAGGGGCAGAAGATCCCTACCGATACGGTCTCGGGTGCTCAAGATCCAGTTGCAGCAACGCGCCTCTACCGTATGAACTGCGTTGCAAGAGACACTCTGAAACGTCTGGACCAGCAAAGCCTCACTGTATCTGCGGATCAGCTGTCGCAGCTTGGGACGGGCGGCCATGGCCTCGAGCAGTCTGCGTATGTCAATGCGTGAAGCGGAGCCGGGGATCTGGACCTTGTAGCGCCCGAAGGCTTCACGGGACACCATAGCACTGATCAGCCCGAGCATCCCCTCTCGCCCGAAAGACGCGACCTCAACGGCTTGGCCCTCCTTCAAGACGTTGATCACACCCACGATAGCATCATGCGGGAAGTAGATGAACTGGATGATGTCGCCAACTTCGTAGAGGACTGTGCCCTTCGGCAGGATCACGATCTCTAGATGCGGCTCAAGATAGGCTAGATCGTCGGGCTCGAGGGCCGCCAGGAGCCAGTTGCTGCGATGATCCAATGCCTGTGCCATGAGATACTCTCCGGCCCCTCAGCTCAGAACTAACCCACAGACAGAGCAAGAAGTTGCAGCGCATTAAGTTCAGCTCACCAAGGTGAGTCAGCCAGCTAGATGCCACTACCAAGGAAGCAATGATCCTCGACGTCCTAGCCGCCGTGGCCCGCAAAGACTGCGACGACCGCCACCGGGGCAGGCCCAGGGGCAAGCCGAGGCGAGGGCAGAAGACCACTACAAGGGGCGTCCTGCCTCCATCAATGCTGAGACCATGCGGAGGCTCCATAAGGGTGGCATGCGCCCAGACCACATCGCGAAGCATCTTGGGATCGGTCGGGCCAGCGTCTACCGGGCACTTGAGCCGGTGCACACTCCGCTATGAGTACGGAGCAAGATCGACACACGGTGGCGCGGGAGGCAGGTGAAAGGTACGGCACCATGGCGGTGGACCTGAGCCTGGTTCACATCAGCATGGCATCCAGCGAAGAGGCTGTGCGGGACCACATCAACGACCTGGTGCGCAACATTCGCGAGCAGGCCGCACAGCAGGCCCGGGAGGATCTTGCCGTGGTCTGGAGGGAGGCTGCGATCAAAGCGGCTCAGGCACGTCTTGAGGCGTTCGGAGGGTCGGGAGAGGCCACAGCTACTAACGATCAGGTGCAACAGGTGCCGCTATAAGCAAGTGCCTGGACGAAAGTGGCAGGACACCAGCGCGCCCTTCCGCTGTTTCCTGCCCGCGGCAAGCCTCGAGCCTATTGGGAGGCTAAGGAGCCCGCTCCAAAGGAGTTCGCGCTCCACCTGGCTGTCGCAGACCATCTCAGGGCCTATGCGCATCCCGACTGGCGCTGGACACATTATCCCGCCGGAGAGAAGCGAGACCCACGAGCGGCTGCGAAGCTGAAGGCGATGGGCTTGCAGAAGGTCTCGCCTGACTTCCTGCTGATAGCACCTGGTGGGCGCCTCCATGCTCTGGAACTGATGCGCAAGGGTGAGGAGATGACCAAGGAACAGCAAGCGTTCGGAGCATGGTGCCGGAAACAGGACGTGCCATTTGCCTGCACGGGTAATCTGAGGGAAGCTCTTGTGATCCTGACGGGCTGGGGGAGCGTGGCTCACCGGCTCAGCAACGCGGGCGTGATTGTGCCTAACCCCGAAGAAGGCTGACTGAGGCGCTAGAACGTTTCCGATGCCTACTTCGCCTCCGCTGAGTGAGGAGCCATCCTCGATCTGCTAGTTGGTTGTGCGGCTTCAACTATCGCCGAGTGCTCGTAATGAGGGATGGCGTCACGCCGTTTGGAGTGGCCTCAGCCGTGTCTGCGATCTGATGAAGTCGCAGCTTCCTTTCGTGCGCCTTTGGCGAGGGTTTGAGGCCGACAGCTTCGAGCATCTTCTCCCATCGATAGATCCAGTCGTGCCGTCTTAGCGATTGGATCGCATTGGTATGGCGCACGCGTTCTGTTCGGGCAGCCTGGGATTCGAGCTCCTCATAGACAGCTTGGATATTGTCTGGATTAGGCGAAACTTCTATCACAGCATCGGGCCAGTCAAAATGCTCATGGAACTCTGGACTTTCCGGAGCCTGTCCTATCATGACCGTGCCTCCCGCAGCGCCCTCGAACAGGCGGCTAGGTAGCACCTGTTCGTTCTTTGCCTGACCTGACTTGTATGTTGCTATTGCCGCAGGGCTAAAGGCTATGAAGTAACGGCTGCGCTTGATGTTATTAGCAACCAGAAGTTGGTGCTCCCGCCAGTCTCTCATCCGTGAATCAGAACTCGACAGCGAGTCATAGAGGTAGAAAATCTTCTGCTTCTCTGCCAGGTTCACGAGTTGCTTATGCAGTCCTTCGGCCCGACTTCCGATGGAATAGAAGTCTATCACTCGGTTGGGCCTAGACGGATAAGGAGTTCTGATCAGGCAGTCTGTGCCTGCAGGCAGGAACGAGCATGGCGCCTTTGTGAATTTCTGAACCCCTTCGATGCTTGCTTTGTGAAGCAAAAATACATGATCAAATTGGTCCAGCAGCTTGAGGTACTCGCCGTTCTTCTCGATCGTACTCGCCCAGAGTTCGTGTATGAAGACCACAGCCTTGGAGCAACGCTTGCGCCAATTTCGAATACGGGAGAGTTCAACAAGAGCTTGCGGGCTCCAAGCCCAGTAGACAAAAAGTTCGTAGTCTGTGTTCAAGTTAACAGGCACGATCGTAGGAGCGTTCTTCAAACCCAATCCCTTGCGAAAGCCGCTTACAAGACGGTTGAAGTCGTGCTGGATTCCATGCTTATCATGTGGAGGCAGAATGCGTCCTAAATATCTATCTACATAATTGTAAACTGGAGGTGCAACCAGATCAGCATCTTCACACTCGACTATCACCTGACAGAATTCATAAGATGACATGAAGTGCGCACGCTCTTTAGAATTGTAGTCCGATGCAACAAGGAAACGAGCGTTCACTTCTGATCTCCGATGAGCAATTCTCTTCTATCAAGTGCCGGCGCGCCAAGGCTAAATGAATCGTCACATTAGCAGAAGCGCCGAGGATCGGTGGCGGGCCCAATCCCGGACCGGAGCCTCAGACTAGCATGGGGCTGACGCTGCTACGAGGCCAGCCAAGCTTCCATCTATGGGTACTCAGGAGGGACACCTCGCCGTAAGAGAGCCTCTCAGTGCCTTGTGTCCAAGGACGCCTGCGGCTACGGCAATGTGGAGCAGAGGACGAGAGCGACGCTCGCTGCCACGATTGCAGTAGCGACAAGTCCCATGTCAACTAAGGTGCGAGGCGCCACTTCTAAGGCCGACAGCTTCTTGGACACCAATGCGTCCAGACGTTTGCGAATAACATATGTTAAGCGCAATCTGTGTCCGCTGGCTACGAAGTCAATCGTGCGCCGTTACGGCGTTGGGACCCTTTTTGCTTTGTAGGCTGCTCTGCGTGTTGAGTTCACGACGACGATGAACCAGCCCCTCCCGCGTGTCGGCGAGGCTGTCCCACGTTCTAGCCATCTCCAGAAGCTGCTCACGCTGCTCTCCCGCAGGCATCTGATTGGCGAGCGTTCGGCACTCTTCAGCGTGTTGTCGATACTCGAAGGCTGTTTTCATTGTTGAGCCATCTAAGGCTAGGGTTGGACTGACAGCGACTTCCCTTCCAACGAAAATTGATCAGACTTCAGAAGAGCAGTTTTCTGCCTGCGCACAGCATGGAAGATGGGTGTGTTTTGGTTAACCGGATATTAACGGCCGGATGGATATGAGGTCCTACCCGGATTTTCCTTCCTACTTCTGATCTGGCAACCTCGAAGCGCCCGCAGCAAAGCTCAGGCGCATTTCTTTGTCCGCAGAAGTGGCCGCAAAAAGGAACTCCCCCGCCGGTGGTGACCAACGAGGGAGCTTGCTTCAGTCAGAGGAGAGGATCCATGCAGATCCACCTTCTAAATAGCCCATCTCAGGGGAACGCCGTTTCACCCATGTTAAGCCGGGCAGCAGATTGAGCGTCGAGTCATCCGATTTTTGTCGCAGGACCTAGAGGCCACCACTTGGCCTTAACGTCAAAATGGCTGTCAGTTTCACCCTCAGTTTGTCGTGTATCCGACTGACGGAACTGTCTGGCACAGATACACAGGTCAAACCGGCTGTCTTTTATCCCGGCAGTCCGGACGACCTTGGAGCGCCCCTGAGGCCACGGGCGCTTTCTTTTTGCATGGCCAGCAGAGGCCTCAAAGTGGACACCATCAAAGCCACCTGAGGAAAGGAGTCGAGCCATGGACAATCGCGAGGAGAAGATCCGGGCGAGAGCCTATGAGATCTGGGAGCATCAGGGGTTCACGGGTGATCCGGAGGACCACTGGCTTGAGGCAGAGCGCGAAATGACAGTCGAGGAGCAGACAACAGCAGCCTCCCGGGACCGCTCTGAAGCGACGGTCGAAGAAGCGCCTCCGGTTGAAGCGGTTGAGGCTCGCGAAGCAGTCGGCGCTGGCTCCCAAGGCCCTGAAAGCTGAATGCAGCCCACGCTCCCGTGGAGACATTCGGCAGACTTCACCCAAACTACCCCCTCCAGTGCCTTTGCCGGAGACGCACCTCCCCTTTGCAGCAGGCGAACCTGTGAACGATGACGAACAAAGAACCCCGTCCGGCTGAGCACCGAACAGGGTTCTGTTTAACCAGCCTGATACGCAACGCGGCTGGTCTGTTCTGGCACAGCAAGGTTAATGAACAGTATCTGGATCGAAAGACGTGGGAACCTGAAGTAGACGGACTGCTCAGATAGCTTGAATACTGTCCCAAATCCTACCTCATAAGTGGTATTGCACATGCGATAGGCCCACTGTGCCATAATGAGAACACAAGCGTGGCGGCATTGGACCCTTACCGGTTCGCCATTCTGCCCCTATGAACCGGCTCCTGAGCGCCTGTCCAATGAGAGGGCGCTCTTTTTTGCGGCTGCACCAAACCCCTCACAATGGCTAAGCCATATTCCTGGTTTGGGACCGAGCCGCATTGGTGCATTGTCCCTGCATCCTTGGTGACGGGGCCGTAGCTCAGAGGGGGAGCGCCTGATTCATCAGGAGGTCAGTAGGTTCGATTCCTGTCCAGCTCCACCAAGGCTCCTGCACCGAACTGGCGATGCGCCTCTGGTAGGACCTGCTTGTTCTCCGGAGAGCAGCCCTTAGAGGCATCCTGCTTCCTTTTTCTCAAATCACTTCAGATGTGTTGTTCAGCATGACTTCCAGACGGATCTTTCAAGGCGTTGCTTGGCTGCTGGTTGTGGCTGTCGCTGTCTTCACCTTAGGGCCGCTCGAGTGGCGGCCCTCCACGCCATTGCCTGCACACCTCGAGCGTTTTGTCGGGATTGCCCTGATCACCGGAACCTTCTGCCTAGGGTATCCTCGATACCGGCTCGGCATCCTTGTGCTCGTGATTGGAGGCATTGGGCTGCTCGAAGTGGCGCAGGACATCATCCCAGGCCGCCATGGCAAGCGTGTTGATCTCGCCATCAAGGTTGTCGGCGCCTTAGTCGGCGGAGTAGGCGCCTTCATAATCGAGCGGACGAAGCTAGAACGTCTCGCTACATCATGAGGCTGTCGAACCGAGCTACTGCCTCCAGCGTCTAACAAAGAACCCCACTCGGCTGAGCACCGAATGGGGTGTGAAGCATCAGACGACGAAGAAGTCGCTGGCGTCGAGGGCAGCCCTCGGCTGGTTCGTAAGCCGCGCAAACAGAACAGCGTCGGATGTTTTTTCGCCGGTCGGATCGTAGTAGAGCTCAATGACATCCTTCGTGGACCCGCGATCAGCAGAGTCGAGGTGCCGGTAGATGATCCGATCGGCGGATTGATCCTTGGCGTCCCAGCTCGCCAGAATGCCGGCTTTCAGAGCGCCGGCGCCACCGACCTTCTTGAAGATGGTGTTGTCCAGCCGGATCGTGTTGTCCGCGTGCGAGAAGCTGCTGACCGTGTCAACGTTCTGGGCAGCATCTAAGGCCGTGTCGAAGATGAACGCATCCTTCCCCGCGCCGCCCGAGAGGATGTCATTCCCATACTGTCCATTGAGAACGTCATCGCCTTCGTTGCCGATCAGTCTGTTGCGTCCGATGTTGCCCATGATCAGATCGTTGCCGTCACCCCCTTTGGCATTCTCGATGAGGGAGCGCGCATCACCCTTGTACTGAAACGCATTGAACACATTGCCGCGGGCGAAGTGACCGTCGCCCAGGTTGGCGCGCTGGACATGGGAGACGTGACTCCAGCTCCCCGGCCCGAGACTGATGCTCAGGTTCGTCGAGTAGTTGGAGAAGTCATAGGTGTCGATACCGCCGCCGTCCCAGATCGTCTCGAACACGCGATTGCCGCCTGGCGCACCCTGCCCGATACCGTTGATGAACGCTTCACCTGTCGCCGCGCTCCACGCATAGACTGTATTGCCCTTGTTGGTTCTGAAGTTGGCCCCGTACAGATGCTGAAGTGTAGCTATGTCATAGATCATGGGCCCTTGAGCGAAACCCCAAGTCTCACTCCGATAGTCGTCATCCGCTGATGCCCCCACATGCGAGCGGTAGCTCATGACCGAGAATTCGATGGAGTCCCGATCCACCGGGAGCGTATTGAAGGGACCGCTGACCTGGTGCGGGTGCTTGAGCCCGATGGCATGGCCGATCTCATGCAGGACGGTGAGGTACGCATAGCCTCCTCGTATGCCGAGGCCGTCCAGGTCCCGGCCAAACCAGAGGTCCCCGGCGGCTGCGTTCGTCCCGGGGAAGTAGGAGTGAGCCGTCTCGTCACTTGTAAAGGCGAAGCGCATGTCGCCAACAACCGCTTTTTTGTCGCCGATTTCCCAGAAAGTAATATTAGCCACCTTGCTCCAGGCGCGCAGAGCCGTCTCGACCACCGCCTGCTCACCGGAGGTCAGACCCCTGAAGGACGAGCTCCAGGGCTCGCCGTTGCCCGTCATCGGCCCATAACCCGTTGCAGTGTCAACAGACCAGAAGCTCCCTTTCTTGGGGAAGCTGTAGGTGAGCGTCACGCCTTGCTCGACGGGTCCACCCCACTTGGCTCCGCTCAGTAGACCGTCCAAGTAGATATCCGATGTCGGTGAAACTGAACTCGTTGGACCCCATGTTGTTGGACTAGCCATGCTCTACCTCTTGCCGGCGAAGAGGCTGCCCCACCGGCTCTCGGTAAGCCAATATTATTTTGGCGAACTGATCTACGTGGGGGTTAATACAATTATACCTCGTACTTAATAATATCCGTTCTGCACTCATAATGGGGTAGAATGCTTTGCATCAAAGCCAGCGACTGGTCGTATCAAAGACTCGAAAAGCTTGGGATCTACTGGGAAGCAGCAGTCGCTTACAGACACAAGTTGTTGGCGACTGATGAAGGAATACCAACTAACCTCCCTTGACCGCGATATCCCTCGCTTTGCCTATGCCACCGCCTCAAGCACCTGGCCGGCCTCGATCTCGCCGGCAAACTCCTCCACCCTTCCTGCCGACGATACCGTTCCTTCGCTATTCATCATGGAAGCCGTACATAAGGATGCTCATCATGGAGGATGAACATGCTTCGTTCAGTGTTAGCCACAGCAGTGCTCACTGTTGGTGCTTTTCTGTGGGCTGCGCCAGACGCTCAAGCCCAAGGCCTTGTGCCTTGTGCACGGGAGCACGGGTTCTGCCGGGTGCCCTATCCCACCCGGGTCATCTATGGTGTTCCTGGGAGTAGCACTGCGCTCTTCGTCAGGGGTGGCGGAGTTCCGTGTTCCAACAGAGTGTTCGGCGATCCCGCTCCCGGCATCCCCAAGCGCTGCGCCTTTGTTGCGCGTGACTATGACAGAGACTACAGAGACTATGATGACGATGACCGCAGACCTTATCGGAGGTATCGCGAGAGAGACCGCGGTGGGTATGGCGGCGGCCCTAGTTATTGGGAAGAGCCTGTTTACTGACCTAACGGTTCAGGCGGCGAACAGGACATGACGGGCTGGCACCTAGCGAGCCTGGCGGGAGCTGGCCGGTTGAGCAGCCTCGCAGATCCCGCTCGATCATGAGGCTGTAGAACCGCGCCGTGCTCCGCGCATCGCTGCTAGCTTACCTCATAAAGAAGGAGAACATATAGTTCAGGGTAAACACCAAAGCGGACAGGCTCGCCCACAGAGCATACTTTGGAGCTTTAAAAGATTTGGAGAATACAACGATTTCAATCTCGTTCCACTCCGGCCGGTTAATGACGTTCACTTTCAGTTTCATGGCTTGATCCCTGAGGAGCGTTGCTGGTGTAGGTTACGTTGATGTTAGATCCCTTCACCAAGGCATCAAGTTTCAATGGTATGAGGGAACGGAAAGCTTCTCTCCCGTCAGGTTGTAAGAGCGCGCCTCTGCTCCGGGTCGTGCCGGTGCAGCACCAGGTGATGCTTATTGGAGATCGCAGCTCATCAAACATAGGCGCGCTTCATCGCGGGTACTGCTCCGGCCGTGTCGAGAGTTAGTGCCGGTACACCTCGATGACACGCCGGCCCGCTGCCCCCTTGTCAGTTTCCGTCCCAGAGGTGGGCCCGCTATAGCGGGGGCCGGGAAGTGAAACGATCGTTGACCATTGCCATAGTCCGGACTGCGGCCCACCGTCGGTCAGGCGAACGTTACCGATGGGCTCGTCTCCTTTTGTGGGGTGGAAACGCGGAAAACGCACGCTGGGATCGAAGGCCATGAAGGCTTTCTCGTGCCAGCCGCTGCCAGGATAAACCTCTCTGGTCCGCATCCAGTAGATCGCCGGCTTCGTATCTCGTTGCACGCTGCCCTGCCCTCACCCTCGGCTCTGTTAAGTGGTTATGCGCTCGGCATCCGAGAATAGACAATGGCCTTGACTGTCATTTGCGCTCCTTCTCCAGCCGCTTCCGCGCGTCCCTGAGCATCATGGGCCAATGCAGGTCCACGTCCTGCTCGATGCGCTTTTGTCTCTCCGCATCGCGGAGGCTTGGATACCAGCCTGAAGCAAGGATCGTCTGACGCAGGAGCGCCTTTGCCAGGGCTATGACTTCATCGTCCGGAATCTCGGCCATGCTCGGGTTCTAAGGCACCGCCTGATAGGCGCGGCGGGCTCTGTCGCGGATTTCGTCCAACTCGTCTTGCAGGGAGTTGATCTGCCCCTCAATCTCTTTGAAGGACACACACTCGGGCGTGATGAACAGGCGGCCGTCTTCACCCCTGGAACAGCGCAGGAGGGCAATCTTGACGCCTGCCGGGCTGTCTGGAGTGTGGGGCCTGATGTCCAGCTCGAAGGCTCCGAAAACATGCATGGCCATGTATCCTCTCACCCTAAACGCTCTGTGAGGCCATAGCCCCTTTTGTGGTGACGTCTCCCAGATCGATTTGCACACTTTTTCGGCTTGAAGAGTGCTGCCTCGGCTTTAACCATTAGGGCATCGCTTCGTTGAGTAGTTTGCAACCTTTTCGAGGAGCATTGCTCGTGGCTAGGACCGCCAAACGACCAACTCAGGACGGCACCTTCACAGTGTACCTTGAGTCCCAAGCTGTAGCGTGGGGACTTACCAGCTCAGTCGCTGATGCATTGATTGAGAGACTAATGCGGGACGGTCCTCCGGCGTGCTGGACAGCGCAACCGTATCCCCGCCTGTGTTACGATTGCAAAGTCCGTCCTGATTCTTGTTTCCGCTCCGCCAGGTAGTGCTGAAGGACCCAATCCTCCGCCTCCGCCAGGGTGGAAAAGACCTCGTCGCCCTCAGAGCGCGGGCCGAAGCCCCGTTGGACGCACCACTTCCCGTGCAGGTGGGGATTGTTGTACGGGCCGGTGAGGTGGACCAGAACGGCTACCAAGGTACCATCCACCAGCATCATCTGCCCCTCTTCATGAACGGGTCCAACAGAGACTCGAACGGGCTGCGACGTAATTTCCATCAATTTACACTCTGTGCAGAAACAGGCGGTAAACGCAGCCGAGTACCACTGACAGCACCGCTCCGGCAGCGGCCGACCCGATGGTCTCGCCCATCACTTGGATGAAGGGGTCAGTTGCAACGAAGCGGTCCGAGGGGATGTTCCACACGTTCAGCGCCAGTACCAGCATTGCGCCAAGCAACGCTCCGCAGAGTGCAAGGTCTGTGTAGATCGATCTGGTGCCTAGTGAAGGCATTACCTGTTCGGTCCGCCATCAGCACCCCCACCTCATCATCATAGACCAGACTCCCTGGAAAGTCGTCGACCCCTGCGGCTGTCTGACTGGCGGCCTGCCGTCTATTGAGGAGAAGGCCATCCCTCGGCCGAGGCACTCTCGCCGGCTAGCAGATCAGGGCTGCGTGGCTGCCTTATGGAGTTTGGAGCGCGTGGCGGGCTATATGCTGGGATCAGGTCAGTCCTTATTCGCCGAGCCCCAGTTGCGGATCTTTGCAATGGCTCTGAACAACACCTCGCCACCAAGAGCCGCGAGGACGATCTCCCAAACAATGTGAGAGAACGGATCGGCCGTGTCCAAGAACTCATAACGCCAGTGCCCAGAGAGGAAGTTGAAAGCCTCATGAGCAAGCACGAGCGGAATGGCCAGGAGGGCTCCAGTAAAGGCGAAATCACCCCGGTGATAGGGTAGCTCCAGGGCAGGTTTTCTCCACCCAAGCCGCAGGGCCATGACATTGTGCGCAACTGAGGCCATGGTGAACAGGACGCTGCTGACGAGTGCTCCTGCAGCGACTTGCGCCAGGACAGACGCGAGCGGCTCCTGCACCCCTGATGGGGCAAGGAGGTTATGGTGGATCTCGTTTGAGCCCTGCACGACCGCACCAAAGCCTGCCCCGAGGAGGGCACTACCTGCCGTGTCCCATCTCCGTCTTAGGACGGTGTCGATTGCCACCTCGTCCTCGTTCAACGCCCTCGCGCCACCCTGTCGCTAGACGGCCCCGGTTCCCGCTATTGAACCTCATCCTGGTGCAAAAACCGCAAACGGTAATTCGCTGGTCTTGTTCAACTCGGCCGTATTCGCCGTGACAAGCCGGCGAAAGTCCTTCGCGTAGTCCTCGGCCAAGTGCCGGATCTGGATCGGCGAACTGGCCTCCTTGGAGGCCGCAGGTAGGGTGGCTGAGATCCGGAGCAATGCTTTGGCGAGCTCGGCATTCCGCAACATCGCCGTGTTGGTGGCCGGATCGACGGAAGCCTTAAGGATAGCCCTGAGGCAGGCGTCCTGGATCTTGCGGCAGTACTCATGATCGAATGCGCCGGCTGGTTTCATGGCGGAACGACTGCCATGGGTTACACCTCTCAGCCTGCATCTCGCTTTTTGGTATTGCCGAGCCACTTCTCCTTTTCTCAACTATCCCTAAACGGCAGGACTAGAGAGCTCTTTCGCGGCTCAACCGATGCATAGCGGAGGCGCTTGGGGGCCAGGGCAATGCGCCAGCGAGACGCAGTGCCACACAGCCCCTTCGGGCGCCGTTCCTGTTTCCAGATCAAGTCGCCTTCTTATGGCGAGGATCGTACCTCACAAGCTCGCCTGTCAGCTTCTTTCCCTCGCTGATCAGCCTCTTGGCCTTCTCCCGAAGCTTGTTCTTTTTCGCGTTGGTGCGAACTTTCTCACTGCCTTTGCCCATGGTTTGCCTCCCGGGGTCTTGAGGTATTATTGAAACGACGGCTCGGAGGCGCGGTTCCGGTCTCCAGTCCTCTGATCAGATGTCGCGCTCTGGCACCAAGCTACTACTTGCGACTTCCGTTCTAGGTTTGAGCCGGGCATCGCGGATCGGGTACCAAGTCTTGGATGCTAACCACTAGCGAGTTCATGAAGGTAAGGGGGATCGAAAGAACTTGCGACGATCTTCCCGGAATTGCCGTTGCACCTCTCTGCACTGATGGTGGAGATCAGCTTTGGAGTCTCCGTAGAAAGCAGCAGCTAGTTTGCAAAACAGAGATTTCTTCGTGGTCGCTGTTGATTTGCCAAAGCCATGAAGGATGAGAAACGCGTACTTGGCAGCTACACGCTTGAGTTCACCGTCAGTGCGATGACTCGGTCTCACCGGCTCTTCCAATACTCGGCGGCACCATTCCAGCACCTCAGAGATTTTGCTGGAGAGCAGTTCCTGCTCAACGTGAAAAGCTTCTTCCGTGAGTGGAAGATCTTTTGTGGCAATCTGGGCCCTCCTTAGCCCAGATAAAATGCGATGGGCTGCGTCTTTCGTTTTTTGGCTATGTGGTTCAGTATCTTGGTATTGGGCCTTGTACTGATCAAAGTAGCAAACTTGACCATAGATGAAACTCCAGCAGTAGTCATACTTTTCCGCTGGTGGATCGACGATGTTCGTCAAGTCGAGAGCACGCCTAGCAAGTTCGAGAACTACTTCGCTGTGTAGAAAATCTTCGCCATCACCGATGAACTCTCGAATTAGGTCCTCAACTTTCGTCACGGCGCATCCCCGCCTGCTCGCCTCTGCCCGTACGTATCGGCACAGCCTCGCCCTCCCGCCCAGACATATCGCAGAAGTCCGCCCAATCGGCCATAAGCTGCCTCCGCTTTTCAAAGAGGTCGCCGCGCCGGTAGGCCGCCTCAACCTTGTCGCCGATCACGTGCGCCAAGGCCATCTCCACAACGTGGTTGGCATAGCTCGTCTTCTCGGCCGCCCAGTCGCGGAACGTGGACCGGAAGCCGTGGACAGTGAAGTGCCCGTATCCCATACCTTTCAGCATCTCGGCCATGGTCATGTTAGAGATCGGCCTTCCAGCCTTAGCTCCAGGAAAGACATAGTCGCCCTTGATGGGCAGAGCCTTGAGACATTCGACAGCGGCCAGGCTGAGGGGCACCCGATGTTCCCGTTTTGCCTTCATGCGACCCGCCGGAATGGTCCAGACCTTCTCCTCCAAGTCGAACTCCCTCCATTGTGCCTCGATAATCTCACTTGTCCGGGCGGCAGTCAGGATCGTGAGTTCCAGAGCTCGTGCGCCAGCACCCTCACGCTCCTTGAGTTCATCCATATAGGCAGGCAGATCCTTGAACGGCATGGCGGCATGGTGCTTGACGGCCCTGTCACCCACCTTTCCGAGAAGGTGGCTCAGGTGCCCCTTCCAGCGGGCCGGGTTCTCGCCGTCTCGGTATCCATGAGCGGTGGCGTAGTCCAGAACGCTCTCAAGGCGGCCCCGGAGCCGTCTCGCGGTCTCGGGCTTCTCCTGCCATATGGGCTTCAGGGCTTGAAGGATGTGGGAGCCTTGGATGTCCTTGACCGGGGATGAGCCCATCACCGGATAGGCATAGGTCTTAAGGGTCGATTTCCACTGCGCTCGATGCTTGTCGTTCCGCCAAGCTTTCCCGCGGGTCTGGAGAGACTCCTCGACGCAGTCCTCGAAGGTCACGCCTTTCACCCGGGTTTGTTGCCGGTGTGTAATCGGATCGATACCCTGCCGCAGGAGGCGGCGGCACTCCTGCGCCGTGTCCCTGGCCTCTGCCAGGCTGACATCCCGCACCGGGCCAAGCCCGTGCCAGCGTTCCTTTCCGCCCCGCTCATAGCGAAAGATCCAGCTCTTCACGCCAGCCGGGGTGATCTGCAGATTGAGGCCTGCTCCGTCGCTGTAACGTCCCGGTTCCTTGAGGCTCCCCACCTTGGTGGTGCTCAGACGATTGTATTGCCTCGGCATCGTTTGATCCCCGTTCCGACCCCCGGATAGAAGCCGGTTTGAGGCGGATAGTATCGGTCAGTACCGAGGTAAAGTATATAGAAATTCGGCAGAGGGCATAGGCACTTGCAGTGTTGAACCGGACGGCTCCGGGCGATCCCGGCGAACCTAACCAGGCGGACCCCCTCTCCGCCATTTAGTCCTAGTCTTTTCTCATTTACCTATACTATAGCACCTCCCGTCCGTAAGTGCCCGACATTTCCGCGGTTTAGCCAGGTTTCGCACTTGTCGACTGAAGCCGGAGAGCGTCTGGAGTTAGGCGAATGTCGCGGGTCTAGCTGGAGGGGCCTGCCTCTGCGCCTGCCCCAGTGGCGACCCCTATGCCCCAGGCGCGCAGGGCCGACCACTTGCGGGTGCGCACCAGGAGTGTGTGGGCGGCTTCGTAGAGGGCTGTGCGGGCGAGTTCGTCGCCACATCGGCTGAACTTGCCCTGGATGTCGGTCTCGCCCGATTGGTAGCGCGAAGAGTGAGACCCAGATGTGCTCCTACGTCCCTGGAGCGCCTGAACCGGTCTGGCCGGTCGATGGTCGCCCGGAAGGCAAGGGCCGTGATCGGACCGACACCGGGGACGCTCATCAGCCGACGGCAGACCGCTTCTCCACGGGTGATGTCGAGGACCTGCTGGGTCAGGTGAGCGAGTTGATCGAGCATCGTGGCCAGGATGGCAAGGAGCGGCTCGATCATCCTCGTCACAAGCGGATCGCCATCGGCGAGGCTATGCACACGTGCGGCAAAGGCCGCACGACTTGGGGTGCCGAGCTTCAGGACGGCCTCTCTCAGGATCGCTCGGACGACGTTCTCGATGGAGCGCATCTCATTGAGAACCGTACGGCGTGCCACCAGGAGGGAGCGCCACAGGCGGGACTGGCGTTTCTTGACGTGGGCCTGCCGGTACCAGCCCGTGCGCATGATCTGTGCCAGGGCACGAGCATCGTTGCGGTCGGTCTTGTTCGGCATGGTCTTCATGGCCGCATTCGCCTGCCGCGTCTCGATGCAGATCGCCGGCAGCCCAGCGGACCGGAGTTCACCGTGAAGCCAGGCCGTGAGGGAGCAGGCCTCCAGGCCAATCCGCTTCAAAGGCACGCCGACCTCCTGCAGAGCAGTAACCAACGCCTGAGGCTCGCTCGCTGCCCGTACTTCCCGCGCGATCCGCCCCGTCTCATCGACCACACAGATCGTGGTCTCTTCCAGCGACACGTCCAGTCCGGCAAAGTGGTTCATGGCTGCTCCTTCTCGATGCTTGTGGCCGCGCAACACGGACCACGTTCCATCATCCTGAGTGGAGCAGCCACCCTCAGGCCGAGACCCCAATCACCCCATCTGGAGCGAAATTTATGAGGCTCGGGCCAGTCGGCGGATGAGGAGCATAGCCGAGGCGGCGCAGAGGGAGGCTCTGGCTGAGATTAGCGTCGCCTCCGGGTCCTTCCAGAGCCGCCGGTTGCTGCTGATCCATGCGAAAAACCTATCGCATTGACGATCTCCAGCGTCGGCCATGCACGTGGGCATTCCCGCTGACGGGCGCAAGGCATTAGGGGCTCTATCAGAGCCTGCCCGAAGCTGGGGAGGTCGGCGGGATGGCGATCATAGCGGCTATGGATGGAGGTGCTGAAGGCGCCGCAGTCGGGGCAGCGTGCGCTCTCGCGGCGGTGGTGGGCAACAATAGCGAGATGGTCAGGAGCACAGCGCTCCACCTGCTCGATTTCGCAGCCCGGAAGAGGACAGAGCATGTTCATGCTCCGTTCTGAACCACGTCAGATCCCTCTGTCCCTGCGGCCCATCCTCGCAAAATGCGGAAGAGCCATCAAAGCAGAGGAAGATCAAGACATGTGAGCCGTCACGAACTCACGAAAAGTGGGCCTCTCTTCCATGTTGTCACTGCCGAAAATGACACGCGACTAAGTGATTAGCGGCGATTATCCGACGAGCTGGCGCCTCCTCGGCGCACCGGGGAGCCGCGATCGGACACCGCGTCCGGAAGCGGCAACCCGAGGGCGGAGCGAGTGGGCTAGGCATGTCACCCTGCAGTACGATGCGCGCCGATTTCTGGAGTGGATCCGGCTTTGGGACAGCCGAAAGCAGCGCCTCCGTGTAGGGGTGCCGTGCGTTCGAGAAGATCTCACTCGAGGGCGCCAGCTCCACCAGCTGTCCTAGATACATCACCGCAACCCGATCACTAATGTGCTTCACAACCGCGAGGTCATGCGAGATGAAAAGGTAAGCGAGCCCAGCTTCCTCTTGAAGCGCCATGAGAAGGTTCAGAATTTGTGCTTGGACCGAGACATCGAGTGCGGACACGGCCTCGTCGCACACGACAAGCTCCGGGGAGAGGGCAAGGGCTCGAGCAATACCAATCCGTTGACGCTGCCCGCCCGAAAACTCATGGGGGAGACGACGCGCAGCCTCGGGCTGAAGGCCGACCCGGCGCAGGAGATCATCCACGCGCTCGGAAATCTCCCTCGGCGACCCCATGCGGTAGTTGACCAGGGGCTCTGCGATAAGCTGGCGCACGGTCATGCGAGGGTTGAGAGAGGCGAACGGGTCCTGGAATACGGCCTGCATCCGCTGCCGGATGGGCTTCAACTTCCCGTGGGACAGGCTTGTGATGTCCTCGCCCCTGAACAGAATGCGGCCCGACGTAGGCTCCAGAAGCCGGAGAACCAACCGCGCCGCAGTGGACTTTCCGCACCCACTCTCCCCAACCACCGCGAGCGTCTCACGGCGGTGCACTGAGAAGCTTACATCCTCAAGGGCATGGACCTTCTCCCCTGGGCCCAGGAAGCTTCGACGCGGCGAAGGGAAGTGCTTGGTTAACCCCTCCACGCTCAGTACGGGGTCCTCCGACTGCATCAGCATACAGCCCCCCGATTGATCTGCCCCGAGCGCCCCCCCCGAGCAGTTCTCCGCTACGGTCGGATTCCCAGCAAGCCACGTGGTGACCAGACCCGACCTTCTCGAGCGGAGGCGCTTCCTGCAAGCAACGCGATGCGGCCAGGGCGCATCGTGGCGCAAACATGCAGCCGCTCGGGCGATTGCTAGGAGAGGGCACGACGCCAGCAATCTCATGCAACCGCTCGCGCCCCGCGCTCGTAGTTCTCTGCGGGGCAAGATTCGGGATCGATCGTAGGAGCCCGATCGTATAGGGGTGGGTCGGGCGGGCGAACAGGTCGGTAACGCTTGCCTCCTCGACTTTGCGCCCAGCGTACATGACAACCACTCGCTGCCCTGCTTCTGCGACGACACCTAGATTGTGCGTGATGAGCAGGACGGATGTGCCTAGCGCCGTTTTCAACTCGTCGAGCAGTTCGAGGATTTGCGCCTGGATCGTCACGTCGAGAGCTGTCGTCGGTTCGTCGGCGATCAGGATCTCTGGATTGCAGGCGAGCGCCATGGCGATCATGACCCGCTGGCGCATTCCGCCGGAAAACTGGTGTGGGTAAGCGTCGAGCCGCCGCTCGGGGTCAGAAATTTTGACGAGCCGAAGCATCTCTGCTGCGCGGGCGCGACTGCGCGCCCGCGACAGGCCCTGATGCAGCGCAATGGCTTCGGTCATCTGCCGACCGATCGACATGACAGGATTGAGCGAAGTCATGGGTTCCTGAAAGATCATGGCGATGCGATCACCACGGAGCGAGCGCATCTCCCGCTCCGACAATTGGAGCAGGTCGGTGGCGCCAAAGAGGATCTCGCCTGCCGCTATACGTCCGGGGGCACGCAGGAGACGCATGACCGAAAGCGCCGTCACGCTCTTGCCACACCCCGACTCCCCAACGACGCAAAGGGTTTCTCCTTTGTTCAGATCGAGCGAAAGGGAGTCAACCGCTACCGCCGGTCTCGTGCGATCGCCGAAATGGACAACTAGGTCTCGAATGCGGAGGACCGCATCCGTGGTCGAGATTTCGCTACGCCGAGCTTGATCGGCTGAAACGCTTTCATTCGGTCTCACTGCGGCTGCCTCGCGTGCGGATCAAGTTGATCCCGTAATGCATCGCCTAAGAGGTTCACGGACAAAACTGTGCAGGCTAGGAACATGCCCGGCAGCAGAATGATCCAGGGAGCGACGGTAAAGTACATGCGTCCCTCGGCCATGATGTTGCCCCAGCTCGGCACCTCGATTGGGGTGCCCGCACCGAGGAAGCTCAGGTAGGCCTCCACGATAATTGCTGAGGCGCATACATAGGTTGATTGGACCGTCAGCGGTGCAACGACGTTCGGCAGGATGTGTCGATGCAGGATTTGCAAGTGCGAGGATCCTAGGGATACAGCGGCTTCGACGTAGGGCTGCTCTCTGAGGGAGAGAACGGAGGCCCTGACGAGACGAACGACGCGCGGGATCTCCGGGATAGTGATTGCGATGATGACGTTTAGCACGTTCGCTCGAAACAGGGTCACTAGTGCAATCGCAACGAGGATGCCCGGGATAGCCATCAGGCCGTCCATAACACGCATCACGATCGCGTCGACGGCCCGAAAATAGCCCGCGACCAATCCAAACAGCAGCCCGATGACGGTTGCCAACGTGGCCACGCTCAGACCGATCATCAGAGACGCGCGGCCGCCGTAGAGCGTTCGGCTGTACACGTCTCGACCCAAAGCGTCAGCACCGAACAGTCGAGCGTCCCATGAGGGCGGCGCCAGGCGGTGCCTCGGGTTCAGGGTTGTCGGATCTACGTCGGTGAGGAACGGGGCGGCAAACGCGGCGAGGACGACAAGGGTGATCACGCCAAGGCCAAAGAGGACCGTCGAACGGCGAGGAAGCCGCAGCGCGACCACCAGCTCATACAACAGCTGCAGGACGAAAGGACGATTGCCAATCCGGACTATCACCGCCGAGGCCCCATCAGTACCGGATACGTGGATCGACAAGCGTGTAGATGATGTCAACGGTAAGGTTGATCATCACATACGCTGCTGAGAATACAAGGATCAGTCCCTGAATGACTGGGTAGTCGCGATGAAGAACGGCATCAGCCGTGAGTCGTCCGAGCCCGGGAATACCAAACACGCTTTCCGTCACCACGACGCCTGAGATCAGGAGGGCGAAGCCCATCCCGATGATTGTTACGATGGGGACGGCCGCATTCTTCAGTGCATGGGCCGTTACAATGACGAACTCGGATAACCCGTTAGCGCGTGCAGTACGGATGTAGTCCGCGCTGAGCACCTCGAGCATGCTGGCTCGGGTGATCCGTGCAACGAGGGCGATGTAGACTACACCGAGGGAGATCGTCGGTAGGGCTAGGTGCCGGAGAAACGAGCCGACACCCTCCGTCAAGCTCCTGTAGCCTTGAACCGGCAACCACGGGAGTTCAAGTGAGAAGCCTAGCACCAAGGTATAACCGATCACGAAAACCGGGATGGAAAAGGAAACAACGGCAAGCGTCATTACCGCACGATCTACCCAAGTCCCAACGTAGTAGGCGGCAAGAATCCCCATCGGGACGGCGAAACTGACGGAGAACAACATCGTCGAGATAGTAAGGGCAATCGTTGGCTCGGCTCTCTGAAGGATCAGGTCGCTAACCGGCCGGTCGCTATAAATCGAGATGCCAAGGTCACCGCGCAGGATGCTCCCGAACCAAGTCAGCAGCTGCTCGGTCAAAGGTCGGTTGGGGTTCAGCTTCTCTCGGATCTGCATGATCGTTTCAGGGCTCGCGTAATCCCCAGCGATTACGGCGGCGGGATCGCTGGGTCCGATGTGAAGCAACAGGAACACGAAGGTGGCCACCACGCCCATAACGGGAATGGTGGCCAAGACTCGACGCAGGATGAACCCAAGCATTAGATAGCGCGCTATCGCTTCGACATGTTCCAGTAGACAGGTACCGGCGTCTCTAGAACCCCTTCGAGTTTGGCTGAGTAAGCCGTTAGCTTGTAGAATTGGCCGGTGATGCCGTGTGTCGCGAACTCATAAACTTTTGTTTGGAGCTGCTCCAAGAGCTGACGCTTCTTGGAGTCGTCCGTCGTGCGCATCCAAGTGTCACGCAGGCGCTCAATCTCCTCATTGCAAGGCCAGCCGACCCAGTTCTTGCGATCACACCTGGTGTTGATAGCGATGTTTAGTGCGGGCGTGTTGTTGGCGCCAGGAAAGTCCGTGTGGAAGAGACTCCAACCGCCCTTGTCCGGCGCCTCCGTGATTTGACGGCGCTGGAAGAAGGTGGACAGATCCATCGACTGGACGTCCACATTGAAATCGATCTTGCGGAGCTGTTGCACCGTAACGAGGGCCGCGGCCCGATGGAACGGCCAATCCTGCGCAAGCATCACGATCCGGCGGCCGTCGTAGCCCGATTCCTTTAGAAGTTGCCGCGCCTTGGTGAGGTCGGCTTTGCCGAACGATTCTGCGCCGGCTGTTGTTTCAAAGGGTGTGCCGCACATGAATACAGCGGCGCAGGTGCGATAATATTCGGGGTTGCCAATCCCGGCTTGCATGTACTCTTCTTGGTCCATAGCCGCGAGCACCGCCTGGCGTGCCTTCGGGTTGTCAAACGGCGGGTGGAGAAAGTTGAACCGCAGCCATTGCTGGTAACCGATCGGATCCTGTCTCGCGATGCGGATCTTAGCATCCTTCGCTAAAGAAGGCACGAGGTCGAAGGAGGGCTCGGGAACGTAGTCAATTTCGCCAGCCTTCAAGGCCGAGATTACTGTTCCAGTGTCGGGGATGAACACCAGCTCTACCCGGTCGAGCTTCGGTACCTTGCCGCCGGCAAACATGCTCGGCGGTTCCGAACGCGGCTTGTAGCGCTCGTTCTTCACGTAGACCGCGCGATCGCCAACCTTCCACTCGGCCAGCACCATCTTGAACGGGCCAGAACCCGTCGGATCCTTGATTTGCTCGGCCGGATCAGTCTTGGCGATCCGCTCCGGCATCATGAAGGGCGCGTTCGCGCCGATCTTCGCCAACGCTTCCAGAACAAGTCCGAACTTCTCCTTCAGCTTGAGACGAAACGTCGTGTCATCCACGGCCTCCAGGGTGTCTGTAAACTCTGCAAGCTTCTGGCCCAGGCTGTCGCGCGCCATCCAACGTTTCAGGGAGGCCACGCAATCAGCCGAGCGGACGGGCGCTCCGTCGTGCCATTCCAGGCCGGAGCGCAAGGTGAAGGTGTACGTCAGCTCATCCTCGCTGATCGAGTGCTTGTCGACCATCTGCGGCCGAGGCGTCATGCTCTCGTCCATCGAGAACAGGGTGTCATAGATCAGGTAAGCGTGCCTGAGCGTCGGGTCCGCCGTGGTCCAGATTGGATCGATAATCTTGAGGTCGGCGTTGAGCGAGGTTCGCACGACCCCTTGAGCCACGGCCGAGGTCGCCCCGGACATGTGAGCGAGGGCGACGAAGGCCCCGGTTAGTATGACGCCTCTCGCGGCGCGTAACTTTGATTGCACGTTTGACCTCCCTTGCGTCATTGCTCGGAAAAACTCAGCTCGCTCGAGAGCGCCCGTCGGGGCGACGAACCCTTTGTGGACGGTAGCCTCTCGACGAGGTGGCGGACACTCCACGTCGCGGACCCCAGTTGCTCGAACGCCTGAGCCGCCCGAAGCACGAGCGCGTCTGCGCCGAACGGACCGACGATCTGCAGGCCGACCGGCAGGCCATCCTGCGCGAACCCACAATTCACGGTCACGGCTGGGCTCTTCGTCAGGCTGAAGGGGAACGTGTAGGGAATCCAGGACCAGAAATTATTGTTATTCGGCAGATCGTCGTCCCGCGGCTCGGCATAAGCGGCCGTCGTCGGCATCGTCGGCGTGACGAGCAAGTCAAAGCTCTCAAAGAAGCCGGCTAGGGCAGTCGTGAGTTCAACCCTTGCCGTCAAGGCTCCGTAAAACTCATCGAGGGTGAGGGCGTCGGCGCTCCGGACGAACGCGACTAGGCCCGGATCCATGAGCGAGAGGTCAGCCTCTTTGAGATGCTGGAAGCCAGCCTTGTTGTTCATGCGGCAGAGTGCGAGATAGACGGGCAGAGGTGATCGATTGAACGGGTCATTCGGCTCGACCACCGCGCCGAGCGCTTCGAACCCGTGCACGGCGTCGTCCACGATTCGACCAACTTCCGGGGCCGGTTCGGCATAGCCGAGAGTCCGCGAGTACGCGATCCGTAGTCCCCGGACTCCCTCTCTCAAGCCGTAGCCGAAGTCGCGCGGGGGCTCCGGAAAGCTCAGGCCATCCCGCGCGTCACGGCCGGCCACGACGGTCAGCGCGAGCGCCGCGTCAGAGACCGAGCGCGTGATCACGCCGAGATGAGTGAGATCGTTCGAGCCGATCCGCGGATGAAACGGAATGCGACCGAAGCTGGGCTTTAGGCCGACAAGACCGTTGAAGCTCGCTGGATGACGAATCGAGCCTCCCCCGTCCGACCCAAGGGCAATCACGGATGTCCCGGTCGCAACACTCACTGCGCCACCGCCGGTGCTCCCGGACGGCGTTCGGTCCAGCCTCCAGGGGTTTCGCGTGATGCCAGTGAGAGGGCTGTCACAGAGCGGCTTCCAGCCGAACTCCGGGACCGTGGTCTTGCCGATGAAAACGGCCCCGTGGCTCCGTAGCCGCGCGACTGCCGACGCGTCCTCGGCGTCCAGTCCGTCCGCCTCTGTTGTCAAGGAGCCCTTGCGCGTCCGCCAACCGGCCACCGCCGTCAGATCTTTGATCGATACAGGCACACCGTCTAAGAGGCCGGCGGGTTCGCCCCGTCGCCACCGCGCTTCGGATGCCTCAGCCTGTGCGAGGGCCTCGTCCCGGGCGACGAGGACGAAGGCGTTCAGGTCCGGCTCGGTATCCTCGATGCGAGTGAGTGCCGCAGCCGTCACTTCGACGGGTGACAGACAGCCCGAGCGAAAGGCTGCCGTGAGCTCGCCAGCGGCCAGGGAAAGGATATCCTCCGTCATCGCAATTGCCAGTTCATAGAGTCCGGGACAACGCTGCTTCAAGCATCGCCGAGAATGAGCAGTCCCGGCGGCTCCGAGATGCTAGATACCTGAGCCGAATTATTGCAAGTGATTTAATTTCAGCTCTCGGATCAATTTTTCTCATCTGAGAAAGTAGCTCGCTGCCAGCTCCTAACCGGCATGGCATGCAGACTTCAATACACGCGCTCTGGCCGCATCATCCAAAGCAGAGCGCCGTGACCCAAGCCTTGAAAGCCCTTACCTTTGGAAGGTCGGCGTAAACGCTTGGGTAGACCAAGTAGTACGCTTCCTCCTGCTGGGCGGCGCCCGGATCGTGGAAGAGGACTTGCAATGTGCCGGCCTGCAGTTCCCGATTGGCGAAGACGAGGCTCTCAAGCGCTACGCCGAGCCCTGGGCTCGCTGCCTGAACTGAGAGGTAGCCTCGGTCAGAGCTCAATCCGCGCGGGCGCATCGGGGCTGACCTCCAGAGGACCATGGCCAGTCGCGCGCACGTCACGAGGGCCTCTCGTCAACACTTGAGAGCCTATTCCTCGCCAATTAGGGGACATTCTTTCCCTGTTCGCCTCAAACAGCTTCCCTGTTCCTAGAGCACGATTCCCTGTTCTCGACCTCAGGAAATACGATCTAACTAGCGGTGAGATCTCGCATTCTGGTCGCTCAAGAGCGGGGAAGAAGCTGAGTCGGTTAAATTCCCTGTACTTTCCCGTAGAACAGGGAAATACCTGCGGAGACAGGTTCGCAGATGACTGGCTCCACCGCCATTCCTTCATCAATGACCTACTGAAACCATTGCGGAAACTGGAGGTCGATGGGATCTTCCCCACCGTCGTGTCTTCCCAAGCCTTCGGCTCCCGCTCCATGGGCTGCGAAGCTTCGCTGTTTCTTCTTTCCCGCCGAGCGCCTGCTGGACCTGTTCAGATGTCGTCCTTTGCCACCGTACTCCCTCGCTCGGGTTTCCGTTGCTCCGCCTCAGGTGCTTTCATCGGTCGGAGGACGGGCCTGGGCAGCGCTGCCCTTCACCTCTTTGCCGTCGTCAGGAACAATACGCTGAGCATTGGGCTTCCGGCCGAGCCACCGGTAGAGCATCCAGCCCAGTCCTGACGTGAGGGCTGCCATCATCACCAGGGAGGTGCTGGGATAGTCTCGGAAACTCAGGCGCGCTGCCTTGTCGAAATCGTCCAAACCGGCGTCAGGCTGTTCGTCCTTGTCAGTCATCAACCATACCTCGTTGAGGGGCGCTCCCAATCATTGGCAGGGGCTCGTCCGAGCATGGACATTCCTGGTGTGGGGTGCGCCACAAGGACGGCCGCCATGGAAGCTTTCGACACGATCCTGATCTGGAAGCTCCGGGAGGCTTATACAAGCTCCCGGCCCACATGGAGGAGCCTGCGTCGGCGAAGGGGCGATTGTCGCGGTCGTCCCCCATATCGGCCAGTCCCTAGCGTTGAAGCTGTGCCGGCTTGCCTCTCGCGCCCTATCTGCCGCTTGGCCTAGACATGAATGATCTGGCCGCTGGCGAGCAGTGTACGGTCGCAGTCATCATGCTCACAACGGACATCATTCCGCAGCACAGATCAGGGAGCCATCCTCCGAATGGGCGGCCTTCTCAAGCTGTGGAGGTGCAGGAGGAGGCATCCAATGGGTGGCGTCATCGACATCGATGAAGTCTCGCAGGTTGCTGTCGTAGTAAACAAACGCGCCTTCAGGGTAAGCAGGTCCCTGGTACCAGAACACATCGATATAACGGAAGCCGTTCTCGGTCCACACATCGAGTTTGGACCCGTCCCTCGGCGCTGTTCTCAGAGGCTGCCATTCGCTCGCGTGAAGCACGGTTTCACCTTTCAATCCGGTGGGCAGTTTTCAGGAGAGCCCCTCCACTGTCGATTAGCCTCCATGGCTTAGACCACTCGCTCTATCGGTCTGAACCAGGAGCGAGACTGCGGCCGATATGTTCATCAAACTCTATAACAAAACACTCGGCATTCATAGGTCGCCCTTGGCATTCCCCTTGGCTTGGGCGGCAGATCCCAATCATCCGGCTCCGATGAGGCACGCCTCCACCTTGGTCTTGGTGCGTCGCCGGATCCAGCTTGGGTCCGCTTTCAGGTTTGGCCCGCTGACGGGTGCGGGGGAAGCTCGAACGCCGTCTTGCAGCCGATGGGCAGGCCGCGGGTGCCGAACCTCGCGCCAACGCAAAGGAGTTAGTTCGGGGAAGGAACTGTCTGCCTCAAGGGGCTTACACCCAAAAGAGCCGAACACAGAAGCAAAACCTTGTGACAAAAATCACGAAGCTAAGAGGAGTATGCTTCGTATGGCTGTGCAAGTACCAGAAAGCCGCCTGATCATCCTGGACAATGAGATTACTTATGCGCTTTCCGACGATCTGACCTACATCAACGTTCTGGGAAATATTCAAAACAACCAGATAACCGGCAATTCAGGCGACAATACCCTCGATGGGAATGCCGGCGTCGACACGCTCGCCGGCGGCACAGGCAACGATGCCTATGTGGTTGATCAACCCAACGATTTTCCTGGCTTGATCGGTGATACAATCGTTGAGCAGGCTGGAGAGGGCACCGACACGGTCTATTCTTATGTGGGCTATGCTCTAGGCGCTCATATCGAAAACCTGATCCTGTTCGACAACCCCGACATTCCCCTCACTCAGGTCATCAGCGGCATCGGCAACAATCTCAACAATGTGGTCACCGGAAATCAGCACGACAACGACCTTTATGGGGGGGCCGGCAAGGACACCGTGAGCGGCGGCCTCGGCAACGACCTGCTCCATGGTGACGCCGGCAGGGACATTCTCAAGGGCGGCGCGGGCCGGGACATCTTCGTGTTCGACACCAAGCCCAATAAGGCCACGAACCTGGACAGGATCACGGACTACAACGTCAAGGAGGACACGCTCTGGCTCGACAATGCCATCTTCAAGAAGCTTGGACGAGGCTCGGAGGACAATCCAAGGAAGATCAACAAGTCCTACTTCGAAGTCGGCAGTAAGGCCGGGGACAAGAACGACTATATCCTCTACAACAGCAAGACGGGCGTGCTGTCCTACGATGCGGACGGTTCGGGAAGAGGCAAGGCGGTCGAGATCGCTCAGCTTTCCAAGAACCTCAAGCTGACCTTCAACGACGTGTTCATCGTCTGAGGACCTTGCATGACCTTCGAGCCCGTCGAGGAGAGGGGCTCGAAGGTGACCTGCCAGGGCTTCGGACCAGCCGGGATGAGCGCCCATCGCATGGTGCGTTCATCCGCGGTTGCCGCTGCCTTCAGGCGTGCGGCCTCACCACGTCCCCGTCCCGCATCTGGTAGATCAAGGGGCCCCTGTGGTGACGCCGACTGTCACCCTAATAGGGTCGGCTACAGGTATAGGCTGTGAGGTCCTGCCATCTATGACCCTCGGCTTGCAGGCGGCGATTGCTCCTCGCCTTTGTGCTTCAGTTGCCGTATGGCGGTCGCAAGTTCTTTCGATGCGAGAGCCTTGATCACGAAGTAATCCGGGCTGATGATCTTGCTGCGGGTCACCAGGCTTTCCTGATGGGCCGCGTCGCACAACTCCGCTGCCCTCTCCAGGGCGTCATTCTCGGCTTCGCGAATGGCCTCAGCAATTCTGGCGAAGCCTTTCGTTGACAGCATCCAATAGTGCCCGGCGCCCTCGTGCTCAACAGGCTCGACATGCATCTGTATGGCTTGGCGCAGACTCTCGGCGCGTTCCTCTGAGGACACCCATTTCGCCATATCCGAACTCCGGCTGCTAAAGGCAGAACCAGACGCCACAAAGGGGGGCCGCAGCGATCCCCCTTTTCTGAGTCTAGCCTGGATGCGGCCGGGCGCCATCCTGCGCCGGGCTGCATATTTCGGGTTGCCTTAAACCTGCGCTGGTCCCGACGCGCCAAGGGCTGTCGAAATCTCGGCCAGGGTTGCTCGCTCCGCATCGCTCACGGCCACCCCGCCAAACCCCAGAAAGCCGCCCTCATTGCCTGATTCGGCTGCTTTCTGCGCGACTTGGCTAAGCCACGCCTTGAACCCTGCGGCGTCTTCGGGGGCCTTGGCGTCCAGGAGGGCGGAGACGGCGCGCAACTCCCCAACCGCCTTGTTCTTGAGCTCGCCGAGTTGCACCCCCTTGAACTGGGACTGCACCCAGTCCCGCGCGGCGATTCGCGTTTCGGAGGTCGTGATGTCGTCGGCTACGGCTTTGGCGAGCGGGTTTGCATGGGCATTCTGCTTTGCGTCCAGCAAAGCCCAGCCGCCAGACATGGCTTCCTTCAGCAAGCCCCACAGGCCGCTCGGATCTGCGGCCGTGATGGCCATGCTGGCGACGATCGGGCTTGCCACGACGCGCGCCCATTCGTCCGGTGTGAAGCTTGCCTTGCCTGCCATCTCGGCTCTCCCATGCCCGTGGGCTCAATGGCCAAGCCAGAACTTGGTTCCTGATCGCCGTCAAGACGAGCGGATCGATCATGCCCGGCGCTGGATTTTTTGCCTCGTGCGGAACACCATGTCGTGACCCGGGCCGCTGGATTGTGACATCGGCCAGTTCAGCAACCATGCTTCGGCACGGCCCTGGGCCATCATGGGCCCATGATGGAAAAGCAGGGCATAAGGCTACCGCTGCGCGCAGAACACCTCGTCCGCCCAGCGGTCATACACGTGCTGAATGACCAGGTAGACCTTGTATGCCCGCTCGTAGCGGTGGGCCGCCAAAAAGCGCTCTCTCAACGCATGCAGGCGGTCCAGCCGGTGCGTCCACTGCGCCTTACGTTCATGTGACATGATCCCCCTCCAGATCCAACCGATGTCAGTAACTCATTGTACTCCCCTTGCCTGAACAAACTTTGCATCAAGCGGATCACACGAGCGATGATCTTGGACTAACCCTCGTTAGCGCATGAGGAGACCACCCAAGCCGTGGCTACCATCACGACCCTGACCGGGACGAGCGGCCCTGGTCAGTGCAGGATGAGAAGCCAGCTCACCAGGGCCACTGGGGCAACGATACCGAGCACGAACGACATGGCCTGCTGGGTCACGGAAGCCTCCTTTCAACGATTCCACATTAGACCCTGAGCGGTTTTGCCATCGTGTGCTGCAGCACTCACTAGCTCTGGGAGCTCTCTCCAGTTCGTCGATCGGATTCCCGATCATCCGCTCGAGAGATTCTGTCGACCGTCCCTCGATCTCAGCCATGGCAGAAAGGAGGGCAGCTCACCGACGCTGCTCAGGGCCTTTGCCCTGACGCGGTTCAAACGGTCCTGCGCGACTTTGGGAGCTTCCCTCAATGCAAGCTGACAGACATCCTGCACAAGGGAAAGCTGCCCGGTGAGGGAGAACGGATAGACCCGCATCGAGACATACTCATCCTCCTCGCAGGGCCAGTGCCTCTCCCAAGCTTCCGCCTGTCCCAGAAACTCGTGAGCCTCCAGCCCCCGCTCGACCGCATAGCGGAGCGTCTCGTGGGTCAGGATGATGCCCGGCATGCATTTGCTGTAGGCTTCATCGTAGGCGATCTTGAGCTCCCAGAGGCGCTTGCCATGTTCGACCGCTATCCGGCCGGCGATGGTCTTGCCGTCGATCTTAAGGAAGAACAGGCGCAGCGTCCCCAGCTGCGCGGCAGAACGAGCATAGTCACAATAGCATTGGTGCACATGGGCGTTGTTCAGAGCAGCCGTGCCCGCGCGCCCCTTCCACCCGGAAGCCTCGATGCGGAAGAAATCCTCCAGAAGGGGCGCGAGCGCATCGACGTCGGGATGGATGGCGTCGAACTCCACCTTGCCCAGCTTCTCTGCCTTTCGCCGGTAGCCCCGCAGGTGACTGCGCCGCCCGGACGACATGGCTGCCTCGAATTCCTCCCATGTGCCTTGGAGGGGAACACGCAGGCTGCTCGCGCCGCTCTTGGCGAAGCGGCGACCGCCTGAGGAGCACCCCTGCAGCATCAGGGCTTCGGGCGACCCGGCGTTGAAGCGGGGCAGCATGAGAGAGGTGCGGAGTTGAGAGAGACTGTGAACAAGCATCAGCAAGGCTGCTTCACCGTCATAGAGGAAGCCGCACGGCTCGTGGAGGATGTTTCCACCGGGCATCACCAGCTGGCGCAAACCGAATTGGGACACGGAAATCAGGGGCGCCAGCGCCCGCAGCTGACCGCCCAAGCGCACCACAACGATGTGGGGCCGGGTATCCTTGGGATAGAGCGTGCGCAGACAGGCGTCAGCCCATTCATGTCGAAGAAGTGGGGAACGAAAGCTGTCTGCAAGTTCATTCCACTCTCTCTTCAAATCCAAGAAAGCTGAATAGTCGGAAACAACGTCGACATGCATTGCCGCTTCCATTCCATCATCCTGGTGTTACTATGGTGCTAGGAGTAGCCTCTTAATGGATACTGAGGCTTAAGAATAAAGGAGTCGATGTTTACAACGTGGTAGTTAGAGCCCACAAGGGGCTAACGCTTAAGGTTACCGGCCTGTGCTGATGAGTTATGTTTCCTCGGCCGCCCCGCTGCCATGACGCGGCGAGCAGCGAGAGCATCCTCGCCAGCGTCATGGCGAGCCACCCAGCTCTCATGGATGGCCCGCCGCTCGGCTTCGGCGGCAGGTCCCATCTGTTCAGGCCTTTATCGAGGAACCCCTTCCACCTGAGGATTATGAGAACCGCAGTTGTTTCGCAGGAGCCGTCCCGGCTCCAATCGCGTCAGGTGAGTTCGCGGCCGGACGCGGCGCTCCTCGGGCTCGTCATCCGGCCATGGGGGGCCTCACGGGCTCATCCTGTCAGGGGTCGCCCTGCTCGCACGTCCCGCCTGACATTGCCAGGTGCAGCTTACGGATCTTTCCGGGTACGGAATCATTGGCATCACGGGCCTTCGGCAAAGAGCCAGGATCATGGAGCTGAGCCGCACGATGACGAGCTGGAAGGGAGCGCTGCTCCGGATCATGAGCGTCGGCGCCCGCCCGGTCCGTGAGGCTCAGGGCGAGGGCGGGGTCGTTCTGGAGCCGTACAGGGGATACGGGTCCGAGTCCGAGGTCTTCCTCATCGGCCGCGTGTTCCGGCAATCGCGCTCCGCTCCCGGGGCGAGGCGGGACCTCATCCGCACCCACCTGCGCGACATCACCCGGCGCATCGTCCGGCGGGCGCTTCCCGGGGTTACGGTCACGGTCCGGTTCTATGGCGCGGAGGAAACGGTCACCACGGATCGGGACGGGTATTTCAGGGTTCACATGTCTCCCCGGGAGCCGCCGCCGGCCGACCGCTCCTGGCACGTGATGGATCTGGCCGTGGACCAGCCCCATCCGGCCCGGGCGCAGGCCCAGATCTTCATCCCGCGGTCCGGCTGCCGCTACGTGGTGATCAGCGACATCGACGACACGATCATGCGGACCGGGGTGGCCAACAAGCTCCTGATGCTCTGGCGCCTGTTCGTCCAGGATGCGGCGAGCCGGGTCGCCTTCCCGGGTGTGAGCGCCCTGTACCGCGCGCTGCACGACGGGGCGACCGGCGGGCAGGAAAACCCCATGCTCTACGTGTCGCGGGCGCCCTGGGGCATCTACGCCATCCTCGAGGAGTTCTTCGGGCGGCATGGGATCCCGGTGGGCCCGATCCTGTTCCTGCGGGAATGGGGCATCTCCTGGAGGAGCCCCCTGCCCCGCAAGGCGGAGGACCACAAGCGCGAGCTGATCCACAACATGCTGTCGCTCTACCGCGACCTGCCGTTCATTCTCATCGGCGACAGCGGGCAGCACGACCCGGAGGTCTACCGGCAGATCGTCGACGAGCATCCCGGCCGGGTGCTCGCGGTCTATATCCGCAACGTATCGCGGCACGCCGGGAGGATCAGGGAGATCGAGGCCCTGGCTATGGCCGTGGCCCAGGCCGGCAGCACCCTGCTGCTTGCCGCCGACAGCGTGGCGATGGCGGAACATGCCGCCAAGCTCGGCCTCGTCCCGCCCGAGACCGTTGCGGAGGTCAGGAGCGGGAAGGCGGCCGATGACGGGCCGGAAGCGCCGTCGAAGACCCGCCGCATCGAGCGGCCCACCCCGGGCGAGACCGCGGAGGCCGTGTCCCAGGGCAAGCTGGAAAGCGCCCTCGCGTCCGGGTCCGGGAGCACCCCTCCGAACGTCGTGGTCGAGCCGGAGAGGCGCGAGGAGTGACGCCGCCCCTGCCGCCGTCACGGCCGTGGGGGAATGAGGGCCTGCCCGGCCCGGATCAAACCTGCCGGTGCCGAGTTAATCTGGGGTCAGCGTAACAGGAAGGTGCCCCGATGGCCGACCCGGCTCCGCCCCCTCTCCAGCCGGCGACGCCGCCTGCGGGTTCCTCGATCCTCACGGCGGGCGGCATCGTTCTGGCGATCGGCGGGCTCTATTTCGGCCGCGACATCTTCATTCCCTTCGCCCTTGCGGTTCTCCTGAGCTTCGCGCTCACGCCCCTGGTGAACTGGCTCCGGCGGCTGAAGCTCCCCCGCATCGCCGCGGTGATCGTCGCCGTGGCCCTCGCGTTCGTCCTGATCGGCGGGATCGCCTTCGTGGTCGGCCGGCAGGTGGTCCAGCTTGCCAACAACCTGCCGAGCTACCAGACCACGATCACCGAGAAGATCCGCGGCCTGCAGCAATCCGCCCCGGGAGGCGGGGTGGTGGACAAGGTCACCACGACGATCCAGGACCTCAGCAAGGAGATCTCCGGGGACGAGAAGACGTCGGACAAGCCCTCGGGGCAGCCGGGGGCGACCCTGGGCGGCAATCCTGCGCCTCAGGAGCCCGTCACCGTCAGGCTCGAACGCGACGAGGCCCAGCCCCTCGAAATCATCCAGACCATCGTGGGGCCCCTGCTCGCGCCCCTGGCCACGGCGGGGCTGGTGGTCATCTTCGTGATCTTCGTGCTGCTGGAGCAGGAGGACCTGCGCGACCGCTTCATCAAGCTGGCCGGGGCCGGCGACCTTCAGAAGAGCACGCAGGCGCTCAACGATGCGGCCGCCCGGGTGAGCCGCTATCTCCTGATGCAGCTCGTGGTGAACCTCACCTACGGCGTGCCCATCGGCATCACCCTCTATCTCATCGGGGTTCCCAACGCGGTGCTGTGGGGGCTGCTGGCGGCCGTCCTGCGCTTCGTGCCCTATCTGGGGCCGTTCCTGGCGGCGCTCTTTCCCATCGCGCTCGCCTTCGCGGTCGATCCCGGCTGGTCCATGCTGCTGTGGGTCGTCGGGCTGTTCCTGCTCGCCGAACTCGTCAGCAACAACGTCATCGAGCCCTGGCTCTACGGCTCCAGCACGGGCCTGTCGTCGCTAGCCATCATCATGGCGGCGATCTTCTGGACCACCCTGTGGGGTCCTGTCGGGCTGTTCCTCGCAACGCCCCTGACGGTTTGCCTGGTGGTGATCGGCCGCTACGTGCCGCAGCTCGAATTCCTGGGCGTTCTCCTCGGCAGCGATCCGGTTCTCGCCCCCGAGGAGCGCCTCTATCAGCGCCTCCTGGCCGGCAATCTCGAGGAAGCCGTGGAGATGGCCGAGGATTACGTGGACGAGCACTCCTCCCGCGAGTTCTACGACCGGGTGGCCATCCCGGCCCTGCGGCTGGCCGAGAACGACCGCCAGCGCAGCACCACGGACATCAACTACCGCCGTCTCGTGGCCAATACCGCAAGCTGCATGGTCAAGGAGATCGCCGAGCACGTCCAGCACAAGCAGGCGCGCCATGGCGCGCACGGCGACGGGCACCATGACCCTTCCCCCTCCTCGGCAACGCCGGTTCTCTGCATTGCGGGCCGGACCGAACTCGACCGCGCCGCCGCCGAGATGCTGGCCCAGGTGCTGGAGGAAAGAGGCATCGGCGCCCGGGTGCTGCCTCCCATCGCCGTCACGGAAGGCGCCCTGGGCCAGCTCGACCTCACGGGGGTGGAGGCCGTGTGCCTGTCCTATCTCCATCCTCAGCCGCAGGTGTTCGCCCGCTACATCTGCCGCCGCCTGCGGCGGCGCTCCCCTGCCGTGAAGCTGGTGGCGTGCTGCTGGAATTCGCCGCCGAGCGGCTCGTATACCGAGGACATGAGCCGGCAGATGAGCGCCGACGCCGCGACCATGTCCCTCGAAGCCTGTGTCGACCAGGTGGCCGCGTGGATCTCCCGCCGGGAAGCGGCGCAGGATCCGGCCCAAAGCCCGGGCCAGGGGGCGGCTCCGGGAGCGGGCGGGGAGACGATCGTCTCGGCCATGGACAACGAGCACGAACGGCTCGCCGTGCTTCGGGACCTCGGCCTGACCACCGCTCACAACCATCGCTTCGACGAGACGACCAGGAGGGTGGCGCAGGCCTTCGGCGCACCGCTCGCCCTGGTGTCGCTGATCGACGAGGAGCACCAGCCGGCGCCGGCGGCGGGCGCGCCGCCGGATGCCCCCCGGCAGGCTCCCCGCGAGGAGCCCATCTTCGGCCACGTGGCGGCGGCGGACGAGGTGCTGGTGTGCGAGGATGTGACCAAGGACCCGCGCTTTGCCGACAATCCGCTCATTCTCGAGAAGGGCATCCGCTTCTACGCCGGAGCGCCCCTGCGAACCTCCGACGGCGTGGTTCTCGGCGCCCTATGCGTCATCGACATGGAGCCGCGCCAGTTCTCGGAAGCGGATCGCGATCGGCTTCAGGCCATGGCCGACGAGGTCATGGCGGGGCTCGAACGCACGCGCGGGCGCGGCGCCGAGAAACCCGATGCCGATCCGGGTCAGCGGGAGAATCAGCCGGAGCGCGCGGGCTCGTAAGCGGCGCGGGCCCTGAGGACGGGCCCCGCGGCCGAGCGGCGGCCCGCCCCTGCGCCGCCTGTCGTTCGTTGCGCGTGGAACTTCCCAGGCGCCCGGTGCTTGACGGGTTTCCCCGAGGAGGAGCACCGCCATGAGCCAGTCCGATCAGGAACACATCCAGCCGCCCGGCACCGAAGCCGAGATGACGCCCCAAGCCGACCACGGCGAGACCAGCTACCGCGGCAGCGACCGGCTCACCGGACGGGTGGCGGTGATCACCGGAGGGGACAGCGGGATCGGCCGCGCGGTGGCCATCGCCTATGCCCGCGAGGGGGCGGACCTCCTGATCAGCTACCTCAACGAGCAGGAGGACGAGGACGCCCGCGAGACCGCCCGCCAGGTGGAGGCGGCGGGGCGGCGCTGCGTGCTGATGCCGGGCGACATCGCCGAGGCCGCCCATTGCCGCGCCATCGTCGACCGGGCCGTGCAGGAGTTCGGCCGCATCGACATCCTGGTGAACAACGCCGCCTTCCAGCGCACCTACGAGTCGCTGGAGGAGATCCCCGACGAGGAGTGGGACTACACGTTCAAGACCAACATCGCGGCCATGTTCTACCTGGCCAAGGCCGCCGTCCCGCACATGCGGCCCGGGTCGTCCATCATCAACACCACCTCGATCCAGTCGGACAAGCCCGCCCCGATGCTCCTGGCCTACGCCTCCACCAAGGGGGCCGTCTCCAACTTCACGGCGGGCCTGGCCCAGATGCTGGGGAGCAAGGGAATCCGGGTGAACGCGGTGGCGCCGGGCCCGATCTGGACGCCGCTGATCCCCTCCACCATGCCGGACGAAAAGGTCAAGAACTTCGGCAAGGACACGCCCCTGGGCCGCGCCGGCCAGCCCAGGGAACTGGCGGGCATCTACGTTCTCCTCGCCTCGGAGGAGGGCAGCTACATGACCGGCGGCATCCATGCGGTGACGGGCGGCACCCCGCTGCTCTGAGCGGGACCGAGCCGGGGCCGCCTCTCAGGACCCGCCTTGGTCGCTGAACGAGTTTGCCGAAGGGCCATGAGCAGGCGCCCATGGCCGCCTATCCTTGCGGCTCCCCTGTGCTGTTCTCCGCCGGGATTGATGCGGGAATGCGGCGCTTGGCCCGTTCGGCGGCCTCGTCGGCGCATTTGTCCAGGTGGGCCGCCTTGTCGATCACCTGCAGGTTGGGCGCGCCCCAGAAGGCGAGCAGTTCCGGCCAGGGCCGCGCGCGATGCTCGGACCACACCGCAAAGAACGGAACCCGGTGGTCCACCTCGGCCGATGTGAGCAGGCGACGCCCTGTCATCGGGCACCGGCGCTTCTGGCGCAGCTTCAGGGCCTTGAGATGACGGGTGGGCGCGGTCCAGAGCTGCCAGGCCACGACACAGGCCGCATGCCAGGTGGCGTTCCTGTTCGGCTTGCCGTCGCCCCAGAGATCCCGGTGCCAGCCCAGCCGATAAACCGGCTGCCCGCAGACGCAGCAATGGCCCGGCCCGCGGGTGAAGGCAGCCTCCCGATAGGGCGCAGGCGGGATGCGGAAGGACACGGGCAGGCCGGCGTTCCCGCCGCGACCGAGACGCCACCGCCAGCCCGGGGGCTCTCCGCTTCCGGCCGCCAGGGCCCGCGCCAGCCGGTCGGCCAGGAGCGGGCGGCGTCGCCAGTACGATTCCACCGCTCTGCGGGGCGTGGGCGGGATCAGCGGCTGCCTGAGGGCGTGGGACAGCACGCAAGGGGGAAAGAGGCCCGAGAGGCGGCTCTCGAGCCGGGCGCGGGCCTTCCGGTTCTTCTCGTCTCGCCAGGCTGACATCTCGGGGCGCGGTCTCTCGGGAATCGGTGTCAGCTCTTTACCGGCAATGCCCGCCGAGGTGAACCGCCGGATTGCCCATGGACGCCAGGCAAGCGCGTTGCTCCGCATAGGCTCGACGATCATCGACGAGGCTTGACCGAAGCCATTCCGGAGCCCGGCTGCTCCCGCGCAGGAACATGCCCCGGATCGGATCGTTCATCTGCACCATGGCGCAGAGGAGCCCCATCATGCCCAGCCACCGGATGACGCGACGGTCCATCCTCCAGGGGGCCGCGGCGGCCGCTCTCGCGACCCGGCCAGCCCTGGCCTGGGCCGAGGGGCCCGGGTCCAGGGGCGATGCGAGCCTGGTCCGCGCCGTGAACGAAGCGGCGGAGCCGCTGCCTGCCATCGACGATCCCGGCTTCGGCGCGCTCTTCGACCGCTTCGCCTCGGCGCGGGTGGTTCTCCTGGGGGAGTCGACCCATGGAACGTCGGAGTTCTACCGGGCGCGGGCCGCCATCACCCGGCGCCTCATCGAGCGCCATGGCTTCACGATCATGGCCGTGGAGGCGGATTGGCCCGACGCGGCCCATGTGGACGCCTATATTCGGGGCGCGGGCAAGCCCCCATTCCCGGCCAAGCCCTTCCGGCGCTTCCCCACCTGGATGTGGCGCAACCGGGAGGTTCGGGAACTGGTGGACTGGATGCGCGAGCGCAATGCCTCCGTGGCCGATCCCGCGCGCAAGGCCGGCTTCTACGGCCTGGATCTCTACAGCCTGGCCGCCTCCATGGACATGGTGTCCGATCACCTTGCAAAGGCGGACCCGGCAGCGCAGGCGCGCGGAGCCTACGATTGCCTGAGCCCCTATCGGGACGACCCGAGCAGCTACGGGGCCGCCGCCTTCCTCGGCCTAGGGGGCGGAGCCTGCGAGGGGGAAGCGGCGGCGATGCTCAAGGCCCTTTCGGAGCGGCCGCCCGGCCCAAGCCCGGAGGCCGCCTTCGACGCCCTGCGCAACGCCCATGTGGTCGCCTCCGCCGAGCGCTACTACCGCACCGCGGGCTCGACGAATTCCTGGAACCTGCGCGATCAGCACATGTTCGACACCCTGCTGGCCGTTCTGGAGGCAAGGGGGCCCAACGCCAAGGCGGTGGTCTGGGCCCATAACTCCCATGTGGGCAACGCGGCCGCCACCGAGATGGGAGGGCGCGGCGAGTTCAACATCGGCGAACTCTGCCGCCGGCATTTCGGCGGCACGGCCGCCCTGGTGGGCTTCGGCACGGATCGGGGCACGGTCATGGCCGCGTCGCAATGGGACGCGCCGCCCGAGATCAAGACCGTGCGCCCGTCTCTGCCGGAGAGCTACGGCGCGGTGTTTCGCCAGGCCCGCCCCAAAGGGTTCCTGCTCGACCTGCGGCGGGGCGTTCATGACGGCCTGCGGGATGCCCTCGCGCCGGAGCGGCTGGAGCGGGCCATCGGCGTGATGTATCTGCCCGAGAGCGAGCGGATGAGCCACTACTTCAAGGCATCCCTGCCGGAGCAGTTCGACGCCTTCCTGTTCTTCGAGGAGACCCGGGCCGTGGAGCCGATCGCGGGGGGCGCCGAGGCCAGCCTCCCGCAGGACCATCCCTTCGCGGGCTGACGCGCCCGGACCCTTTTGCGAGCGATCACTGCTCGGTGAAGAAGGTGAGCACCACCTTGCCCTTGTCGCTGACGAGGCAGACGAAGCGGTTCGGCTTGTCGCTCGTCTCGCGCTGGAGATAGGCTTCGCCCATCACCACCATCCTGATCGGCGTGTCCTCGACCCGGGTCGCCGCCTTGGAGATCGCCAGCGACTCCATGTCGAAGGTCAGGTGCTCGATGGAGGGCGAGCGCTCCTTGAGCGCCGCGAGGCCGGACAGGCGGCACGCCTCGACCTCCGCCGGGGCTTGGGCGACGGCGGCGGAGGACAGGGCGAGGCAGCCTGCGAGAACGATGGTTGCAAGACGATGCATGGGACATTCCTTGTGAAAGCGGATGCGGGAAAAACCGTAGGGAGGGATGCAGGGGAGCCGGTCACCGGCGCGACGGCTCCTGCGACACGCGATCGACTTCATCGATGAGCTGCGACAGGCGATAGGGCTTTGCCAGGAAGGGGGCTCCGGCCGGGAGCCGGCTTTCGTGGTACCGGCGCGAGCGGCCCGACGTGAAGATGACGCAGAGGCCCGGCTGCATGTGGAGGGCCCGGGCCGCGAGATCGCATCCGTCTCTCCCGCCGAGATCGATGTCCGTGAACAGAACATCGACGGCCTCATGGGAGAGGATCACCTCGGCTTCCTCGGCGCTGGCTGCGGTCACGACCGCAAACCCCGCCTCCTCCAGGGTCTCCGCCGCAACGGCGCCGAGGATCAGCTCATCCTCCACCACGAGGACGCGCCAGCGGCCGGGCTCGGGGACCTGGCGCCCGTCCTGGGATGGTCGGCTCAACAAAGACAAGATGGGGATCATGCGGTGCGCCCTTCCTTCGCGGTTTCGCCGGGTCAACCCGGCGTGGAAGGAGACGTTCACCTGAGGATTCGACTTCCGCTCAACATGGTGAGCGCTTCGTTAACGGCCCCTCCAGGGCCGCCGACGGTTCGCGGATTTTAGAGCCTTGGCCTTGGGCTCGGACGCGCCGGATGGATCCGGCGCGCTGCTCCCGCGAGGGATCCCGGACGCCCATGGGGCGTGCGAGGCCTAGGGGGCCTCGATCTGGCACGGCTTTGCGCCCACCGACATGTGCTGCGCGGCCCAGAGCGCCGCCTGGGTGCGGTTGCTCACGCCGACCTTTCTCAGGATGGTCTTGACATGGACCTTCACGGTGGCGTCGGAGAGGTTGAGCATCCGGGCGATAACCTTGTTGGACGCGCCGTCCTTGAGGCAGACCAGGATCTCGGCTTCCCGGGTCGAGAGCTTCTTGTTCCTGAGATCGGTTTCGCTGATGCCCAAGAGGCCGCCCGCCAGCCCGCGCTCGGACCGGTTCGCGATGTCGTCCATGATCGAAAGAGCCACGGTGGAAGGCAGGAAAGCCTCGCCCAGCATGACCAGTTCGAGAGTTCGCACCAGAACGTCGTGCGGCATGGTGGGAAGGCAGAATCCGTCCGCGCCCGCGCTCCAGGCCGCCGCCACTTTGCCGGTGTCGTAATGATCCGCCAGGATCACGACCCGCCCCTCCGGAAAGCGGGATTTCAGATGCCTGACGAGGTCGGCCGGGCCGTCGGACTGGCTGTTGCCGTCGACGATGAAGAGAACGGGCGCGTCCTGCGGAAAACCCGGCACATCCGCCGGATTCTCCACCGGGTCCTGCCAGACGTTGAACTGGGTGTCGGAAAGAAGCTGCTGCAGCCCCAGGCGCAGGAGAGGATTGCTGCAGATCGGCAGGACGGTCACCGGAGGCGATCCTTCGATCGGGAGGAGCTGCCGGTGCTGACTCAAGCTGTAAGCTGACATGGGGCAATGACCTTTTCTAATGGCAGACATTTCGTCCATCGTCGGCATCCCGCGGGTCAGCGGATCACGTAGACCACTCTGCGGGATGCCGCGTCGACGATGACGCGACGGTCGTTCACGACGGCGTAGCGGTAGGTTTCGTGCTTCGGAATGAAGTGCAGCGCGACCGCCTCCGGCAGGGTCTCTCCGACGGACAGGCCCTGGGTTCTCCGGTTCGCCGCCAGGCTCTCCTGCGCCGGTTGCACCTTCGCGGAAGGATCGCCCGCAACGCTGCGAGCGGCGTTGATGACGGCGTGGTCCTGGGGGCCGATCCAGGACGCGTTGCTGCCGGTTGCATGGGGCGCCGTGCCCGGCGTTGCCACGATGCTCGCTGAGAATACGGCGAAAGCTATATAGGACGCTGCTCGCATGCTAACCCTCAATCGCTAGCCTTTACGAACAGAGAACGGATCGTCCTGTCGGTTTATTCCAGAGCGTCCGGAATTTTTAACAAGGACCGGTCGGCGGACCTCATCCGGTCGGGCCCGGGCCTCAGCGGGCGCTCCCGGTGAGCGCCTGCGCCTCCGCTCCGTCCACAAGGGGTTCCCCCGCATTCACGCTCTGGAGATAGGCCGTGACCAGATCGGCTCCGTCGCTCGGGACGTAATCGGCGTTCCCGGCAGGGCGGGTCGTGGCGAAGGCCACATTCCATTCGCCCCCGCGGCAGGCGATCGCATCGGCGGTGCCGGATGACGCCTGGAGCTTGAACTCGCGGCACAGGGAGCCGTTCGCCAGGCGATAGGTGGAGATCACCCGCAGGCGGCCCGTCGGCAGCTCCACGTCTTGGCCCGACGCGACGGTGCTCAGGGCATCCCGCACCGGAGGGCCTTCGAGTTGCGCGACCAGGCTGCCTGTGCCGGAGACATCCCTCTGGCCGGCGAAATATCCCGCCGCCAGGGCCAGAGCGGCGACGGAGGCCGCCAGGGCCATGTTGAAGAACGACGGCAAGCGTCGGGCGGAGGCTTGAGACGGCAGCTTCCGAGGCTTGAACTCCGTCACCGTATCGCCTGCTTTGCCGGCCGCCTCGAAAGCCCTCACCTGGGCCGACACGGCGGCATAGAGCTCGGGCGAGACCTGGGGCGCAAGGGCGCTGGAGAAGGCCGAGCGCGTCAGGCGGCGGCTTTGCTGGAACTCCACGACCCGCCTGGCGAGGCCGGGATTCTCCGCCATGGCCTTGGCCACGGCCGATGCGACCGCCTCGTCAAGCTCGCCGTCGGCGAAGGCCATGAGGATCTCGTCGGTGAGATGAAGCTGAGACATGAATGTGACTCCACTGGCGATTCCCATGGGCGCTCAGGCGGCTGCCGTCAGTTCGACCAGCCGCTTGCGCGCCCGGGCGAGGCGGCTCATGACCGTGCCGACGGGCACGTTCAGGACGTCGGCCGCCTCGCGGTAGGAGAGGTCTTCCCCGCAGACGAGAACCAGAACCTCCCGCTGCTCATGCGGCAGGGTGTCGATGGCCCGCTGCACCTCCGTGAGCGCCAACCTGCTCAGGATCGGCGCCTCCCCCGGATCGCCGACGAGCTGGGTCTGCGTTTCTACGTCTTCCGTCATGCCCTCAACCTTCATCCGTCTCAGGTGGTCGATCCAGTAATTGCGGAGGATGCGGAACATCCATGCATCGAACCGGGTCCCGGGCGTCCAGCTGCCCGCATTGGCCAGCGCGCGCTCGCAGGCGCCCTGAACGAGATCGTCCGCAAGCGCGTGGGAGCGGCAGAGCACCAGCGCAAAGCGCCTCAGCCGTGGCAGAAGCGCCACAAGTTCCTGTCCGATGGCTGCCGGCATTGCTGCTCCGCATGGCCTGATGGTCTGATAACGAGAGAGCGGATGGATTTATTCCATGCCCGGGCACAGATGGGGGCAAAAAGGCCCGGGAGGGAGGGCTCGTCCCGCCAAAAAGCGAATGGGCGGCCGGGGCCGCCCACCACAATTCTACCCGGACCGGGGGTCGTTTAGCGGATGACCTGCACGATCCTGCGGGTGCCCGGCTCGACGAGCACGGGGGTGTCGTTCACGATGGTATAGCGGTAGCCCTTCACTTTGTACTGGGCGGGCACCTCGTGATAGGTCACGCCGGATTCGGGCAGAACCGCACCGACGCGCACCTCTTCCCGGTAGGTGTAGGACGGGACCTTCTGCGTGGTCACGTACTGGCGGAACTCCGGCTGCTGCTGGTCGGCGATGCCGCCCAGGATGGCGCCCGTGACGCCACCCACCGCAGCGCCGACCGGGCCGCCCACGATGGCGCCGCCGGCCGCGCCCGTGGCGGCTCCTGCGGCGGCCCCGCCGCCGGTCTGCGCGAAGGCTGCGGCAGGCGCGAGGGCTGCGAGAACAACGCCGGTGAGCAAGATCTTCTTCGACATGGAATGACTCCTGAGTTTAGGATCCGGGCTTATTGCCCATTGCCGAACAAACGCGCCAAGCTGCTTTGTGGTTTCAAAGCAAATATGCAGCTTTCGGGGAAAGTATTCATGGCGATTACCTTTATGAACCTATTATGAACAACCCAATACTCGACCGTTCATCAAGGTTGTTAATCGCTTGTTCATGTAGGCGGCGCAATCATGGAGGGACGACACCAGTCGATCCGTTGCGCTCCCGGATCGAGACGCCGGAGCGGCCTGCGGGTGGATGGAGCCGCCCGTTCAGGCTTCCTCAGTTGCTGAGGGATCCCACGCCGGTTGGAAACAAACCGCGTGGCTTGACCGTTAAGGCTCCGAAGGTCCCGATTGGTGCCCAACCGGCCTTCGAACCAAGGATTCGGCCAGATTCATTGTCGAGCATGACCGCGTGGTCGGCCCGATTCATTGCTAAGGCTTTGATGACCAGTCTTTTTCACATGCGGTTTCGACTGCGATGCCAAGGCGAGCAATCTTGATGACCTCAGCACGGCGTTCCCTCCTGTTGGCCGCATCATGCGTCGCCCTGGTTTGCCCGGTTCAGCCCCAGCTCGACATCTCCAAAGGCATCCGTTTCGCCCTGAACGACGGGCCTGCCCTTGCCAAAAATGGCGGGAATGGCGGCGGTGAAGGCAATGGAAACGGCGGCGGCAACGGAAATGGCGGGGGCAACGGGAACGGCGGCAACGGAAACGGCGGCGGCAACGGCAACGGCGGTGGGGCTGGAAACGGGAACGGCAGCGCCGGGAACGGGAGTGGAGGCATTGGGGGCGACAGCCTCGGGAACAGCGGGGCTGGAGTCGGCGTCGGCGGCGACCTCGGGGCCGGAGGCGTAAGCGGGGCTGTCGGAGGGAGCGGGAGCGTCGGAGGCGGCAGCCAAGGGAATGGCAGCCCTGGAAACAGCAGCGGCGGACAGGGCAACGGAAGCAGCAGTCCTGGCAACAGCGGCAATGCGGGCAACAGCGGCAACGCAGGCGGGAATGGCAATGCGGGCAACAGCGGCAATGCGGGCGGCAACGGAAACAGCGGTGGAAAGGGCGGCGGGAGCGGCAGCCCTGGGAACAGCGGCAGCGCTGGAAACGGCGGCCAGGCAGGCGGCAGGGGCAACGGCAGGGAGGACGGCTCGACCGCGAATGCGGGCCACGGCAATTCTCCATCCCGCGGCGCAGGACATTCCCGCGGGAACGGTCATCAACCCTCCCCGCCCGCAGCCCCTGTAGGATTGCCGGGACTGCTCGATGCCATTTTCGGCGGCGTTCGCCCCAGTCCGGTCGTTCCCTCAGGTTCGGTCGTCCCCTCCGGAACAACCGTAACTGTCCCGGAGCGGAAGGACGCGGCGAAGGCCCAAGCGAAATCCGAGACGAAATCCGAAGCAAGATCTCAGGCGAAGTCCCCAGGCCGCGCCTCGGCGCCGGCAGCGTCACGCCCGGACCGGGGAGCCAAGGCTCAGGCCGGCAAGAGCCGCAAGGACGCGACAGGGACTAGGGACGTGAGGGAGGCGGTTGCGAAATCGTCCGGCGGGCGGCTCGCAGCGCCGCTACGGCCCGAGGGGAGCGCCGCGGCCACGGAGCCCTCCCTCCCGAAGCCGAGACAGGCCGCGCGCTCGATCGTGGCGGCCGGCCTCACGCCGGAGGATCTGGCGCGGCTGAACGCGCAGGGCTTCCGGATCGCCATGAAAACGAAGGGCACCATCGCCAATGTGGCCCGGCTCATCCCGCCCCGGGGGCTGTCCCTTGCTCAGGCGCAGCGCGCCGTGCGTCTGGTCGACGCGAGGGCTGCGTCCGACTACGACCACTTCTACTACACGGATGGAGACGCGGGCTGCGCCGGACCGGGATGCGAGGCTGCATCGCTGGTGGGCTGGGACCTGCCCGCCGCCGACGGGTGCGGCCCCCTTCCGGCCATCGGCCTCATCGACACGGGGATCGACCGGGAGCACGAGGCCCTGCGGGGACAGGCCATCGACGTTCTGCCGGGTCCTCAACTGCGCGGCAGCCCCTCGCAGCGCGATCACGGCACCGCCATGGCGGCCCTCCTGGTCGGCCGACGGGGCAGCAGCGCCCCGGGCCTGCTCCCCGAAGCCAAAATCCTCGCCGTGGACGCCTTCTACCGCGACGGCGGCACGGCGGACCGCACCGACGTGACCTCCCTGGTCCTGGCCCTGGAGGCCCTGGCGGAGCGCAACGTGCGCGTGGTCAACATGAGCCTGTCCGGCCCGCCCAACGAGGTGCTGAAGAGCGCCATCGCAGCGGCCCAGGCCAAGGGCATGGTCATCGTGGCGGCTGCCGGGAACAACGGGGCCGGCGCGGAGCCCTCCTATCCGGCCGCCTATCCCGGGGTGATCGCGGTGACCGCCGTGGACCGGAATCTCGGCGTCTATCCTCGGGCCACCCGCGGCGAATACGTGGACCTGGCGGCGCCCGGGGTGGACCTGTGGGTGGCCGCGGCCGGGCGCGGCGGCACCGTCAAGAGCGGCACGTCCTATGCCGTGCCGTTCATCTCGGCGAGCGCGGCCGTCCTGCGCGCCGCTAACCCGAGCCTGGATGCCGCCAGCCTCCGGGCGAGGCTTGAAAGCGCCACCCTGGACCTCGGAAAGCCCGGTCGCGACACGACCTTCGGGCATGGCCTGCTTCAGGCGGCGAACCTGTGCCGGTCGCCCCAGCCTTCGCCGACCCTGCGGTCGGCCTCGGGCACGGAAGTGACCCCCGACTGATCCGTCGACCGAACCGGGAGACGCTTCAACGGATGCCAGGTTTCGCGTCGCCTTACGACGTCTGCGGCAAAAACCGCTTCGCCTCCAGGCAGGTTTGCTTGGAGGCGAAGCGTTGCAACCCGATGGGCTGATTACGGGTTCCGGTCCTTCGTCCCGGTTCCGCTGACCTGAGTGCCGCGCTCGTCCTCGACCTCGACCTCGGTCTTGCGCACCGTGTCGGACACGGTCTGCGTGCGCTGCTCCACATCCTTGCGGACCACGAGTTCTTCGGTCACCCGGGCTTCCTTGGAGACCACCGCCTCCTCGCCGCGCTCCTCCACCTCGATGGTGCGCTCCCGGAACGCGTCGCCGCTGATGGCGCCCGCCTGCGTCGTGCCGGAGACCGGACGACGCTCCACATGAACGTGCTCCTCGCGCAGGTTCACCTGCTCGCTCACCGGGGTCTCCACCACATAGGACCGGATGCGGACGCGGCCGTGGCTCACGTCGCGCTTGCCCACGTTCAGGTGCTCCTCGGCGACCGGGATCACTTCGTCCCTGTCCGAGACGCGCTCCGAGGAGGCGTTCATCGTCGTTCCGGAGCCCGTCATGCCCGACATGGAAGAAGCGGCGCCCGTGGTTCCGCCCGCCGTGGACGATGCCGACCAGCCCTCGGAGCGCCAGCTCTCAGCCCGCTCGTCGATGTCGATGGTGCCTTCGTCGTCCAGGATGTCGATGACGCGCTCGTAATCGGCGTCGCTGGCGCTCACCGACACCAGGAAGCCGCCCCGGCGCAGGCCCTCGGCATAGGTGTGGCGGTCCTCGTCGGGCAGGAAGAGATCGCGCAGGGAGTCCCACAGGCCGGCGCTTGCCTCGGGGAAGGACTGCGTGCCGGCCCTGCCGGCGGTGTCCTCATGGCCGGGGGTGAGGCGAATGCCGTCACGGGGGATGCCCGCGGCATGGAGGCGGCTGATGGCCTCCTCGGCATCCGTGCGGCTGTCGAAGAAGGCGGTGACCGTCCTTCGGCTTGCAGATCCTGTGGTCATTCCGGAACTCATCGGGGTATCTCCTGTTCTGGGTCTGGTTTTCGGGAGCAGGCCGCGCCACGACGGCGCCCTGATGGCGAAACGGGCACTTGCTCCTGGTGGTCCAGGCGCGTGTGGAGTCGGGTCGCCTATCGCTGCTCTCGGGTGAACGAAGACCAACGGGCGCTGGCCGCGGGAGTTCCCTGCTGCGCAGCCCGAGCGGCCCGGCTCCCGGCCATCGGGGCGAGGTCCGGGAGCCGGGCGTCCTGTCCCGCTTGGCGGCGGGCCGAGGGACGGCGGCGCGGCCGCATGGGCGCGGGCTTTGCCCCGGCGAAGGCCCCTCGCGAAATTCTTGCTCTGGACGGAAATTAGCCTAGCATGCTGCCGATGGACGGGCGGAACCGCCGGCTTTGCTCCGGCGCCCCTTGCGAGGAGACGGCTTTGCCTGCTGCCCATGGAACGGGAAACCAGACCACTTCCGGCGAACCCGCTTTGGCAATGCAGGGCGTCAGCAAGGCGTTCGGGAACATCAGCGTCCTGCGCAACGTGGACTTCACCCTCCGCGCCGGCGAGATCCATGCCCTCATGGGCGAGAACGGAGCCGGCAAATCGACGCTCATGAAGATCGCCGGCGGGATCTATCAGGACTACCAGGGGGAGATATCGGTCTTCGGCCGGGCGGTCCGGTTTGCGAGCCCGCGGGACGCCTCCCGGGCCGGAGTCGCCGTGATCCACCAGGAGCTCAACCTCGTGCCCGAAATGACCGTTGCAGAGAACATCTTTCTCGGCAACGAAAAGGTGCGCGGCGCGCCGTTTCTCGTGGACAAGAGGTCACAAGGCGCCGCCGCCGCCCGCATCCTCGAGACGCTCAACTTCCAGGCCTCGCCTCGTGCGCCCGTGAGCAGCCTGCGCATCGGCGAGCAGCAGCTCGTGGAGATCGCCAAGGCCCTGGCGCAGGATGCCCGCATCCTCATCATGGACGAGCCGACCTCCGCCCTCTCGGTGGCCGAAGCGGAGCGGCTGCACGCCATCATCCGCCGGCTCTCGGCGGAAGGCGTCGGCATCGTGTACATCTCGCACCGGATGGAGGAGGTGTTCGACCTTGCGCGGAACGTCACCGTTCTGCGCGACGGCGCGGTGGCAGGCACCCTGCCGGCCGCGAGCGCCTCCCGCCGCGACCTGATCCGCCTCATGGTGGGCCGCGACGTTCAGGAGTTCCTGACGCAACACAGCCAGGGAGCAGCGCCCGGGCAGCGGCCCGCAGGGCCGCCGGTCCTGTCGGTGCGCGATCTCTGGCTCGCCCATCCGAGGCCCACGGCCGGACGGCCGCGCCTCGTGGACGACGTCTCCTTCGACGTGGCCAGGGGCGAGGTCCTGGGGCTCGCCGGGCTGATGGGCGCAGGCCGCAGCGAGGTGCTGGAAACCATCTTCGGCGCCCAGAAGCTCGCCTGGGGCGGACCGGTGATCGTCGACGGAAAGGCGCTCGCGATCCGCTCCCCCGGCGACGCCAAGCGGGCCGGGCTCGCGCTGGTGACGGAAGACCGCAAGCGCGACGGGCTCGTGCTCGGCGCAGGCGTGGGTTTCAACCTGGCCCTGCCGGTCATCGAACGGCTCGCCGCCGTCTTCGTGTCGCGCAAGGCGGAGAGGGACCTGGCCGAACGGCAGATCGCGTCGCTGGGCATTCGGACCCGCGGCCCCCGCCAGGCGGCGGGCACCCTCAGCGGTGGCAACCAGCAGAAGGTGGTTCTGGGCAAATGGCTCGAGACCCATCCCCGGGTCCTTCTCCTCGACGAGCCCACGAGAGGCATCGACGTGGGCGCGAAGGCGGAGATCTACCGCCTCATCGACAGCCTGAAGGAGCGCGGCATCGCGGTGGTGCTGGCAAGCTCCGAGCTGCCCGAGCTGATGGCGTTGAGCGACCGCATCCTGGTGCTGAGGGAGGGGCGGCCCACGGCCCTTCTCCACAAGAGCGAGTTCTCGCCGGACCTGATCATGGACTACGCGTCCCCCGGGGGCGCGGTGCAGGAGGCGCTCCAGGCGGAACTATGGAGCGCCTCCGAGAAGATTGCCTGATCGCAACCGGCCGCAGAGCCGATGCGCGAAACGAAGACCATGGAGGACGCCCTTGTCGTCGCGAGTATCCGCAGAAGCGCTCAGCGCCTTCCTGCTCAAAACGAAACTCTACTGGAGCCTCCTGATCCTGCTCGCCGTGGGCATCGTCACGTCCCCCGTCTCCTCCAAGGGCGTCAACATCTTCCTGACCACCGGCAACCTGTCGGACGTGCTGCGGCAGGTGTCGAACAACGGGATCGTTGCGGTGGGGATGACCCTCGTGATCCTCACGGGCGGCATCGACCTCTCGGTGGGCTCGATCATGGCCCTGGGCTCCGTGCTCTGCGCCATGCTGCTCACCTATGACGAGCAGACCAGCGCCACGCTCCTGTCCTTTCCGATCCTGGCGGTGGTTTGCGCATGCCTGGCGGTCTGGGGCGCCTCCCAGCTCATGGCCATGCGCACGCGCCAGGCCGATGCGGGCATCCCGTCGGGGCACCGGGCGCTCGCCGTGGGGCTCGCAGGGCTCGTGGCGGCGGCGGGAGCCTGGTGGCTTGCGGCCTCGCAGGTGCCGACCAAGTTCGGGGTGATCGGCGTTCTCATCGTGGTGCCGGCGGTCGGCCTCGCCTTCGGCTGGCTCAATGGAATCATCATCACCAAGGGCCGCCTGCAGCCCTTCATCGTGACGCTTGCCATGATGGTGGGCGTGCTCGGCATCGCCCGCGTGGTGGCAGGTCAAGATGCTGCGGTCCACCCGGTCTATACGGGCACGAACGCCACGGAGGATTTCGACGTCCTGCGCGCCCTGCTCTACCGCATCGTGCCGGTGCCCGGCCTCTTCTTCCTGGCGGTCGTCGTCCTCACGGCCCTGCTGCTGCGCATGACGACCTTCGGGCGCTATGTCTACGCCATCGGCGGAAACGAACAGGCGGCGCGCCTCTCGGGGGTGGCGGTCGACCGGGTGAAGATCGCGGTCTATGCCATGTCGGGCTTTCTCGCGAGCCTCGCCGGCGTCCTGTACACGGCGCAGTACCGGCAGGGGAAGCCCGATGCGGGCGTCGGCATGGAGCTCGACGCCATCGCGGCCGTGGTGATCGGCGGCACGAGCCTCATGGGCGGCAAGGGGTCGATCGCCGGCACCTTCGTGGGCGTGCTCATCTTCGGATTCCTGAGCAACATCCTTCAGCTCAACAACATCGACAGCAACACGCAGCTGGTGCTGAAAGGCGGCATCATCCTGGCCGCAGTCCTCGTGCAGGAGCGCTCGCTTGGCGATCTTTTCAGCCTCAAGCGCCTGCCCGGCGCAGGGGCCGCCCGCTCCGATCCTGCGCCGCCTCGCCATGCGGCCCCGGCGCAAGCCGCGGGGCCGTCCGCCGAGGCGCGTCTGGCCGACAATCCATGAAATGAAAGGGAGAAGCCGAACCGCATTCAGCCCAGCCTGCAAGAACCCCCATAAGACCTGATCCCCAACGGGAGGAAATCCATGGAACGCAGAACTTTTCTCAAAACCACCGCCGCCGGCCTTCTGGTCGCCGCCTCACCGCTCCACTCGGTGCTGGCGCAGGGCAAGAAGTACCGCTTCGGCTTTTCCCAGTCAACGACCCTCGAGCCCTGGCGCGTGCAGTTCAACAAGGACATGAAGCGCGAAGCCGACATGCACCCGGAAGTGGAGCTTCTGATCGCGGACGGCCAGGACAAGACCGAGAAGCAGGTCGCCGACGTGGAGAACTTCATCCGCCAGGGCGTCGACGTGCTCCTGATCTCGCCCAAGGAATCGGCAGGCCTCACGGGCGTCACCCTGAAGGCCATCGAAGCCGGCATTCCGGTGATCGTTCTCGACCGCAACGTGAACACGGACAAGTACACCCAGTTCATCGGCGGCGACAACGTGGTGATCGGCCGTGCCGTGGGCGAATATGCGGTCAAGACCCTGGGCGGCCCCGGCCAGGCCAAGGGCAACGTGGTGGAGATCTGGGGCGGCTTCGGAACGCAAGCGTCCCACGACCGCTCGAACGGCTTCCACGAATTCGTCGACAAGGAAAAGGGCATCAAGCTCGTCAACGAGAAGATCGACTGCGACTGGAAGCAGAACAAGGCCTACGACCTGATGGCCAACCTGCTCAAGGCCAACGAGAAGATCGATCTCGTCTACGGGCACAACGACCCGATGGCCTACGGCGCGTACCTCGCCGCCAAGGATGCGGGCCGCGACAAGGACATCAAGTTCCTGGGCGTCGATGCGATCCCCAATGAGGGCGTGCAGTGGGTGAACAAGGGCCAGCTCACGGCGACGTTCCTCTACGCCACTCCCGGCGCGGAGGGCATCCGCCAGGCGCTCAAGATCGTCAAGGGCGAGAAGGTGCCCAAAACCGTCACCCTGCCGACCGCCACCATCGACAAGAGCAATGCGCCGCAGGTGCTCAAGGACAACGGCCTCGGCTAAGCGCAATCCAGGAGGCGCGGGCGGCCCGCGCCTCCTCCCCAGCATGCGAGGCCTCTCATGGAATGGCTGAATGAACCGCCGCACTGGCGGATGGACGGCGGCGTGCTCCACGCCACCACCGGCGAGAAGACCGACTTCTGGCGAAAGACCCATTACGGCTTCATCCGCGACGACGGGCATCTCCGCTTCGAGCGCGCGACCGGGGATTTTACCGCCGAGACGACGTTTTCCGGCGATTACCGGGAACTCTACGATCAGGCCGGGCTGATGCTGCGCCTGGACGAGCGCAACTGGATCAAGGCGGGCGTGGAGTTCGTCGGCGGCAGGCGCACCTTGAGCTGCGTGGTGACCCGGGACGCCTCCGACTGGTCCATGGTCCCGGGCCTCGATGCTCCCGAAACCCTTCGCCTGCGGCTCACCCGGCGGGGCACCGCCGTGCATGTGGAATGGGCGCGAGCGGATGGCGGTTCGTTCCAGGCCCTCAGGCTCGCCTATTTCCCCGCCTCCGATCCGGTTCTCATCGGCCCCATGTGCTGCTCGCCCCAGCGGGCCGGCTTCGAGGCGCGCTTCGAGGCATTTCGCATGGGACCTGCGGTCGAGCCGTCAGGCGAAGAGGGAGCCGGAGGTTCCTGACGGAGCGGCCCGGCCGTTCAGTGCGAAGGGCCGCGATGCTCCGTCTTGCGCGCCTTCCTCGGACCTCCTGCATCGCCCACTCCCACGGCCGCCATGTCGTCGAGGATCGGGCAATCGGGCCGCCCGTCTCCATGGCAATGGCTGGCCAGATGCTTGAGGGTCCGGCACATGGCCTGCAACTCGTCGATCTTGGCCTCCAGCTCCCTGACATGCCTGAGCGCGAAGGATTTCACGTCCGCGCTCGCCCGGGACTTGTCCCGCCAGAGCGCCAGCAGCTCCGCGGTCTCCTCGATGGAGAACCCTAAGCCCCGAGAGCGGCGGATGAAGCGCAGGGTATGCACGTCCTCGTCGCTGTAGACCCGGTAGCCGCTCTCCGTTCGCGCGGCGGGACGGATGAGGCCGATCTTCTCGTAGTAGCGCAGCATCTTGGCGGAGACGCCCGCCGCTTGAGCCGCTTCACCGATGTTCATTGCCGATGTCCATGTTGAGGGGCGAGAAGGCCGCCCGCTCGGGGGTTGAGGGGAAAGCGTCCGCCGGTGAGGTCATCAAACATGGCCCCTACTCCGCCGGCGCCGGCCGGAGCGGGGCGCTGCGATCCTCGCCGGTCTTCACCGGCGGGGCGAAGCTGCGCAAGCGCAGGGCGTTGCCGAGAACGCTCACGCTGGAGAGCGCCATGGCGAGCCCTGCGACCATGGGCGACAGGAGGATGCCGAAGGACGGATAGAGGATGCCCGCCGCCACCGGGATCAGCAACGCGTTGTAGCCGAAGGCCCAGAACAGGTTCTGGCCGATGTTGCGGATGGTGGCCTGCGACAGGGCAATGGCGTTGGGCACGTTGCGCAGGTCCCCCGACATGAGCACCACGTCCGCACTCTCGATGGCGATGTCGGTTCCCGTGCCGATGGCAAGGCCCACATCCGCCTGAGCGAGGGCCGGCGCATCGTTGATGCCGTCCCCCACGAAGGCCACCGCCGCGCCGCCGCCTTGCAGGCGCTTGACCGCAGCGGCCTTGTCGGCGGGCAGAACCTCCGCAATGATCTCGTCCACGCCCAGGGTGCGGGCGATGGCCTCGGCGGTGCGGCGGTTGTCGCCGGTGATCATCACGATCCGCAAGCCCAAGCCGCGCAGGGCCTCCAGGGCTGCGGGGGTCGTCTCCTTGATCGGGTCCGCCACGGCGATGATCGCGGCGAGGCGTCCGTCCACGGCCGCGTAGAGCGGGGACTTGCCCTGCCGGGCCAGGCGCTCCGCGGCCCCTGCGAAGATCCCGAGATCATGGCCCTCCTGTCGCATGAGCCGGTCGGCCCCGACCGCGACCTGGCGGCCGCCAACCTTCGCCACGACGCCGAAGCCGGGCCTGCCCTCGAAGGCCTCGGGCTCGACCAGGGCAAGGCCGCGGCGGCGGGCCTCCGCCACGATGGCCTGGGCGATGGGATGCTCGGAGCGGGTCTCGACGGACGCGACGAGGCTCAGCACATCGTTCTCCGCGAAGCCCTCGGCCACCTGCAGGTCGGTGAGTTCGGGGCGCCCTCTGGTGAGGGTTCCGGTCTTGTCGAGGGCCACGATCCGGGCGCTCCGCAGGGCCTGAAGGGCCTCGCCCCGGCGGAACAGGATGCCCAGCTCCGCCGCCTTGCCGGTGCCCACCATGATGGAGGTGGGGGTCGCCAATCCCATGGCGCAGGGGCAGGCGATGATGAGCACCGCCACCGCGTTGACGAGGGCAAGGCTCAGGGCCGGCTCGGGGCCGAAGGCCAGCCAGACCAGGAACGTGAGGGCCGCAAGGCCCATGATCGCGGGCACGAACCACAGGGTGATCCGGTCCACCAGGGCCTGGATCGGCAGCTTGGCGCCCTGGGCGGCTTCCACCGTGCGCACGATCTGGGCCAGCACCGTCTCCCGGCCCACCCTTGCGGCGCGGAACTGGAAGGCTCCGGTCTTGTTCACGGTGCCGCCGATGACGGTGGCTCCTGCGTTCTTCTGGGACGGAATCGGCTCGCCGGTGATCATGGATTCGTCCACGAAGGACGAGCCGGACACCACCTCCCCGTCCACCGGCACGCGCTCTCCGGGGCGCACCACCACCCTGTCGCCGACGCGCACGGCCTCGATCGGCACATCCTGCTCCTGCCCATCCCGGACGAGCCGGGCGGTTTTCACCTGCAGGGTCATGAGCCGCCGGATCGCATCCCCGGTCCGTCCCTTGGCCCGGGCCTCGAAGCTGCGCCCGAGCAGGATCAGGGTGACGATCACCGCGCCCGCCTCGTAATAGGTGTAGTCCATGCCCATGGGCAGCAGGGCCGGCGCGAAGGTGGACGCCACCGAGTAGCCATAGGCCGTGCTGGTGCCCAGCATGACCAGGGAGTTCATGTCCGGCGCGCCCCGCAGCAGGGCGGGCCAGCCCTTTGCGTAGAACACCCGGCCGGGGCCGAACTGAACGATGCTGGCGAGCACGAAGCTGATGAGCCTGACGGCGTCGTCGCCGATGCTAGCCGAAAGATAATGGTGCAGGTCATCGAACAGATGGGAGCCCATCTCGAACACGAGCAGCGGCAGGGTCGCGACGGCAGCCACGATCAGGGAGCGTTGCAGGCGGGCGAGTTCCGCCGCGCGGGCTTGCCTCTCCCGGTCGTCCCGGTCGGCGTCCGTGCGCAGCGGCTCGGCGGGATAGCCCGCCTTTTCGGCCGCGGCGATGACGGAGGCCAGCACGTGCGCGCCGCCCGCATAGCGCACCTGCGCCCGCTCGGTGGCGAGATTGACGGAAGCGCCCAGCACGCCGGGCACGGCGTTGAGCGCCCGCTCCACCCGTCCCACGCAGGACGCGCAGGACATGCCCTGGATGGAGAGATCCGCGCTCTCCTCCTGCGGCTCGTAGCCCGCCTTGCGGATGGCGTCGAGCACGGGTTCCGGCCGGGTGCCCGGCGCGGCGGAGACCTGGGCGCGTTCCGTGGCAAGGTTGACCGCCACATCCTGCACGCCCTCGACGCCTCGAATGGCCTTCTCCACGCGCCCGACGCAGGAGGCGCAGCTCATCCCCGCGATGGGGATCGCGAAGGTCTGCGGCGAGGGGGCGACAGGGGATGCGAGCTTGTCCGTCATGGGCTTGGTCCTTGGTCCTTGAATCTCCAGACGGTCCCTTTCATAAAGGTTCCCACGATGGGAAGGTCAAGGGGCAAAGCCGGCCCGAGGCTCGAAAGCGGCTCTTTCGGAAAAAGCGCTTGACCTTCCCACGGGGGAACGCGGCACGGTCGTTCCGATTTCCCCGCATAAGGAGCATTCCCATGGGCAGCAGCCATCAGCATTCCACCGGCCAGGCTTCTCCCGGCATCGCGGTTCGGGTCGACGACATGACCTGCGGCCACTGCGCCGCCACGATCAAGAGCGCCATCGAGTCGACGATTCCCGGCTCCAGGGTGACGGCCGATCCCCAGGCCAAGCTCGTGCGTGTCGAGGGCGCGTCCGACCCGGATCGGATCAACAGCATCATCACCCTGGCCGGATACACCCCGGCTCCGGCCAAGAGCTAGGCCGTTCCGCTCCGCCGCCCTCTGAAGCGCCGGCTGCAGGTTCCCGCCTGCGGCCGTTTTCCTTTCGGAAGGCTGCTCCCGCAAACGTGGCCGCCGCCATGCTTCGAGCGGTGCGACGGTTTTTTGATCGCGGGCCCGGCAAGGGTCTTGTAAAAGGGGGAACGCTTCGCCACCCTGGCCCAACAAGAGACTTCAGGGAAGAAAATGCCCAAGCCCGCTCAATGGGATAGCGCCCGCGCCGGGGAGATCGTGGCGGCTCACGCCGGTCTCGACGGTCCTGCCCTGCCCATTCTTCACGCCTTGCAGGAGGAGTTCGGCTTCATCGCCGAGGAGGCCGTTCCCCTGGTGGCCTTGGCGCTCAACCTGTCCCGGGCGGAGGTTCATGGGATCGTGACCTTCTATCACGACTTCCGCCGCAAGCCCCCGGGGCGCCACGTTCTCAAGATCTGCCGGGCGGAAGCCTGCCAGGCCATGGGCGGCCCCGGCCTGTCCGACGAATTCCTGCGGCGGGAGGGCGTGGAATGGGGCGAGACCACGCCGGACGGCGCGCTCACCATCGAAGGCGTCTATTGCGTCGGGCTCTGCGGCTGCGCGCCCGCGGCCCTTTACGACGGCGAACCCGTCGCCCGCCTGGACCAGGGCATCCTCGAAGAGGTGGCCAGGGAGGCGCGCAGGGCATGACCCGAATCTTCATCTCCCAGGATGCGGCCTCCCTCGCCCTCGGCTCCTCCCGCCTTGCCCGCGCCATTGCGGACCATGCGGCGCAGCAGGGCACCGCGGTCGAGGTCGTCCGGACCGGGTCCCGCGGCCTCTTCTGGCTCGAACCCCTCGTGGAGGTCGAAACCGCCGAAGGCCGGATCGCCTATGGGCCGGTCCAGCCCCCCGACATGGCGGGCCTCTTCGACGCGAACTTCCTCACCGGCGGGGATCACCCGCTGCGCCTCGGCCGGATGGAGGACGTGCCCTATCTCGCCCGGCAGCAGCGCCTGGTCTTCGCCCGCTGCGGCGTGGTCGATCCCCTCTCGGTGGCGGATTACCGCGCCCATGGGGGCTTCAGGGGCCTTGAGCGCGCCCTGGCGCGCACGGCCCTGGAGATCGTCGACGAGGTGAAGCTCTCCGGCCTGCGCGGACGCGGCGGAGCGGGCTTTCCCACCGGCATCAAGTGGGACACCGTCCTGCACGTGGAGGCGGATCAGAAATACGTGGTCTGCAACGCGGACGAGGGCGACAGCGGCACCTTCGCCGACCGGATGCTCATGGAGGGCGATCCTTTCACCCTGATCGAGGGGATGATCATCGCGGGCCTCGCGGTCGGCGCCACCAGGGGCTTCATCTACATCCGGTCGGAATATCCGCACGCCTACCGCACCATGAACGCGGCCATCCAGGCGGCGGCGCAGGCCGGCTGCCTCGGCCCCTCCGTCATGGGCTCGGGCCGGGCCTTCACCCTCGAAACCCGGCTCGGCGCAGGCGCCTACATCTGCGGCGAGGAGACGTCGCTTCTGGACAGCCTCGAAGGCAAGCGCGGGATGGTTCGGGCAAAGCCTCCCCTGCCCGCCCTCAAGGGCCTGTTCGGCAAGCCCACCGTGGTGAACAACGTGCTGTCCTTTGCGAGCGTGCCCTGGATCCTGGAGCACGGGGCACAGGCCTATGCCGGGTACGGCATGGGCCGCTCCCGCGGCACCCTTCCCGTGCAGCTCGCCGGCAACGTGAAGCGCGGCGGCCTCATCGAGCTCGCCTTCGGGGTCACCCTGCGGGACCTGATCGAGGATTTCGGCGGCGGCACCCATTCCGGGCGGCCGGTCAGGGCCGTTCAGGTGGGCGGGCCCCTCGGCGCCTATTTCCCGGAGCACATGCTCGACATTCCCATGGACTACGAGAGCTTCGCGGCCGAGAAGGGGTTGGTCGGCCACGGCGGCGTCGTGGTGTTCGACGATTCCGTCGACCTCGCCCGGCAAGCCCGCTTCGCCTTCGAGTTCTGCGCCCAGGAAAGCTGCGGCAAGTGCACACCCTGCCGCGTGGGCGCGGTGCGAGGCGTGGAGGTGATGGACCGCATCATCGCGGGCATCGAGCCGGAGAAGAACTTCCAGGTGCTCGACGACCTGTGCCGGCTCATGACCGATGCATCACTGTGCGCCATGGGCGGGCTGACTCCCGTGCCGGTGATGAGCGCGCTCACCCACTTCCCGGAAGATTTCGACAAGCCTCGCCTGCCTGCGGCCGCCGAGTGAGAGGGAGCCCCTGGGAATGACCCTGATTCAGGAAACCGATTACGGCACGCCGGTCCGCAAGGCGGACAAGCTGGTCACCCTCACCATCGACGGGCAGCCGGTCCGTGTGCCGGCGGGCACCTCGGTCATGGCCGCCGCCATGACGATGGGCACGAAGATCCCCCGGCTCTGCGCCACCGACTCCCTCGAACCCTTCGGCTCCTGCCGCATCTGCCTCGTGGAGATCGAGGGGCGGCGCGGAACGCCCGCCTCCTGCACCACGCCGGCGGAGGAAGGCATGGTGGTGCACACGCAAACGCAGCGTCTCGCCGACCTGCGGCGCGGCGTGATGGAGCTCTACATCTCCGACCATCCCCTCGACTGCCTCACCTGCTCGGCCAACGGCGATTGCGAATTGCAGGACGTGGCGGGCGCCGTGGGCCTGCGCGAGGTGCGCTACGGCTACGAGGGCGAGAACCACCTCAAGACGCCGGACGACGAGTCCAATCCCTACTTCACCTTCGAGGACTCGAAATGCATCGTCTGCTCGCGCTGCGTTCGCGCCTGCGAGGAGGTTCAGGGCACCTTTGCGCTCACCATCCAGGGCCGCGGCTTCGACTCCCGCATGTCGCCGGGCGGGGTCGATTTCTTCGGCTCGGAATGCGTCTCCTGCGGGGCCTGCGTGCAGGCCTGCCCCACCGCCAGCCTCAACGAGAAGAGCGTCATCGCGCTGGGAACCCCGGAGCATTCGGTGGTGACCACCTGCGCCTATTGCGGCGTGGGCTGCTCGTTCAAGGCGGAGATGAAGGGCAACACCGTCGTCCGCATGGTGCCCTACAAGGGCGGCAAGGCCAATGAGGGTCATTCCTGCGTCAAGGGACGCTTCGCCTGGGGCTACGCCACTCACAAGGACCGCATCACCAAGCCGATGATCCGCCGGAAGATCACCGATCCCTGGCGCGAGGTGTCCTGGCAGGAGGCGCTGACCTATGCGGCCGATGAGTTCAAGCGCATCCAGGCCCGGTACGGCCGCAACGCCATCGGCGGAATCACCTCGTCCCGCTGCACCAACGAGGAGACCTTCCTGGTCCAGAAGCTCGTGCGCGCGGGCTTCGGCAACAACAACGTGGATACCTGCGCCCGGGTCTGCCACTCGCCCACGGGCTACGGCCTCAAGACCACGCTCGGCACCTCCGCCGGAACGCAGGATTTCGCATCCGTCGCCGACGCGGACGTGATCGTGGTGATCGGCGCGAATCCTACGGACGGGCATCCGGTCTTCGCATCGCGCATGAAGAGGCGGCTGCGCGAGGGCGCGCGCCTCATCGTCATCGACCCTCGCCGGATCGACCTGGTGCGCACGCCCCATGTGGAAGCCGACTACCACCTGCCGCTGCTGCCGGGCACGAACGTGGCGATCATCAACGCCATGGCCCATGTGATCGTGACCGAGGGATTGATCGACGAGGATTACGTGCGCGAGCGCTGCGACCTCGACGATTTCGAGAGCTGGGCCCGCTTCATCGCCGACGAGCGCCACTCTCCCGAGGCCGTCGAGGATCTGACGGGCGTGCCCGCAGCCGACGTGCGGGGAGCAGCCCGCCTCTATGCGAATGCGGGCAATGCGGCGATCTATTACGGCCTGGGCGTCACCGAGCACAGCCAGGGCTCGACCATGGTCATGGGCATGGCGAACCTGGCCATGGCCACCGGCAATATCGGCCGGTCGGGCGTGGGCGTGAATCCGCTGCGCGGACAGAACAACGTGCAGGGCTCCTGCGACATGGGCTCCTTCCCGCACGAGTTCTCCGGCTACCGCCACGTCTCGGACGATGCGACGCGGCAGATGTTCGAGGCCTTCTGGGGCGTGCCCCTCGACAAGGATCCCGGGCTGCGCATCCCCAACATGCTCGACGAGGCGGTGGCGGGCTCCTTCAAGGGCCTCTACATCCAGGGCGAGGACATCGCGCAGTCGGACCCGGACACCCAGCACGTGACCGCGGGCCTGATGGCGATGGAATGCGTGGTCATCCAGGACATCTTCCTGAACGAGACCGCCAAATACGCCCATGTGTTCCTGCCGGGCTCCTCGTTCCTGGAGAAGGACGGCACCTTCACCAATGCGGAGCGCCGCATCAACCGTGTGCGCAAGGTCATGCCGCCCCTAGGGGGCCTGGCGGATTGGGAGGTGACCATCGCGTTCGCCGAGGCGCTCGGCTTTCCCATGGACTACAGGCATCCGAGCGAGATCATGGACGAGGTCGCGCGGCTGACGCCCAGCTTCGCGGGCGTGTCCTACGAGAAGCTGGACGCCCTGGGGTCGATCCAGTGGCCCTGCAACGAGGCGGCGCCCTCCGGCACGCCGATGATGCACGTGGACCGCTTCGTGCGCGGCAAGGGCAAGTTCATGATCACGGAGTTCATCCCCACGGAGGAGAGAACCGGAGTTCTTTTCCCCCTGATCCTGACCACCGGCCGCATCCTCTCGCAGTACAACGTGGGAGCCCAGACGCGGCGCACGGCCAACAGCCTGTGGCACGCGGAGGACGTGCTCGAAATCCATCCCTTCGACGCGGAAAACCGCGGCATCCTGGACGGCGATCTCGTGGCCCTGGAGAGCCGCTCCGGCGACATCGCGCTTCGCGCCCAGATCAGCGAGAGAATGCAGCCGGGGGTCGTCTACACCACCTTCCACCACGCCAAGACCGGCGCGAACGTGATCACCACCGACTACTCGGATTGGGCCACCAATTGCCCGGAATACAAGGTCACGGCGGTCCAGGTCCGCAAGACCAACCGCCCGTCCGACTGGCAGGCGCGCTTCTACGAGGAGGATGTGGCGCTCAAGCAGATCGGGACCAGCCTCGATGCGGCCCAGTAGCGGCAACGGACCCCTGCCCGACGCGATGGAGGCAGGGGCCGCCGTGGTCGCCTTCGACACGGGGGCCGTCTCGACGGCCCGAAGGGCCCTGCCCGCCGAGGAGCCCCTGGAGATCGCCTATGGCGGCGTGCCGTTTGCGGTGATGATGGTCACTCCCTCCGACCTGGAGGATTTCGCCTTCGGGTTCAGCCTCACGGAAGGGATCGTCGAGAACCGGCAGGAGATCCGGCAGGTTCGCGTCGAGCCGGCGGAGAACGGCCTCCGCTGCGCCGTCGACCTCGTCCCGGAGCGCCTCCACGGGCACCTTGCCCGCAGGCGGGCGCTCTCGGGCAGAACCGGGTGCGGCCTGTGCGGGATCGACGATCTCGCGTCCCTTCCTCACGCAAGGGCCCCGGAGGGCGAGGCTCCGCCCGTTGCGGTGGAGGCCATCCGGCGCGCCCTGGCCGGCATGGAGGACGCGCAGCCCCTCAACGACCTCACCCGCGGGGTCCACGCCGCCGCCTGGGCGACTCTCGACGGCGACATCGTGCTCGTGCGCGAGGATGTCGGGCGGCACAACGCCCTCGACAAGCTGATCGGCGCGCTTCTGCGCCGCCACGCCGATCCGGGCCGGGGATTTGCCGTCGTCACGAGCCGCTGCTCCTTCGAGCTGGTGGAGAAGGTCGCCGCCTTCCGGGCCAGAACCCTCGTGTCGGTGTCCGCGCCCACATCCCGCGCCCTCGACCGGGCGCGAGCCCTCGACATCACCCTCGTGGGCATCGCCCGGCGGGATTCCATGACGGTCTTCCACGGCCTGGAACGCATCCTGAAGCAGGAACCCATCGCATGAGCATCGAGAAGCTCACCCGCATGGCCAACCAGATCGCAGGCTTCTTTCGCTCCTACCCGGAGGACAAGGCCCTTGCGGGCATCCGCGACCATCTCGTGGCCTTCTGGACCCCCGGCATGCGCGAGGCTCTTCTGGCGCATGTGAGTCAGGGCGGAGCGGGGCTGGACCCGCTCGTGGTTCAGGCCTTGCGAGGGCATCAACCGGGCGAAAGTCCCATCGAGAAAGAGACGGCGGGCCCGGAGAAGGTCGGCCAGTTGGGAAGCGACGCGGGGTAAGCCCGCCAGGACCTTCGGCCGGCATCCCGGCCAAGCCGCCGTTCGGACGCCCTGCCGGATTCCCGCAGGACGATCGAAGGCCGGCGCAGGGCGCCGACGGCCCAGATGGGAAAGGACTCCTCTGGTCCTGGCAAAGTCATGATGATCCTGCACACGACCTATTCCAACAGCAAAAGAGGAATATTTTCTATGCGGTCGAGTGCCAGATAGACGACTCCCTGTCGATTTTCGCCACCGCTTGAGAAACCCTTATGTATAAACCCTCAAATGACTTTGGTTCTTCGATGACAAGCAGCTTCTTCAAAGCTGATTGTCACGCAACAACACGGAAACGGTAATATATCCTCAGTCGGAGCTTCCAAAACCCTGTCAGGGACGTCTTGCAACCTGACCCTGGGCTAAACCGAGCGGGATCGTTCCTCGTGGGAAGTTCGCATCGTGCATAGGACTTGTGCGTGGTCCGCCGAGAAAAAAGTCGGCTGAATTCATATGATCAACCTTCCGGCGAAGGATGGTGGCCGCGCGGCCATCGGCCGAGCCATGCATCCGTTCCACCCCTAAGCTTAAGGTCAAACCTATTGTCATCGCTTTTTGATCTTGAAGTCTATCGCCAGGCCGTCGCGACGGCCGGGTTGGGCCTGTGGCATTACGATCTCTCCACCGGCGCGCTCGAATGGAGCGAGCGCACCAAGGCCCTCTACGGGCTCGCCGACAATGAAGATGTCTCGTTCGAGAAGTTCGTCCTGGGGCTGCATCCGGACGACCGCGACCAGGTTCTGGAGACCTTTCAGAAGGCCATCGAGGACAGCAGCGCCAGCGACTACAAGGTCGAGCACCGGACCGTGGCGCCGGACGGCGCGATCCATTGGCTGATCGGCCATGGGAGGGTCATCCGGGACGCCAGCGGCGCTCCTCAGGCGCTGGTTGGAATCACCTGGGACATCACCGACCGCAAGCAGGCGGAAATCGACTGGGCCGAGAGCGAGCACCGGCTGAACCTTGCGACCCGCGCCAACGGGATCGGCGTGTTCGATTGCGATGTCCAGACGGGGCGCATGATCTGGACGGAGCAGCAGCAGAGGCTGTTCGGACTGGAGGCCGGCTCCTTCGAGGACCATATCGACGGCTGGTGGCGGCGCATCCATCCGGACGATGCCCAGGCGACCAGAGAGGCTCTTGCGCAGGCCATGGCCCAGGGCGTCGAGACGGTCGAGCTTGCCTTCAGGGCCGTGCTTCCGAGCGGGGACCTGCGCGAACTGGAAGGCGCCGCTCGAATTCTCTATGACGCGGCGGGCCAGCCCGTGCGGGTGCTGGGGGTGAGCACCGACGTATCCCCCCGCAAGGCGGCGGAGCGCACCTTGCGTTTCCAGGCCCTCCTGCTCGAGCGGTTGACCGAAGGGGTGAGCCTCGCCACGGAAGACGGGATCATCCGCTACACCAACAAGGCCGAGAGCGACCTCTTCGGATACGCGCCCGACGAGCTCGTCGGCTGTCATCTCTCGGTTCAGGATGCCTCCATGGAAGAAGCCGTGATGAGGCCGTCCGTCCGGGCCGCCCTCAAGACTCAAGGCTTCTGGCGCGGCGAGCGCAGGAACCGCCGCAAGAACGGCACGGAGTTCATCGCGGCCGCCAACCTGACGCTGATCGACATCGAGGGACGCTCGCACATCCTCTGCGTCCAGCGGGACATCACCGTGCAGAAGAAGCTCGAGCAGATCGAGCGGGCAAAGGATCAGCGCCTGCAACTGGCTATGGTGGCGTCCGGCCTCGGCGACTGGAGCTGGAACGCGCTGACGGATTCCATCACCCTGTCGTCCCGCGCCGCGAGCTTCTTCGGCCTTCAACCGGCCTCCTCCATCACCTGGGGCGATCTGAGCCGGCTTCTCATCGATGCCGACCGGGAGCGCGTTCAAAGCGCCATGATCGCGGCGCTTCTCAATGACGAGCCTTTCGATCTCGAGTACCGGATCACGCGGCCCGACAACGGCCAGACCCGCTGGCTCGCCCAAAGGGCCCGGGCGGAGTTCTCGGCCGAGGGAGAGGCCATCGGCCTCAGCGGCGTGGTTCGAGACGTCACGGATGAGCGCACGGCCCTTGAGCGCGAACGGCTCCTGGCGCGAGAGGTCGACCACAGGGCCAAGAACGCCCTGGCCGTCGTGCAATCCCTCGTGCGCCTGACGCCCTTCACCACCAAGGAGGAATACGTCGCCACGGTGACGGGGCGCATCCACGCCATGGCCCGCGTGCATACCCTGCTGTCGCGCAATTCCTGGAATGGGGCTACGATCGAGCAGATCGTCCGCGAGGAGTTGGCTCCCTTCGAAACCACCGGGCGGTTCGACATTCAGGGCCCGGATGTGGAACTGAGCCTGGAAGCCGCCCAGCCGCTCAGCCTGCTGATCCACGAGCTCACCACCAATGCGAGCAAGTATGGCGCCCTGTCGGTGCCGACCGGCTGCGTTCGCGTCGGCTGGAGCATGACCGGCGACGGGGGCGTCCAGCTTACATGGACCGAGAGCGGCGGTCCTGCGCCGCCCGTCACCGGAACATCCGGCTTCGGCACGCGGCTGATCAGAGGCGCGGCGAGCCAGCTCGGCGGAGTTGTCGAGCAGGAGTGGCGCCCCTCCGGTCTGCACTGCACCCTGTCCATCGCCACGTTCCAGACGAAAGCCGGCCCTGCGGCGCCTCCGGCGGTGTTCAGCAAGCGCCAGCGGACGACCCGCTTGAAGGGAAGCAGGATCCTCGTGGTCGAGGACGAGGTGCTGCTCGCCATGGAGACGGCCAACCACCTGGCCGCTGCCGGCGCGACCGTGATCGGTCCTGCCAATACCCTATCGGCGGGGCTTTCGATGGCCGCCTCGGAGCAGATCGACGGCGCGGTGCTCGATCTCAACCTCGGCGGGCAAAGCGCGGAGCCTCTCCTCCAGTTCCTCACGCGGATGAAGGTGCCGTTCATCGTTATCACAGGCTACGAAACCGCCGGGATCCAGGTCCCCGTCCTGCTCCGAAAGCCCGTGGAATACCCGACCTTGATCGAAGGCCTTTCGGAGCAGCTTTCGAAGGCCGGGCGGCAGCGGGTCGCCGCTTCGTCGGTCCGCCTGGCCCTTTGACTGCTGAGCGCCTGATCGAAGCGCCTTCTTTCCACCTGCGAGGATCCTGATCGAAGAGCCGCCCCCTCGGGCGCACATGCTCGCGATCCGACCTCACCATAGGTGAATCATACCAGCGCCGCTTCCCGGTTGCTTGGACCGCTGCGTATGACGGCTTTGCACCGAGCCAAATCGGCATCGTTCACGTTTCCTTGTGCGCCGGATGACTCCTGCTCCCGACAGACAAGCGCCGTCGGGCCTCCTGCGGACTCCCGCATGACGTTGCGGCAGGCCTGTTCCGACACAGCTTTTCCAACGCGCGTCGGGGATGCCCGGCTCACGCGCATGTGAGGCCGCCGCCGCAACGGTGCACTTCAGGCAAACCTTTTTGACGCCTCAGGCCGAGACGAAAACGGCCCGCCCCCTTGGGCTGAAAGTCTGAAACGAGAAAAAAGCACGGCAAAGGCCGGCCTGCGATCGGGGTGTTCGATGGCGTGGATGATTGGCGGAAGCGGCGCGGTTCCTGGCAGGGGCGAAGCCCGGCAGGGCGGCGACGCGTCTGACGCAACGCTCCGGGCGAGCGCGCGGGCCTCCAGCTCGAGAAGCCGCAGATGAACGTTCACTCGCAGGCTCTCCAGATAACGGAACGTGACCTGCGGCGTGCGTTTGCCGATGGATTGTTCGAACTCGACTACCAGCCGATGGTGAATATCCGCGAGGCCCGGATCAGCGGATGCGAGGCCCTGGTGCGCTGGCCTCATCCGATCCGCGGCCATATCTCGCCGGCGGAATTCGTGCCCCTGGCGGAGCGATGCGGCCTCATCGAAGGTATCGGCGAGTGGGTTCTGCAGCAGGCCTGCGCGGAGGCCGCCAAGTGGCCCGAGGACGTGCGGGTCGCGGTCAACCTCTCGCCCGCCCAGTTCAACAGCGACCATCTCGTGAGCAGCGTCGGCTCCGCCCTGACGAAGGCGGGGCTCGCGCCCCACCGGCTGGAGCTCGAGATCACCGAGTCGATGCTTCTCATCTGCAACGAGACGACCATATCGACCCTGCACCAGTTGCGCGGCCTCGGCATCCAGATCGCCATGGACGATTTCGGAACGGGCTATTCCTCCTTGAGCTACCTTCGGGCCTTTCCGTTCAACAAGCTCAAGATCGACCGGTCCTTCGTGCGGGATCTCGGCGAGAGCGACCGCTCCACCGCCATCGTCAAGGCGGTGATCGGGCTGGGCTCGGGCCTCGGCGTCGCCACCGTCGCCGAAGGCGTCGAGACGATCGAGCAGCTCCAGCAGTTGAAGGACTACGGCTGCGACGAGGCGCAGGGCTATCTGTTCAGCCCGCCGCTTCCCGCGTCGGACATGCGGCAGTACCTGAAGACATGGCGGCCCAACAACTTCGCCACCTACATGCCCTTCCTCCTGCCGGATGACAGCATGCGCCCCATGGAGGGGCTGAGGTGCTAGAGCGCTTCTCGGCGAAGTAGGTCCGCTGCGTCGAAAAAAGAGCGGCCCGGCAAAGACGAGGGCTGATTCCATGGTAGTGGAGGCAGGGGCCGGGGCGCTCCCTCGCGCGTTCACGCCGACAGACCAGGATTTCGCCGCTCCGGCGCCCGGAAGGCGCCCCTGACAGGACAGGCGCCTTTCAGCGGCGTAGGGGAACCACCTTGCCCCCGGCCGTGGCGCCGAGAATCTGGCGCACCTTCAGGGCGAGCTCGCCGTTCCGGAACGGCTTCTGCACCACGCGGTCCTCGCCGACCTCCCGGAGCGCCGTCAGGTCCGCATAGCCCGTCACGAACAGGACCGGCAATGCGGGCCAGCGCAGGGCCGCCTCCCGGGCCACCTCCGCCCCGTTCATGCCCGGCATGGCGAAGTCGACCACCATCAGGTCGAAGGGCGTCCGGTCCCGTTCGAGCACATGCAGCGCCGCGCCGCCGCTTCCCGCCTCCACCACGAGGCAGCCCATGTCGGCGAGCAGGGCCGCCGTCACCTCGCGCACGGCGCTGTCGTCGTCCACCACCAGCACCCGCCGCAGCGCGCCGTCGAGGCGCTCGTCGGCGGCGGCCGCGACGGCGTCGGGTTCCTTCGAACGCTGTTGCGCCGCGCGGGGCAGGAAGACCTTCACGGTGGTGCCCACGCCGGGCCGCGTCTCGATCCTGACGCCTCCGCCCGATTGCTTGGCGAAGCCGTAGACCTGGGCGAGCCCCAGGCCGGAGCCCTTGCCCACCGGCTTGGTGGTGAAGAAGGGCTCGAAAGCCTTCGCCATCACGTCCGGAAGCATTCCCGTGCCCGTGTCGGACACGGACACCATGACGTAATCCCCCGCGGGCGGTTCCTCGGGCCGGCTCGGCTCCCCGAGGGTCGCGTTGCCGGTCTCGATGGTGAGCGAGCCGCCCACCTCCATGGCGTCCCTGGCGTTGATGGCAAGGTTGAGGATCACGAGCTCGATCTGGGTGGGGTCCACCAGGGCGGGCCACAATCCGGGCCGCAGCACCATTTCGAGACGCACCGCGCCGCCCAGGGAGCTCTGGAGGAGGTCGCGCATCCCGGCGGCCGTCCCGTTGAGGTCGATGGGCTTGGCTTCGAGGCGCTGGCTGCGGGAAAAGGCCAGGAGCTGCGCGGTGAGCGTCGCCCCGCGCTCGGCGGCGCTGCGCATGGAGCCGAGCCGGTCGCGGGTCCTGCCGTCGATTCCGGCCTTGACGATGGCGTTCTCCACGAAGCCCACGTTGCCGAGGATCACGGTGAGCAGGTTGTTGAAGTCGTGGGCGACGCCCGAGGTGAGCTGGCCCACGGCTTCGAGGCGCTGCATCTGGTGCAGGGTCGCCTCGACGCGCTCCCGCTCCTCGATCTGGCCCATGAGCTGGCGGTTGGCCGCGGCCAGTTCGCCGGTGCGCTCCTCCACCAGGCGCTCCAGCTCGTCCCGGGCGAGCTTCGCCTCGGTGATGTCGATGTTCGCGCCCGTATGGCCCAGGAAGGCGCCGGAGGCGTCGTAGCGGGGCACCCCCTGGCAGCGCAGCCAGCGCAGGCGCCCGGCCCTGTCCCGCACCCGCACCTCGGAGACGAAGGGCTCGCGCAGGGCGAAGGCGCCGAGAACCTTCTCGTAATGGGCTCCCACGTCGTCGTCATGAACGATCCGCCGCCAGCCGTTCCGGAGAATGGCCTCCGGCGCCACGCCGAACTCCCTCTCGTAGTGCCGGTTGGCGAAGATCCCCTTGCCCTGCGGGTCCGTCATCCAGATCAGCACGGGAACCGAATCCGCGATGGTGCGGAAGCGCTCCTCGGACTCGCGCAGGGCCGCCTCGGCGGTATAGCGCTCATGGATGTCCTCGGTGGTTCCATACCACTTCACGATGCGGCCCCTGTCGTCGCGCCGCGAGAAGGCGCGCGAATGCATCCAGCGGTAGCTTCCGTCCCGCATCTTGACCCGATGCTCGATGTCGTAGGGCTCGCCTGTGGCCACCGAGCGGCTCCACACCTCGAAGGTGCGGGCCCGGTCGTCCTCGTGCAGGCCTTCGGCATAGGTGCTGCCCAGGCCCGTGGTGCCGGTCCACTCGAACCAGCGCCGGTTCACCCGGTCGAGCTGCCCGTCCGGCGCCGATGTCCAGGTGGTCTGCGGGTCGAGTTCGACCGCGTAGCGGTAGTGGTCTTCGCTCTCGCGCAAGGCCGCCACCGCCCAGGCCCGCTCGACCGCGTCCCAGGTGCGCTCGGCCACGTCGCGCACCAGCGCCACCTCGTTACGCGACCAGCGGCGCGGCGCGGGGGAATGGACGAACAGCAGGGCCGCCAGGCGGCCCCCCTTGACGAGGGGCACGACCACCTGGGCGCGGATGCCGAGCCCCGCGTGAGCCTCCGCCGTCGCAAGCCCTGCGGTGCGGGGATCGGCCTCAATGTGGTCGATGACCACCGGAAGACCGGCCCGAAGCTCGGCCTCGAAGGCGGCCGCATAGCTGCCGAGGTGGTGGCGCCCGGCGATCGACGCGACGGAGTCCAGGCGCCAGTCGGCCTCGACGGCCACATGGGCCTCGTCGCCCTCCCCTTCGACCTCCCCATAGCCGACGCGGCCCGCCCCCAGGTGCTCCCCCAGCATCCCTGCCACGCCCGCCACGATGGCCCGGGGATCGGACAGGTCGCGCAGGGCGTCCCCCAGGGCCACCAGGAAGGCCTGCCGGCGCTCGGCCAGCACGCGCTCCGTGGTCTCGACCACGATGGCGATGACGCCCGCGGGCGCGCCGCCCTCGTCGAGCACCGGGGAGTAATCCAGGTTCATCCAGACCTGCTCGGGCTCGCCGTTGCGGTAGAGCGTGAGCTCCTGGTCCCGGAACGCCAGGGTGCCGCCGGCCAGGCCCACCTTCATCACATGGTCGTTGAAGGCGGCGACCTCGGGCCAGCCCTCCCGCACCTTGCTGCCGAGAAGCCGGGGGTGGCGGCCTCCGGCGATGACCGAATAGGCGTCGTTGTAGATCATGACCCCGTCCTCGCCCCACAGGGTCACGATGGGAACGGGCGACAGGAGGATCGTGCGAACCGTCGTCTTCAGGCTCTCCGGCCAGGCCTCGATGGGGCCAAGCGAGGTGGAGGCCCAGTCATGGGCCCGCACCAGAGCGCCAGTCTCGCCGGTGGCGGCCGGGAAGGCGGTCTCCATGGACGGGGCCTGGGCGACGGACAATGGCGGCTCCCTGCGGTCGCACGTGACCGGCGCTCGAAACGGATGCTGCCGATGGCATCTAGGGGAGAATCGTCATGAAGGGAATACGGTCAAGCCCCGCCCCCGGCGCGACACAGGGCATCGCCGCGGGAGGAAGCCCGCTCCCGGCGGCCCGTCACTCGAGCTTGATGCCGGCGGTGCGAATCACCTTCTCCCACTTGGCGCCCTCCTCCTGCACATAGGCCGCCATCTCGGTCGGGGAGCTCTGGAGCACCTCGATGCCCGCCCCCACCAGCTTGTCGCGGATCTCCGGATTGCCCACGGCGCGCCGGTAGGCCTCGTTGAGCCGGGCGACGATCGCGGGCGGGGTGCCCGCCGGCGCGACGATCCCCTGCCAGGCCCAGGCCTCGAAGCCGGGGTAATCGGCGGCGACCGGCGGAACGCCGGGAAGGCCCGGGAAGGCTCCGGGCGCGGCCACCGCGATGGCCCGCACGGGGCCGGAGAGCTGGGAGCGCGCCGTGGCGAAGTCGATGAACATCATGTCCACCTGCCCTCCCACGAGATCCTGCACGGCGGGCGCCGCGCCCCGGTAGGGCACGTGGGTGAGCTTGATCCCGGCCGCCTGGGACAGGAGCTCGGTGGCGAGATGGAAGGGGCTTCCAACCCCGGGCGTCGCATAATTGATCCCGCCCGGATTGGCCTTGGCGGCCGCGATCAGCTCCTGGACGGATGCCGCCTTCACCTTGTTGCCGTTGACGAGGAGCACGAGGGCGAAGCGCCCGGTCAGCGAGATCGGGCTGAAATCCTTGTAGGGATCGAAGGGCAGCCTGGCGTAGAGGGTGCGGTTGGTGGAGAAGGTCGCCGTGTCGCCGAGGAGCAGGGTATAGCCGTCCGGCTCCGCCCGGGCCACCGCCTCCGCGCCGATATTGGTGCCGGCGCCGGGCCGGTTCTCGACCACGAATTGCTGCCCAAGCAGGCGGCCGACCTCGGCGAACACCAGGCGGGCGAAGAAGTCCGTGCCGCCGCCCGCCGCATAGGGCACGATCACCCGGACCGGCCGCGAGGGATAATCGGCCTGGGCCGAGGCGGGCCGGGGCCGCAAGGCCAGGGCCGTGGAGGCGGCCATGCTCACGAGAAGGGTCCGGCGGGTCTGGGTCATGGTGCTCTCCGAGGGGCAATCGCGGCTTCGCCCGCAATTCCATTTCACATAGAGAGCCCCGAAGCGGCGACCAGAGCCCGCGGGACAGGCGCGGCAGGGCTCCCGCCCCGGCGAAGGGCCTGAGCGGAATCTCCCGTGGCGTCCCCTAGCCGGAGACCTGCGCCTCGATGGCGTGGCTCTTGCCGAGGTCGGGCACCTCGGTGGGCCGGCGCACCCCAAGATCGAAGCTGTCGCCGGAGCTCAGCACATGCATGCGGATGTCGTACATGGAGAGGGAGCGCTCGGGCCGGGCCTCGGCGATGTTGGAATGGGTCACCCCCGCCCCGTCCACCACGTAGACGCAGCCGCTGCCGATCACCTCGAATCGCTTGTCCTCCAGGACCAGGGCGGTGTCCTCGTCGATGCCGATGCCGAGCTCGCGCGGGTTGTGGGCCACGGCGCCGAACAGGCGGCCGAAGCGCCCCCGCTCGGCGAAGTGCTGGTCGATGATGACGTTGCGCACGAGGCCGAGCCCCGGGGCCATGTGCAGATCGCCGATCTTGTAGGATTCGCCGCTCGTGCCCTTCACCAGCATGGTCTCGCTCATCACCGAAGCGCCCGCCGAGGTACCGGCCAGAAGCCCGCCGCGATCATGGATCTCGCGCACCCGCTGCTCCACCGGCGTATCGCCGATCTGGCTCGAGATCCGCAGCTGGTCGCCCCCTGAGAAGAACACCCCGGCGGCTCCCTCGAACAGGCGCAGCTTGTCGGGGTCGAGGGTCTCGGCGCGGTCGTTCACGTAAAGCTCCACGAGGTCCGTCACCCCGAGATCGGCGAAGGCCTTGGCGTAGGCCTCGAAATAGCCCTCCGGCTCGTGGGAGGCCACGGTGGCGAGGACGAGCTTGCCCCCGTCGAGATGCTTGGCGACCTCGCGCAGGATGACGCGCCTGCCCTCCTTGTCCTCGCCGCCGCCGATGATGATGAGCGGCCCCTTGGACCTTTTCCTTGCGCGTTCGGTCATGATCTCGGTCTGTCTCCTCGTCTAAGGACGGGTTCAGGCAAGGCGGATAGATGGAGCGCGCGCAGCCGCGCGCCAGGCTGCGTCCCGGCGTGCCCCGCGTTGCGGTTCGGGGTTCAGGCGCGCCTGCGCCAGGAGCCCCCCTGCGGGTCGGCCTGCTCGACCTCCACGTCGAAGCGGGATTCCGGCGGGATGCGGAAGTCGAGCACCTGCCGCCACATGGCCTCCACGTCCGTGGGGGTGAGCACCACCAGGTCGCCCTGCTGCGCCCTGCGGAGGCAGAGCTTGGCGGCCTCGTCCTCGTCGAGGATGCGGGTGATCCGCTCCTCGGGGAACCCTGCCGAGAGCGCCCCTTCGGCCAGCAGCGTGACGATCTCCCCGGGCTTGCGGCCGCGCCGGGCCGGATCCTCACGGAAGATGATCTCGTCGAAATAGCGCGCGGCGAGCGCGCCCATCTCGCGCATGTCCTCGTCGCGGCGGTCGCCGGGGATGTTGATCATGCCGATCACGCGCCGGTGGCGCGGGCGCATCTTCAGGATCAGGTCGCCCAGGGCCTTCAGGCCGGCCGGGTTGTGGGCGTAGTCGAGGATGACCCGGAAGCCATGCCCGTCGAACACGTTGAGCCGCCCTGGGTTCTGCTCGAAGGAGGTGGTGTAGGTGGACAGGGCCATGCGGATGACGTTCACGGGTACACCCTGCGCATGGGCCATGGCGATGGCGCCCAGGGCGTTCTGCACGTTGAACTCGGCAAGCCCGTCCAGGGTCGCAGGGATCTCGGCCGCCCGCATCAGGTGAATGGCGTCGCCCTCGTCGTGGATCACGATCTCGCCGCCGGGAATGGCCCCCGGCTCGCGCACCACCGCAAGCCCGCCGTCCTCGATGTGCTCGCGCAGGAAGTCGGGCATGTCCGCGCCGCCGCGCAGGGAGAAATAGGCGATCCTCCCGCCGGCGCGGCGGCGCATGCTCACCGCGATGGGATCGTCCGCGTTGAGGATGCTCGTGCCGTTGCGGTGCACCGCCTCCACCACCACGGACTTGACCCAGCCGAGATCCTCGATCGTGTCGATGCCCTTGAGCCCCAGGTGATCCGGCTGCACGTTGGTGACGAGGCCGATGTCGCATTCCGGGAAGCCCAGCCCTTCGCGCAGGATTCCGCCGCGGGCGGTCTCCAGCACCGCCACGTCCACGGAGGGATCGCGCAGCACCGCCCTGGCGCTCCAGGGGCCCGAGGCGTCCGCCTCCACCACTCGGTCGCCGTTCACGTAGATGCCGGTGGTGGAGGTCAGCCCCACGCTCAGCCCGTGCGCCCGCAGGATGTGACCGACCATGCGGGAGGTGGTGGATTTGCCGTTGGTGCCCGTGATGGCGAGAACCGGAATCCGCGTCGGCGCGCCCCGCGGAAACAGCATGTCGATCACCGCCCGCGCCACGTTGCGAGGCCGCCCTTCCGAGGGCTGCAGGTGCATGCGGAAGCCCGGAGCCGCATTCACCTCGATGATGCCGCCGCCGGTCTCGCGAACCGAGCGGGCGATGTCGGGGGCGATGAAGTCGATGCCGGCCACGTCCAGGCCGATGGCCCGCGCCGCGCGCCGGGCGATCAGGGCGTTGTCCGGGTGGATGTCGTCCGTGCGGTCCACGGCGGTGCCCCCCGTCGAGAGGTTGGCCGTATCGCAGAGATAGACCACCTGGCCGGGATCGGGCACGCTCTCGGGGCTCAGGCCCGCCTTGGCCAGCACGCCCCGCGCATGATCGTTGATCTTGATGCGCGTCATCACGTTCTCATGGCCCTCGCCCCGGCGGGGGTCCCGGTTCACCTCCTCCACCAGATCCGCGATGCTGCGCCTGCCGTCGCCCACCACATGGGCCGGAACGCGCTCGGCAACCGCCACCACCTCGCCGTTCACCACGAGGATGCGGTGGTCCTTTCCCTTGAAGAAGCCTTCCACGATCACGCGCCGGCTGTGGCGCACCGCCTCCTCGAAGGCCTGCGTGACTTCCTCCGGCGTGGACAGGTCGATGCTGACCCCGCGCCCATGGTTGCCGTCGAGGGGCTTCACCACCACCGGATAGCCGATCCGCTCGGCGGCGCGCACGGCGTCCCCGGCACGGCGCACCACGTCGCCCCGGGGCACCGGCAGGCCGGCGTCGGACAGGAGGCTCTTGGTGAGGTCCTTGTCGCCCGCCGCGTCCGTGGCGATCTGCGAGGTCAGGCTGGTGATGCTGGCGCGGATGCGCTTCTGGTGCCGGCCGGTTCCCAGCTGCACCAGGCTCTGGTCGTCCAGGCGCAGGACCGGGATGCCGCGCCGCTCGGCCTCCTGCGCGAGGGAGAGGGTGGTCGGGCCGAGCGCCTTGCGGCGATGCACGGATTTGAGCGCCTTGAGGGCCGCCTGGAGATCGAAGGCCTGCTGCAGGGCGGGCTCATCCTCGTCCCGGTAGACCCGGTCGAGCCCCTTCATTCCCTGAAGCTCCGGCGGGAGCAGGGACTCCACGAGCTGCAGGGCCAAGCGCCCCGCCAGCAGTCCGGGCTCCTCCTCGCGATAGGCGTACATGACGTTGTAGACGCCCTCCTCGCCCCGCACCGAGCGCGTCTTGCCGCGGGTGACGCGGGGCCCCGAGAGGGATTGCAGCTCAAGGGCGATGTGCTCGGCCACGTGGCCGAGCCAGGTGCCTTCCTCGAGCCGCCGCACGAAACCTCCCGGACGGCGGAAGCAGCAGCCGTGCCCGTGCAGTCCGGGAAGGACCGCGAGCAGGCGCTCGGTGAACCCGGGCAGGCGGTTGGACGGCCAGGCTTCCAGGCTGCCGAGATCGAGCTTGATCCGGATCATCGGCGTGAGGCTGTAGAGGTGCGGGCCCCGGTAGACGCCCCGTTCGATCACGCGCATGGGGCGCGCCGCCTCCTCCACGGGCAATGGAGCGCTGTGGCCTTGTTCTTGGTCATGGGGTTGGCTCATGGCCTCCGACGAGCCGACCTGCGCCTGAGAATCGTAACCCATGTGATTGGAGCTCCTGACAACGGAACGAGAGGCCGGGTGCGGCGTCCGCACGCCGCCTCCGTTCAAGCCTCGCCGATGGACTGCGGATGAAAGAGCGTGCAGATTGCACCAGGTGCGGGCCAATTCATGAACCGTTCAGATTGTTCCCTTCAGCCCCCAAGACTCCTCTTGGGAGAGGCATAAAATAACATAAGTTATTCTGTATTCGGCAGTCGTGATCTTGCGGTTGCTGGAACCTTTACTGTAACGGCGCCCCGGGCCACGAGGCCGGGCGGGACCTGAATTCCGCGCCGCGGGCGCGGGTCCTTACGCAATCGGGGCGCCCGTCAGGCGCCCCGATCCTTCGATGCGGTGCTGGAGGGTTCGGCCCTCAGCCCGTCTTCACCATCACGTGGCGGATCGCCGTGTAGTCCTCCAGGGCGTACATGCTCATGTCCTTGCCGTAGCCGGACTGCTTGAGGCCCCCGTGCGGCATCTCGTTGACGAGCATGAAATGGCAGTTCACCCAGGTGCAGCCATATTGCAGGCGCGCCGCCGTGGCCATGGCCCGGGACACGTCCTTCGACCAGACCGAGGAGGCCAGGCCGTAGTCGGAATCATTGGCCCAGGCCACCGCCTGGTCCACGTCGTCGAAGCGGGTGACGGACACCACGGGGCCGAACACCTCCCGTCGCACGATCTCGTCGTCCTGGCGCGCCCCGGCGATCACGGTGGGCTCGTAGAAGAAGCCACCGCCGCCGCCCTCCCGGCCGCCCGCCACCACCTCGACATGCTTGAGGTCCGCCGCCCGCTCCACGAAGGAGGCCACCCGCGAGCGCTGGCGCGGGGAGATGAGGGGCCCGATGTCGTTCTCCTCGTCGTTGTCGCTGCCGAAGCGCAGGCCCGAGACCGCCGAGGACAGATCGGCCACGAAGCGGTCGTAGATCCCCGCCCCCGCATAGATGCGGCAGGCGGCGGTGCAGTCCTGGCCCGCATTGTAATAGCCGAAGACCTTGATGCCCTCGACCACCTCGGCGAGGTCCGCATCGTCGAACACGATCACCGGAGCCTTGCCGCCGAGTTCCAGATGGGTGCGCTTGACCGATTTCGCCGCCGCGGTGAGCACCTTCTTGCCGGTGGCCACGTCGCCGGTGAGCGAGATCATCGAGACCTTGGGATGGGAGATCAGCGCCTGGCCCACGGTCTCGCCGCGCCCGACCACCACGTTGACCACGCCCTCCGGGAAGATCTCCGCCATCACCTTGGCGAGCTTCAGGGTGGTGAGCGGGGTCTGCTCGGAGGGCTTGATGACCACCGTGTTGCCGCCCGCGAGCGCCGGCGCAAGCTTCCAGGCCGCCATCATGAGCGGGTAGTTCCAGGGCGCGATGGAGGCCACCACGCCGATGGGGTCGCGCCGGATCATGGAGGTGTGGCCGGGCAGGTACTCGCCCGCGAGCGCCCCCTGCATGGTGCGCACCGCGCCCGCGAAGAAGCGGAAGCAGTCGACGATGGCGGGGATCTCGTCGCGCAGGACCAGGTAGCGCGGCTTGCCGCAGTTGAGCGCCTCGAGGGTCGCGAAGGCTTCCGCCTCCGCCTCGATCCGGTCGGCGAGCTTCAGGAGCAGGGCCGAGCGTTCGGCCGGGGTGGTGCGCGACCAGGCGGCGAAGGCCCTGTCGGCGGCCAGGACCGCCGCGTCGATCTGGTCGGCGGAGGCCTCGGGCAGCTTCATCACCGTGTCGCCGGTGCGGGGGTTGAGAACGGTCTCCGGTTCCTCCGTTCCGGCCTCGAAGCGCCCGCCGATCAGCATCTCGGTCTCGGTGGGCTTGGAGAGGGTTCCTGTGTCCATGGTGTTCCTCCATTGGTCTCGGATTGGACTTTATCGTCGAAGCGTCACGGGCGGCCGGACGCGGATCCCTCCTCGCGGGTGAGGTAATAGGCCGCGAGGATGGGCAGGAAGGTGAGAACGATCACGATGACGGCGACCACGTTGGTGACGGGCCGCTGCCGGGGCCGGATGAGCTCGTTCAGCATCCAGATCGGCAGGGTGGATTGCTGGCCGGCCGTGAAGGTGGTGACGATCACCTCGTCGAAGGAGAGGGCGAAGGCCAGCATGGCCCCGGCGAGCAACGCCGTGCCCAGGTTCGGCAGGATCACGTAGCGGAAGGTCTGGAAGCTGTCGGCGCCGAGGTCGTAGGAGGCCTCCACGATGGAGGGCGACAGGCGGCGCAGGCGCGCCACGGCGTTGTTGTGCACCACCACCACGCAGAAGGTGGCGTGCCCCACCACGATGGTCCAGAACGAGAAGGGAATGTCCATGAGGCTGAAGGCGGAGCGGAGCGCAATGCCCGTGATGATGCCGGGCAAAGCGATGGGCAGGATGATGAGCAGGGAAATGACTTCGCGCCCGAAGAAGCGCGTGCGCGCCAGGGCGCCGGCCGCGAGCGTGCCGAGCACCAGGGCCAGAACGGTGGCGATGGCGGCCACCTGAAGCGACAAGGTGAGCGCGTTCCACACGTCGGGGCGGCTCCAGGCGACGCCGAACCATTTGAGGGTCAGGCCGGGCGGCGGGAACTGGTAGCTGCGCTCCTCCGTGGTGAAGGCGTAGAGGATCACGAAGGCGAGCGGCGCGTGCAGGAACAGCAGCCCGAGGCCCGTGCCGATCTTGAGCCCGAGGGACGCCCTAGAACGCATCGAAGGCTCCCAGGCGCTTGGCCGCCACCAGATAGGCCGCCATGACCAGGATCGGCACCACCGCGAAGGCGGCGGCGAGCGGGATGTTTCCGGCGGTGCCCTGGAGCATGTAGACCGCCTGCCCCAGCAGCAGGGTGGAGGGGCCGATGATCTGCGGCAGGATGTAGTCGCCCAGCGTCAGCGAGAAGGTGAAGATGGAGCCCGCCACGACCCCCGGCAGGGCCAGCGGCAGGATCACCGTGCGGAAGGTCTGGCCGGGTGTTGCGCCGAGATCGGAGGAGGCTTCCATCAGGCTTCCGGGCACCCGCTCCAGGGCGGCCTGGATCGGTAGGATCATGAAGGGCAGCCAGAGATAGACGAACACCAGGAACTGGCCGAAATAGCTCACGGAGAGGGACGGGCCGCCGATGACCGGCATCCCGAGCAGTCCCTCCATGGCGGGCGTCGCGCCGACGCGCTCCGCCGTCCAGGCCACGGCGCCCTCCCGGGCCAGCAGCAGCTTCCAGGCATAGACCTTGACGAGATAGCTCGACCAGAGCGGCATCATGATGGCGAGATAGAACGCCGCCTTCATGCGCCCCCGGGCGTAGCGCGCCGCGTAATAGGCGACCGGAAAGGCCAGCAGCGCCGAGGCCAGGGTAACGGCGGCGGCCATGGCGACCGTGCGGACGATCACGTCGAGATTGGCCGGCTGCAGGAGCTCCGCATAGGTCTTGAGGGTGAACTCGCGCACGATGGTGCCGGAGAACTCGTCGATGGAGAAGAAGCTCTGGAGCAGGAGCGCGACGAGGCTGCCCACATAGACGATGCCGAGCCACAGGAGCGGCGGCACCAGGAGCAGGGTCAGCAGCATCCCCCGGCGCAGGAAGAGCTGGTCGGAGAAGCGCCGGGACAGGCCCTCCCGCGGCAGGGGCAGATCGAGAACCGCGCCGGTCAACGATCCTCCTCCATGGCGTGCATCGCCTGGGGCTGCCAGGAGAGGCGGATCGCCTCGCCCGCGCTCAGGTTCTTGGCCTCCGGGGCGGGCACGAGGGCGCAGAGGCGCACCCCCGCGCAATCGGCGATCACCCGCCGGATCGCGCCCTGGTACTGCACCTCCACGCAGACCCCGTCCGCATGAAGGCGCCCGGGCTCGATCCCGCTGCCGGCGGGACGAACCGCGATCGCCTCCGGCCGCAGGCTCGCGAGCCGCGCCGGGCCGCCGAAGCGGGCGGCGACCGCCGGTTCGAGCACGTTGGAGCCGCCGACGAAATCCGCCACGAACCGGGTCTGCGGCCGCTCGTAGACCTCCTCCGGGGTTCCCACCTGCACCACGCGCCCGGCGTTGAACACGGCGACCCGGTCGCTCATGGAGAGCGCCTCGCCCTGGTCGTGGGTGACGAAGATGAAGGTGAGCCCGAGCGCCCGCTGCAGGGCCTTGAGCTCCACCTGCATCTCCTCCCGCAGCTTGAGGTCGAGCGCCCCCAGGGGCTCGTCGAGGAGCAGCACCTTGGGCCGGTTCACCAGAGCGCGGGCGAGCGCCACCCGCTGGCGCTGGCCGCCCGAGAGCTGCGGCGGACGCCGGGCCTCGAAGCCCACCAGCTTGACGAGGGCGAGCGCCTCGCGCCCGAGCTTCTCCCGCTCCGCCCGGGGGACGCCGCGGATGCGCAGGCCATAGGTGACGTTGTCGAGAACGTTGAGGTGGGGAAAGAGCGCGTAGTCCTGGAAGACCGTGTTCACCGCCCGGCGATAGGGCGGGACGCCGGACACGGGCTCGTCGAAGATGCTGATCTCCCCCGCGTCGGGCTGCTCGAACCCGGCCACGAGGCGCAGGCACGTGGTCTTTCCCGAGCCGGACGGGCCGAGCATGGAGAAGAACTCGCCCGCGCGGATGTCGAGGTCGAGGCCGTCCACCGCCTTCACGGCGCCGAAGTGGCGGGCGACGCCCCTGAAGCGGACGGCGCATCCCTTCGCGGACGCGACCGGGTGGGCCGCAAGGGTGTCTTGCAGTCGCGTATGCACGGACATGACAGGCGCTCCGGAGGTCAGATTCCGCCTCCCCTCTGGGCCGGGGACGACGAACCGTCCCCGGCTTCCGGCTTCTATCCTTGCGTCGGGGCGCGTCAGCGCCCGCCGAGGATGGCGATGTAGTCGGTCACCCAGCGGTAATAGGGCACGCAGCCCTCGGACTGGGTGGCGCATTTGGCCACGGGGGTGCGCCAGAACTTGATCTTGTCGAAGTTGCCCATGCCGTTGGTCTCGCAGCCGCCGGGCCCGAGCAGCTCGTTGTTCTGGCAGGCGGCGGGCACGGACGGCACCGAGCCGAACCAGGCGGCGAGATCGCCCTGCACCTTGGGGCTCAGGGAATGTTCGAGCCACATATAGGCGCAGTTGGGATTCGGCGCGTCCACATGCATCATGGTGGTGTCGGCCCAGCCGGTCGCCCCCTCCTCCGGAACGGTGCTGGCGATGGGCTTGTTCTGGCTCTTGAGCAGGTTGACCTGGAACGGCCAGGAGGAGGATGCGACCACACCCTCGTTGGTGAAGTCGTCCACCTGCACCATGGCGTCGTGCCAGTAGCGCTGCACGACGGCGCGCTGCTTGCGCAGGAGGTCGAGGGCCGCCTTGTACTGCGCCTGCGTGAGCTCGTAGGGGTCCTTGATGCCGAGCTGCGGCTGGTGCTTCATGAGGTAGAGCGCCGCGTCGGCGATGTAGATCGGGCCGTCGAAGGCCTGCACGCGGCCCTTGTTGGACTTGCCGTCGGGCAGGGTGGATTCCTCGAACACCACCTTCCAGCTCTTGGGCGCTTCCTTGAACACGTTGGTGTTGTACATGAGCACGTTGGAGCCCCATTGATAGGGCACGCCGTAATGGACGTTGTTGACCGTGTGCCAGGGCGCTTTCTGCAGGCGCTCGTCCACGGTCTTCCAGCTCGGGATCAGGCCGGTGTTGATCGGCTGCACGCGCTTGCCGGAGATGAGCCTGAGGCTCGCATCCCCCGATGCGGTGACGAGGTCGAAGCCGCCCTCGTTCATGAGGGCCACCATCTCGTCCGAGGTGCCGGCGGTCTTCACCCGCACCTTGCAGCCGCTCTTCTGCTCGAAGCTCGTCACCCAGTCGAATTTCTTGTCGGTCTCGCCCCGCTCGATATAGCCGGGCCAGGCGATGATATCGACGAAGCCCTCGCCCTTGCCGATCTCCTTCACCTGCGCCAGAGCAGGCATGGTGCCGAGCGTTGCCGCCAGGCAGATGCCGGCGGTCTTGACGACGATACGACGCATGGATGCGCTCCCCTTTTCGAATGGCCCCTGGTTGATCATGGGGCGGCCCGCGGGACCGGGTCTTCTCCCCATGGGCGAAGAGTGGCCCAAACGGAAAAGCTTCGCCAATTCATTCGGGAGATTTCGGCTATCGGAAATTCCGATAAGTCAGCCCTTCTGCCGGGTCGACCGATAGGTCTGGACCACGGACAGGAACTGGGAGGCGGCCGGGGACAGGCGCGAGCCGCGCCGCCACACCACCCCCACGGACACGGCGGGCAGGTTCTCGCGGATCCGCCGCGCCTCGATCTTGTCGCCCTCCAGGGTCCATTGACGGTAGGTGAGGTCGGGCAGCACCGCAAGCCCCGCCCCGGTGGCCACCAGGCTTCTGACCGCCTCCACGGAGCGGGTGCGGAAGGCGATGGGCGGGCGGATGCCGAGCTGCTGCCAGGCCAGCTTCGGGGCCTCGTCGATCTCGTCGATGGCGAGCAGGATCTGCGGCTCGTCGGCCAGGTCCCCCAGGCCGATCTCCGCGGCTTGCGTCAGGGGATGGCCGAGGGGCAGCCAGAGCCGGTAGCGGGAGGCCTCGACGATCTCCGCCTCCAGGGACAGGAGGGTCAGGCGGGGCGGCAGCACCATCACGGCGATGTCGAGCTCGCCGCCGATGAGCAGGTGCTCCAGATAGTCGCGGTTGTCCTCGACCACGCTCACCTCCAGGAACGGGAAGGCGCGCCGGAACCGGGCCAGGAGGTCGGCCAGGATGTAGCTGGCCACCAGGGGCGTGACCCCGAGCTGGAGCCGCCCCTCCGTGGGAGCGCCGCTCTCGTCGAGGGCGCGCCTGGCGTTCGACACCTCGGCCAGGATCTTCTCCGCGTGCCGCAGGAACTGGTAGCCCTTCAGGGTCAGGCTCATGCCGTGGGCGCAGCGCTCGACCAGCTTGAAGCCGAGATCGTGCTCGAGCTCCTGCACCGCCTCGGTCATGGTCGACTGGGAGATGGACAGGTGCCGCGCCGCCCCGGAGACGGAGCCCGCCTCGGCGATCGCAACGAAATAGCGCACCTGCCGGAGGGAGAAAGCCATGCCCTAGCCCGGGCTCCGAACCCAGGTTCCCAACCGGTTCATTCCGCCATCCGACCGGCGCCTCGCCACGGCTCTCTCCCGAAACAGGATCGCAGGATGGGGCAGGCGAAACCTTGTGTCCAGCGGTCGGGCGCCGGCGGGCCGCCCCGGTCGCCAAGCGTCCTGCCTCCCCCTGCACGATGTGGCGGCCCGATCCGGCCCCTCCCAGAGCGCGCCGATGGCCTTCAGGGGGTTATGAGGGTATAGGAGGGCGATCACCGAACGGATATGGCGAAGCAACCCTTGGAGGCCCGATTGACCGACGTGATCCCAGCGCCCGACCGGACGGCCACGCCCGGCATCAGCGCGGAGATCCTCATCGACGCGATCACGGATGTGGGGCTCATCGTCCTCGACCCGCAGGGGCGCGTGACGAGCTGGAACTCCGGGGCCGAGCGCATCAAGGGATGGCGCGCGGACGAGATCATCGGGCAGCCCTTCTCGGTCTTCTTCCGCCCGGAGGACGCGGCGGCGGGAAAGCCCGCCCGGGAGCTTGCCCTCGCCCGGGACACCGGCCGCTACGAGGATCAGGTGGTGCGCGTCCGCAAGGACGGCTCGACCTTCGTGGCCTATGTGTCCCTGACCCCCGTCCGCGACGAGGCGGGCCGGGTGCGGGGCTTCGCCAAGGTCACCCGGGACGTGACCGAGCGGGTTGCCGCCGAGGAGGCGCTCAAGGCCCGGGAGGCGCATCTGCGCTCCATCCTGGAAACCGTGCCCGACGCCATGGTGGTGATCGACGAGCAGGCGCTGATCCGGTCGTTCAGCGCCACCGCCGTGAGGCTGTTCGGCTACGAGCCCGACGAGGTGATCGGCGAGAACGTCAAGATCCTCATGCCCGAGCCCTATCGCGAGCAGCACGACGGCTACATGCGCCGCTACCTCTCCACCGGGGAACGGCGCATCATCGGCATCGGCCGGGTGGTGGTGGGCCAGCGCAAGGACGGCTCCACCTTTCCCATGGAGCTGGCGGTGGGCGAGATGCATTCCGGCGGCGAGCGCTACTTCACGGGCTTCATCCGCGACCTCACGGAGCGCCAGCAGACCGAGACCCGGCTGCAGGAGCTGCAATCGGAACTGGTGCACATGTCCCGCTTCACGGCGCTGGGCGAGATGGCCTCGACCCTGGCCCACGAGATCAACCAGCCGCTCACGGCCATCGCCAACTACCTCAAGGGCTGCCGCCGCATCCTGGAGCGGATGGAGGGCGACCCCGTGCCCATGCTGCGGGAGGCTGTCGGTCAGGCGGCCGACCAGGCCCTGCGGGCGGGCCAGGTGATCCGGCACCTGCGGGAATTCGTGGCCCGCGGCGAGAGCGAGCGCCATATCGAGAACCTGCCCAAGCTCATCGAGGAGGCCAGCGCCCTGGCCCTGGTGGGCGCCAAGGAGAAGGGCGTGCGCGTGGTCTTCCGGCTCGATCCCAGGGCCCATCTCGTGCTCGCCGACCGCATCCAGATCCAGCAGGTCCTGCTGAACCTGATCCGCAACGCCATCGAGGCGATGCAGGATTCGGAGCGCCGGGAGCTGGTGATCGGCACGAGGGGCGACCAGGGGGACGGCCTCGTGGAGGCGAGCGTGCAGGATACCGGCTCGGGCATCGCCCCCGACATCGCCGCCCGGCTCTTCGAGCCCTTCGTCACCAGCAAGAAGCACGGGATGGGGGTCGGGCTGTCGATCTGCCGCACCATCGTGGAGGCGCACGGGGGCAAGATCTGGGCCGAGTCGGAGCAGGGCCGGGGAACGGTCTTCCGCTTCACCCTGCGCAATGTCGATCATGAGGAGCTGGCGGATGCCCAATGAAGCGGTCGTGCATGTGGTCGACGACGATCTGGCGGTGCGCCAGTCCCTGTCCTTCCTGCTGGCCTCGGACGGCCTGCCCGTGCGGCTGCACGAATCCGCCCTGGCCTTCCTGGACGCCATGAAGGAGACGGCCACGGGATGCATCGTCACGGACGTGCGCATGCCGGGCATCGACGGCATCGAGCTCCTGCGCCGCCTCAAGGCCCGCGGCTTCAGCCTTCCGGTGATCGTCATGACCGGGCACGCGGACGTGCCCATGGCGGTGGAGGCCATGAAGGAAGGGGCGGTGGACTTCATCGAGAAGCCGTTCGACGACGACCTGTTCCTGGCGGCGGTCCGCTCGGCCCTCAGGCTCCAGGAGCAGCACGCCCAGCGCGACGCCCTCGTGGCCGAGGTGCAGGCCCGGCTCCAGGGGCTGTCCGAGCGCGAGCGCCAGGTGCTCGGGGGCCTCGTGGCCGGCAAGGCCAACAAGGTGATCGCCTACGATCTCGGCATCAGCCCGCGCACGGTGGAGATCTACCGGGCCAACGTGATGACCAAGATGCAGGCCGGCAGCCTGTCCGAGCTGGTGCGCATGGCCCTGGTGGTGGGAGGCCTGCCCACGGAATGACGCGGGCTCCTTAAGGATTTTCCCTGAATCGAAAAGGCGGGCTCCTTGAGCCATATCAAGCCGCAGGTTCGGCCGATGGGGTAGATCATTCCCAAGCCCAGCCGGAACCCAGAGCAGGATGCCGCGATGCCCCCGAGTCCGGGACCTGTCCTCGTCGTCGACGACGATGCGGCGGTTCGCCATTCATTGAAGTTTGCCCTCGAACTGGAGGGGCTCGACGTGCGCCTGTACGAGGGCGGCGAGGATCTTCTCGCCGATGCCGATCTTCCCGCCAGCGGCTGCCTCGTGGTCGACTATTACATGCCCGCCATGAACGGGGTCGAGCTCATGGACCGGCTGCGGGGGCGGCGCGTGAGCCTTCCGGCCATCCTGATCACCGCCAAGGCGACCCGGGACCTGCGCGAGCGGGCCGCCCGCTCCGGCTACCGGCAGGTTCTGGAAAAGCCCCTGGAGGACGGCCTGCTTGTGGACAGCATCCGCTGCGCCCTCGACGTCTCCCCCGCGGAAGCCGTGACGGGAGCCTAAGGACAATCCCTTAGGAGAGCATCTGAATTTCCAGACGTGGGCCCGGGCGTCAACATCCTCGCAACGTCCCACGAGAACGACGCCGACGAGGACCCCATGCAGACCGCGCTCGCTTCCACCGGCCTCCCGACCGCCTCGAACGCCGCGCTCCTGCGCGGCATTCCCGCCCCCCGCCCGGCCGCCGAGGCCCCTGCCCTGGGCTCGACCCGCTGCCTTGCCAAGGACGAGGCGATCTTCGCCGAGGGCGACCGCGCCGCCTATTTCTACAAGGTGGTGTCCGGCGCGGTGCGAACCTCGAAGCTCCTGAGCGACGGACGCCGGCAGATCGACGCCTTCCACCTCCCGGGGGACATCTTCGGCATCGAATCGGGCGACGAGCACCGCTTCACCGCCGAGGCCCTGGGCGCCGCCACGGTGATCGCCTACCGCCGCTGCGGCCTGGACACCCTGGCGTCGGGCGACGCCGCCTTCTCGCGCCAGATCGTGGCCGCCATGATGCGCTCCCTGGAGCGGGCGCAGGACCACATGCTGCTGCTCGGCCGCAAGAGCGCCATGGAGAAGATCGCCACCTTCCTGCTCGACATGGCCGAGCGCTTCGAGGGCAGCGACCACGTGGATCTTCCCATGTCCCGCACGGACATCGCCGACCATCTGGGCCTGACCATCGAAACGGTGTCCCGCTCCCTGACTCAGCTCGAGCGCGGGGGCGTGATCGAGCTTCCGGCCCACCGCCGCACCATCCTGCTGCGCAACAGGGCGGCCCTGCGCCACCTGGATTCCTGACCTTCCCCCATGGGGGCGATGGAGCCCGGCTGCTCTCGCAGTCGGGCTTTTTTCATGCCCGGCGCCCATAAAGGCGGTTGAAAATCGCCCCGGGACAGGGTTCTTGATCCCATCCTCATGATCCCATCCCCATGGGGGCGGTGGCATCCGGCGGCCGCGACCCTAGAAAGGGGATGGAGCCCACCTCCGGGCCGCCCGTCCGGGACCGAGCCGAACCTAAGGAAGCGACAAGCAGCGATGGCCATCACCCGCGTTCCGACAAAGCCCTATTCCGATCAGCGCCCCGGCACCTCCGGCCTGCGCAAGAAGGTCACGGTGTTCCAGCAGCCCGCTTATGTGGAAAACTTCGTGCAGGCGATCTTCGACAATGTGGAGGGGCGCGAGGGCTCGACCCTGGTGATCGGCGGCGACGGGCGCTTCTTCAACGATGCGGTGGTGCGCATCGCCGTCCGGATGGCGGCCGCCAACGGCTTTGCCCGCATCCTCGTGGGGCAGAGGGGCCTCCTGTCCACCCCGGCCGCCTCCTGCGTGATCCGCAAGCACAAGGCCATCGGCGGCCTGGTCCTGTCCGCAAGCCACAATCCCGGCGGGCCGGACGGGGATTTCGGCATCAAGTTCAACATGTCCCACGGGGGCCCGGCCCCGGAATCCTTCACGGAAGCGGTGTTCAAGCGCGCCGGCGCCCTCACCGAATACCGGATCGTGGACGGCCCCGACATCGATCTCGACCGCATCGGCGGCACCCGCATCGGGGATGCCCTGGTCGAGGTGATCGACCCCGTGGCCGATTACGCGGAGCTGATGGAGCGGCTCGTGGATTTCGAGGCGATCTCCGGCCTGTTCCGCTCCGGGTTCCGGATGCGGTTCGATGCGCTGAGCGCCATCACCGGCCCCTATGCCAAGGCCATCCTCGAGGGACGCCTCGGGGCTCCCGCCGGCACCGTGGTGAACGGGGAGCCCATGCCGGATTTCGGCGGCCACCATCCCGACCCCAACCCGGTCCATGCCCACCACCTCATGGAGCTGATGATGGGTCCTGACGCGCCGGATTTCGGCGCGGCCTCGGACGGGGATGGCGACCGCAACATGATCGTGGCCCCGGGGCTCTTCGTCACCCCGAGCGACAGCCTCGCCATCCTGACGAGCCATGCCCACCTGGCGCCGGGCTATGCGGGGGGCCTTGCGGGCGTCGCCCGCTCCATGCCCACGAGCCGCGCCGCCGACCGGGTGGCGGCGGGGCTCGGCATCGCCGCCTACGAGACCCCCACCGGCTGGAAGTTCTTCGCCAATCTTCTCGACGCGGGCCTGATCACCCTGTGCGGCGAGGAGAGCGCGGGCACGGGCTCCAACCATATCCGCGAGAAGGACGGCCTCTGGGCGGTTCTGCTCTGGCTCAACATCCTGGCGGTGACGAAGAAGCCCGCCGACCGGATCGTGCGCGACCATTGGGCCGCCTTCGGGCGCGACTACTACGCCCGCCACGATTACGAGGAGATCGAGACGGAAGGGGCCAACGCCCTCATGGCCCACCTGCGCTCCAGGCTCGCCACCCTCCCAGGCGCGCGCCTGGGCGGCCTCACGGTGGAGTCCTGCGACGACTTCTCCTACACGGACCCGGTGGACAACTCGGTAACCCCGAAACAGGGCGTGCGGGTTCTCTTCGCGGAGGACGCCCGCGCCGTGTTCCGCCTGTCGGGCACCGGCACCGCGGGCGCGACGCTCCGGGTCTATCTGGAGCGCTTCGAGCCCGACCCGGCCCGCCACGGCCTGCCCACGGCGGAGGTCTTAGCCCCCGTGGCGGAAGCCGCCAACGCCCTTGCGGACATCGCCCGGTTCACCGGCCGCGAGGCGCCGAGCGTGATTACGTAGGGGCGAATGGCGAGTGGCGAATGGCGAATGGGGAATTTGACCTCATCGCCCTCCTGACCACTCACCCTCGCCGCCACTCACCAATCACCACTCGCCACCCACCATTCGCCCCTCACCTCAATACGTCTCCCACAGCCCAGGCGTGGCGAGTTCGAGCAGGTGCCCGTCCGGGTCGCGGAAATAGACGCTTTGGCCGCCTCGCGACCAGGTGGTGCGGCCTTCCACAAGGATTCCGAAGGCGTCCAGGCGCTCCTCCCAGGCCGGAAGGTCCTCGGCCGAGACCGCGAAGGCCATGTGCAGGGGGCCGTGCCCGTCATGGGGCGGGATCGTGCCGCCCGGCATGGTCATGGTCTCGGCCGAGGCCCCGCGCCGGAACAGGAGCAGCACGCTCCGGCCGCTCACGTCGAAGGCGCACATGCGGTGGTCCGCCCGCAGGAGCGGCAGGTCGAGGGCGACCTCGTAGAATTCTCTGGCGCGATCCAGGTCGTCCACGTAAAGCGCCGTTTCGAGGATCGAGTTCAGTGCCGGCATCCGCGTCTCCCAGGGGTCTCCCGCCCGGATCATGATCCGGCTGAGGGGCCATTTGTCCGCCGCCGCCTGTTTTCAAGCTTCTTGGCGGCGAAAGTTTGGGCAGACATGCTGACCTTTTGATCTTGAACCAGGGGCGGTCGGGCATAAATATTGCAGTGCAACACGGCGATTGGCGTCGCCTGTTGCGGCCCTTCTTGGGCGTTTCCTCCCTAAACTTCGGGCCGCTGGCAACAGCGGCCTTTTTTCTTGTCGGGATGGGCACCGCACGCATCCCCTCTCCCACCCGGGAGAGGGGGGATCAGCGCGCGGCTCCCCATAAAAAGTCCCGCCAACGGCCGGCGGGAATCCTCCCACGCCTACCGCGCCGCCGCGACGCTGTTGCGGATCACCAGCTCCGTGTCGAGCCGGATGCTCCTGGGCGTCGGACGCCCGTGCAGCAGGTCGATCAGGGCGGAGGCCGCGGCCTGGCCCAGCTCCCTCCGGGGCTGGCGGATCGTGGTCAGGGACGGCTCCGCCACGGCGGCGAACTCGATGTCATCGAAGCCCGCCACCGAGATGTCCGCCGGCACCTTGAGCCCGGCGGACAGGAGCGTTCGCATGACCCCGATGGCCATCTGGTCGCTGGTGCAGAACACCGCCGTGGGGCGCCTGGGCCGCGCCAGGAGCCCCTGGCCCGCCTCCACCCCCGATTCGATGGTGAAGTCCCCCGGGATCACCCAATCGGGATCGAAGGGCAGCCCTTGCGCCTCCAGCCCGTCCCGGTAGCCGCGGAAGCGCTCCCGTTCGAGCACGTTGTCGGACGGGCCGCTCACATAGGCGATGCTCCGGTGCCCCAGGGAGGCGAGGTGCCGGGTCATGCGGCAGGCGGCGGCGCGGTTGTCGATCTCGATCTGCGGGATGTCGGCCCCGGGAATCGCCTCGCACAGGGCCACCAGGGGGATGTTGATCCGGGCCGCCGGCCCGCTGCCGTCCCGGCTCTGCCCGAACAGGTGGCCGTTGAGCAGGATCGCCCCGTCCACCCGCCCGGCGGCCGTGTAGGCGGCGAAATGCGCCTCCTTCTCGGGCGAGCCGTCGAGGTCGCTGATGATCATGCCGTAGCCCGCCTCGAACAGGGTCTCCTCGATCCCGCGCAGGATGCGGGAGAAGAACGTGTTCGCCAGGTCCGGCAGGACCACGAGAACCATGCCGGTCTTGTGCGAGCGCAGGGTGCGGGCGGCGGGGTTGGGCACGTAGCCGATCTTGGCGATGGCCTCCAGCACCCGGGCCCGCGCCTGGGGCGAGACCCGCTCGGGGGTGGCCAGCGCCCGGCTCACGGTGGCGGTGGAGACCTCGGCGAGCCTGGCCACGTCCTGGATGCGCGCGGCGCGGACCAGCCCGTCGGCCTGATCGGTGGCGCCCGTCTGCCCCGCCTCGTCCATGACCCCTCCCCACGTTCCGTTTGACAGAAGCCCTTGTTGCGGTAAAGTTGATGTAATCGTTTACATGGGGGTGTTGTCAAATCCTGCGACACCCCGAGGTCATGAAAAGTCCCGCCAGAGGACCGTGACAAGCGCCGGAGGAGAAAGATGCCAGTCCAAGCCCCCTTCAGCTGATCTTAATCAGGCCCAGCGCCAGCCCGCCGCTTTCGCTTTCCGGCGAGCGGATGAACTCGCCTCCCCTGATTCGGAGCCGCTCATGGATTCCGTTCTTCGCGCCGAGAACATCTCCAAATCCTTCGGGCCCATCGAGGTCCTGAGCGGCATTGGGCTGGACCTGAGGCCGGGCGAGGTTCATGCGGTCATCGGCGAGAACGGCGCGGGCAAGTCGACCCTGATGCGCATCCTGTCCGGGCACCTGCCGCCCAGCAAGGGAAGCCTTTTTCTGGGCGGCCAGCCGATCACCTTCTCCGGTCCCGTCGACGCGGAGAGCCACGGCATCGTCCTGGTGCACCAGGAAATCCTCCTGGCGCCGGATCTGACCGTGGCGCAGAACGTGTTCCTCGGCCGGGAGATCCGGCGCTACGGCTTCGTGGACGATCGGGCCATGCGCGAGCAGACCCGCGCCATCCTGACGGAACTGGGCGCCTTCATCGATCCCGACCAGGAGGTGCGCCGCCTCTCCATCGCCGACCGCCAGCTCGTGCAGATCGCTCGCGCCCTCCTGGTGCCCCACAAGGTGGTGGCCTTCGACGAGCCCACCGCCGTGCTCACCCCCATCGAGGCGGAGAGCCTGTTCGGGATCATCCGCAAGCTGCGGGCGCAGGGGGTGGCGGTTCTCTACATCTCCCATCGCCTGAACGAGGTGAAGGCCGTGGCCGACCGGGTCACGGTGCTGCGCGACGGGCGGCACATCGCCACCCGCGACATCGAGGGCCTGGAGCCCATGGAGATGGCCCGGCTCATGGTGGGCCGCGACATGTCCAAGCTCTACCCGGACAGGCCGGCCACCGCCTCCGACCAGGTCGTCCTGGCGGTGCGCGACATGGCGGTGCCCGGCTATGTGGAGAAGGCGTCCTTCGCCTTGAAGCGCGGCGAGATCCTCGGCTTCGGCGGGCTCATCGGCGCGGGCCGCACGGAGCTGTTCGAGGCCATCGTCGGCCTGCGCCCCGGCCGGGGCTCGGTCACCCTCGACGGCAAGCCCGTGCATTTCCGCGACGCCCGCGAGGCCATGGCGTCGGGCATCGTCTACCTGTCGGAGGACCGCAAGGGCAAGGGCCTGCTCCTGGGGCAGAACCTTCGCGTCAACCTCTCGCTGGCGGCACTGGAAAAATTCACCCGCGGGTCGTTCATCGACGTGGGCGCGGAGGACCGGGCCCTCGACGCGGCCATCAAGGATTTCGACATCCGCGCCCGCCGCCGCGATCTCCTGGCCGGGCAGCTCTCCGGCGGCAACCAGCAGAAGCTGCTGCTCGCCAAGATGATGCTGGCGGAGCCCCGCGTCATCGTCATCGACGAGCCGACCCGGGGCGTGGACATCGGCACCAAGGAGCAGATCTACCGCTTCATCGCCAACCTGGCCCTGCAGGGTCTCTCGGTCATCGTGATCTCATCGGAGATGACGGAGCTGATCGGCCTGTGCCACCGGGTCGTGGTGATGCGCAATGGGCGCGTCGCCGGCGAGGTGGCCCAGGGCGACCTGTCGGAAGATTCCATCGTCTATCTCGCCACTGGCGTTCATGAGGAAAGGGCGGCGGAGATCGCCGCGGGCCACGCATGACCGATAACGCCCTTCGCACCGACGCCCCCGCGCGCAGGTTCCGCATCGACATGCGGGCGCTCTCGCCCTTCATCGCCCTCATCGTGCTGGTGATCGCGGGCGCGCTGGTCAATCCCGACTTCCTCACCCCCTCGAACCTGCTCAACGTGGTGACGCGCTCGGCCTTCATCGCCATCATCGCGGTGGGCGCGACCTTCGTGATCGCGGGCGGCGGCCTCGACCTCTCGGTGGGCTCCATGGCGGCGCTCACCGCCGGCATCATGATCCTGACCCTGAACTCCCTGGGAAGCCCCGACATGAGCACCCTGGCCCTGGGGATGCTGGTGGCCATCGGCTTAGGCGCCGCCTGCGGGCTCGCCAACGGCCTCATCGTCACCTTCGGGCGCATCGAGCCCTTCATCGTGACGCTCGGCACCATGGGCATCTTCCGCTCCCTGGTGATCTGGCTCGCCGCGGGCGGCACCATCACCATGCGCAATCTGGAGCTGCGCGAGCTCTACCGCCCGGTCTATTTCGGCAGCGTGATGGGAATCCCGGTTCCGATCATCGCCTTCATGCTGGTGGCCGCCGTCGGGGCGCTCATCCTCTACCGCACCTCCTTCGGCCGCCACGTGGTGGCGCTCGGCTCCAACGAGGACGTGGCGCGCTATTCGGGCGTGCCGATCTGGCGCGTGAGGACGCTCACCTACATCATCCAGGGCATCTGCGTGGGCATCGCGGTGCTGGTCTACGTGCCGCGCCTCGGCTCGGCCACGCCCACCACGGGCCTTTTATGGGAATTGCAGGCGATCACCGCGGTGGTGATCGGCGGCACCGCCCTTCGCGGCGGCATCGGCCGCATCTGGGGCACGGTGGTGGGCGCCGTGATCCTCGAACTCGTCGCCAATATCATGGTGCTGTCGAACTTCGTCTCCGAGTTTCTCGTGGGAGCGGTTCAGGGCGCCATCATCATTATCGCCATGCTCGTGCAGCGCTCACTACAGCGCGGGCGATGAAACCGGACGGGCCCCCCGGACAAGGGGCCCGACAGCAGATCTCCAGGGAGGAGCACATGAAAGCAACGGCACTGAAACTTGCAATCGCGGCGGGCCTGACGGCGGGCGTCGCCACCGGCGCCATGGCGCAGCAGAAGAACGTCACCATCGGCGTCTCGATCCCGGCCGCCACCCACGGCTGGACCGGCGGCGTGGTCTACCACGCGCAGGAGACGGCCAAGCTCCTGGAAAAGGGCTATCCGGGCCTCAAGGTCATCGTGAAGACCTCGCCGGACGGCGCCTCCCAGGCGAACGCCCTCGACGATCTCACCTCGCAGAAGATCGACGCCCTCGTGGTCCTGCCCTTCAACTCCGACGAGCTGACGAACCCCGTCCGCGAGGTCAAGAAGCGCGGCACCCTGGTGACCGTGGTGGACCGCGGCCTCAAGGACCCGTCGATCCAGGACATCTACGTGGCCGGCAACAACCCGGAGTTCGGCCGCGTGGCCGGCAAGTACTTCGTGGACAACCTGAAGCAGGGCAACGTGGTGGTGTTCCGCGGCATCCCCACGGTGATCGACGAGGAGCGCGTCACGAACTTCGAGAAGGCGCTCCAGGGCTCGGGCGTGAAGGTGATCGACAAGCAATACGCCAACTGGAACCGGGACGACGCCTTCAAGGTGATGCAGGACTTCCTGTCCAAGCACCCGAAGATCGACGCGGTGTGGGCCTCGGACGACGACATGGCGCTGGGCGTCATGGAAGCCATCCGCCAGGCCAAGCGCGAGGACATCAAGTTCGTCCTCGGCGGCGCGGGCATGAAGGACATGATCAAGAAGGTCATGGACGGGGACAAGATGATCCCGGCCAACGTGTCCTATCCGCCCTCGATGATCTCCACCGCCATGGGCGTCACCGCGGCGCATTTCTACACCAACGCCCCCATGCGCGGCACCTACGTGCTCAACGCCCAGCTGATCACCAAGGACAACGCCAAGGACCACTACTTCCCCAACTCGCCGTTCTAAGCGGCCACTCTCCCCTCCCCCTTGCGGGGAGGGGCAGGGGTGGGGGTCGTAATGTCAAAGCTCTGTCCTTCATCAGTGAAGTACGAGGCCGCTACAGCGCCTGACTCTCCGACTATCTCACCCAGCCTTACCACCCCCACCCCTCACCCCTCCCCGCAAGGGGGAGGGGAACTCTGGGAGTTCACCCATGAAGACCATGAAGGGCCCCGGCCTCTTCCTCGCGCAGTTCGCCGGCGACGAGGCTCCGTTCAACTCGCTCGACGCCATCTGCCGCTGGGCGGCGTCCCTGGGCTACAAGGGCGTCCAGATCCCCACCTGGGACGCGCGCCTCTTCGACCTGAAGAAGGCCGCGGACTCGAAGGCCTATTGCGACGAGATCCTCGGCCTCGTGCGCTCCCACGGCATGGAGATCACCGAGCTGTCGACGCACCTCCAGGGCCAGCTCGTGGCGGTGCATCCGGCGTTCGACGAGGCCTTCGACGGCTTTGCGGCCCCCGAGGTCAGGGGCAACCCGAAGGCGCGCCAGGCCTGGGCGGTGGACCAGATGACCATGGCCGCGCGGGCGTCGAGGAATCTCGGCCTGAATGTGAGCGTGAGCTTCTCGGGGGCGCTCGCCTGGCCCTTCGTCTACCCCTGGCCGCAGCGCCCGGCGGGCCTCGTGGAGACCGCCTTCGAGGAGCTGGGGCGGCGCTGGCGTCCGATCCTCGACGCCTATGACGAGGCGGGCTGCGACGTCGCCTACGAGATCCATCCCGGCGAGGACATCCACGACGGCGCCACCTTCGAGCGCTTCCTGGACGCGGTGGGCGGGCACCCCCGCGCCTGCATCAACTACGACCCGAGCCACTTCCTGCTGCAGCAGCTCGACTACGTGGCCTTCATCGACCTCTACCACGAGCGCATCAAGGCGTTCCACGCCAAGGACGCGGAGTTCAACCCCTCCGGCCGCATCGGCGTCTATGGCGGCTACGAGAGCTGGGTCAACCGGGCTGGGCGCTTCCGGTCGCTGGGCGACGGACAGGTGGATTTCGGCGCGATCTTCTCCAAGCTCGCCCAGTACGACTACGAATCCTGGGCCGTGCTGGAATGGGAATGCGCGTTGAAGCACCCGGAGGAGGGCGCGCGGGAGGGCGCCGCGTTCATCAAGGCGCACATCATCCGCGTGACCGAAAAGGCCTTCGACGATTTCGCCGCGGGCGGAACCGACGAGGCCGCCAACCGGCGGATGCTCGGCATCGAGGCGGCGAGGTAAGGGATCATGGCGATCACGGCATCACAGAACCAGAAGCTCAACCGCCGCCTGCGGCTCGGCATGGTGGGCGGCGGGCGCGGCGCCTTCATCGGCGCGGTGCACCGCATCGCGGCCCGGATCGACAACCGCTGGGACTTCGTGGCCGGCGCCCTGTCGTCGGACCCGGAGCGGGCGCGGCTCTCGGGCGAGGACCTGCTCCTCGACCCCGAGCGCATCTACGGCTCCCTCGGCGAGATGGCCGAGCGCGAAAGCGCCCGGGAGGACGGCATCGACGCGGTGTCCATCGTCACGCCCAACCACGCCCATGCGGCGGCGGCGGAAGCCTTCCTGCGGGCCGGCATCCACGTGATCTGCGACAAGCCCCTCACCACCACGGTGGAGGAGGCGGAGCGGCTTGCAGGGCTCGCGCGGGAATCGGGCCTGATCTTCGCGGTGACCCACAACTACACCGGCTATCCCCTGGTGCGGCAGGCCCGCGCCATGGTGGAGGCCGGCGACCTCGGGGCCATCCGGGTGGTGCAGGTGGAATACGCCCAGGACTGGCTCGCCACCCGGGTGGAGGAGACGGGCAGCAAGCAGGCCGAGTGGCGCACCGATCCCGCCCGGTCGGGCCCTGCGGGGGCCGTGGGCGACATCGGCACCCATGCGTTCAACCTCGCCGAGTTCATCGCGGCCGACAGGGTCGCGTCGCTCTCGGCCGAACTGCACACCTTCGTGGAAGGGCGCAGGCTCGACGACAACGCCCACATGATGCTGCGCTTCGCCTCCGGCGCCCGCGGGATGCTGTGGTGCAGCCAGGTGGCGGCGGGCCTCGAGAACGGGCTTCGCATCCGGGTCTACGGCGAAAAGGCCGGGCTCGAATGGCTGCAGGAAAACCCTAACTACCTGCTGTTCTCGCCCTTAGGCGAGCCGCCCCGGATCATCCGCCGCAACGGCTACGGCGCCAACGACGTCTCCCGGGCCGCCTCGCGCATTCCCGGCGGCCACCCGGAGGGCTACCTGGAGGGCTTCGCGCAGCTCTACACGGACGTGGCGGAGCAGATCGCCGCCCGGATCGAGGGCCGCGACCCCGACCCCTTCTCCCTGCAGGTCCCCACCGTGGACCACGGGGTGCGCGGCGTGCGCTTCATCGACGCGGCGGTGCGCTCCTCGAAGGACAAGGCCGCCTGGGTGGAGCTGTAGGCCTTCGCCCTTCCCTCATCCTGAGGAGGTGCGAAGCACCGTCTCGAAGGAGGATCCAGGGAGTGGGGAAACGCGCCGCAACTCCCTCTCCCGGGTGGGAGAGGGTGAGGGGTGAGGGAAGGCCCTCTCCGAACAGAGCACAGGCGGGGGTGAGCAGAGCAGAGGCAGGCGCAGCGTTTCATCCTGCGCCGTCCTGCCCTCACCCCTGCCCCTCTCCCACACGGGAGAGGGGATCAGCGTCTGCTGGACACGCCCCGCGCCCGAATTTCATCGGAGACCCTTCGAGCCCGGGCGAGCCGGACCTGCGGGAATGTCGTGCGCGGTCAGATGCGCCTTGAAATACCCCTTGCGATGATGACCTATAGGGCAGGACGGAGGACGCTACCCCTTCATGGACTCGACACACCACGACCATTCCCTCGAGGATCTGAACGACACGCAGAGGCGGGTTCACCGCATCCTGGCGGCGGCGGCCAATCCGCTGTCGGCCTACGAGGTCCTGGACAAGATGCGGGGCAAGGGGGCGGTGACGCCGCCCACGGTCTACCGCTCCCTCGACAAGCTGATCCGCAAGGGGCTGGCCCACCGGCTGGAGAGCCTCAACGCCTACGTGGCCTGCAAGCACCCCCACGACCACGAGATGGCGGCCTTCGCCATCTGCGATTCCTGCGGGGCGGTGACGGAGTTCAGCGATAGGCAAATCAGCGAGCGCTTGTCGCAGTGGAGCGAGGGCCACGCCTTCTGCGCCAAGAAGATGACAGTGGAAATTAGGGGACAGTGCGAATCCTGCGCCGAATGAGGCAAACTCTTGGAATAGAACATCCAATATCCTTTGGTATTATATACTCTTTCGCAAGATGTACCCGTCGGTTTGTGTCCTAATGCCAAGTTCCGTTACGTCATATGCAGAATTGCAATGCTTATTTGAAACGATAAAACATTGTTCAAGCGTGGCTTCCGCGTTATGACTATGTCCAGTTTCGTAATAACAGGAGCAGGTTTAATGAGCACTCGGGCCCTCAGGAAGGAAGAAGAAGACAATCTTCTCCGTCGTGCGGACGATCTCTGCCGCCAAAACAATCTTCGGTTGACGCCGATTCGCGAGCGCGTCTACCGGGAACTCGTCCAGAGCGGAGGTCCCGTGGGGGCCTATGACCTCGTGGACCGGCTCAGCAGCGACAAGAAGCGTCTGGCTCCCGTGACGATCTACCGGGCCCTGGACTTCCTGCGGGATGCGGGCCTCGTCCATCGCCTCGCCACCCAGAACTCCTATGTGGTGTCCCACGGCCAGCCCGAGGCGAACGCCATGAAGATCATGTTCGTGGACAAGCGCACCGGCGAGACCATCGAGGTTCATTCGACCGAAGTGGCCGAGGCGATCCGCAAGGCCTCCGAGCAGGCCGGCTTCCGGTCCGTCTCCCCCTTCATCGAGGTCGAAGGCGAGCTCACCCGCTAGGCCGGCTCTTCGCTGTGGGAAAACAAAAAGGTCGGGCATTGCCCGGCCTTTTCGCTTATTCGGCCGCCAGGGCCCGCGGGGGGGCGTGGGGCTCTTTCCGGGCTTGCGCGCTGCGCACGGTCTCCCGGGAGATGTAGGTGTAGAACATCGGCACCACGAAGAGGGTGAAGATCGTGCCGATGGACATGCCCGAGGCGATCACGAGGCCCATGGAGAAGCGGGCCGCCGCGCCTGCGCCGCTCGCGGTGATGAGGGGGGCGACGCCCAGCACCATGGCGGCCGTGGTCATGAGGATCGGCCGCAGGCGCACCCGGGCGGCTTCCTCGATCGCCGCGCGCCGGTTCATTCCCCGCGTCTCCTTCAGCTCGTTGGCGAACTCCACCATCAGGATGCCGTGCTTGGTGATCAGCCCCACCAGGGTGATCAGCCCCACCTGCGTGTAGATGTTCAGGGTCGCCAATCCCATGTTGAGGAAGATCATGGCGCCGAACATGGAGAGCGGCACCGACATCATGATGATGAACGGATCGCGGAAGCTCTCGAACTGCGCCGCCAGCACCAGGTAGATCACCAGGATGGCGAGCCCGAAGGCGAGCGCGATGGAGTTGCCCTCCTGGACCTCGAGGCGCGACTGGCCCGCGTAATCCTCGTAGAAGCCCTGGGGCATCACCTCGGCCGCGAGCGACCGCAGGGTCGCCAGCCCCTCCGAGGTGGTGACGCCGGGCAAGGGCAGGGCCGAGAGGGTCGCGGCGTTGAGCTGGTTGAACTGCTCGATGGCCGCCGGCGCCGCGTTCGTCTCGATGCGCACCAGCGCCGAGAGCGGCACCATGGAGCCGTCCGAGGCGCGCACGTAATACTCGGAGAGGCGCTCCGGGTTCAGGCGGTCGGCCTGACGGACCTGGCTGACCACGTCGTAGCTGCGGCTGTCCCGGTCGAACTTGGAGATCGGCGCGCCGCCCACCAGGGCGCCCAGCGTGTTGCCGATCTCGCTCACCGGGACGCCGAGGGCCGCCGCCCGGTCCCGGTCGATGATGATGCGGGCGCGGGGCGTCTGGTAGGTCACCGAGTTCTGGACCACGATGAACTTGCCGGAGGCCATGGCCTTCTGCTTCACCTGCTCGGCCACCTCGTAGGCCTGGGAGGAATCGCCGATGGTGCGCAGGACGTACTGGATCGGCAGGCCGCCGCCCGCGCCCGGCAGGGACGGCGGCGCGAACACGAAGGCCTGGAGGCCGGCATTCTCGTTGAGCAGGTTCTGGATCTCCTGCTTGGTCTGGACGCCCTTCTTCTGACGCTCGCTCCATTCCTTGAGCTTGAAGCCCAGGAAGCCGCCGCCGCCCCCGTCGATGCCCACGATGAGGAAGCTGGCGTCGATCTCGGGGATCTTCTCGCCCGCGCCGGTGAACTGGGCCGAGAAGGCCTGGGTGTAGTCCGCGGTGGCGTATTGCGGCGCATTGACGATGCCGAGATAGGCGCCCTGGTCCTCTTCCGGCGCCAGCTCGGAACCCGTCTTCACGAACAGGAAGGCCGTGGTCGCCAGCAGCGCCGCCACGATGGTGAGCGTCACGGCCCGGTAGTCCAGGGAGCCCTTCAGGCGCCGGCTGTACCAGTTCTCGAGCCGCGTGAAGGTGCGGTCCACGAAGGCGGCGAAGCGCCCCTGGGCCCCGTGGGACTTCAGGAGCCGCGACGACATCATGGGCGAGAGCGTCACCGCGATGATGCCGGAGATGATCACCGCGCCCGCGAGCGTGAAGGCGAACTCCCGGAACAGGGAGCCTGTGAGCCCCTGGGTGAAGCCGATGGGCGCATAGACCGCCGCCAGGGTGATCGTCATGGACACGATGGGACCGAAGATCTCCCTCATGCCCACGATGGCCGCGTCCACGGGCTTCAGCCCCTCCTCGATGTGCCGGTGGATGTTCTCCAGCACCACGATGGAATCGTCCACCACGAGGCCGATGGCGAGCACCATGGCCAGCAGGGTGAGCAGGTTGATGGAGTAGCCCAGCATGAGCAGGAAGAAGCACACGCCCACCAGCGAGAGGGGGATCGTCACGATGGGGATCAGCACCGAGCGGAAGGAGCCTAGGAACAGCAGGATCACCACCACCACGATGAGCGCCGCCTCCCCGATGGTCTTGAACACCTCCTCGATGGAGGCCGAGATGAAGCTCGACGCGTCATAGACGATCTCCACCGTCATGCCCTTGGGCAGGGTCGGGCGGATGTCGTTGATGGCTTTCGTCACCGCGTCGGCCACCGTGAGCGGGTTGGCCGAGGGGGTCGGCACGATGCCGATGAAGGTGCCCTGCTTCCCGTTGAAGCTGACCTTGGTGTCGGTGCTCTCGGGGCCCAGCTCCACGTCGGCCACGTCGCGCAGGCGCACCACCTGGTCGCCGTTGGAGCGGATCGGCAGGGTGCCGAAGGTCTCAGGCGTCTGGAAGGTGGTCTGCATCTCCAGCCGGTAGGCCACGTACTCGCTCTGGGTCTTGCCGGGAGCCGCCAGGAAATTGTTGGCCCGGATCGCCGCCACCACGTCGCCCGCGGTCACGCTGAGCGCCGCAAGGCGCACCGGGTCGATCCAGACGCGCATGGAGAAGTCGCGCCCGCCGAGGATCTCGGCGTTGCCCACGCCCTCCAGGGTCGCGAAGCGCGGCTGCACCACGCGGGTGAGGAATTCCGACACCTGCTCGGGATTCATCTCCGTGCTGCCGAAGGTGATGTACATGAGGGCGAAGGTCTGGCCCGTGCCCTTCATGATCACCGGGTCCTCGGCCTCGGCCGGGAGCTGGGCGCGAACCTGCTGCACCTTGGACGTGACCTCGGTGAGGGCGGCGTTGGGGTCCGTGTTCAGGCGCATGCGCACGGACACCGTGCTCAGGCCCTGGCGGCTCTGGGACGTGACGTAATCCACGCCCTCCGCGCTCGACACGGACTTGGCGAGCGGCGTGCTGATGAAGCCCTGCATCAGGTCGGCGCTGGCACCCACATAGGCGGTCGTGATGGTGACGGTGGTTTCCTCCACCTCCGGGTACTGACGCACCTGAAGGCTCATCAGACCCTGCGCGCCGAGCAGCAGGATCAGGAGGCTCACCACCATCGACAGGACGGGGCGGCGAATGAACAGTTCCGTGAAACTCATGGCTTTGCTGCCTGTGGCCTTGCTGCCTATTGACCGGTGGCGACCCGGGTCGCGTCGGACTTGGTCACATCGATGGTGTTGTCGACCTTGACGGCCGCGCCGGCCTGAAGCTTGTTCTGGCCCGAGGCGACCACCTGCTGGCCGGGCGCGATGCCCGACAGGATCTCGAGGGTGCCGCCGCGGCGGCGGCCCGCCTTCACGAAAACCTGCCTGACAATCTGCACCTGCTGGCCGTCCTTCGTCTCCTGCTCCACCGTGTAGACGTAATCCCCGTAGAGGCTGGTGATGACCGCCGTCTGCGGCACGGTGATGACGCCGGGCTGCGGGGGCAGGACCACCTCCACATGCAGGAACTGGCCCGGCAGGATCGCGCCGTCCTTGTTGTCCTCGATCAGGGCCTGGACCGACACGAGGCGGGTCTTGGGATCGACCCGCGGGTCCTTGCCCACCACCCGGCCGGTGAACGGCAGGTTGCCTTCGCTGACCCCGAGGCGCACCTCCTGGCCGAGCTTGATCTCGCCGGCGAGCTGCTCCGGAACGGTGAAGTCCACCTTCATGGACTGGAGGTCCTGGAAGCTCGCCACCGGGGTGCCGGGCTGCACGTACTGGCCGATGTCGATCCGCGAGATGCCGATGACGCCGGAGAACGGGGCCTTGAGGGCCTTCTGGTCGATGACCGCCCTCACCCGGGCCTCCTGGGCCCGGGAGGTCGCGAGCTGCGCCTCGGTCTGGTCGAAGGTGGCCTCCGCCGCGAAGCCCCGGGAGGCCAGGGTCTTGGAGCGGCTGAAATTGGCCTCGCTCAGCTTGAGCTGGGCCTGCACGTTGGCGAGGTCCGCCTGGTCCACCGCATCGTCGATCTGCACCAGCAGGGCGCCCTGCTGGATGCGCTGGTTGGGCTGGAAGTTGATGCTCTTCACCACCCCGCCCACCTGCACGGCAAGCTCGACCCCGTTGGCCGCCTTGGCGGTGCCGATGGCGCTGATGCTGGGCGTCCAGGTCCTGGCCTCGACCTTGGCGGCGGTGACCACCTGGGCGGGCTGCTTCATGGTGGCGAAGAAGTTCTTGATCATCTTGTCGCGGAAGAAGTTGAACCACACCAGGCCCGCGCAGAGCGCGATCGCCAGGACGAAGACGAGACTGACTACGATTCGCCGTTTCATGACTTTTTCCGAAAAATTCTCGGCCCCTCAGCGGGCCTCACCCGTTATACTGGTGCGGCATTAACGCAAGCTGCCCTTGACGCCAATGCCGTTCGAGCCTTTATATACCGTCCAGACGGTTTAGTTTCAAGAGTGGTCAATGCTTCCATTTGTTCGGGGCCGCAAGAGCTCACGCGAGAAAATTCTCGACGCCGCCGCAGAGCTCGTGAGCGAGATCGGCGCCGGACGCCTGACTCTCGATGCGGTGGCCGAGCGGGCCGGGCTCAGCAAGGGCGGCCTCTTGTACAACTTCCCCACTAAGGAAGCGTTGCTGCAGGGCATGATCCAGCGCCTGATCGACCAGGTGGCGGCCGAAAGGGAGGCCCTGCGCGAGCACGCCCCGCCCGGCCGCAACCTGGAGGCCCGCCTGTGCACGGCGGCCCTTCTCAAGTTCTGCTGCGGCAAGACCAAGGAGGTCGCCAACGGGATGCTGGCGGCCACCGCCGAGAACCCGCGGCTCCTGGACCCGCTCCGCGAGGTCATCAGGGGGACCCTGGGCACCCTGAAGGAGACCTCCGAGGACCTGGACGCCGCCCTCCTGGCCTGGCTCGCCGTCGAGGGCCTGAGCAGCTACGAGATGCACGACATCAGCCCGTTCTCCGATGAGGACCGCGAGCGGATCCTCAAGGCCATGGAGCGGCTCCTGAGCAACGGCATCGCCAACCAACCTCCTTCCACATGAGGTGGAAGGCGCTACCAGCCGCCTTCATTCCGGTTTCGCATCAACCCATCCACGAGGGATCGTTCAGCACCTCCCCCGTATGCTCGCCTAAGCGCGGCGACGGGCGGGCCGCCGCCATGGGCTCGCCGTCGAGCACGATGGGCGAGCGGACGGACGGGATCGCCCCGCCCCTGGCAGCCGCCGAGGGAAGGTCGATCCTCATGCCCCGCGCCACCACCTGCGGATCGGCGAAAACATCCCCGACCGTGTTGATGGGCCCGGCCGGAACCCCTTGCGCCTCAAGGGCCGACAGCAGGGCGTCCCGGGAAAACCGGAGGGTAAGTTCCGTTAGGACGGGGACGAGGTCCGTGCGGTAGCGCACCCGGCCGGCATTGGTCCTGAACCGCTCGTCCCCGGCGAGGTCGGGCCGCCCCAGCACCGCCAGGAAGCGGCCGAACTGGCAGTCATTGCCCACCGCCACGATCACGTGGCCGTCGGAGACCGGAAACACTTGGTAGGGCACGATGTTGGGATGGGCGTTGCCCATGCGCCGGGGCGTGATGCCGGAGGCCAGGTAGTTCATGGCCTGGTTGGCCAGAACGCTCGTCTGCACGTCGAGAAGGGCCATGTCGAGATGCGCCCCCTCCCCGGACTGGTCGCGACGGCGAAGCGCCGCCAGGATTCCCACGACGGAATAGACCCCGGTGAAGATGTCCGCATAGGCCACGCCGATCTTCTGCGGCTCGCCCCCCGGGTCGCCGGTGAGATCCATGATGCCGCCCATGCCCTGGATCATGAAGTCGTAGCCGGCGCGGGCCGCATAGGGCCCGTCCTGGCCGAAGCCCGTGATGGAGCAATAGACGAGGCGCGGGTTGACGGCTCTCAATCCCTCGTAATCGAGGCCGTATTTCTTCAGGCCGCCGACCTTGAAGTTCTCGATCACCACATCGGCCCGGGCCGCGAGCCCTCGGACGATCTCCTGCCCCTCGGGGGTCTCGAAATCGGCCTCGATGGAGCGCTTGCCGCGATTGCAGGAGTGAAAGTAGGCCGCCGAGAGATCCTCGCCCTCGGCGCCCTCGATGAAGGGCGGCCCCCAGCCGCGGGTGTCGTCCCCCGCCCCGGGCCGCTCCACCTTCACCACGTCGGCGCCGAGATCGGCGAGCAGCTGGCCGACCCAGGGGCCTGCCAGAATGCGCGCGAGTTCAAGGACTTTGAGGCCTTCGAGCGGTTTCATGGGGTCAATCCATCACGGCGTCGAGGCCGCGCCTCAGCCCGGTGAACGAGCCGACGCGGCGCGCCGCGAGCAGCGTGCCCGCCACATAGGGAGCCGCCGACGAGCCGGCGTCGTGGCGGATCACGAGCCGCTCGTTGTCGGCGCCGAACACCGCCTCGCAGGACAGCACGAAGGACGGCATGCGCAGGGAATGGACCTGGACCGGCTGCCCCGCGCCCAGCGCCCCGCCGCGGGTTTCGCGCACCCCGGCCAGCTCGCCGACGGGCTTGGAGGTGGCGGCCTGCCGGGCCTCGCTCAGGAGCTCGGCCAGCTCCCGCGCGGTGCCCGAGGGGGTATCGGGCTTCTTGGCCGAGGCGTAGTCGATGATCTCCACATCGGCCACGTAGCGGGCCGCCTCCAGGGTGAAGCGGCGCAGGAGCGTGGCCGTGATGGAGAAATTGCCCGCCGCCAGGACGCCGCGCCCGGCCTTCTGCGCGACCCGGTCGATCTCGGCGTAATCCTCCGCGCCGAGGCCGGAGGTGCCCACCACCACATGCCGCCCCTGCGCCAGCGCCAGGAGCGCATGAGCCTTGACGGCATCCGGCTTGGTGTAGTCGATCACCACGTCGGAGGGCTGCCGCAGAGCCTCCTCCAGGCTTGCGCTGATGGGAACCCCGAGGCGGGGCAGGCCCGCCGCCTCGCCCGCATCCCGGCCGGCGGCGCTGCGGCCGACGGCTCCCGCGAGCACGAGATCGTCGGACGCGGCGATGGCCGCCACCAGGGCCTTGCCGACCCAGCCCGTTGCGCCCGCCAGGACGATCCGTAGAGACATGCCCGTAACCCTTTGTCTTGAAAGGCTTGTTTCCTTAGAAGAAAGCCTGCAGGCCCGTCTGAGCGCGGCCCAGGATGAGGGCGTGCACGTCATGGGTGCCCTCGTAGGTGTTCACGGTCTCCAGGTTCTGGGCGTGGCGCATCACGTGGTATTCCTCCTGGATGCCGTTGCCCCCATGCATGTCGCGGGCGACGCGGGCGATCTCCAGGGCCTTGCCGGTGTTGTTGCGCTTGACCAGGGAGATCATCTCCGGGGCCACCCGGCCCTCGTCGAAGAGGCGTCCGACCCGAAGGGAGGCGTGGAGCCCCAGGGTGATCTCCGTCATCATGTCGGCGAGCTTCTTCTGCACCAGCTGGGTTCCGGCGAGCGGCCGGTTGAACTGCTTGCGGTCCAGGGTGTACTGGCGCGCCCGGTGCCAGCAATCCTCCGCCGCCCCGAGGGAGCCCCAGGAGATGCCGTAGCGGGCGCGGTTGAGGCAGCCGAAGGGGCCCTTCAGGCCCTGCACGTTGGGCAGCAGCGCGTCCTCGCCCACCTCGACGCCCTCCATGACGATCTCGCCGGTGATGGAGGCGCGAAGGGAGAGCTTGCCGCCGATCTTCGGGGCCGAGAGGCCCCTCATGCCCTTCTCCAGGATGAAGCCGCGGATCTGGTCGTCGTGGCCTTCCGACTTCGCCCACACCACGAACACGTCCGCGATGGGGGAGTTGGAGATCCAGGTCTTGGCGCCCGTGAGGCGGTAGCCGCCGCTGGTCTTCTGCGCCCGGGTCTTCATGCCGGCGGGATCGGAGCCCGCATCCGGCTCCGTGAGGCCGAAGCAGCCCACGAACTCGCCCGAAGCGAGCCGCGGCAGGTACTTCCGGCGCTGCTCCTCGGACCCATAGGCATAGATCGGGTACATGACGAGGGAGGATTGCACGCTCATCATGGAGCGGTAGCCGGAATCGACCCGCTCCACCTCGCGCGCCACCAGCCCGTAGGCCACATAGGAGGCGCCGGCGCAGCCGTAATCCTCCGGCAGGGTGACGCCGAGAAGGCCGAGCTCGCCCATCTCGTTGAAGATGGAGCGGTCGGTCTTCTCCTCCCGATAGGCCTCGATCACCCGCGGCAGGAGCCTCTCCTGGGCATAGGCCCGGGCGGTGTCGCGGATCATGCGCTCGTCGTCGGTGAGAAGATCGTCGAGGAGGAGAGGGTCCTCCCATTGAAGCTTCGCCAGTTCCTGCTGCGCGCCGGCCATGATGATCATTCCTCTATCCGCGGCGGTCGATGATACCCGAGAGCGCCGACAAACCCCATGAAATTCACGCTGAAAATCGCCCTGGACAGGCCGGATGTAAATCGACATCTTCGCAGCAGGTTATTCTGAAATGGAATGAACCATGTTCCGCCGCGGCTTCCTGCCCAACATCGGCAATCTCCTGGCCTTCGAGGCGACCGCCCGCCACGGCAGCGTGTCGAGGGCGGCCGAGGAGCTGCACCTGACGCAAAGCGCCATCTCCCGTCAGGTTCAGCAGCTGGAGGAAGCGCTCGGCGTGTCCCTGTTCCGCCGCAGCCGGCAGCGGGTGATGCTCACCGATGTGGGGCGCATGTATGCGTCCCATGTGCGAAACACCCTGTCGGAGCTCTCCGACGCCACCCATCAGGCGATTGCGCTTTCGGGCACGAGCGGGGTCCTGAACCTGGCGGTGCTGCCGACCTTCGGCACCCGCTGGCTGATCCCTCGCATTCCGGAGTTCTTCGCCCGGCACCCGGACGCCACGGTGAATTTCGGGGTGCGCCTCGTCCCCTTCGACTTTACCGCCGAGCCCTTCGACGCCGCCATCCATTTCGGCCAGCCCCTCTGGCCCGGAGCCGTCTGCGAGCTCCTGCGCCATGAGGAGGCGGTGCCCGTGTGCAGCCCGGCCTATCGGGCGCGGGAGAATATCCGTTTCCCGGAGGATCTGACCCGCGCCATGCTGCTCCAGCAGGCCACGCGGCCCACCGCCTGGGCGGAATGGTTTTCGAGCATCGGCGTCGCAGTCGGCAATCCCCTGCGCGGACCGCGCTTCGAGCAGTTCGCCATGGTCGCCCAGGCGGCCGCCGCGGGCCTGGGCGCGGCGCTCATTCCGCATTTCCTGATCGCCGACGAGCTGGCGTCCAGGCGCCTGGAGATCCTTTTCCCCCACAGCCTGGTGAGCGGCGGCTCCTATTATCTCGTCTATCCCGAGCACAAGGCGGAGGCGCCCCTGGTGCGCTCCTTCCGCGACTGGATCATGGCCGAGACGAGCCAGGGATAAAGACCGATCAGGGAAAGATCTGCCTCAGCTTCAGAATCCTCATGCTCAAGGCGAAGACGATGAGCCCGCAGGCCATGATGGCCCCTACCATCGAAAGGGAGGTGCCGTCGTTGAGGGCGCTCACGATCACGATCATGATGGCGCCCGTGCTGAGCTGCAGGGTGCCCATGAGGGCGGAGGCCGTGCCCGCCACGGGCCCGTGATTCTCAAGGGCGAGCACCGCCGTCGAGGGGATGACGAAGCCCAGGGACCCGAAGGACAGGAAGATCAGCCCCCAGAGGACGAACACGTTCTCGATGCCTGCGATCGTCAGCCCGAACAGGAGGCTCGTCAGGACGGCGAACACCGTGATGGCCTTGCGAACCACGCGCTCGGCCCCGAAGCGGCGCATGAGAACGCTGTTGAACTGCGCGCTGCCGATGAACGCGATGGCGTTGGACGCGAAGACGACGCTGAAGGCCGACGGGGTCAGGCCGAAATGCTCGATGAACACCACCGACGAGCCCGCAAGGTATGAAAAGAAGCTCGCCTGGCTGAAGCCGCCGATGAAGACGAGGCCGAGGAAATGGCGGTCCTTCAGCAGCCGCTTGTAGGTGGCGAAGGCCTGGGCGACGCCTCCCTTGGCGGCGCTCTCGGGCCGCGTCTCCGGCAGCAGGAAGAGGACGACCGCCAATCCTCCAAGGCCGATGAGCGCGATCAGCCAGAAGATGGCGCGCCAGCCGAAGAGCTCCGTGAGGGTGCTACCGGCGAGCGGCGCCAGGATGGGCGAGACGCTGAACACCAGCATGGTGGTGGCCATGAGGCGCGCGGCTTCGTGGCCCGTATGCAGGTCGCGGATGATGGCGCGGGGGATGATCATGCTGGCGCAGGAGCCGACCCCCTGCAGGAAGCGAAAGGCGATGAGGGCCTCGGCGCTCCGTGCGAAGCTGCATCCGATCGCGCCCAGGATGAAAAGGCCGAGGCCGAAATAGAGCGGCGGCTTGCGGCCGAACCGGTCCGAGAGGGGACCATAGATGATCTGGCACATGGCGACCGCCGCAAAGAAGCTCATCAGGCTCATCTGCACGGCGCTCACATCCACCTGAAGCTCGCGCGCGATCGCCGGAAAGGCCGGCAGGTAGGTGTCGATGGCGAACGGCCCGACGGCCGAGAGGATGCCGAGGACGAGCGCGTTGCGGAGGAAGGCGGATCGCATGAGAAGGCTTTCGTAGCCCCGGTCATGAAGAGCGGGATCGAGAAACCACCTGGGCCTGAGAGCGCAGGAGGCAGGCAGACATGGGAGGACGAGCCGGATCCCGGCCCTACTCATGGCAAGGCGCAAGCCTTGCGATGGCCCCACGGCCTGCTCTTATTCCCCGCAGGGCGAAGGCGCAAGGCGGACACGCGCCCTGGCGGCAACCTGTGGGCTGCGCCCGGGCTCCCCTCATGACGGATCCTTCAGCCGAGCCGCGAGGCCCCCGGAGACATCAGGTCCAGGACGACCTCCGGTCCCGGGCCCCGCCTGCGATCCGCCTCCAATCGGGGAGCGTCGGGACGGATCGGGAGACCGGCGCCCTAGTCCCGGTAGCGGGTGTCGAACTTGCTTCCGGAGTAGTACAACCCATACTGGGTATCGCTGGTCGACTGCTTCTTGTCCAGCTGGGCGAACAGATCGCGAGCCTTGTCGTATTGCATCAGGTGATAATGGGTCCAGCCCCGGAGCACTCCAAGACCGTGATCCTCCCGCGCGATCTTTGCGCGTTCGTCCAATGTGGCGAGCGCTTCGCGGTATTGTCCATTCTTGAATTGGGCCACGGCTGCGTCGGCCAGTTGCCCGGCCCGTGAGCCTCCAGCCGGGTTCTTTCCCTTCGGTTCCCCCTGCGGGGCATCTGGCTTGTCGTATTCCTTCAGCGCCGCAACGGCCGAATAGCGGCTGCCGAAGTCGGCGAGCGTCTTCTGGAACAACGCCCGGTCCTTGTTCCGGTTGGCCGCAAGCGCCAGCCCGAGGGTAGTGGCCTCGTTCGGTTCCCAAGCTACGGACCGTGCAAACCAGGGCTGCGCTTTCTGGGTCGCCCCGACGTTGTAGTAGTACCATCCGAGCGCCTGAGCGCCGTTCACGGACTGGATTCTGCCGACCACATCCTCCATGCGCGCCAGCCGCTCCGGCTCGACGATCGCCGGCTGCGGCACGGTCATAGCTGTCGCCACGATCTCCACGAAGAGTTTGGCGATCAGCGGGGAGGCTTCGCGCCACTCGTAAGCGACCGCCTCAGCCTCCAGGATCATCCCTTTCTGGCGCAGCGCCAGCGCGTATCCCTCGGCGGCCTTGGGCAGCCGCTCCCAATCCATGGCCTGCTTGAACCATTGCGCCGCCGCCGACCAGTTCTTCTGCGCGTAGGAGTGCCAGCCGAGAAGCGCCGCATCGCCGGCCTGCTTGTTCTTCCTCGTCAGGTCCTCGAAATTGCGCAGCTCAGGCGCGGACAGCGGCTCGGAGGCGGGATCCGACGCCATGGCGCCGAGCTGCCTTCTCACCAGGTCGAGCCTCACGGACTCGAACTCCGATCCGCCAGTGGAACGACGCTGACCCAGAGCGATCAACGCCTTCACGGACGAGGATGGCAGCAGCTCCATGGCCTTCTGAACCGTGGCCAGACGCTCGGCCGAATTCGAGCAATGGGTCAGGATGTACTTGTAGAGATCCTGCGCCCGCTCGACCTCGCTCGTCTCCACCAGGGCCTGAGCCACTCGCCACATCACGTCGATTTCGGCGCAGACCAGCATGCCCGGATGGCCTTCGGCGAGCGCGAGAACGCCGGCGGCATCTTTCGCGTCCGATGCGGCGGCAACCTGCGCGCGCAGCTCGGCCCTGTCGAATTCCTGCACGAACTTGTCGGAGGGCCGCCAGGTCGGGTCCGCCTTACGGATATCGAGCACAGCGCTCTTGATCTCGTCCAGGCGTCCCTCGCCGAACAGATCCCAAAGCTTCTGCTCCAAAGCGGGGTCCCTGGCCTCGTCGAAGAGATCGCTCGGCGGCTCCCAGGAGGGATGACGGGCTTTGAGGCGCTTGATCTCCATCGACACGCGCGCCGCATCGTTCTGAGACGCGTAGAACCGCAACGCGCTTTCGTCGATCCTGTTCGCGGGCGAGCGCTGTTCGGGCCCGGCAGCGGGCCTGCCGGGCGGCATTCCGCCGTTGGGATCGGTGCTCTGCATGAGCGTCCCGGCTCCCGGTCTGGGGCCGGCCGCAGGCTTGCTCGGCGCGGACGCCCGGAGGTCGAAGGGCGGGGCCCCTGCATCGCCGGGGCGGGCGAACAGAAGGCCGGGCTTCTGCAGGGTCGAATCCGCAGAAGCTGCAGCGGTCGCCATCAGGATCGAGGGACCTATGCAGCTTAAGAAGAGGGCCGCGCGCTTCATAGACATTCCGGGTACCTTTCCTGAACCGCGATGAGCGAAAGAATATGCAGGGTCGTCGAATAGTAGCTGCCGGCATCGACCCGGCGCACCGAGGGGTGAATCTTCCGTTGGGAAAGGGCGCATCTGGCAAGAGCCACGACAGCCTTGAAGCCGGTTCCGCCGAACGCCGTGATGGCGCTTCCCGATGCGACCTCGACTTCGAAAGGACCCAGGTCCAGCGTCTCGTTCCAGAGCGATGCGAACGGGCGCAAATGTTCGGCCCGGGTGATCTTTGCCCAGGCCAGATAGAGGGGGATTCGGATCGCGTTGTAGCTGAAGTGCGCCGGAAAGGCCTTGGCCGGAGCAGGCTTGCCCGACCCGAGGGCGATCCAGTCGGCGGGAAGCTGCAAAGGCCCGAAGCGGCTTTCCTTGAGAAGCTGAAGTCCGGTCGCCTGAATGGCAGCCCAGTCGGTTCCCGGCTCCACTTCCTTGAAGCGCTCGAAGGCGGGGAAGACCCAGTACGAGAGATTGAGCACCTGGCCGTCGGGCTGGTCCTCGGGCGAGAACCCGATCCGGCCCGGAATCAAGGCCAATCCAAACTTGGTCAAAGCGGTGTTCATGCGGCCGACAGCCGCCAGGATTGGTCGGGCCGCATCGGTGTACTTGCGCTCCTTCCATTTGCTGCCCGCCTCGATCAGCGCCCATGCAATGAGGATATCGCCGTCGGATGCATTGTTCTGGTCGGAAACATGGGGCGACATCCGGCTGTCCCACTTCCAGGCGGCGAGCCCGCTGTCGTTGATGTAAAGCTCCCGGCGCGTCCACTGCCAGATCTCGTCGAAGCTGGCGCGATCTCCAGCCTTGACGGCAATCAGCATGGCGTAGCCTTGCCCCTCGCTATGGCTGATCCGGTTGACATCGTCGATCACGCGCCCTGACTGGACGAAACGCTGCTTATACGACTTCCAGGCGTTGTCGAGCCAGCCGGAACCCGGCTCAGTCGCAGAGGATTCGAGAGGGCCGGAGCTCCGCATCGGTTCGGCTGCTCCATATGTGGGAAGCGCGCTCGCGACGAGCATTGCAAGACCAAGACAGGCGCGGAAAATTCTCACGACTCACGCACTCCCGATGATCGCAGGAGCCGGTACGCCAGGGCTGTCATGACGAGGAACACGCCGATCAGGACGGCAAGGTACACAGGAGTGTTGCGCGACAACCAGCCCGCGGCGATGAGGCGGATATTCTCCGGGCCCAGCGCCGCCGTTGGAACGAGAACGATGTCCGGGGAAACCCGCGTGCTGACAGAGTTCTCCGTCGCCGAGTAGACCGCAGCGGCGCCGACGAGGCGATGCCAGAGGGAGCCCGAGAGAAGCGTGGTCATGGAGTTCGAGAGGGCTTCAGGCGTGGGCGCGACAATCACGGTCATCGACCTCACGCCTGGCAGAAGGCTGGCGCGAAGGCCCGATCCGTCGCCTTTGGCGCGAGCCGCTTGGGCGATCACGAGCGCGCTGGAAGCCGTAACGGCCAACTTCTCCGTCTCCTGCGAGTTCCTCAGCCCCTCGGGGATCAGGGACATAAGCTTTGCTTTCGACAGGGCCTCGAACGCCGGTTGCGCATAATCCTGGATCCAGGATGAGCGGCCCTGCTCGAAGGCGCTCTTCAAGTCCGATGCCTGCTCCTGAGCGGGGGCCATGGTGAGCGACCGCGCCGGCGGGGGGCTGTCGCTCCCGACAACCGGCCTCAGGTTGAGGGCCTTGGGGTCGAGCTCGATGAGGCTGTCGATGGAGGCGACTTTGAAGGGCGAACGGCTTTCCGCCACATCAGGTGCTCCTGTTGCGGAACTTTGCCAGGCCTTTCTGAGGTCTGCGGGGTCCAGGCCTGCCGCCCGCAAGGTTGCCTCCGGGAGGTCTTCATAGGCGCCGAACGCGACAACATGCGGCGTCTTTTCCGGCACCCTGTCGAAGCTGAACGTCGCCCTTGTCACCTGTCCCGACACGCTTGCCATCTTGGCCAGCATCGTCAGGGCTGCGTTGAGGGCGCCAGGGCGGCCCTGAGGGACGAAGACGCCGATCTCGTTGCCGGGAGACATCCGTGTAAGCCCTCCGGGAATCATGGCGGAGATATTCGGCAAGGATCCGACCAGAGCAAGCGGCGGGACCGTGATCTCACTGGTCCCGGAGAGCAGGAAGCGCTCGCGCTGGTCGGTCAGCGCCGTCAGATCGCAGGCCTGATCGTGACGGGAGGGGGTGACCCCTTCGAAGTCGATGGTGTTCAGTCCGGGCTTGAACGTTCTGACGGGGAGTTGGAGAAGCCGCTTGCTGATGACGTCTCCAGCGGCATTCGACAGCGCCACATCGGCGATGGGCGCGCCATTGACCCGAACGGTCAACTTGCTGTCGGGCGAAAGGCCCGAAGCGTAGATGGCATCCACGGCGATCCTGACCTGCCCATAATCCGCAGCCAGGAGATCGGGGGGCATCTGGAGATGGACGGTCTGGCGCTGGAGGCGCCCCCGGGACGAATCCGAGTCGAGCCCAAGGCTGGCAAGGGTCATGTGCTCCTTGCCCTTGACCCGGTGGCCCGTGATGTTGCGCAGCGCGCGCACCCCGGCCGGGGTGCCTTGAGGAACGGCGCTCGACGCCTGTTCCGAGAGAGCATCGAGGGCAGCCTCGATTTCGGCATCGCTGTCGCCCGCAATCGCCAGAACCGCCCTTCCGTCCTGCGGATTGTGGGAAATCCTGGTCCGCGGCCCGAGTCCCGGTACCTTGATCCCCGTTATGCGCTCGATGAAGGGCGCCGTACCGACGACCACGTCGAGCCCCGGCTCGTTCGGGTGCTCGGAAGCGAACTCGACCTGCGGAACGGCATAACGGCCGAGAAGAGCCGCAGCCTGGGCGGCGCGGGATGCGCGGCTGATGCCCCCCGGGGAGACCTCATCGTCTGCGCTCACACGGATCCGGACGCTGCCGTCCTGATTTGTCCTGAGGGCCGGCAGATCCGCCAGATCGCGGATCTCCCCCGAGGTTCCGCTGAAGGCGAGGCCGCTCTGCTCGGGAAGCAACTGCGTCCAAAGCTCATAGGTGGCGTTGGCGGAGCAATCGACCCGGTGCGACTGACGCACGCTGATGCGGATCGAGTTGAATCCGGCCTCCAGGAGACCGGCCGGTACCGAAAGGTTCAGAACTTCCGGTTCGTCCGACCGCTGAAGAACCGTCGTGCCGACCACCGTGTCGTTGATCTTCAGGGTCAGGTTGAAGGTTTCCGGCATCACCGACACTGCGCTCACATAAGCCAGACGAATTTTTGCCGGACGGGTCGCTTCGCTGGCCGTGAGATAAAGCGGAAACTCGCGGGTTGCAGCTTCGCCGACCAGGCGCGAATCCTCGGGGCCGATCGGGATCGGCCGGCGCCATTCCGGTCCGGCGAGCGCCAGCGCCGAGCCCCTGGCGGCCGGCTGACGCGACAGCTCCGATGCTCCGGCTTTCACCGCGATCAGCGACATGAGAACAGCAATGGCCGATAGGTGGCGCATGGTGGGAACCTGAAGGTGAGAGCGCACGAAAAACAGACGCGTTACTTGCCGGTCAAGGGTGAGGGCTCCGCCCCGGCTTTGCGGCGGAACAGGGCGAAGCCGACCCCACGGAGCGTGTGCGCCACGCTCCATGCGATGACCTGCACGGTTCCAGGAATCAGGCCCCTGTTGCGCTGCCGGACCCGACGGACCTCACGGAGCAGTCCCAGATCGCCGAACATCAGTCCCGAGATGGTGCTGTACGCGGTGGCGCCGGGCTCCGTGAAGCTCAGGCCGACCATAAGGTGCTCCCCCTGGGGGCGGATGCTGGCGATCTCGATGACAAGGGGCGGGCTGTCCTTCATGCGAGCATCGGACGTGACGGTGAGCTTGCCCTGCATCTGCTTCCGAAGAGAGATCGCGCCGGGCACCTGGACGAGCAGCCCGCCCTGGGACGCATCGACGATCTGAACCGGCACCTCGGCCCCGTCGATCTCGAGAGTGCCTCTCGCGCGCGTCGGGACCCGGTGAACCTTCCGCCGTTCACCCCGTTCGGAAACGACTCCCAGGGCGAGCCCGGCGATGAAGATGTTCAGGAGGTTCCACAAACCGGCAATCGCCAGAATGCCGGCAGCGTCGGTCTCATGCTGCATTCGGTAGAGGGCGACGACAGCCCCCGACAGGAGCAGGCCGAAGATCACGAAATATGGCCATGCCAGGCTCGACAAGGCGTCCTCGTTGGTCGAATCGCCTTTGGCCGTGACATTGAAGGTCGGACGGCGCGGGTTCCTGATGACCCCGATGATGGCCGGAAGCAGGTAGATGGACTGAACGTATTCGTAGAGCTCCGAGACCCAGGGCCAGCGCACTCGCCCATAGGCGTAGCTCTGCATCAGGAGAGCCGCCACGAGGTATGAGAGCGTATAGGCGCCGAACTCTTCAACGGTCGCGTTATACACCTTCAGGTCAAAGAATATGAACAGGAGCGGCGCAAAGAGGAACACCATGCGCGGGATGGGAAAGAGCCATGACATGCAGGTCGAAAGATAGCAGGCGCGCTGGGCCAGGGTCAGGCCTTTCTTGAACGCCGGCCGTTTCATGAGCAGGATCTGAAGCATCCCGGTGCACCACCTCGTGCGCTGCCCGATGAAGGACGCGAAGGTTTCCGGCTGCAGGCCTGCGATCATCGGCTTGTTGATATAGACGCTGTTCCAACCTGCCGAGTGGAGTTCCAGAGCCGTTTCGCAATCCTCCGTGATCGAGGACCCGGCAAATCCCCCGGCCTGCTCAAGCGCTGTGCGGCGGAGCACGGCCGCCGAGCCGCAGAAGAACGCCGCGTTCCACTTGTCGAGCCCTTGCTGGATGATGCCGTAGAACATCTCGTACTCGGACGGCATCCGGGTGAAGGTGGAGAGATTTCGTTCGAGCGGGTCCGGATTGATGAAGAAGTGGGGCGTCTGGACAAGGAACAGCTTCGGATCCTGATGGAAGAACCCGACGGTCTCCCTGAGGAATTCCCGCGCCGGAGCATGGTCCGCGTCGAAGACGACGACCAGATCGCCCTTTGAATGGAGGAGGCCGTTCGAGAGGTTCCCGGCTTTAGCCTGGAGATTGCGCGCGCGGGTCAGGTATTGGACGCCGAGAGTGCGGCACAGCTCCTGCAGCTTCGCGCGCCTGTCCAGCGCGGCAGCGGCAACGGAGGGATCCGGCGACTGGACCTTTTGATCCGTGCCGCCGTCGTCGAGGAGGTAGACCGTGAGCTTGTCCTGCGGGTAGTCCATGGCTTTGGCCGCCGCGAGGGTGATCGCCAGCAGGGACGCATCCTCGTTGTAGGAGGGCACGAAAACGTCAATGGTGGGCGCGTCCTCGGGGGAGAGGCTGGGAGCCTGCGGCCGCTGGATCGGGCGCGAGATGACGAAGAGGCTCAATCCCAGCATCAGAACGCAAAACATCTCCGCGCCATAGAGCACGGCGCCGGGGATGAAATCGATCATGCTGTCGATGCTCGGGAGCGTCGAGGTCGTGCGCCAGTAGGCGTAGCGGAGGACGAGGAGCGACCCGATGGCGAAGAACAGATGCCGCCAGTACCCCTTCAGATTCACCAGCTTGATGGTAAACATGATCAATAGGCATGTACTTGCAAGCGCCCATTGGGTTGCTGTGCCAACCGGCTGTAGAGTTAGGAAAAGCGCAAGCATAGTAGTTAAACCGAGCGCTCTCAACGATATAGCATGTCGCACTCGTTTGCCCCCTTTGATTACCTCGCACGATATAAGCGAAGCCGGATTTTGCAAGAGTTCTACTGCCCCGATTCCTTCATTAGGAATCTGTTCACCTCAAAACGGGGCAATAAGTCGCGATTTATCTGTCTATAGTTAAGGGCTTCCGGCGAATTCCATGAGCGGGCTTGAGAATTTTGTCCGAAACTCTTGCTGTCAGGCCTTGAGGGGGAGCGGCGGCCAGGCCTCAGCCCCTTGGAGTAGCCCATTGGAGCCCTTCATCCATGGTCCAGCGCCGCGAAGCGTGTGGGTTGAAAGGCCCTGTTGAGGCAGCAATGCCGGGAGCACGGCGTCATCCGCGACGCTCACAGGCTCGCAAGAAAGACTTGGGTCAGCAGGCGCTCCCCGATCAATTCCGAAATCTTCTGCTTGGAACTGTTCCCGCATCCATGGAAGCAGCTTCGGTCTTTGTTGTGCGGCCTCTCCGGCGCGAACCGGAGCCGCTTTGCTGAGCCACGCCTCAGGAGACATACACCCGGAGCTTGGTCTTCGTCAGACGATGAAGAAGTCCTTGCAGGTCAATTTCAGGTTGGTCTTGAGCGTTGCGAACTGCACGGCCGCCCCGCTGCCCGAGCCGTCGGCGTCGTAATACAGCACGCCCTTCTTCCTGTCGTAGATGATCCGGTCGGAGGCGTCATGCGCCTTGTCGCCGATCCAGAACATCTCGTTCTTGAGCGTGCCGGCTTTTCCGGCCTTGTCGAAGATCGCGTTCTCCAGGTTGATCGTGTCGTCCTTGACGCTGAAGTCCGTGATCTTGTCTACGTTGGTCTTCGCGTTCAGCTTGCTGCTGAAGACGAAGGCGTCCTTGCCCTGGAGCCCTGACAGAACATCCTTGCTCTCGCCGCTGAAGAGCGTGTCATTGCCCGCGCCGCCCATGAGCCTGCGGCCGACGCCGTTCGCCGAGCTGTTGACGCTGCCGTCGTCGTTGGCCAGGGACAGGTTGGCCGGGTCCAGGATCTGCTCACGCGTCAGCGTGGCTGAGGTTCCCGTGCGGGCGGTGAAGCCGATGGTGACGGTCTCGCCCTCGCGCAGAACACCGTTCCATTTGGTGTTGTCGAGGCTGTAAACGGTGGCCCCGTTCTCGGACATTTCGGCAGCCTTCTCGGCGCCCCAGAGGCTGTCGATCTTGAACTTGGTCTTCAGGAGAACTTCCCAATGGGTGAGTCTCCCATCGGCCTTGAGGGTGATCCTCCCTTCGAAGCCGCCCGACCAGCTGTTGACCACCTCAATCCCGGTCTCGACCGGTCCCGATGAAGGCAGCGGCGGCAGATCCGCCGGCGCGCCTTCGGTCGCCACCGACAGGGCGCGCAGAAGATCCGCAGGGTCCAAGGCGCCCGCAATATTGGTTCGGGCCGTGAACCCGATGGTCGTTGTTTGCCCGTTGGCCAAGCCCCCGTTCCAGATCGTGTTGTCCAGATCATAGAGAAGGCTGCCGTTGCTGCTGGACTGTCCAGCCTTGTCGGCGCCCCAGACATGGTCGATCTTGAAATGGCTGCGCAGGGCGAGCTTCCACTGATCGACGCTTTCGTTCGCCGCGACCGTGATCCGCCCCTCGAAGCCGCCCCACCAGCTGTTCACGATCTCGATCTTCGCGGAGATCCCATGCCCTGACGGCGCAAAGGCTGCGCCCGGCAGATCGACTCCTTCGCCGTCATCGCCAAAGATGAGGTCATCGCCGCCGGCGCCATAGAGCCTGTCCGACCCCGAGCCGCCGATGATCAGATCGCTGCCCCCATTGCCATAGCCGATATCGTCGCCGCTCTCGCCCAGCAGGACGTCGCGTGTATTCCCGCCGTAGAGCCGGTCATGCCCCCCTCTGCCGTTGAGGGTGTTGGCCCCTTCATTGCCATAGACGTGGTCATCGCCCGCGGCGCCGATCAGCGTGTCCCCGTCGTTGGTCCCGACGAGGGTGAGCGGCACGGATGTCCCGCTCAAGGCGGAGGGAGGCCCGAACAGGTCGATGCCGCTCGTTCCCGCCGATCCCTCGACGACGGCGTTGGCCTGCGCCATCCTCAGGAGGTCCCCCGACGACAGGGTGCCGTCGCCGAGCACGAGGGCCACATCATTGTCGCTCGGGGCCGGGAAGTCGTTGAAGAGGATCGCATCGCCGCTGCCGAGGAGGACGGCGATCTTGTTGTATGCTCCCGCGTTGAGCCGGTCATTCGCCTCCACCACGTGGCGCACGAACATGACCCTGACGTCCGCCAGGCGGTAGCCCGTCTGCGGGTCGTCCAGGATCGTGGCGCCCTGCACCTTGTAGCCTGTCAGGCTGATTACGTCCTCGCCCGGCCTGAAGTCCCAGACCATGTCGACTCCGTCACCCCGCCTGAAGTGATAGGTGTCGCGGCCGTCGTTGCCATAGAGGTTGTCGCCGATCACCACGCTCTGCAGCGTGCCGTCGTCGGACCGGACGAGCCGGCCGCCGTCCTTGCCGCCGATGATGAGGTCGTTCCCGCCTTCGCCCTGCATCTCGTCGTTGCCGAGGCCGCCATGGATGGTGTCGTTGCCGTCCCCCGCCTCGATCAGGTCGTCGTGCGAAACACCCTGCACGGGTGCGATGTTGAACGCGAAGGTGTGCTCCTGCGACGTGTCCTGGCCGCCACGCTCCGTCCCGCCGGCGTCCTGCACCTTGAACGTGAACGTGGCGTGGTCCTCGCCGGGGGCTCCGGCTGCCGGGGTGAAGACCAGCCTGCTCAGGGAGGCCGCATTGATCGCCTGGCCGGCGGTGACGGCCGCTCCGTCGAGCGTCAGCGTGCCGGCTGCCGGCAGGCCCGTGACGACGAGAGCCTTGAAGGCGTGGGAAGGGGCATCATGGGAATCGGAGAACCCGAAGTCGGAGAGAGAGAACGTATAGGCTCCTCCCTGAGACAGCGTCACCGCCCGGTCGGCTCCCTGCGGAGCATCGTTGACCGGGTTGATGGTGACTCGCACCTGCTGCTCGGAGACTCCTCCGCGCCCGTCCGACACCAGGATCGTGAAGCTTCGGAGCCGGAGGCATCAGCCTTCGGCACATAGCTGAAGGTGCCGTTGGCCAGATCGAAGGACACCGTTCCCTTCTGGGGGCCTGCGCCGTCCTTCACGGCATAGTTCAGGGGATCGCCGTCCGGGTCCGCGGCCCCAACGGCGATGGACGACAGGGGAGCGTCCTCGTCCGTGACCACATATTGGATCGGCGATGCGTCGGGTCCGGTGTTCACGCCGTCGGCGGCGCCCGAGACGATCAGCTTCTGACCATGGGCCCTGATGCCGAAGAGCTCCTCGCCGACAAGGTCGAGGACAAGCTTCCGATCGCCCCCGGTCAGCGTGAAGGATGCGGCGGTGATGTTGCTGTTGCCGTCGGGGAACTCCACGCCGACGTCGAATGTCGGGTTCTTGATCTTGTGGTTGTCGTAGTTTCCGCTCAGTTTCTCGTTCCTGTCGACCACATGGTCGACGCCGTTCGCATCGACCCTGCTGGCGAAGTTGCTCGCCTGGCGAACACCCCCGACCCAGGACTCCTTGAGGGCGAGCCCGCTGACGGCATCGTCCTTCAGGTTGAAGAACAAGGCGCGAAGATCATCGTTGTTTTGGGGATCGATGATGGCGATGTCGAAGCGCAGATCGTTGCCGATCTCCGTGATGACGATCCGGACATTCCGATGCCCATGAGGATTTGAACCGCCTTGGTCCTGATCCCAAGTGGTCACTAACGTCTTTGATGCCACGGAAGCCCCGAAACTCTTATAATTGGTAATAAAGTTAAGCGATGATCGCGGATGAGAAAGTTATCTCCTCCAGGACGGCAAATCCCTAACTTGGCGTTGACCTAGGGGCAAATTCTTTTTGTGCAGTTCTCGAATGCAAAATTTCATAAATTCCTCAGGGTCAAAGGCGAGGTTCATCACCTCCGGCGCCCCGGCGTGGTCCGAGATCTTCGTGCCAGGCTCCGCTCCGAGGCTGACGTCGGGAGGGATCGAACCGGCTCAAGACCTTCATCGATTGCAGGAGGAGCCTGACCTCACCGCAGGCTCGCGAGACGGGCTGCTCTCCCCTAGGAAAGCCGCCCTATGGAACCCTTACCACCAGGACGCCAACCCGCCTTCAAGGGTCGGGGCCGGGAATATGAGGGATTCTCCACCCTGTCGGCGACGCGCGGCGTCTCAGGCCCCGGGAATTCACCTGGGATCGAACAGGCTGTGGATGACGCAATGCCGGCGCTTCAGCCCTCAAATCACGTCGGAAACGGGAGAAAATCACGGTCCCGCCCGTTTGCCCGGCTCGGTCCGGTCGGGCACGAAATGGTAAACTTTCTCTAAAAATCATCGCCCAAAGCTGGTACAGATTGACATTATTGGGCCTTCGCACCTTAACATCGGCACAGAACGGCCATGTAGGCCGTCTCAGAGGACCATCAGAATGAAGAAATCAGCCTTTTTCGCAGCCATCTGCGTTCCGGCCTTCCTGGCCGCTGCTCCGCTGGCCGCCAAAACCCTCGTTTACTGCTCCGAGGGCAGCCCGGAGAACTTCTATCCCGGCGTGAACACCACCGGCACCTCCTTCGACGCCAGCGAGCAGATCTACGACAACATCGTCGATTTCGAGCGCGGCGGCACCAAGGTCACCCCCGGCCTCGCCGAGCGGTGGGATGTCTCGGCCGACGGCACCGTCTACACCTTCCACCTGCGCAAGAACGCCAAGTGGCACTCCAACAAGAACTTCACGCCCACCCGCACCGCGAATGCGGACGACGTGGTCTTCATGTTCGAGCGCCAGTGGAAGGAGGCGAATCCCTACTTCAAGGTGACGAGCCCGAACCACTCCTACTTCAGCGACATGGGCATGCCCGCCCTGCTGAAGACCGTCGAGAAGGTGGACGACTACACCGTCCGCGTCACCCTCAACCGTCCTGAGGCTCCCTTCCTCGCCAACCTCGCCATGCAATGGGCGAGCGTCCAGTCGAAGGAATATGCCGACGCCATGCTGAAGGCCGGCACGCCGGAGAAGATCGACCAAGAGCCGATCGGCACGGGCCCGTTCTCTCTGGTTCAGTACCAGAAGGACGCGATCATCCGCTACAAGGCGTTCCCCGACCACTGGGCCGGCAAGGCGAAGATCGACGACCTCATCTTCTCGATCACCCCTGACGCTTCCGTCCGCTGGGCCAAGCTCCAGAAGGGCGAGTGCCACGTGATGCCCTATCCGAACCCGGCCGACCTCGAGGCCATCAGGAAGGACCCGAACGTCCAGATCCTCGAGCAGGCCGGCCTGAACGTGGGCTATCTCGCCTACCAGACCACCAAGAAGCCCTTCGACGACGTACGCGTCCGCAAGGCCTTCAACATGGCGATCAACAAGAAGGCGATCGTCGACGCGGTGTTCCTCGGCAGCGGCGTTCCCGCCAAGAACCCGATCCCGCCGTCCATGTGGTCGTACAACGAGAACGTGAAGGAAGACGAGTACAACCCGGATGCCGCCAAGAAGCTCCTGGCGGAGGCCGGCTTCCCGAACGGTCTCGAAACCGACCTCTGGGCCATGCCGGTTCAGCGTCCCTACAACCCGAACGCCCGCCGCATCGCCGAGCTCATGCAGGCCGACCTCGCCAAGATCGGCGTGAAGGCCGAGATCAAGAGCTTCGAGTGGGGCGAGTACCGCAAGCGGGCCCAGGCCGGCGAGCACCAGATGGCGCAGCTCGGCTGGACGGGCGACAACGGCGACCCGGACAACTTCCTGCACACCCTGCTCGGCTGCGCCTCGGCGCAGAGCGCTTCGGGCTCGAACATCGCCAAGTGGTGCCACAAGCCCTTCGACGACCTCGTCACCAAGGCGAAGGTCACCACCGATCAGGCCGAGCGCACCAAGCTCTACGAGCAGGCCCAGATGATCTTCAAGGAGCAGGCTCCCTGGTTCACCGTGGCTCACGCGGTGCAGCTGAAGCCGGTTCGCAAGGAGGTCGTGGACTTCAAGCTCTCGCCGTTCGGTCGCCACACCTTCTATGGTGTGGACATCAACAGCAAGTAAGCTCACCCCCTCAACCTATGGCGGAGCGGCTTTTCGAGCCGCTCCGCCTTTTTTACATTTGAGCCGATGATCCGTTTCATCCTCACCCGCGTCAGCCTGATCATCCCGACCTTCCTTGGGATCACGCTGCTGGCCTTCTTCCTGATCCGCCTGGTGCCGGGCGACCCGATCGAAACCCTTGCAGGCGAACGCGGGATTGATCCCGCCCGCCACGAGCAGCTGCGCAAGGAATACGGCTTCGACAAGCCCATCTTCGTCCAGTACGGCATCTACCTGTCCCGGGTGCTCCAGGGCGACCTCGGCAAGTCGATGATCACCCAGGAGCCGGTCATCAACGAGTTCTCGGCGCTGTTTCCGGCAACGATCGAACTGGCCCTGTGCGCGATCATCTTCGCCCTTGTTCTCGGCCTGCCGGCCGGCATCATCGCGGCGATCCGGCGAAACTCGATCTTCGATCACGGGGTGATGGGCATCTCGCTGGCCGGCTATTCCATGCCGATCTTCTGGTGGGGCCTCATCCTCATCCTGCTGTTCTCGGTGCAGTTCGACCTCACCCCCGTCTCGGGCCGCATCGACGTCCTCTACTACATCGAGCCCACCACGGGCTTCCTGCTGATCGACACCCTGCTGTCGGACGAGGAAGGCGCCTTCGCTTCGGCGGTCAGGCACCTGATCCTGCCCACCATCGTGCTCGGCACCGTGCCGCTCGCCGTCATCGCCCGCATGACGCGCTCTGCGATGCTGGAGGTTCTGGGCGAGGACTACATCCGCACCGCCAAGGCGAAGGGGCTCTCCCGCTTTCGCATCGTCACCCTTCACGCCCTGCGCAACGCGCTCATCCCGGTGGTCACCGTCATCGGCCTCCAGGTGGGCGTGCTGTTCACGGGCGCCATCCTCACCGAGACCATCTTCTCCTGGCCCGGCGTGGGCAAATGGCTCATCGACGCCATCTTCCGCCGCGATTATCCCGTGCTCCAGGGCGGCGCCCTGCTGCTCGGCGTCGTGGTGATGAGCGTGAACCTTCTCGTCGACCTCGCCTACGGCCTCATCAATCCTCGCATCAGGCACACGCGATGACCGCAGAAACCATGGAAGCTCCGGCCGTCGCCGCGCCGACGGCCACCCCTCCCCACCCATTGCGCGAGTTCTGGGGCTATTTCAGCGGCAATCACGGCGCCGTGGCGGGGCTCTTCATCATCGTGGCCGTGGTGCTGATCGCCCTGCTGGCGGACGTGATTGCGCCCCACGACCCGAACATCACGAACACGGCCATCGCCCTGAAGCCCCCGTTCTGGCAGCAGGGCGGGTCCATCGCCTATCCCCTCGGCACGGACCCCATCGGACGCGACATCCTCTCGCGCCTGATCCATGGGGCGCGGCTCTCGCTGCTCATCGGCATCGTGGTGGTGGCGATCTCCATCGCCATCGGCACCGTGCTCGGCCTCGTCGCCGGGTTCTTCCGGGGCCTGACCGAGATCTTCATCATGCGCCTGATGGACATCATCCTCACCCTGCCGAGCCTGCTGCTCGCCATCGTGGTGGTGGCGGTGCTGGGTCCGGGCCTCATGAACGCCATGCTGGCGGTGGCCCTGGTGATCCTGCCTCATTACGTGCGCCTTGCACGCGCGGCGGTGATCACCGAGACGTCGAAGGATTACGTGACCGCCGCCCGGGTGAGCGGCGCCGGCACCACGCGCCTGATGTTCCGGGAGGTGCTGCCCAACTGCACCGCGCCCCTGATCGTGCAGGCCTCGCTCGGCATCTCCACGGCGATCCTGGACGCGGCGGCCCTCGGCTTCCTCGGGCTGGGCGCGCAGCCTCCCTCGCCCGAATGGGGCACCATGCTGGCCGACGCCCGCGAATTCGTGCTCCGCGCCTGGTGGGTCGTCACCTTCCCGGGACTGGCGATCCTCATCACGGTGCTCGCCTTCAACCTTCTGGGCGACGGACTTCGCGACGCCCTCGATCCCAAACTGAAGCGCTGATCATGGCCCTTGTCGAAATCGAAAACCTGTCGGTGGAATTTCCGACCCAAGGCGGCGTCATGCGCGCCGTGGACGGGGTCAGCCTGACCCTCGACGAGGGCGAGATCCTCGGCGTCGTGGGCGAGTCCGGCTCAGGCAAGAGCGTGACGATGCTGGCCCTCATGGGCCTCATCCCGTTCCCCGGGCGCGTGACGGCGGACAAGCTCTCCTTCAACGGCCGCAACCTCCTGACCATCTCCGACCGGGAGCGACGCCAGCTCACCGGCAAGGACGTGGCCATGATCTTCCAGGAGCCGATGACCAGCCTGAACCCGTCCTTCACCATCGAGTTCCAGCTCACCGAGACGCTTCGCCTGCACGAGGGCATGGATCGCAAGGCGGCCCGCCGCCGGGCCGTCGAGCTGCTGGGGCAGGTGGGCATCCCGTCCCCGGAAAGCCGCCTGTCCTCCTTCCCGCACCAGCTCTCGGGCGGCATGAACCAGCGGGTGATGATCGCCATGGCGATCGCCTGCAACCCGAAGCTGCTCATCGCCGACGAGCCCACCACGGCGCTCGACGTGACGATCCAGGCGCAGATCCTCGACCTGCTCATGAACCTCCAGAAGGAGCGCAACATGGGCCTCGTCATGATCACGCACAACATGGGCGTGGTGGCCGACACCGCGAGGCGCGTGATGGTCATGTATGCGGGCCAGATCATGGAGGAGCGCCTGGCCGCCGATCTCTTCGCCTCGCCGCAGCACCCCTACACGGCGGCGCTGCTGGCGGCCCTGCCCGAGCGCAGCGAAGGCGGACGCCTGGCGACCATTCCCGGCGTGGTGCCGGGGCTCTACGACCGCCCCAGGGGCTGCCTGTTCAGCCCGCGCTGCGCCTATGCCACGGAGCATTCGCGCAGCGTGCGCCCGGGCCTGCGCGCCTGGGCCGGCGGTCATATCCGCTGCCATTACCCCCTCGGCGATCCGAACCGGGACGCCGAGATCCGGCACGATCATCCCGTTGGAACGGAGGCCGCGTCGTGAGCGCTCCCGTCGTCGAGGCCAAGGGCCTGAAGCAGGTCTACAAGATCAAGCGCGGCCTGTTCAAGGAGCCGGCCAACCTCCAGGCGGTGGGGGGCATCTCGTTCGCCATCGAGCCGGGCAGGACGCTCGCGGTGGTGGGCGAGTCCGGCTGCGGCAAGTCGACCCTCGCCCGCATGGTGACCCTCATCGAGAAGCCCACCGAGGGAACCCTGTCCCTGGACGGCATCGATGCGGTCAATCCGCCGTCGAACTACGCCGCGCAGCTGCGCCGCATGGTGCAATTGGTGTTCCAGAATCCCTACGGTTCGCTCAACCCGCGCAAGAAGGTGGGCACGATCCTGGAGGAGCCGCTTGCCATCAACACCAAGCTGTCCTCCGCCGAGCGGACGGAGCTGGCGCGGGCCATGATGGCCAAGGTAGGCCTGCGGCCCGAGCACTACGGCCGCTACCCGCACATGTTCTCCGGCGGCCAGCGCCAGCGCATCGCCATCGCCCGCGCCCTGATGCTGTCGCCGAAGCTCGTGGTGGCGGACGAGCCGGTCTCGGCGCTCGACGTGTCGATCCAGGCGCAGGTGCTGAACCTTCTCGCCGACCTGCAGGAGGAGATGGGGCTCGCCTATCTCTTCATCTCCCACGATCTCGGTGTGGTCCGGCACATCGCCCATGACGTGCTCGTCATGTATCTGGGACATGCGGTCGAGCACGGGCCCAAGGGCCGGATCTACGCGCGCCCCCTGCATCCCTACACGCAGGCCCTCCTGTCCTCCACCCCCGGCATCACCGGGGTGAAGCGCAAGCGCATCGTGCTCAAAGGAGAGCTCCCCTCGCCGCTCAATCCGCCGGTGGGCTGCGTGTTCTCGACCCGCTGCCCCTACGTGACGGAGCGCTGCAAGGTGGAGCGCCCGGCCCTGCGGGAGCTCGATGGGCGTCAGGTGGCCTGCCACTACGCGGAAAACTTCCTGAAGGAAGCGGCGGCCTGAATTCAAGCCGGCAACGGCACCCGCTTGGGCTCCGACGCCTGGGCGGCCGAGGCGGCCGCCTCGGGGATCACCTCCTCGCCGGTGGCGACCTTCAGGCATTGCACCACCGTGTCGCGCATGGACGAGACGTAGTAATCCGCCCCCAGGGCGGCGCGCATAGTCTCGCTCTTCAGCACCGCGTCCTCCGCAGGCCAGAGGCCGACCACGACGGGGGCCTTGGGGGCCTTCTGCTTGAGGCGCCGCAGGAGATAGCGCAGGTGCGCCGGCGTGCCGCTGATCTCGAGATAGCTGATGCACACCATCTGGACGCCCGTCATGTCGAGGTTGAGGATCGCCCGGCGCGAAACCTCCTGATGCGGGACGAGGCGGGTCCCGAGGCCGTGCTTGCCGAGAAGCTGGGCCAGCATTTCGGCGGCGGCCTCGTCGAGGGGGCCGCGTCCGGCGATGCACATGACCGCCCCCTCGGCCCGCCAGGGCTCGGCGATCTTGTCCTGCTGCGGCATCGGCTCGATCACCGCCGGCGCCTTGATGTCGGGCTTGTCGCTGGCGGGCGACGCCACCGGCTCGCTCTTCGTCGCCTGGGGCGGCGGCTCCACGTCGTCGTGGCCTCCCAGATCCTGAACCAGGGCATGGATCACGTCCCTGATCTGTTCGAGCTGACGGCCGGTCAGGACGCCGCGGGTGGCGTCGTTGGCGGCGAGCTGGAGCCCTCTCAAGGCAACCTCGTCGTAGTAGGATGTCAGCGAGCGCTCCTTGAGCAGGACCTCGGCGGAATCCAGCGCCTCGTCCGGGTCGCCCGCGAGCATGCGCTGATAGAGGTTCTCCGCCGGGGTCAGGGCCGGCCTGTCGCCGAGGAGCACGTCGAGAAATTCCAGGCGCTCCACGTGCCGTCCCAGCACCACGAGGCAGAGGGTCAGGGGCGTTGCGATGAGGAGCCCGACGGGGCCCCAGAGCCACGTCCAGAAAATCGCCGACATGACCACCGCAAAAGGCGAGAGGCCGGTGCTCTGGCCGTAGACCACGGGCTCGACCACATGGCCCATCATGGGTTCGCCGATCAGGTACAGGGCTAAGGTCATGAGCGCCATGGACCAGCCCGGATCGACGGCTGCGGCGAGCAGGATGGGGGGCACCGCCGCCACGAAGGACCCGATATAGGGCACGAACCGCATCAGGGCCGCGAAGACCCCCCACAGGAGCGGGCTCGGCACGCCGATCAGCCAAAGGCCGATGGCGGCCACGACGCCGAAGGACGCATTCAAGCCGAGCTGCATCAGGAAGTAGCGGCTGAGCCGCCGCGCGGCGTCGTCCATGGCCGCCGTCGTGCGATGGAGATCGCTCGATCCGAACAGGCGGATCATGCGGTCGCGCAGGTCCTCCCGCTGCAGCAGGATGAAGACGAGGACCACGAAGACGATGCCCATGGTGGCAAGCGGCTCGAGCAGGGGCAGCAGCACGTTGCGCGCCACCTGAGCAGGGGTCGGGTCCGGCTGATGGACCTCGACAGGCATCGGCCTGACTTCTTCGGGCGCGGGCGGCGCGGAAGCGCCGGCCGAGGCAGGAGGGGTCTGCGGCGGCGTCTCGGCCACGGCCTTGTCGAACTGACGCCCGAAATCCTTCAACAGCTCCGGCAGGCGCCCGATGGACGAGCCCTCGCGGAGGGAGCCCACCTTATCCCGGATGGTGCTCTGATAGCGGGGCAGGTCCGTGGCGAGACCGGCGAGCTGAAACCCGATGACGCCGCCGAGGCTGAGGATGACGCTGAGGCTGACGAGCACCGCCACGATCACGGACGGCACCCGCCCGAGCCACTTGCGCATGAGATCGACGAAGGGAGCGAGAACGAAGGCCAGCAGGATCGCCATCACCACCGGCAGGAAAACCTCCTTCCCCACGTAGAGAGCCGCCAGCACCAGGACGCTGACGATCAGGGTCAGCAGCCCGGACAGGCCGGGAACGCCGGGGGGCTGAACCTCCGTCTCGGGAGCAGGCGCGGGCGCAGGGGCGGAAGGCATCGGGCGTTCTCTGTTCGGCGGCAGGGTGATCCCGCCGGCCTCGACGACAACGTGCGGGAGCCCCAAACGATCCTTGGCCGTCCGGGACGGGAGGGCGGCCCGAAGCGCTGGGACCTTTTGCCATCTGGGAGGCCCCGGGCCCGGATCCCATCTGGCCGGGAAGCCCATGCTTCCACCGCACCCCAGACCTTCATGTCGATCACCAGACGAAACCTTCTGATCGGGGCGGCCGTTGTCGCCTCCCCCGTTCACGCCCAACAGGACGAGCCAAGCCCCATGCCGGTCACGCAACAGCGCAACACCTTCAGGAGCGGCGGCAAGGCCATCGCGGTCGAGACGTTCCAGCCGGCGGGCTCCTCCCCACGCCCAACCCTGCTCATGCTGCACGGGGCCGACGGGCTGTCCTACAATACCCAGTACCGGGAGGGCGCCCGCGGCGTGGCGGCGGCGGGATACCAGGTCCATCTGGTGCATTATCTCGACCGCACCGGCGAGAGGCGCGCCTCGTTCAGCACCCTGTTCCAGAATTTCACGCCCTGGATGGACACGGTTCAGGACACCCTCGACTTCGCAGCGGGCCATCCGGGGGCGGATGCGGATCGCCTGGGGATCATCGGGATTTCCCTGGGCGCGGCCCTGGGCCTTGCGGTGTCGAGCCTGGACCGGCGCATCAAGGCGCTGGTCAGTTACTTCGGGCCGCTGCCGCAAGGGGCCATCGCCACCACCTCGCGCCTCCCTCCCACCCTCGTGCTCCATGGCGCCTCCGACCCCATCGTGCCGGTAGCGAACGCCTATGCGGTCGAGGCTCTCCTGCGGCAGCAGAACGTGCCTCACGAGGTGAAGGTCTATCCCGGCCAGGGCCACGGCTTCCGGGGCGCAGCCGAGGAGGACGCCACCCAACGGGTTCTGGCCTTCCTGAAGCGCCATCTGGCGGGCAGCCACGTCTCCACCAGCTCGCCGCCGCTCCCCATCGATGGCTAGGGCCGCCGGAAATCGTCCGGTCCGGTATCAAAGAAGGCCGATGGGACGATTCCAAACGACGGCGTTCCGCTCTAAGACTCGCTTTCCCGACCGATCAGAGGCAGTGCCCATCCCATGACCGCATCCGACGCGACTCCCTCGGCCAATCCCCTTCTCGGCCCCTGGACCGGCCCCTCTGGCCTTCCGCCCTTCGAGAGCATCGCGCCGGAGCATTACAGGCCTGCCTTCGACACGGCCCTGGCGGAGCAGCAGGCCGAGATCGCCGCCATCGCGGGCAGCGGGGAGGAGCCCAGCTTCGCCAATACCGTGGAGGCCCTGGAGCGGAGCGGGCTGCGCCTCAAGCGGGTCGGCGGCGTCTTCTTCAACCTGGCGGGCTCGCACACCAACGACGCCCTTCAGGCGATCGAGCGCGACATGGCGCCGATCCTGGCCAAGCACCGCAACAGCATCTTCATGAACGAGGCCCTGTTCCGGCGCGTGGCGGCTCTCTACGACCGGCGCGACAGCCTGGGTCTCAGCCCCGAACAGGCCCGCGTTCTCGACCGCTACCACACCATCTTCGTTCGCGCGGGCGCCAGGCTCGGGGCGGAGGAGAAGAAGCGGCTCGCGACCATCACCGAGCGGCTTGCGAGCCTCGGCACGCAGTTCTCGCAGAACGTGCTGGCCGACGAGAAATCCTACCAGCTCGTGCTGGAGGGCGAGGCGGATCTGGAAGGCCTGCCCTCGTTCCTGCGCGAAGCGGCGGCGCAGGCGGCGGAGGATCGCGGCCTCAAGGGCAAGCACGTGATCACGCTCTCCCGCTCCAGCATCGAGCCCTTCCTGCAGTTCTCCAAGCGGCGGGACCTGCGCGAACAGGCCTTCAAGGCCTGGGCGGCGCGCGGCGATACGGGGGGCGCCACGGACAACAAGGCTATTATCGCCGAGATGGCGGCCCTGCGGGCCGAGCGGGCAAGGCTCCTGGGCTACGAGACCTTCGCCGACTTCAAGCTCGCCGACACCATGGCCAAGACGCCGGACGCCGTGCTCAAGCTCCTGAACGATGTGTGGAGGCCGGCCCGCGCCCGGGCCGAGCAGGAGCGCGACGACCTCCAGGCCCTGGCGCAGTCCCAGGGGGACAACATCGCCATCGAGCCCTGGGACTGGCGCTACTACGCCGACGGGGTGCGGCTGGCCCGCCACAACCTCGATGAGGCGGTGATCAAGCCCTATTTCCAGCTCGACCGGATCATCGAGGCGGCCTTCGACACGGCGCACAGGCTCTTCGGCCTGAGCTTCCGGGAGCTGAAGGATTTTCCGCGCTATCATCCCGACATCCGGGCCTGGCAGGTCTCGGATGCGAGCGGCGCGCCCGTGGGCACCTTCATCGGCGATTATTTCGCCCGCTCCTCCAAGCGCAGCGGCGCCTGGATGAGCGCCTTCCGCTCCCAGGAGAAGCTCACCGGCGACATCCGGCCGATCATCGTGAACGTGATGAACTTCTCGAAGGGAGCCGCGGGCGAGCCCTCGCTCCTGAGCTTCGACGACGCGCGCACGCTCTTCCACGAGTTCGGCCACGCCCTGCACGGGCTTCTGTCCGACGTGACCTATCCGCTGCTGGCGGGCACCGCCGTGTCGACGGATTTCGTGGAGCTGCCGTCGCAGCTCTACGAGCACTGGCTGTCCCAGGAGAGCATCCTGCGCCGCTATGCGACCCATTACCGGACGGGCGAGCCGATCCCGGAGGATCTGCTCGGGCGCCTGATGGCGGCGCGGAACTTCAACCAGGGCTTCGCCACGGTGGAGTATCTGGCCTCCGCCTTCGTGGACATCGAACTCCACCGCCGGAAAGATCTGGACGATCTCGACGCCTTTGCCTTCGAGAAGGAGACCCTGGAGCGGATCGGCATGCCGCGCGAGATCATCATGCGCCACCGCACGCCGCATTTCACCCATGTGTTTTCCGGGGACGGCTATTCGTCGGGCTATTACAGCTATCTCTGGTCCGAGGTGCTGGACGCGGACGCCTTCACGGCCTTCGAGGAGACGGGGGACGCCTTCAGCCGGGAGATGGCGGACAAGCTCAAGCGCTTCATCTATTCGGCCGGGAACCTGCGCGATCCGGCCGAGGCCTACACGGCCTTCCGGGGCCGCCTTCCCACGGCGGATGCGCTCCTGGCGAAGCGGGGCCTGGCGGCCTGAGGGAGGAGCAAGGCGGCAGGGGCCGTCACACCGTGCCGGTGAGAAGCTCCTTGCGGCGGCGGATCACCCGGTAATGGAAGTGAACCCGGCCGATCCTCGGGCCACTCCTCGCCTTGGGCGCTTCCGCCCGAGCGGGTTTGGCCAAGGGGTATTGACGCAGAACGCTCTTGAGGAAAGCCGCTCCTTCGGGATCGAGATCCAGGGCTTTCGCGTCGAGCACCGGCATAGGGGCCTCTTCTTGTTGGTGTTATTCCCATTACGCGACACGCATAGGAATAATGGCCGAACTCGTCCGAAGTTCCCTTACCGCGAAAACCGCAGCTCGCTGACCTGCCGGGAGACGAGTCCGGGCTCCAAGATAGAGGCCGGAAAATGGGCCTTATTGGGGCCGTCCGGGAACCGTTGCGGCTCCAGGCACAGGCCCGCATGGGGCGCGTAAGGCGTCCCGTTCAGGCCGGGAACGGGGATGTTGATCAGGTGCCCGTCGTAGAACTGAAGGCCCGGCTCGGTGGTCCAGAGTTCCATGGAGACGCCGCTCCTGAGGGATTTCAGGGTTGCGGCGCGATGCAGCTCGCCGGCCCTGCCCCGGAGCACGTAATTGATGTCGTAGGGAACCCGGCGCTGCATCAGCTGCGCGGCCCCGATGGGCCTTAAGGAGGTGAAGTCGTAGTCGGTGTCCGTGACGCTCCTGATCTCCCCCGTGGGGATGAGGTCGGAGCGGGTCGGCGTGATGAAGTCCCCCTCGATCATCAGATGGTGGGAGGAGATGTCCCCGCTCCCGTCCAGGTTGAAATAGCCGTGGGTGGTCAGGTTGACCGGCGTCGGCCTGTCGCAGGTGGCCTCCAGTTTGATTCTGACGGTCGCCGCCTCCAGAAGCTCATAGGTGCAGGTGGCGGTCAGGCGGCCCGGATAGCCCATGTCGCCGTCATGGGAGACGAGGCTCAAGGTGACGCTGGAAGGCTTGTGATCCACGATGCTCCAGAGGCGGGTTCCGAAGCCCATGGAGCCGCCATGGAGCTGGTTGCGCCCCTCGTTGGCGTCGAGCCGGCAGGTCTCCCCGTTCAGGTCGAACTGCGCGCCCCCGATCCGGTTGGCGTAGCGCCCCACGATGGCGCCGAAATAGGGGGAATGGGCGACGTAGTCCTCGATGGAATTGAGGCCCAGCACCACCCGCTGGGGGCCGGCCACCGACGGCACCACCAGGTCCCGGACCACCGCGCCCCAGGTGAGAACCCGCATCTCGACCCGGTTGATGCCGGAACTCGGACCGGTCAGGGTGACCTGCAGGACGTCCTCGCCGCTGACGGCGCCGAATCGCTCGATGGCCATGGCCTACCCCTCGAAGATGTTGGCCTTCATGCCCTTGGTGCCGGTTTCGACCTTGAAGAGGTGGCCCCCCATGGGATCGATATGGGGATCATGGCCGATGGCCGCCGTGGTGATGTAGAGGGTCGTGAGGTCCGGCCCGCCGAAGGCGCATTTGGTCACCTGGGCGGTGGGCACCGGCACGATCCGCTCGACGGAGCCGTCCGGGCCGAACCGGGTGATGCGCGACGCGCCCCAGTGGCAGACCCAGACATGGCCTTCCGCATCCACCGCCATGCCGTCCGGATGCCCCCAGCCTTCCTCGAACCGGGCGAAGCGGCGCGGTTCGCCGAGCCGGCCGTGGTCCGCATCGAAGGCATAGATCATCCCGTTCATGGTGTCGGTGGCGTAGAGCGTCTGGGAATCGTGGCTGAAGGCCGGGCCGTTGGTGACGACGATGCCGGAATGGAACCGGGTCAGCTCCCGGCCGTCCCAGCGCCAGAACGCGCCCGAGGGCTCCTTCTCGTCGTCGTCCATGGTGCCGAAATAGATCGCGCCGTCCGGTCCCACATGCCCGTCGTTGATCCGGTTGCCGGGGCGCTCGGGCTCCGGGGAGACGATGGGCTGCACGTCGCCCGTCTTGAGGTTGAAGCGCACGAGGCCGGACTTGAAGCCGGCCACCACCGTGTCGGGATCGGGGGTCAGGACGATGAAGCCCACCCGCTCGGGAACATCGATGCGGTCATGCTCCCTGGCGTCCGGACGATAATGCCAGATCCCCGGGTTCTTGATGTCCACCCAGAACAGGGTGTCCGAGCGGTGGTCCCACAGGGCCCCCTCGCCTAGGACGCAGGCGCTGGCAACCGCCACGCGGGGGGTTTCAGGGTGAACGACTGGATTGGTCATGCCTTGCCCCATCTTCAGGCGATCCGCCCTGCCGGTAACTATTGCAGAGGGGAGCGAGTTCAATCAGGCCGCGGCCTGGTCCGCGATCCGCCGGGCCAGGGTGACGAGGCTCATGTCGGACCCGGCAGGGCCCATGATCGAGAGCCCGAGCGGGGCTCCGAGGCGGGAGGCCAGGGGAATCGACACCTGCGGCAGGCCGGAGAGGACGCTGAGGCAGAGCAGGTTCAGGGCCCGGTTGCGGTAGTCGTTCAAGGTCTCGTCGCTCTCGGCGAGCAGCGGCGCCACATCCGGCATGGTGGGCAGGATCAGCACCGTCTCCTCGCCCAGAAGGGCGCTGAACCGGGCCCGGAAGGCGCTCCGGATCGCAAGCGATTCGGCGACCTGGCCGTCGGTGACGGCCTTCGAGAACTCGAACCGATCCGCAACGCCGGGGCCGAGGGGCGGACGGTAGCGCTCGATCATCGGCCCGTCGACGATCCAGGCCTCCCGGCTCTGGATATAGCGCATGGCCCAGTAGAGGGCGGTAAATCCCTCGACCACCACGTCCCGCTCCTCGGGCGCGCCCAAGGTGGCGGCAGCCTGGCGAAGCGCCGGCTGGAGCGCCTCCCGCACCGGCCCCGCCAGGAGCGCGAAGGCATCCCTGGCCAGGAGAACCCTCGGGCCCGGCGGCAGGGGATGGCTGTCGGGCCCGAGCAGAACCTCGCCGACCCGGACGAAAGTGGCGCCGTCGCGGGTGAAGTACCCGCAGGTGTCGAAGGACGGAGCGAGGTCGTGGCAGCCCTCGAGGCTCACGCGGCCATGGGTCGGGCGGATGCCGAAGAGGCCGCAATGGCTCGCCGGAGCCCGCACGGACCCGCCCGTGTCGGTGCCGAGCGCAAAGTCGCACAGGCCGTTGGACACCGCCGCGGCCGAACCGGCGGAGGAGCCCCCGGGAACGCGGTCCGGCGCGCCGCCGTTCACCGGGGTGCCGAAATGGGAGTTCTTGCCGCTCATGGAGAAGGCGAGCTCGTCCGTGATGGTCTTGCCCACGAGCCGCGCCCCCGCATCGAGGAGCCGCTGGACCGTGGGCGCGGTCCGGGTCTTGATGCCCGACATGGCCAGCATGTGGGGCGATCCGCACCCGGTCGGGTAGCCTTCCACGTCGAACAGGTCCTTGGCCGCAAAGGTCAGGCCCGAGAGGGGTCCCCTCTCGGCATGGGGCACAAAAACCGCAGGATAGGGCATGAAGGCGTGGGCGGGATCGTTGTCGAGAAGCATGGGACCACGGGGGTTCGAGGGAACGAACGGGCTGCGAATGTGTCATTCCCTGCTGGAGATGCAAGGCAGGAATGCGCAAACCTTGGCGGTTCGGGCTTTCTTCCCGCCTCGATTGGCCCTACATCCTGCCAGGTCCTGTAACCGGGGAACGTGACATGGCGAAGGCATCGACGACCCGCTGGCTGGCTCTCGGACTGGCGCTCGCCTTGGCAGGCCCGGCCGCCCAGGCGCAGCAGCCTCCCATCAAGCTGGGCGAGCTCAATTCCTACGCCCGCTGGGCGGCCTTCACCGTGCCCTACCGCAGCGGCTGGCAGATGGCGCTCGAGGAGATCAACGCCCGGGGCGGCGTGCTCGGCCGCAAGCTCGACATCATCTCCCGCGACGACGGCGCCACCACGGGCGACGCCACCCGCGTGGCCGACGAGCTGGTGACCCGGGAGGGCGTCTCGCTCCTGTTCGGCTCCTTCCAGTCCAACGTGGGCGTGGCCATGGCGGACTACGCCAACCAGAAGAAGGTGGTGTACATCGCCGCCGAGCCCCTGACCGACGCCATCACCATGGCCCAGGGCAACCGCTACACCTTCCGCATCCGCCCGAGCAACTTCATGCAGGTCGGAATGCTGGTGGACCAGGCCAAGGCCTCCGGCGCCAAGCGCTGGGCCATCGTCGCCCCCAATTACGAGTACGGCCAGTCCGCCGCGGAGGTGTTCAAGCGCCTCATCAAGGAGCGGGTCCCCGGCGCGGAGATCGTGGCCGAGCAGTACCCGGCCCTGGGCAAGATCGAGGCCGGCGCCACGGTCTCGGCCCTGGAGCGGGCGAAGCCCGACGGCATCTTCAACGTGCTCTTCGGCCCCGACCTCACCCAGTTCGTCCGCGAGGGCAACACCCGCGGCCTCTTCGAGGGCGCGACGGTCCTGTCCCTTCTCACCGGCGAGCCGGAATGGCTCCTGCCCCTCAAGGACGAGGTGCCCGAGGGCTGGACCGTGACCGGCTACCCCTGGGACGAGATCAAGGAGCCCAGGCACAAGGCCTTCGTGGACGCCTATCGGGCCAAGTACAACGACACGCCGCGCCTCGGCTCGCTCCTCGGCTACATGGTGGTCTACATGATCCGCGACACCATCGAGCGGGCGGGGTCCGTGGAGACCGAGGCGCTCATCAAGGCGCTGGAGGACGGCAAGTTCGACACCGTGGCGGGACCCGTCACCATGCGGGGCATCGACAACCAATCGACCATGGGCGCCTGGGTGGGCAAGCTCGTCCTGAAGGGCGCCAGCGGCGGCATGACGGGCTGGACCTACAGGGACGGCGCCTCCTTCATGCCCACGGAAGCCGAGGTGAAAGCGGTGCGGAAGGATTGACCGGGTTGGGGGCGCAGCTCGGGTTCAGCCTCTCGTCGGAGAGAAGGTAGGAGGCGATGGATCTCTCCTTCCTGGCCATCCAGGCCCTCAACGGGCTCTCCAGCGCCTCGTCGCTCTTCATCACCGCCTGCGGCCTGACCCTGGTCTTCGGGGTGACGCGGATCGTGAACTTCGCCCACGGCTCCCTCTACATGATCGGGGCCTATACGGCCGCCACCCTGGTGCCGCGCCTGCTCGAACTTTCCTTCGGGCCGGTGGCGTTCTGGGCCGGCATTCTCGTCTCGGCCCTCATCGTCGGCATCATCGGTGTCCTGATCGAGGTGCTGCTCCTGCGCCGCATCTACGGCGCGCCGGAGCTGTTCCAGCTGCTCGCCACCTTCGGCGTGGTGCTGGTGGTGCAGGACCTCGTGGTGCAGGTGTTCGGGCCCCAGGACATCCTCGGCCCCCGCGCGCCGGGCCTGCGCGCGCCGGTGGAGATCCTCGGGCGGCGCTTCCCGTCCTACGAGCTCGTGCTCATCGCCGCAGGCCCCGTCGTGCTCGGCCTGGTGTGGCTCCTGCTGCGCAGGACCCGCTTCGGCGTGCTGGTGCGCGCGGCGACCCAGGACCGGGACATGGTGGCGGCGCTGGGCATCAACCAAGCCCTCCTGTTCACGGGCACGCTGTTTCTCGGGGCCTTCCTGGCGGGCTTCGGCGGCGCGCTCCAGATCCCGCGGGTGGCGGCCAACACGGGCATGGACCTGTCGATCATCGCCGAGGCCTTCGTGGTCACGGTAGTGGGCGGCATGGGCAGCGTGCCCGGCGCGTTCCTGGCGGCCCTGATCATCGGCCAGCTCCAGGCCTTCGGCATCCTGATCTTTCCCAAGAGCACCCTGGTGGTGGTCTTCCTGCTCATGGCGGTGGTCCTGGCCGTCAGGCCCTACGGCTTCTTCGGACGCCCGGAGGTGATCGGCGGAACCCATGCGGTGGGCATCGCCAGCCGCAAGCCTTCATCCGCAGGCGCGATGATCGCGCTCCTGGCGGTCGCCGCCCTGGCGGCTCTTCCCCTGGTGGGCGACGCCTATCTCCTGAAGGTGGCCACCGAGATCCTGATCTTCGGGCTCTTCGCCTTCAGCCTGCAGCTTCTCATCGGCGTGGGCGGCCTCGTGAGCTTCGGGCACGCCGCCTTCTTCGGGCTGGGGGCCTATGGGGCGGCGCTCGGGGTGAGATGGATCGGCGCCCCCATGGAAGCGGCGCTCCCCCTCGGGCTGCTCCTGGCGGCCCTCGGGGCCGCGCTGATCGGGGCCTTCGTGGTGCGGCTCTCGGGCATCTATCTTGCCATGATGACCCTTGCGGCCGCCCAGATCCTCTACGCGGTCGCCTTCCAGTGGGTGGACGTGACCGGCGGCGACAACGGCATCGTGGGCGTCTGGCCCTCGGAATGGACCAGCGGCCAGGGGCGCTATTATCTCCTGACGCTCGCGCTCACCGCTGCGGCGGTTCTCCTGCTCAGGCGCGTGATCGACGCGCCCTTCGGCTACGCCCTGCGGGCGGCGCGCGACTCCGAACAGCGCGCCGAGGCCATCGGCCTCGACATTCGCCGGCATCGCTGGCTGGCTTTTTCCGTCTCGGGCGCGGCGGCCGGTCTGGCCGGCGGCCTCTACGCCTTCTCCCGCGGCTCCGTGGACCCGAGCCTGCTCGGCATTCCCACCTCGGTGGATGCGCTCACCATGCTGCTCCTGGGCGGCATCCAGACGATCATGGGTCCCCTGGCGGGCGCGGGCGTGCTCCATGTGCTGCGCGACCAGATCATGCCGCTCACCTCCCTCTGGCGGCTGCTCCTGGGCGTGAGCATCATCGCCATGGTGCTGATCTTTCCCCGCGGCCTCGTGGGCACGGTCCAACATTGGCGGGAGGAGCGGGCATGACGCTGCTCGTCGCGCAGGGCCTGCGCAAGTCCTTCGGCGGCGTGGTGGCGGCGCGGGATGTGGATTTCACGCTCCAGCGCGGCGAGATGCTCGCCATCATCGGCCCCAACGGGGCAGGCAAGTCCACCGTGTTCAACATGGTCGGCGGGCAGCTCCGCCCGGACCGGGGCCGGGTTCTCCTCGACGGGCAGGACATCACCAACGCGTCGCCGCAGAAGCGCTTCCGCCGCGGGGTGGGGCGCACCTTCCAGGTGGCGCAGACCTTTCCGTCCATGACCGTGGCGGAGAACGTGCAGATGGCGCTCGTCAGCTGCCATCGGGAGGCCCACGCCCTGTGGAGCCCGGCCCGGAGCCGCCATCGGGACAAGGCCTTGGAGCTCCTGTCCCGGGTGGGCATGGCGGAGGCGGCGGAGCGCTCCTGCTCGGCCCTGGCCTATGGGGACGTGAAGCGGGTGGAGCTTGCCATCGCGCTCGCGGGCCAGCCCAAGCTTCTGCTCATGGACGAGCCCACCGCCGGCATGGCCGCGCGGGAGCGCGCGGAGCTCATGGACCTCACCGCCGCCATCGCCGAGGCGCATGGGATCGGCGTTCTGTTCACCGAGCACGACATGGATGTGGTCTTCGGCCATGCGGCGCGGGTGCTGGTGCTCCTGCGCGGCCGGATCATCGCCAGCGGCGCGCCGGACGAGATCCGCCGCAACCCGGAGGTCAGGCGCGCCTATCTGGGCGACGACCACGTCCTGGAGCGGCCCGCAGGGACGAGCCCCGCCGGAGCGAGCCCCGCATGAGCCGGCCGCTTCTCGAAGTCTGGAACCTCACCGCCGCGTATGGACGCGCGCAGGTCCTGTTCGGCCTGACCTTCGGGCTTCACCCCGGCGAGGTCATGGCCCTCGTAGGCCGCAACGGGGCGGGCAAGACCACCACCCTGAAGGCGATCATGGGCCTGGTTCCGGCCACAGCCAAGCAGGTCGCCTTCAAGGGGCATTCCCTGGCGGGCCTGCCCACCTACCGGATCGCCCGCCTGGGTCTCGGCTACGTGCCGGAGGACCGGCGCATCTTCACGGACCTGACCGTGGACGAGAACCTGGAGACCGGCCGCAGGGCGGCCGGGGCCGGGCGCTCGCCCTGGACGCCGGAGCGCCTGTTCAGGCTCTTCCCCAACCTTGCCGAGATGCGCGACCGGCGCGGCAACCAGATGTCCGGCGGCGAGCAGCAGATGCTGGCCATCGCCCGCACCCTCATGGGCAACCCGGACGCGATCCTGCTCGACGAGCCCTCGGAGGGCATCGCCCCGGTGATCGTCCAGATGATGGCCGAGGCGATCCGGGCCATGAAGGCGGAAGGGGTGGCGGTTCTGCTCTCGGAGCAGAACTGGGCCTTCGCGGCCGGCATCAGCGACCGCGCCTGCGTGATCGAGCGCGGCGAGATCCGCTTTCAGGGCGCGATGGCGGACCTCATGGCCGACGAGGCCCTGCGGGCGGAGACGCTGGGGGTCTGAGGGGGCGGATGACACGCTCTTCCGTCATACCCGGCCTTGTGCCGGGCATCCACGTCTTTTCCGCAGGTTGAAGGCGTGGATGGCCGGGACAAGCCCGGCCATGACGGAGAGGGTCTGGCACTGCGCGTGAAGCTTGGTGTCATCCCGCCGATCCTTCGGATCGGATCGGCGAGCCGAAGGCGAGGGAAGGGGATCGTCTTCAGAAGAGAGCGCCCTCTTCCCTCCCCCTTGCGGGGAGGGACAAAGGGTGGGGGTCGAAAAGTCAAAGCTCTCCGCTCAGATGAGAAGCGCGAGGCCGCTACAGCGCCTAGTCCTCAACTCCTCTCACCCAGCCGCACCACCCCCACCCCTGCCCCTCCCCGCAAGGGGGAGGAGAGCAGGGTGCGCTGCCCTGGTCAGAAGCGATACGCCGTGTCAGTACATGTTCTCACTTTGTTCTTGACAGCTCACACAAGCTAAGCTATATCCTGGCTCAGTTCTGTTCCCCGAGGGGCGCGCTCGCGAGGCGTCGTTGGCTGTGGGGGCAGGGCACGGTCTCGTGCAGGGGCTCGCAATCCTTGTGACGAGAGGCCCAGGCTGCACGCCGGGCCTGCCCGCAGCCTCAAGGCCAGGCTTCCTCAGAGGAGCCCCGCCTGAGCTGACGATCGG
>JAESGY010000020.1_pt1 | contig 138254 bp, 151 predicted proteins | sample 9269841 | NCBI WGS metagenome assembly JAESGY01 (sample SAMN17022865, study PRJNA683097) | algae metagenome | isolation source: Spirirestis rafaelensis WJT71-NPBG6 and co-occurring heterotrophs from... | place: USA: Pinto Wells, Joshua Tree National Park, Colorado Desert, CA | collected...
CCTCGTCATCGACAAGCAGGCCAACATCGCGCACCTCAAGTGGATTTTGGAGGAGTTCTGCAAGGCGTTCTTCGAGGTCGGCCAGGTGAAGATGCGGTTCCGCCCGTCCTTCTTCCCCTTCACCGAGCCCTCGGCCGAGGTCGATATCCAGTGCTCGCGCAAAGGCGGCGAGATCCGCTTCGGCGAGGGCACGGACTGGCTCGAGATCCTCGGCTGCGGCATGGTTCATCCCAACGTGCTGCGCAATTGCGGGCTCGATCCGGACGAGTATCAGGGCTTCGCCTGGGGCATGGGCATCGACCGCATCGCCATGCTCAAATACGGCATGCCGGACCTGCGCCCCTTCTTCGAGGCCGATGTGCGCTGGCTGAACCACTACGGTTTCCGCCCGCTCGACATCCCAAGCCTCGTCAGCGGCCTGACTTCGTAATGATTGCGCGTGAGCCCATAAAGCCCTCTCCCCCCTTGTGGGGGAGAGATGGAGAGGGGGGTAGCCACGGGTCGACCGGGTGCACCGATCGTGCTGATGGCGCCGTACCCCCCTCCCGGCCGCTGAAAGCGGCCACCCTCCCCCACAAGGGGGGAGGGGATAGAGTTGCGCATGCTTATGTGAAGCCGCAACTGCGCTCTCAGGCTAAGCGGTTGCGCCGCGCGATGACACCTGCCGAGCGCAAGCTCTGGCACGCTCTCAAAGGCCATCGCTTTCAGGACCTCCACATCCGCCGCCAGGTTCCCATGGGGCCCTACGTGGCGGATTTCATCTGTCACGCCGCAAAGATCGTCATCGAAGTTGATGGAGCGCAGCATGGCTTTGATCAGCATGCCAGGCGGGATCGGGCGAGAGATGCTTGGTTTGAGGCGCAGGGCTATCGGGTCCTTCGGTTTCGGAATGGTGACGTTCTGACCAAGTTAGAAAACGTCCTCGAGACCATCTTCGCAAATATTCAATCCAACCTGCCCATTGCAGGAGATACACCATGAAATTCACCCTCTCCTGGCTCAAGGATCACCTTGAGACCAACGCCTCCCTCGACGAGATCGTCGAGACGCTCACCCGCATCGGCCTCGAGGTCGAAGGGGTTGAGGACAAGGCGAAGGCGCTGGCGCCGTACAAGGTTGCCTATGTGGTCTCCGCCGTGCAGCACCCCAATGCCGATCGCCTGCGCGTGTGCATGGTTGATACGGGCGAGGGGGAGCCGATCCAGGTGGTCTGCGGCGCTCCCAATGCCCGCACCGGCATGAAGAGCGTGTTCGCGCCGCCCGGCACCTACATTCCGGGCAAGAACATCACGCTGGGCGTCGGCACCATCCGCGGCGTCGAGAGCAAGGGCATGCTGTGCTCCGGCTCCGAGCTCGAGATCTCCGACGATCACGACGGCATCATCGACCTGCCCGAGGATGCACCTGTGGGTCAGGCTTATGCATCTTACGCCAGGCTCGACGATCCGGTGATCGAGATCAACCTGACGCCGAACCGCCCGGACTGCACGTCGATCCATGGCATCGCCCGCGATCTCGCGGCGGCTGGCCTCGGCACGCTCAAGGGCGATGCCGTCGCGCCCGTTCAGGGCAAGGGTGCCTGCCCGGTTTCCGTGACGCTCGATTTCTCGGGCGAGGACGCGAAGCTCTGCCCGGCCTTCGCGCTTCGCCTCGTGCGCGGCGTGAAGAACGGTCCGTCGCCCGAATGGATGCAGCGCCGCCTGCTCGCCATCGGGCTTCGCCCGATCAACGCGCTGGTGGACATCACCAACTACATCACCTTCGATCGCGGTCGCCCGCTCCACGTGTTCGACCTCAAGAAGGTGAAGGGCAACCTCACCGTGCGCCGCGCCAAGGAAGGCGAGGAGGTGTTGGCCCTCGACACGCGCACCTACAAGCTCGATCCGAGCATCGTGGTGATTGCCGACGACAATGGCGTCGAATCCATCGGCGGCCTCATGGGCGGCGAGCATTCCGGCTCGGACGAGGGCACCACGGACGTGCTGATCGAGTCCGCGCTGTGGGATCCGCTCAATATCGCCCAGACCGGCCGCAGGCTCGGGATCATCACCGATGCCCGCTACCGCTTCGAGCGCGGGGTCGATCCGGCCTTCACCGTACCGGGTCTCGATCTCGCAACCCAGATGGTCATCGACCTCTGCGGCGGCGAGCCGAGCGAGGCCTTGATCTCCGGTAAGGTGCCCGACGCGACGCGCGTCATCGACTTCCCCTGGTCCGAGGTTCCGCGCCTGTCGGGTCTCGACGTGCAGTCCTCCGAATCTGAGGACATCCTGAAGAAGCTCGGCTTCCAGGTGCAGGGCTCGGGCGAGCGCGTCAGCGTCACGGCTCCGTCCTGGCGCCCGGACATCGAGGGCAAGGCGGATCTCGTCGAGGAGGTGATCCGCATCGCCGGCGTCGACCGTATCGAGCCCAAGCCCTTGCCTCGCCTGGAAGACGTGGTGTCCAAGCCCATCCTGACGCTGATCCAGAAGCGCACGCGTCTGGCCCGCCGCTCGCTTGCCGTGCGCGGGCTGGTGGAGGCCGTCACATGGTCCTTCATCGCCAAGGATGAGGCGGAGCTGTTCGGCGGCGGCGATGCGCGCCTGAAGCTTGCCAACCCGATCGCGGCCGAGCTCTCCGACATGCGCCCGAGCCTGCTGCCCGGCCTCCTGAAGGCGGCGCAGCGCAATGCCGATCGCGGTCTTGGCGATGTGGCCCTGTTCGAGGTCGGCCAGACCTTTGCGTCGGATGAGCCGGAAGGCCAGTCGATCAAGGCGGCCGCCGTTCGCCGCGGCACGGCGCGGGCGGAGGGCGTGGGCCGCCACTGGGATGGCGGCGCGCAGAGCGTTGATGCCTTCGATGCCAAGGCCGACGTGCTGGCGCTGCTCGCGGCGCTCGGCATTCCGTCCGGCGGTCTCCAGATCGTGGCCGGCGGTCCGGCCTGGTTCCACCCCGGCCGTTCGGGTACCCTGCAGTTCGGGCCCAAGAACGTGGTCGGCGCCTTCGGCGAGGTTCATCCGAAGGTGCTGAAAGCCCTCGACCTAAAGGGGCCGCTGGTGGCCTTCGAGCTCAATCTCGACGCGCTGCCGCCGCCCAAGGCGAAGCCGACCAAGATGAAGCCGAAGCTGACCTTGCCCGACTTCCAGCCGCTCACCCGCGACTTCGCCTTCGTGGTCGGCCGCGACGTGGCGGCCGGCGACATCGTGAAGGCGGCGCAAGGCGCCGAGCGCCAGCTGATCGTGGGCGTCGACGTGTTCGACATCTACGAGGGCACCGGCATCGACCCGGATAAGAAGTCCGTGGCCATCGCCGTCACCCTCCAGCCCACGGAGAAGACGCTGACCGACGTGGAGATCGAGGCGGTGTCCGCCAAGATCGTCGGCGAGGTGTCGAAGAAGACCGGCGCGGTGCTGCGTTCCTGAACTTATAGCAGTCATCCCGGGGCCGCGCAGCGGAACCCGGGATCGTGACCAGAACAGAGCGCCAAACTCGTCCTGCGATCCCGGATCGCGGCTGTGCTGTGTCCGGGATGACGGCCTGGGTTTAGGGGACGAACTCTTCCGCCAAGTCCCGCCACTCGGGATTGTCACGCTCAATCAACTGGACCTTCCAGGCCCGCTGCCACTTCTTCAGCTGCTTCTCACGGGCAATAGCGGCTTCCGGGTTCTCGAAAACTTCGAAATACACCAGCCGATCCACATTGTAGCGGGCCGTAAAGCCAGGAACGGCATGGGTTTTGTGCTCAAACACGCGTTTGTGTAAGTCGCTTGTGATGCCGATATAGAGCGGCCCATCCTTCCGAGTGGCCAGGATGTAGACATAGAAAGCCTCAGCCATCTGCGAAATTCCCGGACGATCCCGGATCTTTGCTTCGCTCCGTCCGGGATGACGCCTGTGAGGACCCGCTCAACGGATTCCCCTCATCCCACCCGTAGTGCACCGTATCGAACCGCATCCCGCGTGCGTCCACCATGAGCAGCCGCCCCACGAGGCTCTCGCCGAATCCCACGATCTCCCGGAACACCTCCATGGCCATCAGGCTGCCCATGACGCCCGCGAGCGCCCCGAGCACGCCCGCTTCCGCGCAGGCTGGGATCGCGCCCGGCGGAGGCGGCGAGGGGAAGAGGCAGCGATAGGTGGGGTTGGGCTTGGCGTTCGGGCCGGTCTCGTAGGCCCGGATGGTGGTGAGCGACCCATCGAACTGCCCCAAAGCCGCCGTTACCAAGGGCCTCTTCTCGAAGAAGCAGGCATCCGAGACCGCATAGCGCGTCTCGAAATTGTCCGAGCCATCGGCAACGACGTCGTAGCGGCGGATTAGATCCCGTGCATTCTCAGGTGTCAGGCGGAGTGCATGGGCCTCGACCGTCACATGGGGATTGAGCCGCCTGACCGCATCCGTGGCGCTCTCCACCTTGAGGCGCCCGACATCCGGCGTTCCATGGATCACCTGCCGCTGCAGGTTGGAGAGGCTGACCGCATCGTCATCCACAATGCCGATGGTGCCGATCCCGGCCGCCGCGAGGTACTGGATCAGGGGAGCGCCCAAGCCGCCGGCGCCGATCACGAGCACGCGAGCGCCTTTCAGCTTCTGCTGCCCCGGTCCGCCCACGTCCCGGAGAACGAGGTGGCGGGCATAGCGATCGATTTCATCAGGTGTCAGGGACATGCTGTGACCTTACGGGAATGGCGATGGCTATCAACCATTCCGTGAAGGAAATAACATGCCGTCTTGACAGAGGCCTTGGCGTTGTGACCCTTGCCGTGCCATCGTCATGGGGCAACCGGCAACAAAGCCGGCGTCTAACAGGGAACTAAGCCGATGACAGTCAAGAAGTTCGGCCTCGCACTCGCGGGCCTCGCCTTTTCCGCCTCCTTCGCCTTCGCCCAGGCTCCGGCCTTCAAGCCCGCGATAGTTTATGATCTCGGCGGCAAATTCGACAAATCCTTCAACGAGGGCGTCCACACCGGCGCCGAGAAGTACAAGAAGGACACGGGCACCGATTACCGCGATTTCGAGCCGCAGAACGATGCCCAGCGTGAGCAGGCCCTGCGCCGCTTCGCCCGCGACGGCTTCTCGCCGATCCTGGCCGTGGGCTTCTCCCAGGAGACCGCGCTGAAGAAGGTCGCCGAGGAGTTCCCGAAGACCCAGTTCGCCATCATCGACGCCGTGGTCGAGAAGCCGAACGTGCAGTCCGTCGTGTTCAAGGAGCATGAGGGCTCGTTCCTGGTCGGCCTCCTGGCGGCCCAGGCCTCGAAGACCAACAAGGTCGGCTTCGTGGGCGGCATGGACATCCCGCTCATCCGCAAGTTCGCCTGCGGCTACGTCCAGGGCGTCAAGTACGCCAAGAAGGACGCCGAGGTGTTCCAGAACATGACCGGCACCACTGGTGCGGCCTGGAACGATCCGGTGAAGGGCGGCGAGCTCGCCAAGGGCCAGATCGATCGCGGCGCCGACGTGATCTATCATGCGGCCGGCGGCACGGGCGTGGGCGTGATGCGCGCTGCTGCGGATGCGGGCAAGCTCGGTATCGGCGTCGACTCGAACCAGAACGGCATGCATCCTGGCAAGATCCTGACCTCCATGGTCAAGCGCGTGGATGTGGCCACCTACACCGCCTTCGACCAGGCCAAGAAGGGCACCTTCAAGGCCGGCGTCTCGGTGCTCGGCCTCAAGGAGGACGGTGTGGCCTGGGCGCTTGACGACAACAACAAGTCGCTCGTCACCGCCGAGATGAAGGCTGCCGCCGACAAGGCCGCCGCCGACATCAAGTCCGGCACCATCAAGGTCCACGACTACATGTCGGACTCCAAGTGCCCGATGTAATCTGACGCATCAGACCGGCCGCAGGCGCCTCGGAAGAGAGCCTGCGGCCGTTTCCGTTTTTGGATCGTTACGTTTTCCGATAAGATCCGGCGCGCTTTTCCTGCTGGACAACCATCTTGAGGCCGATGTCCCCCGCCATTGAACTCATTGCCATCAACAAGAGCTTCGGCGCCGTTCACGCCAACAAGGACGTGAACCTCTCCGTCGCGCGCGGCACCATCCACGGCATCGTCGGCGAAAACGGCGCGGGCAAGTCGACGCTCATGTCGATCCTGTACGGCTTCTACGAGGCCGATTCCGGCGAGGTCCGGGTCAACGGCAAGCCCATCGCCATCCGCTCGCCCATCGATGCGATCTGTGCCGGCATCGGCATGGTGCACCAGCACTTCATGCTGGTGGAGCCCCTGAGCGTGGTCGAGAACGTGATGCTCGGCGCCGAAGGCGGCGCCATGCTCCGGGTGGGCGAGGCCAAGGTGCGCGCGGAGCTGGCGCGGCTGGCAAAAGATTATGGCCTCGAAATCGATGTGGACGCCACCGTCGGCGATCTCTCCGTCGGCCTGCAGCAGCGCGTCGAGATTTTGAAAGCCCTCTATCGCGGCGCGGACATCCTCATTCTGGACGAGCCCACCGCGGTGCTCACGCCGCCGGAGGCCGATGCGCTGTTCGGCCTGCTGCGCTCCCTGAAGGAGCAGGGCAAGACCGTCATTCTCATCACCCACAAGCTGCGCGAGATCATGGCGATCACGGATCGCGTCTCCGTCATGCGGCGCGGCGAGATGGTAGCCACTGTCGAGACGGCCAACACCTCGCCGCCTGAACTGGCCGAGCTGATGGTGGGACGGCGCGTGCTCCTGCGCGTCGAGAAGGCCGAGAAGACGCCCGGCGCGCCGCTGCTCGAGGTCGAGAACCTCTCCGTTGTCGATGGCCGCGGCGTGCTGCGCGTGGCCAACGCCTCCTTCACCGTTCGCGCGGGCGAGATCGTCGGCATCGCGGGCGTGGCCGGCAACGGGCAGAGCGAATTGCTGGAAGCCATCGCGGGCATGCGCCAGCCGGTGCTGGGCTCGATTCGCCTTGAAGGACAAGCCATCCATTCGAGCGAGCACAACCCGCACCGCATGCGCCAGCTCGGCCTGCTGCACGTGCCGGAGGACCGGCTGCGCACGGGACTCGTGCCAGCCTTTCCGGCCTTCGAGAGCGCCATTCTCGGCTTCAGCCACGAGCCGCATCTCGGCCGCGGGCCGATCCTCGATCACGACCGCCTTGTTGCGGATCTCGCCAAGAAGATGGAACAGTACGATGTGCGGCCGCCTGCGCCGCGGCTGAAATCGTCGAAATTTTCCGGCGGCAACCAGCAGAAGATTGTTTTGGCGCGCGAGATCGAACGCAACCCGAAGGTGCTGCTCGTGGGACAGCCGACCCGTGGCGTCGATATCGGGGCCATCGAATTCATCCATCGCCGGCTGATCGCCCTGCGCGATGCGGGCGTCGCCATCCTGCTGGTCTCGGTGGAGCTTGACGAGATCATGAACCTCTCCGACCGCATCCTTACCATGTGCGGCGGCAAGATCACGGGCGAGCGCAAGGCCTCCCAGACCAACGAGCAGGAGCTCGGCCTGCTCATGGCCGGCGTCGTGGACGAGGCCGCGTGATGCAGCCGCGATTGACCCTTGTCACGCTGGGCGTCACGGATCTCCCGAAGTCCCGTGCCTTCTACGAGGCCTGGGGCTGGAAGCCTTCCTCCGCCAGCCAGCCCAGCGTCGCGTTCTATCAGGCAAACGGACTGGCGCTCGCCCTCTTCGGCCGCGCCGATCTCGCCAAGGATGCCGGCGTCGAGGACAAGCCCACCGGCTTTGCGGCCATCACGCTCGCCTACAATGCCCGCTCCAAGGAGGAGGCCGACGAAGTTTATGCTCTCGCCCTGAGAGCGGGCGCAAAACAGGTCAAGCCGCTGCAGGATGTTTTCTGGGGCGGCTATTCGGGCTATTTCGCCGATCCTGACGGACATCTCTGGGAAGTCGCCTGGAATCCATCCTTTCCTCTCGATGAGCAGGGCCACATGTTCCTGCCGGATGCTTAAGACGTGAGTGCTCCTCTCGACCTGCCCAGATGGGCCGATACGGTTCTCGTGCCCGCCATCTCCGTGGTGGCGGCCTTTCTCGTCGCCGGCCTCGTGGTGCTCGCCATCGGCGAGAACCCGCTGACCGCCACCCGCTGGCTGCTCCAGGGCAGCCTGGGCACCGGGGAGGGGCTCGGCTTCACCCTGTTCTACATGACCGACTTCATCTTCGTCGGATTGGCCGTGGCGGTGGCCTATCATGCCGGCCTGTTCAACATCGGCGGCGAGGGACAGGCGACGCTTGCGGGCCTCGGCATCGCGCTGGTGCTCAACAATCTCACCTTCCTGCCGGGCTTCCTGCTCATCCCGCTCGGCATCCTGGGGGCTGCGGCCTTCGGCGCTCTCTGGGCTGCCATTCCGGGCTATCTGCAGGCCAAGCGCGGCAGCCACATCGTGATCACCACGATCATGTTCAACTGGCTCGCCAGCGTGCTGATCGTCTATCTGCTGGTGAACGTGCTGCGCGAACCACAATCGATGAACCCGGAAACGCGCGCCTTCCCCGAGCAATCGTACATCCCGTTCATGCACGACGTATTCGGCGCCATCGGCATCGAGATCCCGAACTCGCAGCTCAACCTCACGCTGGTGCTGGCGCTGGCTGCTGCCTATTGCGTCTGGCTCCTCATCTACCGCTCGCGCCTCGGCTATGCCATTCGCGTCGTCGGGTCGAACCCGAGTGCGGCGGTCTATGCCGGCATTTCACCGGCGCGCATCATCATCATCGCCATGGTGATCTCCGGCGCGCTTGCGGGTGGTCTCGCGGTCAACGAACTCATGGGCTACCAGCACCGTCTGCTGCTCGAGTTCACCTCAGGCTACGGCTTCGTTGGCATCGCGGTGGCGCTCATGGGCCGCGCACATCCGGTCGGCATCATCCTGGCCTCGCTTCTGTTCGGCATTCTGTATCAGGGTGGCGCGGAACTGGCTTTCGAGCAGCCGGCCATCACCCGCGACATGGTGGTGGTGATCGGCGGCATCATCATCCTGTTCGCGGGCGCACTGGACGGATTGTTCCGGCGTCTCGTGGCGCATCTGTTCGCGCGTCAGAAACTGGCGAGGGCTTGAGTGATGGATCTTGGCCTTCTCGTCACGATTTTCGACTCGGCGCTGCGGCTCTCGATCCCGCTTCTCGCTGCCTGCCTCGCCGGCCTCTGGTCCGAACGCTCCGGCGTGGTGGATATCGGCCTTGAGGGCAAGATGCTGGTGGCAGCTTTCGCGGGCGCCGCCGGCGCCTACGCGTTCGGCTCCGCCTGGGCCGGTTTGTTGCTCGGCATTGGAGCCTCCGTGGCCATCGGGCTCGTTCACGGCTTTGCTTCCATCAGCCAGCGCGGCAACCAGATCGTCTCCGGCGTTGCCATCAACATGCTGGCGGCGGGCCTCACGGCCATCGTGGGCAACGCCTGGTACGGGCAGGGTGGGCGTACGCCGCCGTTGGAGGGCGATCAGCGCTTCGGCAGCGTGCTCTTCGGCCATTCGGCTCTCGTTTATATCGTCCTCCTCGCCGTGCCGGTGACATGGTTCGTGCTCGGGCGCACCCGCTTTGGCCTGCGCCTGCGGGCTGTCGGCGAGAATCCGGCTGCGGTCGACACCGCCGGCATCTCGGTGACGAAGCTGCGTTACACCGCCGTCATCATCGCGGGCGTTCTGTGCGGTTTTGCAGGCGCCTATCTGTCGGTCGGACAGGCGGCAGGCTTCCTGCCCAACATGACGGCGGGGCGCGGTTTCATTGCACTCGCGGCCCTGATCTTCGCCAAGTGGCGGGCATGGCCGGCGCTCGGCGCCTGCTTCCTCTTCGGCCTGCTCGATGCCAGCGCCAACCAGCTGCAGGGCCTGTCGCTGCCAGGCATCGGCGAGGTGCCGGTGCAGGCGATCCAGGCAATGCCTTATCTCATGACCGTCATCCTGCTCGCCGGCGTGATCGGCAAGGCGATTCCGCCGCGCGCCTCCGGGCTGCCCTATGTGAAGGAGCGCTGAGCATGGCATCGCTGGATACCCTGTTCGAAGCCGCCAAGGCGATCCAGGCCAAGGCCTATACGCCGTATTCCCGGTTCAAGGTCGGCGCCGCTATTCTGACGGTGGACGGCCAGGTCTTCACCGGCTGCAACGTGGAGAATGCGGCTTACCCGGTGGGCTCCTGCGCGGAGGCCGGCGCCGTCTCGGCCATGATCGCAGGTGGTGGGAGCCGCATCGCGCAGATCGTCGTGATGGGCGAGGGCGAGCATCTTGTCACACCCTGCGGCGGTTGCCGCCAGCGCATCCGCGAGTTCGCCGCGCCCGATACGCCGATTCACATTGCCGGTCCCAAGGGCATCCGGAAGAGCTTCACGCTCGACGAGCTGTTGCCCTTCTCCTTCGGTCCCGACAACCTGACTGATCGGTAGAACGAGCCGACAGCTTTAATGGAAGGAAGGCCTCACTCTAAGGCCTGAGATGACGATGCAGCAGATGATTCAAGAGGCGGCCGCCTTCGTGCGCAGCCGCGGCTTCGACGGACAGTTCGATGCGGCCTTCGTGCTCGGCACGGGACTGGGGCCGCTGGTCGACGAGGTGAGCGATCGGTTAAGCCTCCCTTATGCGGAGATCCCGCATTTCCCGAGAAGCGGCGTCTCCGGCCACGCGGGCAAGCTTGTCGCCGGTACGCTCGAAGGCAAGCGCGTTCTGCTGTTCCAGGGCCGCGCACATTACTATGAAACGGGCGATGCGGGCGCGATGCGCCTGCCTGTGGCCATCGTGAAGGAGCTCGGCATTCCGGTCTTCGTCGCCACCAATGCGGCCGGTTCCGTGCGTGCCAACATCCGCCCCGGAAGTCTTGTGGCGATAAACGATCACCTCAACCTGTCGGGCGCCAATCCGCTGCTGCGCGATCATACGGAAGGCCGCTTCGTCTCGCTCACGGGCGCTTACGATGAGGGATTGCGCCAGACGCTGCAGCGCGCCGCGCAGAAGACCGGCATCGATGTGCCGGAAGGCGTCTATGCCTGGCTGTCGGGCCCGAGCTTCGAGACGCCGGCTGAGATCAAGATGGTACAGATCCTCGGCGGCGATCTCGTGGGCATGTCGACAGTGCCGGAGGTCATTCTCGCGCGCTATTATGATCTGAGGGTCGCGGCGATTTCCGTCGTCACCAATCTCGCGGCCGGCATCGAGGGCGCATCGCCCTCGCACCAGGAGACCAAGGACACGGCGGCGGAAGCCTCTGAGAAGTTCAAGCGTCTCGTTCGGTCCTTCATTGCGGAGCTGTCCCATGTCTGATGCGGTTATTGCCGTGCGCGCCCTGCGCAGCCTCGATCTCACCGACCTGACGGACACCTGCACCGATCAGGCCATCGATGCCCTGTGCAAGAAGGCCCTCGATCCGCGCGGGCCTGTGGCGGCTGTGTGCGTTTGGCCGCAATTCGTGAAGCGCGCGCAGGAGAACCTGAAAGGCTCGTCCGTGCGCATCGCCACGGTGGTCAATTTCCCGGCCGGCGGCGAGGATGTGAGCCGTGTTGCGGACGACACGCAGGAGGCGCTCTCCGACGGGGCCAATGAGATCGATCTCGTCCTGCCCTACAATGCCGTGCGCCGCGCTGATCTCGGGGCTGCCAAGGAAATGGTGGATGCGGTGCGCGAACTCGTCGATGGTGATCGCCTGCTGAAGGTGATCCTGGAAACGGGCGAGCTCAAGGACCCGAGGCTCATCGAGACCGCAAGCCTCATTGCCATCGAGTCCAATGCGGACTTCATCAAGACCTCCACAGGCAAGACACCCGTGTCTGCCACGCCGGAGGCGGCCGAGATCATGCTCAGGGCCATCAAGGCTTCAGCACGCCCAGTCGGCATCAAACCGTCCGGTGGCATCCGCACGGTGGACGATGCGAAAATCTATCTCGATCTCGCCGACCGCATCATGGGGCCCGGCTGGGCCACACCGCGCACCTTCCGCATCGGCGCGAGCAGCGTCTATGACGCGCTGATCGCGGCGATCGAAGGACGTGAGGGCATTGCGGCCACCGGAGCCTACTGACATGAGCCTTCTTCCGCAGGAAATCATCCGCCGCAAGCGCGACGGCGGCACGCTCGATGCGGAGCACATCGAGCAGTTCATCGAAGGGATGACCGCAGGCCGCGTGACGGAGGGCCAAGCTGCCTCCTTCGCCATGGCGATCTTCTTCCGCGGCCTCTCCGTGCCGGAGCGCGTGGCGCTCACCCGCGCCATGATGAATTCGGGAACGGTGCTGACCTGGGATCTTCCCGGACCCGTGCTCGACAAGCATTCGACCGGCGGCGTCGGCGACACGGTGAGCCTCGCGCTCGGTCCGGCTGTCGCTGCCTGCGGCGGCTATGTGCCGATGATCTCCGGCCGCGGCCTCGGCCATACGGGCGGCACGCTGGACAAATTCGACTCCATCCCGGGCTACGTCACGCAGCCCGATCTCGACACGTTCCGGCGTGTCACCCGCGAGGTGGGCTGCGCTATCATCGGTCAGACGGCGGATCTCGCGCCCGCCGACAAGCGCCTCTACGCCATCCGCGACGTGACAGCGACCGTGGAGTCCATTGATCTCATCACCGCCTCCATCCTGTCGAAGAAGCTGTCCGCAGGTCTCCAGGGCCTCGTGATGGATGTGAAGTTCGGCTCTGGCGCGTTCATGGACAATGCGGATGATGCGCGAAAGCTCGCCGAGAGCCTCGTGCTCGTCGCCAATGGCGCAGGCCTGCCCACTAGCGCGCTGCTCACCGACATGAACGAGCCTCTCGCCTCGGTCGCCGGCAACGCTGTCGAGATGGCCTATGCGGTCGATTACCTGACCGGACGCCGCCGCGAGAAGCGCTTCCATGAGGTGACGGTGGAGCTCTCCGCCGAGATGCTCGTGCTCGGCAAGCTCGCTGCCGATATCGATGAGGCGCGTGCCAAGATCGAGCAGGCGATTGCATCGGGCAAAGCCGCCGAGGTGTTCCAGCGCATGGTGTCCGCTCTCGGCGGCCCCGCCGACTTCCTGCAGAACTCTGGCAAGCATTTGCAGGCAGCCCCCGTGATCCGCTCGATCCACGCTGAGAACTCCGGGATTGTGCAGAGCATCGCCACGCGCGATGTGGGCGTAGCCGTCGTGGCGCTCGGCGGTGGCCGCACGCGCCCGCAGGATCCGATCGACCACGCGGTAGGGCTTACAGAACTTGCTGCCATTGGTGAGACTGTTGATGCCTCGCGTCCGCTCGCCATCGTGCATGCCCGCAGCGAAGAAGCGGCCGAAGCGGCGGCTCGCGCGGTTCGCGCCGCTTACAGCATAGGTGATGCAAACGCCGCTCCGGGTCCGAGCATTCTTGAGCGGATCGGAGCGACGGCATGAGCCTTCTCGTCGCCGTCACCTGGCAGACGCAGCCCTGGGTCGAGCGCTTCAAGCGGCTCCTGCCCGACCGCGACATCGTCGTGCTCGGCGAGGATTTCGACAGGAGCGCTGTTCGCTATGTGGCGACCTGGGGGCCGAAGCCGGGAAGCCTCTCGGGCCTGCCCAATCTCAAAGCACTCTTCTCGCTCGGCGCCGGCGTCGATCACCTGATGAGCTATCCCGACCTGCCGGACGTGCCCATCGTGCGCGTGGCGCAGGACGATCTCACCCATCGCATGAGCGAGTACATGGTGCTGCACTGCCTCATGTATCTGCGCGATCAGCGCCGCTTCGACGAGGACCAGAAAGCCAAGCGCTGGAAGCCGGATCGCGCTCCGCCGATTGCCGGCGAGGTGCGCGTCGGCATCATGGGCTTTGGCGTGCTGGGGCAGGACTCCGCCCGCAAGCTGAAGATGATGGGCTTCGATGTGGCCGGGTGGAGCCGCACGCCGAAGGATGTGGAAGGTTTCCAGGTCCATGCGGGCGAGGAGGGGCTGATGCCGTTCCTGAACCGCACGGATATTCTGATCGCACTCATGCCGCTCACGCCCGACACGCAGGGCATGCTCAACCGCTCCCTGTTCGAGAAACTCGCCCGCGATGGTAGGCTCGGCGGGCCGATCCTGATCAATGCGGGACGCGGCAAGCTGCAGGTGGAGGCGGACATCCTGGCCTGCCTCGATGACGGCACCTTACGGGCCGCGACCCTCGACGTGTTCGAGACTGAGCCCCTGCCGGAGGACTCACCGCTCTGGACGCATCCGCGCGTCACGGTCACGCCGCACAATTCGGCGACCAGTGAGCCGGAGGCGACGGCGCGCTACATCGCGCAGCAGATCCGCCGCCATGAGGCGGGCGAGCCGTTCGAGAACGTGGTGGATCGAATGCGGGGATATTGAGGCGCTGTTCAGTTCGTTGTCTTCCCGGACGCAGCGCAGCGAAGATCCGGGATCGCTTGCAGAACAAGGCGCTCTTTCCCTCCCCCTTGTGGGGAGGGATCAACGGTGGGGGTGTGAGCGATAGCCTATGCAGGTCTGGCGCCGGCACCCCACCTCCAACTCCTCCCCACAAAGGGGGGGGAGGGTTTTAGCGCCACACTCGTCACGCGATCCCGGATCTCCGCTGCGCTTCGTCCGGGATGACGATGAGAATTAAGCCAACCGCCTGATGGCGCTGATAGGACCATAGCTTCTCAGGCGGATGCGCTCTTCGGCCACCGCGAGCGGCTCGATCATCACCGTCATGCTGTGGCCGGTGGCGTGGATGAAGTTGGTTTCATCCATCATCAGGCCTACATGGCCTTTCCAGAACACGAGATCGCCTCGTTGCAAGCCACTCAGGTCCGGCTTCACCGCGACAGGCGTGCCGAGCTCGCGCTCCTGCATGTCGCTGTCGCGCGGGGCTTTGATGCCGGCAGCCGTCAGCGCGGTCTGGGCAAGGCCCGAGCAGTCGATGCCGAGGCTCGTTTTGCCGCCCCAGAGATAAGGCGTGTGCAGGAAGCGCTCGGCCACGGCAATGTAATCCGCCTCGAAGGCATCAAGGCCGCTCAGATGCGCGGCGAAGACCCAGCCGCCAGCGGCAAGCCTTGCATAGTCACCTTCAGTTTCCGTCACCGAGGCCTTGGAGTTCAGGGTAAGGTAGCTCTGGTAGGGAAGCTTCAGGTTCGGACCCGGATACACGAAGGTGCGGATCGCCCGCACCTTGTGGGTCGGCTCCGTTCCGGCTTCGCCTAAGGCTTCGCTCGGCAGGTAGCCTACATAGCCGTCGTCGTGGAGCTGCACCCAGGCCCAGCCCTCGTGCTCGTCATAGACGGTCACGCTTTCTCCGAAGATAGCCTGCGTGTCCACAGGCGCCTCGCGGGAGGGGTGGCGGTGCAGGGCTGAAAACGTGGCAACGACACGCTTCACCGTGCCGGTCGTGAACCGCTCGGCTTCGACCTGCCCGCGCAGGCGCTCATCGGCGAGATCCGTGCGGACGGGCGTGATGCGGCGGTCGAAACTCATCGGGACAGCTCCTCGGTCTGTAACCGAATCTCCTAGCTGCTTCGGCGCCGAAACGCCAGCGACTCAAGCACCATAGCGCTCCTTGAGGAGAGCATACATGAGGCGTGCTGCCTGGACTTCGCCGCCCTCGGGGCGGCCGGGCCTGGTGGCATTGTTCCAGGCGAAGATGTCGAAATGGACATGCGCCTTCGCGGCCTCCACGAAGCGGCGCAGGAACAGGGCCGCCGTGATCGAGCCGCCCATGGGTCCGCCGGTGTTGTTCATATCGGCAAACTTGGAATCGAGTTGGACTTGGTAAGGATACCAGAGCGGCAGGCGCCAGACGGGATCATTCTCCGCTGCACCATGGCGGGCGATGTCGGCGGCCAATGCATCGTCGTCGGTGTAGAAAGGCGGCAGCTCGGGGCCGAGCGCCACGCGGGCTGCACCTGTCAGCGTGGCGAAATCGACGAGGAGATCGGGGTTCTCCTCGTCGGCGAGGGCGAGAGCGTCGGCCAGGATGAGGCGCCCTTCCGCATCGGTGTTGCCGATCTCGACCGAGACGCCCTTGCGGCTCGGCAGAATATCGCCGGGGCGGAAGGCGTCGCTAGATATCGCGTTCTCGACAGCTGGTATCAGCACGCGGAGGCGCACGGGAAGCTTGGCGCCCATGATCATGTCGGCCAATGCCAGCGTTGCGGCCGCGCCGCCCATATCCTTGCGCATCAGCAGCATGGAGGAGGCGGGCTTGATGTCGAGGCCACCGGTATCGAAGGCGACGCCTTTACCTACGAGGGTAACACGTGGGGCGCTCGCATCACCCCAGGTGAAGTCGATGAGGCGCGGCGGCGTGATGGAGGCACGGCCTACCGCGTGGATCATCGGGAAATTCTGCTTGAGCAGATCATCGCCGACGATGCTGGTGAAGGAGGCGCCATGGCGGTCGGCCAGTTGGCGTGCAGCCGCTTCGATTCCATCGGGCCCGAGATCGTTGGTGGGCGTGTTGACGAGATCGCGGCTTGTCACAACGGCATTCGCAATGCGCGCCACATCGTCACCATCGACGCCGTTCGGCACGACAAGGCGAACGGCTTTCTCGTTGCGCTTGCGGTAGCGGCCAAAGCTGTAGGTGCCGAGCAGCCAAGCTAGCGTGGCGAGGGTCGGATTTGAGGCTTCGGTCTCGAAACGATAAACGCCTTCCGGCAGCAGCGTGGACAGCTTGCCGGGGAGGAACGGATCGCTGTGCTTGGCATCCGCTCCGTTGACGCCCAATGCAACACCAAAAAGCTCGCCATTGGCATCGGGGAGGAGGCAGTGGCTCCCGGTCTTGCCTGTAAACCCTTGCGCCTTCGCGAAGCCTTGAGCCAGCGGCGGTAGCTGCCCCGCGATGTCCGGCCATGTCTGCTCGGTGACGAGCCAGATGGGCTTCGAGGCTTCATTCGCGGAGGCAAGGAGGGGGTGGGGCATGGAGGGCGACCTGGGCGGTTAGAGACGGGTGCTTGAGTGAGTTTTAAGCACGAAAAGAATGCGTGTCATCCCGGACGCAGCGTCAGCGGAGATCCGGGATCGCATGACGGGAATGCGCGAGAGCCTCAACATTGTCATTCCCGCGTAGGCGGGAATCCATAACCGCTGACGGTGCCATGCTCCATGAACCTTGTGTTTATGGATTTCCACGCCTAAGGCGTGGCCCTTCGGGTCGGGCTCCGCTGCGCGGCCCCGGAATGACAGTGGTTCATTCTGAACCCGATCCCGGATCTTCGCTGCGCTTCGTCCGGGATGACGCTTGAATTCAGGCGCTGGAATGCTGCCGCACGATCCGGGCCAAGCCCGCAATCAGCGCCTTCTGCGTATCCTTGATCTCTGCCTTGATGCCGTAACGCCTGAGCGCGTGGACGTAGAGTTCCGCGCGCTCTGGCGCCGCCAGAATGGTCACGGAGGCTGGACGTCCGAACTGCGCCAGCGCCCCGTTGATCTCGTCGCCCGTGAGCAGGCCCGACAGGTAGGGCGCGAGCAGGCTGCTGTGCATGCGGTTGGACACGACCGAGGCGCGGGCACTGAAGAGAAGATGCAGCAGGCCGACGCGGGCCTCGCCGGCGTTGCGTTCGGCCGCCTCGAGGCCAAGGTCGAAACCCTTCGGATCCTCCGGCTGCGTGGCCGGCCGGCCGATCATGGAATGCTCACGCAGTAGCGCGTACATCTCGCCGGTCATGTAGGTGGCGAAGCGCTCGATACGCCCGTTCTTCATCAGGATCCATTTGGGATGCGTGCCGGCCGAGCAGATCAGCCCATCCTCGATGCCCGCGCCCAGAACCAGGGTTTCCTCGCCGCGCATCACGTCGACGGCGCCAGATGCCGGTTCGCAGAACAGGCCCGGGATGATATGGCCCTTGCGACCGTTCTCGAGATCCACCGGCACGAGCGCCTGGGCGATCTCCGCAGGTCCCGCCGGGCAGGAGGCGTAGGGCGCTTCTACCCAGCCCTCCCGGCTGCCCACCATCCCGACGAGCAGCACCGGTGCATCGGGCTCGGCCTGAAGCCATGAGCCGCATTGGCGCAGGAAAACGTCGCGGTGCTGGCCCTTTTGCAGGGCCGAGACGCCCTCATCCGACGAGACCTGATCGAGAATGGTCTCGTTCTCGATCAGATAGCCGCGAAAGCGGGTCGTTCCCCAGTCGGCGACGATGAAGCGCAAGGCCGGCAATCCCTGTTGTGAGCGTTGAGGGAGTAAGTCGCGTGGGCTCTAGCGCGTTCCGTACATGCGGTCGCCGGCATCGCCCAGACCCGGCACGATATAGCCGTGGTCGTTCAGGCGCTCGTCGATGGCGGCCGTCCAGATATGCACGTCCGGATGCGCGCTGCGCAGCCGCTCGATGCCCTCAGGGGCGGCCAGAAGGCAGACGAAACGCAGGTCCTTCGCGCCGCGCTCCTTCAGCCGCTCGATGGCGGCCACGGCCGAGTTGGCGGTGGCGAGCATGGGGTCGAGCACCAGCACCATGCGGTCGGCAAGATCCGACGGCGCCTTGAAGTAGTATTCGACCGCTTGAAGTGACTCCGGATCGCGATAGAGCCCGATATGCGCCACGCGCGCGGCGGGCACGAGGGTGAGCATGCCGTCGAGAAAGCCGACGCCGGCGCGCAGGATGGGAGCCAGCACCAGCTTCTTGCCGGCGATCTGCGCGCCTTCCATGGTGGTCATGGGCGTCTCGATCTGGATGCGCTCGATCGGCAGATCGCGGGTGACCTCGTAGCAGAGGAGCATGCCGATCTCGTTGAGGAGCTGGCGGAAGCCCTTCGTCGAGCGTTCCTTGTCCCGCATTAGGGTCAGCTTGTGCTGAACCAGCGGATGATCGACCACGGTGACGCCCTGCATGTTTTTTCCCTCTTTGATCGTCGTCTGCTGATTCATTTAAAACACAGTCCCGTCACTGATCACGCTGAGAGGCGGCGAGCCGTCGCCGCGCTTCTCCTTCGCCAGTCTCCGTCCCGTGGCCCAGGTGCCGCCTTCCAGCACCTTGGCCAGCGGAAAATCCGCTGCGGCGAATCCTAGCTTCGCGCGGATCGGTTCGGCAATGCGGTCGAGAAGGGCAACCGTCAAGGCCCGCCATTCCACCACGAGCTGCGAATCCACCGCATGGGCGCGGCTCGCATCCGCTTGATCCTTCAAGGCGATCACGCCGCTATCGAGGAACAGTCCGCCGTTGCGGTATTCCGGCAAACCCGTGAGCCCATCGATCTCGACCACGGAAAAGCCTGCCCATTCGAGCGGCTCGATCAACGAATAGGAAAGCCATTGCGACAGCTTGTGGAAGGCAACAAGCCCCTTGGTGGCGTCCTGCGCCTCGATCAGCGGATGGCGCCACGTGTCGCCGAGATCGACGCCACCAAGCGTGATGCGGCCGGGCCAGATGGGGCCGAGATGGGTGAGCAGCGCCTCAAGGATCGCAGTCGCCCTGATGCGCTCGCCCTCGGCGGTTGCGGCGACGACGTCGAAGAGGCCGCCGGGGCGCGGATCGTCGACCTGTCCGAAGATGTCCGGGTTCGTTGCGACCACACGTCCGAGACGGTTGAGGAGCGCGGCGCGGCCTTCGAGACCGACGAGCGGGTTGTCGGCCGAGACCTGGAAGCCTTCCGCCAGATCGTCAGCCGTGAGCGTCATCAGCACGTCCGCGTCGACGCGGAACGGATCTTCAGGTCGGCTGGAAAAGGCACCGCTGACGAACATGTCGAAGCTTGCCACCGCAAGTCCTTCGGATCGGATATAGGTCTCGCCCGTGCGGCCTTCCTCGTAGCGCCATTGCGCACCGGCGCCCGCATCGAGCAGCACGGACACGATGGCGAGATCGAAGGCGGATCGCGCCATGTCGGCGGCGGTTTCCCAGGGGGCGCCGTGCATCACCGCGCCCCAGCGCTCGTGCCCCCCGGCTGCGAAGTGGCGCCAGCGGGCATGGAACGGAATCTCAAGGGAAGGGTAGGCCGTGCGGATCGTTCGTACAACCTCATCCGCGCAGGCATCGAGACGCCCGAGATCGACCGTGAAGTGCTGGAGACGGCCTTCGAGACCTGCCTGCAGAAGCTGGTGCGACCGCTCCCGCACTGCCGCGGCGGAGAGAAGGCTTCGGGCGGCTGTGGTCTCAGGGTGCAGGTCAGGCTGTTCGGTCACTCAGGGCTCCGATGTTCTCGACGGGGATGCGATAGCACAAAGTTTTGGCACCACATCATCCCCGGGCAGGACGGCTTGGGATAAGGTTAAAAACGAAGCGGGCACCGGCGGCAAGCCGGCACCCGCTTCGGGATCGTGCGTATCAGAAGCGTTCGAGGTCGCGGCCCTTCACCTGATCCAGGGCCGACGGGTCCGGTGCTCCTTCGGGCGTGTAGTAGCCGGCCGCCTTCTTGGCTTCGATCTCGACTTGAGCATCCGGCGGCACCAGTTCGGCCGGGATCGGCACGCGCTCCACCACCTCGATGCCGGAGCCTGTAATGGCATCGTACTTCATGTTCGACATGGACATGAGCCGGTCGATCCGCTGGATGCCGAGCCAGTGAAGCACGTCGGGCATGAGCTGCTGGAAGCGCGCATCCTGCACGCCGGCCACGCATTCGGTGCGCTCGAAATACGTGGAGGCCTGGTCGCCGCCTTCCTGACGCTTGCGCGCATTGTAGACGAGGAACTTGGTGACCTCGCCAAGCGCGCGGCCTTCCTTGCGGTTATAGGCAATCACGCCGACACCGCCGCTTTGAGCCTCGCGCACGCATTCCTCGATGCCGTGCACAAGATAAGGCCGGCAGGTGCAGATGTCGGAGCCGAACACGTCGGAGCCGTTGCACTCGTCATGCACCCGGCAGGCGATGCGCGTTTTCGGATCGCTCAGGCGCGACACGTCACCCACCACATACACGGTGGTGTTGCCGATGGGCGGCAGGAACACGCTCATGTCGGGACGGGTGACGAGCTCCGGGAACATGCCGCCGGTCTGCTCGAACAGGGTGCGCCGCAACTCGCCCTCGGAGCAGCCGAAGCGTTCTGCGATGCCGGGCAGGTACCACACCGGATCGACCGCGATCTTGGTGACCGAGATGTCGCCGGATTCATGCAGGAAGCCGCCATCGGCCTTGAGGCGCTTCGCCCCCATGGCCGAGAGGATCTCAGGCATGTTGAGGCGGGCCTTGGTCACCGCGATGCTCGGGCGGATGTCGACGCCGCCGCCAATGTCGTTCCCGAAGATCTGGCCGACCAGATGACCCCAGGGATCGAGGGACACGATCTTGCCCGGGTCGAACCATTGCGGATGCGGGCCGATCTCGGCGGTCGGATGGGTGTTGTGCAGATCGGGCCGCGACAGGGGGTTCATCGCCCGGGCCGAGATGGCGAGCGCCCGATAAAGCGAATAGGAGCCGCCATGGGCGCCGATCACGTTGCGGTCGGCCGGATTGGTGACGCTGCCGATGATCGGTCCGCGTTCCTTGGGATCCTTGGCTCCCCACTTGATCGGATGCTTGATGGTGCCTGCGTTCGGCTCGGGATGGGAGGTGAGCCGGATATGCGTCGAGCGGTTGGGCGAGCTCATGAACAATCTTCCACGCGAGAACGGGAAGACTCCCTCGACGATCGCCGGAGAGCCTCCATACGATCTATGGGAGACTGATCTAAAGTTGCGGGGCCGTCAATGGCATAGGGGTATGGCCAAGGTGGTCATCCCGGACGCCGCAGGCGATCCGGGATCGAATCCAGGGTATGGCGCAGGTTTCCCTCCCCCTTGGGGGGAAGGGTGGCCGCGGCAGCGGCCGGGGTGCGGGTGCTGGCGCTAGACCTTCATAGCCTAGCGCCGACACCCCCACCTCCAACTCCTCCCCACAAGGGGGAGGAGGGTTCCAGAGCCAAACTCTTCCTGCGATCCCGGATCAGCTTCTCCTGCGATCCCGGATCAGCTTCGCCGTCCGAGATGACGTGCCTCTAAAGCCAGGAAGTTCCTTTGCCCTTATGGGCAACACCCAGATGAGCCAGCACGCTGGCCCCGATATCGGCAAAGCTCTCCCGCCGTCCGATGGCGCCAAGCTTCACCCCGGAGCCAAAGCTCAGGATCGGCACGTGCTCGCGGGTATGGTCGGAGCCACGCCAGGAGGGGTCGTTGCCGTGGTCGGCCGTGATGATGACGAAATCGCCCGGCCGGAGAGCGGCCTCAATCTCCGGAATGCGCCGGTCGAAAGCCTCGAGCGCCGCCGCATAGCCGGGAATGTCCCGGCGGTGGCCGAACTCGCTGTCGAAATCGACGAGGTTTGCGAACACGAAGCCGCCGTCCGGCAGATCCCTCATGGCCTCGATGGCCGCCGACAGGCAGGCGTCATTGCCGTTCGGCTTGATCTCCCGACCCGTTGAGCGATGGGCGAAGATGTCGCCGATCTTGCCCACTGTGACGACGGAGCGGCCCGCCTTGGTCAGCGTATCGAGGATGGTGTCCGACGGCGGCGGGGTGGCGAAATCCTTGCGGTTGCCGGTGCGCTTGAAGCCCGTCTCGGGCGAGCCCACGAAGGGGCGGGCGATCACGCGGCCGATCTTGTATTCGTCGCAGAGTTCGCGCCCGATCCGGCACAATTCGTAGAGCCGCTCCAGCCCGAAGCTTTCCTCGTGGGCGGCGATCTGCAGCACGCTGTCGACGGAGGTGTAGACGATGGGCTTGCCGGTGCGCATGTGCTCCGCGCCGAACTCGTCGATCACGGCGGTGCCGGAGGCGTGCCTGTTGCCGAGAATGCCGGGCAGGCTGCCGCGCGCGATGAGCGCCGCCGTCAGCTCCTTGGGAAAGGTTGGGATCGTGCCGGGGAAATAGCCCCAGTCGAAGGTGACGGGTACGCCTGTAATCTCCCAGTGGCCAGAAGGCGTATCCTTGCCCTTGGAGGTCTCGACGCCGTAGCCCCAGGTGCCTTTCAGAGGCCCCTGGGGTGCAAGGCCCGGCGGCATGCGTCCCGTGGAGGCCTCGGCGGCAAGCCCGAGGCCCAGCGCCGTCATATGCGGCAGATGGAGCGGCCCCTGACGGAGGCCTGCCTGATCGCCGCGCCCCTCGGCGCAAGCCTCCGCGATGTGCCCGACCGTATCGGCACCGGTATCGCCATAGGCTTCGGCATCCTCCGCTCCGCCGATACCGACGGAATCGAGCACGATGAGAAGAGCGCGGGGCATTCAGTCAAATCCTTCAAGCCACGGGAATCACGACTGATACGTCATTGCGGCAAAAGATGCGATGCCCCTGCTGGTAAGCCTGCCCCCAGGCGTGTGACCCCCGCAAGGGCTCAGATGGCGGCCGGGCGGCCATGCGCAGGAATGCTCGAACAGGGGCGTCCTACTCCCTGACCGCGTTCGAGGCCGCGGTTTCGAGGTTGAAGGCGGCGGCGAACAACGCCTTGGTATAGTCGGTGCGGGGTGCCGCAAAGATGCTTTCGGCCGAGCCCTCCTCGACGATCTGGCCGTTCTGCATCACCACCACGTGGTTTGCGAGCGCCCGCACGACTTTCAAATCGTGGCTGATGAACATGTAGGCGAGGTTGCGCCGCTTCTGCAGATCGCGCAGCAGCTTCACGATCTGCGCCTGCACGGACATGTCGAGCGCCGATGTCGGCTCATCGAGCATGATGAACTGGGGCTCCAGCGCCATGGCGCGGGCAATGGCGATGCGCTGGCGCTGACCGCCGGAGAACTCGTGTGGGTAGCGGTCCATGGTGGATGGGTCGAGGCCCACGTCATCCAGAGCCTTGGCTACGATGTTGCGGCGCTCCCCGTATGAGAGGTCCTTGTTCTGGACGAGCAGTCCTTCCTCGACGATCTCGGCAATCGACATGCGTGGCGACAGGGAGCCGTAAGGATCCTGGAACACCACCTGAAGGTTCTTGCGCATCGGCCGGATGTCCTTGGCACGCATGCCGTCGATGCGGTTGCCGAGGAACACGATCGGGCCTTCGGACTGCACGAGGCGCAGGATCGCAAGCCCCAGGGTCGTCTTGCCGGAGCCGGACTCGCCCACCACGCCCACGGTCTCGCCCCGGCGCACGCGCACGGACACGCCGTCCACCGCCTTCACATGACCAACGGTTTTCTGGAAGAAGCCGCGCTTGATCGGAAACCAGACCTTGATCGGGCCCGCCTCGACGATGACCGGCGCATCGTGGGAAACGGGATTGGCACGGCCTTTGGGCTCCGCCGCCAGCAACCGCTGCGTATAGGGGTGCTGCGGGTTGCCGAACACCTCCGCCACCGTGCCCTGTTCGACGATCTTGCCCTTGAACATCACGCAGACGCGGTCGGCGATCTTGCGCACGATGCCCAGGTCGTGCGTGATGAACAGCATGGACATGTTAAGCCTGCTCTTCAGCTCGGCGAGCAGTTTCAGGATCTGCGCCTGCACCGTCACGTCCAGCGCCGTGGTCGGCTCGTCGGCGATGAAGAGGTCGGGCTCGTTGGCAAGCGCCATGGCGATCATCACGCGCTGGCGCTGTCCGCCGGAGAGCTGGTGCGGATAGGCACCCAGGCGGCTTTCCGCCTCGCGGATGCCGACGAGCTGCAGAAGCTCCAGGGTGCGGACGCGCGCCTCGCGGTCGTTGAGGCCGCGATGCAGCTTCAGGATCTCGCCGATCTGCCGCTCGATGGTGTGGAGCGGGTTGAGCGAGGTCATCGGCTCCTGGAACACCATGGTGATGTCGTTGCCGCGGACCTTGCGCATCTCGTTCTCGTCCGCGGGGATCAGGTCCTTGCCCTTGAACAGAACTTTTCCTGAGGGGTGATGCGCGGACGGGTAGGGCAGGAGCTTGAGAGCGGAGAGTGCCGTGACGGACTTGCCGGAGCCGGATTCGCCCACGAGCGCCACCATCTCGCCGGGCATCACGTCGAAGGACACGCGGTCCACCGCCAGCATGTCGCGCTCGCCCTGGCGGAACGCGACGGAGAGATCCTGAACGGAGAGGAGGGGTTCTGTCATCGAAACGTTTTCCGCGGATCGAAGGCATCGCGCACCGCTTCGCCGACGAAGATGAGAAGGCTGAGCATGATGGCGATCACGAAGAACCCGGCAAGTCCGAGCCACGGCGCCTGGAGGTTGGCCTTGCCCTGTGCGAGCAGCTCGCCGAGCGAGGGCGAACCCGGCGGCAGGCCGAAGCCGAGGAAGTCGAGGGAGGTCAGCGTCGTGATCGACCCGTTGATGATGAACGGCATGAAGGTGAGCGTCGCCACCATGGCGTTCGGCAGGAGATGCTTGAACATGATGGTGGCGTTGGAGAGGCCCAAGGCGCGAGCCGCGCGCACATATTCGAAGTTGCGCGCGCGCAGGAATTCGGCGCGCACGACGCCCACCAGCGACACCCATGAGAACAGCAGCAGGATGCCGAGCAGCACGAAGAAACTCGGCGTGATCACGGCCGAGATGATAATGAGCAGGTAGAGCGAGGGAATGGCCGTCCAGATCTCGATGAAGCGCTGGAACAGCAGGTCCGTCCAGCCGCCGTAATAGCCCTGCACGGCACCGGCCAGGACGCCGACGATGGAGGAGATGCCGGCGAGCGTCAGGCCGAACAGCACCGAGATGCGGAAGCCGTAGATCAGGCGCGCGACCACATCGCGGCCCTGATCGTCCGTGCCGAGCCAGTTCCACTCGATGTCGTTGCAGCCGGTGCCGCCATTGCGCTCCGCAATCGGCCGGCACTGATCGTCGGTGAGCATCCAGGTCGGCGGCGCGGGAGCCGGAACGGGAAGGTCGAGATTGTGCGTGTTGTAGGAGAAGCGGATGGGTGCCCAGATGAGCCATCCGTTGTCCTGAATCTCCTTGGCGATCACCGGGTCGCGGTAATCCGTGACCGCCAGGAAGCCGCCGAACTTCTCCTCCGGATAATTCACGAAGGCCGGGTAGAGCAGTTCGCCCTTGTAGGAGGCGAGGATCGGCTTGTCGTTGGCGATGAGCTCCGCGAAGAGGCTGAGCACGAACAGGATCATGAAGATCCAGAACGACCAGTAGCCGCGCCGGTTCGCCTTGAAGTTCTCCATCCGGCGCCGGTTGAGCGGCGAGAGCTTGATGAAGCCCTGGCGCGGCAGCGGCGGCGCGACGGGCGAGGAGGCCGGGGAGACGACGGGCACGTTCTCGTTCATCTCACGCCTCCTACTATCGCTGTCATCACCGGCCTTGTGCCGGTGATCTCGATGAGGTGTGGCGCCATTTCTGATCGGGATGGCCGGGACGAGCCCGGCCATGACGTGGAGGGTGTCATCCCCGGCGAGCCGCAGGTGAGGGAAGGGGATCCACTCACACGCACAGCGCTATGGATTCCCTTCCCCTCCGCTGCGCTCCGGCCGGGAATGACACTGAGATGTGACGCATGCATCATCTCACGCCTCCCGGGTCTCGAAATCGATCCGCGGATCGATCCAGGTATAGGTGAGGTCGGACACGAGGTTCACCGCCAGGCCCACCAGCGAGAAGATGTAGAGGTTGGCGAACACCACCGGATAATCGCGGTTCACGATGGACTCGAAGGAGAGAAGCCCCAGTCCGTCGAGGGAAAAGATCGTCTCGATGAGGAGCGCACCGGCGAAGAACGCGCCGATGAAGGCGCCAGGGAACCCCGCGATCACGATGAGCATCGCATTGCGGAACACGTGGCCGTAAAGCACCTGCCGCTCGGACAGACCTTTCATGCGCGCGGTGAGCACATATTGCTTGCGGATCTCGTCGAGAAAGGAGTTCTTCGTGAGAAGGGTCGAGGTGGCAAAGGCGCCTAGCGCCATGGCGGTGATCGGCAGAACGAGGTGCCAGAAGTAGTCGGCGATCTGCATGTACCACGGCATGAAGGCCCAGTTCTCCGAGGTCAAGCCGCGCAGGGGAAAGACCTGCCAGAACGAACCGCCGGCAAAGAGCACGATCAGCAGGATCGCGAACAGAAAGCCAGGGATCGCATAACCGATGATGACGACGGCCGAGGTCCAGATGTCGAAGGTGGAGCCGTCCCGCACCGCCTTCTTGATGCCGAGCGGGATCGAGATGGCGTAGGACAGCAGCGTCATCCAGAGGCCGAGGCTGATCGAGACCGGCAGCTTCTCCTTGATGAGCTCCAGCACCGAGATGTCGCGGAAATAGCTCTTGCCGAAATCGAAGCGCGCATAATCCCAGATCATCTTCAGGAAGCGCTCATGGGCCGGCTTGTCGAAGCCGAACTGCGTTTCGAGCTGCTTGATGAATTGCGGATCAAGGCCCTGCGCGCCGCGATAGCGCGACGAGGACGCGTCTCCCGCGCTTCCACCTCCGGGAGCTTGGCCTCCGCCCGCCATATCGCCCCCTCCGCCGGAGATGCGCGAAGTGGCGCCGGAATCCTGGCCCTGCAGCTGGGCGATGATGCGCTCGACAGGGCCGCCGGGGGCGAACTGCACGAGCACGAAGGAGATGAGCATGATGCCCAGGATGGTGGGGATCATGAGGAGAACGCGACGCGCAATATAGGCCAGCATCAAGCGCCTGCTGCTTGCCGGCCGATACGGCCGAGATGTGTGTCGTTGAAGCCAGACGAGTATTTCAAGCCGTATCCCAACATGCGGTCGAACCCGATATGCGCCGCCCAGACGGCTGCGACACCGAGCAGCATAGAGTGATCGAGGAAAAGACCAAGCCCTGCGAAGAGCGCAGGCCCGAGGGTGGAGTGCAGGGCATTGTAGGCCATGGCGCCGAGCCGGGGACCCGCGAGGTAGCCTGCAAAGCTCAGGTCGGGCGTCAGGAAGAGAACCGCATAGAGCCACCAGGAGGTGCCGGTATGAGCAAAGGCCCATGTGGCCAGGATGAAGAGAGCCAGGCCCTCAAGGCGCAGAAGCAGGCGCGGCATGTCCGCCTCATTGTGCATCGTCACAACTCTATCCAAGCCTTACCCTCGCCCGATCCGCTTCGCCTTCTCGGCATCGTACCACCAGGTTCCCGGCGCCCCTGAGCTGAGCTTCGGCTTTGTGGCCGGGCGCGAGAACTGGTCCCAATAGGCAAGCCATTCGCTGGCTCTGTACCACATGGGCACCCAATAATGGCCCGAACGGAGAACCCGGTCCAGGGCACGGGCCGCGATGGTGAGCTCCTTGCGTGACTTGGCGTTGGCGATGATCTCGATCAGCGCATCGACGGCCGGATCGTTGATCCCGGCGATGTTCTGCGAGCCGGGCCGCTGTCCGGCAGCCGAGCCGTAGACCAGCCTCAGGCTGTCGCCCGGCGTGGAGGAGCCGCTCAGGTTCCGGCTCGCCATGTCGAAATCGTATTCCTCCATCCGGCGCTGATACTGGGCCGCGTCCACGATTCGTGAGGAGGCATCGATGCCGAGCCGCTTCAGGTTGGCCTGGAAGGGCTGCGTATGCGGCTGGAGCGAAGGCTGGAAGTCCAGGAACTCGATGCGGAACGGCTGTCCGTTCGGCAGCTTGAGCACGCCGCCTTCGCGCTTGCAGCCGGCCTCGCGCAGCAACTCGTCCGCGCGCCGCAGAAGGCGCCTGTCCTGGCCCGAGCCATCGGAGACGGGTGGCACCGGAGGTTCCTCGAACACCGAAGGCGCAAGCTTAACCCGCAATGGCTCGAGGAGAGCGAGCTCTTCCGGCGAGGGCTTGCCCACGGCCTTCATGTCGCTGTTCTCGAAGAACGAGCCTGTGCGCTTGAACAGGCCGAACATGATGTTGGCGTTCGTCCATTCGAAATCGAAGGCAAGCCCGATGGCCTGCCGGATGCGCGGGTCCTTGAAGGCGTCCCGGCGCATGTTGAAGTACCAGCCCTGGATCGTGGAGGGAGCGCCGCTCTCGATTTCCTCCTTTTTCACGCGGCCCTCGCGCATGGCCGGAAAGTCATAGCCCGTCGCCCAGAGGCGGGACGTGTATTCCTCGTTGTAGTTCAACGTGCCGTTCTTGAAGGCCTCGAACGCGACCGTGCGGTCACGGAAATATTCGTAGCGCACATGCTCGAAATTGTTCTGGCCCACATTCACAGGCAAGTCCTTGGCCCAGTAATCTGGCACGCGGTCGAACTCGATGAAGCGCCCAACCTCGAAGCGGCCCACCTTGTACGGACCCGAGCCGAGCGGGGCTTCCAACGTGGCAGCCTCGAAATCCTTGCCCTGCCAGTAGCGCTCGGAAAGGATCGGCAGTCCGGCGACGACGAGATGCAGGTCCCGGCTGCGTTGCGGCGTGAATTGGATGCGCAGAACCTCGTCCGACTCCGCTTCCGCTGACGCCATCTGCGTCAGGAGCTGGGAGTAGAGCGGATGCCCTTTAGTCTTGAGGATGTTCAGGGAAAAGGCTGCATCCCTCGCCGTCAGCCGCGAGCCGTCATGGAAGCGCGCTTCGGGACGTAGGATGAAGCGATAGGTCAGCTTGTCGTCGGAGACGCGCACGCTCTTCGCGACGAGGCCGTAGATCGCATCCGGCTCGTCGCCGGAGCCCACCATGAGGCTGTCGAAGGTGCTGGTCATGCCGGCGGCGCCGTCGCCCCGGAGCACGAAGGTGTTCAGCGTATTGAACGTGTCGAAGTTCTGGTTGCCGTAGGTCTGCTTGATCTGGATCGCCAGCGTGCCGCCTTTCGGAGCCGCCGGGTTCACGTAATCGAAATGCTTGAAATCGGGCGGGTATTTGAGCTCCCCAAAGCTGGAGAGGCCGTGGGTCTCAGAACCGTTGCCTTCCTGCGTCCAGCCAGTACGCGGCAGGACCGAGAGGGCGGCGCTCGCCATTCCCGTCTCAAGAACTCTGCGGCGGCTGAACTCTCTCATCGCGGCGCTCCCGTTTTGGCGGCTTTGGCCTGATCGTACCACCAGATGGTCGGGAAGGCGGCACCGCCATAGCGCGGCATGTTCTCGGGATGGCTGTAGCGGTCCCAGCGGGCGGTGCGCTGCTTGAGCGACGTCCACTGCGGAACGACATAGTCGTGCGCCAGCAGCACCCGGTCGAGCGCCTTCGTGGCGGCGACCAGTTCGTCACGGTCCTTGGCGAAGATCACGCGATCGATCAGCGCGTCGACTGCGGGGTCCCCAATGCCGGCGAGATTCAGCGAGCCCTCGCGTTTCGCCGATTGCGAACCCCAGAACTCACGCTGCTCATTGCCGGGCGAGGACGATTGAGGCCAGAGGCCCGTGGTGATGTCGAAATCGAAGGCACGGGTTCGATTGGTGTACTGAACGTCGTCCACTGTGCGTACGCTCGCGGCGATGCCGAGGCGCTTGAGAACATCCGCATAGGGCAGGAAGATGCGCTCGTCGTTGGGGCTGCTGCTGAGGAGTTCGACGCTGAAGACCTCACCCTTGGCGTTGACGCGGCGGCCGTTCTTGATGTCCCAGCCCGCTTCCTTCAGCAGGCGGTCGGCCTCACGCAGGTTGCTGCGGATAGCCTCGGGAGAGTCGCTGACCGGGTTTTTGTAAGGTGTCGTGAAGACGGCAGGCGGAACCTTGTCGCGGACGGATTCCAGAATCTCCAGCTCCTTGCCCCCTGGCAGTCCGGATGATGCAAGATCGAGCCCATAGAAGTAGCTCGAGGGCCGCTCATAGAGTCCGTAGAAGATCGTCTTGTTCAGCTCCTCGAACGGGAAGGCGAGGTTGAGGGCCCGGCGGACGTGCTGGTCCTTGAACTGGTCGCGCCTGAGATTGAGCACGAAGGCCTGCATCCTGCCGCTGGCACGGATCGGGAACTCCTCCAGAACGACGCGGCCCTCCTGGCGCGCCGGAAAATCATAACCGACCGACCAGTTGCGGGCGCTGTTCTCGGAGCGGAAATCGATGCGGTCGCCCTTGAAGGCTTCGAGCAGCACCGTCGCGTCGCGGTAATACTCGAAGCGGATATCCTCGAAGTTGTTCTGGCCGATATTCACGTTGAGGTTTGCGCCCCAGTGATCCTTCACGCGCTCGTAAGCAGCGGTGCGGCCCGCCTCGAAGCTCTTGAGGCGGTAGGGGCCGGAGCCCAGCGGCGGCTCGAGGGTTGTCTGCGTGACATCGCGCTTGCGCCCATCCGGCGCAGTGCCTTCCCACCAGTGCTTGGGAAGCACCGTCAACTGACCCAGGATCTGAGGTAACTCGCGGTTGCCCTTCTGATCGAAGGTAAACTTCACCTCACGCTCTGATACCTTCTCCCCTTTAACAACATTCGCGTAATATTGTGCGTAAAGAGGGCTGTTCGCTTTCAGGGTCTCGAAGGAGAAGATCACGTCGTCCGCCGTCACCGGCTTCCCGTCGTGCCAGCGCGCTTCCGGGCGGAGGCGGAAGCTGACGGAGGAAAAATCCTCCGGGTAGGCAAAGGCCTCAGCCAGGAGGCCATAGGACGAGTTCGGCTGATCGAGGGCGGAGGTGGTGAGCGTCTCATAGACGAGGCCCAACCCCTGTTCGGGCGAGCCCTTCACGCCGGCCACCACGATGTTGAAGCTGTCGAAGGTGCCCTGAGCACCCAGGCGCACCAGCCCGCCCTTCGGAGCATCCGGATTCACATAGTCGAAATGCTTGAAGCCTGCCGGGTATTTCGGCTCGTCGAGCAGAACCGATCCGTGCCGCCATGGCGCTTCCTGGGCTGCGAGGGGGCTGAAGGCAAACCAGGCAGCCAGGAGGCTCGGCAGAAGGGTACGGATCACACGGCGTCTCCTAGGAATGTGAGGCGTCTGTCAGCATCGGACCCAAAAGTGGATTTGCACTTTTGGGATCAATCCGATGCTTCTTCTTTATACTGGCGCATCGTTCGATGCGGGAAAACCGGGTCCCACTTTTCCGCACGATGCGCTCGCTACATTTTTGGGCGCCGTTGGGCGAGCGCAAGGGACAACGCCTGAAAGGAGAGGCGGCTCAAAAGAAAAAGCCGGGCTTCAAGCCCGGCTCTCCCGAATGTGATTGCTGTGACGGGCCTTACTGGGCCGCCGGAGCGGCAGGAGCTCCACCAGCGGCAGGAGCTCCACCAGCGGCAGGAGCTCCTCCTGCAGCGGGCGCCGCAGGGGCGGCAGCATTGGCCGGAGCCGCGGCGGCGGATGCCTCGGGAAGCGGAGGAGCCGCGGGGGAGACCGACTTCAGATAGGCGATGAGATCGGCCCGCTCCTTGGCCTGAGCGATGCCGGCGAAGGCCATGATGGTGCCGGGAACGGCCTGCTTGGGGTTCTGGATGAAGGCGTTCAGGGCCTCGTAATTCCAATCGCCGCCCTTGCCCTTGAGGGCTCCCGAATAGTTGAAGCCAGGATGCGCCGCGAGAGGACGCCCGACGACCCCATGGAGATTCGGCCCGACCTTGTTGGCGCCGCCCTCCTCGAAGGTGTGGCAGGAGGCGCACTTCTTGGCCGCAGCCTGACCCTTGGCGACGTCGGCGCTGGCGAGAAGAACGGGAAGCGGCTCGGCCGGAGCGGCGGCGCCTGCATCGGCGGTCGCGCCTTCGTCCGGTGCCGGGAGGTCATAGCCTGGAACGGCGGGCTTATGGGGAGAAAACAGGCCGCCGGCGATGACATTGACGCCGACCACGAAGAGAAGCGAGGCGAAAACGGCGCCCGCGATCTTATTGGTCTCGATATTCATGAGTGAGGCTCTCCTCGCCTTCGTAAAAGCGGCGAAACCAGCGCAGCAGAAAGGATCCGCAGGCGGGTGCCCGCGTCGGGGCGTTGCTTAGCCGTTGTCATGGGGGTTTGACAATGGGGTTTCCGGAGGTTTTCGCCGTTCTCGTGGTCGCAGTTCGGGGTTGCAACGAATTCAGGGCACCTCAAGGTCCCTGGATAGAGTGCCGCACGCAGTCATGACAAACAGAGCCTGCCTTGCTAAGGACGCTCAAGCCCTCCGCCTTTGAAGATCGCGCCATGTCTGACCCCCTCGTCCTCATTCCGGCCCGCATGGCCGCAACGCGCCTGCCCAACAAGCCGCTCGCCGATATCGCGGGCGATCCCATGATCGTCCATGTGTGGCGCCGGGCGATGGAAGCGGGGATCGGCCCTGTGGCGGTCGCCACCGACGCGCCCGAGATCGCCGAGGCCGTGACGCGGTCAGGCGGTCAGGCCGTCATGACGCGGGCCGACCATGCCTCCGGCTCCGATCGCATCTTCGAGGCTGTGGAAAAGCTCGACCCGGAGGGACGGCACGACGTGATCGTGAACGTGCAGGGGGACCTGCCGACCGTCGATCCCCGGGCGATTGCCGCTTCGATCACCCCGCTTCTGGACGCAGAGGTTGATCTGGCGACTCTCGTGGCCTTGATCGGGCGCGAGGAGGAGAGGACCAATCCCAACGTGGTGAAGATGGTGGGAAGCCCGATCTCTCCGGGCCGCTTCCGCGCGCTCTACTTCACCCGCGCGACCGCGCCTTATGGGGACGGGCCGCTCTATCACCACATCGGTCTTTACGCCTACCGTCGCAGGGCGCTGGAGCGTTTCGTCAACTTGCAGCCGTCACCCCTGGAGCTGCGCGAGAAGCTGGAGCAGCTGCGCGCGCTCGAAGCCGGCATGCGCATCGATGCGGTTGTCGTCGACGACGTGCCGCTGGGCGTCGATACCCCTCACGATCTGGAAAGGGCGCGCGACATGATCGCGGCCAGGGCATCGGACCCAAAAGTGGCTTCCACTTTTGGGAGCAATCCGATGCCGCTTCTTTAACTTTAAAACAGCGCATCGCTCAGGGCGTAAAACCGGGGCGATGCGCTTGGAGGCAATCATGAGCAAGTTGATTTCGTTCCAAGGCGAGCTGGGCGCCAATTCCCACACCGCCTGCTCGGAGGCGCGGCCCGACTGGGAGGCGCTGCCATGCCCGACCTTCGAGGACGCTTTTGCCGCCGTGAACGAAGGGCCGGCGAGCCTCGCCATGATCCCGATCGAAAACTCGATCGCAGGCCGCGTCGCCGACATCCATCATCTGCTGCCGACCTCGGGTCTGCACATCGTCGGCGAGCACTTTCTGCCGATCCATTTTCACCTGATGGCCGTCCCTGAGGCCAATCTTGGCACCATCAGGGATGTCTACAGCCACGTCCATGCGCTGGGCCAGTGCCGCAAGATCATCCGCAAGCTGGGCTTGAAAGCGCATGTGGCCGGCGACACCGCAGGCTCTGCCCGCGAGGTGGCGGAATGGAAGGACCCGACCCGGGCCTCCCTCTCGCCCCGCATGGCGGCCGACATCTACGGCCTGAAGATCCTGGCGGAAAACGTGGAGGACGAGGCGCACAACACCACCCGGTTCGTCATCCTGTCCAAGACGCCGCAATGGGCTTCCGCCGGTCAGGGATCTGTTGTAACATCATTCGTCTTTCGCGTGCGAAATCTCCCGGCCGCTCTCTACAAGGCGCTGGGCGGCTTTGCGACCAACGGCATCAACATGACGAAACTCGAGAGCTACATGCTCGAAGGCGAGTTCCTGGCCACGCAGTTCTATGCCGAGGTGGACGGCCACCCGGAGGATGCCAACCTCAAGCGCGCCCTGGAGGAGCTGGAATTCTTCTCCCGCGAGCTGCGCATCCTCGGCGTCTACCCGGCCGACCCGTTCCGGGAAAAGATCAGGGAGGCGGCGGAGTGACCGTCCGCATCCGCGATGCCGTCGATGCCGATGTGGAGGGGATCGCCAAGGCTCACGTTCAGGGCTGGCGCGAGACCTACAAGAGCTTCCTCAGACCGGAGGCACTTGCGGGCTTCTCCGTCGAAGAGCGGATGCAGATGTGGCACAGGGCTCTGGCTGAGCCGGAGCCTCGGGCCAGGCTTCTCGTGGCTGAGACTGCTGACGGCGAGATCGTCGGCTTCATTCGCGGCGGGCCGATCCAGGGCAAGGGGGCCAACCTGTTTGGGACCGAGGCCGAGATTTTCGCGATCTACCTGCTCGACAGGGTCAAGCGCCAGGGCATCGGCCGCAGGCTCATGGCCGGCGTCTTCGATCACCTTGCCGCCCACGGCATCCGCTCGGTCGGTCTGTGGGTCCTGAAGGACAACCTGTCTGCGCGCCGCTTCTATGAGGCGCTCGGCGGACAGCCGGGGCCTGAGCAATCCTTCGATCTGCGCGGTCAGACGGTTGTCGAGGTCGCTTATCGGTTCGATCTGACCCCGCAGGGTTGAACCGCCGCCCACGTGTCATCCCCGGGGCACGGAGTGCGGGAAGGGGACGCGGGTCTCCCTCTCCCGGATCTCGGGTGTTCCCGAGATCCGTTGCTGTTGGCCCAAGTCGGGAACACCCGACCTGGGACGGGAGAGGGTTGGGGTGAGGGGTTAGTGTCCTGTCCGGATAAACCTGTAACCCCTCACCCGGACCTCCGGTCCGACCTCTCCCACCGGGAGAGGTGAACCTGCGCCACACTCCTCACGCGATCCCGGATCGGCTGACGCAGTCCGGGATGACACCCCTCGGCTCTGGGGATCGGTCCCGGCCCTCCCGGTCGAGTGGAGCCCACCAGGCTGGAGGTGAATGCATGTTCTCATTTTGTTCTTGAGTGTTGCCGCAAGCTCGCATATAACATAACCTTAGATTTGCTCCTGTGAGGGGCGCTCGCGAGGCGTCGCAGTGTGGGAGCAGACACGGTCTCGCAGGCTCGCCTCGCAAGCGGGTCTGGCGGGAGGCCCAGGCTGGGTGCCGGTGGTCGGAATCGGTCTCAGGCCCCCGTCGAGCAGACGGACCCCGCCTGAGGCGGTCACCGGGCCGGCACCGCTTGTCTGCCTAAACAAGCCGTGCGCGAAAAGGCATCTCGGCTCTTCCATTTCACACCACACCATCGAGCCGGGCTGCCATTCGCGCCACCCTCGATCTCAACCACAGGCTCGCAGCCCAACGGCTGCGGGCCACAAGGCGCTGGCTCTTTGACAATCCCACCACCAGCGTCATCCCGGACGAAGCGCAGCGCAGATCCGGGATCGTGCAAACCAGCCCAGCCCTGTCATCCCGGGGCGGCGCAGCCGAGCCCGGGATCCATAACCGCCGACGTCTCAGAAGAGGGAGAGGCGCGTTGCACCTCTGTCTGCACCGTCAGCATTTATGGATCCCCGCCTGCGCGGGGATGACAGCCGTGAGGATCCAGCGCCACAGCCTGCACCCGATCCCGGATCGGCTCCGCCGTCCGGGATGACGTTTCAGCATTAAGGCTGGTTCGCTACTCCTTCACCCATTCCCGGATGAGGTGGTTCGCGATCGCGATCGGGGCGGGTGCCCGGAATTCCTCGTGGGTGCCCTCCAGCATGCGCCGGATGTCGTCCTTGGTGAACCAGCGGGCGTCCTCCAGCTCCTCGCCGTCGAAGGCGATGTCGTCGGTGAGCGCCTCCCCGATGCAGCCGATCATGACGTTCGACGGGAAGGGCCAGGGCTGGGAGGCGAGGTAGCGCACCGCGCCCACCCGGATGCCGGCCTCCTCGAAGGTCTCGCGGCGCACCGCATCCTCGATGGTCTCGCCCGGCTCCAGAAAGCCGGCGAGGCACGAATACATCTTTTCCGGAAAGCGGGGCTGGCGGCCCATCAGGCAATTGTCACCGCGGGTCACGAGCATGATGACGACCGGATCGGTGCGCGGAAAATGCTGCGTGCCGCAGGCGGCGCAATCGCGGCGGAAGCCCGCCTGGGCAGGCTGCGTCGGCGCACCGCAATTGGCGCAGAACCGGTGGCGCCGATGCCAATCGAGCATGGACTTCGCCATGGCGAGCATCCCGAGTTCCTCGGGCGGCACGAGGCCGCGCACCGCGATGGACCGCAGGTCGACGGCGGCGAAGACGGGATCGTCCTGGAACAACTCGGCTGCCTCGGGAGCCGCAAGGGTCGCCACCACGGGGCGATCGTTCAGGGTACCGAGAAACACCTGTTCCTGATGGGCGAGAAGGCGCCCGAGGATCGTGGCGGGCAGGAGGCTCGTTCCCGGCTCGCCTTTCTGCAGGATGGGAAGGTCCCCAGCCAGAACAACCATGCTGGTCCAGGGATTGGCCACCGCGTTGGCGATCGCCTCCGGATCCCGCTCCGCGCTATGGCGGACGAGCGGGTTCGTGATGTAGGCAATGGGTCGGGTCATGGGTCAGGCCGCCGCGAAAAGAGTGGCGGCGCGCTCGATCAGGGCAGAGGCCGCGTGAGGAGGGTAGGGGGTTCGGGTGCCGTACCCCCAGACGGGCCCGGGCCAGGCCGGGTCGGAGCGGAAGCGCCCGACCACATGCACATGAAGCTGCGTGACGATGTTGCCCAGCAACCCCACATTCACCTTGTCGGGTTTCGAGAGCTCCAGCATCACCCCCGTGGCGATGCGGATCTCCTGCATCAGCTGGACGGATTGCTCCTCGGAGAGGTCCGTCAGCTCGCTCACACCGTTAATGCGGGGCACCAGCACGAACCAGGGAAAGCGTGCGTCGTTCAGCAGCAGGACCGAGGAGAGGGCGAGGTCGCCGACCGGGATCGTGTCGGCTTCGAGCCGGGAATCGAGCTGGAATGTCATGGCGCTATCTAACCGACCCTGCGGCGCCGTGTCAGCCTGTGACCTTCATTATGCCGGAGAGGGCGCAGAAGTGCTTCCCTTCCCCTTGCGGGGAGGGGCAGGGGTGGGGGTGGTCAGACTGGGTAAGCGCTCGATCAAGTCAGGCGCTATATCGGCCTCTATACTCATAGCGGAGCATACAGCGATCAGACTTTCCGACCCCCACCCTCCATCCCTCCCCGCAAGGGGGAGGGAAGAAGACGCAGCCCCGGGATGATCACCTTTGGATAAGTGTTTCCAACTTGCGTTTCGGGGCCGATGCCCTCATATAGCCGGTGGGAGGTTGGCGAGGGACGTCTCACTCGCCAACCGGGTCAGGTCCGGAAGGAAGCAGCCCTAACGAGACCGAACGGGTCTTCGTCCAGCCTCCCACCTCAAAGTTTCTCCAAAGCCTTGCAGTCGATGGACGATACCACAGCCGGCACGCCCCTGAACGACGAGCCGGCCCTGCCGGGCTTCCCCGCCGCACCGGCGGCCGCGAAGGCCTCGCCCTACCGCGTTCTTGCCCGCAAATACCGCCCGCGCACCTTCGACGACCTGATCGGCCAGGAGGCGATGGTCCGCACCCTGTCGAATGCGTTCGAGACCGGCCGCATTCCGCAGGCCTGGATGCTCACCGGCGTTCGCGGCGTCGGCAAGACCACCACGGCCCGCATCCTGGCCCGCGGCCTGAACTACCAGCGGCCCGACGGCTCCGGTCAACCAACCATCCACATGCCGGAATTGGGTGTGCATTGCGAAGCGATTATGGAATCGCGGCACGTGGACGTGCTGGAGATGGACGCGGCGTCGCACACCGGCATCGACGACGTCCGCCAGATCATCGACGGCATCCGCTACTCGCCGGTCTCTGCCCGCTACAAGGTTTACATCATCGACGAGGTCCACATGCTCTCGGAGAAGGCGTTCAACGCCTTCCTGAAGACCCTGGAGGAACCGCCGCCGCACGCGAAGTTCATCTTCGCCACCACCGAAATCCGTAAGGTGCCGGTCACGATCCTGTCCCGCTGCCAGCGCTTCGACCTGCGCCGCATCGAGGCGGACAAGCTCGTCGCCCACTTGAGCCGCATCTGCGCGGCCGAGGGCGTGAAGGCCGACCCGGAAGCGCTCGCGGCCATCGCCCGTGCGGCGGAGGGCTCTGCGCGTGATTCCCTGTCGCTGATGGATCAGGCCATTGCGCATGGCGCCGGCGTGGTCACGCCCGATACCGTGCGCGACATGCTGGGTCTTGCCGATCGCAGCCAAGTCATCGATCTTTTTGAGGCCATCATGCGCGGCGACGTGCCGGCGGCTTTCGAGGGACTGCGCGCGCAATACGATGCCGGTGCGGATCCCGCCGTGATCCTGTCGGATCTCGCGGCCTTCTCGCATATCGTCACCCGCCTCAAGCTGATCGCCGAAGCCGCCAAGGACCCCGCCCTGTCAGAGATCGAGCGCACCCGTGGCAAGGATTATGCCGGGAAGCTCTCGGTCCGGACCCTGTCCCGCGCCTGGCAGATTCTGCTCAAGGGCATCCCCGAGGTTCAGGCATCGAACCGTCCCATTGCGGCTGCCGAGATGGTGCTCGTGCGCTTGGCCTATGCGGCCGACCTGCCGACGCCGGATGAGGCGCTGCGCGCCCTGAAGGATGGCGCTCCGCTGCCCGCAGGCGACCCGGCTCCCGCGCCCCCCCGGCCGTCAGGCCCCGCCACCTCCGGCACCATGGCGCTCGCGACCTCGCAGGCTCAGCCCCAGCCGCGGCCGCAGGCCGCGCAGACTGAGCCGACCATGCGGCTTCGCCGCTTCGAGGACGTGGTAGCGCTCGCCGGCGAGAAGCGCGAGATCGTCCTGAAAGCGGCGCTGGAGCGCGACGTGCGCCTCGTGCGCTTCGAGGAGGGCCGCATCGAGCTCAGCCTCACCGAGACCGGCAGCCGCACCATCGCCAACGATCTCACCCGCGCCCTCCAGCAATGGACGGGTGAGCGCTGGATGGTGGCGCTCTCCTCGGAGGAGGGTGCGCCGACCCTGCACGAAAAGGCGGTTGCCGCCGAGCGCGAGCGCAAGGAGGGAGCGGCCAACCACCCCCTTGTGCAGGCGGTGCTCTCGAAGTTCCCCGGCGCGCAGATCGTCAACGTGATCGAGCGTTCGGAAAAGGCCGGCGAGGATGCGGAAACCGAGATTCTCGGCGAAGAGGACGCCGCGGCTGCACACGAGACTGAAGAAGACGACGATCTGTTTTAAAACAAGGATGCGGTCATGAAGGACATTATGGGATTGATGAAGCAGGCTCAGGCGATGCAGCAGAAGCTGCAGGATGCCCAGGCCGAGCTCGACACTCTCGAAGTCGACGGCACCGCCGGCGGCGGTGTCGTGACCGTGAAGGTGACAGGCAAGGGCAGCCTGAAATCGATCAACATCGATTCCTCGCTCATGAACCCGGACGAGAAGGAGATCCTCGAGGATCTCATCGTGGCCGCCATGAACGATGCCCGCGGGAAGGCCGAGCGCGCCGCCCAGGAGCGCATGGAAAGCATCACCAAGGGCCTGCCGCTGCCGCCCGGCCTGAAGCTGTTTTGAGCGGAGCATCGCGCGAAGAAGTGGATACCGGTTCTTCGCACTAGGCGATGCGACACAAGCAAAAGAGAACCTGAATGGCTCAGCACGTTGCCGGCCCCGAGATCGAGCGTCTGATCCAACTGCTGGCCCGCCTGCCGGGGTTAGGCCCCCGCTCGGCGCGGCGCGCGGCGCTCCATCTCATCAAGAAGCGCGAGACCTTGCTCAACCCGTTGAGCGATGCCATGCGCATCGCCAACGAGCGCATCGTGGTGTGCTCCTCCTGCGGCAATGTCGATACGTCGGAGCCCTGCACCATCTGCCGCGATGCCAAGCGCGATCCCTCGATCCTCGTGGTGGTGGAGGATGTGTCCGATCTCTGGGCGCTGGAGCGCTCGGGCGCAGTCAGCGCCAAGTACCATGTGCTCGGCGGCGTGCTCTCGCCGCTCGACGGCGTGCGTCCCGAGCACCTGAACCTGGAACGCCTCGTTGCCCGCGTGTCGGAGCCCGGCGTGACGGAAGTGATCCTGGCGCTCAACGCCACGGTGGATGGGCAGACCACCGCCCACTACATCACCGAACTGCTCGCACATCTGCCCATAAAGGTGACAAAGCTTGCCCACGGCGTGCCTGTCGGCGGAGAGCTCGATTATCTCGACGAGGGAACCCTGTCGGCCGCGATCCGCCAGCGCACCTCGTTCTGAGAAAAGCCTCATCCTTTTCACGTCATCATCGGCCTTGTGCCGGTGATCCACGTCTCGCTTCACTCTCACCTCATCCTGAGGAGCAGACGCAGTCTGCTCCTCAGAGGCTGGCTCATCAAGGACCGGCAGCCCTCCTCCCGTCATCACCGGCCTTGTGCCGGTGATCTCGATGGCATGAGGCGCCGTGCTTGTCAGCATCGGGATGGCCGGACAAGCCCGGCCATGACGGTGTGAAACTTCACGCCGGAATTTCGAGCCGGAACACCGTGCCACCATTGGACGTGAGGCTGAACTGGCCTCCGAGCTGCTGAGCGAAGGAGCGGATGAGCTTCATGCCGAGAGACGAGTTACTCTCCGGCACATCCGACACGCCCTTGCCCGTATCCCGAACGGCGATTGCGATCCGGCCATCGATCCTGTGCGCAGAGACGATGATGCTCCCGCCTTCACCGGGTCCGAAGGCATGCTTGAACGCATTGGAGATCGCCTCCGTCACGGCGAGTGCCAGGGGAGCGCCGCGGTCGAGATCGATCATGATCGGTTCGGCATCAAGGTCGACGGTGATCCCCCGGGCCGCCGCCCCGTAGGTGGCGGACAGCTCGTGGATGAGCCGACCAAGATAGTCCTGCAGATCGATCGTGCCGCCCGTATCCTTGCGATAAAGGATGTCGTGGATGAGGCCAATGGAGCGCAGGCGATCCTGTGTTTCCTGAAAGGCCGACCTCACACCCGGATCCTGGAAGCGTCGGGCCTGCATCTGCAGCAGGCTCGACGTGACCTGCAGGTTGTTCTTCACCCGATGATGGATTTCCTGCAGCAGCATGACCTTGTCGGAAAGCGCGGCCGCCAGGCTTTCGTTGGCGCGCTGCAACTCCTTCTGAGTGGTCTCCGTCTGGTGGCTGAGCCGCACCCCGATCCAGGTGAGCCAGCACAGCGCGATCAGCACGATGGCCGTGATTCCGGCGCTCCAGTAGAAGCCGGTCGTCCAGGCTGCCAAGGCCGTCGCAACCGGGACGCTGGCCGTGACGGTGACGGGCCAGCGTTCCAAGCGCCGGAAGGAGATGATCCGCTCGATGCCATCGCCCATGTCGCTGGCGCGGTAGGTTCCGCTGCGCTGCCCCTCCATCTCGTTAAAGAGCGCCGTGTGGCTGACGCCCGTGTCCGTCTGGTTCGGCGCGAGGCCGGTGCGGGCAATGACGCGCCCATCTCGGCCCCAGAGACCGAGAATGATGTTGTCGTCCTCGATGTCGGGCCGTGAGATCTCCTGCAGGAAGGCCGGGCGCAGGGCGACTTGCGCGACTCCGTCGAAATCGCCGCTCAGATCGGGAATGCGCCGGGAATAGGTATAGAGGACTTCCTTGGTGAGCCGGCCGACGATGGCGCCGCCCACAAAGCTTTCAGCCCCGGCTCGATGTGCCTTGAACCAGGACCGGTCCGCAAAGCCCACCGACTCTCCCAATTGCGGGATCGATACCCCAACCAATTTGCCATCCCGGTCGATGATCAGGAACAGATCGCTGGCGGAGGACCTCTGCGTCAGTCCGGCCAGATACTGGCTGGCGTCGGTCGTTTCGCTCAGGGCGCCGACACCGCCTCGCAGGCGCACATAGGCGATGATGTCGTTGAGGAGGAGGTCGCTCGTCTCGAGGGTCCGCTTGGCATATTCCTCCATCAGGAGGGCGAGATCCTGCATTGCAGCCTCGGCGCGATTCAAGGCGCTGCGGTACTCGAGCCACAGGAACGCCCCTCGGATCCCGATCACGGCAACGGCGAACAGGATCGCCGTGGCGTAGAGAACGCTGCGCATGTCGCGGACGGGGATCATACGGCGGGAGCTCAGGTCCGAAGCTGTGGGCGGAACGGGTGCAGACCGGACCCTATGCTAGGCCATTACGCCGGTCCACAACATAGATCAGGTGACAGGCCCGAGCCCCGTTGCTAATCAGGCGGCAACGAAACCCTTGCTCCGAGCTGCTCATGTCCACCACCGACCTCGCCCAAACGATCGACGCCGCCTGGGAAGACCGGGCCAATGTCAGCCCCACCACGACGGGCGCCGTGCGCGAGGCCGTGGAAGAGGCCATGAGCCTGCTCGACTCCGGCAAGGCCCGGGTGGCCAAGAAAGCGGCCGGCGGCGAGTGGCAGGTTCATCAATGGCTCAAGAAGGCCGTGCTGCTCTCCTTCCGCCTCAATGACATGGAGGTTATCGGCGGCGGGCCGGGCGAGGCGACCTGGTGGGACAAGGTGCCGTCCAAGTTCGCCGGCTGGGGCGAGAACCGCTTCCGCGCCGCAGGCTTCCGGGCCGTGCCGAACTGCACTGTGCGCCGCGGCGCCTATATCGCGCCGGGCGTGGTGCTGATGCCGTCCTTCGTCAATCTCGGCGCCTATGTGGACGAGAACGCTATGGTCGACACCTGGGCGACCGTCGGCTCCTGCGCCCAGATCGGCAAGAACGTGCATCTCTCCGGCGGCGTCGGCATCGGCGGCGTTCTGGAGCCGCTCCAGGCCAACCCCACCATCATCGAAGACAACTGCTTCATCGGCGCCCGCTCCGAGGTGGTGGAAGGCGTGGTCGTGGGCGAAGGATCGGTGCTCTCCATGGGCGTGTTCCTCTCGGCCTCCACCAAGATCATCGACCGCAACTCCGGCGAAGTTTTCGTGGGCCGCGTGCCGCCGTACTCGGTCGTCGTTCCCGGCTCGCTCCCCGGCAAGCCGCTGCCGGACGGCACGCCCGGCCCATCCCTCTACTGCGCCGTCATCGTGAAGCGCGTCGATGCCCAGACGCGGGCGAAAACCGGGATCAACGAGCTGCTGCGGGATTGAGGGTGCGTCTTCACACATCCCCGCAGCGCCCCTGAAAGTTATAACTTAGCACCACTTTCAGGTGCTCTATGAAGCTTGTCAGCCTGTTTCTCAGTTTCAGCGGCCGTATCAATAGGGCGCGGTACTGGCTCGGAACGCTAGTCCTCCTCGCCTTGGCCGTGGGGATCGCAGCGGCGTTTGTAGGTCAGAGTGAGAGGAGGGGGCTCGTCCGCGCTGCTGTTGGCTTGCTGCTCCTTTTCCTAGTCTACTCAAGGATTTCCGTATCGGCTAAGCGCTTCCATGATCGTGGCATGAGCGGCTGGACGGCATCGTTTGCATTTGCTCCTGTTCCTATCCTCGTCGCAGCTGAAATCTTGCAAAACGACCTCTTGGCAGTGTTGGGAAACCTATTCTCAGTCGGAATCGAGATCTGGTTCTTTATTGAACTTGGGTGCTTGCGAGGAGATGCAGGTCCAAACCTGTTTGGACCTGCATCTCCTGGAGCATAGACTTCTGTAACATCCGCCCTGATTTGAGATTCAGGAATTGATTTCCTGCTCAATCATGCATCATGAGAGCATGCCACACGAAATCTCCCCCCTCTCCCTTGCCCGGTCTCTCCTGCGCTGCCCCTCCGTGACGCCGGAGGAGGGTGGGGCGCTGGCCTTCATTGAGGGCGTGCTGAAGGAGGCGGGATTCGAGGTGCATCGGCCGGTCTTCTCCGAGCCGGGCACGCCGGACGTGGAAAACCTCTATGCCCGTTATGGATCAGGCGAGCCCTACCTGCTCTTTGCCGGCCACACCGATGTGGTGCCGCCGGGCGATGTGGGCCGCTGGACGCACAATCCGTTCAGCGGCGAGATCCACGGCGGCGAACTCTACGGGCGCGGCGCGGTCGATATGAAGGGCGGCATCGCCTGCATGATGGCGGCGGCGCTCGACTTCATCCGCAACACTCCCGAGTTCAAGGGCTCCATCGGCTTCCTCATCACGGGAGACGAGGAGGGGCCGGCTGTGAACGGCACGGTCAAGCTCCTTGAATGGGCGAAGAATAGTGGCGAGCGTTTCGACCATTGCATTCTCGGCGAGCCCACCAATCCCAACCAGCTCGGCGACATGATCAAGATCGGCCGGCGCGGCTCGCTCACGGGCCGGATCGTCGTCGAGGGCAAGCAGGGGCACGTGGCCTATCCGCATCTGGCGGAGAACCCGATCCCCGGCATGCTGCGCCTGCTCTCCGGGCTCTTGAGCCAGCCGCTCGATCAGCGCACGGAGCATTTCGACGCCTCGAACCTGGAGGTGACCACGGTGGACGTGGGCAATCCTGCCTCCAACGTCATCCCGGCCGAGGCGCGGGCCACCTTCAACATCCGCTTCAACGATCTCTGGACGCCTGAGACCCTGGAGGAGGAGATCGACCGCCGCCTGCGCGAGGCCGCCGGCGACACGGTGCGCTTCACCCTGACGATGGATCCGACCAATGCAGTGGCGTTCCTGACGCCGCCGAACGCCTTCGTGGGCTTCATCACCGATGCCATCAAGGCCGAGACCGGTTTCCAGCCGAAGCTGTCCACCACGGGCGGCACGTCGGACGCTCGCTTCATTGTGAAGCACTGCCCGGTGGTGGAGTTCGGCCTTGTCGGACAGACCATGCACCAGATCGACGAGCGGGTGTCGGTCGCTGATTTGGATCGTCTGACAGGAATTTACCGCAAGGTGCTGGATGCCTACTTCGCCACCGCACCCTGACAGTCCAAGCCTGACTATTTAGACTAAAGTCGAAAATGGGCGGAACGTTTTAGGCCATCCGCCCATTCTCGTGAGCAATCGTCTTCATGGATGAGGCTGCTCATGATCGTCACGGCGGATGAGGTCAATCGCTCGTTCAGGGGAACGCTCGACCTGCTCAACAGCAGGGTCGAGGGTCTGAAATCCTTCGACATGAGCGAACGAGGCTTCTGGCGCTCCTTCACAGCGCTGTGGCTGACCCTTCCAGCCTATGTGGTATCGCTCGCCTTCGAGCGCCTGCGCCTCGGCCTGCTCCAGCCCGACCGGTCGCTGCTGGACAATGTCTGGCTCGATCTCGTCGTAGCCGTTGGTCATGTGGCGGGCTTCCTCGCCCTGCCGGTGGCCATGATCTGGATCGCCCGCTGGCTCCGGCTCGAGAAGGCCTATGTGCCCTTCGTGATCGTCACGAATTGGATCTCCGTCATCGGCATGCTGGTGCTCTCGGTGCCGGCCATGCTGATGCTGCTGGGCTGGGCGCCTCCTGGCCTCGCCAGCCTCTTCAGCCTCGCCTTCGCGATCATCATCGTCCGGCTGCAATGGTTCGCCACCAAGTCGACGCTGGGCCTCTCGAGCCTGCCGGCCTTAGGGGTCGTTGTGCTCGGCATCGTGCTCAACTCCTTCGTGGCAAGCGCGATGCGGGGCCTTCTAGGCTAGCTCCGGGTAATCGACGCCGATCAGGTAAAGGCCCGTCGGCGGAGCCATGGGGCCGCAGCGCTTGCGGTCCTGCGCGTCGAGGGCCGCCCGCACATCCTCCACCGACCAGCGCCCGGCGCCGGCCCGCTCCAGGGTTCCCGTCATCGAGCGAACCTGATGGTGCAGGAACGAGCGGGCGGAGGCTGAGATGCGGATCTCGTCGCCGATCCGCTCAACGTCGAGACGGTCGAGGGTGCGGATCGGGCTGTTCGCCTGGCATTCGGCCGCCCGGAACGTGGTGAAGTCGTGCCGCCCGATCAGTGTCTGCGCGGCCTCGTGCATGACCTCCGCATCAAGCGGCCATGCCACGTGCCAGACCCGGCTCGCCTCAAGAGTTGGCGGCGCGCGCCGGTTGAGGATGCGGTAGACGTAATGACGCTTCACGGCGGAGATACGGGCATTGAAGGTCTCGGGCACAATCCGTGCCGAGATGATCGCAACAGGTGCAGGCCTCAGATGGGCATTGGTGGCATCGCGCACCGTGTCCGGCCGCCACTCCTTCTCCAGATCCACATGCACGACCTGATGGGTGGCGTGAACACCTGAATCGGTGCGCCCAGCGCAGTGGACACGCACGGGTGAGCCGGTGAAGCGCGCAATCGCATCCTCAACCGCCTGCTGCACGGAAAGTCCGTTCGTCTGATGCTGCCACCCGGTGAATGGCGTGCCGTCATATTCGACGACAAGCTTATAGCGAGGCATATCTAGTTCAGTTCTGCAAAGGCCCTGGCATAGGATACAGGGCCGTGGGCGCCTTTCCCGTGGTCGGAAAGCGCAAGGGCCTGGAGATAGGGCCCGTCATAGGGCGTTTTCAGCTTTTCCGCCAGCTTCGGATCGAACCCGAAGCGGCCGTAATAGTGCGGTTCGCCAAGAACGACGACCAAGTCATATCCGCTTTCTGTCAGGTGCTTCAGGCTGTGCCGGACAAGAGCTGCCCCGATCCCCTGTTTCTGAAAGGCGGGAGCGACCGCAAGCGGCGCCAGCACGCAGGCTCTTATGGCGGAGGCTTCGTGCAGCACCAGATGAGAATAGGCGATGTGCCCTGCAGGGCGATCGTTATAGGCAATCAGGGAGAGGATCAGGTCCCCATCGCTGCCCATGTTTCGGACAAGGTCTGCTTCCGCCGATTGTCCGAAGGCCGCGACATAGATCGCATAAATCTCCTGCCAGTCTGCGGATTCCTCCAGACGGATCGTCATAGCCGGCCTCACCCAAAGCGGGCGCCGGGACCAAGCCTTATGCCGCGCAGAAATTCCTCGATAGCCACGGGGCCTTTGCCGGCTCGTTGAACCTGGATCAGACGGACAGCCCCGTCGCCACAGGATACTATACCATTATTGTCGAGCAATGTCCCAGGAGAACCTGAGCCTTTCCCGAGGGTGGCGCGCAGCACCTTCACACGCTCCGGCCCCTTGCCGAAATCCGCCGTGAAGTAGGCTCCCGGGAAGGGAGAGAGTCCACGGATGTGGTCGTGCACCGCCTGAGCCGGCTGCGACCAGTCGATCAGGGCATCCTCGTTCTTGAGCTTATGGGCGTAAGTGACGCCTTCCTCCGGCTGCGGGGTGAAGCCTAAGCCCCCACGCGACAGGGCGGCGAGCGCCCGCACCATGAGGTCAGCACCGAGCACCATGAGCTTGTCGTGCAGGTCGCCCGCGTTCATGTCGGGTTCGATCGCCACCTTCTCGACCATGGCCACGGGACCGGTGTCGAGGCCCTCCTCCATCTTCATGACGGCAACGCCGGTTTCCCTGTCGCCTGCCATGACGGCCCGCTGGATCGGGGCCGCACCACGCCAGCGGGGGAGCAGGGAGGCGTGGAGATTGAGGCAGCCGAGCTCCGGCGCCTCGAGAATGGCTTTCGGCAGCAGCATGCCATAAGCCACCACCACCGCCACATCAGCCCCATGGCTGCGGAAGATCTCCGCGGCCTCTTCCGTGCGCAGGGTCTTGGGCGTGAACACGGGGATGCCGAACCGGTCCGCCATGGTGTGGACCGGGGAGGGCTTCAGCTCCATGCCGCGCCCGGCCGCGGCCGGCGGGCGGGTGTAGACGGCCACCACCTCGTGCCCCTGGCCGACGATTTCGGACAGCGTGGGCACGGCGAAATCCGGAGTGCCCATGAAGACGACGCGCAGGCTCATGCGCCGGCCTCGCGCTTGGCCGCCTTCTTGAACTTGGTCATGACCCTGTCCCGCTTGAGCTTCGACAGGTAGTCGATGAACAGAACCCCGTTGAGATGGTCGATCTCGTGCTGGACGCAGGTGGCGAGCAGCCCGTCGGCGTCCTGCTCGATGGTCGCTCCTTCCAGGTCCATGTAGCGGAAACGCACCCGGTCCGGCCGCTCGACCTCCTCGTAATATTCAGGAATCGAGAGGCAGCCCTCCTCGTAGACCCGCTTCTCTTCCGAGGCCCAGACGATCTCAGGATTGATGAGCACCATCGGCTGGCGCTCGTCCTCCGACTTCGACACGTCCATGGTCACCATGCGGACCGGCACGCCGATCTGGATGGCGGCCAGCCCGACGCCGGGAGCGTCGTACATGGTCTCCAGCATGTCGTCCGCGAGCCTGCGGATCTCGCCCGTGATTTCCTGGACGGGCTCGGAAACCAGGCGGAGCTTGGAATCGGGAATGATGACAAGGGGTCTGATGGTCATGATCGCGGGAGATAAGCGCTTGGGCGAGGATGGTCAAATCGTTCGTCTCAAGGATCGCACCCAAAAGTGGGGCCATTTTTGGGGCTCATCCGATGCTTATCATTCGTGAGTGCATCGTTTTTGCGGAAAAGTGGTTTCCGCTTTTCCGCACGAGGCACTTGTGTTCGGATGCATCCGTCAATCGGAACCTTGGCCTCGATGAACGACGTTGTCCTGATCCTCGGCCAAACCGCCCTGACCTGGGGGCAGATCGTCCTCGGGATGGCCGGCTTCAGCCTTTGTCTCCTGCTCCTCGTGACCGTGCTGCTCCTGCGGACCCGCCGGGATCGGGCCATGGAAGCCATGATCGCGGACGAGCGGGCGCGGGAGATGGACGACAAGGTGGCGGAGCTCACCCGCATCCAGTCCGAGATGACCGGCCGGATGCGAACCATGGCGGAGGTGTTCGGCTCCCGCCAGAGCGACTTCGTGCGCATGATCTCCGAGCGGATCGACGGCCTGCAGCACCGGGTTGGCCAGGGGCTGGAATCCTCCACGCGCCACCAATCCGAAAACCTGTCCAAGCTGAACGAGCGCCTCGCGGTCATCGATGCGGCGCAGCAGAACCTGACGAACCTCACCGGCGAGATCGTAGGGCTGAAGGACATCCTGTCGAACAAGCAGACCCGCGGCGCCTACGGCCAAGGACGCATGGAGGCGATCATCCGCGATGGGCTGCCTGTGGGCGCGTTCGAATTCCAGGCGACGCTCTCCAACCGCACGCGTCCGGACTGCCTCGTTCGCCTGCCGGGCGACGAGCGCGGGCTCGTGATCGACGCCAAGTTCCCACTGGAGGGCTTCACCCTGTTCCGCGAGGCCAAGGGTGACGAAGCGCGCAGCCGTGCGGCTGCGAAGGTCCGCAGCGACATGCTCGTCCATGTGAAGGACATCGCGGAAAAGTACCTGATCCCCGGCGAGACCCAGGACATCGCCATGCTGTTCGTGCCGGCGGAGTCGATCTACGCCGATCTCGCAGAGCATTTCGATGAGGTGGTGCAGAAGGCCCATCGCGCCCGCATCGTCATCGTCTCGCCGTCCCTCCTGACGCTCGCCATCCAGGTCATGCAGGCCCTCGTACGCGATGCTCGCATCCGGGAGGAGGCGCGGGTGATCCAGGTCGAGGTGCAGAAGCTCCTGGAGGACGTGGAGCGGCTCGATTCCCGGGTGGCGAAGCTCGATGCGCATTTCCGGCAGGCTCAGGACGATGTGTCCCAGATCAGGGTGTCGGCTGACAAAATCGTGAAACGCGGCGAGAGGATCGAGGCCCTCGAGTTCGACGAAGGCGAAGCGGAGGCCCGGGCCGAGCTCCTGCGCCTTCAGGGCCGTAATCTCCGAGCCGTGGATTAGGAACCGCCTTCCGCCCGCGACGTTCTTCCCACGCTGCACGATGCGTCAGGCAGACGATGGCGCTCGCATGTTGGCATTCTCAAAACCCGGGAAGGATTGCGCTATGGGCCTTTTGTCAAAGGACATCAAGTCGTTGGATGACCTCTTCATCCATACCCTGCAGGATATCTACTACGCCGAGCAGCAGATCACGAAGGCGCTGCCCCAGATGATGGAACAGGTGACTGATCCGCAGCTGAAGCAGGCTTTCCAGACCCATCTCGGCGAAACCCAACAGCAGATCCAGATGGTCGAGCAGGTCTTCCGCATGCACGGCCATGACCCCAAGGGCGTGACCTGCCCGGCCATCGACGGCATCATCAGCGAGGCGCAGGACATCGCCGGCGAGATCGACGATCCGCAGGTCCTCGACGCCGCCCTCCTGGCCGCCGCTCAGGCCGTGGAGCATTACGAGATCACCCGCTACGGCACGCTCGTCGCCTGGGCCAAGCAGCTCGGCCGCGACGACTGCGCCGGCGTCCTGCACCAGATCCTGGATCAGGAAAAGGCCACCGACCAGAAGCTCAACCGGATTGCCGAGAGCAAGATCAACACGCAGGCTGCGTAAGGTCTTCGTTTCGATCATTCAGTCGAGAACTGAAGCACAACCGTCATGGCCGGGCTTGTCCCGGCCATTCACGTTTTAGGGCCGGAGAGTTTCGAAGATGTGGATCCCCGGAACAAGTCCAGGGATGACGTGCAGGTTCGCACGGCATCCGAAGTGTAACGGTCGGAGACTACTTCGCTGGCAACGCGTAAGTGCGCAGGAAATCCGCCAGATCGTTGGTGATATAATCGATGTCCGGCGTCTTGACGGCCTCCTGCTCGAAGCTCTCCCGGAACGGATCGAGGGTCTTCGGCACGATCAGGGTAGTCGTCATGCCGAGCTCGTGCGGCACGGTCAGGTTCTTGGCGATGTCCTCGAACATGGCCGAGCGGGAGGGCTCCACCCCGTGTCGGTTGAGGAAGATCTCGTAGGCACGCCGGTCGGGTTTAGGCACGAAATTGGAGGCGGCGATGTCGAACACATCCTCGAAATGGTCGAGGATGCCGATCTTCCTCGCCACATTCTCCGCGTGCTTGCGCGATCCGTTGGTGAGGATGAGCTTGCGGCCGGGCAGTTGCTCGATCGCCTCGCCCAGGCTGTGGTTCAGCTCGATGTCGGTGTGGTCGATGTCATGGGCAAAATCGAGAAAGTCGTGCGGATCGATGTCGTACTCGTCGACCAATGCTTTCAGGGTCGTGCCGTACTTGTGATAGAAGAACTTCTGCAGCGCCTGCGCGGACAGCCCGTCGAGCCCGAAGAACTCGGTGATGTAGAGGGTGATGCGCTGGTCGATCTGAGGCCACACCCGCGAGGTGTGCGGATAGAGGGTGTTGTCCAGGTCGAAAACCCACGTCTCCACATGCGAGAAGGGACGGGATTCGGGGGAGGACAGGTGGCTCTCGATGGCTGGTTTGGCGTTCATGGATTCCAAAGACGACAATGGGGCCGTGCGGCCCCACTGATGGAAATATAAGCGCTCTCTGCCGCTTCGGAAAGGGTGGAGCCTACCCGCGGCGGATCAGGGTGCCGGCGCCGTGATCCGTGAACAGCTCCAGCAGCACTGCATGGGGCACCTTGCCGTCGAGGATGACGACTGCCTCCACACCCTTTTCCAGAGCATAGATGCAGGTCTCGATCTTCGGGATCATGCCGTTCGTGATGGTGCCGTCGGCGATGAGACGGCGGCAATCCTCAATGGTCATCTCGGGGATGAGGTTCTTGTTCTTGTCGAGAACGCCTGGGACGTCGGTGAGCAGGAGGAGGCGCTTGGCCGTGAGCGCGCCCGCGATGGCACCGGCAAAGGTGTCGGCATTGACGTTGTAGGTCTGCCCGTCCTGGCCGATCGCCACCGGAGCCAGGACCGGGATCAGCTCGGCCTGGAGCACCTGGTCCAGAACCTCCCGGTTTACCAGCTCGGGCTCGCCCACGAAGCCGAGATCCACCACCTTTTCGATGTTGGAATCGGGGTCGACGGCCGTGCGGGTGACCTTGCGGGCCATGACCATGTTGCCGTCCTTGCCAGACAGGCCCACGGCCTTTCCGCCCTCAGCGCCGATCCAGCCGACGATCTGCTTGTTGATGGAGCCGGCCAGCACCATCTCGACCACCTCGACGGTGGCCGCATCCGTGACGCGAAGCCCGCCCTTGAACTCGGACTTGATCCCGAGCTTCTCGAGCATTTTGCCGATCTGCGGCCCGCCGCCATGGACGACCACAGGCTTGATGCCCGACTGCTCAAGGAGAACCACGTCCTCGGCGAAATCCTCGGCGGCTGCCCGGTCCCCCATGGCATGACCGCCATACTTGATCACCACCACCTGCTGGTCATAGCGCTGCATGTGCGGCAGGGCCTGCACAAGCACCTCGGCCTGCACATGGACGTCGGGAAGGGGCGTGGACGGATCGGACATGGACGGCTCCGGCGCGGTCATCGGGATCAGACGGCCTGCCTTCTAGAGCATCGGACCCAAAAGTGGAATGCACTTTTGGGTCCGATGCTCCTTCCCTTAAGCGGCGCTGCTGCAAACAGGGACTTCAGGCTCTCATGCGAAGAAGGGCGGAGATGCCCACCAGCAGCCATCCGACCATCAGGACGATGCCTCCCGCAGGCGCTGCCCTTGGGAATAGCGCCACACCCGAGAACGCGCGGCGTGAGAGGTCGCCGCAGAACAGGACGAGCCCGAGCACCAGCACGTAGCCGGCGATCTGTGCCAGCATCGGGTTCACGGCCCCAGCAGCGATCAGAGCCACGAGGGCAAGCAGGGCCGGGGCGTGGAAGAGCAGGAACTGCGCCGCCGTGGTGAGGTTTCCGCCTGTGATGTGAGCGGCGGCGGCCGAGAGGCCGACGCCCAGGAGGCCTGACAGGGATGCCAGAACGACGAGGATCCTGAGGCCGAGGCTCATCCCGCGCCCCGCTCGCTCACGAGCCTGGCGATCCCGGCGCGCAATTCGGGGATGCCGAAGCCCGTGCGGCTTGAAGTCGGCAGGATTTCCGGGAAGGCAGCGGCCCGCTTCTCGATCTTCTTCAGGGTGTCGTCCATGCGCTTGTCGAGTTCGCCCGGCTTCAGCTCGTCAGCCTTGGTGAGCACGACCTGATAGGAGACGGCCGCCGTGCCGAGGGTTTCCAGCACGGCCTCGTCCACCGGCTTGATGCCGTGGCGGGCGTCGATCAGCACGTAGACGCGGGCGAGGCTCGCCCGGCCGCGCAGGTAATCGTGGATCAGCTGCGTCCAGGCCTGCACCTTCTGCTTTTCGACGGCGGCAAAGCCGTAGCCGGGCATGTCGACGAGGTGGAAGCGGTTGTTGATATTGAAGAAATTGAGCTGCTGGGTTCGGCCCGGCGTATGCGAGGTGCGGGCCAGGGTGTTGCGCCCGGTCAGCGCATTCACCAGGCTCGACTTGCCTACATTGGAGCGCCCGGCAAAGGCGATCTCCACCTTGCTCATGGGCGGCAGGTTGTTCAGGGCGTTGGCGGCCCAGATGAAATCCGCCTCGCCGGCGAAGAGCTTGCGGCCGATCTCGAGGAAGGGATCGACGTCCTGGTTCGGGGGGATTGTCTCGGTCATGGGGCTCTTATCGGCGCTCGGAGCACTTTCTTCAAGGCGCTTAGAGCATCAACGATGCTCTCATCCAAGAAGGCATCGGACTCAACCCCAAAAGTGGCCTCCACTTTTGGGTCCGATGCTTTGACCGATTTCCTGCTCACAGCCAGAAGGGATCGGCCTTCGACAGCGCTCTTAGGGAGGCCTCGCTCTTGTCGAGAAGCTTTTCCCGCTGCCGCTCCAAACGTTTGGGTGAAACCGCGGGGAGGTACATGGCAAGGGAGCCGCCTACCGCGAGATCGTTCAGGTCGCCCAAGTGTTCCTGGAGCTCCGCCAGAAGGGAGGAGAACGTCTTGCGGCGCTTACTTGCCTTGCCGGAGGTGAAAAGCGAAGCGAAGAACTCGGTGCCGTAGCGCAGTTTCTTGATGCGGATGCGCAGTTCGTGGCGCTCCTCATCACCGACGTCCCGCAAGTGCTTGGCGAGCTTGCGAATACGCTTGAAGCGGCGCGAGAACTCGGCCGCCGCAAAATCCCGGGCAGGGCGCTCACGGGCGGATTTGCGCCCTTCCTTGCCGGACATCATCCAGGCTCCGGCCTCGATCCAGGCAGCCGTCTGCAGGATCACGTCCATGAAGCGATGGGAGTCGAGGGTCTCCAGCAGGTCCCTGTAGGCTTCCGCCCGGCGCCGCTCGATCTCCTCCATCTGCGACGGGTCCGGCACGGCATTATCCATGGAACGCAGCCGCTCGATGAACACGTCGAGATCCCTGGCTGCGCCCAGCGCCTGCCCGGCCCAGCGGAGATTGCTGCGGATTTCGGCACTCTCGGAATCGGTCAGCAGCTGGGTTCTGAACAGGGAAATGGCGGCTCTTAGGCGCCGCAGGCCGACGCGCATCTGGTGCAGGGCGTCCGGCGCCTGCGTGAGCCGCACCAGGGCTTCGTTCTGCACCATCTGGGCGAGGCAGGATCTGGCGATGAGCTGAAAGGCTTCGGCACAGGTCGCATCCTTCGAGAGCTTGATCTTCCCGGCTCGGACGGGGCGAAGGGCTTCTTCGTCAAGGAGGCGGTATCCGCGCTCGGATTTCGCCACCGTCGAGAGCCTTAAGGGAGCCGCCTCGCTCAAACGGCGGGCCAGCGCGAAGAGCGCGCCCGCTTTACCCTGCCGCAGCTCCAGCTCGATTTCCGAGAAGGTAATGGTTTTATCGCCACCAGAGGCTTTGGCCCGGTCGAGAGCCACCTCGATCACGGCACCGTTGAACTTGGCCTCGAAGGCCCTTCGTTCCGTCTCGACGGTGAATGCCGGCTTGATGGTCGCCAGAAGATCCTCGTCCGCGATGAGCTTTTCGAGCGGGGTGCCGGCTGCCGCAGAGAGATCGAGTTCGCCATCGACCGGCGTCTCCCACTCGCCGCGATCCATGGCGATGCCCTTGTGGGGACCTTCGGCCTTGATCGTCTGGATGGCTTTGCCGTTCCGGCGGCGGATGCGCAGGCTGATGCCCTCGCGGTGCAGGGCGTGATCATCCGTATCGAAATAGACCGCATGGAGCTGTCCGCTCTGCTTAGGGAGCGGCTTCGCCTTGTCGAGGAGGGGATGCGCGAGCAGGTCCTCGGCCGCGCCGGAAGCGAGTTCCAGCTTCAGCTCGATCTCGCGGGGCATCTCCGCTCCCGGATCCTGCTTCGATCTCTCCCTGGAGGCGCTCATCGTCCATCACCGCGTTTGATCGACGACAGATATAGATGCGTGACGGTTGGAAGAAACGGCGGCGCGCACCATCGGCAAAAGAAAATCCCCGGGCCATGGCCCGGGGATGATCACATCTCAGTCGAGCGGCGTTCAGCCCTTGGCGGGGCTGGCCTTGCGATTGAAGGTCTTGCGCAGGTTGTCCCATAACTCGATCTTCACGCCGTTCTTGCGCATGATGAAGGCCTGCTGCGACACGGAGAGCAGATTGTTCCAGGCCCAGTAGATCACGAGGCCGGCCGGGAAGGAGCCCAGCATGAAGGTGAAGATCACCGGCATCCAGGCAAAGACCTGCTTCTGGACCGGATCCGGCGGCTCCGGGTTCATCTTCATCTGCAGCCACATGGTGATGCCCATGATGATCGGCCACACGCCGAGCATCAGGAACGGGCCCAGCACCGGCACTGCGCCCGGGTTGTAGGGCAGCAGGCCGAACAGGTTGAAGATCGATGTCGGATCCGGGGCCGCGAGGTCGCGGATCCAGCCGAAGAACGGCGCATGGCGCATCTCGATGGTGACGAAGAGCACCTTGTAGAGCGCGAAGAAAACCGGGATCTGGATCAGCACCGGCCAGCAGCCGGCAACCGGGTTGATCTTCTCCTTGCGGTAGAGCTCCATCAGCGCCTGCTGCTGCTTCATCTTGTCGTCCGCATAGCGCTCGCGGATCGACGTCATCTCCGGCTGCACCGCCTTCATCTTCGCCATGGAGGCGTAGGACTTGTTGGCGAGCGGGAAGAACAGGATCTTCAGCAGCACCGTGACGATCAGGATTGCGACGCCGAAGTTGCCGAACAGACGGAAGAAGAAGTCCAGCACCTTAAAGAGCGGCTTGGTGATGAAGTAGAACCAGCCCCAGTCGATCAGGAGATCGAAGTTCTTGATGCCGAATGCTTCATGATATTGGTCGACGGTCGCAACCTCCTTGGCGCCCGCGAAGAGTCGCTGCGTCACCTCCGTGGTGGCGCCGGGCTGAAGCGTCTGCGCCGTGCCGAGCATGTTGGCCTGATAGATCTGGCCCGTCGGGCCTTGGCGCATGGTGAAGGAGCCCTGGTAGGGCTGTGCCTGGTCCGGAATGACCGCAGCGGCCCAGTACTTGTCGGTGATGCCGACGAAGCCGCCGTTCACGCCTTCCCACACCTCGCCGACCGTGTTCTGGCCGGCGGGAACCGGCTCTTCCTTGGCGATGGCGTCGTAGGTGTATTCCTGCAGGCCCTTGTCGCCCAGAACGCCGATCAGGCCTTCATGGAGCACGTAATAGCCGAGAGTCGTCGGCTTGCCATGGCGTGAGACAAGGCCGTAGGGATGCAGGGTTGCCGGCGCGGAACCGCGATTCTCGACAGCGTTCTTCACGGTGAACATGGACTTGTCGTCCACGGAAATCGTGCGCCGGAAGATCAGTCCCTGGCCATTGTCCCAGGTGAGCGTCACCGGGGTGGATGCGTTAAGCGTCGTCCGGTCGGCGGTCCAGACCGTCTCGGCCGTCGGCAGGGCGCCGTTCTGCGCTCCGACCCAGCCGAAATCAGCGTAATACGGGTTCTGGGTGCCGGCGGGCGACAGCAGCACGATGTTCGGGCTGCGCGGATCGACCGTCTCGCGGTAATTCTTGAGCGACACGTCGTCGATGCGGCCGCCGCGCAGGTTGATCGAGCCGGCGATGGCAGGCGTGTCGATGGTGACGCGCGGCGAGCGGGCCAGCGCGGCCTCACGGGTTTCGACCGTTGGTGCCACCGGGGTGCTGGGTACCGTTCCCGGCACGGTGGGGGCAGCACCTCCGGCCTGGCTCGGGCTGGCCGGCGGGTTCGGCGCGTTGGGATTGACCTGCGTGGATTGCTGCTGCTGGGCGGCCAGGCGCTGCCTCTCGGCCTCCGGGGCCGCGAAGAAGTATTGCCAGCCTAGCAGGACCGCCATCGACAGCACGATGGCGACGATGAGGTTTTTGTTGTCATCACGCATGGGATTGTCCGCGACGCTCGCCGTTGGAGGGAGGTGAGGAGGAAGAACGCTCTGCGGGAGAGGCGCTTTTCGGCTTGGTGACCGCCCGCAGTGCGCGCCGAAGATCGTCGATGAGCACGTCGAAATCGGCGGAGAGGATGTCTCGCCGTCCGATGACGACGACATCCGCATCGAGGTTTGCGTAGTCCTGACCTGCCGTGGGGATGGCGGCCCTGAGCCTGCGCTTGATGCGGTTGCGCTCGGTGGCGTGGCCGACCCGCTTCGTGACCGTGAGGCCGAAGCGTAGGCCGAGGCCGGAACCTTCGCGAAGGCGGGCCTGAACTGTCATCCGCTCGGTATGAAAGCGGCGGCCGGAGGCCGCCGCGACGAAGTCAGGTCTTTTCGTCAGACGCCCGAGGCTAGACGTTGCGCGATGGTCGCGCATCGGGCTGTCCTTGACGGCGCTTACGCGGACAGGCGCTTGCGGCCATGGGCGCGGCGAGCGGCAATGACCTTGCGGCCACCCTTGGTCGCCATGCGCGCACGGAAGCCGTGGCGGCGCTTGCGAACCAGCTTGCTCGGTTGATACGTCCTCTTCACGGCACTTCTCCGGTCGAATGGGGCAGCGGTGCTCGAAGGCTCGCGCCCGTCTGGTTGGGAAGGGGTTTCCCCCGAAACTGTCTCGAAAAAACGATCAGCGCCCAAGAAGAGCGCTGTCAGCTTGCGGGCTTATGAAGGAACGGAGGGGCAAAGTCAACGCCGCTTCGGCTTTCATGCGGCAATCCGGCCCTCCCTCACCAAGCTGTGACGGGCCTGTAGGCTTGACCTTATCGGGCGCTACATACCACACCGGTTCCAGGAGGGCACGTGGCCGAGACACATCCGAAGCAGCAGGGGCCTAGCAAGGCAGGGCGGTTCTGGCGCATCGTACCACTGGTGCTCGTTCTGGCGGCCATCGGAGTCGTCTTCGCAACAGGCGTTCACCGCTCCCTCTCGTTTGAGACCTTCGTGCATTATCAGGCTTGGCTTCAGGATCTTGTGGTCGCCCACGGCCCGGCGATGCTTGGCCTCTATTCCTTGATCTATGTGGCGGCCGTGACCCTCTCGCTGCCAACCTCCGCCTTTCTGACCGCCATCGGGGGCTATCTCTTCGGCTGGCCGCTTGGAGGCATCACGGCGAATCTCGCCGCAACGTTCGGGGCGGCCAACATCTTCCTCATCGCCCGGTCGTCCCTGGGGCGCCCTCTGCTCGAACGGGCGGGCTCGCGCATCCAGAGCCTTGCGGCAGGCTTCCGGAAGCAGTCTTTTCTCTATCTTCTCTCCCTTCGCCTGATTCCCGTCGTGCCGTTCTGGCTGACGAACCTGGCTGCGGCCTTCTTCGGCATGCGCCTGAGGCCCTTCGTCCTGGCAACCCAGCTCGGGATGCTGCCCGCCTCGTTCGCCTTCGCCCTTGCAGGGTCGGGGCTGGACGAGGTCATCGCGAAGCATGAGCGCCAGCGTGCCGAGTGCCTGGCCCTGGGGCGGAGCGATTGCGTCATCGACTTCAATGCCAAAAGCCTGTTGACGCCCGAGTTGATGGCTGCTCTCGCTCTGCTCGGAATCTTGGCGCTGATCCCGATCGCGCTCAAGCAATGGCGCCGTCGCGCAACAGGCGAAGGTTGATGGTGAAGCAGGCAGACCCGAAGGGCAGGCGCGTCTTGCAGCCCGATCCGTGCCTCATCGGCGCCGGGTCGGCCGGTCTGTCGGTCGCGTCCACCGTGGCTTCCCCCGGCGCATCCGTGGTGCTGATCGAGAAGGCCAGGATGGGCGGCAAATGCCTGAACGTGGGCTGCTCCATCGTCGAGGCGCATGCCGGTGAACTCATCATGCCGTGGGTTCTGGCCATGAGCCGCGGCTTGAAGGTTTCCCATCTCGCCGGGTTGATTTATCCCTACCCAACATTTTCCGAGGTGACGAAGGGCGCGGCGGTGGAGTTTCTCAAGCCGTCGGCTCAGAATCCCTGGGTGCGGCGGCTGGGTCCCTGGTCCGCCGCTTGGGATGAAACCGAGCATGAGACCTGAGCAGACATCCCTTGCAGGGCGCATCCTGAGCCAGTTCGGGCTCTCCGCGCGCCTGCTTCTGCTCACGGTGCTGTTCGTGATGATCGCCGAGGTGCTCATCTACGTGCCCTCCGTGGCCAATTTCCGTTTCACATGGCTGAATGACCGCCTCGCCGCGGCGCAGATCGCCGCCATGGTGCTCGACGCGGCGCCCGAGGAAAGCCTTCCCGAGGACCTCGAGATACGCCTTCTTCAGGGGGTCGGTGCCCGGGCCATCGCCCTGCGCGGCGGCGGGCGCAGGAGCCTTCTGGCCGCGGGCGACGTGCCGACCGAGGTGAGCAAGACCGTGGATCTGCGGGACGCGCAATGGCTCATCCTGGTTCAGGATGCCTTCGACGTCCTGCTCAACCCGGCCGACAAGCCGATCCGGGTGATCGGGTCGGGCATGGGTGTCGACTTCGTCGAGATGATTCTCGACCAGCGGCCCCTGCGCCACGCGATGATCGAGTTCTCGCGCAACATCCTGTTCCTCTCTCTGTTCATTTCCGTCATCACGGCGGGTCTCGTCTATCTCACCCTGCAATGGGTGATCGTGCGTCCGGTGCGGCGCCTCACCGGCAACATCGCGGAATTCTCCAGCAATCCGGAGGACGCCTCCCGGGTCATCCGGCCCACGGATCGCGTCGACGAGATCGGCCTCGCCGAGCAGGCCCTGGCCCGGATGGAAACGACCCTGGCCGATGAGCTGCGCCAGAAGCGGCGTCTCGCCCAGCTCGGCCTTGCGGTCAGCAAGATCAACCACGAGCTGCGCAACATGCTGACCACAGCGCAGCTCCTGACGGACCGCCTGGACAATGTCAGCGACGATTCCGTGCAGCGCATCGCTCCGAGGCTCGTCAACACCCTCGACCGGGCGATCGCCTTCTGCGAGACCACCCTGGCCTTCGGCCGGGCGACCGAGCCCCTGCCGCAGCGGCGACTCATTCCCCTAGCGCCCATGGTCGACGAGCTGTCGAACCTCACAGATCTGGCGCCCGAGGTCGGGATCTCGTTTCAGGCGGATGTTCCCGATGACCTGATGATCGACGCGGATCCGGACCAGCTCTCCCGGGTGCTCGTCAACGTGGTGCGCAATGCGGTTCAGGCTCTTAGCCAGACCGGTTCCCCCCATGGCCAGCCCTGCATCGAAATCTCGGCCCACCGGGAGGGCAGCACGGTCATCATCCTGATCAAGGACAACGGCCCCGGCATCCCCGAGCGGGCCAAGGCCAACCTGTTCACGCCCTTCCAGGGTTCGGCTCAGAAGGGTGGCACGGGCCTGGGGCTGCCAATTGCTGCCGAACTCGTCCAGCTCCATGGCGGAACCATTGTCCTCGACGAAGGGCAGGGAAGGACCTGCTTCAAGATCGCGATCCCCGACCGGCTCTCCGCCGCGGAAGCCAACTGAGCTTTCGGCAAAACTTCCGCACAAGAGGCTTGCCAACCGCGCCGGATCCCTTTATGTCACCGGCCTCGGCCAACGTTGCTTCCCGCAACGACCTAGCCGACAAAGCGCCCGTAGCTCAGCTGGATAGAGCACCAGACTACGAATCTGGGGGTCAGAGGTTCGAATCCTTTCGGGCGCGCCATTTTTTTGCCTGCTATCTCAAAGAGTTAGCAGGCTTTTTTGTGCCGGAACGCACCGTGAATTCGTGTTGCGCCCAATGCCCTTGATTCCCTTTTGTTTCCTTCGTTTTTGCCGCTTTTCAAGGGCTTGGCAGGCTGTTGCATGCAACACGGCCGCAACACGTTGTGCGGCGGATTGAGGAACGAAGCTGGTAACGTGCGCGGCGCTTTTCGTACCCGGCGGACCGAGGCCGCAGCTTTTCGTTCAGATTTAGGCCAAGGCCGTCCATGGATGGCCGAGTGCAGAGCGCGGCTGGGTCGCCCGATATCCATCTGAAAATGGGGTCCGAAGGTTCGATTCCTGGCTCGCAGGTTCGATCCTGCTCGCTTCGACGAGGACTCGGCGCACTGCTGATCAGTCTCGGACACGTGCGAAGGCATGAACGCAGGTGGCGCCTATCCGACGTATTTCACGGTACGCGTATCCGAGAAGTCGCCGGAACGTATCCTGGACCTGTGCCTTTCCGGCCTCCTCAATGGGATCTGCTGAAGGAATTATGTGCGCGATCCAATCACGGGCGATCGCATGTCCAGTTCTGAGGTCGTGCAGTCGCCTCAAGGGGCAACGCTGCTGTCGTCAGGCAGGTCGGATCGGCTGGGCGTAGGACACGTCCGCACGGCTCACGCAAGCATGCATGTCCGCAACATTTGTTCTTGCTGCGGAGAAGGGATGGGGAGCCATGCCAGAAAGGGTGTGTAGAAGGACGACCCCTTGGGGTCTATGGGCTCAACAAGGCTCATTGGCGGCGAGCTATTCGGGTTCAATCTCTTCCAAGGATGCTCTACGGCGCTCCATAACGATCCCGAGGATCCCGTCGAAGGACACGCGCCCGATCCTCGCGAGCACGTCCGCGAGTTCGTCGACGGCGCTCCGGTGCGCGCGCAGCAGCCTCCGTGCGCGCTCCAGGGACTCGTCGAGCGTCCGGTTCACCGCGCGCCGCAGCTCCGGGTCCGCCCGCACCTGGGCGATGAGATCCTCCTCGTCCCGGGACGCGAGATAGGCGAGGTCCGTGCCGAACCCGAGCGAGACCTCCATGGCGGCCGCCAAGGCGGTCGCCCGCTGGAGATCGGCGCCTCGGGAACCGCCCCCGCTGTCGGAGCGGGCGCCCAGCACGACCTCCTCGGCGGCCAGTCCCGCGAGGAGTCCCGTAATCTCGGCCAGGTAGGCGGGCCGCGTGCGCAGCAGGTCGGTCGCGTACCGGAAGTCCGTCACCCCCGCCTCGGATTCGGCCGACGCCGCGCGGAAGACCCGGGCCTCGACCGGGGCCTTCCCGGACTCCTTCAGCAGCAGGCAGCCGACGACCGCGTGCCCGGCCTCGTGGATGCAGGCGCGGCGGAAGTCGGCATCGGACAGACGCCGCCCCGCCGGGAGGGCGGCGGTCAGGTCGTGCATCCGCATCTCACGCCGCTCTCGGCGGGCGATGCGTCTGGCGTCGCGCACGATCTGCTCGATCACGGCCCCGGACGCTCCCTCGAGACGCTCCGCGACCTCGGTCAGGTCGGCACCGGGAAGGGCATCGCGGAGATGATGCCGCAGGATGCCCTTGCGCGCCTCCCGGTCGGGCAGGGGAATGACGACGTGCCGGTCGAGCCTGCCGGGCCGGAGGATCGCGGGATCGATCTTGTGCGGCAGGTTCGTGGCCCCGACGACGACCACGCCCTCGCGGCCTTCGATCCCGTCGAGGCACTCGAGAAAGCCGTTGATGACCTCGCGGCAGTACTGCTCGTGCCGGACGTCGATCCTCTCCCGGTCGCCGAACGAGTCGAGCTCGTCGACGAACAGGATGCAGGGCGCGTCGGCCTTCGCCTCATCGAAGGCCCGGCGCATCGCCTTCAGCAGGTCGTTGAGGAGGCCCTTGGCCTGCCAGCGGGCGAGCGAGTGCACGTGGATCGGCACGCCGCACGACTTGGCGAGCGCCCGGGCGAAGGTCGTCTTGCCTGTTCCCGTGGGACCGCTGACCAGGATACCCTTGTCCATGTCGGCCCACGTGATCCGCTTGGCCTTGTAGTCCGCGAAGTCCTGGGCCGCCGACCGGCCCCATTCGGCGGCCCCGCCCAGGCCGTGCAGGTCGTCGAGGGCCGGCCCGTCCAGGCCGTCCCTTGCCTCCCCAACCGGGGACGGGTCAACCGCCTGGGCCGATCCGAGGATCCGGACCGTGTGACGGAGGTTCCGGCCGGGACGGATGATCGAGCCGACCGTGGCGAGCGGAACCCCCTCGGCGGCATCCAGCAGGGCATCGTCCGGCGGATGCCCGAGGACCGCCTGGACGGCTCCCCTGAGGGCATGGCGATCGACGGGACCGGGTGTCAGGATCGCGTCGGCGGCGGCACGGAAGAGAGGCGGGAAGTCGTCCGGGCCGGAAGCGAAGGCGAAGAGCCGCGCCCGCGACGCCAGCTTGCCCCTCACGAAGCCTGCGTCCCTTCGCGACCACTTGGCCTTGCCATCGAACGTGATGACCTCGTGGTCCGGGTCGAGCATGGCGCGTCGAGGGTCGAAGCCATCCCTGACCTGCTCGCCCAGTAGGGACTTCCCGGCCTCGACGAACACCTCCCGTTCATCGTCATCCGCGACCGCGAAGCCGACCGCACATGACAGTCCGTGCAGCACGTGATGCAGGCCGGCATGCCGCAATGCGCGGACGAGCAGGTTCCGGGCCAGGGTCTTGCCCACGTCGGTGGGGCGGCGTGCGACTTCCTTGCGCATGTTGGAGGGAAACCGTGCGTTGGTCATGGCTCTCTCCCTCACGTGCGGGGGCCGGCGACCGGGAACGCGCAGGAGCGGTCCGGTCGGCCGAGGGCATAGAAGCGGGTGACCGTGCGCGCATAGCCGAGGGCGGGTGCAAGCACCCACAGGCCCGTGGTGATGCCCTGTCGCCCGTCGGCGATGGTCGGGTGGTTGAACATGGTGCCCGTCAGGCATGGATCGGGACGGGGGATGGCCCGCCAGGAATGGATCTTCGGGCAGGCTGCCAGCGTGTCCTTGTCGGGGTGTCGGCCCCGGCGAATCTCCACGAGGGCCTGCACGAGGCCGCGCAGCCGATGGATCTCGGACTCGAGCTCGGGTGCCGGGCCGTCCTTGTCGATGATGAAGGTCATAAGCGTGCTCCGTCGCGTGCGGCCCTGAGTGACGGCGGCCGGCGACTTGCGGTGTTAGGGGATACGATCGGTTCAGTCGTGGAAGCGGGAGACGCGGGTCTCGGGGCCGATGCGGGCGTCGTCGAGATCGATCTCCACGAAGCGGCGCAGGGCCATGGCGGCGATGACGCCTATCGGGTCACGCCCGTCGCGGATCACCTGCATGCACACAGAGAGCGGCATCGGCCCCTGCTCCTCGAGGAGCGTGAGCAACCGGACGCGGTCGCCGAGCGAGATGCGGTGGTTCGCGTAGCGCAGGAGGTCGCGGGCATTATCGAGCCGGAAGCCCTCGTGGAGGTCGCACTCGCTGACGGCCTCGTAGCGATACCCGAGGTCACGGGCGACGTCGGACACCCAGTCCGGCGGCAACTTCGCGTCCGGCGAAACGGCATCGACGAGGATCGTGCCGTCGGATCGCTCGACGGCGAAGTCCGGCACGTGCATCCCGGTGCCGTAGGCGAGGATCGTGGGCAGGCATGTCCAGGACACCACGTCGGGATCGAGGTCAAGCAGGCAGCCGAGGTCGCGGGCTGCCTGGTTCCGGAACAGGGGCACGCCACGGCAGCGGACGGTTCCGCGCGGATGGAAGAAGAGGGCGGACGCGCTCTCGCGGATGTGGGCCAGCAGGTCGGATTCATCGTCGGCGACGATGTCGGAAGAGGAGATGATGGGCATGGGTACGCTCGTCCCAGGGCGGACGGCTCAAGGCCGTCGCGTGAACCGATCAGGAGTGGGTTCGGGAGATCAGCGTATCGAGGCTATTCGGATGCCGCGCAGGCCAACCGTGCGCTTGAAGCGCGATCCAGTATCAGCGGGATGTGCGGGAGCCATGGTCATGATTGGAACAAATAGAAAACATGGCCAAGGTTGTCAACAGCATAAACGTGATCGGGGTGTCCCTTGGCCAAAGGAGGTACCCGAACCCACATGTTATGCAATCCTGTATAAATCGGGTTGCAGGAGTTGACCCACGGCGGCCGAACGGGCAAAACGGCGCCCTTCGGTTGCATAGGCATGGAATGCCATGGGGGGTGAACCGACGGTCACCTGTGGACGTTGGTTCTTGCCAATCGCCTGATTCAGAGTCAGGTTCTGTTAAGTTGGGCTCTGCATAATGGCAAAGCCTCACGGGAGAAGTTTTCATGGCTGTGGCCATTCAGAGGTTCTGGGACGAAACCCGTTCGCACTTTCACGCGTGGGGTTTCTGGGCCGTAAGCGGCATGGGACGGAGTGCCGTCCAACATCGCCAGGTCGAGGAGCCTCACCCTGACATGGTCGGCGATTACCATGCGGACTATTCCTTCCTGTCCGAGGCCGATTTGGAAGGCGTGGATGCCGAGTCCAATGCACTCATGAGCCGGAGCAAGCTGCTTTCGGAGTCCCACGAGCTGTGATATCGCCCCGATTTGGGGCACACATATCATGACATTGCGAGCCTGCCGGCTCCGGGCACCGTTGTCTGGTGCAAATACCCGAAGAATGAAAAGGGCCCCGCAAAGGTCTCCCGTCCCGTCCTGGTTCGCAAGAATTCCACGTTCCTTGATCCGCAGGGCATGACCTACGGTGCGGTCAAGGTCACCTATGGAACCTCGAAGATCGAGTGGTGTGACCAGCACCTCGACTTCATCGTTTCCGACCCTGCCGAGTGGCGATCACTGGGCCTGCACAAAGCCACGGGCTTCCATCTCGCGCCCAGTTACACCAAGAACCTGATCTGGTGCGAGGAGTATTTCGCACCGCCTCCGTATGTCTTGAATACGCCGATTACCATTGGCCGTCTGTCCCCAGAACTGGTGGCCCGGTTCAAGGAATGCGTTGCCCGCCGCGGAGGCTAGATTGGCTCCGAAGCGCAAGTTCGGTGCCGAACGGGTGTGATTGCCCACCACCTCCCGCAGGCTTCCCAACCTTCTCCGATACCCTCTCAAGACCACATCCGCAGGCGGACTTGCCCTCGGCGTCCGCGCCGCGCCCAGAACCCATCCCGTTCCCACGAGCGATGATCCGTTGGCCTCAGTGCTCCTTGTGGTGGCACTTTCCATGGTCCGCCAGAACCTCGATGATCCGGCAATCGGAGATCTTCCGATGGTCGCACCCGACCATTGCCTCCAACTCGTCGCGCAAGGCTGTGAGCCGGGCGATCTTGTCCTTCACCTCCTCCAGGTGGGCCTTGGTGATGTCGTGCACCTCGCCGCAGCAGCGGTCCGGATCCCCTGCGAGCCCCAGGAGCTGGCGGATGGCCTCGACATCGAAACCGAGCTCGCGGGCATGGCGGATGAAGTTCAGCCGTCGGACATCCCCGGGAGAGTACCGCCGTTGCTGGCCCTCGGTTCGGACCGGCTCGGCCAGCAAGCCGATCTGCTCGTAGTACCGGATGGTGGGCACCTTCACCTGGGCCTGCCGGGACAGCTCGCCGATCGTCAGGGACATCGAAAAAACCTCTTGAACCTCTAGCCGCTAGAGGATGTAGGGTCGTCTCGATTCGAAATGCAAGGACCGGACGATGACGGCGAACGTCGCTCCCCAGAAGATCAGGTATCGCGTTCAGGGCATGGACTGCGCGTCCTGCGCCCGCAAGATCGAGACCGCGCTCACCCGCGTGCCCGGCGTGTCGGACATCGCCATCAGCACCACCACCGAGACCTTGCGCCTGCGGGCCGCCGAAGCGGCAACGGGCGAGCAGGTCGAGAAGGTGGTGCGCGACCTCGGCTACGGCATCACTCCGGTGACCGAGGAGACGCGGCACCATCACGACCACGGGGCCGAGGACGGCCCCTGGTGGCGCTCGGCCAAGGGCCGGCTGACGCTCTTCTGCGGGATTGCCCTCGCGGCCGCCTGGGGGCTGGCCGCGCTCCTGCCGGGCTACGAGGCCTGGCTCTACACCGCCGCCATGGCCATCGGCTTGGTGCCGATCGCCCGGCGGGCGGTATCTGCGGCGCTGGCCGGGGCACCATTCACCATCGAGACCCTGATGAGCATCGCCGCCGTCGGTGCGGTGATCATCGGCGAGACCGAGGAGGCCGCCATCGTGGTGATGCTCTTCCTCGTCGGCGAACTGCTGGAGGGCGTCGCCGCAGGCAGGGCCCGCGCCAGCATCCGCTCGCTCACAGGCCTGGTGCCCAAGACCGCGTTCATCGAGCGCAACGGCACCCTGGAGGAGGTACAGGCCGAAACCCTCGCGATCGGTGACGTCATCGCCATCCGCCCCGGAGACCGGGTTCCGGCCGACGGCACCATCGTGTCGGGCGAGAGCGCCATCGACGAGGCCCCGGTCACGGGCGAGAGCACGCCGAAGCGCAAGGGCGTGGGCGAGACCGTCTTTGCCGGCACCATCAACACCGACGGCACCCTGCGCGTGCGGGTGACCGCCGAGGCGCAGGACAACACCATCGCCCGGGTCGTGCGGCTGGTCGAGGAGGCGCAGGAGGCCAAGGCGCCGACCGAGCGCTTCATCGACCGCTTCTCGCGCTACTACACGCCCGCCGTCCTCGTGGTCGGCGCCCTCGTGGCCATCCTGCCGCCGCTGCTGGGCGGGGAACCGTGGGGCGAGTGGGTCTACAAGGGGCTGGCGGTGCTGCTGATCGGCTGCCCCTGCGCCCTCGTGATCTCGACCCCGGCCGCGATTGCAGCCGGCTTGGCGGCGGGTGCCCGGCGCGGGCTGCTCATCAAGGGCGGTGCGGTGCTGGAGACCCTCGGCAAGGTCACGGCCGTTGCCCTCGACAAGACCGGAACCCTCACGGAGGGGCGGCCCAAGGTGACGGACGTGGTCGCGCTCGGCGAAGCCAGCGAACGCGAGGTCCTCGAGGACGCGGCGGCCCTCGATGCCACCTCGTCCCATCCCATCGCCAAGGCCATCGTGGCCCGTGCGCAGGCCGAGGGCATTGGGGTCGCTGCCGCGGTCGGTGTCATGGCGCTGGGCGGCAAGGGCGTGAAGGGGCGCTTCCGCCGCCGGGGCCTGTGGCTCGGATCGCCCAAGGCCGCCGCAGCCATCGCGCCGCTCCCGGCCGCGGCCGAGGCGCCGATCGCCGCGTTGCAGGAGGAGGGCAAGACGGTCTCGGTCCTCCTCGTGAACGACGTGCCTGTGGGCCTGGTCGCCGTTCGGGACGAGCCGCGCGAAGATGCGCTGGAAGGACTGACGGCCCTGAAGGCGCGCGGCATCACGCCGGTCATGCTGACCGGTGACAACGCCAGGACCGCGGCCACCATCGCCCGCACCCTGGGCGTGGAAGCCCGCGCCGACCTGCTGCCGCAGGACAAGCTCCGGATCGTCAGCGAACTGAAGGCGCAGGGACAGGTGGTGGCTAAGGTCGGCGACGGCATCAACGACGCCCCGGCGCTGGCCGCGGCGGATGTCGGCATCGCCATGGGCGGCGGCACCGACGTGGCGCTCGAGACGGCGGACGGCGCCGTGCTGCACGGACGCGTGCTCGACATCGCCCGCATGGTGCGCCTGTCGCAGGACACGATGGGCAACATCCGCCAGAACATCACCGTGGCGCTCGGCCTCAAGGCCGTGTTCCTGGTGACCACCATCGCCGGCATTACGGGACTTTGGCCCGCCATCCTGGCCGACACGGGTGCGACGGTGCTGGTCACGGCCAACGCCATGCGCCTGCTCGCGGCCGGTGGACGGACGTGATGCCGTCGGCCTGGCTCCCGGTCGCGGTCCTCGTCGGCGTCGGCGCCGCCTTCGCGGTTCTGACGCGGCGGGTGGCGCGGCGCATCGGGCGCTCGCCCAACAGGTTCGGCGCGGGCGACACGGCCCACGACTTCGTCGGGCGGGTGTACCGCGTCAGTGGTGCCGTCCTGTTCGCCTTCCTAGCCGTGCGGATCGTCGTGCCCGATGTCGACACTTCGCTCGGCCTGATCCACATGCTCGTCAGTCCGGCAGTGGCCTGGGCGGGTCTGGCAATCATGACGGTGGGTGGCGCCATCATCCTCGCGGCGCAGGTGCAGATGGGAGCCTCGTGGCGCATCGGCCTCGACCGGGAACGGACCGGACTCGTGACCGCGGGCCTGTTCGCGTGGTCACGCAACCCGACGTTCCTCGGCATGATGGCCGTGGTGGTCGGGGCCTTCCTCACGGCTCCGACTGCGGTCACGGGCATCGTGCTCGCGGCCGCATGGGTCGCCTTTTCGGTCCAGATCCGGATGGAGGAGGAGCATCTGGGACGCATGCACGGTACGGCCTATGACCGCTACCGCGCGACCGTACCACGCTGGATCGGACTTCCCGACGGATCGGGCAGTGCATCCGCCAGCGAAGGCCACCCTGTGGATCACGGGTGAACCGGGACCAGTGCCTCAATCCTGCCGGACTTGGCGGCAACTTCTACTTCGGATCGGCAGGCCCTGCGGTAAGCGGACCTGAAGCCGGCAATCAAGGGAAATCGGGTAACTGCCTGGCACTCGCGCCCGGGCGGATCGGAATGCGGGGATCACCACGATGAAGCGTATCGTATTGGCTGCGGGCCTCGTTCTCGCGCTCGCCGCCTGCCAGGGTGACACCCGATCCACGCGCCACCTGGTGCCGATTCCGCCCGCTACCATGGCGCTGATGGCCAGCAAGGGGATGTCGCAGAACGATCCGATCCTCATGCGGGCGTTCAAGAAGGAGTCCGAGATCGAGGTCTGGAAGCGCGGCTCCGACGGCAGGTACGCCCTCCTCAAGACCTACCCGATGTGCCGCTGGTCGGGCCAGCTCGGGCCGAAGACCCGGGAGGGCGACCGCCAGGCACCGGAGGGCTTCTACACGGTCACCCCGGCCCAGATGAACCCGAACTCCAGCTTCCATCTCTCGTTCGATCTCGGCTACCCGAACGCGTACGACCGCGCCCATGGCCGGACGGGCGCGCACCTGATGGTGCACGGCTCGTGCTCGTCGAGCGGCTGCTTTGCCATGACGGACGAGGCCATCTCCGAGGTCTACGCGCTCGCCCGCGAGTCCTTTGCCAGCGGGCAGCGCAGCTTCCAATTCCAGTCGTATCCGTTCCGGATGTCGGCGGAGAACCTGGCCAGGCACCGCCTCGACCCGAACATCGCCTTCTGGCGGAACCTGAAGGAAGGCTCGGACTACTTCGAGCTTGCGAAGCAGGAGCCGCAGGTATCCGTGGCCAATCAGCAGTATGCGTTCAGCGGCGACGCCTCGGTCATGGCGGCCGTTGCGCAGAAGCGGCAGAGCGACGACCGGCAGGTCGCGGCATTGGCGGCGAACGGCGTGCAGCCGATCAGGCTCGTCTATGGCGACGGTGGACAGCATCAGAGCTTCCGTGAGGCGCTGTCCGGAGAGGATGGTTCGCTTGCCGTCGGCGCCAGCGCCCGCAACCGGCTCGGTGACGTCAGCAGGCCAGAGGCGCTGGCTGCCGGGCCTCAGGAGGTTGTCCTTGCCGCAAACGGGAAGCCGAGGCCGGGACCATCATCGACGCTCGCCTATAGCTCGCAAGGACCGCGGAATGGCCAGATCGCCGCTGGCGAACCCATCCGGCAGGCCGCCCCGGCACCAACAACAGCTCCCGTGCCGACGCCGCCAGCGTCAGGGGGTGACGGTCGCTCGGTGCTCGAGCGCTTCCGAGGGCTCTTCGGCGGATAGGGACCGCAGGGGGCGACGGAAAAGCTGCGCCGATCCTGTTCGATGTGCAGGGAGGTACCTGCCTTGGGCACGATCATCCTGGTGCGCCGCACGTCCTGACAAGGCCCGAGCAGAGGCTTCAAAGTGAGAGGAACGCGCCATGCCGAAGAACACGATTTGCCTGTGGTACGACAAGGACGCCGAGGCTGCCGCCCGCTTCTACGCCGAGACCTTTCCTGACAGCGCGGTGCACGGCGTGCACCGTGCCCCCAGCGACTTCCCGTCCGGCAAGGAGGGCGACGTGCTGACGGTCGAGTTCACCGTTGCGGGCGTTGCCTGCCTCGGCCTCAACGGGGGTCCCGCGTTCAAGCACAACGAGGCCTTCTCGTTCCAGATCGCCACCGACGATCAGGAGGAGACCGACCGCTACTGGGATGCGATCGTCGGCAACGGCGGCCAAGAGAGCGCGTGCGGCTGGTGCAAGGACCGGTGGGGGGTGTCCTGGCAGATCACGCCGCGCGTCCTGACGGAGGCGTTGGCGGCAGGCGGCCATGAGGCGAAGCGCGCGTTCGACGCGATGATGGACATGAGAAAGATCGACGTCGCCGCAATCGAGGCGGCGCGGCGCGGTTGATGCTCCATCGCGGGCCGGCGAGATTGCTGCCAGCGGTTGTTCGCTCCTGGCACTTCACGGAAGTAGGCCGAGGGTCTGTCTGGCAAGGAAAAGCGGACATTCTTGGAGTCCTTGGGCTCGACAGTGCATGACCCAAAGGAGCCCTTCCGATGTGCAACGCCAGCATCAAGGGATTACCCGTCCGATCAGCCATAACAATTCACATGTGAGGACATTGCCAAAGCGAACGAAGCGCCATGGCTTGGCAATAGGATGATCTCCTATGCCTGTCTCTTACTAGGAGTTTCGTCCCGTTAAGCTTCAGGCAACTAAGCTAAATGTTGTCTTTGGATCAACATAGGTGAGTGTGGCTTTCATCAGCCTTCTGTAAATTTGTCGTCATGCTGACGAACACAGTCATTCCCTCTCACTGCCTTATCATTGAGGACCAGGCCCTCATTGCGATGTCAGTCGAGGCTTACCTTGAGGATGCTGGCTTTGAGGTGCAGACCGTGGCCTCCATTGCGCAAGCGCAAGCATGGCTGAGGGACAGCACTCCCGAATTCGTCATCCTCGACTTCATGCTCAAGGATGGCCCCGCCACCGAACTCGCCGGCGAGCTTCATGGACGCGGCATTCCGTTCATCGTTTACTCGGGATACGCCCGGCATCTGGGCGTGCCATGCGCCCTGCAAGAGGTGCCGTGGCTGGAAAAGCCCACCCGCCGTGAAGACCTGCTGAAGGCCCTTGTGACGCTCTCCCTCAGAGAGACATCCATCGCCGCTCTGAATGCCTAACCTCGACGGGTGCTACGCCAGTTCCTGACAAGGCTCAGTCCCTGGTATTGAACTTTGAGCTTGAGGGTAACGCAATCAGAGCTTCATACAAGCGAGACGGCAGGCCCTCGCTGAAGGGGATCCTCATCAACTCCCGACGGGATCCGTCCGTGATGATGACGGCGTCTTCTAGCAGGTCATCCGTCCCTTTCCGGATCGCCTCCGAGAGAAGGTCGCGGACACCCCGAAGAGCATCGGCCCGTGCCGCATCGAGGTCGGGAAGCTCAATGCCTTCCGGGTCTTCGATGAGCTGATCACCATGCTGCATATGACGGTAGAACCGGGGCATACTCTCAAACCGCGAACGTTTTACCTTGGTTCCTCAGGGCGGAGCAGGCTCGATCAGCCACGCTGCTTGAGATCGGACTCGGTTGGCTGGGACACGGAAACTACCTTGGCTGGGACCCGCGAACATCCTCGCACGTTGAACTGAGGCCAACGCAAGGGTGCCTCGGATGACCAACCCTCTGACAATGAAGCTGGAGCAGTTCACCCGCTTCGAGCACGCCGAGCGCCAGCGCCTTGACGAACTCCTGACCTATCCCACCAAAACCTACGCCCGCGGTGAGGACATCATTGCAGAGGGTGAGAAGGTCCGGGACATCCATCTTGTGCTCACGGGTCTTGCTGCCCGCAGCAAGATACTGCCTGACGGCCAGCGGCAGATCATGGCCTTCCTTGTTCCCGGTGACCTTTGCGATGTGGAGGTCTTCGTCCTTGAGGCGATGGACCACAACATCACGGCCATGAGCCAAACCACCTGCGTGCTCATCCCCGCCAAGGTCATCGAGGACCTGCTCACCGAGTCCTCCAAGCTGACGAAGGCGCTGTGGTGGAGCACCATGACGGATTCCGCCGTTCTGCGAGAGTGGATCGTCAGTCATGGCAGCCGCGATGCCCGCGAGCGCATGGCGCACATCTTTTATGAGATGCTGATCCGCTACCGGATCGTGGCCGAGACGACGGATGACTCCTTCGCATTCCCACTGACCCAAGAAGACCTTTCCGAGGCGACCGGCATGACGCCCATGCACGTGAACCGGACGCTCCAGCAGCTTCGCTCGGAAGGGCTGATTGACCTGAAGAACAAGGTCCTGACGGTTTTGGACACCGAGCGTCTGAAGGAAGCGGCGCAGTATGAGGCGAACTACCTCCACCTCATTCGGACGGAAGAGCGGGACAGGGAGGTCTCCGACCGGGCCGGTGATCTCGTTTCACCTCCTGATCAGGGGCTGATCCACAACGCGGTCGAGAAAGTCAAAGGTGCTTTCAAGAAGGTGTAACCTCGATCAGCGCCTGAACATGCTTCCTGTGCATCTCCAGCATCCTGGTGAACCAGATGGAACAGGGTCGGCTTGGCTGTTTCCAGAGGATGCCTGTTGGAGTTGGTTATGCCGAACTCCTATGCCTTGATCGGTGATGTTTATCGCCGAGACCAACATAGATCTAGGACAAACGGTCATTCGTGCGACATGGTATCGTCATCATCAGCAACCGATCGCAGGCCCTGATGTCTGAGAGACACGAGCGCTCTCGCCTGTCACACCCAGGGGCGCTCAATCGTGGCCGCAGTCTTCCATCCGGACTACAATCCGATGATCCGCAAGCTGGAGAGCATCTTCACGCTCACTGACGACGAGCGGCGGGCGCTTGAAAACCTACCGATGCAAGTCGTGGCCATCAAGGCCGATCAGGACATCGTGCGCGAGGGTGATCGTCCCTCCCGATCCTGTCTGATCCTGAGCGGCTTCGCCTGTACCTACAAGGTCACAGCAGGAGGCAAGCGCCAGATCGTCTCCTTTAACCTGCCGGGCGACATCCCCGATCTCCAGAGCCTGCACCTGACGGTCCTAGATAACAGCATCAGCACCATCAGCCCATGCCGGGTGGGGTTCATTCCTCATGAGACCCTGCGCGACCTCTGCAACCGTTATCCTCGGCTAGCATCAGCCTTCTGGCGCGAGACCCTGATCGATGCAGCCATCTTCCGGGAATGGGTGCTGAATGTCGGACAACGCGAGGCCTACAACCGCATGGCCCATGTGCTGTGCGAGTTGCTGACGCGCCTGAGGGCGGTGGACCTTGTTGAGGATCACACCTGCGACCTGCCGATCACTCAGGGCGAGTTCGCGGATGCTCTCGGCGTCACCAACGTCCATGTGAACCGTGTTCTCCAGCAGATGCGGGCCGATGAGCTCATTGAGCTGAAAGGCGAGCAGCTTAAGATCCTCGACTGGGACAAGCTGAAGCAAGTGGGCGAGTTCGACCCGACCTACCTGCATCTGGAGAACGATCAGGCCGCCGCATGACCTTCACCCTTCAGCCCATGCGCGTCGCGACAGGCTTCGATGAAGAGGGCATGATGGTCCTCGATGAGGAGCAGCGGCTGGTAGCAGTGCTGGTGCGCCTCTCGGACGACAACGAGGTGGCTGCGGGGCAGTGGTACCTGGAGGCAGGCTTCGGCCGGCTGGATGGCGGAAGCCACCCGCTCTTCTCCAACCTGGATATGGCCCAGGCTTGGATCAGTCAGCGGCTTGCCAAGGGGTCCTGATCAGGCGTTAAGCTTCGTTAACGATGCACTTCAATCGCTCCATCCCTGTTATCGCGGCTCGGTTTTCAGGCTTAGGAACGTCGGGTCGAACTCGGCGAGCTCTTGCAGACGCTCCCAGTCGTCGATGACCAGCGTTTCACCCCGCCAGGTGATCAGTCCCTTTGCCCGGAGGTCCTGGACAACCCGGTTGACGTGAACGGTTGAGAGCCCAAGGCTGTCGCCGAGCTCTGCCTGGGTCAGGGGAAGCTTGAAACTGTCATCCTCCGTCAGTCCAACAGCCCGCAGGCGCAGGAACATCTCGCAGAGCAGGTGAGCCGTGTGCTCAAGGGCCGAGCGCCGACCCATCGACACAATCCACTGGCGGTGGATGGCTGCATCAACGGCAAGGTTGACCCCAAGCAGACGGGTGAGATGAGGGTGGTTCTCGGTGATGTCGCGGAGAATCTCGTGCGGGACCCCGGCGACTGAGCAGGGTGTGATCGCCAGAACAGCGTGATCCATCTTTTTGACCAGGAAGCTGTGCAGATCGACGAAGTCGCCAGGTATGTGAAGGGCCGTGATCTGGCGCTTGCCGTTGCGGAGGAGATTGTAGCGCGCGGCAAAGCCTTCCAGCAGAAGAGTGCTCTCGGTGGGGCGATCCCCCTCCCGGAGAATGTCCTCACCTTTACTCACGACTCTGGGCCTGACGACAGCCCCCTCCAGCAACTGTCGTTCCTCGTCCGAAAGGCAGTCAAAGTGCTCAAGTTTGCGGATCAAGCGGGTGTTCAGGATAAGCCTCCGTTTGCACGCCAACCACCGGTGCCCAGCAGCCTAGCTGAATCGGCGCACGAAGACGAGGGAAGTTCAATTCTCCTGTCGTCCGTCATGGATCCGACAGGAGGATGCTGTATGCCCGGAAGGTCTCCTGATGGCACGCCTGAGACCTAAGCTCGAAGGCAGCAATCCTCACGTAACCAGACCTTCCGAAAAGTGAATGGACTTCACGGCCTGATCCATAAGGGACCTTCCCACGCCTGCAAAGCAGGTAGGCGCCTCACCCTGAAAGACATGCATTGGGTTCACTGGGCAGGCAATTGCCTTGCTACGCCCCTTGATGTTGTAGGTTTCGGCAGCAGGAGGATCGGAAGGCACGGGAAGCCAGTGGGTCGGGAGCAGCACGACACTTGTGTCGATATAAGCCAGCCACTTCCCCAGAAACCACACGCCCGTGTGCCAACCCCCTTGCTCCGGGCAGAAAAGCAGCAAGGGACGATCATCCTCCTGCGGAGCGGTGGACATCGGTTGCGGGGTCAATGCAGGGCCTCGTGCTGAATCCGGCACTGCTTGTGCCCAAGATAGCTCCGCACGGCAAGAGCGTGGCTTTATCCTCCTCTGGAAGGCCCTCTGCACGATCGGTTCCACTTGAGCGTACTCACAATCCATGAAACCAAGCCTCCAACCGAAACCGATCAGGAACCGACATGCACGCAGCCGCCTCTCGTCCCCGTTCAGCCCTGCGCGCCTTCCTCAGCAGCGAGGCCTCGGGCGGGGTCGTCCTCATGGGAGCGGCCGCCCTGGCGCTCGTCGTCGCCAACTCGCCCGTGAGCGGCGCGTACTTCGGGGCGCTGCACAGCTACGTGCTCGGCCTGTCGGTGCTGCACTGGATCAACGATGCCCTCATGGCGGTGTTCTTCCTGCTGGTGGGGCTGGAGATCAAGCGCGAGATGCTGGACGGGCAACTTTCCACCTGGCCGCGCCGGATCCTGCCCGGGATTGCCGCCCTTGGCGGCATGCTGGTCCCGGCGGTGATCTACCTCGCCTTCAACGGCGGGCCGGACGGGCACCCCCGCGGCTGGGCCATCCCCTCGGCCACCGACATCGCCTTCGCCCTCGGCGTGCTGTCGCTGCTCGGGCCACGGGTGCCGATCTCGCTCAAGGTGTTCCTGACCGCGCTGGCCATCCTCGACGACCTCGGGGCGGTGCTGATCATCGCGGTGTTCTACACCGGGGACCTCAACCTCTACGCCCTGGGAGGTGCGGCCTTCGTGCTGGTTCTCCTCAGCGGCCTGAACCGGGCCGGCTTCAGCGACCTGAAGCCCTATCTCCTGCTCGGCATCGTGCTCTGGTTCCTGGTGCTGATGTCCGGCATCCACGCGACGCTCGCCGGTGTGGCCCTGGCGCTCACGATCCCGCTGCGGGTCTCGCCCGGCAAGCCGGAGGACGTGACGTCACCGCTGCATCAGCTCGAGCACGGCCTCCAGCCCTGGGTGGCGTTCCTGATCGTCCCGGTGTTCGGCTTCGCCAATGCCGGAGTTTCGTTCAGCGGGATGTCATTGGAAACCCTCCTCGACCCGGTGCCACTCGGAGTGGCTCTCGGGCTGTTCGTGGGCAAACAGGTGGGGGTGTTCGCCTTCTCCTGGGTGGCGATCCGCATGGCGTGGGCGGACCTGCCGGCGAACGCGACATGGGCGCAGTTCTACGGCGTCGCGCTGCTGTGCGGCATCGGCTTCACCATGAGCCTGTTCATCGGCCTGCTCGCCTTCGCGGCCTCACCGGAGTTGCAGGATGCCACCAAGCTCGGCGTGCTGCTCGGATCGGCTTTGTCGGCTGCAATCGGGGCCGCCTTGCTGAGCGTAACAAAGCCGGAAGCGAGGCCTACCAAGTCGCGGTGACGGGCAAGGGCGGGTGGCCGGCCTCGTTCCTTTTTGGCGTTACAGGTTCATCACGATGGTCAGCATCCCCATGGCGATGAACACAAGGATCATGGCGGGATAGACGGCGTAGACCAGTGACGAGGTCATGAACGGGCGCATGTCCTCGCCCTTGCGGGGACGCCCCAGCAGGAGCAGCGCGGCCGCGATACCCAGCATTGCAAGTCCAAACATCACACCCACTGGTGTCCCTCTCGGCCTCCCTGACGGGGCTCGGACGACCGTCGGGGAAATCGCGGGACCGCTCAAGCCCTGCTGCGTTCAACAAACCAGGAGCAACTCTGCTGGATTCGACCTCAGGGTCATTCGAGTATGTCGGTCCGGCAGGCAGCCGCCGGGGCAAAGTCCATAACCTGCCGTGGGCCATCGTCTGCCCTATGAGTATTGACCGGCAGCGGGGCGGCGCTGGGTGAGCCTAGCTGCACTTCCGCACACCCATGCACGGCTCGCCACACCACGTATGAGCCGGGTTACGTCCTTGAGGGAGGGCCTTCGGCATCGCCGCCGGTTGCCGGCGTGAATACCTTCATTCCATTCAAGCTGAAGCTCGCGATGACGGTCCGGGCCGGCTCCGATGACAGCCAATCAAACCACGCTCGAGCGTCGTGCGAGGTCTCCCGGACCAGGTAACTGACATAATCGGTGCGCAGAACCGGATCCCCTTCCACCAGCACCTCGAGACCGCGCCGGTTCTCCTGAGAGGCCCACGTCATGCGTTCGACCAGAAGGTAGGCGCCCATACTTCCGGCTTGCCTGAGAATGCCGGCTTCATCGCCGCGGCCTTCGAGGTACCAGGTCGAGCGGGTCTGGACATTGACGCCGATGCTCTGCCACAGGGACAGCTCCAGCTCCCGCGTGCCCAGCGCGGCGCTGCTGGACATGTAGGCCCCGCGCGCCGAGGCAATCCAGCGCAAGGCCTTCCTGATATCCTTCAAGCCCCGCACCCGGGCCATCTCCGCTCGCGATCCCACCAGAATGACATCACCTGAGAAGATGACCCGGGAGGGCACCTGGGTGGTTGACTGAAGCCTTTCAGCAAGGCGTCTTGGAAGGAGAGCCGCATCCGCACCGGCGTCTGGCAGCGGTGCAGTTGGGTTCATCTCGGTGGCGATGACGGCAATGCCGGTCTCTGCCTGAAACGCAGGAGCCAAAGCCTGCACGAGTTGAACCAGAGCTCCGGCCGGTACGCCAACCCTGATGGTGCGCTCCTGCGCTCTGGCCGGGCCCAAGCAGAAGAGGGCGGTGACCACGAGAGCCAAGACGGTCCGGTACAGTGACATCAAACCTCCGCCGCGCTTGATAGCGGTCATTATGACAACAGGCTGGATCGGCACTGGTTCATCTGATGCGCTGAGGGTGATCCCCGTTCAGCCCGTCTCTTGTGAGGAGGCAGATGCAGGCAGGATGTCGGCCTCACGCACCACGCGCTGGATCGGCCCTGTCGCCGCCCTGATCCGGTAGAGTGGCTCGTCGTCCGGTCCGGAGGGCAGAAGGCGCAGGATCTCATAGATCCCGGTGTTCTCGAGAAGCCGTTCCCTTGGCCGCACAAGCTGGCCAACTCCGAATCTGTGAGTCATGGCGTCTGTTCCTCGTCCCTGAGCGCGGCTCTTCTGAATGGCCGACCCGATGCTGAACCAACCGCGTCGCTTGGCTTCGCGTTCCAGCGCATGCTGTCCTGAGGGTTGGGCCATTCATCACCACACACAAGCCTCGCTCCGTTCAACAATCCAGGAGCAACTCTGCTGCTCGTCCATGTTATGCGTTGGGATCCATGACTGCCGTCGCATCCCTTCGAGGGGCAGGTCAGGAGAAGGTTGATGCTGAACTGGCTTCTTGGCCCTGGGATTAGCAAGGCCGCACAACCTGCCTGGGTCCCGGAGATGGTCGATCGCGTGAGCCGGCATGTGGAGGATCAGGTTTACGCCATCAACGGACGGCGTGGAGCGCCGGTGCTGTTGTACAGCAGCATGACGGATCTGCTGATCGGAGCCTACATCCTGGGCGCCCTGGAGGGCTACGCCCGCACCATTCCTGAGATCCAGAATACGGCCGAACAGGGGAACACCCGCGAACTCCTCCAGGGTGCAGCCACCGAGGTGTGCTCGCGAGTGTTCGGTCCGGAGTGGGTGCTATGGGTCCGCTATCAACTTCCACAATGGGATGGACCGCCGGCATATCACCCCACCTTCCGGCGGGAGCTTTCCAGCATGTGCTGTCGTGGTGCCCGTGACGGCCGATGCCTGGCTTCCAATGATCCCCTCAGCTTTGCCAAGGCCGGCAGCCTGCTTGCCTTCCTGCTCGAGATGATGGAGCCACAAGTTTAATGATGGGTCGCCTGCTGGACGCGCAGTGGACCGCAGCGCAAGGAGCGGACGCGATCATCTACCATCCCAGGGCATAGGCTCCCGCACTCAGGACGCGCGAGCCTGTCAGGTGCTGGTATGCGGCGTCCGTCAGAGCTTCGTGCCGGTGATCTGGAAGGGAGCGGAACGCACCTTCCACTCCGCCTCTTCGGTGGCGACGGTCACCACGAAACGCTCCTGACCCGTGCTCCAGTCAGGAACTCTCAGAGTGGCCTGGAGGGTCCCGTCCGCGCTCGTCCTGGCTTGCTGGAGGACCTCGTAGGCGGTCCGAGGTGCGCCGCCGCCGATGACCACCGCAGTGTCGGCGGGAAGACCCTTGGCAGATACGGTCACCGTCGTGCCGACCGTGCCGGTCCCGGGTGCGAGCGCGACCTCGGCCTTGCTCACGTCGACGTTCGTGGAGCTGATCCGGTCACCGATGCCGCCCAGTCGCTGACGCAGGTCCGGGTTCTTGTCGAGGAGGTTGTCCACGGACGAGGTGAGATCCTGCGCCATTCCGCTCAGCGCACTGCCGGCTTCGCGGGCGAGCGAGCCCAGGCGCTCGGTTGTCGGCTGAGTGGTTGGGACTGTGAGCTTCAGCTCTCTGCCGACGCGAAGGTCATCGGATCCCTCAACCGCCGGGTTGGCCCGCAGGATGGCGGCTTCTGTCGTAGCGCAGCGAGCGGCGATGCTGCTGATGGTGTCTGATCGGCTTACCCGGGTCGCATCGCCACAAGGGGCGGAAGGTTGTGCCCAAACTGGGCCGGAGCCGAGAAGTGCCAGGGCAACGGAGCCATAAATGAAGTGCCGAGCGCTCATGGAGGTATCCTTGTGTTCGGTTTGGCTGCTGCCCGGATGGCCTTGGCAGGATTGTGCGCCAAAGGTCCGCGACGTGTCAGAGCTATCGAGGGATAACCGACCTCCGTTGGATTCGTTGCCGGTCCGCAGGGACAACCTAGCGCGCCGAATCGGAAGGCTTGGCGGGTGGACCTGCTAAACCTATTAGGGATCCTCCACGGATATCGACCTACCTAAGTGGCCAACCCCCAGGCAGGGCTGGGTTCTTGCCTGAAGGTTGTGGCTGCACGACATGAGCTGGCTTTCGTGTCGGTCAGCGGCGCAGGCGGTCCGTCCTCGTCGCGTCTTCCTGCCGCCCGGGCTCTCCCGCACCATCGACGGTGACCTCGTTCAGGTGACGTGGGGCAGGCGGTCTGTCGCCCGCGGGCCATCCCTCGCGCTGGCGCGTGCGGTCCCCGTCGGCCTCCTCGGTCTGATCGTGCAGGAGCACCACGTTAGTCGGGAACGGCAGGTCGATGCCGGCATGACCCAGCGCCTGCTGGACGGCCTGGATCACGCGTCCGCGCACATGCACCACCTCGGCCCTTTGCGGCCGGGTCCACCAGCGCACCTTGATGTTGACGCTGGACCCGGCCAGCTCCCACGGGATGGCTTCCGGCGCGGGTTCACCGGAGACGCCCGGCACTCCGTTCAGGGCGCCGCGGATCACCTCGCAGGCTTTCCCCACATCATCGCCGTACCCGATCCCGACGTCGTACTCGCTGCGGCTCTGCTCGAAGGCCGTGTTGACGGTGACGGACTCGGTGTAGACGCTGCTGTTGGGGATGATCACCCGCTTGCCATCATAGGTCCTGATCAGGGTCGCCCGTGCCTCGATGCGCTCGACTGTTCCCTCGTGCTTGCCGACCACGATCTGATCCCCCTGGCGGAAGGGCTGCCGCAGGAGCAGCAGAAGGCCAGCAAGCCAGTTTTGCAGGATGTCCTTGAACGCGAAACCAACGGCGATGGAGCCGACACCCAGGGTGGCCAGGACGTCGGCGGGCTTGACCGACGGAAACACGATGGTCGCAACGACCAGAAGGCCGAGTGCGATGATCGACCAGCGCGCGGAGCCGGCGAGCAGGGTGGCAAGGTCCGGGCGACCACGGTAATTGAAGAACCGGGATACGGCGAGGCGGGCCGACCAGGCAATCGCCAGAAAGAGCAGGAAGACCACCAGGGCAATGCCGAGGTTGGGCAGGATCCACCAGAAGCCCGTGATGAACCCTTCGATCCGCTCCAGCGTGATGCTTGCATCGGTCTCCATCATACGGGCTCCTGGCTCAGCGCATCCGGTGACTGGCGGAACGTGTGCCAGGCGACCGGTGTTCCGTCGGGGATCCTCCCCCAGGAAGCGGCATCGGAGGGGCAGGGACGCAGGAGCGTTGCTGTCGCGGGCTATCGAGGCACCCCTGATCGGCAGGCGCCAACCCGCTCCGAGCAGGTTACGGCTGCCGCACGCTCGGCAGGGTAGGCTTGGCCGCCTCGTGATCCGTGCCCTTGATGACCGCGATGGTGCCGTCCGTCTCCAGCACGACAGCCGCTGCCTGACTGGCGTCCATCACGCCATTGGAACGTAGCGCCGCCATCACCTCGTCCCGCGTCATCCGCTGCGCCCGCATGGCCCCTTCGAGAAACTCGCCCTGGCGCATGATCAGGGTGGGCTCGCTCTTCACGAGATCCCGGAACCCGGCTGATCGGACCGAAAGCCAGGTGATCATGAACTGGAGAAACACCAGCAGCACCATCGCCAGAACGCCCTCGGCCAGTGCCACATCCTTGCTCAGCAGGACCGTGGCAAGGGTGGAGCCGAGCGCAACCGTGACCACCAGGTCAAAGGCATTGAGCTTCGTGAGCGTGCGCTTTCCCGAAATGCGCAGGATGGCGACCAGGGCCACATAGGCGAATGTCCCGACCAGGAGCACACGTCCCAATCCGGTCCAGGAGTCAAACAACATGGATGCTTCCTTCCTTGGAGCGGGTCGCAGTGGCAACCCTGGCCTGCTCGATCCGGCGCAGAACCGCCGTGCGGTCGCTGGGGGCGAGGTGCGCCTCCGTGGTCGTCTCTGCCAGCTTGCCGAGTTGTCGGGACACGGCCTCTCGAGCTTCCTCAGCGCGGAGAACGGGCGCGAGCTGGCCCAGGACGTCCGCCATGCGGATCAGGACGGCAGGAATTTCCTGTCCGGCCTGTCGGATAGCGTCGAAGGCAGCATCAGTGAGACCCTGCACGTCCGATCGCTGGGCGATCACTCGCACCTTGTCCTCCTTGTCGCGCCAGACAGCCTGCTGGAGCGAGCACATGAAGATCTCCTCCAGGGCGGCGCCAATCCGGTCAATCACGGCAATGGCGGTGAAGGGATCGTTGATGCCGGGGGATAAGGCCCTCAGGGCAATCTCCACGAGCTGGCGCAGGCCGAACTCCAGATCCTGCGCCGAGTTGCGCTCCTGCCCAACTACAAAGGCGGCCCTGATGGCCTGCATGGCTTCGTCATCAAGTGGGCGCCCTGCATGGACGACCACATGCTCGCCGTTCTTCAGGACGAAGTGGCCGGCGCGCACCTTCACGGCGAAAATCGCGTCCGCGCGGCAGGCCAACGTGACAAGCCTGTTGTAGTCGATCACCTGGATGTAGCCGCTTCGGTCCAACGAGACGGCCCCGGCTCTGGGCTTTGTCAAACCCGGGATCGCACGCTCCGCCTCGTTAGGCTCGGCTGACAGCATGCTGCGGATATCGTTGTGCAGGTCGCCCGCCACCCGCGCAACGATGCTGTCGGCGATGATCGCACGGGCAATCTTGTGCACGTAGAACAGCAGGGCAAACAGGCAGATAACCGTCAGTGCGCTGCCAATCGTCACCGCAACGTGCGGTACCCCTTCAGACCCGAGGGTCTCGTCGAGGCTGCGCAGCACGACCAGGACGTAGAGGATGGTGCCGAGGAAGAGACCCAGCACCGTCTGGATCTGCCGGTCGCCCATAAAGGTCGAGATCAGGCGGGGCCCAAGCTGGTTGGCCGCGAGGGTCAGGATGACGAAGGTGACCGAGACGACAAGCGAGGTCATCGTCATCAGCCCCGAGAGCAGGCTGGACATGAGATCGCGCGCACTGCTGGCGTCTCCACCGTAGAGCCACCAGAAGCCGCCGACATCCTGGACTTCGAGAAACGAGGCTTCGGACGTGAGGATCCAGTAGGCCAGGCTCAGCGCCAGCGCACTGAGGACCAGTGGGATGATCCAGAGCTGACCGCGCAGGAGGACGACGACGTTCCGGAGACGATCCATGAACTGTCAACCTTATACGCCTGCATGGGATCCATCAGGGCCGCGTCAGTACACTGCCCTGAGGCATACAGGAGGCGCTGTCAGGTAACGCTTGGTCTTGGTCCACAACGGAAGAGGTCCAGCCCCGGAACCGATCCAACCGTCGCAGCATAGTGTCAAGGACGAGCCAGAACTGTATCGAGGGCAGATGTCGAAGCGGCTCCTTGCCACGTGGGATGTGGTGCGCACCAGCCTGTGGCTGGTTCCTTCCATCATGATCGTCCTGGGGATCGGCCTTGCCGTCACCATGCTCCGGATCGATGCTGGGCACGGCTCCGAGGACAATGTCCGGGCGTGGTGGATCAACAGCGGCGATGGCGAAGACGCCCGCAGCCTTCTCTCCACCTTGCTCTCCGCGATCATCACGATGGCCAGCATGGCCTTTTCAGTAACCGTTGTTGCGCTCACCTTGGCTGCCAACTCCTATGGCTCGCGCCTGATCCGCATCTTCCGGTCAGATTTGCGCACGCAGGTTGTGCTGGGCACCTTCGCCATGACTATCTTTTACTGCCTCATTGTGTTGCGCTCGATCCATGGCAAGGCGCCGATACCGGAGGTGCCGCACGTATCCGTGACGGTGGGTACAGCCCTGGCACTCATCTGCGTGCTGGCCCTGCTGGCCTTTATCCAGGGTGTGGCCCGCTCCATTGTCGCCGATGAGGTCGTGCGGCGGGTCCGTCGCGAGGTCGACGCGGCTATCCTCAAGCTTCCCGACCTCAGCGACACCACAGCTCCGGAGCATGGTCCAGGTAACCTTCCGAACGGCTTTGAGGAGCAGGCGGAGCGGATCGCATTGCCTTATGAGGGGTACGTGCAAGCCGTTGACTATGACGAACTGGCCGCCTGGGCCGAGCAGCGCGATGTGGTCGTGCGCCTGGACTTCCGGGCCGGGGACTTCATCGTGAATGGTGATCGACGTGTCTTGATCCACCCGCCCACCGGCAACCCCGAGAAAGCCAGGAAGGAGATTGGGAACTTCATCGTCAGCGGAGACGAGCGCACGCCCACACAGGACCTGGAGTTCGCCATCCGCCACTTGGTGGAGGTGGCATTGCGGGCATTGTCGCCTGGAATCAATGATCCATTCACGGCTACGGTCGTGATTGATCGGTTGCGTGGGGTCCTGTCGCGGGTGATGGAACGCGCCCTTCCTTCCGAGACGATCCGGGACCGTTCAGGAAGGGCGCGGGTGCATCGTCAGATCACCACCTATGACGGCATTCTCGACGTGGCGTTCCACCAGATGCGGCAAGCGGGATCGGCCAAGCCCGAGATCCTGATCCATCTGCTGGAGGCCATCCGCCGGATTGCAGAGCACGCGCGCCTGGATGAGCAGCGGGGTGCCTTGGCTCGCCATGCGCACCTTGTCCGAGCGGCGGGGCAGCGCGACGTAGCTGAGCCTGCCGACCGGGAGGACATTGAGCAAAGCTTTCACGGGGCAATCAGGGCGTGTAAGGAGGCTTCTGTAAGATAGTCCCGCTGTTGAGCCTGGCTGAGACGAACCGCTACGGACGCCTTCTTAGGGCGGCGCTCCGGCATGCACTATTGTCGTCCTGCCGACGTTCTAAGGCAGGAGGGGCACCGGGACCCGGATCCCTCACGAGACCATGTAAGACCCTCCAACTGATGACAGGGACACGGCACCGCCTCAATTCAATCAACCGCCTGAATCCGCTTATGGAGTGATGTCCAACCGCCCGAGGTATCGAGGTGCCGGACCTGTTCGCCAACAATCGCGGTTGTCCCCTGCAAACCTTCAGGAGACCCGTGATGGCAGACGATCCTCAACATCACGCATCGGCAGCAAGCGAGAACGAGCGCTGGAGTGCTCTGGCGGAACTTGATGAATGGCTGCGCACACCCATGCTGGTGCTCAGCTTTCTGTGGCTCCTGCTTGTTGTGGTGGAACTGGTCTGGGGCGCCTTCGATGCCCTGGAGACATTCGGCACCGTTATCTGGATTGCTTTTCTGCTCGAGTTCGCCGTGCGCTTTGGGCTCGCGCCCGGGAAGATAGCGTTTCTCCGCCAGAATTGGCTGACGGTCATTGCCTTGGCCGTGCCTGCTTTCCGGCTCTTTCGGGCATTTCGTATTGTGCGGGTCGCCCGTGCCGCTCGAGGCCTCCGGCTGGTGCGCATTGTCGGAACGGCTAACCGGGGCATGAATGCCCTTCGTGCCAGCTTGAGCCGCCGTGGTCTCGGTTATGTCACAGGCTTGACCGTGCTGGTTGCCCTCCTTGGAGCAGGTGGCATGCTCGCGTTTGAGCCGGCATCCCAAGTGGATGGCGGTTTCGACAGCTATGCCGATGCCCTCTGGTGGACCGGTATGCTGCTCGCCACCATGGGTTCCGAGTTCTGGCCGAGGACGCCTGAGGGTCGCATCCTGTGCTTTCTGCTCGCGGTCTATGGCTTTGCAGTCTTCGGCTACATCACCGCGAGCTTCGCGTCCTTCTTTGTTGGTCGTGACGCGGCCTCCGAGGAGGGCGAGGTGGCAGGGACAAGGGAGATTGCCGCTCTTCGGGCTGAGATCGCCGCTCTACGCCGCGACCTCCAAAAGGAGGTGCAGACTCCCAACCTCTCGTCGAACTAGGAACTGCGGCAAGTGCTCTTACTCTTTGATCTCATTGCCGTTCTGCTCGTGCTGAATGCCGCCTTTGCAGAAGCCGCTGGAGGAGATCGCCTCCTAGCTGGATGGCGCCCTGAGAATGGTTGATGTTTCCCAACATGAGTAGAGATCAGCCATAGGCCTTGAAGCGTATGGCCTCCTCGCCGAGCCGGCTGAGGAGGCGGCCTCTCCACAGTGCCACCGGATCACTGGGCTCTAGGAGAGCCACTTGGCTCACGCTACGCGCCCACATAAAGGCGCCCATAACGGCGTAATCCGCGTACAGGGGAGCGTCCCCGCCGAGGTAGGGTTGGCTCTGCAAGGTTCGCCGCAGAGGCGTGAGGATGCGCTTCAGATCCCGTAACGACTGCTCCTGATTGCAGCAGAACTCCTCCAGCGTTGTCCCGAACCGCTTCTCCCTGCTCTCCCGGAAGTAGTCCTTGTCCTTCTCATGCAGGTGCGCATGGATGTCGCTCGCCAGCAGCCGGATGAGGGTGCCGTGCAGCACCGTGTCCGTCCAATCCATGTAAAACCGCGACAAGGCTTGGCCCGCCGATCCGCCGAAGAGCGAGGGTCGATCAGGGTAGGCCTGTTCAAGATAGCAGGCGATGGCCCAGGAGTCCGAGACAACCTTATCACCGTCAACCAGCACCGGCACCTTGTCCTGCCCAGAGAAGGCGATCACGTCCTTGTCGGTGAAGCGACACACCATCGGCTCGAAGTCGATCTGCTTGTGCTCAAGAGCAAAGCGGATCCTCCAGCAGTACGGGCTGAAGCGCCGGTCGTCCTCGGCGCCTGCGAGTTCATAGAGCTTGATCGTCATGCCTCGAGATCCACTTAGCGTTCGACTGAACAGAGACGTTACAGTCCGATGCGGGCAACTGCCAAGGAGGGCAGAGGATGATCGAGCTTTACTATTGGCCGACGCCGAACGGGCACAAGATCACGATGTTCCTGGAGGAGGCAGGCCTTCCTTATGAGATCCGACCGGTGGACATCAGCGCGGGCGACCAGTTCAAGCCCGAGTTCCTGGCGATCTCGCCCAACAACCGCATGCCAGCCATTGTCGACCACGATCCTCCAGGAGGCGGGGAGCCCGTATCCGTGTTCGAGTCTGGTGCGATCCTGATGTACCTGGCCGAGAAGACCGGCCGCTTCCTGCCCACAGATGTGCGCGGCCGCAAGGCCGTACTGGAGTGGCTGTTCTGGCAGGTAGGCGGTCTTGGACCCATGGCGGGCCAGAACCATCACTTCGTGCAGTATGCTCCTGAGAAGATCCCGTATGCCATGAACCGCTACGTGAACGAGACGAACCGCCTCTATGGGGTGCTCGACCGGCAACTAGCTGGGCGGGACTACATTGCGGGCGAGTACTCGATTGCGGACATGGCCTGCTACCCCTGGATCGTGCCTCACGAGCGTCAGCAGCAGAACCTGGACGAGTTCTCCAACGTAAAGAGCTGGTTCGAGCGGGTACGGGTACGTCCTGCCACCATGCGGGCTTACCAGAAGGGCGAGCCTTACATGAACCGACCTGCCGTGACAGAGGAAGGTAAGAAGATCCTGTTTGGCCAGACTGCGGCGGATATCAAGCGGTGAACCTTCCAAAGCCACTCGGATCCTCTGCGCGAGAGGCAGATGCGAACCTAGAGTGCCACACCTTATCGTGGGAAGTCCGCTAGCCCGCGATTGGCGCCCTCACTCGCCCAGCGTAACACGTGGCATCGTAACCCTGTCTTCCCGCTTTGCTGTGGAATGACACTATATGGGTAGGATCATCGCTAACTCTCGGATGCTGGTGCGCGCTCCCTAAGCGGGATGAACGGACGGCTTGGAGCGAGAGAGTAACCAACCTTGCCCAAGAGGATGTTGAGGGACGAGCTATGAGTGTATTTCGACTTAAAGAGTTTTTCAGTGGCGCTGCGGCACGAACCTCCCGTCTCAATCTCAGCTCGTCCTTTGCCGAACCGCTCACAATGGCCGAGCTGATCAGCCTGGAGCCTAGCCTGCCAGAAAGATTTGCGACGCTGTCGCTCAACTATCCTGCCGCAGACGGAAGCGAAGCATTGCGTGCTCGCATTGCATCCTATGTTGGTGTGGCACCTGAAGGGGTTATCGTCTCCAATGGAGCAGACGAGGCCCTCCTGCTTGTCTACACAGCTCTCATCCGACCCAGTGATCGGGTTGTGGTGCAGACGCCAGCCTACGAGCCTCTCTTAGCTCTCGCCCGGCGAGCAGGGGCAGAGGTTGTGACCTGGCAAGCGCATGAAGCCGGTGGTTGGCGCCCCTCACTTGAGGAGCTGGAGCAGCATCTGAGGACGCCAACGCGTCTGGTAGTGGTGAACTTTCCCCATAATCCGACTGGCTTCACACCAGACAGGGTCTACTCAGAGCGGCTCCGCCACATGGTCTTGGGCGCAGGAGCCATCCTGGTCATGGACGAGGTTTATAACGGCCTACCCGGAGGTTCGCGAAATCCAAGCGCGGCAACCCTGGGTGGGCCCTGCATCGGAATATCGGGCTTGTCGAAAGTATTTGGCATGCCCGGCGTGCGGATTGGCTGGATTTGCACGAGAGACCGCAAACTCATCAAAGCAGTTCAAGAGGCGCGCTCCTTCATGAACAGCTTCGTCAGTGCCTTATCTGAAGTTGCAGCGGAAGCCGCGCTCGCCCATGCAGATGCGATCATCGAGCGTAACAGCCGTATCGCCAGCGAGGGAAGGGAACATTTGGAGGCCTTTCTCGCGCGTGCTGGGGATCACTTCTCGGCAGTCATGCCTGAAGCTGGTGTGAACGCCTTTGTCCGCTGGCACGGTGAAGGATCAACTGACGACCTCTCAAAGTGGGCTCTTTCCGAGGCTGGCCTCCTGCTGGCCCCAAGCTCATACTTCGATGCTGGCTCGTCCCATGTCAGGATCGGCTTCGGGCGCTCCTTCATTGCGCAGGGTCTGTCAGATCTCGATCAACTCACTCGCGCCTCGTCAACACAGGTTGCGCGGCCGTAGCGCCTAGCCCTACCTGGGAAGCTGGTGCGCAAAATGCGTACCAGTCTTCTGCCAAATCGATCCACGTAGGATCCATCACGCGTACCCTCCAAGCAACGGGTTTCGTCCGGCAAGGCAGGGGAGTAATCACGGTCATATTCCGGACAGGCATCAATCATGTGAATGCTGCGGGAGAGTTTGGACGGGCACTGAACGCCTTGTACCCCACACGTACGCAAAAGGACGAATAGCCTACCCGATCACAGCAGATGCCGAAGTCTGCTGTATCATCCACAGGGCTCATCCCGACCTAAGCTGTTGTCGCCTTAGTAAATAGTCCACCGGGTCTGTCACAGGATCGAGGACGTGTTTGATCGCCTGCTGATTACGCTGTCCGTGCGCCTCCACGCTTTTTCTGTTTGCCGGATCCAGAGTTCGGCCTTCGTCCAAGCCGAAGGCTGGCTGGGGAAGATCCGCATTGCGCCACTCCGCAGCCTATAGGCAGATGAGACATGTCCGATCTTGCATGGTGGCTCATCCTCTCCATCGTCCTGACCTTCTTCCTTGCCGGCATGGTCAAGGGAGTGACCGGTATGGGCTTGCCAACAGTAGCAATGGGTTTGCTAGGAGCGTTCATGGCGCCTGTCGCAGCGGCAGCGCTGTTGATCGTGCCGTCCTTCGTCACCAACGTCTGGCAGTTGGCCTCCGGACCAAGCCTCGCCGCGCTGGTCAGCAGGCTGTGGCTCATGATGCTGGGGATCATGCTCGGCACCATCGCCAGCTCATCAGTTCTGGCGAGCAACAACACCCGATGGACCACTGCGGGCCTTGGCGCAGCTTTGGTGATCTACGCTGGCTTTACCCTGCTGGCTCGGCAACTGTCAGTGCCTGCTCGCCTGGAGAAATGGTTGTCGCCTCTAGTCGGCCTGATAACAGGCGCGGTCACAGGAGGCACTGGCGTATTCGTCATCCCCGCTGTTCCCTACCTTCAGGCGCTTGGACTGAGCAAAGATGACCTCATCCAAGCTCTTGGGCTTTCCTTTACGGTGTCTACGATTGCCCTTGCAGTGGGGCTGACCTGGCGTGGCGCGTTCCAGCTTGACAGTTTGGCGATGTCCTCTCTCGCCATCGTGCCAGCGATGGCCGGGATGTGGTGCGGACAAGCAATACGACAGAAGGTGAGACCGACAACCTTTCGCCGCTGGTTCCTGATCTGCCTGCTCCTGCTCGGGATTGAACTCACCCTACGATCATTTCTCTAACGAGGTGTCGCGAGCCTCCTGATTCCTGCGCCGGTCGTCCATCCGTTCATGCAGATTTCAGTGGATCGACGGAGCAACTCTCGATCGCTCAGTCGGATACGGCCGTGATGACGAGACATGGCGGTGATCGCCGAAAGACTGATCGTCATCGTACCTTGCCTCTTCGGCAGGACGGCTATTCCTGAAGTGTGCCTGTACGTCGTATGCGTAACGGGGCGAGCGACCGGGTCCCTTAAGGACACGCAGAAACGTATCGGTCACGAGGCCGTAAATAACATGGGCAACCACACCCCGTGCGTGCGCCTGCCATGGATACTGGCGCGGTTGGGCAGAGAGGCCAGTTGCGGCATTGACGAGCTCGTCCTGCACCAGGAATAGCCCCAAGCCAAACAGTGCGCCCCGTCCGATGCCTACTGCTGGAACACGATCCTGCATTGACCCGTAGAGTGCACCCGGCCCAATGCCCAGCGAGTAGTGAACCGCTATGCCTGCTGGATGCGGCTGCCGGGGTGAGAGTTTCTTGCCGAACGCTCCTGCCACTTTGTTCGCTATGGCGTGCGCCGGATCCAGTCCACCAGGGCGGACACGTTGGGTCTGCCGCCGCGATTCCGGGTCTTCCTGGTTGTACATGTACCAGTCCACCTGATCCATGACCCACACGGCGATCCCACCAGCAACGGCGCCCTTCAAGGCATCTGCGAGAACGGACCGCCGTTCGTGCTCCATCTGCATGTTCGCCTCCGATATCAGACCTGATCTGCCAACTGGTCCGCGAATGGTTCGTTCCAGATTGCTCTCGGGAGGGTTCCGTCGCAAATCGTCCAGTAACTCAGTCGCTTATCGCGGCTACTGGGATCAAAGGTCAAAAATTGGCACGTTCCGGACAGTGGGCGAACTTCCGCATTGGACAGGAACATCGGACGTTCCTGTCAGTGAACGAATTTCACTGCCTGACCCGGAGCGGACCATTGCGTGGCTCTGCTTTCCATAAGGCCCGTTCCGCGAAATCAGCACGATTGGCAAGGTCCGGTCACCATGATGCACTGTTTAGAACAACGATCAGTCCACCTTTCTGAAATTATATAGCGCAGGCGGGAGGATGGAACTCAGGTTGAGACTGAGCATTAAAAGCCCCAGTGGAAAATTTACTGTATCAGCTAGCGTCTAAGCGCTTTCCAGTTCTTCTCCGTTACGGCGTCACGACTGTTATTGTCGGGGCGTTCTTTTTGCTTCGGGTCGCCATGGCGGAGAAAGCCGGTACTTACGGCTTCTTCGTCTTCATTCCAGCCGTCTTCCTCTCTGCCCTTCTCTTTGACCGCGGCTCAGGGATCTTGGCGACAGCACTCTGCACGGCTGGTATCGTTTATCTTCTCGAACCCTACGGCGAGTTCACAGTCACCCGGCAGCACTTCATCCCGGTGGTATTTTTCACCTTGGAGTGCATCGGCATTGCGGTCCTGTGCGAGGCCCTGCGCAAGGCGCTGGAGCGTGCCACCCGGGCAGAGCATCAGAAGGATCTGCTGTTTCAGGAACTGGGCCATCGCACCAAAAACAACCTCCAGATGATCGCCTCGGTGCTGGCATTGCAGGCCCGGGCTCAGAAGGACACCACCTTAAGAGCCTCGTTCGATGCGGCGGTGGCACGGGTGCAGGTGATTGCCAATGCCCATGACCGGCTTCAGCCTAATGGGCACGAGGGATCGGTTAACCTGCGGGACTATCTCGAAGACCTATGCACCAACCTGGGCGATAGCCTGCGGGATCTCCGGCCGGTCGCAGTCCGGATGACTGTCGAACCCATCATGGTGAGCGCCGACAAAGCCGTCCCCTTAGGGCTGATTGTCAATGAGCTTGTGACAAATGCCTTCAAGTACGCTTTCCCCGAAGGGAGTGAAGGAGCCGTTCACGTTATCCTGCGCCGCCTCAATGAGAAGGAAGTCGAGCTGATTGTGGAGGACAATGGGGTTGGCTGTACGTCCCTGCACGAGGGCTTGGGATCCCGCCTCGTTCGGATCCTCGTGCAGCAGCTTGGTGGTCAGATCAGCCGTGAGCAGGCCAAACCCGGTTGTCTTGTCACGGCTTGCCTCAACCTCTGAGATCCTGTGCAGGAGGGCGGCGTCCAGCAGTTCAACTCTGAAGTTGTCGTAAGTAATGCCGATCGCGTCAGCAAGGCCCAGAAGGCCGGGTAAACTAGCTCTTTACTTACTCACCAATTGACCCACTGAGCAGATCTTCAGAATACGTTCAAAAGACACCCTATCCGGTTCCGTAAGGCAGTTACCGGAAATTCGCGGACGGTTTTCCGCACGCGCGAGGCGTCAGGATAATTCAGCTACGCTTAACCCATGATAGATCCGCCAAGGATCAACTCTGGTTTGGGTAGGGCTTCTTCCTCCCGGACCTTCTTTGCCCCTACGGTTCCGGCTCCTAGAGCGCCCTTTCATGAGGCGCTCTTTTTTGCCGGAAATCTGTTCCGGCCCAGTCACCACGATTGCTTTCCATGAATGCTTAGTGGAATGACGGTTATCACAGACGCGGCAGCTTTGACCTGAATGTTAGCTGACGAGGATCACATAGATTTATGGAAATACTAACATAGATCAGCGACAGGCAATCATTTGTATGAGAGGATCATTATATTATCAGCAACCGATCTCGGGCGCTGATAGCTGAGAGATTTACATGCTCTCGCCTGCCTTTCAGAGGAGCATCATCCTGGCTGGAACTTCCCATCCCGACTACAACCCGATGATCCGCAAGCTGGAGAGCATCTTCACTCTCAATGATGACGAGCGGCAGGCCCTCGAAACCTTGCCGATGCAGATCAGCGTCATCAGGCCTGACCAGGACATCGTGCGCGAGGGTGATCGTCCCTCCCGCTCCTGCCTGGTTCTGAGCGGCTTTGCTTGCACCTACAAGGTCACGGCCCAAGGCAAGCGTCAGATCGTCTCCTTCAACCTGCCGGGCGATATTCCCGACCTCCAGAGCCTGCACCTGAGGGTTCTCGACAACAGCATCAGCACCATCAGCCAGTGCCGTATGGGGTTCATCACCCATGAGGCCCTGTGGGATCTCTGCAAACGGTATCCTCGCATCGCATCAGCGTTCTGGCGCGAGACCCTCATCGATGCGTCGATCTTTCGGGAATGGGTGATGAATATCGGACAGCGGGAGGCCTACAATCGCATGGCTCATGTGCTGTGCGAGCTGGTGACGCGCCTGAGGGCAGTCGGTCTTGTCGAAGACCATAGCTGTAACCTGCCGATCACCCAGGGCGAGTTTGCCGATGCGCTCGGGGTCACGACGGTTCACGTCAACCGAGTTCTTCAAGCAATGCGGGCGGACGGCCTCATCGAGCTGAACGGCGACCGGCTCTTCGTTCCTGACTGGAACAGGCTAAAGGAAGTAGGCGAGTTCAACCCAACCTACCTGCACCTGGAGGCTGATCAGGCTGCCGCATGATCCTCTTTCTTCAGGCGGTGCGTGTTGCCACCGGCAGCGATGAAGAAGGCATGCTGGTCTTCGATGAGGACCATCGACTAAGAGCGGTGCTGACGCGCCTGACGGACCGGCATGACGGGGTGTCCGGATACTGGTTTCTGGAGTCGGGGTATGGCCGTTTAGATGGACCAGACCACCCCATTTTTGCCGATCTGGACGCAGCCCAGGAGTGGATCAGCCAACGCTTGGTCAAGGGGCGGTAGACAGCCGCCCTCATGAGAACGCGTTCGAGCGGCTTGGTCGTGCCGTTCCATAACGTCTGCTTACCGGAAGTTTTTGCCGTAAGCCATTGATGGATAAAGCACGCGACAGTCTCCACGTTCGGAAGGTCTCAAAATGGCACATTTGCGAAGTAGATCGAACTTCCGCTTTAGACAGGAACACCAGACGTTCCTGTCAATGGACGAATTTCACTACCTGACCCTGTGCAGACATTCAGACACGATCTGGAACAAGACGGTCGTCCTGTCCATCGGTCCGCTTCAAGCCGCTTGGGTTATGAGTTCGCTTGTGCCCATCCATCAGGCCGCGCGATCCTGGTCAGGCCAGCTTCACAAGCCTCGGTCGATCGTCAAGAGCGCTGCTGTGCCTGGCCCCAGAAGTCCAGAAACGCCCGTAGTTTGGGCAGAACCTGCGCCCGGCTCGGGAAGTAGATGAAGAAGCCGGGATGCTCGGGCATGAAGCTTTCCAGGCAGGGCTCCAGCAGCCCCTGTTTCACCAGAGGCTCGACATTGGCGGCAATGGTGTAGGTCAAGCCAACGCCAGACACCGCCGCTGACAGGCTCAAGCCCACTCCGTTCACGATCAACGGTCCCGGCACGGCAATCTCGAACGCTCGCAACCTGCCGCCCCTGAGCCGCTCCGCGAACTGCCAACGGTAAAGATTGCCGCCACTCTGCCGGAAGTTGATGCAGGCGTGTCCCGCCAGCGCTTCAGGCTCCTGTGGCTTGCCCCGCTTGGCGAAGTAGGAAGGTGAGCCCACCACAGTGAACATCGAAGGCTTCGTCAGGCGTACGGCCACCATATCCTGCGCCACCATCTCGCCCACCCGGATGCCAGCGTCGTATCCTTCAGCCACGATGTCGATGAAGCGGTCCTCGATAGCCAATTCCAGCTCAATGTCGGGATAGGCGGTTGCAAAGCCTGCCAGCACTGGCTCCAGCACAGGCTGGGCCACCGCTGGGATGTTGAGACGCAGCAGCCCTGTCGGCCGTGCGCCAAGCGTCTGAGCTGCATCAAACCCCGCCGCGACCTGCGCCACACCAGCCCTTGCATGCTCTAGGAACAGCGCCCCCGCTTCGGTCAGGCCCACCGAGCGCGTGGTGCGGGTCAGGAGGGGGGCACCAATCCGACCCTCCAACTGCTTGATGGTCCAGCTTATCGCAGCCGCCGTGACGCCGAGTTCCGCCGCCGCAGCGGTGAAGCTGCGCTTGTCCGCCACACGGGTGAAGGCAACGACACCATCGAGCAAGTCTGCACGCATTGTCAAATCCAGTTTGAAAGTCCGTTTAGATTTTTCCAGATTATCGAAGGGTTCGCCAGGGGCTATCTTCCTCTGATCATCGAAAGAGGACCCGGATGACCCATACATCGATCACCCGGCGGACGTTCGGCTTGGCCGTCGGAGCGACCGCTGCCCTCTTCAACGCAGGAATCGCCATGGCGCAGACGCTTACCGAACAGGACCAGCCCAAGCCCCAGAAGGTCAGCTTCCCGAGCGGGGACGGGTTCGTCGTGGCCAACCTCTACCTGCCCGAGGGCCACGAGGCCTCCCGCCGTTATCCCGCTGTCGTGGTCGGCGGCTCGATGAGCTCGGTCAAGGAGCAGATGGGCGGGAACCACGCCCGCGAACTGGCCCGGCGCGGGATAATCGCGTTGGCGATCGATTACCGTAACTATGGCGAGAGCAGCGGCATCATTCGTCAGTACGAGGATCAGGAATCCAAGGCGGAAGACCTATCGGCGGCCCTCCGCTTCCTAAAAGCGCGGTCCGATGTCACGGCGACCGGAATTCTTGGGGTCTGCACCTCGGGAGGCACCGCCATGTATGCGGCGGCCAAGGACCCGAACGTGCGCGCCCTGGCGACTGTCGCGGGATATTTCGGTGACCCGGAATTCATGCTCAAGTTCTTCGGCGGCCAGGAAGGCGTCGATCGCCGGATCGCCCTCGGTCGTGCGGCCCGCAAGCGGTATGACGAGACCGGGGTGATCGAAACCGTCTTCGCCTACATGCCCAACGACAAGACCGCGGCGAGCGCGAGCCCGAGCGAGTATTACATGGATCAGACCCGTGGCGGTGGCGTGCGTGCCTGGCGCAATGAGTTCGCGGTCATGGCATGGGAGCCCTGGCTGGCGTTCAACCCAGTCGCACAAGCTCCCAAAGTGACGGCGCCGACGCTCGTCGTTCACTCGGACGGTGCGGCATTCCCCGAGCAGGCGCGTAAGGTTTACGACCTCCTCGCGGGGCCCAAGGAACTGTACTGGTCGGTGGGCAAGCACTTCGATTTCTACGATCAGGCGCCGACGGTCGGCGATGCCGCCGATCGCGTTGCGGCGCACTTCCGTGCGAAACTGGCCTGATCGGCAGCCTTCCCGCATTCGTGCGGGAAGGCTGTCCACCTCATGACGGCGCTGGTGTTCGAGGTTTTACCAATGAAGTTGCTCGCCCAGCGGGCTTGGCGGGCTGTTGGTCTGTTCGCGATGCTGTCCCTGTCAGGACTACCCGCATTGGCGCAGAGCAACCGGGCCACCTTCCCGGCGAACGTCAATGAGTTCAAGGTTTATTCGGTCCAGGAGCGGGGTTCCTCCAGGACCGAGGCCCTGGCCCTACCCGAGACCATCCGCTTCGCAAAGGTGGGGCAGCCATTGCCACCCGGAACACGGATCCTGCTCGGCATTTGGGAAAACAATACCCTGACCGGTTATTTCGTCATGGAGAAAGGTCAGGACTGGGGGCTCGATTTCAGTGCAGAGGAGCGTACCGGCGACTGGCATTTTCAGGAATACAATACAAAAGGCCAGATCAGCCGCCGGCCGATCGCCGAACGCTGTCAATCCTGTCATCAAGGCGCTGCCAAGACCGATTTCATCTTCACCTTCAACCGCATGCTTGACTAGGTCTTGTGACAGCAGTGTTTCTGTTTCGCCTGCTTCTGGACTTTCTCGCACTAGCCCTCCTGTTGGTAGCCCTCGCCTACGACTGGCTCGGCAACCTCGCTCACGAGATCATCGGGACCGTGATGTTCGTCCTGTTGCTTGGCCACAACTTTTTCAATCGATGGTGGTACGCACGGTTCAGCCGGCGGCTGTCTGGGCAAAGGGCCATCAGGATCGGAGTCAATCTGTCACTGCTGGCGTCTATGCTCGTCCTTGTGACGACGAGCATCATCATCTCGCGGACGGTGTTCAGCTTCCTGCCCATCACGAGCACAGTTCTTGCCCGCCAGCTTCACACCATGGCCGGTTATCTCGTCCTGCTCATTGCAGGCGTCCACCTTGGCATGCACTGGAGGATGATCATGGCGGTGATCCGGGGTCTGCTCGGCATCTCAGGGCACAGCAGGAACCGTACGCTGATCTTGCGGGGTCTCACCGCGATGACCGCTCTCTTCGGCTTCCTGAGCCTCTCCGTCGTCAATCTCAAAGCCAAACTGACCATGGAGTTCACTCTGGAGGCCTGGGATTTCGAAGCGCAAACCGCCGCGTTTTTCATGCATCTCACAGGGATCATTGGGCTGGGAGCCGCTATCGGACACTACGCCATCCGGATATCCCAGCAGTCCGGAAAATAATTGGCAAGCCAGCCCTTTGCATGACGGGAAGCGGGGGGCTTCGGGGTGACAGGTTGATCCTCTGATCCTTACAGTGCAATCGGGCAGCTTTTGCTATCTGATGTCGAGAATAGGTCTCGCTGCGGGGTGTAGGGCGGAAGGACCGCTAATGGGATGGTCCGGCCGTGCTCCTGCCCCGCTTGTTCGTAAGCTGTGGGGCTTCGAGCCACGCAAGGAGCATGTCCCATGTCACGGTCCTCTTCTTCCGCTACGATCGCCACCCTTGGCATCGATCTGGGCAAGAATAGCTTCCACCTTGTCGGTCAGGACGAGCGCGGCGCCATCGTGCTGCGGATCAAGCTCTCCCGGCTCCAGCTCACGCAGCGCCTGGCCAACATTCCTTCGTGCCTGATCGGCATGGAGGCCTGTGCGGGCGCCCACCACATCGGCCGGCAACTGCAAGCGCTCGGCCATGACGTGCGCCTGATCCCGGCCCAGTACGTCAAACCGTTTCTGAAGGGCCACAAGAACGACTACCGCGATGCCGAAGCCATCGCCGAGGCGGTGCAACGGCCCACCATGTCCTTCGTGGCGATCAAGACGCCCGAGCAGATGGATCTGCTCGCCTTGCATCGGGTGCGCTCGCGTCTCGTCAGCCAGCGCACGGGCGTGACCAACAGATCCGCGGCTTCCTTCTCGAGCAGGGCATCACCGTGCGCCAGGGGCTTGCGCCCTTGCGTCAAGCGCTGCCAGGAATCCTGGGTTCGTCCTCCGACGCTCTGTCGCTGCGCATCGTTCGCCTCATTGCCGATTTGGCTGAGGATTGGCGTCAGCTCGACGAGCGCATTGCTGATGTCTCGGCCGAGATCGAGGTGCTGGCGGCCCAGGACGAGCACTGTCAGCGGCTCATGAGCGTACCGGGCGTGGGGCCGATCATCTCGTCGGCTGTCGTGGCGGCGATTGGAACAGGGGCGGGGTTCAAGCAGGGGCGGGACTTCGGCGCCTGGCTCGGGCTCGTGCCCAAGCAGGAGTCGACCGGCGACCGCACGATCCTGGGCAAGATCTCCAAACGCGGCAACAAATACCTGCGAACCTTGTTCGTGCAGGCGGCCCACATCGTGCTGGTGCGTCGGCCGCATGGGGCCAGGCTCTCCCTGTGGCCCTGGATCGAGGCCGCGGGACGACGGCTGCATCGCAACATGCTGGTGATCGCGTTGGCCAACAAGCTGGCGCGCATCGCTTGGGCGGTGCTGGCCCGTGGACATGCTTACCAGCCGAGGAGCGCCCCCATGCGATGTGAGCCCTCGTCGTCGGAAGGTACGAACGCTTCCCTGAGGAGAAGACGATGACCTCAATCACATAGCCAACAGCTTTCCCGCCGAGGTCTGCGAGATGGAGAAGGAGATGGACGAACGGTCTGCCCGGCGCAACCACAAGACTGGGTGCCATTTTGGCCCGCAGAGGTCTTTCCGCTAGTCAGTCTTGGATGCGTGCGGATTCCCATGATGGCCCGGAGCAGAGGCTCCACCACGAGGCCGAATACATTGATGCAGCTCTCATGTTCGTCAGTCTGCCAACATCATCTTGCGACGCACGGCCGGACCATACAAATGGCACTTCTCGGAAGTAGACCGAGTGTCAGCTCAATGCTGGAACAGCAGACCTTCCTGACGGATCGGCAATTTCCTTACGTGACCCGAAGGCGACTTCGGGCGCCAACGTCAGACCACGTTTGAGGCTGAACCCGACACGTTAGGGCGATGGCCAGAGGACGTCATGATCGCTACCTGGTGCCAGGCTTCGGCCTTCACTATGTTCCCTGCCAACCTGGAAAACCTAGGCGTTAGGTTGCGTGGCGTACTGCTCGTCAGTAACGTGCTCCAGCCAAGTAACATGGGAGCCATCAAGAGCCTCCTGCATGGCGATATGAACCATCCCAGTTCGGGGTGCTGCCCCGTGCCAGTGCTTCTCGCCCGGCGGGATCCACACCGTGTCGCCAGCCTTGATCTCTCTGACCGGTCCACCCCAGGCTTGCACGCGCCCGACGCCCAGGATCACGTGAAGGGTCTGTCCAAGTGGGTGGGTATGCCATGCCGTTCGGGCACCGGGCTCAAACGTGACACGGTTCGCCCGAATTCGGGCGGGCGGCGGGGCATCGATGATCGGATCGTGCCAAACCGTTCCCGTGAATGCGTCGGCCGAAGCCTGCTTCGTCGGGAACGTCCCTGCAATGTGGATATCCATGGAGCCGTCTTCCTTTCGAGCGGATGCGTCACAGATGCTTGATGCCAACGCTCACGATCAGTGGAACGAGTTCATCGCGGGCGCCAATGCGATGTTGGCGAGCCTGTTGGTGGGCCTCGGCGGCTTTGCCCTTCCGGATCGCAGCGATGATGTCTCTGTGAGCGGCGATCGAGCCGGTTGGCTTGGACCGGAGCTTGAGCGTGAGCATTCGCGCCCGGTGGGCTTGGTCGGTTACCGTCTGGGCGATCCTGCGGATCCGGCTGTTGCCACAGCGCTCCACCAGGATCTGGTGGAACAGGTCGTCCGCGGCAGCCCACGCGAGGAGGTCATCGTCCCGGAGAGCCTGTTCCATGCCTGAGGTCGCTTCCTCGAGTTCGTTGGCCACGAGGTGCCGTTCCTCGTCAGGCAGAGCGGCAAGCAGCTCGGCCGCCATGGCCTCGATTGCGATGATCACCTCGTAGATCTCTCGGATGTCCTCCGGGGCGAGCGGGCAAACCGTGACGCCTCGCTTGGAGAGCACGCGAACGAGGCCATCCTCCTGAAGCCGGATGATCGCTTCATGAACCGGGGTCCGGCTCATGCCGAGCCGCAAGGCGATCTCCTGCTCCGAGCCCTGGTAGCCGGGCGGAAAGACATTGTTGCGGATTGCGTCCTTGAGCGCCTTGTAGGCGTCCTCGACCAGCGACGGTTTCCTTTCGGGCTCCTGCTTCGCCCGTATGTGCAGCTTGTTCACCAGCATGCCCTCCTGCTTCATTCTGCCCTATGTAGCAGCTTCCATGCAAGTATGAATGCATGGTTGACAGAAGGAACTTCTCCTGGCATTGCTTAATGTATGCCAACTTCCATGGAAGCTGCGGGGTCTACTCACAGCAAACCTGGCGCTCACAAGAAGCAACGGCATCTTCAGGAGGAACGCGCATGGATCCGATGGTGAATACACCGACGGCCGGGCTTCAGAGACGTCACTCAGCCCGCCCGAGCTTTGGCCTTGTACGAGGACCCCAGAACTTGGTCGCCGGAGCGACCCTCGTGCTTCTGGCGGCCTTGGCGTTGTGGCTCACCCGTGATCTTGAGCAAGGGACGCTTGGGGCCATGGGTCCAGCTCTCCTGCCGCGCTGGCTGGCTTACGCCGTCGGGCTGTGTGGCCTGGCCCTGGTCATCCCGGCGTTCCGGAACGACGGTGATGCCCTGGAGCGCTGGAGCCTGCGCGGGCCGGTCTTCGTCATCGGCGGCATCCTGGCGTTTGCCATCACCATCCGCCCCTTCGCCTTCGGCAGCTTGAACACCCCGGGCCTGGGCCTGCTGTTCGCCGGTCCCCTGGCGATCCTCATCGGCGGTTTTGCCACTCCTGAGGCCCGCCTGCGGGACCTCGTGATCCTCGCGCTCAGCCTGACCCCTTTCTGCATGGTGCTGTTCGGCGACCTGCTGAACCTGCCGATCCCAGTCTTTCCGCAGGCGCTCACGGGCCTCTTCCCCGCCGACTGGTCGCAGAAGGCGGTGCTGCGGGCGACAGCCATCATTATGGCTGCTGCTGCCCTTATCGTCTTCCTTTCCAGTCGCCGCAGGCGGAGGACGGTCCAAGTCGATGTGGCTGATCACAGCGGGAGGATCTGATGGGTGACCTTATCTCCAACCTGAGTCTTGGCTTTGGCGTCGCCCTCTCGCTTCAGAACCTGGGCCTCGCGTTCCTGGGCTGCCTGGTGGGCACGCTCATCGGCGTGCTGCCCGGCGTCGGCCCCATCGCCACGATCGCCATGCTGCTGCCGATCACCTTCGGGCTCGACCCGACAGGCGCGCTCATTATGTTGGCCGGCATCTATTACGGCGCCCAGTACGGCGGCTCGACCACGGCGATCCTCGTCAACATTCCCGGCGAAGCCACCTCCGTGGTGACCGCGCTCGACGGCCACCAGATGGCCCGCCAGGGTCGCGCCGGCGTGGCGCTCGGCGTTGCTGCCATCGGCTCCTTCTTCGCTGGCACCGTGGCGACCCTGGTGATCGCAGCGCTAGGCGCCCCGCTCACCGGCCTCGCCCTGGTGTTCGGCCCAGCAGAATATTTCTCGCTGATGCTGATGGGCCTGGTCTTTGCGGTGGTGCTGGCCCGCGGCTCGATCCTCAGGGCTGTGGCCATGATCCTCGTGGGCGTGCTGCTGTCCACCGTGGGCACAGACCTGGAGACCGGCGAGGAGCGCATGACCTTCGGCCTGCCGTTCCTGGCCGACGGCATCGACTTCGCCGTGCTGGCCATGGGCATCTTCGGCGTTGCCGAGATCATGCGCAATCTCGACCACACCGAGCACCGGGACGTGGTGCACAAGGCCATCGGTCGGCTTCTGCCCAACAAGGATGACTTCAGGCAATCCTACAAGCCGGTGCTGCGCGGCACCCTGATCGGCGCCATTCTGGGCATCCTGCCCGGCAACGGTGCTGTCCTCGGGCCCTTCGCCGCCTATACGGTCGAGAAGAAGCTCGCCAAAGACCCGAGCCGCTTCGGCCGCGGGGCCATTGAGGGCGTGGCAGGTCCTGAGAGCGCCAACAATGCCGGCGCGCAGACCTCGTTCATTCCGCTGCTGACGCTGGGCATTCCGCCGAACGCCGTGATGGCCCTCATGGTCGGCGCCATGACCATCCACGGCATCATTCCCGGGCCTCAGGTGATGACCAAGAACCCGGACCTGTTCTGGGGCATGATCGCCTCCATGTGGATCGGCAATCTGCTGCTGCTCGTCATCAATCTTCCCCTGGTGGGCCTCTGGGTTCGCCTGCTGAAGGTCCCTTATCGCCTGATGTTCCCAGCGATCCTGATGTTCTGCTGCATCGGCATCTACTCGATCAACTCGCTGCCGACTGACGTCATGTTCATCGGCTTCTTCGGGATCGTCGGTTACGCCCTGATCAAGTTCGGCTTCGAGCCCGCGCCGATGCTACTCGGCTTCGTGCTCGGCAAGCTGATGGAGGAGAACCTGCGACGGGCGCTCCTCATCTCACGCGGCGACATGATGACATTCCTCGATCATCCGATCAGCGCCGGCCTACTCGCGGTGGCGCTTATCATCCTCGCCCTCGCACTCCTTCCGACGATCCGGAAGGGACGGGACGAGGTCTTCGTTGAGTAGCGAGTGGCGCGCGTGCGGCGCCGATATTCCGACAGCACCAATCAACCAGGGAAGGAAATGCACATGAAACGAACTCTCTTCACTCTCGCCGCGGCTCTCGGCTTCGTTGCGACGGCCGCACAGGCACAGGGCACATATCCGACACGGCCGATCACTTTGGTGGTTCCGTTCACCGCCGGCGGAACGACCGATGTGGTGGCCCGCTTCATGGCCGATCACATGGGCCGAACCCTTGGTCAGCAGCTCGTGGTCGAGAACGTCACCGGCGCCGGTGGTACCGTTGGCGTCACTCGGGTCGCAAAGGCTGAGCCCGATGGCTACACGATCCTGATGGGCAACCTGGGAACCCAGGCAGCGAGCGTCGGTCTTTACCCGAAGCTGGCCTATGACCCACGCACTGATTTCGAGCCGATCATGAACTCGGCGTCAACGCCAATGCTCGTGGTCGCCAAGAAGGATTTGCCAGTCAAGGACTTCAAGGAATTCATCGCCTACCTGAAGGCCAATGCCCCCAAGATGAACTACGGCTCGGGCGGGGTCGGCTCGACCTCGCACCTGACGTGCCTGTTCATGGAAACCCTTCTGGGCGTGAAGCCGCAGCACGTGCCGTTCCGCGGCTCGGGTCCGGCCCTGAACGCATTGCTCGGTGGCCAAGTTGACTATGTCTGCGACCAGACCGTCGCCATCGTGCCGACCGTCCAAGGAAAGCAGGCCAACGGACTGGTCGTCGCGGTCCAGAACCGTCTCCCGGTCGTCCCTGACGTCCCGACATCGGCTGAGCAGGGGCTGCCGCAATTCCAGGCGACGGGCTGGAACGCGCTCTTCGCACCCAAGGGCACGCCCAAGGACATCGTCACGAAGCTGAATGCCGCAGCCAAGGCCGCCCTTAAGGACGAGACCACGCGCAAGCGCCTTCTCGACCTCGGTGCCGAGCTCCCGGACGAGGCCGGCCAGACGCCCGAGGCTCTCGCCCAACTCGTCAGCTCCGAAATCGACAAATGGGTCCCGATCATCAAGGGTGCAGGCGTGACGGGGCAGCAGTAGCAACTGACAAACGCGTGGCCGGCGGCCCTTAACGGATCGCGGTCGCGGCGATTTCAAGCATCAGCCGCGACCGCGCAATCCCATATCGGGCTTTCAGGCACACTTTACCGACGAACAGGATCTCACATGGCACAGGATCATAAGAAGCGGTATCGGCTGGCGGTCATCCCCGGCGATGGCATCGGCAAGGAAACGACGCCCGAGGGCGTGCGTGTCCTAGAGGCTGCCGCCAAGAAGTTCGGCTTCGGCCTGCAACTCGACCACTTCGACTTCTCGTCCTATGACTACTTCGCCAAGCATAACCGCATGCTGCCTGAGGACTGGAAGCAGCAGATCGGCTCTCACGATGCCATCTTCTTCGGCGCGGTCGGCTGGCCGGAGAAGATCCCGGATCACGTCTCCCTTTGGGGCTCGCTGCTCCAGTTCCGACGCGAGTTCGATCAGTACATCAACCTGCGACCAGTGCGCCTGATGCCCGGCGTGCCGACGCCGCTTGCCAACCGCAAGCCCGGCGACATCGACTTCTGGGTCGTGCGCGAGAACACCGAGGGCGAGTACTCCTCCATCGGCGGCAAGATGTTCCCGGGCACCGAGCGCGAGGTGGTTATCCAGGAAACCGTGATGACGCGCATCGGCGTCGACCGCGTGCTTCAGTTCGCTTTCGACCTCGCGCAGAAGCGTCCCAAGAAGCACCTGACCTCGGCCACGAAGTCAAACGGCATCTCGATCACCATGCCGTACTGGGACGAGCGCGTGGAGGAGATGGCCAAGGCCTATCCGGATGTAAAGTGGGACAAGTACCACATCGACATTCTGACCGCCCATTTCGTGCTGCATCCGGATTGGTTCGATGTAGTCGTGGCCTCGAACCTGTTCGGCGACATTCTCTCCGATCTTGGTCCCGCCTGCACAGGCACCATCGGCATTGCGCCCTCAGGCAACATCAATCCCAACAGTGATTTCCCGTCGCTGTTCGAGCCAGTCCACGGGTCGGCTCCAGACATTGCCGGGCAGGGGATCGCGAATCCCATCGGCCAGATCTGGGCCGGCGCCATGATGCTGGAGCATCTCGGCGAGGGCGAAGCAGCCGCGGCCATCGTCAAGGCGATCGAGGACGTGCTGAGCGAGCGAACCCTGCGCACGCGCGATCTCGGCGGCAATGCCGGAACCGAAACCACGGGCAAGGCCGTGGCCGACGCCCTCGGCTAGAAAGCCAAGCACAAAAGCGAACTCAAATCCTGACCGCAATATGGCAGCGGTCACAGCAACAAGGACAAGACAATGAACAGCTACAGGATCGCAGCCGTCCCTGGTGATGGCATCGGCAAGGAAGTCATTGCCGCCGGGGTCGAGGTTCTCCAGGCGCTCGCGAACCGCGACGGGGGCTTCAAGCTCGACTTCGAGAACTTTGACTGGGGATCCGACTACTACAAGAAACACGGCATCATGATGCCGGAGGATGGTCGCGAGACCCTGAAGAAGTTCGATGCCATCTACTTCGGCGCCGTCGGCGCGCCCGACGTGCCAGACCACATCACGCTTTGGGGGCTGCGTCTCGCCATCTGCCAGCCCTTCGACCAATACGCCAATGTGCGTCCGACCCGCATTCTGCCGGGCATCCAGGGCCCGTTGCGCAATGTGGAGGCGAAGGATCTTGACTGGGTGATCGTGCGCGAGAACTCCGAGGGGGAGTATGCCGGCCAGGGCGGCCGATCCCACCGGGGCTTTCCTGAGGAGGTTGCGACCGAGGTCACGATCTTCACCCGCGCCGGCGTCACCCGCATCATGCGCTTTGCATTCGAGCTCGCGCGCTCGCGGCCGCGCAAGCTTCTCACCGTGGTGACCAAGTCGAATGCGCAGCGGCATGGCATGGTCATGTGGGACGAGATCGCGGCCGAGGTGGCGCAGGACTATCCCGACGTGACCTGGGACAAGATGCTCGTCGACGCCATGACCATGCGCATGACCCTGAAACCCGGGACGCTTGACACCATCGTGGCCACCAACCTGCATGCGGACATCCTGTCGGATCTGGCAGCAGCCCTGGCTGGATCGTTGGGCATTGCGCCGACCGCGAACCTCAATCCGGAACGGCATTTCCCGTCCATGTTCGAGCCCATCCATGGTTCGGCCTTCGATATCACCGGCAAGGGCATCGCCAATCCCGTCGGCACGTTCTGGACGGCCACCATGATGCTCGAGCATCTGGGTGAGAAGCCTGCGGCCGAGCGCCTGATGAGGGCGATTGAACGTGTCACGGTCGATCCGTCGCTGCATACGCCGGATCTTGGCGGCCAGGCCACGACCCGTCAGGTCACGGACGCCGTCATCGCGGCCATCCAAGGCGACAATGCGTAAGGACAGGTGACGCCGATGGTCCAGCCCCGCGCATTCCTGCGATCGTTGTTTGAGGCCGCCATCGCGGCTGCCGACCCTGCCCAATGTGTGCCTCCGAACCTGCCGGAGCCGCCGCAGGGGCGCACCATCGTCGTCGGGGCCGGCAAGGCCGCGGCTTCGATGGCGCGGGCGGTTGAGGAACGATGGTTGGGAGACTTAACGGGGCTCGTCGTCACACGGTACGGCCATGCCGTGCCGACGTCCCGCATCCAGGTCCGCGAGGCGGCACACCCGGTGCCGGACACCGCAGGCCTTGAGGCATCACGGGAGATCATGAGCCTTGTCTCCGATCTTACGCCCGATGATCTGGTGTTGTGCCTGATCTCGGGCGGTGGTTCGGCGCTCCTGACGCTGCCGATCGACGGCCTGACGCTTCAGGACAAGCAGGAGGTGAACAAGGCACTCCTGCGCTCCGGCGCGACCATCGGAGAGATGAACTGTGTCCGCCGGCATCTGTCTGCCGTCAAGGGCGGGCGGCTCGCAGCCGCCTGCCATCCCGCAAAGGTCGTTACGCTTCTCATCTCCGACGTTCCCGGCGACGACCCGATCAACATCGCCTCAGGCCCGACCGTACCGGATCCCACCACATGCGCGGATGCCCTCGAGATCCTGGAACGGTACAGGATCAAGCCTGCACCGGCAGTTCTCGAAGTCCTTACCAGTGGCCGCGGTGAGACGATCAAGTCCGGAGACGAGCGGCTCGCGCAAGCCGACCTTCGGATGATCGCGACGCCCCAGATGGCGCTGGAGGCAGCGGCCACGATCGCGACCAGGCACGGCTTTGAGGTGCATATTCTCGGCGACGCCATCGAAGGGGAAGCCCGTGACGTCGGAAAGGTCATGGCCGGCCTGGCGCTCCAGGTCGCTCGGAAGGGGCAGCCGTTCACCCCACCGTGCGTGCTGTTATCGGGCGGCGAGACGACGGTTACGGTTCGTGGACAGGGAAGAGGTGGGCGCAACGTCGAGTTCCTGCTGTCACTGGCCGCCACACTCAATGAACACCCCGGAATCCACGCCCTCGCCGGGGATACGGATGGGGTTGACGGTCTGGAAGAAATCGCCGGTGCCTACCTCTCGCCGGACAGCATCGCCCGTGCCCGGGTGAAAGGCATCAGCGTCAAGGGGAGCCTCGCCGAGAACGATGGACACGGCGTCTTCGAAGCGCTTGGGGACAGCATCGTGACCGGACCGACCCTCACCAACGTCAATGACTTCCGCGCGATACTTATCACCCAGGAGGCGGCCGAAACGGCCGACTGAGCCATGCGCCGTCAACGTCACGCCAAGATAGTCGCAACCGTCGGACCTGCGAGTGCATCGCCGGACAAGTTGCGGGAGCTCTTCCTCGCCGGGGTCGACACGTTCCGGCTGAATTTCAGCCACGGCACCCACCAGGATCATGCGGCCGTCCACGCCGCCATCCGCGCTCTCGAGAAGGACGTCGGCAGACCCATCGGCATCCTCCAGGACCTGCAAGGACCGAAGATCAGGATCGGCACGCTCAAGGATGGTGCATTGGTCCTGTCCGAGGGCGAGACGATCCGGTTCGTCCTGGAGGGCAAGGACGGCGACAGAACCTCGATCCCGCTTCCACATCCGGAGATCTTCGCAGCGATCCTCCCGGGGCAGGACCTGCTCATCGACGATGGCCGCGTTCGGGTCAAGGTGACGGGACTTGGCAACGACTCCATCGAGGCCAGGGTCGTCACGGCTGGCAAAATCAGCAACCGCAAGGGCGTCAACCTGCCGGGCACGGTGCTGGACCTGTCGCCCTTGACGGCAAAGGACCGGGCGGATCTCGCCTTCGGACTTGAGCTCGGCGTCGACTGGATTGCCTTGTCATTCGTCCAGCGACCCTCCGACATGATCGAGGCCCGCGCCCTCGTCGGGGAGGGGGCGGGCCTTTTGGCCAAGATCGAGAAGCCCTCCGCCCTGGAACACATCGAGGACATCGTCCGCCTGTCGGACGCGGTCATGGTCGCCCGCGGCGATCTTGGTGTCGAGATCCCGCCGGAGGAGGTGCCCGGGCGTCAGAAGGAACTGGTGCGCCTCTGCCGTCTGGCGGTGAAACCCGTCATCGTTGCAACCCAGATGCTCGACTCGATGGTCAGCGCCCCCACCCCGACCCGGGCCGAGGCTTCTGATGTGGCAACCGCGATCTATGACGGGGCGGATGCGGTGATGCTGTCGGCCGAGTCCGCCGCAGGCCAGTATCCGGTCGAGGCAGTCGCCATGATGGACCGCATCATCAGCAGAACCGAGCATGATAAGGCCTATCGCTCCATCGTCACAGCTCTCAGGGCAGAGATCGAGGAGAGCCCGCCCCATGCTGTTGCCAGTGCGGCGGCCGATCTGGCTCAAGCCATCCATGCCCCTTGTATCGTGGCGTACACCTCGAGTGGCACCACCGCGAGCCGCATCGCCCGCACCCGTCCGGATGTGGCGATCCTGGCGATCACCCCGGATAAGGACGTGGCGCGGCGTCTGTGCCTTCTCTGGGGAGCCCACAGCGTCCGCTCGGAGGACATCCACACCTATGAGGAGATGGTGGAACAGGCCGAGGTGCATGCACTGTCCGAAGGCTTGGCCGAGCCCCCTGAGTTCATCGTCGTCGTGGCGGGCGTGCCCTTCGGGACCGCAGGTACGACCAACAACCTCCGGGTCGTGCAACTGCGCCCGTGACGGATGTGGCCCAAGTGACCCGACGCTGGGTCGAAGGCGTTCGACACCACCGGGTACATCAACCGTGATGACCCTTGAGACAGCGCGAAACCGGGAAAGACTGATCGCGACGCATTGAGCGGATCGCAGCGGGAGGAATGCAGAATGAGCGAACTTCTGACGACCGAGGCCCTATCGGCCTTCCTCCAGGTGATCATGATCGACTTGGTCCTGGCGGGCGACAACGCCGTCGTGATCGGCCTCGCGGCCGCCGGCCTGCCGAAGGACCAGCGCAACAAGGCGATCCTGGTCGGCATCATCGCAGCCACGGTCCTGCGCATCGTGTTCGCGCTTCTCACCACCCAACTTCTCCAGGTCGTCGGTCTGCTGCTGGCCGGTGGCATCCTGCTGCTATGGGTGTGCTGGAAGATGTGGCGCGAGCTGCGGGCCGGCCATGCCGAGAAGGACCTCGAGGCCGAGGAGGCGCTGGAGGATCGCGACCTCGACGAGGACGGGCTCATCGCGGAACATGCTCCACGCAAGACCTTCGGGCAGGCGGCCTGGCAGATCCTGGTGGCAGACGTGTCCATGTCGCTCGACAACGTTCTCGCCGTGGCGGGCGCCGCGCAGGATCACCCGGTCATCCTTGTCTTCGGCCTGGGACTTTCGATCGCCCTGATGGGCGTCGCCGCCAGCTTCATCGCCAAGCTGCTTCAGAAACATCACTGGATCGCCTATGTGGGTCTCGCTGTCATCCTCTACGTGGCGGTCGAGATGATCTATCGCGGCGCCCTCGAGGTCTGGCCGTTGGTGGCGGTGCCATGATCGGGTTGGTGACGGCCGTGCCCGGCCGCAACAGCCTTACGGGATTTGCAACCGGGACTGCACCGCGTCGTGTGGCAAACATTCCGGCACCTACGGCGATCCGGCTTCGATCCATTCCTGCGAAAGGATCAGCCTCGACTGCGTGTCCTCTGGCCTCTCGCAGGCCGGGCCGCCGTGCACGCCGAACTCGTCAACAAGGTAGCAAGCGAAGCCTGAGCAGGGTGTTCTCTCCGCGAGCCATGACGCTTGGCTGATCGGAGGTGCGGATGAATGGCTCGCGAGACGGGTTCCATCCTGGAACATCATGGGACACGGACGCGGCCGATTCGGCAGGATCCTCTCGCGGGAAGAAGTCCGCATTGGACTACGTCGTTGCCCGCCGGGAAGGGCATTGGTGGATCCTGTACGATGGAAAGCGCTTCGGCGGGACACGGGTCTTTGCAGCGGCTTTGAGGGAGGCGGTTGAAACGGCGCGGGAAGCCGGTCTTCAAGGATTCGATGCCAGTGTCTTCGTCGAATACGATTCCAGCTATCGGTGCCACGTTTGGACCTATGGCGAGGCCCGATGCCCCTTGGACGGGTTGCGACCCGTGCACCGCCGACAATCCTCCAGGGCGCTGTCCTTGCCTCGGCCATCCCGCCGGACGTCACGCTCCGCGACGCCCATTTCGTGAAACTCGGATCGTGATCCTGCACGACGGACGGCCTTCGGCTCCACGTCCCGGGACATGGCCAAGAGGATCAAGCGGGAGAAAAGCCGGAAGGTCTGAAGTTCTTGCCTCGCAGGCTGTGGCACATCGGAGAAAGCACCGACTGGGCAAGTGTTAACGGCGGCAATTAAGGTCCGGACTGGAGGGGCGCCCGCCCGGCGAATGACCCCGGCAAGGTGGCCGAGTCCCCGCGACCGTCGGGGACTCGGCCACCTGGGTCGGGTCACTTGTAGGTGTAACCGAGCCTGATCACGTCATTGGCGTCGGTGGCCGTCTGGGTCCATGGATCCATGATCGCATCCGTGCCGGCCAGCGACGGCGTTCCGCCATGGGTCATTTGCCACAGGTCCCAGATGCGATCGACGTTCGCATGGAGCAGCCAGAAGATCGGATCCTGTGACGCCGTCGGCGGGCTCCTGAGGGTTCCGCCACACCAGTTGTGCACGTCGTTGTGCGCGTCGAACTCGAGGTCATCGGTGAGCGACGTGTAGCTGGTCCTGGTGAGAATGGCGTTCACGACCGCGGTGGTCGGAAGCGATCCGCTCGCGCCCGGGGCCGGCCGCTGCACCATGGGGGGACGCCAGACCCAGTCGGGACGGGCCTTGTCCTCCGCGTGATTCCAGTAGGGGATCGTCAGGCCCGGCCTCTTGGAGCGCAGGGGACGCCGCCGATGTCGAGGTGACCTTCCATTTCGTCCTTGCCCCGGAGGACAAGCGGGAGGCGGGCCGCTCGGAGATCGCCAAGACCCTCGACGATCATCTGGGCAAAATTGCCTGGCCGGCCGGGTTCCGCGCCTCCGATCCGCAATACGTGCTGACCACCATGGAGGATATGACGGCCTCGGAGTGGACGGTCAGCCAGCCGATTGACTGGAGTTTCATCTCATCCGCCGGGCGGCTGCGGACCAACGGATAGGCCTCGCAATCTCTCCTGCTCGGGGCCGGAGGAAGGATGGGCTGACAAGTGCTCAACGGCCGGGCACACCCATCGAGTCGAAGACTCTGCGAAATCCAATCCAATAAGCCGGCGAGGTGCGGCCCGGGGCAAGCCGATCACGGCCCCGGGCCATCAATCCTTAGCCGTTGTGCTCTAGGCTCTCGATCCATCTCAGGAGCGTGGACTTCCGGGCGTGAATGACCCTGCCGATCTTGAAGGCCGGGAGTCCTTTTCTAGCAGCGGCCAGGTAGACCCTTTTTCGGTTGTCTCCCGCTCGCCGCTCCTCTTTCCCGTAGATGAACTCCGCGATCTCCTTGGCTCCGCGAAGTAGGTCGTCCGCAAGGGACAAGGATTCGCCGTTCGCGCTCGAGGCGCGTTCTGAAACACTCATCATTTGAGCAATCCATATTTTTACTGATGCAGCACTCGAGCGATCTCGAGCAGTGTCTCGTGACCAAACACTGTTCTAGTTCGCCAGTCAGGATTTGTATCGGCAACATAAAGGTCGGGTGGGAATCCGAAACGACGCTCGAATACCGGGTGCCCGACCCTGAATATTCGCGCAACTGCCTTGGGCTTAGGGCGCTCAAGCTCAATCTCGACCTTCGCATTACTGTAGGCCACGAGATCTAAGAGGGCACCATCTTGGTCGGATGCCTCGATGAGCCTCGATAATGCATCCACGAAAGTTGTGCCCGGTGCAAAGGCTGCCTGGATATTGGCAGGTAAACCCTTAGCCACTTCGCCTCTCATGATGGGTAAGGGCGCAAAATCGTAGATTGCTGCGGCGGCGTACTTCGCCTTGTCAGCTCCAGTGGATGCGACGAGCAGGTTCGCGGCATCACGGGCTGTCATCCGCGCGGCAGCCGGTCCATAGCTGGCCTGCGAGATGTATCCAGCTTCTCGAGCGTATCGCGCCATGAGCCTGACCGTCGCCTCATCTCGTCCGCCGACCCGTGCAATCGCTTCCACGAGTTTTCCTATCGACGCCATTTAGCACCAACTTGTGTATATTGCAACTTTAATTGCCTTCTCAGGCAACGTGTGAAAAACTCACCTTAAGGGGACTCATCGGAAGGTGAGTCCTATTAAACCAAGGGATAGCAGCAAATGGCCAGTGTTCGTAAACGGACTCTCCCGAGCGGGAACATCGCCTACCAATGCGACTATATCGACAACCAGGGGAAGCGGCGCTCGAAGCAGTTCAAACGCAAGAAGGAGGCAGACGCGTATCGCCGGAAGGTGGAGGGCGAGGTCGCGGCCGGTATCCACATCCCGGACCGAGAGTCGGCAACGGTCCAAGCCGCGTACGATTACCTGATCAAGGCCCTCAAGGGCGCTAAATCGGCCCAGACAACGATCGACGGCTACGAGAGCATCTACAGGAATCACATCCAGCCGTTTCTCGGGAATCGCCTACTCACGAAAATTCATCCCGCCGACATCGAGGACTTCGTGGAACTCCTGAAGGAGAATGGGCGAAGCGACGACCGCGCCCGGCGGGCCCGGAAACTTCTGGGTTCTATCTGCTACGAGGCGATCCGGCGCCGCTTGGCCCACACGAATCCTGTGCAGGCGCTCAGACAACGCCACCGCAGCCGGAGGACGGAGGTCCACCAGCAGCAGAACAGGGTGTTCGTGCCCGAGCGCGAGGCGGTCCGCAGGTTGATCGATACCGCAGGCCGGACCGACACGACATTCGCTTTCGCGCGTCGACAAAATTCAGCAGGGAGGCTCGAGATGCTCGCCGACGACTCAATGCCTGCGTGCGACCATCAGATTGCGATCAATCGGCTGCGCGAGCGGTTCCCCGATGAAGACATCGAAATCCAGGCCTACACCCCGGCTCGGTGGATCCGACCGCTGCTCGCTACCCTCGCTTTCTCTGCCGTCAGGATCGGTGAGGCCCGCGGTCTCGAATGGTCCAACCTGCTCGACGGCTCCATTAGGGTTCTGAAGGCGGTCGACAAGTACAACGTCCGTGACGCTGTAAAGACGGCAGCGGGCATTCGCTTTGTGCCGATTGGTCCCTTCCTTACGAATACACTTGAGGCTTGGCGGCCGGATGGCGCCGAGCCGGGAGACCTCATGTTTCCTTCCCGTGCCGGTACGCCGATTCATTACAACAACCTCAACAATCGCCACTTTCACCTGCTGCTGATCGTGTGCGGAATCCTCGACGAGGACGGGAACCCCGCCTTCACGATCCATGATCTCAGGCACTTCGCGGTGTCGCTGTGGATCGACGAAGGAGCCACAGTGAATCAGGTTGCCGAGTGGGTTGGTCACGAGGACCCTGCCTTCACGCTCAGTATGTACGCGCACCTGTTCGCGGCCCGGAGGATGGATCGCAGCGCGGCGACGGCCGGCGAGGCCTCAGTAATGGGCACCGGCAAGACTGCAACACATACGCAACATATTGGGGCAAGAAGGCCCTCAAGGCCAAGCGGTACAAGGCTTTCACGAAAGCGATAACTAGCCTACGAATCTGGGGGTCAGAGGTTCGAATCCTTTCGGGCGCGCCATTTTTCCAAGACATCGATGCCAGGCAGGACGAGGGTTCGAAGGCGCGTTTGGCGCACTCCGAAACCTTCATGCTTCATGATCTTCTTGGGTTTGCGGTTTACACTTCCGCCGCCGGCGTGACGCCGAGATCGTCCAGCTTGGCTCGAACTTCCGTGATCGACCGCTTCAGCTTCAGGCTGATGACCGAGACGGGAATTCCCTCCCGGGCCAGGGTCAGAAGGGCTTGCACGGATTCGTAGCTCCAGGAACCGCCGGAAGGATTCATGGCCGAGACCTCCTATCGATGAACCAGAAGCGTCGCCTTCAAGTGCGGCGAGATCATGAAAAAAGGGTCGTCACAACCCTCCGCCGCAACCTTAGCCGAAGATGCGCGTTCCTTGTGGAGGCAACACTCACAGGGACTCTCTCATGAGCATCATCTGGACCATCATCATCGGCTTCGTGGCGGGTTTGATCGCGAAATGGATCATGCCGGGCCGGAACGAGCCATCGGGTTTCATCATGACGACGATCCTCGGCATCGTCGGCGCTCTCGTCGCCACCTACCTTGGACAGGCATTGGGCTGGTACCGGGCTGATGAAGGAGCAGGCTTCATCGGGGCCATCGTCGGCGCCATCGTGGTGCTCTTCGTCTATGGCCTGATCGCCGGGCGCCGCTCGAGTTCGACATACTGATCGCGCCAGAGCCGAAATCAGGAAGGGCCACAGTTTACGCTGTGGCCCTTTTCTTTAGCTGTGATGGGCAAGGCGACCGCTCTCGGAAGAGCCTGTCAGGGCCGCCTTGACCGGGCACTGGCCAACGTAGCCGCGCCAAGCCAGATAGGATCCGCCCGCAAGCGCCAGGATATTCAGAAGCGGGTTGGGGCGGGGCTTGGCGGCCGCAGCCGCAAGGCCAAGACCCGCCAGCATGTAGGCGCCGCGCTCCGTGGTGCTGAGATTGGCGGGCCCATTCATCAGCGATCCGGCCCTGGCCGATATTATGTTCGTCACGTCATTTCTCCTTGATTGGCATGGGCCGAACGCGACGCGAAGCGGTGTTGTTCCCCTCTGGAAAAAGAGTCCAGGAGAGGTCCGGAACCTCAAAGCTTGGCCTCCGTTGAGTCCACGCTTCAACCAAGGAGTTGTCACCATGCCAGCCAAGGAAAAGACCCTGGAAGACCTGTTCCTTCATACGCTGAAGGATATTTTCTACGCCGAAAAGCAGATCCTGAAGTCCCTGCCGAAGATGGCGAAGAATGCGGAGTCGGAAGAGCTGCGGCAGGCTTTCGAGACCCATCGTGTGGAAACGGAAGGCCAGATCGAGCGCCTTGAGAAGGTCTTCGAGATGCTCGGCAAGCCGGCCCGCGGCGTGCAGTGCGAGGCCATCAACGGCATCATCGAGGAAGGCAAGGAAGTCATGGAAGACTTCGCCGACAGTGAGGCTCTCGATGCCGGCATTCTGGCTGCCGCCCAGGCGGTGGAGCATTATGAGATCACCCGCTACGGCTCCCTGAAAACCTGGGCTCAGGAACTGGGCATGGCCGATGCCGCCAAGCTCCTGGACCAGAACCTTCAGGAGGAGAAGAAGACCGATCAGCTTCTGACCCAGCTCGCCGAGGCGCGCGTCAACACCAAGGCCGCCTGACGTTTTCATCGGACGTCGAAAACCCCGCGCCCTGGAGCGCGGGGTTTTCTTTTGAGCTCCTAGGAGTGGAGGGGCTCAGTGACAATTGGCCGGGCAGGGTGTGACGGCTGTATCCAGGGTGAGCCGCATGGAGCCCGACGGGGTGATGTCGAGTGCGGCTTTCATGGCGGCCGGATCTTCGACCAGGTGCATGAAGGCCAGAAGCCTCAGCCGCACGATCGGCGGCAGCTGAGAGAGGCAGGCCACCAACGCCTGGGTGGCTCCATCAGCCATCTCCTCCTGGAGAAGGAGGTAACAGGAGGGATCTCGTCAGGCAGCGACATGGGGCACCCGATCGGCAAGGGCAGGAACAGCAGTGGCGCGCACTAGGCATGAGCCGCGCAGGCCCGCCAGTCGGCTGACATGTCTCAGGCTGTCCTCCGAAATCTGGATGGCGGCTGCGATGCAGGGTTGGTCTTCAATCATGGTCGGCAGACCCAGAGGACGAACCTTGAAGTCCGCCTGCTGCCAGCGGGGCAGCCACCACATCTCGACCACGGCGGTAACCTCCGTAATCCCCTCCTCAAGGCAGAATTGCTGGAAGGCTGCCAGAAGGCGGCAATCCGCCAGAAGGCGGCAATCCGTGCGACCCATGCGCCGCTCCCTGACAATGAAGTACCGGGTGCATTCGAGGATCGTGGAGCCGGACAGCACATCGCGGCCTTTGACCAGGTGGGCAAAGGACTCGCTGATCATGTGCGGCAGCAGCGTCGGGTAAAGCCTCAGGCCCCCGACGACGCGCCCATCGTCGAGCGCCACCAGATAGGTTGCCTGGTCATTGTCATAAACATCGATATCCCGCCCGTCAGGACGTTCGAGGTCGCGCCACCCGCGCTCACCCACGAAGACTTCGTGCCTCAGGCGGAAGTAATCGCCGAGGATCGCTTCATATCCAGCTTTGTTCTCGTCGGTGATGACGTGAATTGAGGTCATACCCCATGCCCTCCGTTTTCTGGAGAGCAGTGTCCATGACCGGCCTGATTTGGATATTGTAGGAAATTACAGGTGCTTTAGCGTCAGATCTCGATGAGCCGGTGCTGAAGAGCCTTGGCGACCGCATGTGTCTTATTGGCGGCGCTCAGCTTGGCGCAGGCGCTGCCGATATGAGCCGTAATCGTCCGTTCAGTCACACCCAGGATCTCCCCGGTATCGGCCGCTGACTTCCCCAGGGCCGCCCAGCGCAGTGCTTCCCGCTCACGAACCGTCAGTGGGTTGGGCCGTGGGGAGGGGCCAGGGCAAGGCGGGCACGCTCAAAGGCGTACATGGCCATCAGGTGGATGGCTGGCTTGGTCTGAGGGGTCAGGTCAAGGTCCGCGCCGCCCATAGAAAGACAGGCCTCGAACCCGTTCAATCCATGAATGGGCAGGCAGTAGCCCTGCCGCATGCCGAAATCGGCAGCCCCCTGCATGATCTCCTTGCCCTTGGGGTTGGTCTCAGGGTCGAAGCGAGCTTCGCTCCATTCAAAGGGCTGGACGGTTCGGCGGCACAGGTGGATCACGGGATCGTGCCGGTCGTAGCTGTTCCGGGTGTAGCGCTCGTACCAGCCAAGGGGCCACTTCTTGAGCAGGACCAGGCTTTCAATTTTCTGTTCCGGATGCGGCAGTCCGGTCATGATGAAGTTCTCGAACCCGAACTGGGCGAAGGAGCGTTCCATCGCATCGACGATTGCCTGCGGCGATGCCAGGCGGTCAAGCTCCTCGATGAACTCGAACGCGTGTACCGTATGGTCAAGGCTGCGGCCGCTCACAGACGTCTCCCAGGCAAATCTCAAACCCTAAGATTGCATCTCGATATAATGCTACCAAAAGTTTTAGACTTGGCATAGACAGGAAAGGGTTCATGAAAGACGCAGGAGCGGGGCTTGCAGAAGAAGACGCCTAACCACATCGACAGGCTATCGGCAGCCGGGTGAGGACCCGGCGGACCATGCTCGGCATGAGCCAGGAATGGCTTGCGGACGCTTTGGGGCTCACCTTCCAGCAGGTTCAGAAATACGAAAAAGGCATGAACCGCATCGGCGCCAGCCGCCTGCTCCAGATTGCCGGCATTCTCGACGTGGGCATCGAGTTCTTCTTCGAGGGCCTCCCTGGTCTGCGGGCGGGCGGGTTCTCCGGGGACAGTCTCATGGCCGAGTTCCTGACCCGGTCGGAAAGCGACAGGCTCGTGCGGGGTTTCCTGCGCCTGAAGGACGATGAGGCGCGCAGGAAGGTGGCCGACCTCGTCGATTGGCTCGCCTCCGCCAGCTAGGCCTGGGAACGGGCGAAATCCCCTCAATCCCGGTTTCAAGGCGCGTTCGGAACCTGCCGCGCTTCTAATGGTTACTCCCTCACGATTGAGAGAGGTTGACCATGGGCGTGGGACAGCAAAACACCAACAGGCAGCAGGACAACGGCACCGAGGATTGGGATGCGCTGAAGGGCGATGTCGGCGATATCGCAGGCGCAGCCGTGGAGCGTAGCCGTTACTTCATCGACTCCGCGCGCGAGCAGGCGACGGATTATGTCGACCGCCGCAAGGACGACATCGCACAGTCGGTTGCCGACTTCGCCACGACGCTGCGCGAATCCACCCATTCCTTCGACGAGCGGCCGAATATCCGCGCCGTTGTCGACACGGCGGCCGAAGGGCTGGAGCAATTGGCGGACTCGATCCGCGAACGGACCTTCGCCGACTTCTTCAACGAGTTCGAGGGCGTGGTGCGCCGTCGACCGGCGACCGTGGCCGCCGTCTCTGTGGCGGTCGGCTTCCTCGCGGCTCGCTTCATCAAGAGCACGGCCGAGGATCTGCGCTATGACGGCATGAATGCCGGCTCGGTTCAGGGCGGTCAGGGCCGCGCACGTCAGCAAGGCCAGCAGGGTCAGCAGCGTTCACGCGCCAAAACCAGTGCCTGACGGAGGCGGTCATGCAGGGTAACGGCAATCAAACGATTCAGGGCCTCGTCGGCGAAGCCCTGCGGGAATCCACCGATCTCGCACAAAAGGAATTCACCCTTTTCAAAACCGAGATCTCCCAGAACATGCGGACCCTCTTCATCGGGCTCGCCATGGTGGTCGCGGCAGCGGTCTTCGCGATCGCGGCCGTTATGCTGCTGACCGAGTCGCTCGTGGAGTGGCTGGCGACCGTTGTTGATTCCGAGGCGCTCGCCGCACTCATCGTCGGCGGCATTCTGGCTGTGATCGCCATCGGCCTCGGGCTGTGGGGGAAGAACGCCATGACGGCGTCGTCGCTCACGCCGCAGAGGACCATGCGCTCGCTCAAGCGCGATGCGGAAGTCCTGTCCGAGAGAGGTGCATGATGACGTCACAAAGTCTGCAGGATCTGGAGAGGGACATCGAGCGCAGCCGCGCTCAACTCGACCAGACCATCGACCGCCTCCAGGACAAGATGACCGTCTCCGGCGTCGTCGACGACATGCTTGGGACCGCCCGCAACGGGCAGTACGGCCCGCTCTACGACCGCGTGCTGGATACGGTCAGGCGCAATCCCGTGCCGGTGATGCTGATAGCAGTGGGTATTGGACTTCTCGCTTACCGCCTCGGCCGCCCGACACGGCCTTTGCGTCCGGCTCCGTTGATTGCAGCCGATGAGGATCTCATCACCGAGGAGCATCTGCTGATGGAGGCGGAGGATCCTCGTCTTTATGGGACGGAAGCCGTTCACCAGCCTGCGGCGGACACGATGTTCGAACGGCCCGGCATGAATTCCCGCTACTGAAGAATCGAACAGGAGCTTTCCATGGCAAACACCAAGAACGAGACCGGCAAGCCGGGAGCGGACAAGCAGAGCGACACCGGCACCGCCGGCAAGGTCTCCGCCGGCACATCGGTCGGCAACATCGGCGAGGCTCCGATGCCTCACGCCCATGATCAGAAATCCGCTCAGAACGCCGGATCGACGACAGGCGGCGCACAGTCTGCCGGCCAGTCGAAAGGCTCGTCGCCCGGACAGGCTTCAGGGCAGGCCTCCGGCCAATCCTCGCAGCGGAATGCGCAGGATCAGGGGGGCATCACCGATAAGGCGCAGCAGGCGGCCGATCAGGTGCGCCAGAAGGCTGAAGATGCTTATGAGGGCGCTTCCGACTGGGCGCGGGATACCTATGAGCGCGCGTCCGATTGGGCTTCCGGCACCTATTCGCAGCAGCGCCGCCGCATGAACAAGATGGGTGGCCGGTCCTCGCGCGCTTTCGGCAATGCACGCGGCGGCGTTCAGAGCTACGTATCCGAGAACCCGATGGTGGTGGGCCTCGTCGGTCTGGCAGCCGGCCTGCTTCTCGGCGCTCTTCTGCCCCGCACCCGCCGCGAGAACGAGATGTTCGGCGAATGGGCTGACGAGGTTCGCAACCAGGGCCTGCGCTACGCCCGCGACGCTGCCAGCCGCGGCCGCGAATATGTCGAGGAGACGTTCAGCGGCGATGACGCGCAGTTCAGCCGCCACGAAAGCGAGTTCAACGGTCAGCGCGACGCCAATCGCCACTGACACGACACTCAAAACGAAATGCAAAAGGGCGCCGGTGAAAACCGGCGCCCTTTTGCTGTGGGTTCGGGTGATCGCCAAGGCACTCAACAGCCATGCAGAAACAATAACGGTCACGATGCCGAGATGATGCGCGTACATCCGGCGTCATCATCTCGGCATCGTGACCGCTTCTGGTCGGCACGCGTGCCGCCAGCGTGAGCTTGAGATGGGGCTGACCTGCCCTGAATTCAAGAAGTTGATGAAATTTCTTAACTCTGTTCCGCTAAATTCCTGTCTCGCGCAGGACCCTCCAGGAACGAGGCGCCTTCGAGTTTGTTGGCTCCCAACAGGGCCAAAATTTCCTATCCAAAGGCGCTGCGCAAAAGGTGGTCCTCCTCAGGGATCGGTGATGGAGTTGGGGCATGCGTATTCTGATCCTGGAAGACGATCCTGCAATCGCCTTCGATCTGCAGGCCATCCTGGAGGCTGATGGGCACGAGGTTGTCGACTCCATCAGCTCACTTGCCGAAGCCTATCAGCATCTCGACGACAGGTTCGACTGCGCGCTGCTCGACATCGACGTCATCGGCGGCAAGAGCTTCGGCGTGGCCGAGACGCTCATTGAGCGTCATATTCCCTTCGTCTTCGTCTCGGCGTCAGCACCCTCGGATCTGCCGCAATCCCTGCAGCAGGCTGCTTTCGTGGCAAAGCCGTTCGAGGAAAAGGTGCTGCTGAAAACCGTCGAGCACGCCGTTCCCAACGTCCTCCCTTGCTGATGCGAGAGGCCGAGGAACCTGTTCCCTCCCGGTGACTTCCTTGACCATGCAAGACTTCCGGTTCGGCTTCTGCTGCAAGTACATTCCCGAAGATGGTTCGGCGCAGGCTGCGCGGGCCATGAACACGACCACGGCGACAATGGCGTACCTGGGTCGTCTTGAGCCGAAGGCTGCCTATGACAAGATTGTGGCTGTGGTCTCTCACAACCTTGAGGCTTTCCGACTTCAGATCGAACATGTGGCGGGACGGCCGAAGCTGGAACGTCTCCACCGCCTGTCCAGCGATCTGCTCCCCGGCTACACCCATGCGAGCTGCCAGGAATTCTATCGTGATCCTGATCTTCGCAGCCTGATCGAGACGAAGCTCGCGCAGGCAGGGCGCCTCGCCCGGGACAGGGATGTGCGCTTGAGCATGCACCCAGGCCAGTTCTGCGTGATTGCTTCCGCCAATCCTTCGGCCGCTGTCAACGGCGTTGCGGAATTCGAGTATCACGCCGAGGTCATGGCTCTCATGGGCTATGGCCAGGGGTGGCATCCGCACGGAGCTCACATCAACATTCATGGCGGTGCGAAGGCCTTGGGCGCAGACGGGATCCGCAGCGGCCTCGCGCATCTTTCGCAGACCGCGCGCAACCTGATCACCATCGAGAACGACGAGGTGAGCTTCGGTCTCGACGATCTCCTGCCTCTTGTGGATGATGTGCCGCTCGTTCTCGATCTTCATCATCACTGGATCATGAGCCAGGGCGAGTATATCGAGCCCGACGATCCGCGCATTGCCCTGATCATCGCATCCTGGCGCGGTGTGCGGCCGGTGAGCCATGTGAGCGTCTCCCGCGAGGACCTGCTTCCGGATTACGACATTCACAGCCTTCCGGATTTCAAGGCACTCGTTGCATCGGGGATAAAGCCGAAGGACCTGCGCGGTCACTCGGACCTGATGTGGAACGAAGCCATCAACGATCTGGTGATGCGCCATCTCCCATGGTCTGATTTCGAGATCGAGGCGAAGCTGAAGAACATTGCCACCGAAGGCCTGGCTCATCACGTGGAAAGACGGCAATCGGGCCTTCGCGCAACAGGATAAAGTTGCGCATAGTCGTGCAGCCGGTGGAACCAACCCGGTCAGATGCCGTTGTCGGGTATTGTATCGCGAGTCACGAAGTGATGTTGCCTGCCCATTCCACAGTCCTTTTGGTTGAAGACGAGCCTCTGATCCGCCTCTTCCTGTCCGAACTTCTCGAAGAGACCGGCTTCAGGGTCGTCGAGGCGGCCAATGGCGCGGAGGCTCTGGTGCTTTTGGAGGCAGGGCTGAAGGTCGATGTGCTGCTCACCGATGTGGATATGCCGACCGGCTGCAATGGCTTCGAACTGGCTCATCGGGTGCACGAACTCTGGCCCGGAACTGAACTTCTGATCATGTCGGGGCGGCAATGGCCCTCGGAAGGGGATCTCCCTCCCGGAGCGGCGTTCCTGGCGAAACCATGCCCGAACGAGGTGATCGTCTCCCATGTGGTTTCGGCAGCGGAGCGCAAGAATCGCCTGTTCTATGTTGCTGAAACCACACGGCAGCCCACGGAGCGCGATTCCAACATCCTGCCCTTTCCGAAAACAGCCTAAATTCCTGAACTCGATCTTGCTGACGGCGTTGAGCGGACATAAGCTCTGCCGGAATTGACCTTCATCAGGGGACCGGAGTCTGTGAACACTCTCCGGAATGTCCGACCGAAGGTTGGTCAATATGCTTTTCGAGCCAAACCTAAGGCTGTCGACAAGCTTCCCCACACCATTCCCGGAGGAATACATGGCGACCAAGACGACTGACGGAAAAGCCGGCGCGAAGAAGGCTGCAGACAAGCCTGCTGCCAAGAAGGCTGCCGGTTCCAAGCCCAACGCTCTTCAGCAGCCCCTGCAGCCGTCTAAGGAGCTCGCCGTCATCGTGGGCTCGAACCCGCTGCCGCGCGGTGAGGTTGTGAGCAAGATGTGGGAATACATCAAGAAGAACAACCTGCAGAACCCCGAGAACAAGCGCGAGATCCTGGCTGACGACAAGCTTCAGCCGATCTTCGGTAAGCCGAAGGTGACGATGTTCGAGATGAACAAGCACCTTGCCCAGCACCTGAAATAAGCGAAAAGCCTCAGGTTCATCAGGAATCCTGCCGCCACCGATCGAGCGGCAGGATTTCCGGCCTCTGACCCGGAGCCTTCTTCCACGGGTCCACGGCCCATTCGGCGCCGGTGCGTTTCTCGGTGATCACGGCCGTGAAATGCGGGTAGCGCCCGTCAAGGAAGAACCCCCGCGACTCCGGATGCTCCACTGCATGATGGGCGAGGAGCCCGCGCTCCTGCAGCACCAGGAGCAGGCTGGTCGTATTCGCGGTCTCATCCAGGCAATCCATCTGCCCGTGAACGCCCGACATCTGGGGCGGCGATCCCGGTACGTCCGGCTTCCCGCCCAGGGAAGCGGCCAGATAGGCCGTGTAGGATCTGATCACCTCAGCCAAGGCCTGCCTCTCGGCTGCCGGCGAGCTCTGCGCCGATCTCAGCATCCCGCTCGCCCGGCTCAGCAAGCTCCCATCGACGGAGAGCGCCAGTCGTCGCGTGCATCCGTAGCCGTGGCAGGCGATGATGCGGCCGCCCGCGGGCTCGACATAGCCGCGCTCGTTGTACCATCTCTGGGGCGCCTGGGAGCCGGCAACCGCTGGAGCGCTCAGGAACAGGGGCGGCAGAACCGTCGAAATGAGAAGTAGCGTCGATCTCACGATGGGGGTACCTATCGCCTTAGCTTGCAGGGCTCTTGGCGATATAGGTCGAGCGGCTCAGCGGCCCATAGGTTAAGCTTGGTTGAGTTGGATTACGACTTTCGAGGTTTCCATGTCCCGCATCGTGTTCCTGAATGGGTCCTTCCTGCCGCTCGAAGAGGCCAAGGTGCCCTTCATGGATCGAGGCTTTCTCTTCGGGGACGGGGTCTATGAAGGAATCGGTGTGCTCGATGGCCAGCTGATCGACAACGAGGCGCATCTTGAGCGGCTGGAGCGCTCCCTAGCCGAGGTGCGCATCCGCAATCCCTATTCGCGCGCCGAGTGGACCTCCCTGCAGGAAGAGATCGTCCGTCGCAACGGCATGGCGGAAGGCTTCATCTACTTCCAGGTCACCCGGGGCGTCGCGGAGCGGGACTTCTTCTTCCCGGAGAATGCCGAGCCCACGGTGGCCATGTTCACCCAGGCCAAGGCCATTGCCGACGCTCCGGCAGCCCGCACGGGCATTGCGGTGGTGACGGTGCCGGACCAGCGCTGGGCCCGGCGCGACATCAAGTCGATCAACCTGCTCGCTCAGGTTCTGGCCAAGCAGGCGGCCAAGGAGGCGGGAGCTCAGGAAGCCTGGTTGGTGGAGGACGGCTATGTGACCGAAGGCGGCTCGTCGAGCGGCTTCATCGTCACGAGGCAGGGCAGCATCGTCGTGCGCCCGCTCTCGAACGCCATCCTGCCCGGCATCACCCGCAAGTCTCTCCTGCGGCTCTCGGAAGAGGCCCGGATCCCCCTCGAAGAGCGCCGGTTCACGGTCGAGGAGGCTTACGAAGCCGCCGAGGCCTTCCTCACCAGCGCGTCGAACTTCGTCCTCCCCATCGTGACCATTGACGGACGTCCCGTCGGCGATGGAAAGCCCGGTCCCATCACGAGGCGTCTGCGGGAGCTCTACCTGTCCATGGCCCGCGTTCCGGCCCTGGCCGCCGAGTAGCGTTGCCGGAACCGGCCATCAGGTCGCCCGTTGCCTTCCAAAGGAGCGACCTATGAACCGTGTTCTGGTGCTATCGACGATTCTGGCGGGCTGTCTCGGGACGGCGGCCCTCGCCCAAAACCCTCAGGTTCTGCAGCAGCAGGCTCCGAACATGCCTGCGCCCAACCAGATGCCGGCCGAGAAGGTGGAGCCCGACAGCAAGCTCTCCGGTACCAACGGTCCGTCCTCGACGGGTTCGACCAACACCTTGAGCGATAAGCTCGAGCAGACGGACGGCGTGATCCGACCGCCGGAGACGGCCACTCCGGACATCACCGTTCCCGCGCCCGTGCCTGATCCGGGCACCACGCCGGTCATTCGCCCGCCGGCCAATCAGCAGGTCGATCCGAAATAAGGTCTAAGACGCCGGGAGCTGCTTCCCGGCCGAGCGCCGCCGCTTGCCCTCGCGGGACCTGTTGTTCGCGCGAGGGTTGGCGTCAGCCGGACGCTCGCCGCCGCTCTTCATGATCTGGGCGGCCACCTCGGAGATCTGGCGGCGCAGCTCGTCGTTCTGACCTCCCGACACCTCCAGATTCGCAAGCCGCTCCTGGGCCTCGTCGCGCTCCGCTTCGATCTCGCGGATCCTCTGCTCCAGGATCAGGCCGCGCTCCTGCTCGGCGGCAATGCCCTTGGCGAGTTCCGCCAGGCGCAGGCGCTCGTCCGACAGTTCGCTGTGCCGCTCGTTCAGGGCCCGCTCGAAGTCATTGCCTCGGGCCGTCTGGGTCATGAGGCGGGTCTCAAGATCCGAGATGGTGATGCGCTTGGTGTCGAGGTCGCTCAGGGCTGTGGTGAGCCGGCGCTCCATGTCGGCGGCTTCTGCCTCCAGGCGGGCAAGCTTCTCCTCCGCATGCAGGAGCTCGGTCTTCGTCCGGGAGCGCTCGTGCTGGGTGAGCTCCAGTTCCATGCGGGTGTTGGACAGCTCGTTCAGGGTTGCCCGATGGGCATTCTCGAGGGCCGTGAGGGTTTCCCGGGTGCTCGTGAGGAAGGTCTTGGTCTGTCCGAGATCTTCGTCGCTCGCTGCCAGTCGTGTCTGGGTGGCGGCGAGGTTGATTTCGAGCTGGGCCACTGTCTGGTCGCGCTCGGCCAGGGTGCTCTCAAGGGCCTCGATGCGGATTGCCCGCCGGCCCAGTTCCTCCATGCTCTCCCGCTTGTAGGCTAGCGCCTCCTCCGCCTTGCGCTCGATCCGCCGCTGGAGAACGGCAAATTCCGCCCGCAGGTGGTCCTTCTCCGCCGTTAGTTCGGAGATCGACATGGGAAAGAGCGCCTCGGCCCGGCGGCGGGCGAGACGCTCCGCTCGTGCATTGACGGCAGGGATGATCAGAAGCGCGATGAGGGAAGCTGCGACGAACCCCAACGCGAAAATCATGATTGTTTCGATCACGCGAACGCCAACTCCAAGGTGCTTGACCGGTAACGCTCAAGCACCTTGCCTTGTGCCTGCGCAGCTTTCCAGAGCTGTAACGCTCCAGATCGCCCGTTGTAGCGCATCCGAGGGCAGTTTCCACTGCCTCGAAGACGGCACCCGCTCGCGTGAGAACCTAGAAGGGATTCCAGGTGGGCTCCGAGGTGAACTTCAGGTAGCCGATATTGACGCCCAGACGAGCCCCGACGCCGGCCCGGATCGGCACCACGATCATCTCGTCCGCCGCCACGGCCGTCACGCCAAATCCGCCGATGAAATAAGCGGAGCCGTCGACGCCGACGAAGCGCTTATAGAGCGCATCGGTGAAGGGCATGTTGTATACCAGCATCATGGTGCGGGCGCCGTCGCCGCCCACGTCGAACCCTAGGGAGGGGCCCTGCCAGAAGATCCGGCGATCCCCGGCATTGCGGGTGAAGAGCTTGCCCTCGCCGTAGCGAAGGCCGCCGAAGAAGGCACCGGAGGCCTCTTGACCCAGGATATAGCCGTTCGGCTCGCCCCAGCGGCGGATCGCCTCCTGAAGGGCAAGGGCAAGGCCGCGGGAGGCCGAACCGAAGAACTGGTGCCCGGATTGGACCAGTTCATCGGAACGGAAGGATTCCGGGCTGCCGGGATTGGCAACATAGGCGCGCTGGACGGTTTGGGCCGATGCCTGCAAGGGCAGGGCGCTGATCAGGGCGGCAATGGCCGCAGCCGCAAGAAACGTGGACCGGGAGCGCATGGGCTATCTCCTCGTATGAGACAGGGGACAATCCGGCCGTTGCGGGCCGAAAAGCTGCTATCGAGGTTCGAACCTTACGGTCATCAACCCTAACAATCTCTGTACGGAATGCCCTTCCGGCGGCATAGCAATGGAAGTCCTCTAACGGGAAAATTTTCCATGCGCCCCAAAATGCTGTTTTTCGACGTTGGCGAGACGCTTGTGAGCGAAGAGCGCCTTTGGACATCCTGGGCTGAATGGCTGCAGGTGCCAGTGGGTGAATTCTTTGCAGCCATGGGAAGCGTCATTGAGCGCAGGTCCGACTACCGAGAGGTGTTCGCCTATTTCCGGTCCGATTTTGGTCTTGCGAAAGAAAGGCAGGAGAGAGCGAAGGCCGTGGTGCCGTTCGGCTTTCTGACATCCGATCTGTTTCCCAACACCGTGCCGACGCTTCAATGGGCTCGCGCGCAGGGCTATCGCCTAGGGTTGGGCGGCAATCACTCCCTGGTAACCGAAGATTTCCTGAGGGGGCTGGATGCCGATGTCGAGTTCATCGGATCGGCCGAGCGTTGGGGCGATTCCAAACCTGATCCCCGATTCTTCGAAACCATCATCCAGGCTGCGGACCTCGACCCGCAGGACATCGCCTATATCGGGGACCGGATCGACAACGACGTCCTGCCGGCTCTGGCCCTTGGCATGCAGGCGATCTATGTGGAGCGGGGGCCATGGGGCGTCATCCAGGCCCGCTGGCCCGAGGCCGAGAAAGTTCGCCTGAGAATTAAGACGCTGTCTGACCGAAAAACCGTCCTAGGCCACGGCGGCTGACACCGGCAGGTCCAGCCGGGGCGCCAGGGCCGCATCGCCGATGGCCGCAAAGGGGCCGTTCCGGTAGCCCTTGTCCTCATGGCCGTAGGTGAGGAGGACTCCCCCCGGTCCGACCACGCTGCCGCCGGCGCAGGTGAGAATGTGGTCGCCCGCCGCCGTGTCCCATTCCATGGTCGGGCCGCAGCGCACATAGACGTCTGCCTCGCCGGACGCGATGAGGCAGAATTTCAGGGCCGATGAGGTCATGCGCCTCGTGCCGATCGACAGAACCGACAGGCAGGCTTCCGTGGCGATGTCGCCATGGCGGCGGCTCACCAGGGCGACAAGATCCTTCTCGGGGGCCGGACGCACCTTCGCGTCTCGCCAGTCGAAATCCGTTCCCTGGCCATTGGGCAGGGGGCTCACACGGGCGCGCTCACCCGCGATCCAGATCGACCCCATGGCCGGAGCGGCCACCACGGCCGCCATGGGCCGGTTACCCCGGATCAGGGCAATGTTGACGCTGTACTCGCCGGTGCCGTGAATGAAGTCGCCGGTGCCGTCCAGCGGATCGACCAGAAAGAAATAGTCGTCCGTCTGGGCCGTGCTGGAGGTTTCCTCCGCGACCACCGGCACGCCATCCCAAGCCTCGTTCAGGCGCCGGATGATCAGTTGCTCCGCTGCCAGATCGGCCGCCGTCGTGGGCGTCCCGTCGTCCTTGATGCGCTTGTCCATCAGCGCGCTTTCCATGCCGCGCAGGACCCGTCCTGCCTCCCAGGCGATGTGAGCGAGCTTCAGGGCGATGTCGTCAGGGTTCTGTCCATCGAAGCGCATCATGGATTTGTGCCTGTTCCCGTTCGGGCTGTCGATGTCTTTTTTGCCCGCTTTTCAAAGAACTCTGAGCCGGGTATCCCGGTTCACGTTCTCTTTCCTGTTTGGCTGTATTCATGCCCGTCGAAATCTCGATTTCATGAATAGCTAGCTGACTTTACGGTGCTTCCGGAGCCCTCATGGCCACGATTTCCCTCGATTCGCTCGACCTCGCCGCTCTCCTCTGCTCACGCGTCTGCCATGACGTGATCTCGCCGGTGGGTGCGATCGTCAACGGGCTCGAGGTTCTGGAGGACGACAGCGACGCCTCCATGCGCGATTTTGCCCTGGATCTGATCCAGAAGAGCGCCCGGCAGGCCTCGGCCCGCCTTCAGTTCGCCCGCCTGGCCTTCGGGGCGGCGGGCTCCGCCGGGGCCTCGATCGATCTCGGCGATGCCGAGCAGGTGGCCCGCGGGCTCTTCCTCGACGACAAGATCAGCTTCTCCTGGTCGTCGCCCCGGCTCCTGTTCCCGAAGAACCGGGTGAAGCTTTTGCTCAATCTGGTGATGATCGCCACCACGGCCATTCCGCGGGGCGGCTCGATTGCCGTGACCGTCACGGGAGACGCCGAGAACTGCGCCTTCACCATCGTGTCCAAAGGCCTGAATGCCCGCATCCCTGCCCATTCCGAGGCGCTCCTCGCCGGCAATTCGGAGACCGGCATGGTCGACGCCCATGGCATTCAGATTTTTTATGCCGGCATGGTGGCCCGCGCGTCGAACATGTCCATCGCTTTCTCCATCGATGGCGACGAGGTGACGATCAGGGCTAAGACTGTGTAAGGAAGTCGATGACTTGTCTCTGAGCACACAAAAGAAAAGCCCGGCATTGAGCCGGGCTTTTTCGTGTCGGATCGGACTTTGCGTCAGATCGCAATCCGCTCTTCCGCTTCGGTCGGCTCGCGCAGCACGTAGCCGCGGCCCCAGACGGTCTCGATATAGTTGCGGCCCTGCGAGGCATTGGCGAGCTTCTTGCGGAGCTTGCAGATGAAGACGTCGATGATCTTCAGCTCCGGCTCGTCCATGCCGCCATAGAGATGATTGAGGAACATCTCCTTCGTGAGCGTCGTGCCCTTCCGCAGCGAGAGGAGTTCCAGCATCTGGTACTCCTTGCCGGTGAGATGCACGCGGGCGCCGCCGACTTCGACCGTCTTGGTGTCGAGGTTGACAATCAGGTCGCCCGTGGTGATCACCGACTGGGCGTGCCCCTTCGAGCGGCGCACGATCGCATGGATGCGGGCCACCATCTCGTCCTTGTGGAACGGCTTGGTGAGGTAATCGTCGGCGCCGAAGCCCAGACCCTTCACCTTGTCCTCGATGCCGGCCATGCCGGAGAGGATCAGGATCGGCGTCTTCACCTTCGCGACGCGGAGCGTCCGCAGAACCTCGTATCCCGACATGTCGGGCAGGTTCAGATCGAGAAGGATGATGTCGTAATCGTAGAGTTTGCCGAGGTCGATGCCCTCTTCTCCGAGATCCGTCGTGTAGATGTTGAAATTCTCGGACTTCAGCATCAGTTCGATGCTTTGCGCTGTCGCGCTGTCGTCTTCGATCAGAAGTACGCGCATGTTCAATCCCCAGCCCTTGCCCTTGAGCCTTGAAACAGCGGGAGGCTGTTCACCCGCCACCGGGCTTGCGGCGGATGCTCTTTTGAACTGATTCGAAACGCTAGTACGGAATGGTTAACAAACCCTGATTCTGGGACGCAAGCGCTTAACGAACTTGACAGGCAGATCATCCGCCGAAGGCTATTATCCTGTGGATTCTGGGTAACCATAGGGAACCGCCTTACAACATCCCAAAAGCTTATCGTCTAAGCGTTTCAGCCTTTGTCCGGAGAGGGACCCGAGGGAACCGCGACCGTGACAAGGCCAGTGTTAACGAAATCGGTAAACGAATGGTTTACGGAGCCTACGGGACGCAAGCTTGGGGCAAGTTTTCGCCGAGTGGATTGAGATCACAGGAATTTTTTGTCCGCGCCGGTAAGGAAAGCTCAACCTCCATCGGTGATGGTGTCGCATGTCTGGCGGATAACTGAGCGATCCGTGAGGCGAAATGAAACAGCGACGTGTGGAGTTGAATCAAGATGAAGTCGCGGGACACGCTCATCCGCCTCAAGCGCTTTCAAGTCGACGAGAAACGTCGCCGGGTGGCGCAGATCGAGATGATGATCGCCGAGTTCGACCGCATGGCGGCTGACCTTGATCGGGAAATCGCAGCGGAAGAGCAGAAGGCCGGTATCACCGACCTCAACCACTTTGCCTACCCGACCTACGCACGCGCTGCGGCCCAACGGCGCGACAACCTGCGCCTCTCGGCTCAGAACCTGCACATCCAGCTCGACGATGCGAAGGCCGAGCTGGGCGAGGCGTTCGAGGACCTGAAGCGGGCCGAGAGCCTCGAGGACCGCGAGCGCTCCCTGGATGCCGCCATCAGCCAGGCTGGCCAAGGCCGCGCTGTCCGCGCCACGGCCTAAAACACCGCCGCACAAGAATTCGAAAAGGCGCGCCGGGCCGGCGCGCCTTTTTTCATGGCGTGGGCGACAGCAGCGGAATGTGGGGAGCCGCCTCCCGGGGGAGGAAGCCGTGAAGACGCGGATCGTCCGCGACCTCGATAGCGCGCCGATAGGGCGTGAAGCCCGAGCGGATATAGAAGGCAAGGGCGCTGGGGGAGTCGAGCGTGCAGGTATGGACGAAGAAGCACCGCGTCGGCGGGGCAAAGGCGCGGCGGATGGCCTCGTTCATCATATAGCGTCCTGCGCCCTGGCCGATGAAGCCGGGCACCAGCCCTAGGAAGGCGAGCTCGACCTCATTATCGGCGCGGAAATCCAGTTCGAGCAGGCCCACATCGCCGGTTCCATCATGAAGGGCGAAGGCCTCCACCTTCGGATCGTCGAGGATTGCGGCGAGCGCATCATCCGGCATCACGGCCCGGCTGAACCAGAGCCAGGGCTCGCCTACCGCGCGGAACAGGGACCGGTAGCGCGGCCGGTCGTGAGCGATGCGCTGGAGAGACCAGCCTTCCGGCCGCTGGATCGAGGGCAGGTCCGGCGGCTCCTGCATTTCGAGATAAGTGACAATCGTCGCGATTTTGCCAGCGGGCAGATCGGTATAGCCGTTGAGGTTGAGAGCTGCTGCTGAAGCGCTCGTCATAGCAGATCGCCTTCTTGGGACATCAGGAAACAAGGCTGCTTGATAAAGCGATTGCTTCCCCGCGTCACGAGTCTCGCTTGGACTTTATGTCATGGACCTCCACGCCAATATCCCCTTGCAGACCAAGGGGATTGTGGGCACAGAAGAGCCAATGAGGGAGATATGCCGGCTCGATGAAGAATGTGCGTGAGTTCATTTGGCCCGTGATCGGGCTGCTGGCAGTCCTCGTGTCCGGCTGGCTTCTCTACCGCGAATTGCGCGGTATGTCCCTGGACGATGTTTGGGACAGCCTGACTGCCGTTCCGTCTCACCGCTACGCTCTCGCCGCTCTCTCGACCCTCGTCGCCTATGCGGCGCTCGCCTGGTACGACCGGATCGCGCTGCTCCATCTCGGCGTTCGGCATATTTCCTGGCTGTTCGTATCGGTCACGTCTTTCACGACCTATGCGCTCTCTCACAATATCGGCGCTTCGGTCTTTTCCGGCGCCGTTGTTCGCTACCGGGCCTACACCTCGAAGGGCCTGAGCGCCCCGCAGATAGCCGTGCTCGTGGCCCTGTGTTCCTTCACTTTCGGGCTCGGCACCATCCTGCTCGGCGGACTGGTGCTGGTGGCTGATCCGACCCTTCTGCACCGGCTTGAGGAGCTTCTGCCCTCGATGCTGACCAATCCGGCGACCGCGCGCATTGTCGGGCTGATGCTGCTCGGCTTCGTGGCGCTCTACGTGATCGGCTCCGTCCTGCACCTTCCGCCGCTCGTTATCCGCAAGGCCAAGCTCGAATATCCGCGTCCGGCCATCATGGTGCGCCAGCTGATCGCGGCGCCGCTGGAGCTTCTGGGCGCCGCCGGCATCATCTATTTCGTGCTCCCGGCACACTTGGAGCCGAGCTTCATTGTTGTGCTCGCCGTGTTTCTGGCCTCTTTCTCGGCGGCCCTGGTGAGCCACGCCCCGGGTGGCCTGGGAGTATTCGAGCTCGTCTTCCTCACGGCCATGCCGGATGTCCCCAAGGCGGACGTGCTGGCGGCGCTCATCATCTTCCGCCTGTTCTATCTCCTGATTCCCTTCGGCCTGTCGCTTGTGGTGGTTCTCCTGTTCGAGCGGGCGCGGCTGGCGCAGGCCTGGCGCGGACGAATGGTGGTCGCGGACGGCTCCGTGCCGCCGCCGCCGCTGTCATCGTCCGATCAGTAAGGGAAGGCGCGAGCACTCAGGTCGGACGTTGGCCCGGTTCCGGCACGGCGATGCCGGCCTGCATGTATTCGTTCAGCTTGTTCCGCAGGGTGCGGATCGAGATGCCGAGGATTCGGGCCGCATGGGTCCGGTTTCCGAGGCAGGAATCGAGCGTGTCGAGGATCAGGTGCCGCTCCACGTCTGCAATGGTCCGGCCGACCAGAATGCGCCGCAGGGTCTGGATGGTCTGTTCCGGACCAGCAGGGGAGGGCGAAGCGGCTGCCGCTTCGAGGGAGACTGGTCGTTCCAACAGATCCTGGGTGCCGAGCACGTTGAGAGCCTGCCTTTAGGAGAGATGATTCAGGAGTTTATGCTCATGTTATGGTTAGGAAGCTCTTAACGGCCGAGCTTCGCCAGTGAACTATAAGTCCTGAAATGGAAAAGGCGCTGGCTCGGGTGAGCAGCGCCTCGTCGTCGGATCGGCCGGCGTGCTTACTGCCGGTACTGCTGGATGCGGGTGGTGCGCAGGCCCGCCAGACCATGCTGGTCGATGGACAACTGCCAGCTCAGGAACTCCTCGGTGGTCAGCGTGTAACGCTGACAGGCTTCTTCGAGGCTCAGGAGGCCACCGCGGACGGCAGCCACAACCTCGGCCTTGCGGCGGATAACCCAGCGGCGGGTGCTGGTGGGGGGAAGGTCGGCAATCGTCAGGGGACTGCCATCAGGCCCAATGACATACTTGACCCTTGGGCGGTGGGGTTCGGTCATGATACGCTCACACAAAAATTCAACGACCTCAGTGGCTCGAACCTACGCGACGGGACTTAATGTTTTCCTAAGCCCAATCAGGCGGTTATCGAGAGTGTCTAAGCTTAGCCATAAACGTTAATGTTGCCTTATTCCGCCGCACTTTCCCTTTGAGAATTGTGGCGTACGAGCATCGGACCCAAAAGTGGACTCGCACTTTTGGGATCAATTCCGATGCTCATCCTCTGAGCTGGCGCATCGTGCGGAAAACCGGGTCCACTTTTCCGCACGATGCGCTATAGAAGGGCTTTGGCCCCTCCTGTGCGCCGCCTTGAACGGCGCCTCTGGATGGAATGATGCTCAACTCACTCGACCTGCCTACAGAACCCTCGAAGACCCGCGTCGTGGTTGCGATGTCGGGCGGCGTGGACTCGTCCGTCGTCGCAGCCCTGCTCAAGCGTGAGGGCTATGATGTTATCGGCATCACGCTTCAACTCTACGATCACGGCGCCGCCGCGCACCGGAAGGGCGCCTGCTGCGCCGGCCAGGACATCTACGATGCCCGGCGGGTGGCGGAGGCCATCGGCATCCCCCATTACGTGCTCGATTACGAGGCCCGCTTCCGCGAGGCCGTGATCGACCGCTTCACCCAGAGCTATCTGGCGGGCGAGACGCCAATCCCCTGCGTCGAGTGCAACCGCTCGATCAAGTTCCGCGACCTCCTGGAGACGGCGAAGGAGCTCGGCGGCGATGTGCTCGCCACAGGCCATTACGTGGCAAGCCGTGCTCTGCCGGATGGACGCCGGGCGCTGCATCGGGCGGCCGACCCGGACCGGGACCAGAGCTACTTCCTCTATGCGACGACGCCGGAGCAGCTGGATTTCCTGCGCTTCCCCTTGGGCGAGCTGCCCAAGGAGCAGACCCGCGAGCTGGCGCGCGAGTTCGGCCTCACCGTGGCGGAGAAGGCCGACAGCCAGGACATCTGCTTCGTCACGCAAGGGCGCTACAGCGACGTGATCGAGCGCCTGAAGCCCGGCGCCGTCCAGGGCGGCGAGATCGTCCATATCGACGGCCGGGTGCTCGGGCGCCACGAGGGCATCATCCACTACACGGTGGGGCAGCGGAAGGGCCTGGGCCTCTCGGTCGGCGAGCCGCTCTATGTGGTGCGGCTCGACGCCAAGGAGGCCCGCGTGGTGGTCGGGCCCCGGGAGGCGCTGGCCACCCGGCTCATCCGCGTGACGGATGTGAACTGGCTCGGCGACGTGCCGCTCGAGGCTCTGGGTGAGAAGGGCATGGAGGTGGCCGTACGGGTGCGCTCCACCCGTGAGCCGCGCCCGGCGATCCTTCGATCCACAGGAACCAGCACTACAGTCGAGCTGTTATCGGCGGAAGACGGGGTGTCTCCCGGTCAAGCTTGTGTCATCTATGAGAGCGATGCTCCGCGGGCACGTGTGCTGGGCGGGGGGAAGATTGCTCGCACAATGGCCGAAGCCGCGCCCGCCGCGGCCTGAGGCCTCGACCGAAGGGACCTTTATGACGGATGGAGCGACCACCGTCCTGATGCGCAAGGCTTATGCGCGCTGGGCGCCGATCTACGACCTCGTCTACGACAAGCTGACCGAGCCGGCTGCCCGCGCCGCCGTGAACGCCGCCGTCGCCTGCGGTCCCAAGGTGCTGGAGGCCGGCGTCGGCACGGGCCTGTCCCTGGGCTACTACCCTGCCCATGCCGAGGTCTACGGGGTCGATCTCTCCGAGGACATGCTCCGCCGGGCCCAGGAGAAGGCCGACAAGCGGGGCCTCACCCATGTGAAGAGCCTGCAGGTGATGGACGTCACCCGCCTCGGCTTCCCGGACGGGACCTTCGATGCGGTGACGGCGCAGTTCATCATCACCCTGGTGCCCGAGCCCGAGACGGCGCTGGACGAGTTCATGCGGGTGCTCAGGCCCGGCGGCGAGATCGTGCTCGCCAACCACTGGGGGCAGCCCTCCGGACCTATCGCGACCGTGGAGGAAATGGTCTCCCCCATCGCCAAGGCCATCGGCTGGAGCTCGGCGTTCAAGACCTCGCGGGTCGAGACCTGGGCTCAGCGGACAGGGCGTATGGAGGTCGTGGAGCTGCGCTCCCTGTTCCCGAGCGGCTTCTTCAAGCTGATGCGGATCAGGAAAAGGGCCTGACGATCCGGTGTGGGCGGATGGGCCGAAGGCCCGTCCCGTGGCCTGTGGCGCAAGGTGAGCGCTTGATGGCCCTGCCGTGACTTTCGGGCTCAAAGCCCTATCTCCAAGGGCAAGGGCAACCTCAGATCACGAAAGCACTTCCAATGCGCCTTTTCATGTTCACCTCCCAGGCCAAGGACGATCTTCACGCTTTTGCAGGTGATGAATCCGGCACCAAGCTTCCGGCCAAATATGCCCCCTGGGGTTTGACCGGCACGCTGAACTCCCGCGAGACCCCGCCGCACAAGTTCAACCGCAAGGCCATCGAACAGGCGGTCTCGACCGAGGGCTTCCAGCTCTGGCGGATGAAGCCCAAGGGCTGACCCGAGCGACCCATGGTCAACCCTGGACGGCCGCAGGTCCCCGAGCGCATCGCGCCGAGATCCTGCCGTCCAGGCGTAGGGCCGACAGGGTGGCGACAAATCCGTACTTTCCCCACGGGTCTTTCTTGACACCCGGGGTCAACCTTCCCTATATCGCGCATGCCTGATGCGGGGTCCGCCCCGCTGCCTGGGGCGGAGTAGCTCAGTTGGTCAGAGCAGAGGAATCATAATCCTTGTGTCGGGGGTTCAAATCCCTCCTCCGCTACCACCTTTCCCCACGACGAATTGCGACGAGCCTCCTTCGAGGAGTTCTGGACCTGAGCCGACTGGTCAAACAGTTGAGCTAACCGCCCCTTAACCTCCACCCATTTCGGCTTTCCGTCCTTCTCGCCATGGACGTAGACCGCTTCGATAAACTCGCGGATGACCTTAGCGGGACCTTGGTCCCCCGCTAGGACGCGGTGTTCGATAGCACCCCGAAGATCCTTAAGGGCAGCCAAGTAGCGACGCAGGGCAGAGGGCTGGAGCGTTACTACATTATTGGGCGCTTCCTGCTTCAGGATCTCAAGCCTCGTCTCAAGGTCACGCTTCTCGGCTGCGGCTTGTTTCACGGTGCGGCTGTTCTCCTGCTCGTCGCCAATTTCCTCGATGAGCATTCGATTCAGGCGGTCGATCTTACGCGTCAAATCCGTAATGCGCTTCTCGACAGGCGCCTTTTCATCCACAGCTTTGGCCGCAGCGCGGCGACGTTCGTCTTCTTATGCTTTGATGGCTCGATTGATGACAGCAGGGTCTGCTAGTCCGAGCTTTAGGGTATCCAAGACCATCTCTTCGATCCACTCCAGATAGAAGGTGTGCGGATCGGGGCACGAGCGGCTTTCCTTATAGGTAGAGCACCCGACCCGGACTTTCCCTGTTTTTTCTCCACCCCGTTGGAGGAGATGCCCCCGCCGCACGCAGGGCATTTCAGAAGCTGCGAGAGGAGGCGCGGCGGGGTCCGACATTGGGACATGTGGACCTTCCCATTGTTTTTGTTGATCCCTTGGACTTCATCCCAAAGTGCTTGAGGGACGATGCGATATTCCGGCACGTCCGCAACGATATGCTCCGCTTCATCCTTGGAGACGGACACCCGCTTATTGGACCCAGGCGGCTTCTTGAATTTCAGCTTATTCCAGCGGTACCGTCCAACATATAGCTCGTTATGAAAGATGCCGACGCTACGGCCCTTCTGTCCATTGATGGTAGACGCGTTCCACATGCCACCACGAGGGGAGGGAATGCCGTCTTGGTTGAGCCCAGCAGCTATGAGCCGGGGGCTCTTGCCCGCTGCACGTTCCTCGAAGATGCGGATGATGACCTTGGCTTCCTCATCCACAATCTTGAGCTTCCCCTTGTCATCGATATTTCGGGTCTCTTTGATAAGGGGCTTGTAGCCATACGGCTTTCCGCCCATGTGCGACCCTTCTTCGGCGCGCGGCTTCATACCTCGGTAGAGTTTTCGGGCGGTTTCCTCCCGGAATAGTTGGCCGAACAACGACTGGACGCCAGTTCGCATGGTATCGAGCTTGCCACCATTCGCTTCCCACATCTCCAATCCGAAGAAGTCGAACTCCTTTTTCACGGTGGTGGCATCAGCCATGTCGCGGCTGAAGCGCGTTAAATCCTCGAAATAGACAATTTCAAACAACCTATTCCGAGCATCACGCAACATTGCTTGAACCTCCGGGCGGTCCAAGCTTGCGCCAGAGATGGCGCTGTCCTTGTAAATCCTAACAATCTGGCAGCCGGGATGGGTGCATTTAGCGGCTGCCATACAATAGGTAACCTGATCTTCGACCGAGCGATGTGGCTCGTGGACTTGCTCCGCTTTTGTGGAGAGCGGTTTAGTAGCTATCCGGCCAGCCTTTCGAACTGAACCGGACTGACGTAATCCAGTGTCGAATGACGCCGGACAGGGTTGTAGAAGCCGTCGATGTAACG